>ERZ791737.17-NODE-17-length-284050-cov-21.408461_pt1 | contig 284050 bp, 212 predicted proteins | sample MGYA00510042_ERZ791737 | MGnify/ENA primary metagenome ERZ791737 (study PRJEB30046, sample SAMN00791965) | human gut metagenome | study: EMG produced TPA metagenomics assembly of the A metagenome-wide association study of gut microbiota in type 2...
ACCTCCCCTTTCAGGCGGAGGAGTTTGAGATACTCTTGCTCATATCCTGTCAGAAGTGAATGAAATGTCAACCAGTAGTAGCTTAAAACACCAGGTTTCGCGGCTGATCCAGAATAGGCATTTAAAAGTCCATATTTGCATTGGAATCAAACGGAGGCAGCGAAACCGTGAATTCGCTGTACTTCCCTTCCCGGCTTTCTACACTGACGTAGCCTCCGTGCGCACGGGCTACGTTCATCACATAGTTCAATCCCAGTCCGAAGCCGGAAACCTTTTTGGTATTTTCACCGGGTTTGGCAACCACACGTTCGAACTTGTCGAAGATGGTGCGCTGGGCAGCAAGAGGAATGCCGATACCGTTATCTCTGACTTTGATTTGAGTGTAGTTGTTGTAAAGACAAGAAGAAATTTGTATGTCAACGGTCTCTTTGGAGTATTTTATGGCATTGTCTATCAGATTGCTTAATGCTTCTTTCAAGTATTCTTCATCAGCGTACACACCTGTTTCTGCCAGGTCGAGACGGAACGAAATGGGTTTGCCGGCTTTGGCTGTGAAGGTATCTATCAGCGGCTCCAATATGGGACGAAGCTCTATCCAGTTCTTATCCAAAAGCAACTGACCGTGCTCCAGTTTGGAGATAGTCAGCACCTTGTTGGCAAGAGCAAGCAGATGCTGGGATTCGGTTTCGAGTATGTCGAAGTACTTTTCACGTTTCTCGGGTTTGTCGTCTACTTTGCCGCTACGCAGCACTTTGAGTCCCATCAGGATGGAACTGATAGGGTTCTTCATGTCGTGAATCATGGCATAAGAGAAATCTTCGCGTATTCGTGCCAGTTCGTCTTGCCGCTGGATGATGTTGACTTGTTTGCGGATGGCATACAAAAGGATGCACAAAGCCAGTATCGTTGCAAAGAAATAATAAAGCAACTTACCTATAAACTCGGCACGGAAGTTAAGAATATGCGCACGCACACCTTGAGTAGCATTAATAGGACATACAAAGGTATAATGCCGGTCTATCAACTTCTGATAATCGGCAAAGTAGTACAAGTCTTGTTTCAATACGACGGAACTGCCTTGAAGTGACACCGTATCCATGCGGAACTTGATTCGATTCAGTTTGACTTTGCTCAGTTCATCGCGGAAGAGGGAGGAAAGATTCTTTGCGCTGTCAGTTTCGTAAGCATCCGTAGCATGGCAATAGGCCTCGTGTATGCCACGTATCACTTGTTGTTTGTTTAGCGCAATGCTTCGCCCCATCCAGTTGCCCAGCATGAACAGAACAGCAGCGGTTGCAACAAAAGTCAAAAGTATATAATAGGATTTCTTCATTGCACATCCAGTATTTGGAGGCAAATATAAACAAACTTTTCCGTTCGTCTTAACATAAAGATAACATTCCGATAACCTGATATTATTTCGGAGGTACGTATCTTTGCAAAGTAGAAACTAATAAGAAGAAAGATGGAAAACCAAGAAACAAATACAGAAGTACTCAGCCGCCCGGAAGGAGTGGAAGTGAAACTCTCGGCAAAGGGTATTAATATAGTAGCATTCATTGGGGGCCTCTTCTTACTCTTGGTAGGAACCCTGCTATTTGTATATATATGGGGAGAATTTTCGGCCTACGGCGTAGGATATGAAATAGGTGATGCAGCCAAAAAGATCTACGGCGCAAATATATTGTTCTATGTGGTTTTACTTTTCATTGCTTACATATTTCTCCAGGCAGGAATCCTCTACTGGTTCAGCGGAAAAGATAGAAAGCTATTCCGCTGGCTGAACAGCTGGACCGCAATGGGTTTCTATCTGACTTGCCCGATTGCCTTAAAGTACTATCGGATTTCTCTATTGCTACCGGGCATATTGGTGGGAGCATTTCCCGCTATCCATGGTTTCTGCACCGGGAATGCAAGCATTTTCTACATAGGATTATGCGGAATAATAAGTGCCTCGGCCGATATTACTTTCTGGTACAAACTCCGTGCTTTTGATGACGAAGATCTGCTTCAGTTGCGCAAAGACAGTGGCTTTCAGGCCACTATTATCAAGCGCAATTACAGGAAAGGATAACCGGGTACATCATCTTACCCCCTTCATACCACCGACATTTTAATATATCTTAAGACTCCTCCGATAGGGAGATTGCCGGATGCGGCTGTCTTTAATGAAACAGATTAACTAAACTATAAATATCGGTTTCAATGAAAGACTATCGAAACGACCTGACAGGCGATATTGTCAAAGCCCTGGACAAGTATGCGGAACGCCCTGCATTTGTCATCAACGACACAACCTATACCTATAGGCAGCTGTCGGCAACCATACAACGAATATCCTCCTTCCTAAGCAGCAGGGAAGATAAAATCATCGGCATCGTGGCTGAAGACAAACTGGAAACCTACGCCTCCATACTGTCCGTATTGATTTGCGGCAAGACATACGTCATTCTTCATCCCGCCTACCCCAAGCACAGAAACAAAAAGATTTCCGACCTTGCAGGCATCCGCCTGGTGCTTGACTCAACTTCCTGCATTCAGCAAGCAGCAACGCTCCCTACCGTTCCCCACGTTGCAGAAGATGAAAACGCATACATCATCTTCACCTCCGGCAGTACCGGCGAACCCAAAGGCGTACCCATCTCCCGCCGCAACCTCAACGCATTCTACGCTGCCTACAGCCGCCTGGGCTGGCAACTGGACGAGCACGACCGCATGTTACAAATGTTCGAGCTCACTTTCGACGTATCCGTCGTATCCTTCTTATACCCTCTGACTTTGGGAGCATGTATATATACGGTATCTCCTGAAGGTGTGAAGTACGTCAATGTCATCGAAGTCCTCGAAAAGTACAACCTTACATTTGCCGCCGTAGCGCCTTCCTTGCTTCAGCTGCTGTTGCCCTACTTCCCGGAAATAAACCTGCCCGCACTGCGATACCTGATAGTCACCGCCGAGGCTTCGGACGTAGAACTGCTGTCGGCTTTCAGAAGATGCGCCCCCAATGCATCTTTTGTCAACCTGTACGGACCCACGGAAGGAACCATTTATTGCACCGCCTACCAGATACCCGCCTCTGCATGCAAGCACCACAACGGAATGGCTGCCATCGGCAAGCCCTTCTACGGAATAGATGCCGTGATAATGGACAGCAACGCCACTCCGCTACCCACAGGAGAAACCGGAGAGCTCTGGATCAGCGGTAACCAGGTGATGAGCGGCTATTGGAACAACCCGGAGAAAAGCAGGGAATGCCTTGTGCAGACTGCCGGCGGAAAGACCTATTACAAGACCGGCGACCTCTGCCGGATGGATGCCGACGGAGATATCATCTACTGCGGACGTAAAGACTCGCAGATAAAAATGCAGGGATTCCGCATAGAACTGAGCGAGATAGAGCACGTGGCGAAGAACTTCTTCAACGGTGAACACCGCGTGGTAGTCATCCCCAAATACAACGAGAGCAACCAGTGCGAGCTGCATCTGGTGATAGAGAAAAGAGACCTCGACAAGCAGCGCATGGAAGAGTATATGTGCAGCAGGCTACCCTTCTACATGATTCCCAAGTACATACACTGCTTGGAACAATTCCCGCTGAACACCAGCAGCAAGACGGACAGAAAGAAAATACAAGAACTAATTTAGACTTAACAATGGATACACAGACTATTTTGAACGAACTGGAACTGATCTTCCGCGAAGTACTGAAGCGAGACAACATCGCCCTTGCAGACAACACCACCGCCCAGGATGTGGAAGGCTGGGACTCACTGACCAATATGCAGCTGATAAGCAAGATAGAGAAGCGGTTCAACGTCCGCTTCACCTTCAGGGACATCATGAAGTTGAAGAATGTAGGAGATATCTGCAACGCCATTCTAACCAAAGCCCAATAAAAGATGTCGTTCATATCCCTGAATTTCGTCGCGCTGTTTGCGTGTACTTTCATCTTATATCACGTACTGCCTCCCCGATGCAAGAAAGCGGTATTGCTGGCGGCAAGTTTCGTTTTCATCGGTTTCTATCACGTTGCCTTCCTGGGGGTAGCACTGCTGATATCGATTGCCACTTACCTCTTCGGCCTATGGATGGGGCGGGTGAAAGATGAAAGGGAAGTAAAGAGAATCTATTTTTCAAGTGTGTGTTTTTTAGTTGCGAGTTGGCTGGCATCCCGGTATGCCGGCCAGCTTATCGGCTGCAACTTCATCTTTCCGCTGGGTATTTCGTTCTATACCTTCCAAGCCATCTCCTACCTGACGGAAATCTACTGGCAGGAAGAAGAACCGGAACGCAACCTGCCCGACTTCCTGGTGTATATGCTCTTCTTTATGAAGTTCCTTTCGGGACCTATCGAGAGAGCCGGGGATATGCTTCCCCAACTGAAGTCCGGCAAGGCAGTGGACTATCAGTCCATGGTCTACGGGCTGGAGCTGATTGTAGTGGGGCTGGTGAAGAAACTGATGCTTGCCGATTCTATAGGTTCCTATATAGACGGCATCTTCAACTCCCCGCATACCGCCTCGGGCATACAGTTGCTGACGGCATGCCTGCTATATCCGATAGAACTATACGGAGACTTCTCGGGATATACCGACATTGCGCTGGGAGGGGCGCGGATGCTGGGATTCAGACTCAGTCCCAACTTCAACCGTCCGTTCATTGCGCAGACCACTGCCGACTTTTGGAGAAGGTGGCACATGTCGCTTTCGTTCTGGGTGAGGGATTACCTGTATCTTCCTCTGTCTTCGGTCATGCGGGGATGGGGACAGTGGGGCGTGTTTCTTAGCCTGGTCCTGACATTCACCGGATTGGGCATCTGGCACGGCGCCGGATGGAACTTTGCCGTCTACGGACTGATACAAGGCATCATCATCTTCTATGAAATGAAGACTATGGCATTCCGCAATAAAGCAAGAAGCCGGTTGGGGAGACCGTTGTTTTCAACGCTGTCCGTCGTCAGGACGTATCTTATCTTTGCCCTTTCACTGATATTCTTCCGGGCAGCGTCTCTTTCCGAAGCATTCTATTACATCAGCCACATATCCTTCGATGTTCATTACAGCTGGAAAGAGATGGACTTGGGAATGCCGGACCACAACTGCATAGTGGCAGGCGGCGCCCTTGTACTGATTCTGGCCTATGAGTATTTTATGTCCAAGCGCGATCTGCTGGAAGCTTTGGGAAGACAGCCTGCGGTGGTGAGATGGAGCGTATATTACTTGCTGGCTATCATGCTTTTCACATTGGGGCAGTTCAACTCGGACAGCTTTATATATTTACAATTCTGACAACCGAAACAACATGATAAAGAAATACAGCGAACGAAAGGCAGCAGTACGTTTCGTAATGAAACTCTCCCTACTCTTCATACCTTTTATTGCCATATTAGCGGTGTACTTGCTGACCGATCCTTTTATGGTTCTGAAGCATTACAACCGATACGACCAGTCTCCGGTAATGTTAAACGAGGGCTATGTAGGATGGCAAACGTATATGAACAATCGGGATTCCATCCCCTTCGATTCCTTCATCATGGGGAACTCCTGCACAATGGCCTATCCCTGCCGGGAATGGGAGAAGTATCTCAATGGCGGTCGTGCCATCCGTCTCTTCGGGAATGCAGAAGGTATAGCTGCCGTTTCCCTGAAGTTACAGGCTCTGGATAAGGTCGGTGCAGACATCAAAAACCTGCTATTGATTGTAGACAAAGGAGCATTGCAGACCGACAGACTGCTGTCGGGGCACACCAATATACTGCCGCCTACCCTGTCGGGCATGAGCAACCTGGCATTTCAGGAGAAGTTCTGCCAGGCATTCTGTTTCCCGGATGTTCTGTTTCCGTACCTTGACTACAGGCTGTTCCATCAATACCGTCCTTATATGAAAGGAGTGATAAATCCTTATGGGCCTATCCGCGACCCTATAACCAATGACATGCTGAATCCCAGAGAGGAAATAATAAAAAAGGAAGGAGAAAAGTACTGGGAGAACCGGAAGAATGAATTTACCAAGAAAAGAGAGAAAGATTACAGAAACGGAAAGTACAAAGAAGACCTGAAAGTAATTGGGGACAAACAGCTTGAGTACCTGAAAGAGATAGCACAAATCTGCCAAACACACGGCACTGCTGTAAAAATCATCGTCAGCCCCAACTACAACCAAATCAATCTGAACCCCGCAGATGTACAGATACTCAAAAACCTTTTCGGCACCGGAAACGTCTTTGATTTCAGCGGCATCAACGAGTACACCGAGGACATCCACAACTACTATGAGAAGGGACATTACAGGCCTGTGCTCGGTGTACGGTTGATGGAAAGAATCTATTCTCTTTAAATCTTATCGCCGAACGCCAGGTCTCCCGCATCTCCCAAGCCGGGGACAATGTAGGAATGCTCGTTCATCTCCGGATCGATGGCTGCGCACCACAGTGTTACGTCATCTCCGGGGAAGAGATTCTTCAAATGGTCTACTCCCTGTTGGCTGGCAATGACACAGGCTATCTGCAACTTGGCAGGCATGCCCTTCGTGATAAAAGCCTTCCAGGCAAGTTCCATGCTCTCGCCCGTGGCAAGCATTGGGTCTACCAGCAGCAAGGTCTTCTTCGACAAATCCGGAGTGGCAATGTACTCGATGTGCACATCCACCGTGCGGCATTCCTTGTCCTTATAATAACGATAGGCAGAAACGAATGCATTCCCGGCACGGTCGAACATGTTGAGGAAGCCGGTATGCAGAGGCAGTCCGGCACGGAACACCGTAGCAATCACTACCTCGTCATCGGGTGTGCTGGCCGGCGCTACCCCCAGCGGAGTCTGCACCTGCTTGACGGAGTACGTCAGTTCCTTACTCATTTCATACGCCATAATCTCTCCGATGCGCTCGATGTTACGGCGGAAACGCATCCGGTCGCGCTGTATTTCCACGTCACGAATCTCCGCCACGTATTGGTTCAAGACAGAGTTTGTCTCGGCAAAGTTGATAACTTTCATATAAATGTAATGTATTTGTGTGCAAAGTAAACGATTTCCACTTAATTTGCAACGTTCAGTTTGCAGATATTGTTACGGTTTAATAAAAGATTTCCCATTAAAGAAAAATTTCTCTAATACGGCTTTTCTTTAAAAAGAAAGTATTACTTTTGTAGTCGAAAAACGAGGGGCCTACTAAAAGGCAACCGAAAAGAGAGCTTTTTCAGGCAGATTTCCTTCCCCTTGTAAGGCAAACAAAGAGAGATTATAAACCAAAATACCAATTTAAAATCTTAAAAAAAATGGCAAATTTAGATTTAAGCAAGTACGGTATCAAAGACGTAGTGGAAATCATCCACAACCCGTCTTATGATGTATTGTTCGCTGAAGAGACCAAACCGGGTCTGGAAGGCTTCGAAAAAGGTCAAGTAACTGAACTGGGTGCTGTGAACGTAATGACTGGTATCTATACCGGACGTTCTCCTAAAGATAAATTCTTCGTTATGAATGAAGCCAGCAAGGATTCTGTATGGTGGACTTCAGACGAATACAAAAACGACAACAAACCTTGCTCTGAAGAAGCTTGGGCTGACCTGAAAGAGAAAGCTGTTAAGCAGCTGAGCGGCAAGCGTCTGTTCGTTGTTGATACTTTCTGCGGTGCTAACGAAGCTACTCGTATGAAAGTACGTTTCATCATGGAAGTAGCATGGCAGGCTCACTTCGTAACTAACATGTTCATCCGCCCGACTGCTGAAGAACTTGCTAACTACGGAGAACCTGATTTCGTATCATTCAACGCTTCTAAAGCAAAAGTTGACAACTACAAGGAACTGGGTCTGAACTCTGAAACAGCTACTGTATTCAACTTGAAGACTAACGAACAAGTTATCCTGAACACTTGGTACGGTGGTGAAATGAAGAAGGGTATGTTCTCTATCATGAACTACAAGAACCCGCTTCGTGGCATCGCTTCTATGCACTGCTCTGCCAACACTAACATGGAAGGCACTGACTCTGCTATCTTCTTCGGTCTGTCCGGTACAGGTAAGACTACTTTGTCTACCGACCCGAAACGTAAGTTGATCGGTGACGACGAACACGGATGGGACGACGAAGGTGTATTCAACTACGAAGGTGGTTGCTACGCTAAGACTATCAACCTGGATAAAGAAAGCGAACCCGATATCTACGCTGCTATCAAACGTGACGCTCTGTTGGAGAACGTAACAGTTGATGCTAACGGTAAGATTGACTTCGCAGACAAGAGCGTAACTGAAAACACTCGTGTTTCTTATCCTATCTACCACATCGAGAATATCGTTAAGCCTATCTCTAAGGGTCCTCACGCTCACCAAGTAATCTTCTTGTCAGCTGACGCCTTTGGTGTATTGCCTCCGGTATCTATCCTGAACCCGGAACAAGCTCAGTACTACTTCCTGTCTGGTTTCACTGCTAAGTTGGCTGGTACAGAACGTGGTATCACTGAACCGACTCCGACATTCTCTGCTTGCTTTGGTGCTGCTTTCTTGAGCTTGCATCCTACTAAATATGCAGAAGAACTGGTTAAGAAGATGAATAAGGTTGGTGCTAAGGCATACTTGGTTAACACTGGTTGGAACGGTAGCGGCAAGCGTATCTCTATCAAAGATACTCGTGGTATCATCGACGCTATCCTTGACGGTTCTATCGACAAGGCTCCGACTAAGGTTATTCCTTACTTCGATTTCGTTGTTCCGACTGAATTGCCGAACGTTGATCCGAAGATCCTTGATCCTCGCGACACTTACGAATGTGCTTGCAAGTGGGAAGAAAAAGCTAAAGACTTGGCTGGCCGCTTCATCAAGAACTTCTCTAAGTTCACCGGTAACGAAGCTGGTAAAGCTTTGGTTGCTGCTGGTCCGAAACTCTAATAGAACCAGATTACATATTTTTAAGGCGGCTTCCGGCAACGGAAGCCGCTTTTTTTGTTAGATTTGCAGTGAAGCAAATCTAATATACAACAGATTATGAAGAGTTTAAAGTTAATGTTACTAGGCGCAAGCCTGCTATTGTGTGCCGGATGCGGCGCACAGGCACAAAAAGGAAGTGAAAGCACAAGTGCGGAAAACAGTAAAGAAAATGCAGTGGTAGAAACCATCATGTCACGCCGCAGCATCCGCAAGTACAAACCGCAAGCAGTGAACCGGGACACTATGCAGATTATCCTGGATTGCGGTATCAATGCCCCCAACGGACAGAACAAACAATCCTGGGAAATACGCGTAGTGGATAATCCGGAGTTCATCAACGGCATTACGGAAATCTACAAGAAGGAAAATCCGAATGCTGCCAGCGATCCTGACTTCAAGAATATGTTCCGCAACGCCTCTACGGTAGTATTCATTGCCAACGATCCTTCGTATGACCTTTCGCAGATAGACTGCGGCCTGCTGGGCGAGAATATGATTCTTTCGGCATGGTCCATGGGTATCGGCTCCTGTTGTTTGGGAGGTCCTACACGCTTTATGACTTCTACCCCGGCCGCTGCCGAATACATCAAGAAGCTCGATATCCCCGAAGGGTACCAACTGCTTTACTGCATTGCCTTCGGCTATCCGGACGAAGCGCCTGCTGCCAGACCGAGAAATGCAGCAAAAGCGAAGTTCATCGACTGATACATTCGTTCTCATTCCGAATGATGGAAAATTAAGAAGGAGTGCTCCACCTTGCGGCGGGGCACTCCTTCTATTTATATAACAACTAAAAAATGTACTTATCAGTTCTTATTGGCACGTTTGCGCTCTATCTCATCCAGAATTACTTTGCGCATACGCATTGATTTAGGCGTCACCTCTACGTACTCATCTTCCTTGATATACTCCAAGGCCTCTTCGAGTGAGAACTGCACGGGAGGTATCAGACGGACTTTGTCATCCGAACCGGAAGCGCGCATATTGGTCAACTTCTTAGACTTAGTCACGTTCACCACCAGGTCATTCTCATGAGAATGTTCACCTACCACCTGACCGGCATAAACTTCCTCTTGCGGGAAGACAAAGAACTTACCACGGTCCTGCAGTTTGTCGATGGCGTATGCAAAAGCTGTACCCGACTCCATAGCAATCATAGAGCCATTGGTACGACGTTCTATCTCACCCTTGTACGGCTGATATTCCTTAAAGCGATGCGCCATGATGGCCTCACCGGCAGAAGCAGTCAACACATTGGTACGCAAACCGATGATACCACGTGAAGGCATGTCAAATTCCAGGTTCACACGTTCGCCTGCACTTTCCATTTTCACCATCTCACCTTTGCGACGAGTCACCATATCAATCATCTTGCTGGAATACTCTTCGGGAACATTGATTGTCAGTTCCTCGATAGGTTCGCATTTCACGCCATCAATCTCCTTGAAGATTACCTGCGGCTGACCTACCTGCAACTCATATCCTTCGCGGCGCATTGTCTCTATCAATACGGAAAGATGAAGCACACCGCGACCGGAAACAACCCATTTGCCGTCTTCTTCACTCTTGCGCACACGCAAAGCAAGGTTTTTATCCAACTCCTTCATCAGGCGGTCATGAATATGACGGGAAGTCACAAACTTACCTTCCTTGCCGAAGAACGGAGAATCGTTGATAGTGAAGAGCATACTCATGGTAGGCTCGTCAATGGCGATAGGCGGCAATGCTTCGGGATTCTCAAAATCGCAGATTGTATCTCCGATTTCGAATCCTTCGATACCGACCAAAGCACAGATGTCACCGGAAGATACTTCCTGCACCTTCACGCGGCCCATACCTTCGAAGGTATGCAGTTCCTTGATTTTTGATTTTGTAATGCGTCCGTCGCGTTTGGCCAAAGACACGTTCATGCCTTCTCTCAAAGTACCGCGATGCACACGTCCTACGGCAATACGACCGGTATAGGAAGAATAATCCAAAGATGTAACCAACATCTGCGGAGTACCTTCCAACTGTGTGGGCGCAGGAATGTTTTCCAGAATGCAGTCCAGCAAAGCGTAGATATTATCGGTCGGCTTCTGCCAGTCCGTACTCATCCAGCCGTTCTTGGCGGAACCGTAGATTACCGGGAAGTCCAACTGATCTTCGGTAGCCTCCAGGCTGAACATCAAGTCGAACACCATTTCGTAAACTTCTTCCGGACGGCAATTCGGTTTATCTACCTTGTTCACCACAACGATAGGCTTCAGACCTATCTGCAATGCCTTTTGCAATACAAAGCGTGTCTGCGGCATGGGGCCTTCGAAGGCATCCACAAGCAAGATACAGCCGTCGGCCATATTCAGCACACGTTCCACTTCTCCTCCGAAGTCACTATGTCCCGGAGTATCAATAATGTTAATCTTGGTGTCTTTGTAATTGATTGAAACGTTCTTGGATAGAATCGTTATACCTCGTTCACGTTCCAGGTCGTTGTTATCCAGCATTAATTCACCTGTGCTCTGGTTACTGCGGAAGAGGTTTCCTGCCAGAAGCATCTTGTCAACGAGCGTCGTTTTCCCATGGTCGACATGGGCAATGATTGCAATGTTTCTAATATTTTGCATATAATACCTATTATTTCGGCAACAAAGGTACGAATTTTGCATTAGATATACAGTATAGAGGAGAAAAAATTGCTGAATATCATTGCCGTATAAAAGATAATGTCTATCTTTGCACGCTCGAAAGAGAGAAATATTATCAACTTTTTAATTAAACATTATGTATTTAGACGCTGCTAAAAAGCAAGAAATCTTTGGCAAGTACGGAAAGTCTAACTCTGATACTGGCTCAGCTGAGGCCCAGATAGCTTTGTTTTCATACCGTATTTCCCACCTGACTGAGCACCTTAAGCTCAACAGAAAAGATTATAGTACTGAAAGAGCTTTGACAATGTTGGTAGGTAAACGCCGTGCGTTGCTGACTTACCTGAAAGACCGCGACATCAACAGATATCGTGCCATCGTTAAAGAACTCGGCTTGCGTAAGTAATCACTTACGGGCAAAAACATTAAAAAGAGGTTTCCTTTTCAAGAAGGAAGCCTCTTTTTTTATAACTTTGTCTCCATGAAACGGATTATTTCAGCAGCAAACCTATCCACGGCACTCACATTCTTGCTGGTGGTGCTTGCATTCGGCTTCGGATATCGCAGTTATTCGCAGGCAGAGCGGCGCGTCGTTTCGGACTTGAACCAGGCACTGCGGCGCACCGTGCTGCAAAACGAAGATTTGTGGCTGAATGCAGATACCGTCCGCACCTACGCCAAGTTGCAGGAAGTGATGGGCGCTCCCGTCTCCGTCAGCAGTTCCAACCGGAAATTTGCGGCGGCATTGTATCTGCCGAAGTTAAGGGATGTTTCTACGCTATCGCTGCATATCTTAAAGAAAGATGATCCGGGCACTGTATTCAATGAGATTCCCGCCGGTTATCTGGCCAGTGACACCTTGATATGGCTTTCCACCACTGCCGATGCTTCGGGGCTGACGCTCTCCTTCCGGGGATATGCACGCTGCTCGACCACACTGATTTTCAGTATCTCCAAGCAGACGATTCCCGCTTTATTGCTGTTGGCAGCACTGATTTGGGGAACTTTCTCCTTCTTTTACTTCCACTACAGAAAACCTGCAGCCCAAGGCAACGGGCAGGAAAGTATCATCACTTTCGGCAATCTCTCACTCTCCCTCCGAGAAGCTTGTTTCTACAATGAACATCGGGAAAGGCTAAAACTCACCCCCATGCAATATGCACTGATGGAGATGTTTTATCTTTCGTCCTCGCATCTGCTCCCTAAACCCGATATCTGCCAATCCTTATGGCCGGGAAAAGACAACGCAGATGAAACCCTCTATACACTGATACGACGGTTGAAACCCATCGTTGAAGCGAACAGCAACCTGAAGATTATTACCGACCGCGGACGAGCCTATGGTCTGGCAATCGCAACTCCCTTACCCACCCTCTGAAACACTATTCCCTTTGATGCACAAGATGCCATCTTGTGTAGCATAAGATGCCATCTTGAACAGCACAAGATGCCATCTTGTGCATCATGACAATAAAGCTTCGGGATGACAACAAAGGGAGATACACCCGAAAGGAGTGTATGTTTCAGACGGCAGTAACCTGCGATTGAGTAGATAAGCACTAATAAAAGGCCTGCCAGACGGCATTGTCAGACTATTGTCAGGCAAATGTCAGACAATTATCCGCCTTTTGTTTCTGTTGTCTTCTCCAGAAGCCGATACCTTCGTGTCCCGAAAACAAAAAACAATTCGGAACATGAAACAGACAGTATGTATCATCACCCTACTCATAGGGTATATCGCAACCGCAATGGCACAAAAGGAACCGGTAACAGCAAGTATCCGGGGAAGAGTATTCACGGAAGACCGGCAACCGATAGAATTCGCCAACATCGCATTGCTGGCACCGGACTCCGCCTTCGTGCAAGGCACTTGCAGCCGCAGTGACGGAAGCTTTGAAATCATTCCCGCCACTCCCGGAGATTATCTGCTTCAAATCTCATCCATCGGTTACAAAACCCTTTGCCGCCCCTGCCGGACGAGCAGCACCGGCGAAGCAAGCAACTGGACATTGGAAACCGATGCCGTGCTACTGGACGAAACAGTGATAACCGCCGCCCGCCCCGTCTTCAAACTGAAAGGCGGCCGACTCGAAACGAAAATACAACAAACCCTGCTCGCCTCCCTGAACAATGCCAATGACGTGCTGAAGCACATCCCCGGACTCCGCTCTTCGGAAGAAGAAGGCTACACTGTCTTCGGAAAAGGTGCACCTATTATATACATAGACAACCGCCTCCTGCAAGACAACACCGAACTGGAGCGCCTCTCCGCCGCCGACATCGAGAAGGTGGAGCTCATCACCAACCCGGGAGCCGAGTACGACGCCACCGTAAAGGCCGTTGTCCGCATCCGCACCGTGCGGGGCCGCAACGACGGTTTCGGCGGAAACCTCCGTGCAGGCATCATGCAGCGCCGACGCACCAGCCATAACGAGCAACTCAGCATGAACTATCAGAAGAAGGGACTTTCCCTGCTGGGTATGCTCTACACAAATTATCAGAATACCAAGCGACTGCAGGATGTACGTTATCAGATACCGGCGGATGTGCAATGGGACATCAACAACCACGTGAACCTGGTCAACAAAGGACTCCTTGCCGGCGGAAGGGCGAGCATCAGCTACGACTTCAATCCGAAACACAGCCTCGGTGCTTCCTATGAATTCCGCCGCACCCCCGACTTCCATTCCAGCGACCACTCCGAATATACCGTCCGCGCAGACGACAACCTGACCGATCTCACCGCCTACACCTCCCAAAGTTTGCAACAAGACAGCAGGCATCAACTGAACGCCTATTATCAAGGAAATATCAAGCAACTGCAAATCAACTTCACCGCCGACCTGGTGCGCGGCCAAAGCTACAATCATCAGGAGGCACACGAAGAGAGCCGGACGGAAGGCAACCGCGACATCAGCTCCTTCAACCATGCCAAGAACCGCTTCTACGCCGCCAAACTAATCCTGACGCATCCCCTCTGGAAAGGCGAACTGAAAGCCGGTGCCGACTACACCTTCATCCGCCGCGAAGACAACTTCCTGAACCTGCAGGATATCCTCCCCAATACCGACAGCCGCATTGACGAAAACAAATCCGCCGCCTTCGCCGAGTACTCCCTGCCGCTGGGCAAGGTCAGCCTTCTTGCAGGGCTCCGCTTCGAACACGCCGTGTCCGACTATTGGGAACAGGGCGAATACATCCCCGGACAAAGCCGCATCTACAACGACTGGTGTCCCAGTCTTTCAATAGATTTCCCCGTCGGGCAGCTCCAAACCAGCCTCAGCTACACAACAAAAACCAATCGTCCCGTTTTCTCCCAACTGCGCAGCACACTGAACTACAACAACCGCTTCATCTACGAAGGCGGTAATCCGCTGCTCATCCCCGAAACCAACCACGACCTGCAACTGACCACCCTCTACAAATGGGTACAGTTCAGCTTCAACTACCAATACCGCCGCAACGCCATCGCCTTCATGACCAAAGAGTACGAAGAAAATCCGGATGTCGTCATCTTCACCACCGGCAACTTCAAGCGGATGCAGTACCTCACCGCCTCCGTCCATCTCTCCCCTACCATCAATTTCTGGAAACCGGAGCTCGGCATCTACTTTGCCCAACCTTTCTTCAAAGTAACCAATCAAGGAGTCAGCAAAAACATGAACCGTTCCAGCATTTACCTTTTCTGGCAGAACAGCCTGAGCCTGCCGAACGAATGGATTCTCTCTTTTGATATCGACTACCAAAGCGAAGGCAACTTCGGCGCCATGCTGCAACGTTCCTATTGGGGAGTGGATGCGGGTATCCGCAAGACATTCTTCAACAAGAAGCTCACCCTCAACCTGCAAGCCAACGACTTGTGGAACTCCCGCTACAGTTCTTTTATGCTGTTCGGTCCCCGGCTGACTTATACAAAGGAAGCCAATCCGGACTCGCGCAGCTTCTCGGTAAATATTAGTTATCGTTTCAACGCTACTGGCAAGGCTTATAAAGGGAGGCATGCTTCGGAGGAAGATTTGAGGAGATTATAGCATGAAAGGACTTATCAAAACATAAAACCAAACTTTTCACCAAAGATAGTTGCATCAAGTAAAACTTTATCTTATTTTTGCGGTTTAGCAACTATAAATCATAACCTTTTAGACTGAAAATACTATCATTATGGATACAAGTAAGATTGTAGGAGAAAAGATCAAGTCGCTCCGCGAAAGCCAATCCATCAGCATGGAAGAGCTGGCACAACGTTCGGGACTCGCCATCGAACAGATTGAACGTATTGAAACCAACATCGACCTTCCGTCGTTGGCTCCCCTCATCAAGATAGCACGCGTGCTGGGCGTCCGTCTGGGCACCTTCCTCGACGACCAGGACGAAAACGGCCCTGTAGTCTGCCGCAAGAACGAAGCGCAAAACAGCATCAGCTTCTCCAACAATGCCATCCAGAGCCGACGCCACATGGTCTATCACTCCCTCTCAAAGTCCAAAGCCGACCGCCACATGGAACCGTTCATCATCGACGTAGCTCCTACAGACGACAGTGACTTCGTACTCTCTTCCCATGAAGGCGAAGAATTCATCATGGTGATGGAAGGCACGATGGAAATCAGCTACGGCAAGCATACCTACTTGCTCGAAGAGGGCGACAGCATCTATTACGACTCCATCGTCCCCCATCATGTACATGCTTACGAAGGAAAAGCGGCAAAAATACTTGCAGTAATATATACACCCATTTAATTGACCGACACACATGCTATACGAAAGAACGCTCGGCCAGTGGTTGGAGCATTGGGCGGAGACAACGCCGGATAAAGAATACATTGTTTACTCCGACCGCAACCTGCGTTTCACCTGGAGCCAATTCAACCGTCGTGTAGACGACATGGCCAAAGGACTTATCGCCATTGGCGTGGAACGCGGAACGCACGTCGGCATTTGGGCAGCCAATGTACCCGACTGGCTTACGTTGTTGTATGCCTGCGCCAAGATAGGCGCCGTTTATGTAACTGTAAACACGAACTACAAACAAGCCGAGTTGGAATATCTCTGCCAGAACTCGGACATGCATACCCTTTGCATCGTCAACGGCGAAAAGGACAGTGACTTTGTGCAGATGACCTACGCCATGCTCCCCGAACTGAAGACCTGTGAGCGCGGACACCTGAAAAGTGAACGCTTCCCCTACATGAGGAACGTGGTATACGTAGGCCAGGAAAAGCACCGGGGCATGTACAACACTGCCGAGATACTACTGCTGGGCGACAATGTAGAAGAAAGCCGTCTGAGCGAACTCAAAAGCCAGGTTACCTGCCACGATGTGGTGAACATGCAATACACTTCCGGTACCACCGGCTTCCCGAAAGGCGTGATGCTGACGCACTATAACATAGCCAACAACGGCTTCCTGACGGGCGAACACATGAAGTTCACCGCCAATGACAAACTCTGTGTCTGCGTTCCGTTGTTCCACTGCTTCGGCGTGGTACTTGCCACGATGAACTGTCTGACGCACGGTTGCACGGAGGTGATGGTGGAACGCTTCGACCCGTTGGTAGTGCTGGCATCCATCCACAAAGAACGTTGTACGGCACTCTATGGTGTACCCACTATGTTCATAGCCGAACTGAATCATCCGATGTTCGATATGTTCGACATGTCCAGCCTGCGCACGGGCATCATGGCAGGCTCCCTCTGCCCGGTAGAGTTGATGAAACGTGTGGAAGAAAAGATGTATATGAAGGTAACCAGCGTCTACGGACTGACGGAAGCCTCTCCCGGTATGACTGCCAGCCGCATCGACGACCCGTTCGATGCACGTTGCAACACGGTAGGACGAGACTTTGAACATACCGAGGTTAGAGTCATCGACCCCGAAACCGGAGAAGAATGTCCCGTAGGCGTACAAGGAGAAATGTGCAACCGGGGTTACAATACCATGAAAGGTTATTATAAGAATCCGGAGGCTACTGCCGAAGTCATTGATAAAAACGGTTTCCTGCATTCCGGTGATTTGGGAATAAAAGACGAAGACGGATATTACCGCATTACCGGACGCATCAAGGATATGATTATCCGCGGCGGCGAAAATATCTATCCTCGCGAGATAGAGGAATTCCTCTACAAGCTGGAAGGCGTGAAAGACGTACAGGTGGCCGGTATTCCTTCCAAGAAATACGGCGAAGCTGTCGGTGCTTTCATCATCCTGCACGAGGGAGCGGATCTGCACGAATCGGATGTCCGCGACTTCTGCATCGGCAAGATATCGCGCTACAAAATACCGAAGTATATCTTCTTTGTCGACGAGTTCCCAATGACGGGAAGCGGTAAGATACAGAAGTTCAGACTGAAAGATCTGGGATTGCAACTTTGCAAGGAGCAAGGGATCGAAATCATATAATTCGACCTGTAGATAGAATAGAGGTTCTATTATTCACCCATGCAACATAATGACCCGTCTTTGGAAACTATTGATATGGGCATAACGGGCATAATGCGCTAATTTTGCAAACATAAACTTAATTCAAAACAAGATTTATGAAAAACAATGCAAAATGGCTAATCTGCCAAATGCTCGTAGCAATGATGGTAGCAGGGCAGTATGTTCAGGCACAGACCTCTACTCCGGTGCCCCGGATCATCCGGAAAGGCAATCATCACACTCTCGAAGTTGATGGAAAACCGTTTTTTATGTTAGGTGGCCAGGTTGGAAACTCATCCAACTGGCCCAGCATGCTCCCCGGTGTATGGGATACCATGAAAACGATGCATGCCAATACGCTGGAAATTCCTATTTATTGGGAAGAAGTAGAACCGGTGCAAGGGAGTTATGACTTCTCATCTGTCCAGCGCATACTGGACCAAGCAAGAGAGAACAAGGTACGCCTGATATTGCTTTGGTTCGCAACATGGAAGAACGGAAGCAACCACTATATGCCGGAGTGGATGAAGAAGGATTCGAAGCAATATTATAATGTAACTTCCATAAAAGGAACTCCGGTAGACTCTCCAAGTCCTCATGCCAAAGCAACCATGGAGGCTGATGCAAAAGCCTTCAGGGAATTTATGGCCTATCTCAAGGAAAAAGATCCGCAACATACCGTTATCATGGTTCAGGTAGAAAATGAACCGGGGACATGGGGAAGTATTCGTGACTATGGCAAAGAAGCCCAAAAGCTTTTCGCACAGCAGGTTCCTTCAGAAGTGTTCACTACATCTGTCTGCAAAGAACTGGGAGTAGATAAAAATGCAAAGGGTTCATGGGCACAAGTTTTCGGCGAAAGAGCTGACGAATATTTCCATGCATGGCATGTTGCCAAATACATCAACTATGTAGCACAAGCCGGCAAAGAAGTTAATCCTTTGCCACTATTTGTAAATGTAGCCTTGCGTGACCCGCTGACCAATCCTACGGCAGACAATTATGAAAGCGGAGGTGCCACAGACAATGTTATCTCACTCTGGAAAGCGGCAGCACCATGCATCGACATGGTTAGCCCCGACATTTACCTCAGAGGAGACGAGACAGTACTCAAGGTGATTGATCTTTATGCAAGAGATGATAATGCACTGATGGTTCCGGAAACCGGAAGCGCTAATTCAAAATACTTGTATAAGGTAATAGAAAAAGGCATCGGTTTCTCGCCTTTCGGCGTTGACAAAAGGAGACAGGCGCTTGGTAACGCCACACGAGACGCCCTTTCCTACGAATATGAATTGCTCGATCCGATGAATCAGGAACTGGCCCGCTGGGCAGCTGAAGGGAGAATACAGACTGTAATCGAACCGGAAGACCACAGCGAACAACATATCTCACTGGGAGAATGGGAGGCCATAATCATTTTTGGCGGCGGTCGTGGAAACAACAGTGCACAGTCGGCAGAGCGTGCTGCTAATGGTAAAGCCATGATCATCCGGCTTTCGGATAATGAATTCCTTGGCATCGGGACAAACTGCCGCTTCACCTTCAATACAGCAGGAAAGAACAAAGGTCGTGCATGGCAGTACCTGAAGGTCAAAGAAGGGAAATGGGAAAACGGGGAATTCAAAATGAGCCGGATTCTTAACGGTGACGAAACCGATTGGGGAGGGCCTCAAGTTGGTGAAATTCCTAATCTGCTTCACTTCACTCTCGTTGCACGATAAAGTATCTGAAACTTATATCTGATTTTTGTATGAAGAAAGAGGGCTGCCTAACTTTGTATTGTTAGACAGCCCCCTCGTTTAAAGTTCAGCCTTGCCTTTCTTTACTTCGCTTGCTCTATCTTCTTTGCAATATAGAACACATAACCGTAGAACTCCTTATACTTGGCGTATAATTCTTCTTCATAATGCTGAAACTTCACCAATTCTTCGGCTGTATCGTTTCCTGCATACTTATCAAGAAATAGTTCGCGGGCTCCGGCCAGCGGAGCAAAGTAATGTTCGGTCCAGCACGTTTCCGGCAAAACGAAGGTAGCAACGGGAAGATAACCCGCTTTCTGCACTTGAGCCACCTTATTGGGAATCGTATCTACCTCCGGGTAACTCTCCATCCAGAAATTATGAATCTCTGCCGGACGTTCTTCGGTAAACCATGAACATTCGGAAACGGCGATATATCCGCCTGTTTTCAGATAGTTACGCCATTCGTTCAGTCCCCGTTCAAAGCCGATGTTGTAAATGGCCCCTTCCGACCAAATCAAGTCCAAAGACTCCTCTTCGAAAGGAAGGTTATCCATTGAGCCGACGATACCTTTCACCCTGTCCTGAAGATTCAGCTTTCCGGCATTGCAATTGAACCGGTCAACGAACCCCGGAAAAAAGTCAAGACCGGTGATATGTCCCGGCGCATGCTGAGCCAGTACCATCGTCTGTCCACCCGTTCCGCAGCCCAGGTCGGCAATGAGGGAATCCTTGGTAAGATTATCTATAAAGCTTAAAGCCTTAAGGGTGACCTCGGGACTTCCGGGTCCTTGCCGTTCTGTATTCAAAAAGAAATTGCAGATTAAATCAACGTCGATTCCGAAAATAGTATTGTTATCGTTATTCATTATCTTAATGTATATAGCGTACATGCTCCAAGCACACCAATGCTTCCGGGCACTGCACACTGGTTAAAAATTAAATTTATAAAGACATAGAAATTCCTCCCAAAAAGAATCATCCGGGAGTAAACGAAAGGACAATCTGCATCAAAAGAACAGATTGTTTACAACACCAAATCCGATAATGTAGTTCTTAGCATGGCGCAAATATACAGAATCTATTGTTTAGTTGAAAGCTTTTCTTTAAAAAATGACAAAGCTTTTGCCCTACTAATCAGAATGCTCTATCTTTGCATCACTTTTTATTTTAAAATCAAATAGATATGTCTAAAGAATTATTCTCTACTCTGCCCTATAAGGTGGCAGACATTACGCTTGCCGACTTCGGTCGCAAGGAAATCGATCTGGCAGAAAAAGAAATGCCCGGCCTTATGGCTCTTCGCGAAAAGTATGGAGAAACAAAGCCGTTGAAAGGTGCACGCATCATGGGTTCGCTGCACATGACCATCCAGACGGCGGTATTGATTGAAACTCTCGTAGCACTGGGTGCCGAAGTACGCTGGTGCTCTTGCAATATTTATTCCACCCAAGACCATGCCGCTGCTGCCATTGCCGCAAGCGGCGTACCGGTATTTGCCTGGAAGGGCGAAACGCTGGCCGAATATTGGTGGTGCACACTCCAGGCACTGAGCTTTGCCGGCGGCAAAGGTCCTACGGTGATTGTAGACGATGGTGGCGATGCAACCATGATGATACACGTAGGCTACGAAGCCGAAAGCAATGCAGCCGTACTGGACAAGGAAGTACATGCCGAAGACGAAATTGAACTGAACGCCATCCTGAAGCAGGTGTTGGCCGAAGACCAGGACCGCTGGCATCGTGTAGCCGCCGAAGTCCGCGGTGTATCGGAAGAAACGACCACCGGCGTACACCGCCTCTACCAGATGCAGGAAGAAGGCAAACTGCTGTTTCCGGCATTCAACGTAAACGACTCCGTAACGAAGTCCAAGTTCGACAACCTGTACGGCTGCCGCGAGTCTTTGGCCGACGGCATCAAGCGTGCCACGGACGTGATGATAGCCGGCAAGGTAGTGGTAGTCTGCGGCTATGGCGACGTGGGCAAAGGCTGCTCCCACTCCATGCGCTCTTACGGTGCCCGTGTATTGGTGACCGAAGTAGACCCCATCTGCGCCCTGCAGGCTGCCATGGAAGGCTTCGAAGTCGTTACAATGGAAGAAGCCTGCACAGAAGGCAATATCTTCGTGACGACAACAGGTAACATCGACATCATCCGCATCGACCACATGGAGAAGATGAAGGACCAGGCCATTGTCTGCAACATCGGTCACTTCGACAACGAAATCCAGGTAGATGCCCTGAAGCACTACCCCGGCATCCGCTGCGTCAACATCAAGCCGCAGGTAGACCGCTACTACTTCCCGGACGGACACAGCATCATCCTGCTCGCCGACGGTCGTCTGGTAAACCTGGGCTGCGCCACCGGCCACCCGTCTTTCGTCATGAGCAACTCCTTCACCAACCAGACGCTGGCACAAATCGAACTCTTCAACAAGAAGTACGAAACCGGCGTTTACCGTCTGCCCAAGCACCTGGACGAAGAAGTAGCCCGCCTGCACCTCGAAAAGATAGGCGTGAAACTGACCAAGCTCACCCCCGCACAAGCTGCCTATATCGGCGTAAGCGTAGACGGACCGTATAAGGCAGACCACTATCGTTATTAACGAAGTTGAAAGTTGAAAGTTGAAAGTTGAAAATTACTATGCAGCCTGATAGCGCAGCCTAATTTTCAACTTTCAACTTTCAACTTTCAACTTCATAAAATCTTCGATTTTATGAAAAAGATTCTCCCCGACCTCATTGCCATCCTGGCATTTGCCCTGCTCTCGTTTGCCTACTTCTTCCCCGCAGACATAGAGAACCGTATTCTGTTCCAGCACGACACCGCTGCCGGAGCGGGTGCCGGACAAGAAGCGATACAGTATCATGAACAAACGGGCGAGCGTACCCGTTGGACCAACTCCCTCTTCGGCGGCATGCCGACGTACCAGATAGCTCCTTCGTACGACTCCACCAAGCCACTGCAATGGGTACAGAAAGTCTACCAGCTTTTTCTGCCCAACTATGTATACCTCACGTTCATACTGATGCTCGGCTTCTACATCCTCTTGCGGGCATTCGGCATACCCGCCTGGCTGGCAGCATTGGGAGGAATCATGTGGGCGTTTTCGTCCTACTTCTTCATCCTGATATCCGCCGGACACATCTGGAAGTTCATCACATTGGCCTATGTGCCGCCAACCATAGCGGGTATCGTACTTGCCTACCGGGGCAAGTTGTTGCTGGGAGGCATCGTCACAGCCCTGTTCATCGCCCTGCAAGTAACGTCGAACCACGTACAGATGTCGTACTACTTCCTTTTCGTCATCCTCTTCTTTGTAGGAGCGTACTTCGAGAAGGCGTGGCGCAACAAGACGCTACCACAGTTCTTCCGTGCAAGCGCCGTACTGGTAGTGGCAGCCCTCATCGGTGTGGCAGCCAACATTTCGAACCTTTACCACACCTATACTTATAGCAAAGAAACCATGCGAGGCAAGAGCGAACTGGTGCAAACCGGCGATGCCGCCAAGCAAACCAGCAGTGGCCTGGACCGCGACTACATCACCAACTGGAGTTATGGCATCGGCGAAACGCTGACCCTGCTTGTCCCCAATTTCAAAGGCGGATCATCGGCCGCCACCCTCGCCCAAAGTGAAACCGCGATGGAAAAGGCCAATCCGATGTACGCCGGACTTTACAACTCATTCCCGCAATACTTCGGCGACCAGCCCTGGACGGCAGGCCCCGTCTATGTAGGCGCTTTCGTATTGTTCCTGTTCGTCCTGGGATGTTTCATTGTGAAAGGCCCTCTGAAGTGGGCATTGGTAGGAGCCACCTTCTTCTCCATCGTTCTGGCATGGGGCAAGAACTTTATGCCGCTGACGGATTTCTTTATCGACTACATCCCGATGTACAACAAGTTCCGTGCAGTATCGTCCATCCTCGTCATTGCAGAGTTTACCATACCGCTGCTGGCAATCTTCGCCCTGAAACGCGTTCTGGACGAACCGGAGATCGTGAAGAAAGACCGGAAAGCCTTCGGCATCAGCATCCTCCTGACGGCAGGCATCGCCCTGCTGCTCGTCATTGCACCGGGCAGCCTCAATTCCGGCTTTGTACCTGCACAAGAAGCGCAGATGTTGCAAAATGCAGTGAACCAGCAGATGATACCCGCCAACGAGCTATCCGGTATTCTTGCCAATCTGCAGGAAATGCGTGCCGAACTTGTCAGCGCCGATGCCTTGCGGAGCTTCATCATAATAGCTATCGGCTGCGCCCTGCTTTTACTCTACACAAGAGGCAAACTGCGCAGTTCGCTGACCATCGCAGGTATCACACTGCTTTGCATCGTCGACATGTGGGGCATCAACAAGCGCTATCTGCACGACGATCAGTTCGTTCCCAAATCCATCCAGACGGAAACCTTCACCAAAACGAAAACGGATGAACAGATTCTTCAGGACACCTCGCTGGACTATCGCGTGCTGAACTTTGCAACCAGCACATTCAACGAGAACAACACTTCATACTGGCATAAGAATGTAGGAGGCTATCATGCCGCCAAGCTGCGCCGTTACCAGGAGATGATAGACCATCACATTTCTCCCGAAATGCAGGCTGCCTACGGAGCCATTGCTGCTGCCGGCGGCGAGATGGACAGTGTGGATGCCGCCAAATTCCGCGTACTGAACATGCTGAACACGAAGTACTTTATCTTCCCCGCAGGACAGCAGGGAGGAACAGTGCCTATCCTCAACCCCTACGCCTACGGCAATGCCTGGTTTGTGGACAAAGTGCAATACGTGGATAACGCTAATCAGGAGATCGATGCACTGAACACCATTCTGCCCACGGAAACGGCTGTGGTAGACGTCCGTTTCAAAGATATTCTGAAAGGTGCGACCGACGTTCATAAGGACAGTCTTTCCACTATCCGCCTGACGAGCTATGCTCCGAACCGGTTGGTATACGAAACCGACAATGCCCGGGACGGCGTTGCCGTATTCTCCGAAATCTATTACCCCGACGGCTGGCAAGTCACCATCGACGGACAGCCCGCCGAGCTGGCCCGCGCAGATTATATCCTGCGCAGTATGTATGTCCCCGCCGGCAAGCATACCATCGAAATGCGCTTCGACCCGAAGAGCCTGCACGTAACAGAAGGCATCGCCTATGCTGCCCTGGCATTATTGATAATCGGAGTAATGGCGGCAGTGCTGATAGCACGAAAGAAGTATTCCACCAAAAAGTAATTCATATTATTACCCTTCATCCTTTCACCCACCCTTGCAGCAGCCTGCGGGTGGGTGATGCGGGTGAAAGCGGGGCGATATGCCCGGTTTCAAGGGTTCACCCTATTATTTAATCTCACCGCCCCTGCGCCCCATCGCGCGACATCCCGTAATAGCCGGGTGCCGGGCGGTAAATGGGCTGTGTGCGCCGTCCCACATTTATCAGCTTGCCCTCGTCCTGAAGGCGACGCAGGTGTCCGTTGGCAGTAGTACGGGACATGCAGCACAATTCTTGAAAGTCATAGCGTATCATCACGTCGTGTTCGGCAAAGTAATCCTTCAGGCACATATCTATTTCCACTTCCGACAAATGCTGCGCAGAGCGGGTGTATTTGCTCCGGGTGATTTTAACCCCTGCCAACGCTGACTTCAGCCGGACGTCCGGCCGAAAGCTGATACTTTTCAACCGCAACTTTGTACTCTTATTTGAGGTTTTGCGGGTCACCTTCTCCGTGGCTTGCAGCGTGGGGGCAAAGTATCCCAACCCTTCAATGTGCACTTCCCGACCTTCGCGCAGTTCTTCGCCGAAGAGTTGCGCCAGTGTGTTCAGAGCGCTTTGGGCATCGCCCACGGTCAGCGAACTGCGTGCGTGTATCCATTCGCACAGTTGGGCTGTGCTCACTTTGCCGTTGAGAAAAGGACGCGGATGCAATCCCTTCTCCTCTGAATCCCCTTCGGCATTGGGGTTCTCATACCAATCGTAAACAATAGACATAGGCTTTTTACGTTTAAAAGATTCTTGATTTTCAGGTTGAAAGCGCCGAATTAGAAGTGAACGACTCCAGTCGGCCGATCGACCGACTCCAGTTGTTCGATCGAACGACTTCAGTCGGTCAGCTGAACAACTCCAGTCGGTCACTTCTAACTCACCGTCAAAGATAGGATAAAAATAAGACATTTACACCTTAAAAGGCTATGTTTCTCACGACAAACATTTTTATAATAATTTTCAGGCAATCGCTTGCAAAACGCCTCCCGACAGTAGTAACTTCGTGGCATCGGTACCGACAAAACTAAGTTTATAAATCATCAAAAAGAACAACTGAAATGAGAAAAAAAACAATGACACTGGAACAACACTGCCTCCTGAGAGAGGTGAAACAACTGATAACAGATTCCAAAGCAGACGGCAAACATGCCAAAGCAAAAACGATCCGTTCTGGACAAGAAGTTTCCATACCTGGATGCTTGCCCTGACCGCACAGTGGGCAGGTATGCAGAACATACACGCCAACAGTGTAGCCCCCATCCTCGTCAGCAGCGAACAGGGACGGCAAAAATCCACCTTTTGCAAGGCATTGATGCCACCCGCTTTGCAGCGCTATTATTCCGACAACCTGAAACTGTCCGCACAAGGCAATCCCGAACGCCTGCTGGCAGAAATGGGACTGCTGAACATGGACGAGTTCGACAAATACGGCGCCCGGAAGATGCCTTTGCTGAAGAATCTGATGCAAATGTCCAACCTCAACATCTGCAAGGCCTATCAGAAGAATTTCCGTAACCTGCCGCGCATAGCCTCTTTCATCGGGACCAGCAACCGCTTCGACCTGCTCAGCGACCCCACCGGCAGCCGTCGGTTCATCTGCGTCGAAGTGAAGCATGTGATAGATTGCAGTAACATAGAGCACGGACAAATCTATGCGCAGCTGAAGGCCGAATTGCTGGCAGGGGCACGCAGTTGGTTTACGAAGGAGGAAGAACATGAGTTGCAGCGCCGCAATGCCGCCTTCTACCACACCCCTCCCGCCGAGGAAGTATTTCACACCTGCTTTCGCCCCGCCGCCCCCGAAGAGAAGTGCGAGCAGCTTTCTGCCGCCGATATATACAAAGCGTTGAAGACCCGCAATGCTGCCGCCATGCATGGCAGCAATCCGGCTACCTTCGGGCAGGTGCTCCTGGCAATCGGGGTAAAACGGAAGCATACCAAGTATGGGAATGTGTATCTGGTGGTGCGGCAATAGAAGTCAGTACCGCTATATACCTGCTATTTCACAATGAACTTTTTCGCAAGGAAACGATGATAGCCAAGCAATAAATCCTATCTTTGCGAAAAAGTTCGCATTGAAAAAGTTCGCAAGATGGAAAACCCCTTTAAATTCGGTACAATAGTGGATGGTAGCTACTTCACAGACAGAGTGGAAGAGCAACAAAAAGTAAAGCAAGTCATATCGAGTGAGAATCATTTGATATTGATAAGTCCCCGTCGTTTTGGCAAGACAAGTCTTGTGCAAAAAGTAATGAAAGGACTCGCACGTCCGGTTTTTCAGTTGAACCTGCAGTTGGTGACAGACACGGAAGACTTTGCCTCCCATCTGCTTAAGCAGGTGCTTCACAAATACCCTTTGGAACGTTTAAAACATTTGCTGTCTCATTTCCGCTTCATCCCTACCATTGCCACCAATCCGATGACAGACGGCATAGAGCTGTCGTTTCAGCCTTCTGTAGATAGTTTCGTGCTTTTGGAGGATGTTTTTACGCTTATTGATAGAATAGGTGAAAAGGGAGAAAAACCGATTGTGGTCTTAGACGAGTTTCAAGAGGTAAAGACATTAGACAAGAATCTTGACAAGAAGATGCGTTCCATACTTCAGTTACATAGTCATGCCAACTACATCTTTTTAGGCAGTCAGGAATCTATGATGGAGGAAATATTCGAGAAGAAGAAATCTCCTTTCTATCATTTTGGCTATCTGATGAAATTGAATAAAATTCCTTATGATGATTTCTTCCAGTTTCTGAAGAAAGGTTTTCTGTTGCTTGGTGGAGAGGCAGAAGTAGAGAATATGAGTCGGCAAGTGCTTTCGTTTACTCAATGCCACCCATATTATACTCAACAATTGGCTTTTCAGGTTTGGGCACTTTGGCAGCAGAAAGGGTATGCAGATACATTGGTGCCCGATGCAATTCTCCAGTTGACGCAAGTGCACGATATGGATTACGAACGGTTGTGGGCAACTTTTAACCGTACCGACAAGAAAGTCTTGATAGGTTTGAATATGAACCTCGGCTCTCCTACCAGTTCTTCTTTTCTTAGAAAACAAGGCATAGAATCTTCCAGCACAGCTTTCAGTAGCTTGAAGCGATTGAGTAAACTGGGCTATGTCATCAAGAATGATGTGTATGAAATGGATGATCCTTTCTTTGCACAGTGGATTATGAATCACAGGTAACCATAAAAAAACAGCATCAATACAGGAAACCGAAAAGCCAAAGAGGAACTCTGTTTCCTGTACCGTATTCCACACCATCTATTGCCAAATAGCTATCAGGGATATCTTTTACCTGCTCAAAGGTCTTGTATTTCCCACCCACTTCAAACGTATAAGTATCGTCTATCCTAAAGTCTCCCTGCCCGGAGAATGCTATTTGATGGTTCTGTTTCAATTGATTGGCAAAGAATGTTTCACGGATGTTACCGATATCTGAAGTTGGAGAAAGCGCATACATCAGATTGGTATTATCCAAATAAACTTTCTCCGGCTTGGCAAGCTGCTGCATATTGCTCTTCCCGGAATATAGCGTAATAAGCAAGGCTGCGCGTTCCAGAATCTGAAACATGCGGACTACCGACTGGCGTGTCGTTTCTATACTCTCGCCCACCTTAGTCATATTAGGTGTAAAAGGAACCATCTGCGAAAGAATTACCAACAAACGCTTCATCTTTTTGATAGAAACATATTCTACCTTTTCTACAGCAGGCAAATCATTTTCAAGTATAGTAGTGACAACTTGTTGCAGCCGCAGTGGATAAGAAGCAGGAGCTTCCTTGTAGAAAGGATAATAACCATGCTTCAAGTATTCCTCAAATAGCGGAATAATTGTAACCTGCGAAACTACATCCGATGCAATCGCCAGATGTTCCTTCAATATCTGCTCTAAAGTGAAAGCAGGAAAGACACCTTTCTCTTCAAATGCCAAAAACTCTCTGAACGATAGTCCTTGAAGAGTATAAAAAACACATCTACGAGACAAATCGGCTAACGAAAAATCTATTTGCAATAAGGAAGAACCGGTAAATACGATATGAAGGCCTGGATAACGATCATAAATATTCTTTAGTTCCTGTATCCAGTTATCATAAGGATAGCGATGCACTTCATCTACAAACAGATGTGTTCCACCATGAAGGAAGTGATATTCTGCCAGGTCTATCAACCGATGTTCCGTGAACCAAAGATCATCCAAAGATATATAGACAGCTTGTTCTGTCTTAGGAAACAACTGCTTGATGCGTTGCAGCATAAGCGTAGTTTTTCCAACGCCACGCGCTCCTTTTATACAAATCATACGCGAGTCCCAATCTATTGCATCATACAAGTAACGGATGTGGGACATGCCAACCGAATTGACCAAACGGGTAGAATTAATATAAATGTCTGTTATTTCCATCTTTACACACTTATTATTTGTAAAGGCAAAGATAAGAAATGTTTTTTGTAAAGCACACATTTACTCCAAAAACGTGCTTTACAGATAACGTTTATGCGAGAAAAACGTGTTTTACAGATAACAGTTCGGTTACTATTCTATGAATTTTTTCAGTGTAGAAACGATGAAAACCAAGTAGTAAATCTTATCTTTGCAATAGACGAATCAATAACAAACCGACTATGAACCTACGCTTAATACTTGTATCAATACTTACTATCTTGCTTGCTGCCTGCACAACACGACCCGACTACAATAAAGTGTTGGTACAAGCAGACTCACTAATGATATCACGACCCGACAGTGCGCTGCACTTGCTGAAAGATTACGCAGTAAATAACTTAAAAACAAAGGCAGACAAAGCCTATTATGCACTACTGCTGACGGAAGCACAGGATAAAAACTACATTCAGCAAACGGATGATTCACTGATACGGACAGCCGTGCGCTACTATGACGCACAAGAGGATGCCGCTATGCAGGCGCGAGCATATTACCTTTGGGGAAGCGTTTACCGAGACAAGAACAAACAAGCAGAAGCTGTAGAGAAATATCTCAAGGCGACCGGTTTTGCACAAAAAGCAGAAGACAAAGCATTACTTGGACGAATATACGCCAATGCGGGCTACATTTATTACCTGCAAGAGTTCTATGAAAAAGCAGATTCCGCTTATAGGCAAGCTGAGCAAATAGGTCTCCAGCTAAGAGACACTTCCCTTTGGATTTCAAGCCTCACCATGCAAGGAGAAATGCAACTTTATCAGAAGCACTATCTGCAAGCAGAAGAAAAACTGCGGCAAGCGCTAAAGATTTCAAAAGGCTTTAAACAGAATGAGATAAAAGCAGGCATTTATTCTGCACTAAGTTCGCTATATGCCAGAACCGGAAAAGACTTGAAATCACTACACTATGCCAAGCAGAACTTCAGCCTGCAAAGAGACACAATGCATTGTTATCGCACTTTCTTGAAATTAGGAGACGCTTATTACCAAACGGGACAATACGACTCGGCCACCATATATATAAGGAAAAGCTTGTCATCACCCAGTCATACCACTAAAGCCGGAGCATATATGCGCCTGGCTGATATCGCAAAAGCTCAAGGCGATGTCGCACTGTCTCTTAACATGGAACGACTATATTCAGCCTATAAAGACAGTGCAAACTTATCTCGGCAAAAAGCCGAAATCATAGAAGCCGAACAAACCATAAAGATACAACATCAACGGACACGACACGAATATTACTTGAAAGAATATCGTTATTACATCCTCATTTTGATACTCATTGGTATTCTAAGCATTTGTCTACTACGAAAGCGCTATCTGAAGAAACTCAACAGACAAAGAGAAAAAAACCTCTTAAAAGAAAGAGAGCTGCACCAACAATACCTTTTATCGAAAGAAGAAACGAAACGGAAAGAAGAACAAATAGCCATCTTGCAACAAAAAATTGAACAGCACTACTTAGACGAAGTTCAAAAAGAACAAATGCAGAAGAAACTAAAGGAATTGAACAAGCAACACACCTTGCTGCTAAAGAAAACGCTGCAATATTCCGATGTCTATACCAAAATGAAACGAATTATTTCAGACTACAGAGAATACAGGAAGTCCAAGGAATCATTAACAGACGACGAATGGAGTAGATTCATGGTAGAAACAGATAAAAGCGGCTTTCTCCTGAAACTGGCCGCCGAACATAAACTTAATAAAAAGGAAATCTATTATTGCCATTTACTATTAGCCGACTTTTCTATAGAGGAAAGAATGCTGATTTTGCAAATTGCCCGTGCCACTATCTATCGGATAGAGCAACAAATCTTTCAGAAAATAGGCGTCCCCTATCAGGCAAAAGAATTACCCAAGCTACTAAGAGGCATAATAAGCAGCGTTTCTACCAATGTATGAGACATGTCTCATGCTAAATGAGACAAATTACACCCAAAATGAGACATTTTCTATTTGACAAATACAAAAAAATCACACTAACTTTGCCATAACAAAAAACAAAGAAGCATGAAACGAATCTTATACCTAACAGCTTTAGCTTTGCTCTTTATAATAACGAGCACAACAACTTCCAAAGCCGAAGAACTCGTTAATAACAGCAGAGAGATTACACTCACTGTAACCCAAGATGACACAAGAGATTTAGGGCAAGGACATGATGTGGAACCGGACGATATTAAAGTACCCCGTAGCATCATTCTTCAACCTGCTTATGCTTATCTATATAATAATGTGGTAAGTCTTGATTTCACTGAGACATTCTCTGCTGTCATCGTCACTATAACCAATAATGCAACCGGTGAAACCGTCTATTCAGAGACCTGTAGCAACCCTGCCACTCTTAACATAGACCTAAGTAGTGAAAGCAGTGGGAACTATCTCATTGAGATAGAAGCAGATGACACCCGATTGGAAGGAAATTTCTCTCTATAACAACATTAATATTTAGAATCACTTATGACGGCAGTTGATAACACCGGCATCGTTCTTTATCGCTATTTGCGGGCTTTGTCCGTAAAAGTGAGCCGGAGCACTGTGTCCCGCCTGCTCGATACCCCCGTAGGCAGTAGCATACGGGGTGTCAGCGATGCACTGGACGCACTGCACATAAAGAACGAGGTGTATCAACTCCCACCGTCACCCGATTACTTTTTCCAATTGGATGCACCCTTCATCACAATGCTGCAAGTGGACAAAAATCCATTCTGCGTAGTGACAAAAAAGGACGATTTCATCGTAGAATTCTCCCGTTCGGAGGGCAGAACGCAATGCATAAAAGTGGACACTTTTCTGAAGAAATGGGCAGGAACAGTGCTACTGGGAGAAACTACCGGAGAAACTCCTTCCGATTCTTTCTATATCTGGAAGAACATCGGCTACCGCCTCTTTAAGTTTAAAGCCGTAATTGCCCTATTCTTAATCTTGGCTTTGGGTTTTCTCTGTACGTTCCGACAAGAATATTCCCCAACCTTAATTGCTTATTTAGCAACATTAAGCCTTGGCATATTTGTATCCATTGCCATTATCTATAAAGAACAGTTCAATGACAGCTTTCTGGAACGTTTCTGTCATATCGGGCGAGCAGTGGACTGTAATAAAGTACTCCGTTCCAAGGGAGCAAACATAGCAGGAGTAAGTTTAGGAGAACTTTCCTTACTCTATTTCTCCACTTTATTCCTTTTCAGTACTTTGTGCCCAACGGACTTCTACGGTATAGCCTCCCTTTGTTGTGCGGCAGCCCTTTGCTTCACCCTCTATTCCGTCATCTATCAAATTTTCATCTTCCGCAAAGGTTGCATGCTCTGTATGCTGGTGAACATTACGATATGGATAAGTGCCGCTATACTCTACGGAAGCAGTCGCAATCTGACATTCCCAATTTCTTTGTCTGCTTTATCAACGTTAGCAGCTATCGGATGTATTTGTTTGATTACCGGAATATCCATAAAGGCTTTACTCAAAGACCGCAAAGAAAAAATTGCATTGCAACGTAGGATAACATCCTTACTAAAGCCTGAAGTATTTCAACGCTTGCTACCGATCGAAGCACATATAGAAAAACCGATAGCAGCGGAATTAGCTTTATCAAATCAAGGCGGGAACAGCAATCGCCTGATGATTGTCACTAATCCGAATTGCGGAAACTGCGCTAAAGTACACCGGCATATCAAGGAACTCGCATCAGCCGTTCCCATGGCAATGGTGTTACTGACTTTTCCGAACGACAAAGTGGGTGAGCACGTTGCACAGACCATCATCACAGCCTACCGGGCGGAAGGATGGCAGCGCGCCATGCAAATGCTGGAAGAGTGGTATAAAAACAAACGGATAAGCGAAGCGGACAAATATCCCGTTACTCCCGAAGCCGAACAGATTTGGAGAGAGCAGCAGGAGTACTGCCGGAAGCAAGGGATAAACAAAACCCCCGTTGGTATAGTTGCTGGGTATTATATATCGGATGTATATCCGCTATCGGAATTAAAATATGTATTAACATAAAGATATTGGTTTCGCGAACCAAGCAGGAGATTAAGGGACGCCAAGAATCTCAAGTTAACTTAATTATTAATCTTAAAATAATTCGTATTATGAAAGATTTTGCTAAATTTGAAGCATTTAGACTTGAAAAGAGTCAGATGGCTAAAGTAAGTGGAGGTGTAACCTGCCAAGTATATTACAGCGATGGAATGGGAGGTTCTTTTGCTCAATCTTACGATACTACTGATGCAAAGGCTATGCAGGAAGCTTTACAGAAACAACATCCGGATGGAAAAGCCTCTTGTTGGTAACAAGTGCCCGTTACAATCTACGTAACTTGCCAAAGAATTCGGGGAAGATGGTTATCCCTTTTCCCCGATATTTACAACAATTTCACAACAACATACAACGTCATGAAATATTTTATTTATTTATTCGCAGTGCTAATGTTCTCCTTTGGATTTCATCCTAACGAAACTTCCAAAGACAAAGAGTTAGTGTACAAAAACACGAAAGTGATTCTAAATGTAGATGATTATATTTGCAGCGAAGATCAGTGGGTATATGTTCATGACTATAAATGTTGGATTTCCGGAAATGAACATTTTTTTTTCGATTCGGCGTTTATTGCAAAAGGTCAACACCAAGTAGAACTCAACTTTAAAATTCCGTGTGCTATAAAAGCTAGATTATCATTTTCCAAAAATGGCCCTTTGGATCTTGGATTTGTAGCAGAGCGAGACTCTTGTCTTATTCTGAATATAGATGAATCTTCTCCTTATCTAAATATTGATTGCTGCATAAAGGCAGTTCAAGGAACTCTACATAACTTCTTCTACAAATTGACTCAAGAAACTAGTAAGTTTAGAAACAAGATACAACTTTACGCAGAAAAAGATCAGATAGACAGTATTCGCATATTAAGTGACCATTACCTTCAGCAGCTAACAAAGTGTATAGATGAAACAACTGAACCTGCAGTAGCATACGAGTGTCTTGCAATTATGAAATACGTTATTCCGGGTGTAAATACAAGTGAACTCTTTCCTAAATATGCTTCGAAATTTGATTGGTATCCTGCCCTAAAATCATTTTATGATCCATCGGCTGTCGTACCGCCTTCCGAAGAAGCCCGAAAATCATCTGCCCGATATGGAAAGTTACGTAAAGAAAGAATGCAATGTACTCTGATAAATAAAGATTTAGGCAATCATTTGGACTTAACCTTTAAAGATGTCAATGGAAAGGAAATTGCCACCAAGGATATTAGCACTCCCTATATATTTGTGGATTTTTGGGCAAGTTGGTGCAGGCCTTGCAGAAAAGAAATTCCCAACATAAAACAGGCTGTAGCCAAATATAAAGATGACCTGACCATTTATGCCGTTTCTTTGGACAATAAACGGGAGGCTTGGCAAAAAGCCATAAAGGAGGACAGCACTCAAGAATTCCTGCAAGTGATAGGAACTCTCCGAAACGAGTCACCCACACTCCTGCTGAGACAACTGGACATACAAACAATTCCCGCAAACTTCTTGCTGGATAAAGAAAGGCGCATTGTAGCCAAAGACTTACGTGGTGAACAACTGATGCAAACACTTGACAGCCTTATCAATCAATGAAATCTTTCCCCCATTACATCCAGCACGATGTCATGGATTGCGGCCCCACCTGCCTACGTATGGTCTCCGCCTTCTACGGAAAGCGTTATTCATTGGAAGGATTGAGGGAAAAGTCATTCATCACCCGCGAAGGAGTCTCCATGCTGGGTATCAGCGAAGCGGCGGAGAAACTCGGCCTGCGGAGCATCTGCGTGCAAGTAAGTTATGAAATGCTGCTGGAAGCTCCCCTGCCCTGCATCGTGCATTGGAACCAGCAACACTTCGTAGTAGTCTACCGAATAAACAGCAAGCATGTTTGGGTAGCTGACCCCGGGGCAGGGAAACTGAAATATACCCGTGAAGAATTCTGCCGTTGCTGGCTGAGCGCAAAGAAAGACGGAGAAGACACGGGAGTGGCATTATTGCTGGAGCCGACACCGGAATTCTACATCATGGAAGATGAAGGAGAAGCGGTGAACTATAAAGGTTTCGGCTTTCTGTACTCATACCTAAAACCTTACAAACAACTGGTGGGGCAACTGCTATTGGGCTTGTTGCTGGGCAGCATGATACAACTTATGCTGCCCTTCCTCACGCAGAGCATCGTAGATTTCGGTATTAACAACCAGAATCTCGGCTTCATCTATCTGGTACTCATCGCTCAACTGATGCTCACCTTCAGCAGCAGCGCCGTAGAGTTCATCCGAGGATGGATATTGCTGCACCTGGGCACACGCATCAACATCGCCCTTATCTCCGATTTCCTTATCAAACTGATGAAGCTCCCTATGGGATACTTCGACACCAAAATGACGGGCGACATCCTGCAACGCATCAACGACCACACCCGCATACAAAACTTCCTGACAGGAAGCAGCCTCAGCGTAGTGTTCTCTACCTTCAACATCGTGATATTCGGCATTGTACTGCTGGTGTACAGCGGCATGATATTCCTTATCTTCATGGGAGGAAGCGCCCTCTACATAGCCTACGTATGGCTCTTCATGAAGAAGCGCGCGGAGCTGGACCACAAGCGTTTTGCACAACAAAGCGCCAACCAGAGCACCGTAGTGCAACTGGTGAACGGAATGCAGGAAATAAAGCTGAGTGCCTGCGAGAGGCAGAAGCGCTGGGAATGGGAGCGCATCCAGGCGCGGCTGTTCAAAGTAAATATCAAAAGCCTTGCCTTGAGGCAATATCAGGATTCGGGAGCAGTGCTCATCAACCAGACAAAGAATATCGTGATTACAGGTTTGGTGGCCTCGCTGGTGGTGCAAGGACAAATGACGCTGGGTATGATGCTTTCCGTGCAGTACATCATCGGGCAGCTGAACAGCCCGATAAACGACCTCATCGCCTTTGCCCGTGACATGCAAGACGCACGCCTCAGCACAAACCGGTTGAGCGAGGTACGGGACAAGCCCGACGAGGAAGATCCGGCAAAGGAGTTGATAAGGGAGATACCTATAGGGAAAGACCTCAGGATAGAAAAACTAAGCTTCAAATATGATCCGCTGAATGAAACACCCACGCTGGACAACATCAGCCTGGATATAGGATCGGGCAAGCAGACCGCCATCGTAGGCATGAGCGGGAGCGGAAAAACCACATTGGTAAAACTGCTGCTGGGGTTCTATCCGCCTGCAAGCGGGCAAATATTGCTGGGCGATATACCTTTGGAGAACTTCAGCATCAGGGAGTGGAGAAAACGCTGCGGCGTAGTGATGCAGGACGGCTTCATCTTCTCGGACAGCATCGCGGGAAACATTGCCCCCGGAGTGGAGCACATCGACAAGGCACGGTTGCAGCATGCGGCAGAAGTGGCGAACATACAGGGATTTATCGGAGACTTGCCGCTGGGCTACAATACCCGGATAGGCCAGGAAGGACACGGACTGAGCCAGGGGCAGAAGCAGCGTATTCTCATTGCCCGCGCCGTATACAAGAATCCGGAATTCATCTTCTTTGATGAAGCCACCAACGCACTGGACGCCAACAACGAACGCATCATCATGGAGAACCTGCAAAAGTTCTTTGAAGGAAGAACATCGGTAATAGTAGCCCATCGGCTGAGCACTGTGCGCCATGCAGACCGGATCGTAGTAATAGAACAGGGACGGATAGCCGAAGAGGGAACACATGAGGAACTGATTGCAAGGGAAGGAAGATATTACAAGCTGGTGAAGAATCAGTTGGAGCTATAAGTGGGAGTGGATGGAAAAAGAGACGAAAGACATAGAATTGAGATGCGAGGAAGTGCAGGAGATACTGACACGACCGCCGCATACGCTGATACGGTGGGGCATCACGGTGTTCTTCATCGTGCTGGCCCTCTTCTTTATCGGCGGCTGCTTCTTTAAATATCCCGACGTGATAAGCGCCCCGGTCACCATCACCACGGAGCATCCGCCCGTATGGATTGTGGCACGGGGAAACGGAAAGATAAAAGAAGTGTATCACAAGGACCGGGATTCGGTATGGACCGAAGACATCATTGCCGTGCTCGAGAATCCGGCTGCAACGGAAGATGTGCTGCTGCTGAAAAAGGAATTGGATGCCTTCAGCCCGGCAGACAGCAGCGTATGCACAAAGTTGTTTCCCGAAAGACTGATATTGGGAAGCATACAGAATGCATACGCCTCATTCCTGAAAAGCCTGACGGATTACCGGAATTTCCTTTCGCTGGACCTCTATAAGCAGAAGATAGAGGCCACCCGAAAAGAATTGCAGGAATACCGGAACTACATAGCCCACCTGAAAAAGCAGGCGGAACTGGATAAGGAGCAGGTGCAGATAGCCGAGACTTCGCACCGCAGGGAAAAGAAACTCTTCGACGAAGGGCTGACCGCACAGTCGGAATACGAAGAAGCCAAACAGACCTTCCTGAACAAACAGCAGGGGCGGGAGCAGTTAATGACTTCCCTCTCGTCCGCCAAAATACAGGAAGCGCAACTGCAACAGAACATCGTAGAAACCCAAATGGAGCAAAGCCGCGAAGCCAACAACCTGCTGACGGCATTGAAGGCCGCCCGCAATGAGTTACAGGTCAGCATCAACGACTGGGAACTGGCATATCTGTTCACGAGCCCGGCAAGCGGCATACTGTCCTACAACAATATCTGGCAAAAGAACCAGAACGTCAACAGTGGAGACAAGGTATTCTCGATAGTGGCACAGGAGACAGGGGACATCATCGGAAAGATAAAACTCCCCGTCGGCGGTTCGGGAAAAGTGATGCCCGGTCAGCGGGTGAACATCAGTGTAACGGGTTATCCGTACATGGAATTCGGCTTCCTCACAGGCAAGGTTATGTCTGTCTCCCTGCTGGCAGATGACGAGAGTACCTATACCGTCACCATAAGCCTGCCGCAGGATTTACGCACTTCATACAACAAGACGTTGGAGTTCAAAGGAGAAATGACTGGCACAGCGGAGGTGATGACAGACGAACGGAGCGTAACCGAGAGATTGCTCAGTCCGCTACGCTATTTGTGGGAGAAGTATTTATAAAAAAAGTAAACCGTTTCTGCCCTCGCGGGTAAAAACGGTTAAGTCAATAATACATGAAAAAACGCTATTTAGAGAGAGTCTCTTCTATTATGAATAATCTATATCAAGATTGTTCTCAGACCGGAAGAACTTTCATAAAGTATCAATTCTTCAAATCCGATACAAAGGTAAAGAATCCCGAAGAGACTAACAAATAAAATCTACCAATTGGCAAATATTATCGACCAAAAGCCTCCGGAGTGCAAATGAAAAAAAAAGTATAAATAGCGCACTGAATAATATATTTACGTAACTTTGCTCTCTAATTCAAAAAAGAGAATCGTATGGAAACTACCAGACAGAACAAAATAGCCCGCCTGCTCCAAAAAGAGTTGAGCGACATCTTCTTGTTGCAAACCAAGTCAATGCCCGGTATACTGATTTCGGTCAGTGCCGTACGCATCAGCCCCGATATGAGTGTGGCACGTGCCTACCTCAGCGTATTCCCTTCGGAAAAGAGCGAAGAAATCATCAAGAACGTCAATGCGAACATGAAGTCCATCCGCTTTGAACTGGGCACACGTGTACGCCACCAGTTGCGCATCATTCCCGAGCTGAAGTTCTTCGTGGACGATTCGCTGGACTACCTGGAACGGATTGATGAATTGCTGAAATAGTGAATCTTCCGTTCTACATAGCCCGCCGGTATCTCTTCTCCAAGAAGAAGCACAATGCCATCAATATCATCTCCGGTATTTCGGTATGCGGGGTGGCGTTGGCAACTTTGGCGCTGGTGTGTACCCTCTCCGTGTTCAACGGCTTTCAGGATATGGTAGCGGGGTTCTTTACCGCCTTCGACCCCGAACTGAAGATTACCATCCGGGAAGGAAAAGTATTCGACCCGAATGAAGGGCGCGTCCGGCAAGTACGCGCCCTGCCCGAGATTGACATCTGGACGGAAACCCTGGAAGAGAACGCCATGGTGCAGTATAAAGATCGCCAGGCCATGGCCGTCATCAAGGGAGTGGAAGATAACTTCGAACAGCTCACCTCCATTGACAGTTTGCTGTACGGCACGGGAGAATTTATACTGAAAGATTCTCTGGTAGATTACGGCGTGCTGGGAGTGGAGCTGATATCCGAACTGGGAACGGGCATCCAGTTTGTAGACCCGCTGCAAGTCTATGCTCCCAAGCGAAACGTACGGGTAAACATAGCCAACCCTACCGCTGCTTTCAACCGGGATTACCTCTTCTCGCCCGGAGCAGTCTTTGTAGTGAACCAGCAAAAGTACGATGCCCGCTATATACTGACCTCCCTCAGCTTTGCACGCCGTCTGTTCAATTATGATACGGAGGTTTCTGCCATCGAACTAAAGCTGAAACCCGGTTCCAACGTCAACGCTGTGCAAAAGAAAATGGAGAATATACTTGGCGACCGCTTTGTCGTGCTGAATCGTTATGAACAGCAGGCCGACGTTTTCCGCATCATGGAAATCGAAAAGTTCATTTCTTACCTCTTCCTTACCTTTATACTTGCCATTGCATGCTTCAACGTCATCGGCTCACTGTCCATGCTGATACTGGACAAACGTGAAGACGTGGAAACACTCCGCAACTTGGGAGCGGACGACCGTCTCATTGCCCGCATATTCCTTTTTGAAGGACGACTGATTTCCGTCTTCGGTGCATTTTTCGGTATCATTTTAGGATTGCTACTATGCTTCCTGCAACAACACTTCGGACTCATTTCATTGGGAGGAGGCAACGGTAGCTTCGTGGTCGATGCCTATCCGGTAAGTGTACACCTGACGGATGTGATACTGGTATTTGTGACTGTCATCGCCGTAGGTTTCCTGTCTGTCTGGTACCCGGTAAGGTATCTCAGCAAACGGTTACTTTAGTACTTTTTTACAAGGAAAGCAGGCATTCCTATTACGCTACACATCTTTTAACGCTTATTCTCACTTTATTTGAATTTAATTCGTACTTTTGTAAAAGATACAACAAAACACAAATTGTATGAGATTCTATATTTCCCTATTACTGTTAGTATTTCTTCCTTCTGTTGGTTATGCCATCAATGACAGCTTACAGATAGAAGCCGATAAATATATGCAGGCACAACAGTATGAAGCGGCTGCAAAGTTATACGAAGAGATCGGGAATAAATCGGATTCCGCTTACCAAGAGGCAAACTCAAAAAAAATAAATGACCTACGCAAGGCTTATTCCATCAAAGAACTGGAGCTTGCCAATAAGCAACAACAAAATCATATCCTGCTACTAGCACTAATCATTCTGCCTATCGGCATTTTTATTGCCGTCGGCAGCATCATCTTCCTGAGCAAACAAAGAAAGAAACTCACCCTCTCGCAACGGAAACTCCAAGAGGCGCAGAAGGAAGTGGAAAAATCCATATACAATAAAAGCCTGTTCCTGTCGAATATGAGCCACGAGATACGCACTCCTTTGAATGCGTTGTCCGGCTTCTCGGATATACTGACGACTCCGGGCATCGACGAAGAAACACGCAAACAATGTAATGACATCATCCAGCTGAACTCCCGCTTGCTGTTGAATTTGGTAAACGACATAGTGGACATCTCCTGTCTGGACCTGACGAACATAAAGTTTAACCTCACAACGTGCGATGCAATTCCTCTTTGCGAAGGCATCATCCAGACACTGGAAGGCATCAAGCAAACACAGGCGGAAATCTCTTTCGAATCGTCACTTTCCGCACTGGAGATAGAAACCGATACCATGAGGCTGCATCAAGTGCTCATCAACATATTGGTGAATGCAACAAAGTTTACCAAAGAGGGCAGCATCGTCTTGGGACTTGAACTGAACGAACAGGGCATGGCCCAGTTCTCCGTGACCGACACCGGCTGCGGCATTCCGCCGGAGAAACAAGGCAAGATATTCGAACGCTTCGAGCGCGTCAATGAGAAGGCACAGGGAACAGGACTCGGTCTGTCCATCTGCCAACTTATCATCACCCGTCTCGGAGGGGAAATTTGGATCGATCCGGAATACACAGACGGATGCCGTTTCGTCTTTACTCATCCTTTAAAGCAGGAGGAAAAGAAATGAAGAAAGCAATACTCATCCTCCTATTTTTGAACGCCGTTCTTTGCGGAGGAAAGATACAAGCATCAGAATCCGACACTGATCAGTCACGCGACAGCATCTTCCGGGTAGCTGCCTCGCAGCCTAACGACACATTGCGTTCCAAGTTCCTCAGGGGGATATTCGAACAGCAAATCAGCCGGGAATCGGCTATGGAATATCTGGATTCGGCGTACGCACTCAGCATCAGGAAGCAGTTGAATACTGAAGAACTATGGGCACTCTTCGACTATTGCCGCCGCTATGAATTCTGCAGCGACATAGTCAATATGGATAAGTATCTTCAACTGCTGAAAGATGCCAGCAGCCGATATAAGATATATACATTTTACTATACTGCATGGATGGCGATGCTCCAGATGCGATGTATGCAGGGAGACACCGAGTACGCCATCCTGGAAGCCAAAAAAGTGCGTGAAGAAGCCGCTTCCTTAAAACAAGAGAACGGCGTTTTCATCGCTTCCCTTGCATTGGCGCAGGCATATTACTTTGCCAAACAAGATAAAGACGCCATCGAAGTCTACGAACGGGTTTTAAAAGAAAATCCCGACGCAAACAACAACGCATTGTTGTCTATTTACGGCAGACTGGCCGAACTCTATAAAAAAGAAAAGAAGTATCCGGAAGCTCTTCATAAATTGCAGCAACGACTTGATGTAATGAACAAGATAAGTGGAGGAGCTCCGCTATCGGATACGTACAGAAGTGTATTCTTAGGAATAGAGAATGCGTTCTGCACCATCTATATGGAAACCGGAGATAGAGAAAAGATGAGACAGCATCTGGAACAGGCCCGGAAATATTGCGATGAAAGCAGTTTCTTTGCAGGGATGATGGACTATTATGCTTTGTGGGGAGATTACTATCGACTCAACAAAGAGTGGGACAAGTCTCTCGCAGAATTCGACCGGGCGCTTTCTATATGTCGGGAAACGGCCCCCCTCCGCACAAACAATATACTCAAAATGAAAGCGGGAACCCTCATGGAAAGTGGCCGTTATAAAGAAGCTGCCGAAATATATCGGGTAGCCGCCCAAAAGAGCGACTCCCTCAACCGGGACATCATACTCCGCCACGAAGAGACTTATGACGCCAACTATACGATACAAAATGCACTGCTTCAAAAAGAAGAACTAAAGAAAGGATATCGACTCGGACAAGTAATTACCGCCGGCATCATTCTAATCTTTTTAATTGTCGTCATAGTCCGCGCCATACATTTAAGAGAATTGTTGCACCGCTCGGAAAAGCAGACCCGCGAAGCGTTCGAAATGATGAAAGCCTGCGACAAAATGAAGGAGCGCTTTTTGCATAACATCACCTTCGAGATACGCATACCGCTGAATAGCGTAGTGGGTTTCTCCGAATTGTTGTCTTCGGAAAGTGGTTTGCAGGAGAGCGAAATAGAGGAATATTCGCTTGCAATAAAAAAGAATTCCATCAAGTTGCTGGCATTGATTAACAATATCCTCGATTTATCGCGCCTGGAAGCCGGCATGATGCGCTTCAATGTGCAGGAATGCGACATCGTACAACTTTGCAAAGAAGCCAAAATGATGATAAACATGCAGTTCCCTCAAATCGTAGAACTGAACTTCCGAACAGACTTGGAGGAATTGATGATCCAAGCGGACAGCAAATGGTTTCTGAAGTTACTGACTGCTCTCTTCTCCGTCCCCGGAGATTATACAGGGGAAGGGTGCAAAGTAGAATATACATTAAGTAAAGCCGGCAAATATCTGACTGTTGTTGTGAAAGGAAGCCCGCTCTACCAATGCTGGGAGGATGAACAAGAACAACGCATCCTGCACGACATAAACCGCCTGTATGTGGAAACTTTCAAAGGGAGCTATCGGGTACTTGGAAAAGAAAATGAGAAGATAGTAGATATTACCTATCCTATCTCCTGATGCCTATTTCTTACGGATGATAGTCAGACCATCACGAAGGGGAAGAATGACTTTCTCGACGCGGACGTCTTGCGCCACCAGGTCGTTGAATGCTTTGATGCCGATAGTTTGCAAGTCTGTGCGGTGGGGGTGCTCTTCGAGCACATGACCGTCCCATAAAGTATTATCGGCGATAATATAGCCACCATCGGAAAGGCGGGCAAGTACCATTTCATAATAATCGATATACTTGCGCTTATCTCCGTCAATGAAAGCAAGATCGAAAGTAAGATCCAACCGAGGCACAAGTTTCAGGGCATCACCAATGTAGAATTTTATTTTATCGGCATAGGGAGACCGCTCCAACCAGGGACGGGTAAAGTCTTCCTGCTCGTCATTGATTTCGAACGTATGCAGTATTCCGTCCCCGGGCAGCCCCTCGGCAATGCAAAGGGCGGAATAGCCGCTATAAGTTCCTATCTCCAACACCTGACGCGGACGTATCATCCTGACAAACATTTTGAGCATGCGTCCCTGCAAATGACCCGAAGCCATGCGGGGATACAGCAATTTGACATGCGTATCGCGATAGAGGGCTTTCAGATAATCGCCCTCTTCGTCGATATGTTGCAGGATATATTCGTCGAGTGTCATAGTGGGTTATAAGTATCTGTTGCTGTTGGGCAACACGCTATCTTCGGCATGCTTCAAAGCATCTTCTACTACATTGATTTCGAGGAAAGAAGTCTGTGTACCTTCTTTGCCGCTACTCAAATAACCCACCATATCGGTAGGACACAAGCGGCCTTCCTTCAACAGGCGGCGCAAAGCGGCAAAGTAATATTCCTGTCCGTTGGCAAGTTCGGGCATATAAATAGCCTCTACACCGTAAGAAAGGGCAAGGTGACGCATCGTCTTTTCCTTGTAGCAAATAGCAAGTACCGGATATTTACCGCGGAAAGCAGCAAGATTGCGAGCGGTACGTCCGCTGTAGCTATCTGTAATAATGGCACGGATTTTCAACTTGGAAGTAGCTTTAACGGCTTGCTTGGCCAGGAAGGCAGTCACGTCGTTACTGTTCTCATCCAAAGGAATACGTATGTCATTATCGGCCAGTTTATCCTTCTCTGCCTGGGCGGCAACCTTGGTCATGGTCTTGACGGCTTCTACAGGATACTTTCCGTAAGCAGTTTCACCACTCAGCATCAAGGCATCCGTACGGTAGTAGATGGCGTTAGCAATATCCGTTACTTCTGCACGGGTGGGACGTGGGTTGGAAATCATGGTGTGAAGCATCTGAGTGGCAACAATAACCGGCTTCTTGGCAAGAATACACTTGCGAATCAGCATACGCTGGATGCCGGGAATACGTTCCTGCGGTACTTCAATGCCGAGGTCGCCACGAGCCACCATCACACCATCCGCTACTTCGAGGATTTCGTCGATATTGTCTACACCTTCCTGGTTCTCGATCTTGGCAACGATACGGATGTCGCTGTTATGAGCATCGAGAATAGCCTTGATATCAAGAATATCCTGCTTGTTGCGTACAAAAGAGTGGGCAATGAAGTCGATGTTCTTCTCGATGGCATAAAGGATATTGATACGGTCTTTCTCCGTCAAGGAAGGCAAATTGATGCGGACACCCGGTACGTTGACACTCTTGCGGCTGCCCAAAGTAGCCTCGTTCTGCACTTCGCAAAGCAGGTAGTCGGGAGTTTTCTCTACAACAACCAGCTCCAGGTCACCATCATCAATCAGGATATGCCCGTCTATATTCAAATCGTGTACAAAGTTGGGATAAGAAACGGATATGCACTCACGTGTAGTTTCCTGATCGGGATTGCCCACTACCTTTACACGGTCGCCCGTCTTAAAAGGAATAGGCTCGGCAAGGATAGTTGTACGCACCTCAGGGCCTTTGGTATCCATCAGAATGGCAATACGGTTGGACACCGCACGTACATTATTTATCAACTTCTCGGAACCTTCGCGGCCAAGATGCGCAGTGTTCATACGCACTACATTCATGCCGGCTTCGAACAACTGCCTTATAAAATCGACATCACAACGCTGGTCAGAAATCGTTGCGACAATTTTGGTTTGCTTTAATAACATAATCTATACCTATCTTATTTACTAATTTATTACTTGGAATGATCCAGCAGCGCTTCCAGAGCCAGACGGTAGGAATTCAATCCGAAACCGAGAATAACTCCCTTGCACGCGCAGGAAATCATGGATACATGGCGAAACGACTCGCGGGCATGCACATTAGAGATATGCACCTCAATCACCGGAGAAGTGACCGAACGGATAGCATCTTGCAGAGCAATGGACGTATGGGTGTAAGCACCCGCATTCAAAATGATGCCGTCCACATCAAAACCTACTTGCTGTATCTTGTCTATCAGCTCTCCTTCAATGTTGGACTGGAAATAGTCAATCTGTACATCCGCATACTTTGTGCGAAGTTCGGCAAGGTAGTCTTCAAAAGTAACACTACCATAAATGGAAGGTTCACGCTTACCCAACAGATTTATGTTGGGACCGTTGATAATTTGTATCCTCATAACACAATTTTTTATACCTTTGTCTCTGAAAGGAATCCGATGCATATCAAGCACGACTGAAATTCCTTCCATACTAAATCAGGCTGCAAAGGTAGAAAAAAGAAATGAAATCAGAAGAAAAATCAACGAATAAGGAGAGACAAGCGCTGATAATCAGAAAGTACCAGCAATACTTGAAGTTGGAAAAATCATTTTCAGCCAACACACTGAATGCTTATCAAGCGGACTTGGAAAAGCTGTTGCATTTCTTGGAAGGAGAAAATATAGGTGTCCTGGACGTCACATTGGACGACTTGCAACGCTTTGCCGCCGGACTGCACGATATCGGCATCCATCCCCGTTCGCAAGCACGTATTTTGTCCGGCATCAAATCGTTCTTTCACTTCCTTGTCATAGCTGATTACCTGGAAGGAGATCCCAGCGAACTGCTCGAAGGCCCCAAAATAGGATTCAAACTGCCGGAAGTATTGACCGTAGAGGAGATAGACCGGATTATAGAAACCGTAGATATGGATAAGAAAGAAGGACAAAGAAACCGTGCCATTCTTGAAACGCTCTATAGCTGCGGTCTGCGTGTATCTGAACTCTGCAATCTGAAACTATCCGATTTATACTTCGACGAAGGCTTCATCAAAGTAGAAGGGAAAGGAAGCAAGCAAAGGCTTGTCCCCATTTCTCCACGCGCCATCAAGGAAATAAAATACTGGCTCATTGACCGCAATCTGGGTAAAATCAAAACAGGATTTGAGGATTATGTGTTCCTGGCACGCTGGGGCAACAACATTTCACGTATCATGGTCTTCCACCTGATTAAGGAATTGGCAGAAAAAGCAGGTATCACCAAAAACATCAGCCCGCACACTTTCCGCCACTCTTTCGCCACCCACCTGCTGGAAGGTGGGGCGAACTTGCGCGCCATACAAAGCATGTTAGGACATGAATCCATCGCTACAACAGAAATTTACACCCACATAGACCGTAATATGCTGCGCAGTGAAATCATAGAACATCATCCACGCAACATAAAATACCACAAAGAGCAGGGAATTCATTAAATTATGATAAAATAGGCTCGCGAGTTAACAAATTGTAAAGGGATTTAATATCTTTGCGTTGTTGTGCGCGCACAAAGACAGTGCACAACAACAGAATAGACAAATTTCAATTACAAACAATTAATTTATACCTAAAATGACGAAGAAGTTGTATTTGCCTTTGTTAATGGCTATGTTCGTTGCATTGCTAACATCATGCAGCAGCAAAATGGGTGAATTGTCATCAGACTATTTCACAGTGACTCCCCAAGTATTGGAAGCAGTAGGCGGTAAAGTACCTGCTACTATCAACGGTAAATTCCCCGAAAAGTACTTCAACAAGAAAGCAGTGGTAGAAGTAACCCCTGTCCTGAAGTGGAACGGTGGCGAAGCCAAAGGCCAGTCAGCTGTATTCCAGGGAGAAAAAGTGGAAGGTAACGACCAGACTATCTCTTACAAAATGGGTGGTAACTACACCATGAAGACTGTTTTCGACTATGTACCCGAAATGGCTAAGTCTGAACTGTATCTGGAATTTAAAGCTACTGTCGGCAAAAAGACAATCACGATCCCTGCCGTAAAGGTAGCCGATGGTGTAATCGCAACTTCCGAGATGATCGGACAAACACTGGGCAGTGCCAATCCTGCTAACGGTGACGATGCTTTCCAACGCATCATCAAAGAAAAGCATGACGCTAACATTATGTTCTTGATCCAACAAGCCAACGTACGTGCCAGCGAGTTGAAGACTGCCAAGGAATTCGGCAAAGAAGTACAGGATGTGAACAATGCTGCCAACAAGCAAATCAGCAATATCGAAATCTCAGCTTATGCTTCTCCTGATGGTGGTGTAGGTCTGAATACCAAGTTGGCTGAAAATCGCCAGGACAATACTGCAAAGATCATCAGCAAAGATCTGAAGAAGTCTAAGATTGATGCAGCAGTAGATACCAAATATACTGCTCAGGACTGGGAAGGTTTCCAGGAACTGGTTTCCAAATCAAACATCCAGGATAAGGAACTGATCCTCCGTGTTCTGTCCATGTATTCTGATCCCGAACAAAGAGAACAGGAAATCAAGAATATCTCTTCTGTTTACAAGACTCTGGCTGACGAAATCCTGCCGCAACTGCGTCGTTCTCGTCTGACTTTGAACTATGAAATCATCGGTAAGTCTGACGACGAAATCGCAAGTCTGGCTGACAGCGATGCCAAGCAACTGAACATCGAAGAACTGCTCTACGCTACAACGCTGACAAAAGATCCGGCTAAGCAAGAAGTTATCTTCACGAAAGCTACTCAGATCTATCCGAACGACTTCCGTGCTTATAATAACTTAGGTAAGTTGGCTTATCAGGCAGGCAACCTTGACAAGGCTGAAAGCTATTTCAAGAAAGCCGCTTCTGTGAAGGATGCTCCCGAAGTAAATATGAACCTCGGTCTGATTGCTTTGACTAAGGGTGACAAGGCTGCTGCTGAAACTTACATGAGCAAGGCTTCCGGTTCTAAAGAACTGAACGAAGCGCTGGGTAACCTGTACGTAGCTCAAGGACAATATGACAAGGCAGTAAGCTCATTCGGCGACACGAAGACCAACAGCGCAGCTCTGGCACAAATCCTGGCTAAGGACTACAACAAAGCTAAGAGCACACTGGCAAGCGTTGAAAAACCGGATGCTTACACCGACTACCTGATGGCTGTACTTGGCGCAAGAACCAACAACACTTCTATGGTAACCAGCAGTTTGAAGAATGCTGTTGCCAAAAAACCGGCGTTGGCTAAGAAAGCTGCTTCTGATTTGGAATTCTCCAAATACTTCACGAATGCTGACTTTATGAATATCATCAAATAATAAAGGTCAAAAAATGAAAAGAACTTGCCCGGCATAGAAATATGTCGGGCATTTTTTTTTATTCACACCAAAAAGAAGTACTTTCGCAGCAAAGTATCAGTAAAAGAACCGGAATGAAGAAAATCTACCTTGCATACTTTCTGCTTATCGCCTTGTCTGCCTGTAGCAACAAGGATGCAAACTCTGTCAGCCTCAACGGTGAAATAAAAGGACTGGGGAACGATACTCTTTACATCTATGGAACGGACAAGCTATACAACCGTATGGATACATTGTTCGCCAAGGACGACAAATTCTCTGCTACCCTTACCACCGATACATTGGTTTCCACCTGGCTACAGTTCAGTGACGGAACGGAATACCCCCTCTTCCTGAACAAAGGAAACAAGATAAAAATCAAAGGCTCTGCCACCGACCTAACTGCACTGGAGATAACGGGAAACACCCCGAATGAAGAGCTGACCGCCTTCCAAAATGAGATGAAAGGTTTGGGCAAACCTTCAGAAAAGGTACTGGAGGAAAAGGTGAAAACATTTATCAGCAGCCATCCCTCCTCATTGGTGAGCATCTATCTGCTGGAGAAATACTTCGTACAGAAGCCTCAACCCGATTTCACTGTTATCCAACAATTGACAGACCGCATGACCGGTGAGCTAAAAGACCGTCCCTACATAGATGAACTGCTTGACCGCATCCAGGAGGAAGAAAAAGTATCTATCGGGAAAACGGTTCCTTACATCCATCTGCCCAATGTCAAAGGCGAACAAATCAGTCGTAATAATTTTAAAGATAAATATCTGTTAGTCCACTTCTGGGCATCTTGGGACCTTCAAAGCCAAGAGGCAAATGCCACCTTACGTCGTATCTATAAAAAAACAGAGAAGAACAAGAAATTTGCACTTTGGGGGATTTCTCTGGACATTGACAAGAAAGAGTGGGAAGAGGCTATCAAAAGGGATACGTTGAAATGGGAACAAAGTTGCGATTTCTCCGGTTGGAATACATCATCGGTAAAACAACTTGCCATACAGACATTGCCCGCCAATATATTGCTCAATCCTTCCGGAAAGATCGAAGGCAAAAATATGAGTGAAGAGGCAATAGAGAAGAAGTTGAAAGAAATAGAACAAAAAGAGAAGGAGAAAAAAGAAGCGGAAAAGAAAAAAATAAAACGCTAAAGTTTTTCTCTGATTTTATAACTCAAAATAAATCATTTAACGTGCTGATTAAAGTTTTTGGAGCGGCTGTTCAAGGTATTGATGCCACCCTTATCACTATCGAAGTCAACAGTTCCAGAGGTTGTATGTTTTATCTGGTCGGCCTACCGGACTCTGCAGTTAAGGAAAGCCACCAACGCATCATTTCGGCCTTGCAAGTCAATGGCTACAAAATGCCTACCAGCAATATCGTCATCAATATGGCTCCGGCAGATATCCGTAAAGAAGGTTCGGCATACGATTTACCTTTAGCTATCGGTATGCTGGCTGCCAGTGAAGTAATCCAATCCGACAAGTTAAGCAAGTATCTGCTGATGGGCGAGCTTAGCCTTGACGGTAGCCTGCACCCCATCAAAGGCGTACTCCCGATCGCTATCAAGGCCAGGGAATTGGGATTTGAAGGAATGATCGTACCTTTTTCGAATGCACGCGAAGCTGCCGTTGTGAACAATCTCAAGGTCTATGGAGTAAACAATCTCAAAGAGGTCATTGAGTTTTTCAACGAGAAACGGGAACTATCACCGACGCAAGTCAATACGCGTGAAGAATTCTACGCCCAACAAAGTAATTTTGATTTAGACTTTGCCGAAGTAAAAGGACAAGAGAACGTGAAGCGTGCTTTAGAAGTTGCCGCAGCCGGAAGCCACAATATTCTTCTCGTTGGTGCACCTGGAAGCGGTAAGTCCATGTTAGCAAAGCGCCTTCCGTCCATACTCCCTCCATTATCATTAGGAGAAAGCCTTGAAACAACCAAGATACATTCCGTTGCCGGAAAATTGGGCAGAGACGGTGGACTCATCTCCAAACGTCCGTTCCGCGATCCGCATCACACCATCTCAACAGTAGCCATGACCGGTGGAGGGAGTTTTCCCCAACCGGGTGAAATAAGTCTGGCTCATAATGGAATTTTATACCTGGATGAATTACCCGAATATAACCGCAGTGTACTGGAAGTGCTTCGCCAACCGCTGGAGGATCGGAAAATTACTGTAGCCCGCATCAAATGCAACGTTGAATATCCGGCCAGTTTTATGCTGGTTGCTTCAATGAACCCCTGCCCCTGCGGATATTACAACCATCCAACAAAAGCCTGCGTGTGCAGCCCGGGGCAAGTGCAGAAATACCTGAACCGTATATCGGGACCTTTGCTCGACCGCATAGACCTCCAAATAGAAGTTACCCCACTCCCATTCGAGAAGATGTCCGATAACCATCCCGGGGAATCGAGTGCCACAATACGGGAACGCGTAATGCGTGCCCGCCAGATTCAGGAAAAAAGATATGCCGACATTCCCGGAGTCTATTGCAATGCCCAGATGAGCAGTAAACTGCTTTCCCTGTACGCCCGCCCCGATGAGAAAGGACTCACCCTGCTCAAGAATGCAATGAACCGGCTCAATCTTTCAGCGCGCGCCTATGACCGCATCCTGAAAGTATCACGCACCATCGCCGACCTCGAAGGCTGCGAGGCAATACAACCTTCACATCTGGCAGAGGCTATTGGGTATAGGAATTTGGATAGGGAGGATTGGGCAGGCTAAATACCTGCCTTCCACTCCATTTCCAGATCAAGAGGGTAAGCCGGACGTCTCACCTTAGTAAAAGGTAAAGAAGGCATATCCAAATTACAAAATCCTGAAGTAAGGGCCATTAAATGAGCAGGAGCAATATCACGCAGTTCCGGATAAAGATAACCAAGCTTCACCACCACAATTTTGAAGTCTAACGGATTAAGGCCTATCTCTTCAAAATCTTTAAGAGAAACAAACGAGCGCCGACTATTAATGATTGCTATTTTTACACCCTCAGAGTGCACCAACGCTACTCCATGCGAAGTAGAAAGAAGAGAATCTGGTGATAAAGCGTCCACCGTAATATCCAAAGTTAAAGGAGAACCGAACACTGTGTCCTTCTTTCCTCCCATTGTCAGACGAATCGTATTGCCAACACCGGCTTCAATGCACTTCTGGTAGGCTTCCTCGTCTACCAACCCGGCCACCAATGCATCATGCGCATTATTTTTAAGTAACGCCCGAATGACCTGAGGATTATCTCCTGGTGCTCCGGCAGTAGTATTATCACCCGAATCAGATATAAATACAGTTTTCTGTGGTAACTGATAAGCACGTTTTATCATTTCATCAATATTGCCGGCCTCGACATCCAGTTCCAATCGATGCCGTACATCCCAAATATTCTGCGCCAAACTATATGCCTCATGCTTCGCCTTATCGAGATAAACAGAATCTTGAGCCACAACAAATACCCGCATTGCAGAACGAGGAAGATCAGCCCAGGCATATCCTACAAAAATAGATGCATCCAGAATTCCTTTCTGTTTCTCCAATGTATCCAGTCTGGCATAGATAGAATGGAGTGGTTCTACCTCGGTGATGCTCTTTTCACCCGGAACAAGAATAGGTATGTCTACATGTATAATCCGAGGATGCTCATGTTGGCGAAGCACTCTTACCAGATTTTTCACAGCCCGAAGTTTTGTTTCCTCTCCATCACGATGTGGGGCTGTACGAAATCCCGTAACCAGATTCAGTTCTTTTACAAACTCATCGGACAAATTACCATGAAGATCAAAACTACCACTAATAACGACCTCACTACCCACAATTTTACGGATTGCTTTTATCAAATCGGCCTGCGCATCTTCATAACCATCGACGTGTAAAGCACCATGCATATCCATATATACGCCATCCAGATCGCCAGCTTTTCTTATACCTTCCAAAATTTCACTCTTGAAGGTTTCATATGCTTCTTTCGACACAACTCCACCTGGCCATGCATAGGCATGAAGAGTGGGTATTATTTCTACATTCTCGGCTTTCAAATACTCGCTCCACAAATGTGTATCCTGAAGAATTTCCTCACCACGCAAAACATTAAAAACATCTATATCTGTTACCAAAGTGGAAAAAGTATTCGACTCATGGCGAATACCACAAGTAAGAATACGCAATTTCTTCTCATCAAGCCGAGTATTGCAAGATGCAATAATCAAACCTGCTAACAACAAAAAAATTAACTTTTTCATATATTCCTCATTATGTTCTTAGAATCATATAAAACTTAAAACAGAACGGTACCTCAGGAAAAATGGCACAACAATACCAGCCATATTAGATAAAGGCAAGATTTCTTCAGGTAGTTCAAATCCCAAACTTTCCATAAATCGGCGCCTGGCCATGCAGCGTTCATATACTTCAGGATAGCAGTTTTTTATCATACAACGGAGTGTATAGTCTGCAATAACAACCCCTTCTTCCATACGTGAAGATGAAAACTGCGGCGACCTGGGAATAATATCTATTTGCATATACATGCCGGAATGTATTATTTCTTCAGACCCCTCATAAATAGGAGAACTTATCCATTCATCCAAGTGTATCAGATGTCCGGGATTAAGAAACACTGCAAATTGCTCAAATGGCAACATATCTGCAATCAACCGATACAATCGCCCACCCGAAGTACCAATCCTCAGATGCTTAAGCCATTCTCGAATAGCCAGAAAATAAGGAGCTGCAAACTTCTCTATATAGCCTTTTGCATGATTGGGTAAATCTTCCTCACTTTCGGCAACCCACCCTGCCCGACAAATGTTACTGCCCCAATGAGCAATACTTACAGAACAAGGGTCGCCTCTGTAAATAATGCTACCTACAGGGCTGGACAGCCCATAATGCTGATTTCCGCTGCTCTTGATACTTATATGACAAGACAATGGGAAACCACTATATTGCAAAGCTTTTATCTGCTCAAAGTCTGTAATACCTTCTTTAAAATCTCTCAGAAGAGATTTCATCGCCTCAGAACCCAGCACATTTGAAAACTCAAAGAAAGCAACTTCATAAGGAGACAGAAAAGTACGCATACCATAAGACGGCGCAGTAAACAGATCAGTTGCATTTATGAGCCTATTAACAGGCACCAATGTCCTCAAAACATCTATTATATAATTAGGAACATCGCTGGCATACAAAGGAAAATCAAATTCTGAATCGGAATAGTATTTCCAGCCAACTATACCGATATATGCTTCTTCAGTGATTCCCTCCTCACGGAAAATGACATCAAGACGTCGGCTTGCATTCCGAGGCTGATTCATCAAAGAGAAGGTCTGAAAACGTTCATGTCGCAATTCTTTTGCCAAGTGTAAAGGAGAGATTCCCAAATGTCCTTCACATTCATTGCCAACCAAAACAAGCGGTTTTTCTGTCAATCGTAGAACCAACAATGCTTCCTCAAACCTCGGATCAAAGTTTGTCAGATACATCAGATTAGCAAAATGCTCCCGATCGCCGTATACCAATAAATGAGTCAGCCCCCGTTGCTCCATCATTTCCCGGCAACGAATTATCCGACAACTCAGCTCCTCCACAGTAGGAGGAGGCAAAGTTGAAGGTTGAGAATAAACCGGATAATCAATATCTTTGATAATAACCTTTGGCTTCATTGTATGTTATTTCAGAAACGGATGATCGTCAGATAATCAATAAACCAGTCATTCAGGTTTTCTTTATTGAAGGACATATTGTTATCAAAGCCGCGTTGTTCCGGATTAACCGTCAAAGACACAGTATGCTTTCCGGCCGACAGATTACGCAACTGAATATGGTTGGTATGTGTCCACTCACTCCAATCTCCATAGGCTTCCAAAATCACAGTAGCATAATCCTTTCCATCCAAAGATAGTGAGCGGATAGTGCAGAAAGTGTCATGTGGTCCATTTCCATTGGAACCGGTGAAGCGAATCATGTAATCACCTGTCTCAGGCACTTCAATATCTATTGAAAGATTGGCGGGAGCAGCAGAACAGTCTTTTACATAACCGCTACCGGAATATCCTTTTGATTTCGCCTCAATAAAAGATGATTTGGCAAAATCTTCAGCCTCATACCGCCTTTCATAGAAGGTATAAAGTACCGGATTAGAAAGATCGGATTCCACTCCTTTCTCATCTACTGCACAAACAGCGTAGTATCCGGGTTTCTCTTTCCGCAGATTATAGGGAGAGCGCACTTCCTTGTTTACTCCTATACCCTTTAGACGATATGTTACTCCTGGCTGCATAGACCAATGAATGTATTGATTCTCAAGGCGAATAACCGGTTCTATAGGTGACCAGCAGTTACGCGGCCCTGCAGTAACCATATTAATATCTGCGTTGCTATCAGTATCTCCGGTCACCGTCATGACAATATTATAAACTCCTTTCGCATTAGCAGGCAGTACATAAGAGGGCTTCTTTTTCTGTCCATTTACAATAAACGATGTTACTTTTGTCCCTTCCCCCTTCACTGTGATATTAAGAATAGCATTTCGATACTTGAAATTATCCAATTTGATTTCATTCCCCACCCAAGCAGGCAATACAGGATTAAAACGTACCCCTTCCATCGTCAACTCCATTCCGAAAAGTACACGATATACCATACTGATGTAAGAAGCAACCGACCAAAGTTGCCGGTCAGAGTTCAACGCAGTATTACGGTCATAGCCCGTATCATAAGTCATATTCTCTTTATGCGTCAGAAAAAGAGCCGACTGGCGGACAAGCGACTTCATCAAATGTTCTGTCACAGCAAAGTTTCCAGAGGTCTTGGCAGCATACATCAACGGAGTCTCCCAAACCGGCCATACACTTTTATTATGATAGGCAAAATCATCCGGAATACTCGGATAAAGAACTGCTGCGCCATACGCATACATCGGTGAGTTCTTAACAACCTTATCAATCTGCTCGGAAGAAGCCACTCCTAAGATGGCAGCCAAACCATTGGACATACAACCCACCCTTTGTGAAGGTATATACCCTAAGAATCCGGGATATAAATAGCATTCAAACAAACCTTTTTCTTCATTCCAAAAATGTTCATTCATTCCTTGCTTCAGCTTTTCACCTGTGTTTTTCCATAACATCTGCTCTTCCGCCGGAACTTTAAGAATACTCCCGGCATTAGCCAAAAAGCGATAAAGAAAGAAATGCAACGCATTGGTACCACTGGAAAAAGACTCACCGATATTCACATTCGTAAACCAGTTGGGGTATGTATGAGTACGCCAATCCATGGAACAAGTTTCTCCTTTGAAAAGATTGGCATCCGCGTCAAAAGCTATATGCAGGTCCTTTAAAGCCGTATTGCGTAGCCCTTCATAGGCCTCTTGCAGCCAAACCTTGTCACCCGTCACCAGATAATACTCCCAGGCGGCAACAGCCCATACCACACGATCGGTAGAGATAGGATAAGAGCCACCACTGCCGGTATCTTGCAAAGCTTCACGTGGATTTCTCAGTGTCTGCTTCTCTAAGGTACGACGGGAAACTTCAGGCATAATCCATGAATAGGAGAAATAAATGCTATACACAGCATCACGTGTCCAGGTATCAGGCCATAAAGCCCCGGCCATATACGTAGAATCCTTACGAATATCCAACAACATTTCCTCCAGTGCCATATTATAGAGAGCAGGAACTAACAGATTACTTTTAGCTGTGAATTTTGGGAAAGCAGATATATCACGCGAAAGCTTCCAACGGTTAGTACCATGATAGTTCGATACAATTTCCTTTTCAGAAATAGCCTTGGCCATACGTTCTCCCAAAAAAGAAGATTCTACAACCTCATTTGGAGCCAAAGTAAATGGAAGACTTGCACTGTTCTGGCGGACCGGAGTCCAATGGGCATTAAAATCTGCATATCGTTCTATCGGCAAATATCGGATTTCTCCATTCCGGACTACAAGATATGAAGCTTTATCCCCTTTTGCATTGCTCAAAGTAAACCAGCCACAATTAGTCATATATTTATGAGTAAAACCTTCATAAGACCAGATAAAAGAACTGTCCCATGTAATCGGCATCGGTGAAAGCCGCACATTATTATTATCATCCAGCCTCAAGTACTCTCCTGTCTGTTTATTGCGGATACGTACAGATTCACTGTCAGTAGCTTCTATCAGCCAAAGGTAACTTGCATCATGCGGTTCTTTTCCCACTTTCAAGTCCTTCCCACTTCCATACATATACTCATCAGTTCCACGAATATGGAACATCCATTCAGATACTGTTTGTGCAGTCATTTGCAAAGCAGCTGCACAAAGCAGTAAAAACATAAATATGAGTTTCTTCATTTTCAGTTATTTATTACGTTTAACAAAGTCTGTTACTTAAGATTACGCGGTTTGCCACCTTTACGCCAAAAATCTTCAATCTTCTCCAAGGATACACCTTTAGTTTCGGGCACAAAGAAGTACCCCCATACGAGAGCCAGTAATGCAATGATTCCATAGAAGCCAAATGCTCCTGCCGGATTCCCCACTTGCTCCTCACCTATCATGATTTCAGTACCGGGTATGGTCAATGCATTGACAATCTTGAAGAAAGTGAAAGAAACAATACTGTTAAATACCCACACTGAAAGCGAGCCTACTGATGCACCCAATCCACGTACTTTCTGCGGAAAAACTTCCGAAATGATCAACCAGCCAAGTGGTCCTATGCTGATAGCAAAGAAAGCAACATAAAGAAACATGAAAATAACCGTCATCCATTGGCCGGTGCCACCCAGTTCGCCAGCAAATACAAAACTCATGGACAAAGCAATCAGAGACAGCACAATCCCCGTCAATCCGGTAAAATAAAGTTTACGACGCCCCAATCTATCCACGAAATAGATTGAAACAAGCGTAGCTACAACATTAACTACCCCCACACCAACAGCAGCCCAAATGGCAGAGATTGCTCCGTCAAAACCAGCCATAAAAAAAATTTTGGGACTATAATAAATAACAGTATTAATGCCCACAAACTGCTGAAAGAACATGATTCCTACAGCTATAAAAAGTGGTGTACGCAGCCCCGGCTTTATCAACTCGCTCCACTTTGAGATCTCATCCTTACTTTTTTCTATTTCCTCGCTAATGGCATGTGCAACTTCTTCAGCATTACTTTCTCCTTCTATCCTATTCAAAATATGCATCGCCTCTTCCCTGCGTCCTCTACTCATTAACCACCTCGGACTCTCAGGCATAAAGATCATCCCAATCAATAAAATAAGAGCCGGAAGCACACCTGCATAGAACATAGGACGCCAACAAGTAATATCCGTTTCATCGGCAAAAAACAGATCGGACAGGTATGAAACCAGCACTCCCAATGTCACCATCAACTGAAACATGGACACTAAAGTTCCACGAATATTTGTTGGTGATATTTCTGCAATATAAAGAGGAACTGCAAATGATGACACACCTATTGCTACCCCCAGAAAAAGACGAGCCAGAATCAAATTCATAGAATCCGGGGCCAGCCCCGACCAGACAGCACCTATTGCAAATATTACAGCCGATGCAAATATCACTTTTTTACGTCCCAAATAGTCGGTAACCTTACCACAAAACAATGCACCCGCAATTGCTCCTACAAGTCCGGCAGTAGTAATAAGCTCTATCGTACCGTCATCAATGCCAAAGTCTTTTTGCAAAAAAGGGATGGCTCCCGAAATAACACCGGTATCGAATCCAAACAGTAATCCTCCTGTAGCTGCAATAATAGCTATTACATAGACTATCATTGGATTTTTATGTTGACATATTGGTTTCATTTTCTTAGTATTAGTAATTAAGGTATAAAACTCTTCCAGACATCTTCTTTCAACTGAGGCGAAGGGACATACAAGAATGTATCGGGATTCTCCTCAAAAGTTTCGTAAATGCTCTTACCCGGCTCTATGCCCAAAGCAGAATAGTCATCCGGAGTCTTACATATCAACTCAGACGTCTGATACCTTGGGTTAGCTTTCCATTCTATTTTATTTTCCGCATTGAAAACAGGGAACCAGGCAATTCCTCCGTGACCACGGACCCCATCGTAAACAAAACCATAATCACGGTCACACCAAGCACCGAACGTTAGCGGACATTCAGGATTTGCACTGATCGTAGCATGTGCCCAATAGGGAGGTACAATAACAACTTCTCCTGCTTTGGCATGCACGGCAAAACAACGCCCGGGAATATCTTCAGCATATTCTTGCATATAAATAATCGCTTCACCCGACCAAATTTCATACACTTCAGGAGTAGACCATCCACTGTAAGCCGAAACCTTATGTATATGTCCTTGGCTACGAATAGGCTCATCCCCCAAACGTCCGGCAGCATAAGTTACAACTCCATATAGCAAATGCATTTTTTCCAGCAGCGCTTTATGCTTCTTCTTGCCTACATCCATAGCAATGGAATAAACCACCTCAGGACCTTTACAAGCCGGATTCATCAAACTTTTCCGAATGTCATCCAGCATTCTATTCTCAACTTCAGGACCAAACACATCCTCTCCATATTCAAAGCCCATTGGCAGAAATGTCGGGGTAATATCAAACCCCGGATTAAAAAGCATCTTTTTACAATCTATCATTTTCGTATATATGCTTTAATGGTTGCACATTCTTTTCCTTCCGATTCTCCGTAAGGACGTATAGTATAAGAACCTACTACTGCCGGAATAATAAATGTTTCGGCATAATGAACTACAAAAGGAGCAAAAGCATTTACGGGACTTTCTACTATAGCTTCACGGCCTTCTACCAAATTCAAGACCTGTACTGACCCATTTGTATCATGAGGAACTCTTCCCGTGAACCAATGGCGGCGTGTTTCAATAAACTCACGTTCATGAAGCCCGGTAGCTTCTTCACGCCACCCTTCGCCTTCAGTAATAGGAACTAAACAGTTAATCGCCTCTTTCTTTACCCAACTTTCCGTACGATTCCATTGAATGACATGTTTTCCATGCTCGATATTGATGGGACGTGGACGTCCATCCAGTCCTAAACGCCCCCAATCCCAAAGTTTGAAGGTGAAAATATAAGGGGTAGCACTGATTTCAAGTACCATGCTGTTCGAGCCTGAACAATGTATTGTACCGGGAGGAATCAACACATGGTCGTGCTTCTTCACTGCATGTACTCCTACATGTTTCTCCGCATCGAAAACTCCAGTTTCTTGCGCCTGACATAATTCATCTATCATAGCTGCCGGATCAACATTCTCCTTTAGTCCCAGATAAACTTTGGCATCTTCTTCCGCATCCAAAATATAATAACTCTCCTCCTGAGTATAATGCATTCCAAACTTCTCTTGAATATATTCAATCAAAGGATGAACCTGAAGGCTTAAATTTCCACCTTCCATTGTGTCCAAGAAGTCAAAACGAATAGGAAATTCATCGCCAAACCGACCATAAACATTAGGCCCTAATAGCTGAACCGGATGAGTAAATACCAAATCAATGGAAGGTAACTCAAAACGTACCTCTCCAAAGCCTAAATAAAGACTGTTTTCTTCAGGAACACAATCAAAGCACCAAGCATAATTCACAGATTCCTTATCAAGATCACAGACTTCTTTCATCCATTGCCCGCCCCATGGTCCCGGATCGAAAAACGGCACAACACGGAATGGGCGAGATGCAGCAATATCCAATCCTTTGAAGACAGCAGCAGCAGGTACCATCTTTGGTTCTCCGGCTTTATTCGTATCAATGAAAACATCAATCTGTTTCAGAATCTGCTTTTTCCAACGGTCGCAAATACGCCAGTCCACGAAAAATGCCTGCTTGTATTGCAATGAAGCACGTTCCGCTTTATTTTGAAATCCCACATTCGAAATCTCGTCACGACGAAAACGAAGTTGTATCTCCCAACGTGCCATATCCAGATAGGCAAGAAAAGCAGATTCCTGCCAAACATAAGAAGCCCCTACTCCGTAAACAATAGTACACTTAGCTAAGGATGCTGCTATCAGACCACGCATACGTTCCACCTTGGCATCATCAAAGTAAATTCCCATCGTATGCCGCGTCATATAACCGAAGATCTCATCGTCTGTTACATCATCTTTAATTGCATCGTATAAAACATGCTGATCTTTCATTGCCAATGCAGACTCAAAGATGCAGGCTTCCGGAAAGCCGTCACGCAACGCTTTCAGTACTTCATCTTCATATACCCCTTGATAGCATTCCACAACCAAGATGTGCTGTTGTTGTTGCTGTAACAGAGAACGCAACGCAGCGGTTACGTTCTCCCAACCTGTTACACAACTATGTTCTTCTCCCGGGACTTGCACTACCGGAAACTTGTCATAATTCGATTTTCTGTTATTCTGCAAATATTTATTCATAGTTTTATCTTTTATCGTCTTTTAAATAATACTCTGCAGCAACTAATGCTGCGTCATCACCCAATACAGAAGCTACAATCTCCACCTTTTCGTCAGGGCACCAAGCCAATGAACCTACTTTCTTACGTATATAAGGCAATATTAAATCTTTACTTTTCACAATTCCACCTCCCAAAATAATAGTTTGAGGGTCGTAAGCATGAATGTAGTTCACAATGGCAGCACTCCACACATCCATGCAACCCTCTACTACACACTTGGCATCTGCAACACCAGCAGCAACTTGCACGAATAAACTCTTGAAGTCATAATTAACTGAATCATTGCGAAATGCCGGACTAAGCTTTTCGTTTTCCCGGATAATCTGTGGCAAGAAAAAGGAAGATGCGTGTGCTTCTACACAACCCACATTACCACAAGTGCACTGCCTGCCCTGATAATCTACAATCAGGTGTCCACCCAACGAACCTGCCCGATAATGCTGTCCATAAAGTAATTTACCTTCAAGAATTACTCCGGTACCAATACCTGTACCAATGGTCATCATTACCACATTCTCTTTTCCACGGGCAACACCAAACTGCCACTCGCCAACAGTCGCTGCACGGGCATCATTATCAATAGCAAACGGAACATCCCAACGTTCAGAGCACCATTGCTGCAGATTAATGGAAGGAGCATCATCATACTTAGCATTAGTAGATACAGCCCGCTTAGTACGAGCATCTACAATACCAGGAAACGCCAGGAATACGCCTTTGAAGGCATTGACGGAAATATTGGCTTCGGCCAACAAGCTATCTATAGCACTGGAAATTAGCCCCAAGCGAGGTTCCAAGCCATGTATGGAATCTGCTTCAAGCCTTTTAGTGCCAATGACTTTTCCTTGACTTACCAGCCCCACCTTTATAACAGTACCGCCTAAATCTATTCCTATATAATACATTTCAATCTTTCTTTAAATCAATTTCGGTTTACCATTCACTTCTTTCAAACGACGCGCAAATCCTCCCCGGGCTATTGTTTCGTAATTATGCCCCGCATCCGAAGGCCAACTGGCAGCAAACGTCAGCATACCATTACCTACATTAGCCACACGATGGGCAACCCCTCCCGGAATATAGTGTAAACTCCCCGGATACATACGCTCCGCCCAAACCTCACGCGCCTCATTCATCAGGATAAGCATACCTTCACCTTCCACACCCCAATAAAATTCAGCCCGGTCAATATTCGAGTGGAAATGTCCCTTTGTCATAAAGTATTCATCACCCACCTTACCAGGCATCAAGTAAGTGATGCCCATAAACAAACCTCCCGGTGTCCCCTCCTTTACCGGGAAAGTACTGGACACATGATAAACAACCTGTTCAAGGTCCATAATCTCAAATGCAGTTTCATCTTCGTAAACTCCTTTTAGATCAATCAGTTTACGAGTAGATTTCTCGACATGTTCTCCAATCAGTTCTTTACCGTTGAAAAACAATTCAGGCATAAATATTTTTACATTTTCCATTGTTGATAGTAAGTTATATATTAATTTTCAAGTTCTATCCTCAAGTTGTTGGAACAGGCTGGGTTCAAGCTAATACTGTTTTTTCCGTTCACTTTGCCCCAAGACCCCGTATGCACAACCAATTTTTTGCACAAGTTATCGCCTAATGGTTCAACCTTCATTTCGGCTATTTTTCCATCCTGGCTCACTTCTATAGAAAAAGATAATGGACCAAACGGAGTAGCTACTCCACGAAGAGCTGTACGCATTCCTGCTTTTAGCCATTCCCGAGGCATCCCTTCCAGAAGATGCAAATCATTCCCCCTATCCAACTGGAGCAAATGAACCACTAAACGGATAAACTCCGCACTTCCCCAGTTGTGGGGCATGTCACCTACAAAATCACGTTGCAAATCGCGTGGATTATGCTCCTCACGCCACAAGTATACAGGAGATGCATGATTTGCAAAAGCATACAATGATGCTATAGCACGTTCCGGCTCCCCCATCCATAGACAAGCATGTCCATAGAAACTGGCAAAATAATTCCAAATTCCTTCAATAATCCATCCTGTTCCCATCACCATGCCTTCCTGCAGGGTAGTATGTAACATCTTCATCGTACCAACTGCAATTGAATCATTCATCTCAAATATCTGTCCCGGATAGATGCTTTGACAAAATGCCCACAATGCACGTTGTGGCAGACTCCGGTGTTCAGGAACCATCATATTGTTCAAATAATAATTGCCAAAATCATCAACCGCCATATCTCTATGAGCGGCTTTGTGGAATGCAGCAAAGAAATCATCATACTCGGCTTGCCATTTTGCTGCATCTTCCTCAGCGCCAAGCCATCTGGCAGCCTCGATCATACTCTTCAAACCAGCAAGATTCCATACTGTATTCGAATATTCCGGTTGATCAACTCCACCATTCAATCCTCCGTCAATATACCCGGGAGGGATAAGCCCATCATCCAATGGCGTTTCGTTTTCATAAGAACGCTGCCGCAAGACTTTGATATAATCAACAGTCTTGCAAAGGGTCGGCCAAACAGCATGCAGCCATTCTTTATCTTGTGTCAACATAGCATGGCGAACACATGTCCAAAGCACAATGCCATTCTCTTTCCAAAAAGTCTTGTTCAGTTTAGCAAACTCCCCCTCCTTACCCTGGAAGGATAATGCATATTCAATGCCTTTACGTGCTTCCACACCACGTCCTAACAAAGCAGCAGTCTCAGCAAGGAAGGCACCATCTACAATCCACAAGCCACGATAGCAAGTAGGACCTACCTGAAAACTGATTTGCCCATCAACAATTTCCCTGGCCTGCCAAATTCCACGAATGGAAGCATCTACCAGGTTCTGAATTTCGCGGTCAGGCACCTCTATCCTATTATACGGAATGTTTGAATCGTTTTCCCAGAATGCAACAACCTTTTTGCACATGTCAGGGAGCCTGCATAGCAATTCTTGAGGCTCGGACAGCATGGAAGTCATCAAATCCGACTGCAGACCATTATCATAAACCCCAGCCAACAAGTATTCATCGCCCGGGCTTAATGTAACCGGAGCGAGCTCCACAATCGTCTTAAAACTTGCAAGATTCCTACGTACACGAATAACCGGCAGAGAAAAACAGAAATGTTCCTTATCTCTAATTGTAATCATCCGTCCTTCCACCTTTATCTCATGCTCCGAGTTCACCACGACTAAAGGAAAAAATGTATGCTCGGAAAGAGTCCGGTTCTTGATGGAAGTCATCAGAATATCTTCACGATTATCAGTTAGCGGATGCACCAACTTTTCACCAGTCTGCAGCGATTTAGTTGAAGAGTAGACTTCTTGCGTAACTTCCATCCCATAAACAGAACTCCTCGTTGTAGCTATAGGAATACGGGCAGAACGCAAATACTGTGATTCAAAGCGCTGATTCTCATCAGCCATCATATGAATAACTGTTCTGAAGCCTTTCCCCAAAGCATAAGCAAAAAACTTTTTACCTCCATAATCATAAAATAACTGCCCTTGAGGGCCGACTAAGGTTTTATAAGAATCATCGGGTAAAGCCGGCGTCGTCAGATGCCAGTCCGGAGCATAACGATAATCAACCGTCATCTCTTGTCCGACAGCAGGCATGGAACATACCCAAGAAGCTAACAATATAATGATATACCTATCTATTCTCATTGGATACTATTATTTAATTCATGCTTATTTTTACCAACAATACGTCCTATAATCTCCTCACCGAGCACACGAGTCGTTACGGCTGGAGTAATCAAAGTATAACCTCCTCCGCTGTCTCCATGTGCGATGCGTACAACACATGGATATCGTTCCGTTTCCATAGGATAGAGCAAACGCTCATGAGTCCAAGTATAGGCCAACACTTCAAATTGGAGAGGTGCAAAAAGAGCAAAATCCGTATAAGCAGTATTGACAGGCATATCAACTTCGGGTAATCCGGCAAGCACCGTCCCGTCCATAAACTGAATGCCTCGTCCGTTTATTGCAAAGCCAAACAGCCCTTGTTTAGTACTCCATGAATTAAAGAACTGTTCATTTCCCCAATAATTAACTCCCTTCCGCTTCGATACTTCAAGACCTATTTCAGGTAAGTCTTCATCTAAAGCCTGCCAAGCATACCGAGCACCTTCAATACCAACATTTGGACGATTTTTATCTGTCAATCCTTCGCATAACGCATCTTTCATAATACGTATTTCTACCTTATTCTCTCCTCCAAAATTGAAGGCTTTATAAGCAGGCGATGCAGGAGTAAAACGATATATGCGACTAACACGTTTATATTTATGGGAATGCCGGTAGTCAGTACGCGTAGGGTATTCTTGCTTCATATACCGATCCATATCTACATACGAAGCCACAAAGTTTCCATTTACGAAAATAGAATCCAAACCAACAATCTGCCCGATCTCAACAAACAATTCCTTACCATTGAAGTATTGAGGTATTTCAACCGTAGCCTGATAATTGAATGTTCCATTCTTTGAATCCCCTACAGATTTCCAGCCATGAAAATATCTTTTTTCTCTTGCCGGCAGGTACTGCTCCCAATCTACAATGCCACATTGTTCTCCCAGAATACCAGCTCCATCCTCATCATTCTTTTCATTTACTGTAGCACCATAAAAAATCACATTACCACCTCTAGCAACAAATTCTTCCAATGCCACTCGTATTGAAACTCCCTTCTTTGTAGCCAGTGGTAGTCTGTTACCCTGAATAATAAGATGCCGAATATCAGAATGAGCAATCTCAGCCAATCCTTCCACATCTACTTTTTCCGTAATAAACCCAATCGGTTGCACATGAAACTCCGGATCAAAGAACTGGGCATATTTACCAGCTTTGAGTGGCATTACTTTTTTCTTGGTCACCGGAACATAAGACACACTAATGTTTTGGGGGACTTTCTCAACCACCTTCTCAGCTCCAATCACATTTATTTCCTCTACCGTAAATACTTTCTTTATCAACTTACTATCTACAGAAACAAAAACCTTACCTCCTTTGGCTATAATCCTGATAAATCCGCCAGGAACAGGCATCTGACAAGAATAGTCAGTCCAAGTGACCGGTACCTTCGGAACAACGCGTATCCCTTTCCAACCAGGAATCACCACTTCAATTCCCATCAAATCTTTTACAACCACATCCATCAAGTTACCGGCTGCCGTAGGAAAAGCATTCCCCCCATAAGTTGTTCCATCCAAAGCAAGAGTTTCTTCCATCAATCCCGGATATTTTTCATCCTTAATAGTATTGGCTGCCAAACTAAGCAGTCTGTACCCCCCTTCAGGATCTCCATGTTTAAATCGAGCCTCAGCTTCCCAAAGATTCCACCAGGGCCACACTTTCACGTTCTGATCATTAGTAAGAGGCACATGATTCATTTTAGGTAAGATAGTTATTGAACCGAAATCGTTCCAATTATTTTGCTTCAGAAAATCCAAGGTCCGGCTGGTACGCTTACCATCTGTTGCTCCTATCTTCAAAAGCATACTCTGCGAGGGCTGTGCACTACGCTCGCTAATGTTTCCCCATAAAGCCATATTATTGAAATATCCTTTCTGGTCATTCCAATATACAGTATTTATTGCATTTACCGTCCGCTGATACAAAGACTGATAATAAGCTGCTTTGCCGGCATTTCCCAATTCCTGCTCTATCCTATGTGCATACTGCAACATACCCGAGTACATAGCGTTGGCTGCAAGCGTAGAGACTCCATTTGTTGTAAGCATCATAATCATGTGATCCATAAACTCGGTCACATCGATAATCAAACCATCCTCATCATAATCACGGGTAATCCAGAAATCGACCCAAGGGCGCATGATGCAAGCATCTTCAGCCAGTTGCTCCTTGTTGCCGGAATAGAGGTAATAATTCCAAATGGAACGTACTGTCCAGCCGATACCCTCAGCAGTTCCTCCCTGAGACGGGTCATTTGAATTTTTACAATCAGCAGGAGACATCAAATTATAGCGTTGCAAATCATATTCCAATGATTTGCGTGCCTTATCGGCACGACCAGAAGCCAATGCTCCAGGAAGAAGCCCGGAACCCAAATCTCTTGCCCAAATATCAAGCCACCGAAAGAGTTCACACAACATAAACTCTCCATTGAATCCTAAGTCAAGGAGATATTGCGAGAACTGTACAGCCATATCAAGAGTATGATTCGGTGTATTGATTACCAATTTCTCCTGATAGGGTTTGTACAAAATATCTTTTAAGGCTGCATATGTCAATGAACCGGCGACATTCCTTTCCGAAAAAAAGGTTGTACATTTTTTAGCATTTCTGTTTAATCGTTTTTTAAGCCGAGAAGCAGATCTATCCTGCAATACAACTTCTGTTGCAAGATTGGTCTCAACAGCCAAAATAAATCCATACTTAGGGGTAACTCCATAAAGCACGCGCGTACCGTCACTGCCAACGTACTCCACTCCACCGGGAAAAAAGAAGGAGGTCGGATCGTTCAATACAGAAAGCTGAAAAGAATCTGCAAATATCTGCAAACTACCTTCAATCTTCTTTCCCCGCACAGATTTGAAGCTATCAGGATGCGTTTGGATCAAAAAAGTTCCATCTCCCACAAGCCCGGCAATAGATTTGTGAGGGTACTCCAAGGACATTGTATGCTGTGCGAGAAGTAAGCTCCACCCACAAACAAAAATCAGAAATATCAGGCTTTTTTTCATTGACACTCAGCATTTATTGTTAATGGAGAAATTGACTTTCAAGCCACAGTCAAACTGAAATTACTGCAAATCAATTTCTCCATCAAATATTTCAATTAATAACCCGGATTCTGTACCAGACTAGGGTTCTTTTGAATCTCAGCAAGAGGAATAGGGAATACAAAAGTATGCTTATCCGCATCATCTTTATTTGGCTTGAAGTCCCATGTATCGCCAAACGTTCCAAACCGGATCTGGTCATTACGTCTCCAGCCTTCAAAAACAAGTTCAAATCCACGTTCATCAAGCAAGACTTCAAGAGTGAGCTTTTTAATAGCCTTATCCTCTGTCCAAGGATCAAAATTGCGAGATCGCACTTCATTCACAATGGCACGTGCTTCCGGCTCATTGGCTTCACTAATACGAAGCAAGCATTCAGCCTTCATCAATAGAACATCCGAATAGCGGAATATTGCAAAGTCATTGTTCAAATGATTATGCCCACCTTTCTCCGGTTCCCATTTATACAGTCTGGCACCTTCAACCTCTGTAGCATTCTCGAAATTCACCATATCAATAGTAATATTCAAATCATTGCCATTACGGTCTTTAAGCTTTTCTCCTGACGGGCCGTACTGCTGTCCATACATAAACCATTTTTTCCGAATATCTGCTTCATCATACTTATGAACAAAACCGGGTACGGCACACGGTCCATTCCAACAGTCACAATCGAAATCAAAAGTCCTATTGTTGGAATAATGCCATGACATCTGATATGGGATAAAATAACCACGGAAGTAATTATAATCATACGGCACTATCAAAATGTTTTCTTTCGAACCTTCATTCTTCACCTTAAAGTTCGTATTGATATCAGGTTCAAGAATATACTGTCCTCCCTCAATTACTTTATTACAGCAATCCAATGCTTTCTCCCATTGAGGAGTTCCCGTATACACTTCCGCATTGATATAAAGTTTTGCCATCAGAGTATAGCATGCCCATTTGGTGAACTTTCCATAAGTAGTAGTAGTAACCTCCCCTGTCAGTTGATCTTTGATTGCCAACAGTTCACTTTCTACAAAGTCATAAACATCCTTACGGGTAACCCCTTTATTGGTTGGCAGCCCTTCTTCGTATTTGGTTACAATAGGCACACTTCCAATGCCATCGAGCATAACGAAATACCACAATGCCCTCAAACCGCGCAGTTCTGCCATAATACGGTCCTTATCCTGAATATCAACTGTCGTTGTTTCCAAGAGGTTCAGCGTTTTATTAATCGTTGTCACATCAGTGAAATGCCACAAGTTGGGGCACTCTTCTGCCCGCCATTCATGACGATGATAGCGCAGATAAATACCTCCTGAAAGCCAGTCCAGACCACGAGCCGGAATCATATACTCATCCGAGCTAACCATGGTATACCAAAACTGATCATTCACCCAATTGACAAGAGTTCCATAAGCCGGGCCTATAAGCGCATTCATTTCCTCTGTTGTCGTACCAAACTCATCTTGCGGAATAACGCTATACAGACGTTCATCCAAATCTGTACACGACGTACTGAATACAGATACGGTAAAAAGCGTAGCAAAAGCTAATTTATTGATATTTTTCATGATGATTATCGATTTAATTAAAATGTTACATTCAGTCCTAAAGAAAAGGATCTTGTTTTAGGATAATAATTACGCGCATCAATACCAAAAACCAAACCGTCCTGACTCACCTCCGGATCAATACCACTATATTTGGTTATGATAAACAGATTATTGGCTGTTGCCGTCAACTTCAGATTCTTAACCGGCGTTCCCGGTCTGAACTTGAAATTATACCCCAATTGAATGTTCTCCAACCGCACAAAACTGCCATCCTCAATATAATATGAAGAGTATACAAGAGGCTGTTTAGCTATTTTCAAGCCTGTATCAAGAATGTTACTACCCGGCAAACGGTTTGCATCATTCAAATACAAAGCTGTACCATTCAATACATCATTTCCAAATACACCTCTTAATAAGAACGAACAGAAGAAATTCTTATATTGGAAGGAGTGACTCATATTGATGGTAAAGTCTGGTTGTGCACAACCAATTTCCGTACGGTCATCCGCATAAACATATTTTCCATCACCACTAATATCTGCATATTGAAAAATGCCATTCTCATCCTTGCCTATATATTTCGCACCATAAAATGTTCCAATGGGAGAACCCGGTTTAAGAATCTGAGAAGTCTCCTGCAAACCGGTTATAGTTTGGGCTCCAGTATATACAACATCACGTTGGAACTCATCATTTGATAATGACTCCAGCATATTTTTATTGTGTGCCAGGTTTACGCTTACATTCCATTGAAAATCTTTAGTCTGGATAGGAGTCGATTCCAACGTAATCTCGAAACCTTTATTCGAAACCTCACCTACATTGGCCATCATTGTACCATATTGATAGGGAGGAGTCGGTACAGGATAGTTATACAACAGATTTTTAGTATACTTATCATAATATTCAATGCTACCTCTCAGCAATCCATTCCATAGATGAAAATCAAGACCGATATTGAACTGTGAAGTTTGTTCCCACTTCAGATCGGGATTGGCGTTCTGGTTCGGAGTATATTGTGTATAGAATTGCCCGTTACTGTAATAATAACCTCCTGTACCATACATTGCCAATGTCTTATAATTGGGAATATCCTGATTACCTGTAACACCATAAGATACACGCAACTTAAGATCTTCTACAAAGTTGAAGCGATTCATAAACTTCTCCTGAGAGATGCGCCATGCCGCTGAAACTGACGGAAAATATCCCCACCGATTATTAGCACCAAACTTTGAAGAACCATCACGACGCAAGGTTGCAGTCAGCATATATTTGCTGTCATAGCTATAGTTCGCACGTCCATAGAAAGAAATCAAACGATTAGAGTTTTTCTGGCTCGAAATATCACCTGGCAAAAGATTATTACCTGCACCTAAATTATTATAAGTGAACAAATCTGTAACAAATTCACGATTTTGGGCACTAAAACCTTCATTAAAGAATTCCTGAAAAGAATAACCAACAACGGCATTCACTTTATGTTTTTCAACAAATGTCTTGTCAAACGTCAGGTTACCTTCAAGAAGCGACTGATTATCCTCTGAAGTTTCACGCCTGGCAATACCTTTTGCAGCTTCTGCCGGACGAGAAGTCCTGGGAGCATAATATCCCCATAAAAAGTCATTACGCGACATTGACCCATTTAGACCTATTGACAGAAAGGGAAATATCTTATAATCAGCAGCAAGGCGTCCCTGAAGATAATTACGACTTTTATCGGAAGTCAGCTGATTCAGAATGGCAACAGGATTATAATTGAGCATTCCGTTTTCTTCCTTATAACCACCGTTTTCATCATAAATGGGCATTGTCGGATTCAGATTATACGCATAAGTATATACATTTCCATCAGGCACATCATGCCACTTTTCAAATGTACCGTTCAAAGCCAGATTGACGGTCAATTTATCATCAAGCGCTTTTTGTTCTAATGAGAAATTGGCATTGAAACGTTGCAAATCATTACTAAGCATAATACCTTTTTGGTCAAGAAAAGTCACACCTGCACGATACTTGCTCGTCTTACTGCCACCGGTAAGGCTAAGATTATGGCTCTGAGAATATCCTGTACGGAAAATCTCTTTATGCCATTCCGTATTGCCTCCATAATCTGTAGCATTCAAATTATTCTCTTTCACATATTGCCTCCACTGGTCAGCAGACAGCATATCCAGATTATTGGCTATATTCTCAATACTGAAATACCCATTGTAAGAAATGCTTGCCGACCCCTCACGTCCTTTTTTCGTTGTAATAATGATAACGCCATTGGCAGAGCGGGCACCATAGATGGCAGCAGCCGAAGCATCTTTCAGCACAGAAACAGACTCAACATCTTCCGGAGAAATAATATTCATAGAAGCCCCGGGAACACCATCAATAACTACTAACGGGCCATTTCCTCCCAAAAGGGACGTAGTACCACGCAAACGCATCGAAGCGCCAGTTGTAGGATCTCCTCCCGGCTTTGTTATCACAAGACCAGCTACCTGCCCGGCTATCAACTGATCGACAGAAGCCACGACACCTTTATTAAAATTCTTATCCGAAAGATTAGTAACCGATCCCGTCAAATCTTTTTTACGCACTGTACCATAACCTACAGCTACAACCTCTTTCAATGTTATAGATTCATCTTGAAGAGTGACCTTCATTATACCATTAGAGGGAATTTCAAATTCACTTGTTCTCATTCCAATATAAGAAAAGCGCAGACTCTTAAATTCTGCAGGAACTTTCAGTTGAAAATTACCATCCAAATCAGTAATCGCGCCAATATTGGATGCACCTACAACCAGCACACTGGCACCAATAACAGCTTCTCCATTAGTATCCAGTACAGTTCCTTTTACATCTCGCTGCTGTGCAAATGTCGTTACAGTACATAACAGTAACACAATAGCCACAGCTACAAACTTAGAGTAATAACTCCATGTGTTTTTCTTCAGGTTCATAGTTTTCATTCTTGTAAATTATTATATTTAAACAAAGTAAGATAACCACTCATGAAATTAACAGAATCATAAATCTATTTTGCCCGGACAGTTCAAGAGGCAAGGTACCGATACCTCCTGGTATTTATTGCAACTATTATTTTCACTATATGATTTCTACTCTATTTTCTCTATACAAAAGCTTCACTTTTCAAAATGTTATCCTGCAAACAATCCTTTCACTAATCTTATATGTATGAACATATAATTGATTGTGCAAATATATAGATTACTTTTTTATTTCAAAATAATATTTGGATATTTTTTCAAAAAAGAGTAATTTTGCCACATATTTACTTAATTAACAGATTATGACTATAGATCACAACAGCAATAAACCTCTTCATATTCAAGCAGAAGAAGTATTAAGAAAGTTAATAGAAGATGAAGAATACAAGAACGGAAAACTTCTCCCGAACGAGGTTGAATTGTCTGCACAATTAAACATATCAAGGAACACATTAAGGCAAGCTATTAATAAGTTAGTTTTTGAAGGGCTCCTGATCAGGAAAAAAGGATATGGAACGAAGGTAGCCAAGAAGGGGATTGTAGGCGGAGTAAAGAACTGGCTCAGTTTCTCCCAAGAAATGAAAATGTTAGGTATAGAAGTTCGGAACTTTGAGCTTCATGTCAGTTTGAAGAAACCATCTAAAGAAATAGCCAATTTCTTTGATATACCCTATGAGAACAATACAAAACGCTGTGTTGTACTCGAAAGGGTGAGAGGCAACAAAGACTTTCCTTTTGTCTATTTCATCTCTTACTTCAACCCGATTATCCCGCTTACCGGCGAAGAGAACTATACACGCCCACTCTATGAACTATTGGAGACAAACTATCAAATCATCGTAAAAACGAGTAAAGAGGAAATAACCGCCCGCCTGGCAGGCGAACTTATTGCCGACAAATTAGAGATCAAAGCCGATGATCCTATACTTATTCGCAAAAGATTTGTATATGATATTAACAATGTACCGGTAGAATATAATATCGGCTACTATCGGGCAGATAGCTTTACATATACAATAGAAGCAGAAAGATAGAGTATGTTCATACATTATAATCAGGAATGCAACCTCTTATAATGGCAGAACAGCAACTCCCCCTTATCATCCCTCAGATGCATACCATTTCCTTCGCAATAACGGAAGAAATTACAATCTGCGCAGGTACCTTTCTTCATCCACTTCCGGTTGCGGAAAGGCTGGAAACGATTCTCCCACACATCCATGAAATCATCCTGATAAATATTGCCCTGATGGAAATTACTGCGGATGCTGGGACAGGCAGAAATAGAACCATCTGCCAGAACAGAGCCCACGCTGACACCTGCATTGCAAGAAAAGAAATAATCACGTACCTCTCCCTCATAGTTGCCCAAGAAACCCTCACAACCATAATTCACATGCATTTTCTTCTCTCGGCGAACACGCTTGATGAACTCCATGACACCGGTAAATTCCTCATCTGTCAGCTGAAAATCAGGATGTTCTGCTGCACGCCCTACGGGAAAAACAGTGAACAACCGCCAATTGCGGACACCTATAGAATAGAGGGAAGTTTTCAGTTTATCCAGGTAGGGATAATTACGACGATTCACACAAGTCACCACATCCCATACCAGTTCCCGCTCGTGCACCAGCATCTTAATGGCAGTCATCGCCCTTGAATAGCTTTCGGGATGTCCACGCATCCAATTATGGTCTTCGGCAAGACCATCCAGACTGATGGTAATGGCATGAAGTCCGGCAGCCATCAAGCTTTGCAAACGTTGCTCAGTAAGATAAAGTCCGTTAGAAACCATGCCCCACGGATACCCTCGCCGGTACAAAGCCAATCCTACTTCCTCCAAATCATCCCGTACCAATGGCTCTCCACCAGTAATAACAATATTCACTTCATTCGGGTTGACATGCGGAGTAATAGAGTCGATAACCCGCAGAAAAGCTTCAGCAGGCATATCTTTGATATCCGATGTACGCTTACAATCACTGCCGCAGTGCTTGCAATGCAGATTGCAACGCTGCGTACACTCCCAGAAAAGCTGCTTCAGCGGATGCAGCTCCTTCCTGTTCTTACGGATTTTCCGCGCAATCTCCAGCGCCAGACGTTTACGGATAGAAAGAGTAGTCACTGAACTAATTATTCTTTGTTTTCCTTTTTCTTCAGTTTAAAATTCACTTCTTCTTTGCCGGTACCTTCAAACCAGTCATGCCCACCCACAAGTTTCGGGGTTACATCTGTAGAGTCGGCTTTATACACCCCCGACGGATCTTCACAAACGACGCGAAACCTATCAGTCACTCCCCCATTTGTTTCATAAAGATAAGTTCCATCTTTTCCCGTATAAATCGTATCGCCCGAAGGAGCAATACCTATTGCATCCCCTCCGATGAGTACCGCCCTCTTCATCAGAACCCGTGCATTGGACACAGGAGTGTCTTGCTCGGCGTCCACAACTTTACCTTTGATTTCATACTTAGCATAAGGCGACCCGTATTCATCAGGAGACTCCCCTCCTATGCAAGATGCAAAACCCAACAAGGCCAAAGCACCTGACAGCAGTTCATTACTGAGAACCAACAAATTTCTTCTCCCCTTCTTCATAGTATTTCTCTCTGTATTAAAAGTTATAATCTATAAATGCAATCTACAAACAAATACTGCATCAAAAGTATACTTTTTCTATGAATCAATAAGGTTTTATCGTAAAAATATAGAAAATAGTTATTATCGTTCTATTCTTATGCGTGCATCCACTGCTATTATTTGCTTTTCGGTTGCAAGCAACGGGTTGATGTCCATTTCCTTGATTTCAGTAGCAAAACGCAGCAATGTGGAAAGCCGTACGATAATCTCTGCAAATTTATCTTCGTTCACCCCTTTTTGTCCGCGTGTGCCTTTGATTATCTTGTAGGCGCGAAGCGAATGAATCATGGAGTAAGCCTCTTCGTAGGACAGCGGTGCCAAACCGGAAGACACATCCTTCAGCACCTCTACGAAGATGCCACCCAAGCCACAAAGTACCACATGCCCGAACTTCTCCTCATACTTAGCACCTATGAACAACTCCGTCCCTTGCAACATCGGCTGAACCATAATGGCATGCGCCTCGGGAATCTGCATCATACGGTCAAATTCCAAAGCCAAATGTTTGTCGCTCTTGATGTTCAACACTACGCCGCCCACATCCGACTTATGTACCGGCCCTACTACCTTTGCCACAACCGGGAAACCCGTGCGACGTGCAAAGGCAAGCACTTCCTCTTTATTGTCCGATACAAACTCCTCCACAATAGGAATACCTGCCGAACGAAGCAAAGCTTGCACATAATGCGGGGCAATATAGCCGTCCTCGGGGATAGAATCGATGATGCGGCGAATGCGGGGCACATCTACTCCGAACAATTCAATTTCATTATTAGCAGGCCGGGGAGCATTCACAATGCGCGAAAGCGCCGTACCCAGCGTCACCTCATCTGCAAAGTTCACATGCCCTTTGGCAAGAAAAGCCGAAACCTCTGCCCCTGCCGTATTGATGGAAGGAAGGATCGGGAAGATAGGCTTCCGGCAGTTCTGCATCTTCTCGTGCAGCACATCATACATCTCGAACATGGTGACCAGGCCCGGCGTACCGAAAATAGCCATCACAGCATCAATCTCATCGAACTTCTCTTCGCAATATTCCAGGCAGAGACGCAGATGCTCCGGCGTACCTGTAGCAAGGATGTCTATCGGATTCCCTACCGCGGCACCGGGGAAAAGTTTGCTTTTCAGCTCTTCCGCCACCGGGCCTTCCAGCTTCGGCACATTCAGTCCGCCTTTACTCAAAGCATCGGTCAGCATCACTCCCGGACCTCCGGCATGCGTGATGATAGCAAAATTCCTGCCCTTCAATTCCGGCAAGGTGAAGATACAGCCCACCGTCGTCAGCTCCTCACGCGAATAGCATCGCACAATACCTGCCTTACGGAACAAAGCCTCTACCGCCGAATCACTGCTGGCAATGGCTCCCGTATGCGAACTGGCCGCCCGGCTACCGCTTTCGCTGCTGCCTGCCTTGATGGCTGCAATCTTGCAACCTTTCTTAATGAGGGATGAAGCATGAAACAACAACCGATCCGGGTCGCCGATGCTCTCTATATAAAGGAGTTTGATTTTAGAATCCGCTTCCGGGTCAAAGTGCTCGTCCATGTATTGCAGTACATCTTCCACACCTATCTGCTTGGCATTGCCCACCGACCAGACGGAGTTGAACTGCAAGCCTTTGGTCACCGCACTCTCCAGGATGAATACAGCCGTAGCACCGGAACTTGATATCAAGTCCACACCCTGCGGATGCAGTTGCGGGATGGGCTGGCTGAATACGCTGTGATGCCAAGAGTTCATGAAGCCTATGCAGTTGGGACCTATCAGGGAAGCACCATATTTGTTCACGGTATCCAGAATCCTGTTCTCCAACAAAGCACCTTCGTGCGTTTCTTCCCCGAACCCGGCAGAAAGAATAATAAAAGCCCGCACCTGCTTTTCCGCGGCAAGCACCTCCACGGCATCAGGACAAAGCGCAGCCGGAATAGCAAGTATCGCCAAATCCGTATCCGGTATATCCTTCACATCGGCAAAGGCGGCAACGCCCTGCACTTCGGTCTCTTTAGGATTCACTGCACGAAGCTCACCGGTATAACCACCGCTAATCAAATTCTTCAGAATAGCGCCTCCCGGCTTATGTACATTATTGGATGCCCCCACCACAACGATGCTGGCAGGATGCAGCAATTGGCTTGTTATCATAGTCAGTTTGCATTAAGTTAATGAATAATGCACAAATATACATTTTTCATACGGAAAAGCAATCTACAAAAGGCAGTTTCACTATAAATTCCTCCTCATTTTTTATAACCTCTATCTGTCCGCCGTATAAACCATACTGCCGTTGCAGGTTTTTCAGCCCTGCCCCATTACTGGCCACATAGTTGCGCAACTGAAGGTTATTGCGGACTACAATCCCCTCACCACCTATCGCCACACGGATCACCAGCGGCGATTTCTTTGTACTGATGTTATGTTTCAAAGCATTCTCCACAAGCATCTGTATGCTGGCAGGGATGACAAGCCGGTGATGGTTCTTCAAATCATCTTCTATCTGCACATTCAGAGCATCGCCAAAGCGGATATGCTCCAGATACAGGTACGATTCCACAAAAGCCAGTTCCTCCTGCAAAGTAACCGTAGGCTGGCCGTGCGTGGTGAGCAGATAACGATAGACGGTGGACAACTTCTTGGCAAACAGATTCGTCTTCTCCGCATCCTGATAGGCCAGAGAAGCCAGCACATTCAGGCTGTTGAACAAGAAATGAGGATTAATCTGGTTCTTCAACACCTCAAATTGATAAAGTGCCTTCTCCTTCTCCATGACGGCCAACTGCTTCTCTATCTCCGCACGTTGCAGGCTGTAGAAGAATATCTCTATCTGCAGAACAATGATCCAATTCCACGGAACCACCGGCAAAGACCCCTTCAGAATGTACCAGCCATTTACACGCATATCTATAAGCAAGGCATTCAAGGCACATGTCAAAAGAAGCGTCAGAATGGTAGTCAAAACCACGTCCAGTAGGATTCTTATTGCATTGTTACATAATTTCAGCTTCTTGTATATCAAGTTAATAACCCAGAAATCGACAAGTCCTATTCCGAGGCACAACGGAAAGTTCAAGAAAAACTGAGCCATGAAATTCTTGTGCCACGGATTTCCGCCAATCAGGTTATAGATGCATCCAAAGACAAACAGCGAAATAGAGATTGTCAGGATGAAGAGGAATATATACTTCTTATGCTTCATACGACCCCGTCCACCCATTTTAAGAAATCCGCCACGCGACTGCGACTTACCAACACCTCATGCGGGCACTCCGGTTGAAAATAAAGCTTCAACCGGCTACCGAAGTATCTGGAACTTTTACAGAGTGATTTGATATTAGCGATACAATTCCTCGAAACGCGGAAGAAGACACAGCGGTCCAGCATGCTTTCCAGCTGTTCCAGCGAGTAGTTTATGATATACCGCTTGCCGGAAAACAGATGCAGGTACGTCAGTTTGTCTTCACTATAAAAGAAAGCGATGTCGGCAGTTTCCACATAGCGGAAGGTATCGCCCACCTGCACCAGGAAACGGTTCTTCTTGTTTGCCGCCAGGTAACCCATTTCCAGCTGCTTGCATTCGGGGGCGGCAGAGCGGAGCATGCCGTTGCGCTCAAACTTGCACAAGGCAGCTTCGAGGTCGCATTCTTCAATCGGTTTCAGCAGATAGTCGATGCTGTTCACCTTGAAAGCCTTGATGGCATATTCATCATAAGCAGTGGTGAAGATGACAGGCAAATCTACGGGACATTGCTCAAAGATTTCAAAGCTCAGTCCATCGGACAGACGGATATCGACAATCAACAGGTCTATGCCGCCTTGCTTCAAGAGCAGTACGGCTTGCTCCACACTCTCCGCCCAGCCAGCCAACTGATAGTCGGGCCGTAAGCTTTGCATCATCCGCTTCAACTCTTCATACGCGAAGCGTTCATCTTCTACTAATAAATACTTTATCATAAGTCGGTCTGCTTTATCCATATACCATTATATTCACCAAAAGTACGATTTATTGCATTATCTTCCGGGGCGTCCGGCATAAATTATTAAAAACCATACCGGATTCCCGCCGTAAAGCGTGGAGTTACTCCAAAATAAGGATCATTCTTATTCCCTTTAAAATTATCGAGGAATCCTTTCAGGCTGCGGTCCGATGTACTTATCCCACGTATCCAGTTGCCGCCTATCCCCAGATAAATGCTCGTTTTCTTGCCCAGTTGGTACGAAGGGCTGATGTACGACCTCATCATTACGGTAGAATAGATTTTCGACTTCCCGTCCACCTCCATCACAGCGGCCATTCCGTCCATGTCGATACCCACCAACTCTATTTTCAGCCGTTTGTTCAGCCAGGTTGCTGCAGACACCTTTATGCCGCTGGACATATCCACTTTGAACTCATACTTGCCCGCATTTCTCCAGCTGAAGTAAATCATGGGGAGTATCATCGGGATGCCGTACGAGTTGGTCAGCCCTGCTCCAAAGCCCAGGTCAAGGTTCTTCCGCAACTGATAGACGAAAACGATTCCTCCGTTGGCAAGTATACTTTTCGTAGTCACCTCATGCTGCGGAGCATAGATACCGCCGCCTATCGAAGCAATCATACTCCATTTGCCGGACAGGGGCCGGATGTGGGAAATATTCAGGCTGGCATTCAGTATCTTGTCCGGGTTCAGTTCGTCGGCCTGCCCCTTATTGCTGAGGATACCATAAGTACCACTAATAGTTGCAGACCATGCCACCAGCCTGCCCTTGTCGTCGTGCCTGACGGAAAGCGGCAGATTATACCGCCCCGACATCACCATCATACTTCCCGACCCATACTTATTGCCCAAATCGTCCCTCAGCGAACTTTCGGGCATGTAGTCATAGCTGATATAGCCTTGCCCCAGGCAATACTGCGGCCACATAGCGAGCCCTAACATCAATAGAATAACAAAGATTGTCTTCATAAGATAATTGCTAATGTTTTCTGCAAATATACCCCTATGAAGTGTGGCGGGGCAAGTGCTTTTGGATGAAGGGCAGAATGGAGGTGCTGAAGTTCAAGAATCAGAAGATGAATGGTTTCATCAATACCAGCCTTCATTTTGTTCTATTTCTCTTCTTTCTCCTACCTGAACCCTGTTTTCTTCTTGTCTATACAGAGGGAAATTACAAGAAGCAGGTAAGAACAGGGTAAGACTCGGGTAGGAAGGAGGTAGAGAGGAGGTGAAATTGGTCTGTTTTTCGGGTGAATAAAAACAGCTACTTCATAAAACTACTTTCCTTTATATCGTCTCATTTTCCCCCTCTCATCCCCCTTTAGCATTGCAAATATTCTACCAGTAAGAACAAGAGAGTTTTCCTCGTTTAATTCGTCATTTCCGGAGATTTTTACTAAGTTTGCAAAGAACTAAAATGTATACGCATAAAATTGAAAGACAGCCATACAGAAAAGATACAGACAGGAGGTGAAGCCACTGTACTCTGCATTTTGGGTGAAGGTATGTCGAAGAAAGGGGGCAGGGATATGAATATAGAAGTACAGAAACTTATCGGAGAAGCAACTGCTTATGATAAGAAAGAAAAGTTGGAACGTAATAAGCCTAAAAGTTGGATTAAAAGTGTTTCTGCTTTTGCCAATGGCGAGGGCGGTTCACTCATATTTGGTATTTCTGATGAAGATGAGCTTGTGGGACTTGCCAATGCTGAAGAAGATGCAGAATGCATCAGTGAAGCTATTAAGACCAAACTTGACCCTGTTCCTGTTATAAGTCTTGAATTTAAAGAAGTTGAAGAAAAGAAACTCATAATACTGCATGTCAATGCCGGACAAGAAACTCCATATTATTACATTGGAGACAAACAACGCTTAACGTATGTACGTATTGGGAATGAATCAGTAGTAGCAGATCGTCTTCAACTGAAAAATCTTGTAATGAAGGGCTCTGGTCGCACTTATGACAGCTTACCATCTTCATATAAGTTTGAGGATATGGCATTCTCTAAGCTTAAATCTGTTCATTACAAACGATTACAACGCTCATTTGAGGACAGTGAGTTTACATCTTGGGGTATCATAGACGAAAATGCAAACTTGACAAATGCCGGAGCACTGTTAGCAGATGAATCTCCAATGAAGCAGTCACGAATATTCTGTACACGTTGGAATGGGTTAACAATGACCAGCGGCTTAAATGAAGCAGTGGATGATGTAGAATTGGAAGGCTGTGTAATCGGACAATTGCAGGATGCCGTATCTTTTGTAAGAAACAACTCCCGTAAGAAGTGGTGGAAAGAGGATGACCACCGAGAAGAACTGCCTGACTATCCCGAACGTGCAGTAACAGAAACGATAGCCAACGCAATCATCCATCGTGATTATATGCAAATGGGAAGCGAAGTGCACATTGATATGTATGATGACCGTTTAGAGGTGTATTCCCCCGGTGGAATGATGGATGGTAGACTCATTCAGCAACTCAACCCCATGACTGTACCCTCAAAACGCCGCAACCCTCTACTTGCAGATTTCTTCAGCCGCTTGGGGCTGATGGAACGCCGTGGGAGTGGAATGAAGAAGATAATCGATGCTTATAAGCAATACAAACATCTGATCGGTTATCATGCTCCAGAGTTTACATCCAACGCTTCCGAGTTTCACGTAACGCTTTGGAACCTTAATTTTGAGGATCAAGTTATTAGAGAAATCACTCCCGAAGAAGTTCCGATGATAAAAGAGTTCGTAAAAGACAATGGTGAGGTGTTCGTAAAAGAGTTCGTAAAAGACGCTCCAAGGTTCGCAAAAGAGTTCGTAAAAGCAAGTAGGCTGATTTATAAGTTGATTTCACAAAACCCTCAAATAAGTGCTGCCCAAATAGCTGACTCCTTGGGATTGTCAACACGTCAGGTCCAAAAATATATGAAGCGATTGCAAGAATTGCAGAAAATTGCTCGTGTAGGAGGACGTAAAACAGGAGAGTGGAAGATAATTGATGAAGAATACGAAGGTTTCTTTGATAGGATATAATGACACTTGTGAGGCATATCTAGTATAGCCAACTTCTTGAGATTGATAAGGTAGTGATTTTTAGGAGGCAATAACATTGGTTGCAATGTAATAGGATAAAGTTTGAGAATGTTATAATATAAAAGTTTTAAAATACATGCAAGGTTCATATATACAAGTCCTGCCCGCAAGGCATGGCGATGCCCTTATCCTACATTGCAGCAAAGGTATAAACAAGGGTGTAATTGTGATTGATGGGGGACCATATGTAAATCCAAGATTCAATCTCTTCGTCTCTGAGGTAGAAAACCACCTACCTATAGACTTAATGGTAATGACCCATTTTGATGATGATCATCTTGTGGGTATAAAAAAATTCATAGAGAAGCATTGGAACGATAACCCATTTCCAGTTAAAAGAATTTGGGCTAACTGTGCGAAGCATGTCCATTTTACTCTCTCTGAAAATCTTTCTTCCAACAAGGCAAGCAAGATGGCTGATGTGCTTTATGGAATATCAAAGAGATGTCCTTTGGATTGGGAGGAATATCGCTTGAATGGATTTGTCGACAGTTCGATAGTTTTTGCAGACATCGATATTTTAAATCCACGGGATGATCTATTCGGACGTTTTATTTCTGAATACAAAGAGGGATATGGTGTTGAAGTCAAAGAAGAAAACTTATCAAATTCGAAAGATGGTATACGAGATATAGATATTGATATGCATGATTTGGCAAAACGCGTCAAAGCCCCTGGCAACCCTAGTGAACCTTCCGAGCTTATTAACATGGTTTCGCTGAGTATGATTATACGATGTGATGCGTTCAGCGTGTTAGCTTTAGGCGATTCTTTCCCTCAAGAGATATACCATTCTCTTGTTGAAAGAGGTCACAGCAAAGAGAATAAACTTCGTGTAGATTTCGTAAAGATGCCCCATCATGGTAGTGCTGAAAACATCAGTAATGACTTGCTGGACATCATAGATTGTGCCAACTATATCATAACAACCGATGGTGGGAAAGGGTATAATCATCCGCATCGCGAAGCTTTGGCAAATGTGATTTGCCATCCAGAAAGAGACTATGGAAGAATGATACATCTATATTTCAACTATCCTCTCGATACGATAGTTGCTAATAGAGGAGAAGAGCTTTTCAATGAACATCTAGACCGAAATTTAAATTTTGAATGTCATGAACCCCAAGAAACTGATAGATTTGTCATATTGCCCAAATCCGACAACGCTTGAAGCCCTTTCCGTAAAAATAGAATGTTTGAATAAGGAGAAGGACATAAGTAACAATGGGACTGGTACGCTGTTTTCAAGTGATGGTTCTTTCTTTGTGATTACTGCGGCTCATTGTATAGAGGATGGAGAGACTACAAATCATGTCGATAAAAGAGATATTAGAATAAGTCTCCCACGTATCAGTAAAGCTGTTATTGAGGTTAGGGAGATATTAGACTTCAATTTGGAAGAAAAGTATGATTTCGCACTTATGTCTGTGAACTTCAATTCCGATTGTTTTCATAATGACTTTGATTATGAGAATAGAATTAAGTTTATTGGTAAAGATGAGTTTGGATTAAATACTTGTATTTACGGATACACATCGAGTGAACCAATAGGACGATTATTTAGGACTCATATGGTGTCATCAGACACTTATACGATAGAGGATAGCATATCACCAACTGGAGCTGAGTTTTCACGTGTTATGAAAGGTAGCTCAGGTGGCGGTGTATTCGTAGAGTATGAAGATTGTATTTACTGCCTTGGTTATGTAAAGAGCCGTATGACAGATACGGATAGATTGGATGATATAAAGATTCGCAGGATTCCTGATATAAACAAGAAACTTGGAGGATTTGCTTGGTTGCCATCAATTTTGCAAAATCAAGTAGTCGGACGTTCTATTGCAGGTAGGTCTGGCATTGAGATAGATTATATCAACAAATGGAGTGAGTTGAGCAGAAAACTCTCTAACAACGATGAAGCTAATAAAATACTTGACGAGATTGCAGACTTAAGGAAGAAATACCCTTATGTTAAAATCATAGTAAATCAAGAGAATGTCATAAACTCATTGTTGAGGAAAGACGAGCAATGGAGCGCTTGGGAACAACGTGCTTTTATCTATGCATTGAAAGATAGAGGTCTCTGGCCTGCACTTTACGGGCAGTTACCAAGGGCCGGAAATTTGCTTGATGTTCCCGAAACGAAATTTATGATGCTGCGTAACTCGACTTTCACTTGTAGTATGCAAGATGGAGATTTTGTTCTTGACAGCAATACCGATGAAGGTAGATACGAACTGATACTTAGAGAAGCTTATAAATTTGAATTTGACACAATGTATGAACTTGTGAAGACCTGGGAACCGACAGGGACTTGGGTTACAAAGAAAGCTTTTCTTATGAATCTCTTTGAAAAGAATGAAGACAGCCTCGTACCTGTTAAAAAATTTATAGAAAACAAAGAAAATAATGAAAGCGATAGGTTTGTTGCAACGCTTATATACAATGTGGTGTGTCAGGAGTTTCCGCAACCATTCAAATATAATGAATTTTGGAAGGATGGAGTTGAGAGCCCGAGTGAGATAATGTCATATATAGCTGATCATATTGATAAGACAAAGGTTCAGCCTAAAATTTTTGGCGTTCATACCACTCAAATTTGGGGAGGTCAAGACTCAACCTCGTTTCCCGAATCATTACGTCTGTTGCAATATGTAGTAAATGCAGGTTTAACTACAAAATTCGGCATCTTTAATATCGTAAATGTCGAGCATTGGATGAAGATATTTCGTCATCTGATACACTTCATTCCTTATCCTACAGTATATTATACTTTGCATTATGCCGAGGAAAAGATGTGTCGATGGGCTGGACAGATGATTGCATATAGTGATGATGAATTTATGGCTGAGGTACGTCCAAATTTGATAAGGTCATTATTGAAATCAATGCGTATGGAGCATCTACCGAAGTTTTTACATTTAGGCTTGTACCACATGACGCAGGAACTTTATACATCGGTTCATGAGGACGTATGGTATGAGGAGTTTAAGCAGTCGGTTTTGGATTACTTCGTCAATGAAATTGATGCCAAGAATATATGTTCTTCAGATTCTATATACAAGAATTTATTTGCTGCGATCCAGTGTATCAAGAATACAGAAAGAAGAAAAGATATCTTTGTGCTTCTTACATCGAAGATGCCTCAGAATGTTCTTCTCATCAGTAAATTGTTCTGTGAGGCTTTGTGGGTTGACGCCATATTTGCAGTCAATGATGAAGTGTCAAAATGTCTATGTACTATTATATCGAACTATCCTATTTCGCAGATATATGATGCGTTGTGCGAGTTTAAAAGGGTAGGTGCTCTTACCGATGAGAAGAATGAAGTTATTGACAAAAAGATTATTAAAGAAGAGTTGTCGTTTGCAAAAAAAGACTATCCTGCACTTATCAATCTGAGCTATCTTGCTATATCATCAGACAGTATTAATAAGATTAAACAAACAGCGCTGTCCGGCGATATTTGGAACTGTGGCATCACGAACTCATATTACACTAATCCTTCACCATATCATATCGAGGTGTTCGATGAGAAAATTGTGTGGACGGAAGAGGAATGGCAGCAAATACAATCAAACATGTCAATGAATCTTGATCTCATTGAGAAAAAAAGGGTCAAGGGTGAGTCTTCAAATTTCTATAACTGTATGTATCTTGATTTGCTGACCGACATGAAACTTTTTATGGTACGTTTGCAGCAAGCGAGTCACATCAACGTAAACGAAATGCTTGAGAAAGTCGATGCTGACATTGCCCTATTTAGTGGTTTTGATAATCTGTTAGAAGCCCTGTCTTCAGATGACTATAACAAGGTAAGCGTTGCCCTGAATCTGCTGAGTGTCTATTTAAAAATATATGATTTTGAAAAGCATAAATCTGAGATAAATTTTATAATAAGCAAGGTTGCTCTCAAGCAATCAGCAAATATCAACCATTGTATTAAATTCATCGTATTCCTCATGCAACGCTATCCCGCAGAAATGAAAGCGAATTTTAGCAATCTGTTATTGTGCCTATTGAAGAACTATGCAGATTATGATTTTGAGAATATGAATTTTAGGGTTCCAATCGTCAATCATAGATTAAGTCTTATCGCCCATTACATGAAGCCAGAGTTCGAAGATAAAGCACAAGTTCGGCATTGGACATCAGATGAGGTTGTTAATCGTTTTGGAGGATTAGAATGTCTAAAATAAAGTTTGAAAATATCATTCCCTATTAATTTGCGAGATTTGTGGAGGGGAGGGCGCGGATAAGTGTATCGGAGTGATAAACCGAAAGGGTATCCCTTCTTCTTTCAAAACACCAAAATTTACGCCATGTTTTTTGATAAAATGGTTAAAAGATAAGTATGAAAGGGAAAAGCAAGGGCATACTCCCAACAATATACAGAAGAAGTTGCTCGGACGATGAACATCTGCCGGAGACATACCAAACTTTCCACCATCCCGTGGAACGCTTTCGCCTTTTTAATTTGCAGGAGAAAAACGCCCACCCTATCTTTGCCGACGTAACGGAAACACAAACACCGTTTCTGCCGAATGGACGACACGAGAAGATTGCTGCAGAAGTCTTTTTAGCATTCATCGACAACACAAACTTTATTTTATTAATTAAAACTAGATTTTAAAATTATGGGAACTATTAAACAAGGAATCCTGGGAGGCTTCTCGGGCAGAGTAGGTACTGTGGTAGGCAGTACATGGAAATCGGTACACTACATGCGGGCATTGGCAGTAAGCACCAACGACGCGAAGACGGAAAAACAGCTATGCCAACGGGGTAAATTCTCGACAGCACTCAATTTTCTGAAGTCAATGACACCTTTCGTACGCATCGGCTACCAGAACTATACGAAGGATCAATCGGCATTCAACGCAGCCATGTCATACATGCTGAAGAATGCCGTGAAGGGATGCAGCGTAAATACCATCATCGATTATGAGAAGGCATTGGTGGCACGAGGCAATCTGGCTACAGCCTTGGATGCCACGGTTACAGTGACGGGCAACAAAGCCTCTTATGTATGGACGGACAACAGTGGAACAGGAGATGCCCAAACTACAGATACCGCTATGCTGCTGGCTTATAACAAGAATAAAAAGGAAGCTGTCTACAACGTGAACAGCGCTACACGCTCCAAAGCCAAGGCAGAACTGGCACTACCGGCAAGCTGGAGTGATGACGCACTGGCCGTTTATCTGAGTTTCTACAGCACGGCCAGCAGAGATGTTGCCAATAGCGTATGCCTGAAGAACGATGCGTTCAGCGGTGACTCGGGTGATAGCAATCCTGATCAAGGCGGTTCGGGCAGCGGCGGCTCTGACGGAGACCAAGGCGAGAATCCTTTGGGATAGGGAATGAGTAAAAGAAAAGAGGTGCATCCGGCGGTTTTCGTCAGATGCACCTCTTCTTAATATAGCGGGAATTCTACACAATTTTAGAAGATTATCGAAAAATATATCGTACTTTTGCATCCAATACAAACTAATATAAAACGATAATGAAACACTACTCAAATCTATTCCTGTTATTAGTCCTATTATCAGCTTTTACTATGGCAAAAGCACAGACTCAGATACGCCCTTATAGCCAATGGGAAGCAACGCAATTTATTGCAGTAACCGGACATCAACCTGAAGACTATGTAATACCGGATAATAATTGGGAAATACTATACAATTTGCGAACCCCGCATACCCAAGCAGAACTCCGCGAAATGGGTGTGAAATGTTCCGATAGCCAATTGTTGTTATTGGAAGTCGGTGGGCTTATCAGTAAAACAAAAGGCAAATGGAAAACAACAATACCTATTCTTGATAAAGAACAAACCAGTTCTTTAAGAAGTTTCAGCAGAGAGATTGCCGAATCTATGTATACAAAGACAAAAGCGGATTTTATATCGCTGACCCAAACTATCAGTGAAATGGGATTCAGAGATAATACGCTCTCACTCGTCTTTTCGTATCTTTTGGATGGAAGGATGTGGACAAAGCTGGTTCTGTTTGAAGATATCGACAGCCATACAAGTTGGAGTGGCTGTTATTGGGTATTGTATGAGCCAAGAAAAGGTCCTGCATGCGGTACAAATGGCTATGGAGAACAGAATTTGATTTTGACTTACGTCAACAGTGATATTGCTCCCAGTAACAAACTTATGGATCAGTGCGCAGATGAAATAGCAAAGTTTGGGAAAATAACAGATACCCAACTTATCTCCGGATTAAAACCTTATGGACTGGTAGACGATAATGGGAATGTATTAATCCCTATCATTAAGAAACAGCAAGATAGCTTTCATCAGATAAATGATAAGCTGGTGAATTCTATCAGTGATGAACTCAAGGATAATTGTAACTCCCTGGCTGCCCGATATGGCATTGATGATGAAAAAGTAGCTATGGTAATGTTATATCATGAAGTCATGTGGAACTTAGTAGATAAACTGATTCAAGATAAGATAATTTCTATCCCAGCCATTTTCAAGGATGAAAAAGCAAATAAAAACCGATTAAATGAGGTACTTTTCTTTATAGAAGGAGGGTTAATGCAATAAGGTGCGTTTATCGGAGAGCTGCATTATTTTAAACAGAAATTCAGCTATTAATTCTGGTAGCAAAATATTATGTAAATAAGATCTAATGGTTACATTTTTTATTACCTTTGCCAGCCAAATATAAAACGATAATGAAATATATAAACCCCAGCCTAATCAGCCATCTTTCCAATGATGAAACAGAACAACTAATAAAAGACTACTATAACGACATTAAAATAAAAGATATAATAGAAACATATAAAATAAATTGTCAACCTTCATCATTTAGAAAACTATTACCTGCAATAGAAACAGAACAATTGTGTCCCTATTGTAATCATAAGTTGCAAATCCAATACTTACCTCGCAATCATTCTGGTATTAACCTTCTATTAATTTGCCCAGAATGCAGACATGAACCGGAATCCGGATATTGTTGCTGCAAAACATGCATAGAGAGAGCGAGACAAGAGGAATTTGAAGAGCAAAAAAAGAAATATAAAGAAAGGCTAAAAATCGAACAAGAAAATAAACTACTTATTCAGGAGTTACTCTATTCTGAACAAAATCAAGAAAGAGATATAGCCACATTATCTTTCGAAGAAAAAGTATATATCGGAGCCGTTTTGAGAGGAGGAATTGATGAAGATTATAACATTATCAAACCATTCAGCCAATTTCATACACCCATAGCTCCGACCCCAATGTTTTCGAAAGAAATCACCGATATGCTTTACCAAAATAACATCCTAAGAGTTTCTCCCGAAACTGATTTAGAGTGCTTCGCTGATATAGATATTGAAAAAAGAAGATATACATTCTATACAAATAAAGTATATTGGTACCTTAATCTTAAATCGCCCTATTTAGAGAAAGTTACGCTTATAGATTTCCTGGTCAATCCTCTTGAAGAAGCGAATGCATATGAAGCATATTGTCTATGGAGAAAGATTGCTTTAAATGAATGCTTGGAATATCTTCTATACAGTATAAAGGAGATGTTTAATATCACCTACAAAGTAGGCGATAAAACAAATGGGGTATTAAATGACTTATTGAATGAATATTCTGTCGGACAAATCTATTACCTTATTTACAATGCTACAAATAAAGCATTGAGATTCAAAGAAGAAAACTGTGTAGGAAACAGTCACGCAGCTAACTCAATCATTGAGTATATGCAAAGTTTAGGAGAAAGGGCCCAAAATAACCATTGGGTTTTAAATAACTATAGCCGAGTGAAAGATTGTCCGCAATCACTTGTTAGCAAGTTCTTTTTTGAACGGATATTGAAAATTAATGAAATGGGATTTACCCAAAAGCCGCAAATAATAGGTGCTGAATTCTATTAACGTTATGAGTCTGAAAAAAGACTTATTCTTTTGCTAAATGAAGGTGTGCTCTAATTCTTACTTTTAGCACACTTTCATTTTTTAATATAGAAGGCCGACCATCCAAAGCGGAATGCGATTGTGATGCCCTATCTCGGTGGCATCTACAGCAAGGTAACTGTCCGGTATATCTTTTATCTGCTCGAAGGTCTTGGTACGTCCGCCTACCTCGAACAGGTATTTACGATCTACAAAGAAATCACCGGTGGCAGGAAGCAGGACTTCGTGGAAAGCACTGAGCTGATTCAGAAAAAACGTTTCCCGTATGTTGCCGATATCTACGCGAGGAGACAATGCATACATCAGGTTTGTGTTGTTGAGGTATATCTTGTCCGGGCGTGAGAGACTCCGGTAGTTCTTTACTTCGGTTGTCAGCAATGCCAGCAATCCGCCACGCTCCAAAGCATACAGCATTTTAAGACCTTGTTCGCGATTTGTTTCCAATTCCTTGTAGAGCTCGGACATCTTCGGAGTATGAGGCACACGCTCTGCCAAAATCATCAGCATCTTTTTTACTTTCTGAATAGTGATGTATTGCACGTCTTCTACTGCCGGCAGATCGGACTCAATGACTTGACGGACTACTTCCTGTAATCTGAATTCATATCCCTCGAAGGTACTTTTATAGAAGGGATAATATCCGATTTTGAGGTATTTCTCGAACAAAGGCAATATCTTGGTACCGGATGTGATGAAGGATGCTATCTCTACATGCCGCGATAATAACTCTTCCAAAGTAACCGGTTCGACTTTTATATCGTTCTCAAAGTACAGGAACTCACGGAAAGACAAGCCAGCAAGATGGTATACAATCTGTCTTCTGGAAAGATCGCCTTGCGAGGAGTCTATCTCAAGCATGGACGAGCCGGTGTAGACGATATTCAGATCCGGATAATCATCGTATAGATTTTTAAGGATGGTTTGCCACTTAGGGTAACGATGTATTTCATCCAAAAACAAGTGAGTACCTCCGTGGGTGTAATGGTACTCTACAAGGTCTGTCAATGAGTGGGTGGTAAACCAAAGGTTATCGAGAGAAACATACAGTGCTTTATCACGGTCGGGGAAATGCTCTTTGATATGTTGCAATATCAATGTGGTTTTTCCTACGCCCCGCGCTCCCTTGATTCCTATCAAGCGGTCATTCCAGTTTATCTGGTGGTATAAATACCGGATAAATGTAGTGGGAACTGCATTAAGCTTCCTATGAAACAGACGATAAATGCCTTCTACTGTATTTTCTTCCATACTTTACTTCTTTTTTTATATCGCAAATATAAAGAAATAAATTATCAAAGTGCTTTATTTGATAGAAAAAACAATCTTGAAAAGTCTTTTTTATCTCAAAAATCAATCTTGGAAGATTTATTCAAAGCTTCCTTAACTTTCTCTGTCTTTTCTTTTGTACTTTGATTTTTTATCTTTTACTTTGCAATACAAAGTACTTTTTTATGGATAAGAATAAGGCATTAGAATCAGTAAATGAGATAAAGGAGTTGATGGAAAAGTCCTCCAAGTTTGTATCTCTCAGTGGAATGACAGCTGTACTGGCCGGCACGTATGCATTGGCCGGTGCTTTTGCAGTTGGCAATTTGTTGGGCTCGGACAGCAGCCGGGAAGAATGGATTGCGGTAGCCTCACTTGTATTGGTAGCATCTATAATTACGGCATGCATCCTGTCTTGGTACAAGGCAAGAAAGATGGGGCAGAAATTATTCAGCAAGTTGACGTACCGCATTGCCTGGAACTTTGCACTTCCGTTGCTGACGGGAGGACTATTCTGCATAGCATTGCTGCTGCATGGAAATTATGGTTTGCTTTCATCGGTTATGCTACTGTTCTATGGACTTTCTCTGGTCAATGTATCCAAATTCACCTATTCTAATGTAGCTTGGTTGGGATATGCCTTTCTCTGCCTGGGCATTTTGAACTGTTTTCTTGAAGGGCACGACCTGCTTTTCTGGACCATCGGTTTTGGTGGATTCCATATTCTGTATGGAGTATTGTTTTACTTACAGTACGAAAGGAACAAATGATAGAAGCATTTCAAAATATAAATAAAGCCTTCGAAAGCAAAGTCCGTTTAGGCATCATGGCAGTGCTGATGGTAAATGAGGACGCTGATTTCAATACGTTGAAAGAGTTGCTTTCATTGACTGACGGCAACCTGGCCAGCCATACGAGGGCCTTGGAAGAACTTGGCTACATCGTCTGCCTGAAGAGCTTTGTGGGCAGGAAACCCAAGACTTCTTTCCAGGCCACCCCGCAGGGGAGAGAAGCTTTCAAAGCCCACATAGAGGCATTGGAAAGTTTCCTGAAGTCTACTTAAACCTATTATGGGGAAAAGCGAAACGATACCTATTATATACTTAATATCATTCTATTATGGACAGCTTGAACGATGATTTAAACGACAAAGTAAACGGGAACTTAGGTGAAGTAGGAAAACAGGCAAGCGGCTGCATGCACCGTTTTTCAAAATCGATTAAGGTAGTGGTTATTGCCTTCCTGGTCCTGTTGTTGCTGATTCCGATGGTCATGATTGAAAACATGATTACGGAACGGGGACAGACACAAGCAAACGCTATCGACGAAGTGAGCCAGAAATGGAGTTTGGCACAGACTATCACAGGTCCTTACATCAATCTGCAATACTCCATTGCGCAAGACGATAATGGAAAGAAGAAGGCAGTTGCGGGAGACGTCATTCTCTTTCCTGACGAACTATCGGTAGACGGACAATTGCAAACAGAAATCCTTCAAAGAGGCATTTATAAGGTGAATGTGTATCAATCGGAATTGCTCCTCAAAGGTTTCTTCAGCCCGGAAGAGCTCAAGAAAAGCAATGTCGATATGGAAGCACTTGAGTACGACAAGGCCGCCGTATGCCTGAACCTGACGGATATGCGCGGACTCAGCGAGCAGGTCAGCATTACTTTGAACGACTCTGTCTATGTGTTTGAACCGGGGATGGACGGACGGGGCATTGAGAATATGGGCGTTCATGCCATTATCAACCTTTCCGCTTTGAAAGAGAACAAGAAGCTGCCGTATGAAATGAGAATCAAGTTGAAAGGCTCCCAGGCTATTTATTTCACCCCATTGGGAAAAACCACTCAGGTCAAGCTAAAAGCCAATTGGGGCACTCCAAGCTTCGATGGTAATTTCCTGCCTGAGAAAAGAGACATAACGGAGAAAGACTTCTCGGCCCAATGGCAGGTGCTGAACCTGAACAGGAACTATTCGCAGGTGCTGGTTAATTCCAAAAGTGCCAATATACGCGATATAGAAGATTCTAATTTCGGTGTCAACCTGAAGATACCGGTAGAGCAGTATCAACAATCCTTGCGTTCGGCCAAGTATGCCATTCTTATTATCTTGCTGACTTTCACGGTGATTTTCTTTACGGAGATTATGGAAAAGACCCGTATTCATGCCTTGCAATATTTACTGGTAGGATTGGCACTCTGTCTGTTCTACAGCCTCCTGCTTTCCATGTCGGAGCATATCGGGTTCAGTCCGGCTTATGGTGTGGCTTCCCTGCTTACCATCGCTCTGGTAGGTGGGTATATGCAGGGAATTATCAAAAAGAAAAAACCGGCCCTTATCATGGTAGGTCTGCTGGGCATTCTTTATATCTATATATTCATCCTCATCCAGTTGGAGACTTTTGCACTGCTTGCCGGTAGCCTTGGACTGTTTGTGATATTGGCTTTGGTGATGTATTTCTCTAAAAAGATTGATTGGTTCAATGAATAAACTAAAGAATTACACATTTTACGTTACATACTTTACGTAACGTAAAATGTGTAATAATTCTAAATATAATGCAGACCTTAATTCGTAAGCTACTCATCAAACATCACTAAAACAAGATTTCTACGCCTATAGACCAATTATTATAAATAAGATTATTATATTTGCAATAATCTAAAATAGAATAATCATGAAGAGTGTGCAAACCAATCCCTTCGTCATAGGCGCCTACGCAGGTAGCCATTACTTCTGCGACCGCGAACAGGAGACAGCCGAATTGACCCGCGACCTGAATAACGGCCGCAGCGTAGTCTTGATAGCCCAACGCCGCATGGGCAAAACCGGCCTGGTGATGCACACCTTCCAGCAAGAGGAAATCAGCCGTAACTACTACACATTCTTCATCGACATCTTTGCCACCTCCTCCCTCCGTGAGTTTGTATACGCTTTTGGCTGTGCCATTTTGGAACAACTGAAACCTCGCGGTCGCAAGTTCCTCGACCGCTTTCTGCAAACCATTGCTTCCTTGCGCCCTGCTGTGAAGCTCGATGCCATGACAGGAGAACCGTCTTTAGAGATAGGCTTGGAGAATATACCTTCAGTAGAAACTACATTGGATGAAATCTTTGCCTACCTGAACGGAGCTGACAAACCCTGCATTGTAGCCTTCGATGAGTTCCAGCAAATACAGAATTACAACGAGAAAAACATGGAAGCCTTGCTGCGCACACAGATACAGCATTGTCCCAACGCCCGCTTCATCTTTGCAGGCAGCGAACCGAGTCTGTTGGTAGATATGTTCAGCCGTGCCAATCGTCCTTTTTATCAAAGCACTTTCACTTTGCATCTTGAAAGCATTCCATTGGACAAATACATAGAATTTGCCCGAATGCACTTTCACGAGAACGGGAAAGAAGTAGAAGACAGCTTGATAGAAGAGGTTTATACCAAATTCGAAGGCATCACCCTCTACCTGCAAATGCTAATGAATGAAATCTACCTGATGACGGAGAAAGGAACAACAGCCACTCTCGATTATTTTGAAACTGCCCTGCTTTCTCTCATCCGAAAGCAGAACTTCATTTATCAATCCCTTTTTGCCGGCTTGACAGAACGGCAACGTGAGATAGTCCGAGCCATTGCTGCCGAGAATGTAGCAACGAATGTTACTTCCGGTGAGTTTGTGCAGAAGTATCACCTGAAATCTCCCAGTTCCGTACAATCGGCCTTGAAAGGATTGTCCGGCAAGGGAGTCGTAGAGAAAACAAACGGTGGCTATGTCATCACCGACCGCCTATACAAGTTCTGGCTTCAACGATAAATAGTTCCGTCCATGCCTTGCGAACGCTTGTTCGCACAGTGCGAATACATATTCAAGCCTTGCGAATATCCGTTCGCAAGGCTTGAACAGAGAATTGTTACTGAACAGAGCAAGTTTTCTTCCTATACCCAGGATCTTTTTTCTTAATGTCGAAGAACTTTTCTCTATACATCAAAGAACCCTTTGGTATACAAACCACCCGCTTTCGTCTACAAAACCGGTAGCATCCTTCTACTATACCTACTTTTGCCCATCATTAAAAACTAAAAGTAGATATGAACATGACTAAAGTAAAGGAAGTTGCACGCAAGATGCAAGACTCTATCAAGGGAAGAGCAGGAATCTGTCTGTTAATGACATGCTTCTGCCTTCCCTCCTCCGCCCAACACCTGACGCAGAACATCAGAGGCACCGTAACAGACAAAGCATCGGGCACACCCATCGCCTACGCCACCATCCAACTGGAAGATGCTCCCGACCGAGGAGCCATCACCGATAGTATCGGGAACTTCCTGCTGAAAGGCATCCCGGTGGGACGCCACACCGTAAAGGCAACCTTCATCGGCTATGAGCCCAGCCTCATCCGTGAGATATTGGTATCTTCCGCCAAAGAAGTCTTCCTGGACATAGCAATGACCGAAAACACGCAGGAGTTGAACGAAGTAGTAGTACGCCCGCAAGTAAACAAAGAGCAAGCGCTTAACAAAATGGCACTGACCGGAGCACGTATGTTCAGCGTAGAAGAAGCCTCGCGCTATGCCGGAGGTATGGATGACCCGGCACGCCTGGCAAGTTCCTTTGCCGGAATATCATCGGGAGTGTCGCAAAATGGTATTTCCATCCACGGCAATGCTCCTCACTTGCTGCAATGGAGGCTCGAAGACGTAGAGATTCCCAATCCCAACCACTACGCCGACATCGCCACACTGGGCGGCGGCATACTGTCTTCTCTGAGCAACCATGTACTGGGCAACTCGGACTTCTTCACCGGAGCCTTTCCCGCCGAATATGGCAATGCGGTATCGGGCGTCTTCGACATGAAGCTGAGAAACGGAAACAACCGGAAAGTCGAGAACACCATTCAGGCAGGAATACTGGGCATAGACGTTGCCTCGGAAGGCCCTTTGAGCAAGAAGCACAACGCATCGTACATCGTCAACTACCGCTACTCCGCCACCGGACTGCTGGCCCACCTCAATATGGTGGACCTGGGAGGTGCCTTCGACTATCAGGACCTGAACTTCAAGTTCAACTTCCCCACCCGTCGCCTGGGCACCTTCTCCATCTGGGGTACCAGCCTCATCGACAAATACGGCAGCGACCTGGAGAAAGACATCAGCAAATGGGAGTATCTGGGCGATGGCTCGGAATCCAAAACCGACCAGTATATGGCGGCAGGAGGAATCAGCCACCGTTACTTCATCGGCGAGAACGGGTTGCTGAAGACGACCATAGCGAGCACTTACTTCAAGAGCACCGCCTCCATCGACATGTTCGACACCGACCTGAACTCTACTCCCTATCTGGACATGAGTAGGGAAAACACAAACCTGGTATTCACCACCTCTTACAATCATAAGTTCAGCGCCCGGTTCACCAACAAGACGGGAGCCACCTTCACGCAGATGTTCTACGATATGGGGATGAGCCTTGCCCCCTTCGTCAACACGCCCCTGAATGTCATCTCTATGGGCAACGGCAATACAAGCTTGTTCTCTGCCTACACCAGCAACTCCATCGGCATAGGCAATAACTTTACCCTGAACCTCGGACTGAACACCCAAGTACTGGCACTGAACAAGCATTGGACACTGGAACCCCGCATCGGCATGAAGTGGCAAGCCACTGCCAAAACCTCGTTTGCACTGGCCTACGGCCTGTACAGTCGTATGGAGAAAATGGACGTCTACTACACCCGGACACCGCAAACGGGCGACGAACTGGTAAACAAGCACCTCGACTTCACCAAAGCCAACCACTTCATGCTGACCTTCGATTACAAAATCTCCGACGACATGCTGCTGAAGATAGAGCCTTACTTCCAGACGTTGTTCGACGTGCCCGTCAGAGCCGGCGACTCTTATTCCGTACTGAACCGGGAGGACTTCTACGTGGAAGATGCACTGGTAAACAAAGGGAAAGGAAGAAATATCGGAGTAGACGTGACTTTGGAGAAATACCTCAGCCGGGGATATTATTATATGTTCACCGGTTCACTGTTCGACTCCCGCTATTGCGGAGGCGACAAGGTGTGGCACAACACCAAGTTCAACCGTCATTACATCCTCAACCTGCTGGGTGGCAAGGAATGGATGATGGGGCGCAACAAGCAGAACATACTGAGCGTGAACGCCAAACTCACCCTGCAGGGAGGCGACAGATACTCTCCGATAGACGAAGCCGCTACGATGGAGCATCCCGATAAAGAAGTGCAATACGATGAAACAAGGGCATACAGCCAACAATTCTCACCCATCTTCCTGACAAACTTCTCCGTCAGCTATAAGATAAACAAGAAGAAGTGTACGCACGAGTTTGCCGTGAAGCTGCTCAATGCCACGAACTATAAAGAGTACGGCGGGCATGAGTACAACATAAAAACGAAGAAAATAGAGCCGAATAGATTTGCCATGTCCTTGCCGAATATCTACTATAAGGTTGAGTTTTAAAGATAAAAGCATTACTTTTGATGCCAAAGATACGATATGGATAATTTCGACAATACAACTTCCTCCTCTTTTCTGCGTAAGTTTTTGCTCTCCCCCGGATACAGAACGGCAAGGCATCTCTTGCTCATCTTTATCATGGTGATCACTGCGCTCAACCAGTCGTTCATGACGATGAGGGATGGCATGGAAAGGTTAGGGAATGGAATTTTCCTCCAAGCTGCCTTTATATTCATTACTTATATGGTAGCTTGTTACTTCAATCTGTGGGTATTGCTTCCGCGCTACTTATTGCAAAAGAAGTATGTACGGTATGCACTCTGCCTGTCTGCTACCGTCTTGCTGCTAATCTTTGTCCAGACGATGGAAGAGCGCGCCGTACTCATCCGCTATGACATATTGGACGGATTCTATACGATGCCGCGAATCCCCATCACCATCCTGTCCTCTTTTGCCTTGGTGTTGCTTTGCATATCAGGCATAAGCATGACAGTGCTGCTGAAGAACTGGCTTTTGGACAACCGGAAAGTGAACCAACTGGAAAAGCTGCACATACAATCGGAAGTGGAGCAGCTGAAAGAACAAGTAAATCCCCGCCTGCTGTTCAGTATCTTGAACCGTACCGGAGTATTGGCGTCGCAACGTCCCCAAGAGGCTTCGGACATGCTTATCAGACTGAGCCAGTTGCTCAGATACCAATTATACGATTGCAGCCGGGAAAGAGTGCTGCTTAGTGCGGAGATAAAGTTCCTGAACAACTATCTTACGCTGGAACAAATGTACTCCGGAATATTCAGCTTCAATATCCAGTCCGACAAGGGATGTTCGCATATACTGGTTGCGCCCCTGCTGCTTATCTCTTTTGTGCAATCGGCCATAAGCAGAATCTACGAGGCGGACAAGCAGGCTTCCATAACGATACGGTTCGAGACTACAGACGATGCGGTAACCTTCACTTGCCGGTGCGAACCGGAAGAAGTCTTCTTCGACATGGATTTCTCCAAGGTCTGCAAGCGGCTCGATTTCCTGTACGGCAACCGTCACTCCCTGACAGTGACCGGCAAAGAAGTGACATTGAATTTAGAAATATAAGCAAGACGAATGACTGATATAGATAAGAATATAGTACCCGGCTTTCTGCAAAACCCGCGTTATAAGGTTTGCAGGCACATCTTGTTGCAGCTTATGATACTTGCACTGACCATCAATATATCTCTGGACGGCGAATCACAACTCTCCCGGGACACAACAGCCGTCCTGTCCTGGTTCTGCTATTACCTGCTCATCAACGGAGTTATTTATTTCAATCTCTATGTATTGACACCCCGCTATCTGGAGAAAGAAAAGTATCAGAAATATCTCATGGGAGTAGCCGGACTGATTCTTTTCACACTGTTGGGAATAACCATACTGCAAGCTACCCTGTATAGTTTCAAAGGCATCCAGGAGCTTTACTACGTCTATCTCATTGCCTTGAACCTGACGTCCTCTACCTTCTCGATAGGCTTGATGATTGTAGGCACATCTACCTTATTATTATTGCGCCATTGGGTTACTTATTCTCAGCGCATCAGCGAGTTGGAGTCCACCACACTGCAATCGGAGTTGAAGCATCTGAAACGGCAGATTAATCCGCACTTCCTTTTCAATATGCTCAACAACGCCAATGTGCTTATCAAGAAGAATCCGGCCGAAGCATCGCAACTCTTGTTCAAACTGGAAGACCTGCTACGCTATCAGATAAATAACGGCTCGGAAGATAAAGTTTCATTAAGTTCGGACATTCATTTCCTCAATGACTTCCTTAATCTGGAGAAGATAAGGCGGGATAAGTTTGAATATACTATATCCAAAGAAGGAGAAATAGAAAAGATATCGCTTCCTCCGCTTCTGTTCATCCCCTTTGTGGAGAATGCCGTGAAGCACAATCCCGACAGTGAGAACGAATCGTACGTACACCTTTCTTTCAAGGTATGGAAGAATGAACTGCTCTTTCAGTGTATAAACTCCAAGCCTGCGCGTCAATCGGAAGAGGATAAGCCGAAAGTGGGCGGTTTGGGACTGAAGAACATTAAGCGCCGCCTGGAGTTGCTGTACCCGGGCAAGCATACGCTGGAGGTGGAAGAGACTGAAGTTAGTTACAAAGTTAATTTACACTTGACATTATGAATTGTATTATAGTAGATGACGAGCCGCTGGCACGCGAAGCGATTGAATTGTTAGTGAAAGACATCACCTATCTAAGCCTGACGGGTACTTTCAACAACGCCGCCTCGGCAGCCGGGTTTATGGAAGAACATACGGTAGACTTGATATTCCTCGATATACAGATGCCCGGCATCACGGGGATAGACTTCGCCAAGAAAATATCCAAAAGAACACTTATCATCTTTACAACTGCCTATTCGGAATATGCTTTGGACAGTTACGAGGTAGATGCAATAGATTATCTCATCAAGCCCGTAGAACCGGAACGCTTCCGCAAAGCCACCGACAAAGCCCTCTCTTACCACTCCCTGCTGCTGCAAGAAGAAAAAGAAAACATAGAGCCTGCTGCCGACGATTATTTCTTCGTAAAGTCGGACCGCAAGTATTTCAAAGTGAACTTTGAGGATATACTCTTCGTAGAAGGGCTGAAGGACTACGTGATCCTGCAACTGGAAGAGCAGCGCATCATCACCCGCATGAATCTGAAAGCCATGTACGAACTGCTGCCCAAAAGCCTTTTCCTGAGGGTGAATAAGTCGTACGTAGTGAACACCGCCCGCATCGAAGCTTTCGACAATAACGACATCTTTATCAAAACTCACGAGATAGCCATCGGCAACAGTTACCGCGACAGTTTCTTCGAGGAGTTTGTCATGCGCAAGAAAAGGAAGTAAAGGTTTATGGTAGTTTGAGCGAAAACCGCTATCTTTGCACATCCTAAAAGCGTTCATAACAAAAGAGATACATATAATACAATGGAAAAGAAATTTAAACGTACCACCGTGACATCGGCCCTGCCGTATGCAAACGGTCCAGTTCATATCGGACACCTGGCAGGTGTCTATGTTCCGGCAGATATTTATGTCCGCTATCTGCGCCTGAAGAAGGAGGATGTAGTCTTTATCGGAGGTTCCGACGAGCACGGAGTGCCCATCACTATCCGTGCCAAGAAAGAAGGCATCACTCCGCAGGATGTGGTAGACCGCTACCATACGCTTATCAAGAAGTCTTTCGAGGACTTCGGCGTTTCGTTTGATATATACAGCCGCACCACTTCGAAGACGCACCACGACACGGCTTCGGAGTTCTTCCGCGAACTGTACGACAAGGGTGAGTTCATCGAAAAGACCAGCATGCAATACTACGACGAGGAAGCCAGGACTTTCCTTGCCGACCGCTACATCACCGGCGAATGTCCTCACTGCCATGCAGAAGGTGCTTACGGCGACCAATGCGAGAAGTGCGGCACCAGCCTCAGCCCTACGGATCTGATTAATCCGAAGAGTGCCATCAGCGGAAGCCAGCCCGTAATGCGCGAAACGAAGCACTGGTATCTGCCGTTGGACAAGCACGAAGGTTGGTTGCGCCAATGGATTCTGGAAGATCATAAGGAATGGCGTCCCAACGTTTACGGTCAGTGCAAGAGCTGGCTCGACATGGGGCTGCAACCGCGTGCCGTGAGCCGCGACCTGGATTGGGGTATTCCCGTACCGGTGGAAGGTGCCGAAGGCAAAGTGTTGTACGTATGGTTCGATGCTCCTATCGGTTACATCAGTAACACCAAGGAACTGCTTCCCGACTCTTGGGAGAAATGGTGGAAAGACTCTGAAACACGCCTGGTTCATTTCATCGGTAAAGACAATATCGTATTCCACTGCATCGTATTCCCCGCCATGCTGAAAGCGGAAGGCAGCTACATCTTGCCGGACAATGTGCCGAGCAACGAGTTCCTGAACCTGGAAGGCGACAAGATTTCCACATCACGCAACTGGGCTGTATGGCTGCACGAATATCTGCAAGACTTCCCCGGCAAGCAGGACGTTCTTCGCTATGTGCTCACTGCCAATGCACCGGAGACGAAAGACAACGACTTCACCTGGAAAGATTTCCAGGCTCGCAATAACAATGAACTGGTTGCCGTATACGGTAACTTCGTGAACCGCGCGTTGCAGCTCACCAAGAAGTACTTCGACAGTGTAGTTCCTGCCGCAGGCGAATTGACGGATTACGACCGCGAGACGCTGAAAGAATTTGTAGATGTAAAAGCAGAAGTAGAGAAGCTGCTGGATGTATTCAAGTTCCGCGATGCACAGAAGGAGGCGATGAACCTGGCACGTATCGGAAACAAGTACCTGGCAGACACCGAACCCTGGAAGATTGCCAAGACAGACATGTCCCGCGTTGCCACCATCCTCAACATTTCGTTGCAGTTGGTAGCCAATCTCGCCATTGCTTTCGAGCCGTTCCTGCCGTTCAGCAGCGAGAAGCTTCGCAAGATGCTGAATATGGACAGCTTCGACTGGGCAGAACTGGGACACACCGACCTGCTCCCTGCCGGACACCAACTGGGAACTCCCGAACTGCTGTTCGAGAAGATAGAGGACGACGTTATCCAGGCACAAGTAGACAAGCTGCTGGCCACCAAGAAAGCCAACGAAACTGCCAGCTATAAGGCTAATCCTATAAAGCCGACCATCTCCTTCGATGACTTCGAAAAGCTCGACATCCGTGTAGGTACAGTCTTGGAATGCGAAGCCGTACCCAAGATGAAGAAGTTGCTGAAGTTCAAGATTGCCGACGGACTGGAAAACCGCACCATCGTAAGTGGTATTGCACAGCACTACCAACCGGAAGAACTGGTTGGCAAGCAAGTGCTGTTCATCGCCAACCTGGCTCCGCGCCAATTCAAGAACGGACTGGTGAGTGAAGGCATGATACTTTCTGCCGAGAACTACGACGGTTCGCTGGCAGTAACTTCGTTGCTGAAGGAGGTAAAGCCGGGTAGTGAGGTGAAATAAATAAGTACGATGAGCGAATCATCACTGAAAGAAAAAACCGCCAAAGGATTATTCTGGGGAGGATTCAGCAACGGCATACAGCAGTTGCTGAATCTGAGCTTCGGAATAGTCCTTGCCCGTTTATTGGACAATTCGGACTACGGTATGGTAGGGATGCTCACCATATTCTCAGCCATTGCCGCTGCATTGCAGGAGGGCGGTTTTATTTCAGCGCTCACCAACCGGAAGGAGACTTGCCATAAAGACTATAATGCAGTATTCTGGTTCAGTACATTCTGCGGAATCACGCTCTACATCCTGCTTTTCCTTGCTGCACCATTGATTGCAGACTTTTATAAGACTCCCGAACTGATTCCTCTTTCCCGTCTTTCTTTTCTGAGCTTTGTTATTTCGAGCATGAGCATTGCGCCACGCGCCTATCTCTTCAAGAATCTGAAGATCAAGGAAACCACTATTATCTCTATTACCAGCCTGATTGTTTCGGGCATTGTCGGCATAGTGCTGGCAGCCAACGGATTTACATACTGGGGCATTGCCCTGCAAAGCATCTCGTTCGTAACCGTGGTTACGATACTCAACTTCTACTTCTCCCACTGGAGACCCAGCTTCCGGTTCGACTTCACCCCTATCAGGGAGATGATCGGATTCAGCAGCAAGATAATCATTACCAATATCTTCACTATCATCAACAACAACCTGTTCTCCGTATTGCTGGGCAAGTTCTATTCGGAACGGGAAGTAGGAGACTTTAACCAGGCCAATAAGTGGAACGCTATGGGGCATACCCTGATTACCGGAATGATAAACGGCATTGCGCAGCCCGTCTTTACAACCGTAGCCGATGACCGGGCACGCCAATTGGCAGTATTCCGGAAACTACTCCGGTTTACAGCCTTCATCTCCTTCCCCGCCATGCTGGGGCTGAGCCTCGTTTCGAAAGAACTGATTGTGATAGCCATTACAGAGAAATGGATGGGCAGTGCCTATATCCTGCAGATACTCTGTATATGGGGAGCCTTCCTCCCTATCATCAACCTCTTCTCCAATCTGATTATCAGCCGCGGACATTCATCCATCTACATGTGGAGTACCATCAGCCTGAGTGTGCTGCAACTGATAGCTGCCTGCGCCATGCACCCTTACGGGCTGGAATGGATGCTACGCATCTTCGTAGCAATCAATGTCGGCTGGCTGTTTGTATGGTTCGGCTTTGTGAGGAGAGAGATAGGGCTGACCCTGCGGGACATGCTGAAAGACATTTCCCCTTACCTTATACTATCCGTGGCGCTGGTTACGGTGGCGTATTATGCCACCCGCCCCATCGGGAACCTATATCTGAGCATAGTTGCCAAAGTAGTAATCGTTGCCGGACTCTATGCATTGACCTTATGGAAACTGCAATCCGTCATTTTCCGGGAAAGCATTGACTTCCTTTTAAAGAGAAAAAGAGCATGAGCCGCATAGCCTATATCATATCCGCATACAGAGATGCATCCCACCTGGCACGCCTTGTCGACGCCTTGAATGAGGATGCCGACTTCTACATACACATCGACCGGAAGGCAGACAGCCGTCCCTTCAGGGAACTGCTGAAAGACAAAGCGACCTTTGTACCCAGCCATTGGGTGAGCTGGGGAGGTTGGGAGCAAGTGGAATACCAAAAAGAATTGCTCGCCGCCGTACTGCATAGCGGCATACCTTACACCCGCGTAGTATGCCTGAGCGGTCAGGACTATCCCTTGTGGTCGAATGAGAAGATACACCGGTACTTTGACGAGCACAAGGAGACAGAATTCATTATGGGCATGAACCTCACCCGCTCTGCCGACAAGCGGTTATTATCCAAAGTAATCCATTACCACTTCTTCCGCGATTTACGATGGAAGAACCTTTGGTTAAAGAATAAGTTCATCGTTGCCTCCCGCAATCTGATGAAGCAGCTTCCGTTCAAGAAACAGCCTGTAACAAAGATAGGCCATAAGGAAGCCGACATCTTTTTCGGTTCCGACTATTGGGGTCTCACCTTGCCTTGCGCCCGATACGTCTACGAGAAGTTATGTACCGAAGAAGGACTGAAGCGCTACCTCAAAACAAGCTTTGTACCCAGCGAATTGTGCATACAGACCCTTGTCTTCAACTCCCCTTTCGGCAAGCACGCATTGCTCCGCGAAGGGAAGTACGGCGGACTCTTCACTTTGACTCCCCTGCACCACATCGTATATGGCAAGTCCATAAAGACCATGAGCCTGGAAGACTGGCCTGCACTGAAGCAATCCGGCAAAATGTTCTGTCGGAAAGTAGTGAGTGGAGCCTCCGACTCTCTTGTGGAAACCATTGATGCAGAACGAAAACAGGAAACCCTATGAAAATACTCGTTATCATCGTATCCTATAACTTTGAGCGCTGGATAGACCGTTGTCTGGGCAGTCTCCGCCAGTCGGAGCAACAGGCAGACGTCATTGTGGTAGATAATGCATCGCAAGACCACACCGTCCGGCTCATCGAAAGCCATTACCCCGAAGTACGCCTCATCCGGAGCAAAGAGAATCTTGGATTCGGCCGTGCCAACAACATCGGCATGAAGATTGCCCTGGAAGAAGGATACGACGCCGTCTTCCTGCTGAACCAGGACGCCTGGATCGATGCGAAAGTGCTCGGAACATTAAGTGAACTCAGCCTGAAATATCCCCGGTACGGCATTCTCTCCCCTGTACATCTGGCGGGTTCCGGTGAGAAGCTGGAACCAGGCTTTGCCGGTTATGCCGGATTGAACGGCCTGGAAGAAGTAAAAAGATGGGAAAGCCAGCAACAGGCAGGCGCCCTGCAACCACCTGTTACCCTCTCCTTTATCAATGCCGCCTTCTGGATGATCCCCGCTTCCGTGCTGCGAGAGGTGGGAGGCTTCTGCCCGTTGTTCTATCATTACGGCGAAGATGTGGACTACGTCAACCGCCTGCGCCACTACGGTTACTCGGTTGGATATTCGCCTGCCGTATTCGGCTGTCACGACCGCGAGTACCGCAAAGTAAGCCGTGAGGCATGGCTCCGGTCCGAGCAGGTTTATATGCTGGCGGAATATGCAAACATCAACTATTCGTTTCCGAAGGCTTTTGGTTTCGGTATACTGGCAGGCATCAAGAAATCCTGGAAGGCATTGATGAAGAAAGATGCCCGGACCGGCATGGCCTACATCGGAATCACCTTCCGGTTGTTGGGGCGCACCCGCGAAGTTCTGCACTACCGGAAAGCAAACCTGCACAGCAAGAAGACCGCGTTGTACCTGACTGATTAATATATGTGAACAAAAGAGCCATCGCATTCACCAAAAGCATTATCTTTGCCACATATTCATCCATATAAGCAAAGTGACCATGCCCTACGCTCCTATTCTCCTCTTCGTATACAATCGTCCGGCACATACTCGGCAACTGATAGAAAGTCTGCTCACTAATGCGGAGGCATCCCAAAGCCCCCTGATAATTTATTCCGATGCTGCCCGTGACGATTCCGCCCGGCCTGCCGTGGCAGAAGTCCGGCGTTTCATCCGTACCATCAGCGGTTTCGGCTCCATCGAAATCATAGAGAGGGAGGAGAACTGGGGACTGGCACGCAACATCATCGACGGCGTGACGACACAAATCAACCGCTACGGACAAGTCATCGTGCTGGAAGATGACCTCATCGTGGCTCCCTACTTCCTGCGCTTCATGAACGATGCACTCGACATGTACAAGGACGAACCGCGCGTAGGGCACATCCAGGCCTGCGACTTCACAAGAGACCCCTCGTTGCCCGACACGTTCCTCATCAAGTGGACCGGCAGCTGGGGATGGGCCACCTGGAAGCGTGCCTGGCAGCACTTCAATCCGGACGGCAAGGCACTGCTGAGACAACTGGAGGAACGCCGGCTGACCCGCCTCTTCGACTTCGACGGCACTTACCGCTTCACCCGGATGCTGCGCCGGCAAACCGAAGGCAAGAACAACTCGTGGGCCATCCGCTGGAATGCCAGCCTGTTCCTTGCCGACATCCTTTCGCTGAATGTGGGCCGTTCGTTGGTACAGAACAACGGTTTCGACGGCAGCGGAACCAACTGCGGGGGTGGCGGACTGTACGACTCGTCCCTCTGGCAGAAGCCGCTGCCCGTAGAAAGAATCAGCCCGATTGCCGAAAACCAGGAAGCCCGCCGTGCCTTCGCGCACTACTACCACCGCACCAACTGCTTCTGGGCAAAAGCCCTGCGGAGGATAAAACGCACCTTGAAAGGAGATTTTGGTGCCTGACCAAATGCATTTCTCAGTGAAAAGCACTACTTTTGTCCAAACATTCTGAAATCCCCCGGTAAGAGAAGCAATGAGAGTACTACTTATCAATACATCCGAACGAATCGGCGGAGCCGCCATCGCCGCCAGCCGACTGATGGAGTCGCTCAAGAACCACGGTATCAAGGCCAAACTGCTGGTGCGCGACAAGCAGACGGACCAGATTACCGTCGTATCATTGGGGCACAGTTGGCGGATGGTATGGAAGTTCGTTTGGGAGCGCATCGTCATCTGGCGCGCCAACCACTTCAAGAAAGACAACATCTTCGCCATCGACATAGCCAATACGGGTACCGATATCACTTCGCTGCCCGAGTTCCAGCAGGCAGACGTCATCCACCTGCACTGGGTCAACCAAGGCATGCTGTCGCTCAGGAACATCGAGAAGATACTTGCCTCGGGCAAGCCCGTCGTGTGGACCATGCACGACATGTGGCCCTGCACCGGCATCTGCCACCACGCCCGCGAGTGCACCCGCTACCAGCAGCAGTGCCACAACTGTCCCTTCATCCACGGTGGCGGCAGCAAGAAAGACCTCTCCTACCGCGTGTTCCTGAAGAAGCTCGACCTGTACAAAGGCCGCCACATCAACTTCGTGACGTGCAGCCACTGGCTGGAAGGGCAAGCCCAGAAAAGCGCCCTCCTCTGCGGCCATGCCGTGACGTGCATACCCAATCCCATCAACACCAACCTCTTCAAGCCCCGCAACCGGCAGGAGGCCCGAACGAAGTGCCTGCTGCCCCAAGACATGAAGCTCATGCTCTTCGGCTCGGTGAAGACGACGGACAAGCGGAAAGGCATAGACTACCTGATAGAATCGTGTAAACTGCTGGCAGAGAAGCATCCCGAACTCCGGGAGCAACTGGGCGTCGTCGTCTTCGGCAACCGCTCGCAAGAGCTGCAAAACCTGCTGCCCTTCAAGGTTTATCCGCTGGACTTCGTCAGCAACGAGCACCAACTGGTGGACATCTATAATTCGGTAGACATATTCGTCACCCCCTCGCTGGAAGAGAACCTGCCGAACACCATCATGGAAGCCATGGCATGCGGCATCCCCTGCGTAGGCTTCAACGTAGGTGGCATCCCGGAGATGATAGACCACCTGCACAACGGCTACGTGGCGCAATACAAGTCGTCCCAGGACTTTGCCAACGGCATCTACTGGACGCTGACCGAACCGGATTATCCCAGCCTCTCGGAGCAGGCCTGCCGGAAAGCCGTTGCCCACTACTCGGAGAACACCATCGCCAAGAAGTACATCGACCTCTACAACAAAGTAACCGGAAGAAATGCATAATCATCCCACACCGAAGTTCAGTGTCATCACCGTGACCTACAACGCCGCATCGGTATTGGAAGATACCATCCAGAGCGTTATCTCACAGACCTACCACCATGTGGAGTACATCATCGTGGACGGTGCCTCGAAAGACGGCACGCTCTCCATCGTCGACCGTTACCGTGACCGCATCACCCGCGTAGTGAGCGAACCGGACCGGGGACTGTACGACGCCATGAACAAGGGCATCTGCCTGGCCACAGGCGACTACCTCTGCTTTCTTAACGCCGGCGACAGCTTCCACGAGGACGACACCCTGCAACAGATGGTGCACACGCTTACCTCCCTGACCGAACTGCCCGACGTGATATACGGCGAAACAGCATTGGTAGACAAGGAAGGGCACTTCATCCGCATGCGCCGCCTTCAGGCACCGGAAGTGCTGACGTGGCGCAGCTTCAAGCAGGGCATGCTGGTATGCCACCAGGCATTCTTTGCCAAGCGCTCGCTGGCAGAGCCTTACGACCTGCAATACCGCTTCTCTGCCGACTTCGACTGGTGCATCCGGGTGATGAAGAAAGCCCGCACGCTGCACAATACCCACCTTACTATTATAGACTATCTGGAAGAAGGCATGACTACGCAGAACCGGAAGGCCTCGCTGCGGGAACGCTTCCGCATCATGGCGCGGCATTACGGCTGGATAAGTACAACAGCATACCACGCGTGGTTCGTTATACGCGCGGTGCTGAAGAAGTAGGACTTAGCCCTTCAAACACTGGAACTGAGCATATCTCACTCTAGGACTTAGCACCCAAAACATCCGGATCTTTTCACCCAATACATCCGGATCTTTTGGGGTAAAACATCCGGGTCTTTTACCCTAAAAGATGGGGATGTTTTCAGTGCTAAGTCTTAGAGTGAGGCATGCTCAGTCCTGGTATGCAAGAGCCTAAGTCCTAACCTTTCGTGTCCTGACTACTTGCAAGGCGCGCCGTCAACTCCTTTACTCCTTCCGAAGCTCCCTTTTGAATGACGTGTATCGAGCGCATGGAGTGCGTATCTACAGGCTTGGGGTCTATCAGATAGACTTCGGCAACGCGCGGCACGTAGTTCAGCAGTCCGGCGGCGGGATATACGTTCATCGAAGTACCGATAATGACGAAGATGTCCGCCTTCTCTACGTAGTTGATGGCTGTTTCAATCTCCGGCACCGCCTCGCCAAACCATACGATGAACGGACGGAGTTGCGAGCCATCGCCCGCCAGGTCGCCCATCTTCACTTCATACTCTTCGGGACGGAGTTGCTTGACGTAGTGAGGGTTGTAAGGGTCACGACTGGAACAGACTTTTGTCAGTTCGCCGTGCAGGTGGATGACTTTGGTGCTTCCTGCCCGCTCGTGCAAGTTATCGACGTTCTGGGTAACAACCGTTACATTGAAGTCTTTCTCCAACGCAGCAAGCCCCGTGTGGCCCGCGTTCGGCTCTACCTCCAGCAACTGCTTGCGACGCTCGTTGTAGAAGTTGATGACCAACTCCGGATTGCGCGCATAACCTTCGGGCGTTGCCACCTGCTCCACCGGATACTTGTCCCACAATCCGCCTGCATCGCGGAAAGTACTGATACCACTCTCGGCACTCATGCCGGCACCGGATAAGACGACTAAGTTCTTCATGACAGTTCTTTTAAGTTAGGATATGAATAGATGACACAAAAATAGCAGTAATCTACTAATCTCTATCAAAAAAACAGAAGATTCCACGCTATCCAATACTATATTTCACTATTTTTGTCCCACAGATAAAAGTCATAACTACTTAACTTCTAAAACTAAAAAGCATAACATGAAACAAAGACACCTCCTGCCACTACTCTGCCTGCTGCTTGGAGCATTGCCTTTCTCTGCCTCCCTGCAAGCCCAGAATGAATTCTCAAGAAAATCAGTCTTGACCTTGAACGTCGGCCCCTCCTGGTACAGCGGGCAGTTCATGGGGATAACGAACGATGCAGGCAGCTACAGCGATGACCTGAGAAAAGGCATGGCCTGGAGCCTGGGATACTGGTATCAGGGCAAAGCGCCCACGGAAGAAGGGCTGAAGATAGGCCCCGGCTTCATCTACCAGGGAAGCTCGTACCGGCAGACGCACGAAACCGGCTCCGATAAGATTGGAATGCACTATCTGGCTCCCCAATTCGGAGTCTTCTACCTGCGCACGCACTACCAACTGCAATTGTCCACCGGCATAGGCTACCAGTTCTACAACGACAAGAGCACCGTATATGGCAAATCGCGCAAGGTATCGATGGACAAAATAGCCTACAACCTCGCCCTGGGCGGAGAATACTACCTGAGCCGGCAATGGGGCGTATCTGCCCGGCTGAACTGGCTGGCCTCCAACACCGAGAGATATTCCGTACGCTATAACGGAAAGACCTGGAACATAGAACATCCGGAGAATGGCGAAGGGTACTTCGGCCAACTGTCCCTGCTTTTCGGATTGAATTATCACTTTTAAAAACACTGCTACATCATGAAGAAACTATTATTTCTATTCGCCACCCTTCTCCTCTGCTGCGCCTGCCAGGACGAAGACAAAAGCATTGACCCCACACTGATGCCCGAAGCTACAAGCATGGGGAAAAACACCCTGGGCTGCCTGATAGACGGCTGGATATATACAAGCGGACGATTCGGAAAGCCCACAGCCCGCACTGCCACCGGCAAAGACAACACACCGCTGGTCATCATCAGCGCTCCCGTTGATGCGATGGCCACATTACAGTTTACACTGGTCGACCCCAAGCAGGGGCAAAAATGCCGCTACATCGACACCCGGTTCAGTGACGGAGTGCCGGGAGACGGCGAAGCACACATCAGCCGCATGGACGGAAAAGTGATAAGCGGCACGTTCAGCGGCGAAGGTATCTCGGAAGGACGTTTCGACATCATTCTGGAGAAGAGCGACACGGAAGGCGGAGGTGCAGCGCGCTGAACAATCAGCACTCCCGAAGCGTGAAATTGCAGATTAAGTGTAGCATTAGTATAGGAAATAAGAAAAATTAAAGAACTAAAAGCAGATTCATTCAAATAAAAGACGTACTTTTGCCACTTGTTAATTTGCAATAGGCTGGAAAAGAAATCAATCCGGCCGTCAACAAGAACTTTTTTATGGATAAATTTAGTTATGCTATCGGCCTGGGAATAGGTCAGAATCTTTTAAGCATGGGTGCAAAAGGCATCGCAGTAGATGACTTTGCACAAGCAATCAAAGACATATTGGAGGGTAACCAAACGGCAATCAGCCACACAGAAGCCCGCGATATAGTAAACAAATACTTCGAAGAATTGGAGAATAAAATGAATGCCGCCAACATTGAGGCCGGCAAGCAGTTCCTCGAAGAGAACAAGAAACGCCCCGGCGTCGTTACCCTGCCCAGCGGACTGCAATACGAAGTAATCGAGGAAGGAAACGTTGGCCACTACGCCAAAGCAACCGACCAGGTGCAATGCCACTACGAAGGCACACTGATTGACGGAACACTGTTCGACAGCTCCATCAAGCGCGGACAACCCGCCACGTTCGGTGTAAGCCAGGTGATCCCCGGTTGGGTAGAAGCCCTGCAACTGATGCCCGAAGGCGCCAAGTGGAAACTCTACATCCCCAGCGACCTGGCCTACGGAGCACAAGGCGCCGGCGAAATGATTCCTCCCCACAGCACCCTCGTCTTCGAAGTGGAATTACAGAAAATCTTATCTAAATAAATAACAAGTAAAAGTAAAATGAAAAAAGTAACAATTCTCATGGCTCTTGCAGTAGCTGCCGGTTTGGCATCTTGCACTGCACAAAGTCCGAAAGCAAATTTGAAAACGGACATCGACTCATTGTCTTATGCCATCGGTATGGCACGTACAGAAGGTTTGGACCAATATCTTGCACAACAAGGCATCGATTCTACCCAGATGGGCGACTTCCTGAAAGGTTTCAACGAAGGTGCTGCCAAGACTTCCAAGAAAGACGCAGCTTACATGGCAGGTCTGCAAGTTGGACAGATGGTAAGCAAGCAATGGGTAGAAGGCTTCAACCAACAAATCTTCGGCGGTGACTCTACACAGACCATCAGCCGCGAAAACCTGCTGGCAGGTTTCGTAGCAGGCGTTCTGGGCAAGGGCGGCGCAATGGATATGGCTAAGGCTCAAGAGTACATGCGCACTCAGATGGACGCCATCAAAGAAAAAGCTACCGCAGAGAAATATGCTGAGAACAAGACTGCCGGCGAAAAGTTCCTGGCTGAAAACAAGGGTAAGGAAGGCGTTGTAACCACTCCGAGCGGCTTGCAATACAAAATCATCACCAAAGGTAACGGTGCTATCCCTGCTGATACAAGCAAGGTGAAAGTAAACTACAAAGGTACACTGATTGACGGAACTGAGTTCGACAGCTCTTACAAGCGCAACGAACCTGCTACTTTCCGTGCCAACCAGGTAATCAAGGGTTGGACGGAAGCCCTCACCATGATGCCTGTAGGTTCTAAGTGGGAACTTTACATCCCCAGCGAGCTGGGTTACGGTTCAAGAGAAACCGGCGGTCAGATCAAACCGTTCTCTACCTTGGTATTTGAAGTAGAATTGCTGGGCATCGAGAAGTAATCAGAAAATAATAAGCGATAGGGTGATAGGGTGGTAAAGGAGTGTTACCACTTTATCACCCTATTACTTTATCGCTTTTATCACCCTATCACTTTATCGCTCCTTATCAACTTATCACCCTATCACCTTATCGCTTATCCTCTCTTTTATTCATTTTTCCCTCCGTTTTCATAGATAAATTAAAATAAAGTTCTATATTTGCTTACTATTTGATAACAACAAGAACTTTACTTATTTACCATTATGGAAAAAATAGACAATCTTGACAGACAGATTCTGGAAATAATCTCCCAGAATGCCCGCATCCCCTTCAAGGACGTAGCTGCCGAATGCGGTGTATCACGTGCTGCCATCCACCAACGCGTCCAGCGTCTGATCGACCTTGGCGTAATTGTTGGTTCGGGCTATCATGTAAATCCCAAGTCTTTGGGCTACAGAACCTGCACCTATGTAGGAATCAAGCTGGAAAAGGGTTCCATGTATAAAACGGTAGTCGCCGAGCTGTGCAAGATTCCCGAAATCGTAGAATGCCACTTCACCACCGGCCCGTACACGATGCTGACCAAAGTATATGCCCGCGACAACGAGCACCTGATGGATCTGCTGAACAACAAGATGCAGGAGATTCCGGGTGTAACTGCCACCGAGACATTGATCTCCCTGGAACAGAGCATCAAGAAAGAGATTCCTATTTGTCCGGAGAAGTAATAACAGGGTTATTAGTTAAGTAAGTAATCATAATTAGTGTATAACGTTCACTATCTGTCATTAGCTTCGCTCAAAAGAGGTTTTGAGCGAAGCTAATGACAGATAACTAATAACTCACAACGAACAGTAATGGATTTCTTAAACGAATATCACTTGGCAGGGCTTATCATTGGCATCTGCACATTTCTCATTATCGGCTTGTTTCATCCCGTAGTGGTAAAGGCCGAATACTATTGGGGTACCAAATGCTGGTGGATTTTCCTGGTATTGGGTATCGGTGGCGTCATTGCTTCCCTTTGCACGGAGAACATCATGCTCGCCTCCCTCTTAGGTGTATTTGCCTTCTCCTCGTTCTGGACCATCAAAGAAATCTTTGAGCAGGAAGAACGCGTGAAAAAAGGCTGGTTCCCCAAGAACCCCAAACGTACTTATAAGTTCTGAGAACAGATGTTATAAGGATTTTTAGTTGAAAGGCTTGCATATTTCAATAGAAAATACTACTTTTGTCCCCGCTATCCAAGCAAGGATACATCGGACTTGTAGCTCAGTTGGTTAGAGCAACAGACTCATAATCTGGAGGTCCCTGGTTCAAGCCCAGGCTGGTCCACAAAGTAAAAGGCTCATTCCTAATGGAATAGAGCCTTTTTAATTTGTGTACCGCTCCAGTTAGAGTCCGTTGCTCAAACCAACTTCACCCCCTATTTAAAGCATTTGTTGACTAATTGTTGACTAATTAAAATGCTACTAACATGCTAACAATCAGAGCAGAAGTTAAGAAGGGAGAACTTAAAGTTGACGGAACTTACAATGTCAAAGTCAGAATTACCCTTAATCGCAAAGTCAAGCGATTATCTACAAGTTTATTCATAACTCCGCAAGACCTTACCAAGTCCTTGAAATTTAAAGAAGGTACACCAATTAAGAGAGAGATTGATAAACTTATATATACCTATCGTGAGAAATTTGCTAACTTACAGATTGATTTGAATAACTACACTTTAGAGGATGTATGCCAATACCTCAACAATGAGCGTGAGAAACAACAGACGATAGACTTTATAAAGTTCAGCCGTGAGTGGATAGCCTCTGCCACGATGCAGGGTACACCGAACTATACCACAGCTTTAAATGCCCTTGTCCGTTTTATTGGTAAGGAAGAACTGGACGTTAATCTGATTACAACGGAATTCTTAGAGAGCTTCAAAGCATTCTTGGATAAGGAACGGGAAACACGTATCAAGGCACTAATACAGCAAGGTAAACGTATCCCTTCCAATCGTTCACTCTCCCTCTACTTGGTAAGTATCAAACGCCTATTCAATGAAGCCAAGAAGAAGTACAATAAGAAGGATAGGAATTTAATTCTGATACCCAACAATCCATTTGAAGAGTTTAAAATACCCAAGCAGGAAGCTACACGCAAGAGAGCTATATCCGCAGATATTATAAAGAAGGTATGGAAGCTACCTTATAAGGATGTGAAGAAAGGCTATAAAGCTACATGCCGCTACAACTTAGCTAAGGACTGTTTTATTCTCTCATTCTGCCTCATGGGGATGAATTCAGCAGACCTTTATTATGCTACTGAAATGGAAGGTAATACAATCATTTACAATCGCACCAAGACCAAAGACCGCAGACTGGATAAGGCTCAAATGAAAGTTGATATACCTAAGTTAGTCCAACCTCTGATAGAGAAGTACAGAGATAAGACAGGTAAACGCCTCTTCAACTTCTATCAGTATTACGCAGACGAGAAGGGTTTTAATAAGGCTATCAACTACGGACTAAAAGAGATTGGGACATTGTTAGAGGTTGACGACTTGGAGTATTATGCAGCGCGCCATTCGTGGGCTACTATTGCTATTAATAAGGTGGGCATTGATAAATATACAGTCCATGCAGCACTCAATCACATTGACGAAGCAATGAAAGTCACTGACATATACATTGAACGTGACTTCGTGAATGAGAACAGAGCTAATACCAAGGTCGTGAAATACGTATTTGGGAAATCGTAATACACTCTACTCTAATTTATAATGCCACTCTGTTGTATAATGGGGTGGCATTTCTTAACTTTACGGCATTAATACTGATACACACATGGATATTATAGATAAATTCAAGATTAAGAGAAATCAGATAGATTGCTTTCCTGAAGAGTTGGAGTATATAGAAGAGTACTGCATTAAATTCTATCCGTGTATAGACTTTGACGATGCAGGAATACCATGCATTTGTGGTACATCTGTGCCTTCAATATTCTCAACTCGATATGACCGAAAGGAATTAAGTTGCAATATTTCTATTAAGAAATATGAAGGAGATAAAGAATTACCCGGATATATTAAGGAATTTAATCTTGATGTGAAGAAGTTCTACTACTTCCTACTTTTCATAAGTGATTACTGTTATGATACTACCGCTAATTTATTAGTGATAAATAAGTCTCCCATTGACGAAGTCAATGACTTTATAGAAGCCTATGAGAGTGATAAGCCTATGACGTTAACCCTTAAAGTTGGAAGAAAGAGTTATCCCATTAATAACCTATCAATTATAAACTCAATAACTAAGTTTCTGCAAAGCAATCTGAATGATTGGAAGGATATAGAACCTTTAACTTATAGAATTTTCGATATAGAAGTTGAAGATGCTCATCTACATAATTCTATAACGATTGCTTATTTCGCTAAATCTATATTACAGTTTTTCAATATGCAGCCTCACATTGTATTGAATAGGAGGAGTGGGGCAGCCTCCTCCGAGAAAGAACTACTATTCATATCAAAACTTGTTCACTTCATAGGATTTTCCAAACATGAGAGCCTATTGACAAGCACAGAACTGATTAGAAGTTATATGAAACAATATAAGAACTATAAATTCCCTACTCACTCTAAAACTTACATGTATTAATAGCGCTGATTATCACTAATTTATATCTCTCTCAATGTATATTCCATTCATTCAAGGAATAAAAATGAGAGAGATTTTTATTCTGTGTGGCTCTGAACTATCTCACTTACCTTTGCCTATGCAAACATGAGAGTAATCTCTGATTGTATGGTTGACATATCGTCAATCATAACTTAAATTTTTAATAGCTATGGCAAAAAAAGAAGCCTCTATTAACCTTCCTACAGAGGAAGAGCTTGACGCAATGCTGGATATTGCAAGTGGTAAATCTGCATCCGTGAATATGGATGTTTTACAAAGTGTGATGGAAGGAGTATATAACGGTGGAGAATTAACTCTCATACCTTACGTTCCTAACAAAGTACCCGGCATCTATGCCGTATTGACCTACTCCGACAATGAAGAGGAGTATGAAGAATGTGGCTGGACATTCGTGGATAACACTGCTATAAGTATTCTAATCAAACTGTTATCAACTGAATGTGATGCAGACGTAAAGGAATTGGTGAAGAAGTATAATGACTACTTCAAGAGTGATGTACACGTTGTAAACCCTAATGGAAACTATCTACTGGACTTCTTTGAAAGGCATTCTAATGCGAATGACAAGAAGCTTCACAAGCGGATAAGGGGTAAGGCTAAGAATGTGCCTTCCAAACAGACTGGGCATATTATCCATGCGGAGAATATATTCATAATAGAGAAGGAGTTCCCTAAAGGCTCTGTTCGCTTTCGCCTATCACTGGATGATGATAAGACAGTGCAGTATTTGCGGGATAAGCATTTCTTACATGAACGGAAGCTGTTTTAACTATCAGTTTGAGAGATTGGGGAGTTCGCTCCCCTTCCTCTCTAAATCCCACTCTTAAACATACTTCTACATTAATAATTACAGTTAGGAGCAAATTTGTAAAGGGGCTATATAAGCAATATTTAAAGAATTTCCTCCCTACATAAATCATAAGATATGCAACTCTCATTTGATATAATCAATCTCGAACGTGAAGAACTGACAATTAGTAAAGGTGAAACACTCTTAGACCTCTATAAACGGGAAGGTTATCCCGACAACGGCACTCCAACCAACCGCATTATTGAGAAGGTTGAACCGGGTATCGGTGCTACTTATGCCGAATTGGAATGCAACCGTAATTCAGTTATTATTGAGCCTAATGTACCCGTGATTGTCGGTAAGACGGAAGGTACTGACTACTTGGGAATATACGAGAAGACTACTCCTAAGAAGATAACAGATTACTTGCAGAATGATAGATATACTCCTAAGAAGTTGGTTACCACTCCCGAAGGGTATAAGACGAAGCTGATACCTACATTTAAGAAATTAGGGATTGACTGGCATAAGGATTATTTCTGCCTATATGATGAATGTGAGAAGTTGATACAAGACACTGGGTATAGACCGACTATCCGCATTAAAGACTTCTTTGATTATGAACATAAGGCATACGTTTCGGCTACTCCGTTAGGAACACGTAACCGTAAATTTTTAAATGGTGGTTTTAAATGGCTGAAAGTAACTCCCGACTATGATTATAAGAAGGATGCTACTCTAATCATCACCCGTGAATTTAATAGAACTTTACTTGAAGAATTGAACAGATTACTCCCCATTTCCAAATGTATCTGCATCTTCTATAAGACTACCGACGGTATAGCCACCATTGTACAGAAGCTATTGGCAGAGAGATTGATTAAGGACGGAGATTATAAAGTATTCTGTTCGGATGATAGTGTAAAGAAGTTGAAGGGCATGGAGTTACATAACACGCATGAACAGCTACAATTACCATTAAAACGTGTTAACTTCTTCACTTCACGCTTCTTCTCGGCAGTGGATATTAAGATTAATAAGCTGGCAGACATACTCGTACTTAGCAATTACAAGCAAGCCAATCACTCCATGATAGACCCGTTCACGGAGGCAGTTCAGATACAAGGGCGTTTCCGTAACAAGTTGGACGGTGATAGAAGATATACCTCTCTGACATTCATTACTAATACTAACGATGAATTAAAGGTTAAGAGTGATGAGGAGATTGAAACGGAGATTACAACTCAACTTGCAACATACGCCTCTATCAAGGATAGATACGATAATGCTACTAATGCAATCGAGAAGGAAGTTATTCAGAAGGATTTGAAGAAGCTTAGCTTCAATGACTTCTTGGATGATGATAACGAACTTACTGAGGAAGTTATAGACCATGTATTTAATGAAGAGCGAGTTAAGAGTTATTATCAATCTCCACAAGCACTAATCAATGCCTATAATGAAACGGGGCATTTCAGATTACAAGTAATAGATAACAGTCATGGGGTTGGAGAGGATGATAAGATGCCACTAAAAAGACGCACGATTAAAGATATATGGAAGTATCTTATTAACCAGTTGGAGCGATTGGAGCATGATAAGCAAGTTATTCCCAATTTCGATTTCGATGCGGAAGTTCGGAAGTTGGAAGCGATACACAGTGAACATCATTTCATTATTGATGCTTACTTGAAGATAGGTAAAGCTCCGATTGAAGGTGCAAATTATGCTAAGAGGAAGGTTGAAGCTGAACTGAAAGCGTATAATATCCAACAAGGTGAGAGGTTACGTTTTAGCCCGAATGTATTGGCAGAGATAGAGGATGAGTTTAGGAATGAGGTCAAAACTCAATGCTACATTACTAAATCCGATTTCATTAAAAGACTTGGACGAGTATTGGCAGCTAACGGCATTACCTTCAAAGTCCACGGTGACGGTAAGGCTGGGTATAAGGTAATGTGTAAGATTACAGAGGACACCGTTAAAGATTACTTTGATTACAAGTCCTATAATAGTCAAACTCCACCTTCATATAAACTTCAACGCTTTAAATCGGAGTTAGGAGCAAATTGATGAAGGGGCTTATATAGCATAATTTGAAGAATTTGATACCAAAGAAGTCTATGAATTGAAGTAACTCTCTACACCGAATAAGAAACTCCACCCTAAAGAGGTATGGAGTTCTTGGTGTTTATAGGCATTATTTATCCGCTTTCTTCTTACGAGGGACTAATTTTGTGCTCCCCTTCTTAGAACTGGGTTTACGGAATGGTACATCTTTACGGGGTATCAATTTAGGGCTATCTATTACAGATTGATTTACTTGGTGAATGATTTCATGGGTAACTTCATCTGTAACTATGGTTGTCGCTTCGGGGAATACTGGGATTTCTATTCGCATGGTAATTTTGTGTAATAAGTCTTTCTAACGTGGTTAATCTGTTTACGTATCTTGGTGAACCCCGATAACCGTGCCCATACTCCAATATGAACCCGATTATCAGATACACCCGCTTTTATAGCTATATCTCTCAATTCTTCATAACTAAACATTTCATTCATTATCATAGGCGATTGATTAATGGCAAGTAATCTGTGTATTATGGCAGAGTTATCTACGGGCAGCTATATCTATCAAATGAAGTCGGTAATAGGATAGCTTATAAGCAAGTTGATAAGTGACTGCAATTATATATCCGATTTGAAAATGGAAGTTCGATTTGCTGATACCTTATAAATACGGTAACGGTAAACTGCATTATATATTTGAATTACAAGCCTAAGAGACTGACATTACTAACTTCCCTTACCCACCTTAAAGATACTACATATTTGGAACTCCGTAAAATGAAACGGATATAACTTGTAAGATTGTGGCGCATATCAGAGCCACTTCATTATTAATGGCATCCAGTATCGCAGATTGGAATATACAGGAAAGAGACACGCATAATATAACGGGTACTTCATTACAGATACCCCCATCTATCCGATTCAAAGTGGAAGTATATATAAAGCCAATTCCTTATAAATAGTCAGAGCCTCATCCATAAATACGTCACGTAAACGTGACTTGACATCCTCTCATGACCCCTCCAGTGGGGTGATATAAGAAACAACATTTAAAACAGTTCAATTTATGGAAGGGCAAAGATTACTCCGAGTTAGTGAGGTAAAACTCACTTATCAACCTAAAGTTAAGGCATCCGAACGCTACTACATAGCGCATAGTGAGGACACTTACAAATTATTGAAGGAACATTGTTACGATGAAAGCACTCTCCTTACGGATGAAGGTACGTTAAACCGTTAATTCATGGCATTATGAAAGATGTATTCTACTTTATACTCTCGCTTGCAGCAGCATTTGCTATCGTATTACTGTGTCCGTTATTTGCGGTCGCATTAATAATTTGGTGGATTATATGGATAGGTAAGGAAGTCTCGAAATATGACGGACTTTAGTTATTAATCAGAGTGTTACATGAATTGAACGTTCGTTTAGCTCGTGTAACCACTCTTAAAATATGTAAACGATGAAGACATACATAGCGTATTTACGCCAATCAACCATGAAGCAGGAAAGAAGCGGTCTTGGAGTTGAGGCTCAAAGAGAGATTATTCATAACTTCATTAAAGAGGGAGTTATCCTACATGAATTTGTCGAGACTGAAAGCGGTAAGAGGACGGATAGACCTAAACTGCAAGAGGCGTTGATAATGTGCCGTAAGACCAACTCTATTCTTATTGTGGCGAAGTTAGACAGATTGAGCCGTAATGTGGCATTTACTTCCAAGTTATTGGAGAGTGATGTGGAGATTACCTTTTGTGACTTTCCCCAAGCTAACCGCTTGATACTCCACATTATCAGCAGTATCGCTGAATATGAAGCAGGGTTAATCAGTCAACGCACGAGGCAGTCATTGCAAGCTAAGAAGGCACGAGGGATAAAACTGGGTAAATCGGATAACTTGATGAACAAGCATAAAGAGGCTATCGCTAATAGTAACCGTACCAATAGATTGAAAGCGGATAGTAACCCCAATAATATGCGGGCAATCGCTTTACTACGCTCGTTATCAATGGAAGGTAAGACCTTATCCGAAATGGCAGACCTACTCAACGCACAAGGTTTTGTTACTTCACGAGGTTGCAAGTTTCAGAAGGTACAAGTAAGCAGGTTACTTGCTAAACTCTGATTACTTTAGTTGGGAGGAAATCTTTAAAATTCTGTATATATAGACCGAGTTACAATTTCCTCCTAACCTTGATTTATCAACGGGAGACTATTCTCAACTATTAATAAACAATAGTTCTTGTCAATCAAACGTAATTTAGTAACTTTGCAGCAATTCCAAGCCCCTAAAGTGATAGAGGACTGGAAGGACATATAAGTTAACGGAGAGCGTTTAAACATATTATCCCTTATTGGAATCTCGACAATTTCAACGCACAAGGATAATGACAAGAACGCTCACGCTTACTATGTTGTTATATACCTTCTCTACGGGAGAACTATATACCTTCATAGGAGCGTGGGTTTATTGTTTATTACTTGTGCAGGCAGTCGAGAGCCCCAATAAGGTAATATTCAATAATTCCTGCGCTTCTTCTATTATTAACAGCTAACATTCGGGAATTGGTTAGCGTAATATATTGGATAAGAAACGGATATATAGTTTACTACTTACAACTACTTTATTAATGATATGTAAGCCTATTAATAGGATGCTGCCTTACATATATTTCACGTTGCAACCCTAAGCAGCAGGGATGCACTTATATTATTAACTTATGAAGACATTAAGATTATTAGCGGTATTAGTTATCGCAATGACTGCATCTATATGCAGTGCACAGAACGGGTATAGAGGTATGATTGAAGGAGGACGAACATTCCACCTTGATGAGACAGCATTACACGCCACCGAGTTTTCTACCACACACGGGTATCAATTCAATCCCTATTTGTTTGTCGGTGCAGGATTAGGATTTCACTTTACATCTTCGGATGCAGAAATGACTTATATGCCGTTGTATTTGGATGTGAAAGCCAATCTTATGCAGACTAAGGTTGCTCCATTCATTGACGTAAAGGCAGGCTACTCCGTACTGGATGCTAAGGGAGTATATCTAAGTCCGAGTGTGGGAGTTAACTATAATTTCTATAAATGCTTATCTGTATATCTGAAAGTGGGTTACACCTATCAGAAAGTGGATAGCCCTATATATGCTAACAGTGATAAAGAAATCAGCAATATAGGCGGTATCACAGCTAAAATCGGATTTGAATTCTAACTATATTACTAATTTAATCAATTAATTAAAGATGAAAACATTAAGATTTATTGGAATGGCTATCATAGCCGTAATTTTGAGTGTTAACTTCACAGCTTGCAGCGATGACGACGACGATGAAAGTAAAGATGCTGCAAGGCTTGTGGGTAAGTGGAAGATAGAGAATATTGTTTATGAAGGTGAGACAGAGGAATGGGACGGCTATCCATATTTCGTTGTAACTACAAGCAACATCTATTTCACGGATGAAGCAGGAACAGCTAAGTCGGACAACTCAACTTATACCTACGATGTTAAAAGTAAGACTATCACAGCCAAGTATGTGAATGGTGATGAAACTTATATTATCAAAGTGGTTAAATTAACCGATACTGAACTCCAATGGCAATGGGATGAAGATGATAAGAATAAGTGGACTACATTCTATTGTAAGAAAGTGGTATAAGACTTATATGTAAGAGTAAGGCGGCATTGAAGAAATTCAGTGTCGCTTTACTACTTATTAAAGCAGAATTACTAAATTTGCAATCGTAAGTCAAGTTGACTAATAGTTGACTAATGACCTACACAGAGAATATTAATAAGTTGATTAAATGCTGCTTAGGAGGCTAAAGAGTGAAACTCATAATCTGGAGGTCCCTGGTTCAAGCCCAGGCTGGTCCACAAAGAAAGAAAGCCTCATAAACAATGGTTTATGGGGCTTTTATATTATAAATAAGCTCTGCATGAAACATGGAGTAACCCAACATACTCTGCTCTTTACCGCCGGAACGCTATGGTTGTTGGCGGGAATAAACATACTGCGCATCGGGCTAGTATGCTGGATAAGTGACGATCCACGTTCTTGGCTGTTTAAAGTCTGCGAAGCCAGTCTCGTTTTTCTTCTATTCTTCTGTATCATCTTTCACAAGCTATATAAGAAACATACATTCCGTATTTCGCAAAAGAAAGGAAAGCACTGTCCCTTCTCGTTCTTCGACGTAAAGGGATGGATTGTCATGATATTCATGATTACAATAGGAGTCATAGTACGCGTTTATCATCTTCTGCCCGATTCTTTCATTGCAGTATTTTATACCGGACTGTCGCTGGCACTCATTGGTACGGGACTGCGTTTCATACGATATTGGTGGACGAACAAGAAGAATTCACCGATTTAAACCCGGAGTTCATCGGTTTTCTGGCTGTAATCACCTGAAAAGCATTTAGTAAGGCAAAGATTTCGCTTACCTTTGAGCCATCAATCATAATAATAGAAACAATGGAAGAAAAACAAAAATTCCCGCATCACAGAAGCTCCGGCAAAGTACTGGTGGCTTCACTTTTCATCCTTTCAGGAGCACTGCTGTTTGCCCGCAACATGGGCTGGATTACTTACGAGCTTTTTGATATTGTGGTTTCATGGCAATCTCTCCTTATTATATTAGGTGTGTATTCCATGACACACCGCCATTATATCGGAGGAACTGTCCTGATATTAGTTGGAGCGTACTTTCTTGTAGGAGGGTTGTCATGGTTACCGGCAGGCTCCCAAGCAATGCTCTGGCCATTGGCTCTGATATTAGTCGGCATTCTCTTTCTTACAAAGAACCGCCGCAAGGAGCACATGCGGAGAGGACACAACTTCTCCTCCGCCGGTACCGGAACTGAGGCTGAAGACGATGCCAATACCCAGCAATGTGAGTCGGAGAACGGTTTCCTGCGTTCCAACAACACTTTCGGTGCCGTGCGCCACGTCGTACTGGACGAAATCTTTAAAGGAGCCAGCATCCGCACCTCGTTTGGCGGAACAACCATAGACTTGCGGCACACGCATCTTGCACCCGGCGAAACTTATATCGACCTGGATTGCAGTTGTGGAGGGGTAGAACTCTTCATCCCTGCTGACTGGAAAGTAGTAATCAAGTGTAATGCCTTCTTCGGAGGTTGCGAAGACAAGCGCTGGCAAGGGGCAAATATCAATCCGGACTCCATATTAATAATCCAAGGCAACGTTTCCTTGGGAGGTCTGGAAATTAAAGACTAACGTATGAAAGCACATCCGATAATAGATTATCCCTATCGCTGGGTCCCGGCACTTGTCCTGGCAGTGCTTCTGGTAGCCGCACAGACGGTTTTGCTGCGGTTCTACACGGAAGCAGAGTGGCTGCCCGCAGTGATAGATGGAATTACAACGGTTGGATGGTTTATGGCACTGGCTTATTTGACGTGGTTTGTTGTTGGCATCGTTTCTATACCGAAGAGCAATCTTATCACGATTACAGTTGGCATTCTACTCTGGCTGGCGGGAGGATTTATGGTATATGATGTCACAACAAAGTTTGCAGGCATATCGTATATTCCTTTTGCACCCACAATACCTTTCCGGCTTCTGTTCGGCATACCGGCATGGATAGCTGTCACACTGTGGTATCATTTGCAGGTAGTAGAAGATGAAACATCCCAGGAAATAGAGTTCACAACCGAAGCCGAAAAGCCAGCCCCCCAACCACAAGAAGAATATATCGACCGCATCACTGTGAAGGACGGTTCAAAGATTCATATCATCAAGACAGAAGAATTACTATATATCCAGGCGTGTGGAGATTATGCCACTTTGGTTACCCCTGCGGGAGAATATATCAAGGAACAGACAATGAAATATTTCGAAGCGCACTTGCCGGCAGATAACTTTGTACGTATTCACCGGTCAACGATAGTGAACGTAACGCAGATATCCCGAGTGGAACTGTTCGGCAAAGAAACCTATCAATTACTGCTGAAGAATGGAGTTAAGTTGCGGGTCAGCCTTACGGGCTACCGATTGCTGAAAGAACGATTGGGGATATAAAAATTACTCATTAGAGTCCGATTGCTACTGTCATTCAGAGCGAAGCGAAGAATCTCTTCTTTTACATAAGGAGAGGAGATTCTTCGCTTCGCTCTGAATGACAAAATACAATTTTATCCTTATCGTATTGTTTCACTTTTTAGTGATGAGGGCTCTGAATAACAAGTTCTATTTCTTCTTATTCGTTTCCGGCTTTTCCTCCTTCTTCTCTTCCGGTTTGTCCTCCGGATGAATAATGCCTTTCACTGTTTCTCCGATCGGCAACTTATCCAGCACTCCAAGACTCGGAGCAACCGTCTTCACCAATGAACTCAGGAAATTGCTCGTACCGCCGTTTCCACCATCGAATACGGTGATATTTCCCAAGTTGATATGTTCGAATGCCTTCACCTGTTCTCCGGCAATTTCCTTCCACTGGTCTACCATCTTATACTGGATGGCAATGGCCGGATTCGATTCTGCCGCACGTACCATTGCTTCGAAGCCTTCGGCCTCGGCCAGCAATGACTTCTTCTTACCTTCCGCCTCAGCTTCCAACTTCATCCTGATGGCCTGTGCTTCGGCCTGTGCCTGCGCCAACATGGCCTTTGCACGCGCTTCCGCTTCACGGGTTATCTTCTCGGCAACGGCATCTGCCTGAAGAACAGCTTCCTGCTTGGCAATCTCTGCCGGTACAATCTTTTCCGCTTTCAAAGAAGACTCCACTTTATTAGCTTTAGCTTCTTCTACTTCTTTCTGAGCAACCTCACGTGCCGTCTGCACCGATGCTTCCGAACGTGCGGCAGCCTCACCGGCTTGTTTGTCGGCATTGGCTTGTGTAACAGCCAGTTCGGCATCCGACTGTGCAATGGCTTTCTGAGCCTCGTTTCGTCCGATAGCCGCTTTTTTGGCAGCTTCTGCCTGCTTGATTTCCATGTCGGAGTTCAGTTCGGCAATGCGGCTTTCCTTTTCCGTATTGGCCTGCTCAATCCGTATGTTCTTCTCTGCTTCCGCCTTTGCTACCTGAGACTCTTTCTCTGCATTGGCAATGGCAACCTGTGAAATACGATCCTTATCAGCATTGGCAACCGAGATCTCCTGCAATTTCTTGGTTTCGGCAATAGCGATATCCTGGTCTTTGCGGGTTTCGGCAACCTTCGTTTCACGTTCCTTTATCTGATTGGCAATCTTGATGGCACCCAGTTTCTCCTGTTCTTCTATATTCGCCTGGGCTTCGTTCAATGCCTTACTTTCAGCTTCCTTACCCAAGTTGACGATGTAGTTGGCAGCATCACGGATATCACTGATATTGATATTCATCAGATACAAACCGAACTTGCGTAGCTCCGTATCGATGTTGTCCTTCACCTTAGACAAGAACTTATCGCGGTCGGAGTTCAACTCCTCAATCGTCATATCGGCAATGACCAGACGCATCTGTCCGTAAACCACATCGGTAATCAGGTTCTGCTTGTCGTCCATAGACAAACCCAGCATACGCTCGGCGGCGTTCTGCATTACCTCCGGATCGGTGCTGATGGCAACTGTAATGGTAGTGGGCACATCCACACGGATGTTCTGGGCAGACAGCGCTCCCGTCAGTTTGCAGTCAATCTGCATCGGCTTCATGGAGAGAAACTCATATCCCTGGATGATGGGCCATACAAAAGCGGCACCGCCATGATACAGTTTGGCCGATTTCTTGTCGCCCCCGGTTTTACCGTATACTACTAAAACTTCGTCACTCTTACACTTGCGGTAACGCGAGAGGATACCGACAAAAGTGAGCAAAACGACCGCTATAAGTATGGCGGCCATAATCATCATTTCTTGTGTCATAAATCTATGTGTATTTAGTTCTATTATTGGATATATAAGGTTCCATCCTTATAAGTCGTGATTACTGTCTTATCTCCGGTCTGATAGGCCTTGCCGGTTTCCGAAACAACATCCACCTCGCGCATGGCACCGTCCTTACGGGTCTGCACCGTATATCTTCCCTCTTCTTGCCTGAAGTAGATGGTACATTCACGCCCCACAAGCTGCTCCGTCTTTTCAGAACGGTTGACTTGCTGCAATTGGTAAGCCTTCTTATAAAGAAACCATACGGCAAAGACGAAACACAAACCTACCAGAATGCCGACAGCATAGTTCTGAAGTTCTGTACTCCCCACCAGGAACATATACCAGCCAAAGCCGATGCCAAAATGTGTAAGTCCTTTGAAGGACACTACGCTGCTAAGGTCTACATCCACGTCTACATCGGCATCGATGTCTCCAAAAAAGATAGAGAGAATGAACTGTATCACAAAAATCCCGGTTGTGACAAGCGCAATGATAAGGAAAATATTACTGCTCATAGGAATTTGAGTTAGTGTGTCTTATGATATATTTAGATATATTATCCAAATATACACATTTGCAGCACACATACAAAAGAATGGTTCGCTATTTAACAAAGTTTTCTTGAAAGATGGCAGGAGATTGCAGCGGCTATTTCAAAATAATATCATCATGCAGCAAAATCCGACCATATCGGGTAAGAAGTCTGTTCAAACCTTGCGAACGCTTGTTCGCACAGTGCGAATACATATTCAAGCCTTGCGAATATCCGTTCGCAAGGCTTGAACAGAGAATAGTTACTAAACAAAGCAAGTTTTCTCCCTATTGCCGGGACTTTTTCTCTATATACCGAAGAACTTTTCTCTATATACTCTGCGTGAGGGGTGGATATATCCCGAAGAATATGTTACCTTTGTGTCTGCAATGTTATACTTAAAAGTCTTCGAGCCATGGCAACAAATGATATTAAAGCAATCCCGTACGGGTTGAGTGACTACGTTACTCTCACACGTGACAATTGTTACTATGTAGATAAAACTCACTTTATCCCCCTGATAGAACAAGCTGCACGTTTCTTCTTCCTGATTCGTCCCCGACGTTTCGGCAAGACACTGCTCATCAATATGCTCGATGCTTATTACGATATCAACAATGCCGACCGATTCGAAGAACTCTTCGGGGAACGGTGGATATACAATCATCCTACGTCGCTGCGTGCCAAGTTCATGATACTTCGCTTCAACTTCTCTGCCGTAGATGCTACGCCGGGAAGACTGGAAGAATCATTCGAAGAGCATTGTACATTTTGCTTCCTTTCCTTCCTCAATCGCTACGAGCACTTCTTCGATGCCGACTTCCGGGAAAAACTAATGCAATGTAGCAATGCTTCAGCCCGCCTGCAATATTTGGATACTTGCGCCAGCAACCTCGGCTTGCGCCTCTACCTGATTATCGATGAATACGATAACTTCACCAATACCATTCTTTCTACATACGGTACGGAGGCTTACCATAAAGCAACGCATGGCGAAGGCTTCTTCCGCTACTTCTTCAACGTAATTAAAGTCATGACTTCTGCCAACGGAAGAGCGCTGGAACGGATGTTTATCACCGGTGTATCGCCCATCACGCTGGACGATGTAACGTCGGGATTCAATATCGGATCGAACTTCACCACCGACGCACAATTCAATAATATAGTAGGCTTCTCCGAAACGGAACTGCGCACCATGCTCGAATATTATCGCGAACAGGGAGTGCTCCAAATGGATATAGAAGAAATGATCGAGCAAATGAAACCCTGGTATGATAACTATTGCTTTGCCGAAGAATGCCTGGGTGAGAGCATGTACAACTCCGATATGGCGCTTTACTATATCAGTAATTGTCTGCGTACGGGCAGACCTCCCCGCGAAATGGTAGACAAGAACATCCGCACGGACTACAACAAAATCCGTCACCTGATACGCATCGACCGCAAGCTGGGAGTAAACTTCTCCGTCATCCGCGAAATAGTGGAAACGGGACAGACAACAGCGCTTCTCAACAGCGCCTTCCCGGTAGACAAGATGGTAGACCCTAACAACTTCCGGTCCTTACTCTACTACTTCGGTCTGCTCAGCATCAGCGGCACCGATGCCGGAGAAGTAGTATTGACCATCCCCAACCATACCGTCCGCGAACAGATGTACAGCTATCTGACGGACACCTTCGAGCAATCGGACATCTTCCGCCTGGATTTCTATAAACTGGGGAAACTGATGAAAGACATGGCCTATAAAGGCGATTGGCACCCCGTCTTCTCCTACATCGCCTCCGAGTTGGAGCAACAGAGCCGCATCCGTGAGTTCATAGAAGGCGAAGCCCACGTAAAAGGTTTCCTGCTGGCCTACCTGGGATTGCTGAACTACTACTGCCTGATGCCGGAATACGAACTTGGCAAAGGCTATGCCGACTTCTACTTCCGCCCCAACCCCCAGCAGCCGGACATTGCCTACGCCTACTTGATGGAAGTGAAATACATGAAGCGCGATGCTCCCGACTCCCAACTGAAAGAATTGGAAGAAGAAGCCCGCGCCCAATTACTGAAATATGCCTCCGATCCGGTGATAACTTCCACACTGGGACGGGCACAACTACGGCTGATTACCGTCGTGTTCCGAAGCTGGGAACTGGTGGAAATGAAAGAAGAAGAATATAAATAGACACACACATGAATACCGATTTTATTAACTTAACGACAGAGAACCTTGCCGATGAGCACCTATGCTGCATCATCCGCAGCCGGACGCTTCATCCGGGCATTGAAGCAAAGCGACAATGGCTTTCCGAACGACTGGGTGAAGGCCATGTATTCAGGAAGCTGAATGCAAAGGCTACGGTTTTCATCGAATATGCTCCTCTTGAAACCGCCTGGGTTCCCATAACCGGCAATAACTATTACTACATCTATTGCTTATGGGTATACGGCAATCCCAAAGGGAACGGATATGGAAGGTCGCTGATGGAATATTGCCTGGCGGATGCCAAAGCCAAGGGTAAATCCGGCGTTTGCATGCTCGGAGCAAACAAACAGAAATCCTGGCTTTCCGACCAATCATTTGCGAAGAAGTTCGGCTTCGAGGTGGTTGATACTACCGATAATGGATATGAACTGCTTGCACTCTCGTTTGACGGAACAACGCCCAAGTTTGCACCGAATGCCAAAAGCCCGGAAATTGAGAACAAAGAGCTGACTATTTATTACGATATGCAATGCCCCTATATCTATCAAAAGATTGAAATGATAAAGCAGTATTGCGAAACGAACCATGTCCCTCTATCCTTAATCCATGTAGATACGCTGCAGAAGGCAAAGGAACTGCCGTGTGTTTTCAATAACTGGGCTGTGTTCTATAAAGGACATTTTGAGACAGTGAATTTGTTGTCGGACACCAACCACCTAAATAGAATACTGAAGAAATGAAAAAGATTTTAAAACTGTTAGGAGGCTTCATCGTTGGAGCCTGTATCGGCGTCATAGGAGCATACGTCGGAACATACATTGCTACAGGCATGTCCTTCGAGACTTTCGGAGAGAAGTTCGTCACCATAGATGTACTGCAAATGGCAGGAATCATAGGAATAGCCATCGCATTCCTGCTCCTTTCCGTTTTTCTGCAAATCATCCTGCACGAAGGCGGGCACCTGGTCTGTGGACTGGCAACGGGCTACCGTTTCGTATCCTTCCGTATCCTCAGCCTGACATTCATACGCCTGGACGGGAAACTGCGCATCAAAAACTTCAGCATTGCCGGTACAGCCGGGCAATGTCTGCTCACCCCTCCCGACAAGCCACTACAGGATATCCCATACATCTTATACAATTCTGGCGGAGTGCTTGCCAACCTGCTGACAGCCGCCATCGCCATCATCCTTCTACTCACCGTGGACGAGATGCCACCCCTCATGGAGATATTCCTCCTTCTGTTTGCCCTTGTTGGCATCATACTGGGATTAATGAACGGAATTCCCATGAAAATAGGCGGTGTTGGCAACGATGCGTACAATATGCGCCTACTGCGGAGAGACGAGAGAAGCAAACAGGCGATGGTAACCATGCTACGCGTCAACGCTTTGATACAGGAAGGCATACGTCCCAAGGATATGCCCGAAGAATGGTTCAGGCAAGAATATGACATAGACTACAGGAACACCCTTCAGGTCACCATCCGGCTTATGTACATCGGGCGCTTGCAAGACCAGTTCGAATGGTGGGACGCATACAATGCTCTGGAAGAAATGATGACGCACAAGGACGAAATCATAGGCTTGCTTGCCAAGGAAATAGAATGCGAAATGGTGTTCACGGGATTGGTAATAGCCGAGTTCGAGTGGGTGAATAAACTATATACCAAAGAACTCTCCGACTACATCCTGCAATACAAAAATGTGATGTCTTCCAAGCAGCGGATACTCTGCATATTGGCGCTCTACCACGGAAATGCGGAGGTAGAGGAAGCAAAGGAAATCTACGAGACTGTGTGCCGCCGGAAAGATAAATACCTGATGCAGGGAGAGGTCAACTCGGATATAGCCCAAATGAGATCAATCCTTGCCGATGAATGTATTGTGCCAAGATGAAGAAATACCTTTTACTCCCGTTGTGCCTGCTGCTGTGTAGCTTCCTGCTACACGGTTGCGGCGGCGAACAGCAGCAAGAGCAAAAGCAACCTCAATGCCTACGTGCGGAAGAAGATCCCGCGCACGTAGATTCCCGGGCTCACTGCCCCATCGGAAGGCCTGCCCAAAGCCGTACCGCCCGCTGCCTCGACTCACTCGGCTTCATCAGCATTGCCGAGGCAGACAGCACAATTGCCATAGACCTGATGTACACCCGTGCCGACAACTTCACCGGAACCATATTGTATGAGGATTTAAAAGAAGCCTATCTGCATCCCGAAGCCATGGAAAGCCTGAGTCGTGCACAGCGCCTGCTGAAAGAGCGCCGCCCCGGTTACAGCCTCATCGTCTACGACGCTGCCCGCCCCATGTCCGTGCAGCAGAAGATGTGGGATGTGGTGAAAGGAACTTCCAAGTATATCTATGTATCCAATCCTGCCCGTGGCGGCGGCTTGCACAATTACGGCCTGGCGGTAGATATCAGCATTCTCGATGAAGAAGGAGTTCCCCTGCCGATGGGTACTCCGGTAGATTACCTAGGCAAAGAAGCCCACATTACCGAAGAAGCCCAACTGGTAGCCCAAGGCAAAATCACCGAAGCAGAACGCGAAAACAGATTGCTCCTGCGACAAGTGATGAAAGAAGCCGGCTTCCGCCCCCTGCCCAGCGAGTGGTGGCACTTCAACCGCGTAAGCAGGCAGACAGCAAAAGAAAGGTATCAGTTAATCCCCTAAACACATTTCTTGCTATCTTTGCAGCTTCATTCCAACAAGTCTTTATTATGGCATTGAACGAAGATACCCTCCGCTTTATCCGCATGCACCGCCCGGATGACGTACGCAGCCTCGCCCTGCAAGCCCGCCGATATCCTGCGGTAGACATGCCCGCCGCCATCACCCAGATAGCCGGCTGGCAGGTGGCACGGGAGAAAGTGCCGACATGGGCTGCAAACGAGCACATCCTCTACCCCGTCCACCTCTCCCTGGAACAATGCTCCTCGGAAGCCACGGCACGCTACAAAGCAGAAGTCATCGCAGAATCGGGAAGCCACCACGACACCCTTACCGACCTCACCGGGGGCTTCGGCATCGACTGTGCTTTTCTTTCCGCCTGCTTCCGCCGGGCCACCTACGTAGAGCGCCAAGAGCCACTTTGCCGGATAGCTTCGCACAACTTCCCCGCCCTCAGCCTGAATCATATCTCCGTCTGCCACGAAGACAGCGTCCGCCACCTGCAACAGATGCCGCCCGTGGACTGGATATTCATCGACCCCGCCCGTCGCGACGGCCACGGCGGGAAGACCGTTGCCATCGGCGACTGCGAGCCCGACGTCTCCGCCCTCGAAGAGCTGCTGCTGGAGAAGGCTCAACACGTACTGGTCAAGCTCTCCCCTATGCTCGACCTCACCCTTGCCCTGCACGACCTGAAGCACGTGCAAGAAGCCCGCATCGTCTCCGTAGGCAACGAATGCAAGGAATTGCTGCTTGTCCTGGGCCACGGCGAAAGTCTGTCGGCAGAAGATATTCCCATCCACTGCATCAACCTCACCAATGCCCCGGAACGTCAATCGCTCACCTTCACCCGCCGACAAGAGAAGGCCAGCGCCTGCCCCTGCACCCCCGCCCTGAAGTCTTATCTTTACGAGCCCAACGCCTCCATCCTGAAGGCGGGCGCCTTCCGCAGCACCTCCCATATATATAAGGTGGAAAAGTTGCACCCCAACAGCCACCTCTACACCTCCGACCGCTACATCGCCGACTTCCCCGGCCGGAAGTTCCGCATTACCGGCAGTTGCAGCCTCAACAAGAAAGAAGTAAAGGCGCTGCTCGGCACAGAGCAGAAAGCGAACCTCACCGTACGCAACTTCCCCGCCAGCGTAGCCGAACTGCGCAAGCGCCTGAAACTCGCCGAAGGCGGAGATATCTACCTCTTTGCCACCACGCTAGCCGATGAAAGAAAGTTGCTGGTACGCTGCCAGACTGTTGGCTAAGACAGCGGACATTGTTGGCTAAGACGAACAGCAATGCTGGCTAAGACGCGGAACACTGCTTCCTTCCGCCCATAACTCCCTTACCTTCGAGGTAGAACACTATACCCTTTACTGCACAAGATGCCATCTTGTGTAGCATAAGATGCCATCTTGAGCAGCATAAGATGCCATCTTGTGCAAGGAAGGCTATAGAGTTACAGATGAAAGGTAGTAATGGTTCAGATGAAAGGTAGTAATGGTTCAGATGAAAGCCTATAATGCTTCAGATGAGAAGCAAAGGAGTTACCGTCAAAAGAGAATAGACCCAAGACAAGTATCCCGCTTCTTCTTCCGGGAGGAGAAGCGATTCGTGCGGTTGCAACAAGCGGCAGTCAATTGGTCGCACGAAGACGGAACGTTTAAAAAAAACCGAAACACAAATGATATATTGGGTTGAAACTATTACTTTTGCATAACACGTTAAGCTTAAATCACTCGACAGCGTATGAAGGACAAACTAATATTTTTTATCACACTTCTTCTTTTCCTTTTGGAGGGAAGCCTTCTTTACTCGACGAATCCTGAACTCTTGTTCAAGAGATATCAGATGGCCGACGGATTGTCTAACAACACCGTATGGTGCGGTATTCAGGACAGCTACGGATTCATCTGGATAGGCACCAGCGACGGTTTGAATTGCTACGACGGCCTGCGTACCAAAATCTATCGCAACGTGCCCAGCGACACCTGCTCGCTGGGAAACAATTACGTCTGCTCACTGCTCGAGGCGGACGGGGACCTCTACGTAGGCACTAACTTGGGACTTTACCTCTACCATCGCTCCACCGACAACTTTTCACCGTTTCACAAGTCCACCAAATACGGCGTTCGTGTCAGTAGCGAAGTGAGGCGCATCATCAGCACCCGCAACGGCTTGATATGGATTGCCACCCTGGGACAGGGCGTATTTGTCTATAACCCCATCCGCGACGAACTGATACAAAGCAGCGTACATACCTCTTTTATATGGGACGTCTGCCAAGGCGCCGACGGGTATGTCTATGCCTCGTCCATGGACAACGGTTTGGTGTGCTTCAACGACGAAGGCACTTTTTTACGGAACTGCTGGGATGTATCTTCCCCTACGCGAGAGGGACAGGGAGAGAGACTGAATTGTCTCTTGAGCATCGGAGACAAGATTTGGTTTGCTATGGAGAACAATTTCATGGGCTATTACCGTCCGGAGGACGCTACTCTGCATACTTTCGACATCACCGCCCAAGGCTTCGGCTCCGTCCGCAGCCTGATGGAGTACGATGAACACCAACTGCTGCTGGGAACCGACAACGGACTCTATCTCTATGACCGCACCACGCAGCAGTTCCGCCGGGGCGATGCCGCCGGGGGATTATGGGCATTGAGCGATCCCACCGTCAATGCCTTGATGCGTGATGTTGAAGGCACGCTTTGGGTGATGACCTATGCGGGTGGGGTCAACTATATGCCCCGTCAGCTGAGGCGTTTCAACTACTACTCCATCCCTTTGCCGGACAATGCTTCGGATGCCGAAAAAGAAGTGGGACCCTTCTGCGAAGCTCCCGACGGACAAATATACGTGGGCACGCGCTCCGGTGTATGGCTATTCAATCCGCATACCGCCACCTTCTCGGGCGAAGTGTTCAGGCATCTGGGTATGCGCCGCGAGGTGCGTTGTCTGATGCTGGACGGCGACCGCCTTTGGATAGGCACCTACGGCGACGGATTGAAGGTGCTCAACCTCCAAACGGGAGCGGTAAAGAGCTATACCTACCAGCGCACCGTGCCCAATTCTATTTGCGGTAACGAGGTGCTGAGTCTTTGCAAAGACAACTACGGACATGTGTATGTGGGCACCGGCTGGGGACTGTGTTTCTATAATCCGGTAGCAGACAATTTCACGAGCGTCATCCACATCGGTTCCATGAATTCTGTCACCGACCTTCATACAGACCGTGCAGGCAATGTGTGGGCAGCCACCTCCAACAATGGTGTGTTTCGCCACATCCCCCGCGAGAGCTATTGGAAGCACTTCGAATATGTACGCGGCGATTCCACCGCCCTTACGAGTAATTCGGTCAACGTCTTATTTGAAGACAACGAAGGTACGATGTGGATAGGCACCAATGGCGGAGGACTTTGTTCCTTTGTTTCCGAAACCGAACGCTTTGTCCATTTCGACCCTACGGGCCGGCTGCTGCCCGACGGTGTGATTCATTCTATCGAGCAAGATGCCGACGGCAACCTCTGGATTGCGGGCAATTCAGGACTCTACCGCATCCATCCTGCTACTATGGATAATTTCCAGCTCTTCACGTTGGACGATGGGTTGCAGGGGAATCAGTTTACACCTCGCTCTTCGCTGGTATCTTCTATGGGGCGGTTGTATTTTGGCGGAACGGGTGGCTTCAACAGTTTCACGCCGAGCCGGTCCATCCACAACAGCTATCAACCGCCGGTGTACGTGGCCGGCATCAGCTTTCCGGACTGTCCCGACGAACAAGAGGCCAAGCGCTTATTGGGCTTGAACGCTCCCTTCTATCAGACCAGGCAAATAAAGCTTCCCTACGCCCGCAACAGCTTTACGCTTCGCTTTGTGGCATTGAGCTACGAAATGCCCAACAAGAACCGTTATACCTATCAGCTGAAGGGGGTAGACAAGGAGCCGATTGCCGCCACTGCGAGCAACGTGGCCCATTACACCCATTTGGCGCCTGGCGAGTATGAATTTGTGGTTCGAGGCTCCAACAACGACCTTTGCTGGAATCCCGAGCCTGCCACGCTGCACATTATCATCACTCCCCCGTGGTGGCTTTCCACGGAGGCCAAGCTGATATATACGTTGCTTTTTATGAGCTGCGTCTTTGCCGTAGCCTATCAGTGGAATCAGTATGTCAAGCGGAAATACAAGCTCCGCATGGAGAGGTTTAAGGCCGGTAAGGAGCAGGAACTTTATAAGCAGAAAATCAATTTCTTCGTCAATTTGGTGCACGAGGTGCGCACGCCTCTCAGCCTCATTCGCCTGCCTTTGGAGAAGTTGCAGGAGGCGACGGTTACAGCCGGCGAGAATAAATACATTGCTATCATCGAGAAGAACGTCAATTACCTATTGGGCATCACCACGCAACTGCTCGACTTCCAGAAGATGGAGAACGGAGCGTTGCAGCTAAACCTGCAATCCACCCACCTTCAACCGCTGCTCACTCAAATTTATAATCAGTTTGTGGATGCTGCCGCGTTGAAAGGCATAGCAATGCGGATAGATATGCCTGCCGAAGAGGTGCGTACCCGGCTGGATGCCGAGAAGATAAATAAGGTAGTAGTCAATCTGCTGAGCAACGCATTGAAGTATGCCCATAGTTCCATCGAAGTCACCTTGTCGACAGAGAAAGAGAAAATCTTCATCATCGTGAGTGACGACGGTGCGGGCGTGCCGCGTCCGCAGCAGGACAAAATCTTTGAGGCATTCTATCAGTCGCCGGATGACCCCGTGGCCACCACCGGCACTGGCATAGGGTTGGCCTTCTCCCGTTCTTTGGCCGAGGCTCACGGTGGCACGCTCACTTTCAGCGAGCGTGAAGGCGGAGGATCATCATTCATACTTTATCTACCCCTATCGGTGACTGCCGAAGGAGTGGAGCAGGCCGAGACTTCACCCGTAGAGTACATTGGGGATGACCGGACAGAGGAAGAAACAGAAGCAATGACTTCCGAATTTGGAGACAAGCGGTTCACCGTACTGCTGGTGGAAGACAATGTGGAGCTGCTCCACCTCACGCAAGAGTCACTGCGCACCTGGTTCAAGGTGCTTTGTGCCACCAATGGTGTAAAAGCATTGGAGGTATTGGATCGTGAAAGTGTAGATGTGATAGTGAGCGATGTGATGATGCCCCAAATGGACGGTATTGAACTGTGCCGACGTGTGAAGCAAGACTTTGCCTACTCGCACATCCCATTGATATTGCTTACTGCCAAAACCACACTGGAGAGCAAGGTGGAAGGTATGGAGAGCGGAGCCGATGCCTACATAGAGAAGCCTTTCTCCCTCAAACAGCTGCGCAGGCAGATAGAAAACCTGTTGAAGCTACGCTTGGAGTTCCATAAGAAGATGAGTAAAGTCGTGGGCAGTTCGGTATCGCCTATCGCCGACGATGCCTTGTCGCAGCGCGATGTGGAATTCTTGGAGAAGATAAACTCCGTATTGCAACTCCAATTGGCCGATGAGAACTTCTCAATGGACTCCTTCGCCGATGAGATGAACATGAGCCGTTCCAGCTTCTTCCGAAAAATCAAGGCACTCTCGGGCATGTCACCAGCCGATTACGTGAAGAACTTCCGGCTGAACAAGACTGCCGAACTGATAGCGAGCGGCATGCGCATCTCCGAGGCTGCCGAGCAGTTGGGCTTCACCTCTTCCTCCTATTTTGCCAAGTGCTTCAAGGCAAAGTTTGGTGTGCTGCCCAAGGATTATCAGTCGAGATTATTGGAGTAGGTGATTTTCGGTACGAACTGCGGCGGCTAATTTGCAGGCTTAGCCAGCATCGTCCCTTCTTTTTGCGGGACGCCCAGTACCGGCATACCTTCCGCATCCCAACCAATCTTTTGCAGATGGATGCACCGGTGGTTATTAGAAAATATATCGTGTAGCGTGTGGTGGACATGATAGAGCATAAACCACTCTTCACCGTTGGGTGAGGGTACGAACGATACATTCCCCGGTCCGTAAACCTCATTCTCGGGTGCTTGCGTAAATACAGGCTCGCTCCGTTTCTTCCATGATTCCGGGCAGAGCAGGTCGCTGTCCGCATCGGCTTCCAAGAGCCCAAGACTATAAAAAGGAGTCCAAGTTGCACTGGCAGAATAGTAAATCAATAGTTTGTCGCCATTCTTAGAACGAAAAAAGCAGGGTGCTTCATTCACGTGGATGGGATAACCGCTCTTGCTGCCATCTATGCTAATCCATTGGCATTCCCATTCAAGGTCGGGACGGGAAATCAGAACGCGCTCCGATGCCAGCGTCCATGGATTCTTCATTTCGGCAATGTAGATGCACTGCGTCTCTTGATATGCCCTTCGGCTGGGCCATCCGCTCCAAATGAGATAGCGTTTGCCACGGTGCTCAAACGAACTGGCATGAATGGCCCAATTGTTGCCTGCATCGGTTGCCACCCGTCCTTTCATTACAAACTCTCCCTCCAAGGGAGTGGGTGAGTCATTTTCCAATACATAGATTTGATGATTGTCCGTATTACCATCATCCGCACAATAATAGATGTACCATTTGCCATCTATCCACTCTATCCGGGGTGACCACAAGTGATAGGCATTCAATGAATCTTTCGGAAACCATACATCTTTCTTCCTTGCCTTTTCCAATTGGGTTATATCATCAGTCTCCCACAACGTAATGCGGTCGTGTACGGTTTGCGTATAGTAGTATTTCCCATCTTTGAATATGGCCCATGGCTCTGGTCCCCAAAAGATATGGTTTACATACATAGTGGTTGAATCAATAGCTTCTGCTTGTTCTGCTTTCTTGTATTGGCAGGAGGAGGTACAAACCGTAGAGAGTATAAAAAGCAAGTAAAGTAGATTTTTCATAGTGCTTTTCCTAATAATGATGTTCGTTACAAAGGAAACAAAATCTCTGCAAAAGGACAAATAAAAGTAAAAGTATCCTCGTTTGCTTCTGTCTTTTCTCCCTCTGTTGTATTTTGAACAATTCTTTCCCTTTATTGATCTTCAATTATCCTAACGCTATCGCACTTTGCCCATACATTTACAGCGCTTTATTGATGTTTGTGTTAGACAATGCACATATTTTAATTTTAAAATCGTTTTATTATGAAGAACAAGAAAAGATGTTTAAAGGCATTTTGTTTGCTTGCTTTGCTTAGTTGTCTCATCGGCTGTAAAGACGATGATATAAAGAAAGATTCGACGGCATTCAATAACAATTTGCCTATTGAGATTGTGGGTTTTGAACCACAAGAAGTGACTTCTCGTTCGCAATTTCTTATCTACGGGAAGAATTTCGGGAATGATCCCTCTTTAGTGAATCTGAAATTAGGAGGGGTGGAAACAAAAGTGGTGAATTGTAACAACGAATGCCTCTATTGTATGATTCCGCGTAATTCGAACAGAGGAACTATTGAAATCTCTATTGGCGACCAGACTGCCATGGCCGAAGAAAGGTTCACTTACATTTCTAATACGCAGGTTACCACCTTGTGTGGCTATGTGGACGAGACAGGACGTTATGAAGTGAAGGATGGTTCGTTTGATGAATGTGGCATGAACAATCCCTCTTGGCTCAGTATTGACCCTAAAAATCCGAATCATATTTATATGATTGAAGAAGCGAACAGCATTCGCTTGATAGATATGGAGAAAAAGGAGATGTCCACTGTAATAACGATAGGACAGATGAATATTACGAGTCCGCGTAATTTGAGCTGGAGTGTGACCGGTGATACGCTGTTTGTGAACAACTGGGCAGACTGGGAAGCAGCCCCCATATCCATTACCATGCTTCTGCGGAAAGAAGATTTTAAAAAGCCACATGTACTTCTTTCCGGTTGGAATCACGTTATATCAGTAAGTGTACATCCCCAAACCGGCGACATCTATTTTTGTCAAGAGTCTGATGGCGGCGTTTATCGCTATACCATGTCCACCGGAGAGGTGTCTCGAATGTTCACGGTGGGAGGATCCTGGATATGGATATATCCTTATTTCCACCCATCGGGCGATTTTGCCTATATCATTCGCCCGCGTGATGGTGTTATCTTAAAATCACATTTCAATAGAGAAACCAAAGAATTGGAATACCCCTCTGTTTTTGCCGGAAACTGGAATTGGGGGCATAAAGAGGGAGTAGGAACCAATGCCAGTTTGGGAGTTCTGTGGCAAGGAGCCTTTGTGGAAAACGACGAGTATGTAGTTCAACATAAAGAAGATACATTCGACTTCTATGTAGCTGATGGTGAATTATGGGGAACGCATCCGGGAGATTTGATATGGCGGATTTCTCCTACGGCAGAAGCAGTTCGTTATGCCGGTCGTGGAAGCACGGCAATGGATGGCAATCATTGGGGCTATGTAGACGGTGATTTGCTGAAGGAAGTCCGTTTCGATGGACCGCACAGCATTGCATACGATGAGGCAAATAAAATCTTCTACATCGGTGACCAATATAACCACCGTATTCGTCAGATCATTGTTGAATAATTAAATCTTATACAAATTATGAAGCAAAAACTATGGGCTATCGTAACCTTCTTATATTGTTTTACGTTAGGTATAGCTGCCCAGCAAACTAATCAAAAACAGATTGTGGTATCCGGTGTGGTGACCGATACCAATAGAGAGCCATTGATTGGTGCCAATGTGACGGTGAAGAATGTGCCGGGATTGGGTGCCATCACCAATGTCGATGGTAAGTTCACCATCAAGATGCAACCCTATAACCGTTTAGTGTTCTCGTACATAGGTTTTGAGACACAAGAAATCCTGGTAAAAGAAGAGCACACCATCAATGTGGTGATGCAGGAAAATACGGAAACGGCATTGGACGAGGTGGTGATTACCGCTACCGGTGCCCAGAAGAAACTGACTGTGACGGGCGCTGTCACCACCCTCAATGTGGATATGCTGAAGGCATCGCCTTCGGGCAGCATCTCCAACTCATTGGCAGGGAACGTGGCTGGTGTGATAGCCCGTCAGACCAGTGGCCAGCCGGGTAAGAATGTTTCTGAATTCTGGATTCGCGGTATCTCTACCTTTGGAGCCGGTGCAGGTGCATTGGTGTTGGTAGACGGATTTGAACGCGACATGAACGAACTGAACTACGAAGACATTGAGTCGTTTACCGTACTGAAGGATGCTTCCGAAACTGCTATCTACGGTTCACGGGGTGCCAACGGCGTGGTTTTGATCACCACCCGCCGCGGTAAGGTGGATAAAATCACCATTGATGCCAAAGTGGAAACCATGTATAACACCCGTACTATTACTCCCGACTTTGTAAACGGTATCACCTACGCCTATATGGCCAACGAGGCTCGTCGCACGCGTAACCTTGAACCGATTTATACTGGCAACGAACTGAAAATATTGGAACAGGGCCTCGACCCCGATTTGTTGCCCAATGTAGACTGGATGGACGAATTGCTGAAAAAAAGTGCTATGAGCTATCGTGCCACGTTGAACCTGAGCGGTGGTGGACAGAATGCACGCTACTTTGTTTCCGCCAGTTACCTTGACGAAGGCGGTATGTACAAGGTGGACAAGTCCATGAAAGACTACAACACCAACAGTAATGCCAAGCGTTGGAACTACCGTATGAATGCGGACATTAATATCACCAAGACCACACTCTTGCAGGTAGGCATCGGTGGAGCGTTGAAGAAGATGAACGAAAGTGGATTGACTTCCGACCAAATTTGGCAAAGCCTGATGTTCCAAACTCCTACCAGTATGCCTAAGATGTATTCCAACGGCTATGTGCCTACTGATGCCAACGGTAACCTCAACCCCTGGGTAGCCTCCACTCAATGCGGGTACAACGAACAGTGGTGGAACAACATCCAGACCAATGTTACGCTGAACCAAAAACTGGACTTCATCACCAAAGGTCTGAACTTCATAGGTCGTTTTGGCTTCGACACGGATAACTACAATTTTATCCGTCGCTTTAAATGTCCGGAGCTGTGGAGTGCCGACCGCTATAGAAAGGATGACGGCTCCATCAATTTCAACCGTATACAAAAAGAGCAGGTGATGGAACAGACTTCAGGCAATAGTGGTGAACGCAAGGAATATATTGAAGCGGAACTTCAGTATAACCGCAACTTCCAGAAACACATGTTGAGCGGTACCTTGAAATTCTCGCAAGACTCCAAGGTGAGAACCCAAGAAATCGGTACGGAAATCGTAAACTCGCTTCCTTTCCGCCACATGGGATTGGCAGGTCGCATTGCATACAACTGGAATTATCGCTATTTCTTGAACTTCAACTTCGGCTATACGGGATCTGAGAATTTCGCTTCCGGTCATCAGTTTGGTTTCTTCCCCGCCTATTCGGCAGCTTGGAACATTGCCGAAGAACCCATTGTCAAGAAAAACCTGAAGTGGATGAATATGTTCAAAGTGCGTTATTCATGGGGTAAGGTAGGTAATGACAAAATGTACGAAGCCGATGGCACTCAAATACGTTTCCCATATCTCTACACCATAGGTTATGGCGGCATTCCCAATCTTTGGGGAGATAATAACGGATATTATTCTGCACTGGGAGGATATAACTGGGCGGATTATGGCTATGGAAGTCCTGGCACCACCATTTTCCAAGGTTTGCGCTACACCTCGTATGCCAATCCGGGTGTGACTTGGGAAATCGCCTCCAAGCACGATGTCGGTTTGGACATGAGCATCTTTGATGACAAATTTATGCTGACTGTGGATTATTTCCACGAAAACCGTAAAGGCATCTTCATGTATCGTAACTTCCTGCCCGCTACAGCAGGCATTGAGGGAGGTATGACCAACCCTCGGGCCAATGTAGGTGAAGTTCTTTCACAAGGTGTGGACGGAAACTTGACCTACAAGCAACAGATAGGAAAAGTGACTTTGACCGCTCGTGCCAACGCCACCCTCTCCAAAAATGAAGTGAAGGAAAAGGATGAACAAGAGAATATCTATCCCTATTTGATGGAGCGCGGTTATCGCGTGAATCAAGCTAAAGGGCTCGTGGCACTGGGCTTGTTCAAGGACTACGACGACATTCGCAACAGTCCTAAGCAGACCTTCGGCGACTATATGCCGGGTGACATCAAATATAAGGACATCAATGGCGATGGCATCATCAATGATCTAGATCAAGTAGCTGTGGGTGCCACTACCGTGCCCAACTTGATTTACGGTATGGGTGTTTCCGCACAATGGAAGGGTTTAGACGTGAATGTACACTTTCAAGGAGCCGGAAAATCTTCATTCTTCATCAATGGTGAGGGTGTACGTCCATTTGCCAGCGGAAACCGTGGTAACTTCTATAAAGAGGTTATAGCCCACCGTTGGATTTCGAGAGAAGAATCGGGGACGGAGGCTACAGAAGACCCTAATGCCCAATATCCGCGTTTGAGCTATGGTTACAACAACAATAACAACCGCAACTCTTCTTATTGGTTGCGCAACGGCTCTTACCTGCGCCTCAAAACGTTGGAAGTGGGTTATACGCTTCCCAAGAAATTGACAAACAGAATACACTTCAACAACATCCGTATCTATGTGATTGGCACCAATCTACTCACTTGGTCCAAATTCAAGATGTGGGATCCGGAGATGAACAGTAGCAACGGTGCGGCCTATCCGTTGGCCAAATCTGTTACTATGGGATTAAATGTTAACTTATAACAAGATAGAAATATGAAATGGTTATATAATACAGCTATCACACTCTTTGCTGCGGGATGCCTCACAGCATGTAGTGATTATTTGGAGGTGGATTCCAACTTCAAAGACCGCCTGACAATAGAAAAAGTATTTACCGACAGAGATTATACGGATGCATGGCTTTCCAATACCTATTCTTTTCTGCGAGGTCAGAATCAGGATATAGGTGGTAAAGAGACCGTACCGACAAACTTTGCCGATGACATCTATTGGGCAGACTGGAATGACCTGGGAAATGGTAAGAACACCAATGGCAGTTATTATTCTTATTTCCGAAATGTGCAATACGACGAAAATTGGTATAACGACACCTACAAGTCAAGTTACTTGGGTATAAACAAAGCTTGTGTTTTTCTCAACAATATCCACATGAACCAGCAACTCACAGAAGAGGAACGTGCCGACTATGCAGCACAGGCTCGCTTTGTACGCGCCTATTACTACTGGCTGCTGTTGCGTAAATACGGTCCCATTCCCTTGATTCCCGATGAAGGAGAAGACTATATGCAGGACTATGACGGCTTAGCTCGTCCGCGCAACACCTACGATGAGTGTGTGGAATACATCACTACTGAACTGGTTAAAGCGGCGCAAGACCTTCCGTTGGAGCGTGGAACCAACAACATCGCACGCCCCACCCGTGGAGCTGCGTTGGCCGCCCGCGCCAAAGTTCTCTTGTATGCCGCCAGTCCGTTGATGAACGGCAATACTGATGCATACGCCAATCTACTGGTAGACGACAAGGGCAACCGCCTGCTATCTGCCGAATATGATGAAGAAAAATGGGCAAAAGCAGCCGCTGCTGCTCGCGACGTAATGGAACTGCCGGGAAGCAACAACGGTCGTCGCTATCAGTTGTACGTGAAGAGCCGTACAACAAGTGGCGGAACGGAAGAGTATCCGGAAACGATTGAACCGTATAAAGATGGAAATTTCTCCGAAAAAAGCTGGCCGTATGGATATGCCGACATTGATCCGTTTGAGTCCTATCGCTCGGTGTTCAATGGTGAACTCTCTGCTTCTGAAAATCCGGAGCTGATCTTTTCACGTGTGGATAATATTACGGTGGATAACAATTCGGGAGGAATCACTTCACCGGATGGCATTGCAAACATGGTACTCCACCAATTGCCCACCGTGGCGGGAGGATGGAACATGCACGGAATGACCCAAAAGCAGTGTGACGCCTATTATATGAACGACGGTAAGGATTGTCCGGGCAAGGATAAAGAGATAGGAAGAGGGGACGGCAGCAATCGACTGACCGGCTATGTGACTCCCGATGATGTGAATGCCGGCCTATACAAGCCTTTGCGTGCGGGTGTGTCTTTGCAATACGCCAACCGTGAACCTCGTTTTTACGCATCAGTAGGTTTCAATGGCAGCGTATGGAACATGACCTCATTTGGTAACAAGCAGGGAGCTGCCCAACCTAATCAGCAAGTGTGGTACTACCGTGGAACTTCGGAAGGATACAACGGTCAGAATCGCATATTTACAGGCATCGGTATCAAGAAGTATGTGAATCCTTATGATGCCAAATATCAGAATGAGCTTTTATACAGACCGAAGGCAGAGCCGGCCATTCGCTATGCGGAAATTCTGCTGATTTATGCCGAGGCATTGAATGAACTGGAAAAAGGCTACGAAATTCCCTCATGGGATGGCAGTACCACCTACGCCATTCGTCGCGATGTGGACGAGATAAAAAAAGGCATTCAGCCTATCCGCATCCGTGCCGGTGTGCCCGACTATTCATCTGCCGAATATCAGGACAAAGAGCTATTCCGAAAGAAACTGAAACGCGAACGTCAGATAGAGTTGATGGGCGAGAATCATCGCTATTATGACTTGAGACGCTGGAAGACAGATGCCGTAACAGAGGAGGAAACGTTGATTTACGGATGTAACATGCTGATGGATGAAGGGCACAAAGATCTATTCCATACACCGGTGCCCATCATGTCATTACCGGTTCGCTTTGTGGAGAAGAGCTATTTCTGGCCGTTTAGTCACGAGCAATTGCAACGCAACAAACGTCTGACTCAAAATCCAGGATGGACTTATTATGATTAATCTTAATATAAGAACGAATATGAAGAACAGAATATATTATCCGTTATTCGCTGTGTTGCTGCTCTTGGTGGGCACGGCTTGTAATGATGAATGGACCGATGAACAATATGAACATTACGTTTCGTTCAAGGCTCCGATGGACTATGCGAGAGGCGTAACCGATATTTATGTGAAATACAAGCCGGATGGTGCGGTGACCTACAAGCTACCGGTCATCATGAGCGGTTCCACCCTGCCCGGACACGACACGGAAGTGCAGGTAGCGATAGACTCGGACACACTGAAAAACATAAACTGGGAGTATTTCCACAATCGCACGGACTTATACTACAAGGAGCTTACCGACAATTACTACGACATGGATTGCATGAGCGTGATGATTCCGGCCGGTGAGTGCATGGGGCTGTTGGATATCAATTTCAAATTGGGCGGCATAGACCTGGTGGACAAATGGGTACTTCCGCTTACAATTAAAGACAGCCCCACGGGTCAGTACACACCTCATCCCCGAAAGAACTACAAGAAAGCGTTGCTGCGGGTCATTCCTTTCAACGATTATTCCGGAACCTATTCAACCACCACCATGGAAGTGGGTTTTGCCGATGGAGGCACCAAGATGTCATCCAGTACACGCACGGCATTTGTGGTAGACGAGCATTCCGTATTCTTCTATGCAGGTTTGATAAATGAGGAAGAGTTGGATCGTGGAAAGTATAAGATTGTCTTCAGACTGAACGATGATGGCACAGTTGCGCTTTTTGCACCGGATAAAGATATTCATTTCAGTTCCTTGCGAAATCCGACATGGAAATTGACGGAAAGAATGGACGTATCGTTACCATATCTGAAGCACAAGACGATTACAATAGAGAATTTTAAATATGAATTCGATGATGTCACTTCCGTTCCGGGTACTCCTATCAAATACGTGGTCGAAGGAACCGTGAATATGGAACGCAAAATCAACATTCAGATTCCGGATGAAGATCAGGCCATCGAATGGTGATGAATGATTTTTCAGATACGGATAAGGCGGATAAGACAGATAAAAGAATCCGCTTTATCCTGCGTCTGAAAAGTCAATCATGAGTTATTAATTCAAAACAACTTTTAATTGATAAATGGAAGAAATGAAGAAATTCAGCTTGTTGTTCATCGGCTTATTCGCCGTAGTTTCCCTATGGGCGTGCAGCAAAGAGGATTCATTGCCCGATGTCGCCGGCGTTGAAATCCCTGAAGATAGAAAGAATGAAGATATTGTGTCAGTCATTGATTATGGCGTCAAGAATGATGGCTCCCTCATAGGCTCCAAACTGAACGATTTAGTCAGTCAATCCTACGGGAAAACGCTCTTTTTCCCCGCCGGAACCTATAACCTGACAGAACCCATCGTGTTGCCATTGGAATACACCAAGAATGTAAACCTTCTGTTCGACAAGAACGCAACCGTCAAATGCGATGTCCATTTGGATGCGCTGATCAAAGTCGGCTATTCCGAAATCTATTTCACAGACGTTACCCATCGCCGCTTTTCCTACATCGAAGGAGGAATTCTGGATTGCTACAATGCCGACAACGGTATCCTGCTTAACGGTAGAAAGCAGTTGGTGCAGATACGCACCATGAGTTTGGTGCGAGGACGAAACACGCACATACGCATACATATACCGGAGGAAATTGAAGCTTGGGGATATGGCAGTTCGGATACCAAAATAGACAATGTGACCATTATGGGTATTTCATCAAATGATGACGTATACGGTATCTATATAGACCGGGATTGTAATGATTGCAAAATCTCAGACACCTTTATCTATGCCACAAAAGAAGCCTTTGTGACGAAATCGGCCGGCCATATATTGAACAACATACACATCCTGTCCTGGGACACTACCGGAGGCACCCATCTTGAGGATGGCAAGAACTATTATTCTACGATTGGAATCCACGTAGCTTGCAGTGGCTTCTTTGCATTCAATCAAGTCTATTACGATACGATTGAAAGGGGAATCGTAGTAGACAAAGGATGCAATCCCGATTTGATGCTGGACCAACAAATATACTTCTCCTATATAGATAATTTTGGTAAGAATTTTGTCCAAGCAGAAGGCAACAATCCGGATATGAAGGTGAAATTGTCTAATTCTACTTTTACCCTGTTGAATAGCAATTTTAAGATCTTGGATTGCCCTGCCGACTTGGTGGGATGGGATATTACGGATAAATTCTCTTTCTTGAATTGTGTCGTTACGAATTCATGGCGTTTGAATCCTTATGAAACGACTTTGCTGCAGAGACTCAGAGGCGTAACTTCTGATGGAATTATATGGTCAAATCTAACTGATTACGACACCAATTGGACTGTATTGGGAGCAGTTGTATCTTCTCCAATGCGCAATTCCCTTGAGATAGATTTAGCTGATAATTTGACTGCTAAACTTAATTTCTTGTTTAAAGGCACTGAACCTCTTTTACAAGATTATGAAGTGCGTGGAGAGGGAGCGGAAAATATAGAGCTTGGATATGCCGTTTCCGGTCACTTCTGTGTATTACTGTTCAGGACGAAGAAGAAGGCTTCTTACAATCCTAACATCTACGACATTTTGGGTGCCGGGCGTTTTATGCCTACTCCTTATAAAGGCATAAAATATACGCCTGCCGATTATGGGGTAAGCGATTCGGACATCAAGGTTTGGTCTCGTTGATTTAGACCGTAAGGAAGTTTATTTGAATTTGAAATAGGTATCACAATACATCATTAATCAATACACATGAATTTGAAAATTTTATTTGTAGCAGCCTTGCTGGCTACCGGAGCGGCGTTTCAGGCAAATGCCGCCGACACACCCCGCAAAGAGTATCCCCGTCCGCAATTTGAACGTAGAGCGTGGGTGAACCTGAATGGAGAGTGGGACTATACTTTCGACTTTTCCAACTCCGGTATCGAGCGGGGACTGGAGAAGGCCACCACGTTCGATGGAAAGATAACAGTGCCTTTCTGCCCCGAGAGCAAACTTTCAGGGGTGGGACACAAGGACTTTATTAACCACATTTGGTATCACCGCACCCTCAACATTCCGCAGGAGTGGAGTGGCAAGAATGTACTGCTCAATTTTGGGGCAGTTTATTACAACTCGGAGATTTACATTGATGGCAAGTTTGCCGCCCGTCACTTTGGGGGTAGTTCCTCTTTCAGCGTAGACATCACTCCGTTGGTCACTCCGGGCAAGGCGCATCACTTGGTGGTGCGTGCGAGTAGCGACGTGCGTTCGGGGATGCAGAGTGCAGGCAAACAGTGCTTGCAACATACACCTTCCGGTCCCAACTACACCCGTACCACGGGCATTTGGCAGACGGTATGGATGGAAGCGGTATCTCCCGCAGCCTTGCAGTCAGCACATGTCATTACCGACATCGATCAAGGGCAAATTGTGGTTCTTCCCCGATTCTATAAAGACAGCAAAGGCACTTTGAAGATTACCGTGAAAGAGGGCAACAAAGTAGTGGCAAAAGCCGATGTAAAAGCCATGAACAGTTCTGTAGCCGTGCTTTCCTTGAAGAAAGCCAAACTCTGGAGTCCGGAATCCCCGTTCCTCTACGACCTCTCTTACCGATTGGTAGACGAAGCAGGCAAAGTGGTGGACGAGGTGAGCTCCTACGTAGGTATGCGCAAGGTACACATCGAAGGAAACAAAATCTATCTGAACAATCAACCTTATTACCAGCGTTTGGTACTCGACCAAGGCTTTTATCCGGATGGCATCTGGACTGCTCCGAGCGATGAAGCCTTGAAGCGTGATATCGAACTCTCCATGGCTGCCGGATTCAACGGTGCCCGCCTGCATCAGAAGGCGTTTGAGGAACGCTTTTACTATTGGGCAGACCGTTTGGGCTATCTCACTTGGGGCGAAGCTCCCAGTTGGGGCATGGATGCCAACAGCGTGGAGGTTGCCCGCAACTTCCTCACGGAGTGGAGCGAATTAGTGAAACGCGACCGCAACCATCCCTCCCTGCTGATATGGACACCGATGAACGAAGAATGGTGGGCGGACAAAGTGCAATATCCTCGTTTTGTGGCAGATGTCTATGACCTCACCAAGGCTCTCGACCCCACCCGTCCGGTGAACGATGCCAGCGGCGGTTGCCACATCAAGACCGACCTTTGGACGGTGCACCATTACGAACAAGACCCGGCCAAACTGAAAGACGCCATTTATAAGGACGGTGTTTTCTTCAAGACCCAGGATAGCCCGTTGGCTCCCCGTCAGCTGAACATCGGCTTCAATGCATTGCGCGACAACAACTATTATACTTTCCCCGAGTATGACGGCAAAATACCTTTCCTCATCGATGAAGTGGGCGGCATCAAGTGGGCAAAAGGACAAGAAGACTCGCAAACCGAAAGTTGGGGCTACGGTGTGCCTCCGAAGTCGATAGCGGAATTTCTGCAACGCTTGGAAGGCCAGATGCGTTCGGTATTGGAATTGCACGAACACGTGTGGGGCTATTGCTATACGCAGCTCACCGATGTGGAGCAGGAACAGAACGGTATCTATTATTACGACCGCACACCGAAGTTCGACATGAAGCGGATACATGCCGTGTTCAGTCAGAATCCATTTTAGTTAACGAGTTTATAAATCATTCATATCATGTTGAAACAACTTATCACACTTTTGCTGATAACATCAGCTTGTTTATTCACTTCTTGCACCCCGACCAGCACACAGGAGATTTCTATTCTACCCACTCCCGTCAGTATGATCCGGCAACAAGGCGCGTTCGTCCTCCGGGATGGAGTGGCAATCGGAGTGTCCGATTCAGCACTCTTGCCGGCAGCCGGATATTTGCAGGAAGTTCTGGGGCATGCCGTGACCTCGTCTGTTGAAGTGGTCGGCACTGAGAACCGTACTGCTATCCGGTTGCAATTGATGAACGGTTGCGGAAAGCCCAACTCTTATAAACTGCACGTTGCTCCCGACAGAATTTATGTAGAGGCAGAAGACTGTTCGGGCATCGTTTCGGCCATCTCTACCATTCGTCAGTTGCTTCCTCCCGAAATAGAGAGACCCGGTGCAAAGCGTACTTTTTCCATTCCCGCCGTGCAGATAGAAGATGCTCCTCGATTTGAGTGGCGCGGATTTATGCTGGATGCTTCCCGTCACTTTTGGAGTAAGGAGGAAGTGAAGCATGTGCTCGATTTGATGGCTCTCTATAAGCTGAACAAATTTCATTGGCACCTCACCGATGACCAAGGTTGGCGTATAGAGATAAAGAGGTATCCGGCATTGACCGAGAAAGAGAGCTGGAGAAAACTTCATGCCTTGGATCGCATTTGCATGGAGCGTGCAGCGAAGGAGGATGACAAGAACCTGCTGGTTCCTGCCGACAAAATGCGAACAGTAGATGGGGACACGCTCTATGGCGGTTATTACACACAAGAGGATGTCAGAGAGATTGTGGCATACGCTGCCGGAAGGGGCATCGACGTGATTCCGGAAATAGACATGCCAGGGCACTTCCTGGCTGCCATCAATCAGTACCCCGAACTGGCGTGTGACGGATTGCAACGCTGGGGCGAAGTATACTCTTCTCCCATCTGTCTAGGCAAAGATGCAACACTGGAGTTTTGCCAAAACGTCTATAAGGAGATTTTCAGCCTATTTCCTTACGAATATGTGCATATTGGCGGCGATGAGGTGGACAAATCCAATTGGGAGAAATGTACTCATTGCCAAAAACGCGTGCGTGAAGAGAAACTCACTTCGACGGAAGCCCTTCAGGCATGGTTCATCCGCAATATGGAGCAGTTCTTCCGGGCCAACGGAAAGAAGTTAGTGGGCTGGGATGAAGTGGTAGAGGACGGACTTTCGCAGGATGCCGCATTCTGCTGGTGGAGAGGCTGGGCAAAGGAATCATTGCCCACGGCAACTGCAAACAAGCAGAAAGTAATTGCTTGCACCAACGAATTTTTCTATTTCGACTACACACAAGATAAAAATTCGGTGAAGAATCTTGTCGGCTTTGACCCATGTGCAGACCCGCGCCTCTCTGATGAACAAAAAGAATATGTTTGGGGCGTGCAGGCCAACCTTTGGACGGAATGGATACCCACGCTGAGCCGGTTGGAATATCAAGCTCTGCCCCGCATGATGGTATTGAGCGAGATTGCTTGGGAAGCCCCTGAAGTTCGTGCCTCGTTCGATGGGTTCTATCAGCGTTTGGCTTCCCAGTTCAAACGTTTGGACGTGATGGGGGTGAGCTATCGCATACCCGACTTGCAGGGATGCCATCAGATAAATGCATTTGTGGATGAGGCCGTGGTGAAGGTTACTTGTCCGTTGGCCGGTGTTAACATCCGTTACACCACGGATGGAAGCATCCCTACCAGCGAATCGGCACTCTATCCGGGTGAGCTGAAAATCACAGAAAGCACAGACTTCACTTTCCGCACGTTCCGCCCGGATGGTTCCTACTCGGATGTGCTGCGTGCCCGTTATGTGAAGGCTCCATACACAGAAGCCGTAGCGGCTCCTGCCAACTTGCAAAAGGGGTTGAAGGCCGTTTGGTATGCTTACCGTGGGGATCGCTGCGCAAACATCGAAACGGGTCACGTGAAAGGCGAGTATGTGTTAGATTCCATTTCCATTCCTCAAGAGGTGAAAGGGGATAAGGGATTTATAATGACCGGCTATTTGGAAGTCCCGGCCGATGACATCTATACTTTCTCCATCTTGAGTGACGATGGCTGCACATTGCAACTGGACGGAGAAATGTTAGGTGAAAGCGATGGTCCGCACTCCCCCATCGAGATTGTGGTGCAAAAGGCACTGAAAGCCGGATTGCATCCCATAGAATTCCGTTATTTCGACTGGAACGAAGGTGTTCTGCAATTTGAAATATCCAGAGACGAAGCCAATGCACAGGACGTTCGCTTCTTCCATTAGCAGAGCGCATGAAATTAAAATAGAATAAGCATGAAAAAGTTAGTATTAGGAATGCTTCTTGGGCTGTCGATGGTGTCTTGTGCTTCGCAAGGCGAAAACAGCGAAATGAACAGCTATATCAGCTCCTTGATGGAACGGATGACCCTCCAGGAGAAACTCGGTCAGCTAAACCTGCCTTCGGGCGGCGACTTGGTGACCGGCAATGTAAACAGCGGTGAACTCTCCGAGTTGGTTCGCGAGGGACGCATCGGTGGCTTCTTCAACGTGAAGGGCGTGGAGAAGATTGCAGCGTTACAACGTTTGGCGGTCGATTCCACACGTTTGTGCATCCCCTTGTTGGTGGGTGCCGATGTCATCCACGGTTACGAAACCATTTTCCCTATACCCTTGGCCCTCTCGTGCAGCTGGGACACCGCCGCCGTGGAGCGCATGGCGCGTGTCTCAGCCGTGGAAGCCAGTGCCAACGGCATCGGCTGGACGTTCAGCCCCATGGTGGACATCTGCCGTGATGCCCGCTGGGGACGCATTGCTGAAGGCAGCGGCGAAGACCCATACCTGGGCTCGCTGATGGCGAAAGCCTATGTGCGCGGCTATCAGGGCAACGGGATGCAGGGTAAGGACGAGATACTCTCCTGCGTAAAGCACTTCGCATTGTATGGCGCATCCGAGTCGGGACTGGACTACAACGTGGTGGACATGAGTCGTCAACGCATGTACAATGAATACCTCCCTCCTTATAGAGCAGCCGTGGAAGCAGGCGTGGGCACCGTGATGAGTTCGTTCAACGTGGTGGACGGCATACCTGCCACTGCCAATAAGTGGCTACTCACCGACCTGCTTCGCCACGAATGGGGCTTCAACGGCATGGTGGTAACCGACTATGCCTCTATTGCAGAAATGTCCGTCTATGGTGTGGCTCCCTTGAAAGAAGCTTCCGTCCGTGCCCTTGCCGCCGGAACGGACATGGATATGTGCTCCAATGGTTTCCTTGGTACCTTGGAAGAGTCTCTGAAAGAGAAAGCCGTGACGGAAGCGCAAATAGATGCCGCCTGTCGACGGGTGTTGGAAACGAAATACAAATTGGGCTTGTTTACAGATCCCTATAAGTACTGCGACCCCGATCGTGTCGAAAGGGAAACCTATACTGACGAACATCGTACCGCCGCCCGTGAGGTGGCTACCGAGACTTTTGTATTGCTGAAGAACAGCAATCGCCTGCTTCCGCTTGCCAAACGGGGCAAGATAGCCTTGATAGGTCCGATGGCAGATGCGGCCAACAACATGTGTGGCACGTGGAGCCTCACTTGCAACTCTTCCCGTCATGAGTCGTTGCTTCAAGGTTTGCGCTCGGCAGTGGAAGGTCAGGCTGAAGTGCTCTATGCCAAGGGCAGCAACCTTTACTATGATGCGGAAACAGAGAAGGGTGCGGTCTATATCCGTCCACTGGAGCGTGGCGACAACCGCGCACTTTTGGACGAAGCCTTGCATACCGCCGCCCGTGCCGATGTCATTGTGGCTGCCTTAGGCGAAAGTGCCGAGATGAGCGGTGAGTCGCTGTCGCGTACTAATCTTGAAATCCCCGACGCACAGCAAGACCTGCTGAAGGCGTTGGTAAAGACGGGCAAGCCCGTGGTGTTGCTACTCTTTACCGGTCGCCCTCTGATATTGAACTGGGAAGAGGCTAATGTGCCTGCCATTCTCAACGTGTGGTATGCGGGCAGCGAAACGGGTAAAGCCGTAGCTGATGTGTTGTTTGGCAAAGTTACCCCCAGCGGCAAACTCACCACCAGTTTTCCCCGTGCCGTGGGGCAACTTCCCCTTTACTATAATAGAATCAGCCAAAGCCGTCCCGATGACGATGAAACGGTGTTCAATCATTATACAAGCAACTACCTGGACGAGAAGAACAGTCCGCTCTATCCCTTCGGCTATGGATTGAGCTACACCCACTTCACTTACGGTGAAATGCGGTTAAGTTCGGAGGTGTTGCCCAAGAATGGTAAACTGGAAGTGACTGTTACCGTTACCAACGATGGCGAGACGGATGGCACAGAAATCGTACAGCTCTACCTGCACGATGTCTTTGCGGAGATAGCCCGACCCGTTAAGGAGTTGAAAGGTTACCAACGCATTCACTTGAAACAGGGAGCGAGCCGTGACGTGACCTTCACCCTCACCGAAAACGATTTGAAGTACTACAACTCGAAGCTTCAATACGTCTACGAACCGGGAGAGTTCGATGTGATGGTAGGTTCTAACTCGCAGGCTGTGCAGACCAAACGCTTTCGGGCGGAATAAGGGCACTGCTGGCTAAGACACGGAACACTGCTTCCTTCCGCCCATAACTCCCTTGCCTTCGATGTAGAACACTATACCCTTTACTGCACAAGATGCCATCTTGTGCAAGGAAGGCTATAGAGTTACAGATGAAAGGCAGTAATGTTACAGTTGAAAGACTATAATACTTCAGATGAGAAGCAAGGGAGTTACCGTCAAAAGAAAATAGACCCAAGACAAGCATTTCATTCTGTCATTCAGAGCGTAGCGAAGAATCTCTTCTCCTAAATACACAGAGAAGAGATTCTTCGCTACGCTCCGAATGACAGATACTCAGTATATCCCCTATCAATGATGATTCGCCCCTTTACCGTAACAGAATTGTAACCGAAACGTTACCCCTTCTTCAACCCTCCGTAAGACATACGTAACGGTAACCCTCTACTTTTGCGGCAGAATTATTAACAGATACTAATAGGTATGAAACAGATTTTTAAAGGATTCTTATTCCTGCTTTTATGCACGACCCTCTGCCACACGACCAGAGCCGACGAGAAAGTAAACGTAACGAAACAAGGTACAATACGTGGCCGCGTCATCGACGCCACGAAACAGACTCTCCCGGGCGCTTCTATCTACATTGAGAAACTACACACTGGTGTGACGAGCGACGTCAACGGCTTCTACACTTTCTCTAACCTTGACCCGGGAACTTATACAGTAAAGGTGAGCTACGTGGGCTACTCTCCCGTAGAGCTGAAAATCACCATCCCCGCCGGACGTACTTTAGAGAAAGACGTCGTGCTGAACGAAGGACTGGAACTGCAAGAAGTCGTAGTAGGCGGCGCCTTCCAAGGCCAGCGACGCGCCATCAACTCACAGAAGAACAACCTGGGAGTTACGAACGTCGTCTCTGCCGACCAGGTGGGCAAGTTCCCCGACTCCAACATCGGCGATGCCCTGAAACGCATCTCCGGCATCAACGTACAGTATGACCAGGGCGAAGCTCGCTTCGGGCAAGTACGCGGCACCAGCGCCGACCTCAGCTCCGTGACCATCAACGGCAACCGTATTCCTTCCGCCGAAGGCGATACACGTAACGTACAGCTCGACCTCATCCCGGCCGACATGATCCAGACCATCGAGGTAAACAAAGTAATCACCCCGGATATGGATGCCGATGCCATCGGCGGCAGCATCAACCTGGTGACGAAGAACTCGCCTTACAAGCGCTTCATCAGCGCCACAGCCGGTACGGGCTACAACTGGATCAGCGACAAGGCACAGCTCAACCTGGGCTTCACCTACGGAGACCGCTTCTTCAACGACAAGCTGGGCGTAATGCTCTCCGCCTCTTACCAGAACTCCCCTTCGGGAAGCGACGACGTGGAATTTGTATGGGACAGGGACGTGGAGACCGGCGAACTTGCCATCACCGACTATCAGGTGCGCCAATACTACGTCACCCGCGAACGGCAGAGCTACTCCGCCGCACTGGACTATGTGCTGAACGAGAATCATAAGCTGACCTTCAAAGGCATCTTCAACAACCGCAACGACTGGGAGAACCGTTACCGCCTCACCGTGAAAGGCATCAACCTGGAAGAAGACGAAAACGGCAACGAATATTGCTCCATCAACAACAAAGGTACCATGCGCATACAAACCAAGGGCGGCACACCCGACAACCGCAACGCCCGCCTGGAACGTCAGCGCACCATGGACTTCACCCTCGGCGGTGAGCACCTCTTCGGCAAGCTGAACATGGACTGGAGCCTGAACTACGCCAAAGCAAGCGAAGAGCGTCCCAACGAACGCTACATCGACTACCAACTGAAGAAACAGAAATTCGACATGGACCTGAGCGACGAGCGCAAGCCGCTGCTCACCCCGCAAGCAGGTTCCGTCATGTATCTCAACGACGACTTCAGTCTGAAGGAAGTAACCGAACAGCAAGAGGACATCCAGGAGAAAGACTTCAAGGCGAAGTTCGACTTCCTGCTTCCGCTGAAGAAAGGCGCATTCGGCAACACGTTGCGCTTCGGCTTCAAGGAAGTGCACAAGACCAAAGACAAGGAGATTGACTTCTACGAATACAGTCCGAAAGACGAGGATGCCTTCGACAAGGCCAGCCTGGCAGCAGCCGTAGACCAGAATCGCGACGGATTCATCCCCGGCGAGCAGTACAAGGTAGGCAGTTTCGTCAGCAAAGAATACCTGGGACATCTGGACCTGAACAACGCCAGCCTTTTCGAGAAAGAACAGGTGGCAGAGGAACTTGCCACCAACTTCAAAGCCAAGGAAACCGTGACCTCCGGTTACGTACGCTTCGACCAGAAGTTGGGAAGTGACTGGGACTTGATGCTCGGCCTGCGCCTGGAAAACACGCATGTGAAGTACAGTGGTAGCCAGTACGACGAAGATGAAGACAAGACTACCCGCACGCCTTACGAATCGGATAGCTATCTGAACGTGCTGCCTTCGGTACTTGCCAAGTGGAATGTAAACGATGACTTCAAGCTCCGCGCTTCGTTCACCAATACCATCTCGCGCCCCAAGTACTCGGCACTGGCACCTAATGTCACCATCAAGCGCAGTGACAACTCCATCTCGGTGGGTAACCCGAGTCTGAAACCGACCATCTCTTATAACTTCGACCTGAACGGAGAGTATTACTTCAAGAGTATCGGTCTGGTCAGCGCCGGTGTCTTCTACAAGAAGATCAATGATTTCATCGTAGACCAGACGCTGCGCAACTACAACTACAATGGAACCAGCTATACCAAGTTCAGCCAGCCGCGCAACTCGGGCAATGCCAACCTGCTCGGCGTAGAGCTTGCTTACCAGCGCGATTTCGGTTTCATCGCTCCTGCCTTGAAGTGTATCGGTTTCTATGGAACGTACACCTATTCTTACTCACGCGTAGAGGACTTTAACTTCGAGGGACGCGAGAACGAAAGCGGCCTGCGTCTGCCGGGTTCTCCCGAACATACAGCCAATGCGTCGCTGTTCTTCGACAAAGCCGGCGTCAACATCCGTTTGAGCTATAACTATGCCTCTGCCTTCATCGACGAGATGGGCTCGGAGAAGTTCTACGACCGCTACTACGATGCCGTGAATTACATGGACGTAAATGCAAGCTATACCTTCGGCAAGAAACTCAAAACGACTTTCTATGCCGAAGCTACCAATCTGCTGAACCAGCCGCTGCGCTACTACCAGGGAGAGAAAGACCGCACCATGCAGAGCGAAAACTATGGGGTAAAGGTGAATGCAGGGGTGAAGGTGACGTTCTAAATGATAATTTAGTGTAGTAAAGCATCAGCGCAGTAAGCCTGAAAGGCTTTTATCTATTAGCCCAGGGCAACGCCCTGGGTAATAATGCGCTCCTATCTCTGCGCCCTGAAAGGGCAAAAGCCCGTTATACAATCTTATGCCCTTTCAGGGCGTAAGGTGAAGAAACACTCTTAAACCCAGGGCGTTGCCCTGGGCTGATAGATGAAAGGCTTTCAGCCTTAGACTGTGCTCCCTAAATTCCCATTTGTATAACTTAAAAAGAAAGAAACAATAATGAAGAAAATATTCCTTTTACTCTTTATCACTGTCCTCAGTAGTCTGGCGTCAGTAGCCCAAATCACTGATTACTCCATCTTCGACAAGAAGCTCAACTTCTACGTCGCCAACGACCTGGGCCGCAACGGCTACTACGACCAGAAGCCCATCGCCGAACTGATGGGCGTGATGGCCGAAGAAGTAGGTCCCGAGTTTGTCCTTGCTACCGGAGACGTACACCACTTTGAAGGCGTGCGCAGCGTGAACGACCCGCTTTGGATGACCAACTACGAACTGATCTACAGCCATCCGGAGTTGATGATCGACTGGTTCCCCGTACTGGGCAACCACGAATATCGCGGCAACACGCAAGCCGTACTGAACTATACCAACATCAGCCGCCGCTGGACAATGCCTGCCCGCTACTACACCCGTACCTTCGAAGACAAGGGTGCCACCATCCGCATTGTCTGGATAGACACCGCCCCGATGATTGACAAATACCGCAACGAAAGCGAGACCTACCCCGATGCCTGCAAGCAGGATTACAAGCAACAGCTCGCCTGGATTGACTCCGTGCTCACCGCCGCCCGGGAAGACTGGGTAATCGTTGCCGGTCATCATCCCATCTACGCCGAAACTCCGAAAGATGAAAGCGAACGCGCCGACATGCAAACCCGCCTCGACCCGATACTCCGCAAGCACAAGGTAGATATGTACATCTGCGGACATATCCACAACTTCCAGCATGTACGTGTGCCGGGATGCGACATAGATTATGTTACTAACTCTTCCGGTTCACTGTCACGCAAAGTGAAATCTATTGAAGGAACGCAGTTCTGCAGCCCCGAACCGGGATTCTCTATTGTATCGGCCAATAAGAAGGTTTTGGAGTTGCGCATGATTGACAAGAAAGGGAATGTGCTGCATACAGTGACAAGGCAGAAATAAACTAGAAACAAATTTACCTCTTTGCATTGATCGATGCAAAGAGGCGAATTTGCGACATAGATTCTATCAAACTCTTAACGTCTCAAATTGTTATTGCTTCAGTTCTCTGGAACACCTTTTGCTTTTTCCAGCTCTAATTGTTCCTTCATAGCCTTTACTATATCTGGATATTTCGAAGCCAGATTATTTTCTTCACCAATATCCTCACGCAGATTATATAACTGTTCTTGAGTAGAATTTCCCAGTTCAGTGCGAGTCATTATATTATACGGTGCGCGGTCACAAGGAGTAATATACTTCCATTGCCCATCCGAAATAGAGAGAGTTTGTGCCACCTCTATAATATAATCACGTCCTTTCTTATCTTGCCCCAATAAAGCCGGCAAAGAATTACGGCTGTCAGTCGCTACGCCATCTCCCAGTTGTTCATCTACCAACTCTGCCATAGAAGCGAACATATCAATGTGCGATACCAATGCGTCCGAGACTCCCGGAACGACCTTTGCTGGCCAATTTACAATAAAAGGTATACGTGTCCCTGCTTCAAAAATACTATATTTACCTCCACGAAAATCTCCCCACGGGCGGTGTTCGCCTAATAATTCAATTGCTTTATCCTGATAACCATCGTTCACAACCGGACCGTTATCACTGGTCAGTACAATTAACGTGTTCTCAGCAAGTCCTTGCTCTCTCAAAGCCTTTACAATCTCGCCTACCGTCCAATCAAATTGCAAAATTGCATCTCCACGATAGCCCATACTGCTTTTCCCTGCAAAGCGGGCATGCGGATAACGAGGGACATGGATATCGTTAGTCCCTACATAGAGAAAAAAGGTAGTGTCTCTATGACTTTTTATAAATTGTACAGTCTTTGCCACAATAGTATCAGCAATATTCTCATCTTCCCACAATGCCGTTCCGCCCCCTTTCATATAGCCGATACGCGAGATACCATTCACAATAGTCTGATCATGTCCATGATTAGGATACGGCTTCATCTTGGTAAGTAATTCCGGATAGTCTTTTCCAAGAGGTTCACCCGGAAAAGGTTCTTCATAACTGACATAAATAGGAGCGCTCTTATCATAATTGGCAACCCGTTGGTTGGCAATCCAAACACAAGGAACACGGTCACCAGTAGCTGCCATTAAATAAGAATAATCGAACCCTATATCTTGAGGACCAGGAGTAATGACTCCGTTCCAATCTTGTGACCCCGTTTTATCACCCAAACCCAAATGCCACTTTCCTATAGCACCGGTAGTATATCCTGCCGATTTAAACATATCAGCAATAGTAGTCTGTTCGGGACGAATAACCATTCCGGCATTTCCTGCAGCAATTCCTGTATCATTCCGCCGCCAACTGTAAAGTCCGGTAAAAAGAGAATAACGAGAAGGTGTACTTGTTGCTGCTACTGCATGAGCATCAGTAAAACGCAATCCGCTTGCGGCTAAACTATCTACGTGGGGAGTAGTAATGGCCTCTGCTCCATAACAACTGATATCACCGTAGCCAAGATCATCGGCTACTATAAAAATCACGTTCGGCTTCTTTAGCGCTTCCAAATCGGCCGTTTTGTTTACTCCAGTGCATCCCGTCGCCAGTAAGGAACTACTCAAGCTGCACCCCAATAACAATTTCGTTTTTATCCGAGCTTCCATAATATATTAGAATTAAGTTAGATACTTCAAAAATCAACTGAGAAAAGATAATCATCTTTCTTAGACAATTGTTTGGCTGTAAACGACAGCCGGTAAATCTGCTTCCCCCACACATTTGCCAAACGCGAATCGGTCAAAACGATCTTTTCTTTATTCACATCAAAAAGTTTATTATTAAACTGCAACTTGACTTTGACATCATTTATACAGATAGTGACAATCCCTTCTTTTTCTTCTATTCCAACTTCTCCCCAAGTAAGGAAATTAATCTGATTAGGGGCTTTGACTGATGCCAAAGAAAACCGGTCTTTTATGGTCAGCCGATTTCGACGAAGGCTATAAGACCGTATCCATTCCGTCACTTCAGCCTCTTGAGGATAAGCTGTAGCCAAATTTACACTGAACTCTTTTGCAGTTGCCTTGATATCCGTAGCTTTATATTTCCGCCCATGTTTTTGAGGAACACCATTAATCATCGGCAGATTATGGTAGTCACTTTGCATAGTCCAGATAGAATATCGTTCGCTGCTGAAAGTTTGGCGGGTATATGTACCCACCCCTGCATCTATTATTATCGGCACATGGTTCACCCATAATGAGAAGGTCCCCACATCATTATGATTATGGCTCTCATTGTTATGCCCGCCTTTGGCTGCTACAAAAGCACGCTCATTACTAAAATAACAAAACTCTGTTTCAGGATACCACATAAATGCCGGAGTCTTATGCCCGGTCGCAACCGTCTCCTGCAATTCTTTATCTACTCTTAAAGCTTCAAGAATACGATATATATCACGCCCATTCCAAGAAAGAGAATCTTTATCGTACAGGTATGCCGCAAACTGCTCCAGATTATTACTGCCAATGGATTGTCCATAACGATAAATCAGATGTGAGTTACCACCTCCCCTGGCCGAAGCGTCAGCAAAGTTTACAACCCAACCATCCCCAACATAACTATGCGAGATATATTCTCCCATATTTCTTATCTGCGGATTATCAAACAAAGAAATCTTTCCTCCAGTACCTCGGTAAAGCATTTCCAGATAATCCAGCACCTTTCCGGCAGCATGCTTCCAATAAGAAGGCCCTTCTTCACAAGCTCCGTCTGCATGCACGTAGTTCAAATATCGGTCAACCGATATCATCGTCCTGTAAACAGCATCCGCTAACTTATCACGGTCGCTTTCCAGTAAAAAGAAGCTTTGAAGTATATTGAAATTGCACCAAGGATTCCAATTGTTGATCATATTTCCCGGTTTGAAATTGAAAGCCATCCACCAATAACGGTCCGAATGCATATATGGCTCCAAATGCCTTTTGTAGATTTCATGAAGCATACGTTTACTTATCTGCGGGGTTACTTCATCAAATTCTTTATGGAAAAAGTAATAAACCCAAGACATTAATCCTCCCACATCACTACTTACCAAGTCTATAATCGTATCATCATAGTCCGGTAAAGGGCGATGGGACAGTTGCGAACCAGCCAAATGGGCAGAGAAAGCCCATGAAGTCATTTCACACAAAAAGTAAACACCGTTCATAAGTTGGGGTATGAAGCGTCCTTTCCCCTCTGCCAATTCGGCCAACATCAAAGTCAGTACCGCATTAGTATTGGCATCACTCGGATCTTGCATTATATTTCGGTTGCCACTTTGAGCAAATTCAATATAATCTGTTGCTTTCACCACTTGCCATTGGTAACCCAGTAATTTCACACCTCGCTCTATACACACACTTTTATATCTACCCAAATACTGATCCCATACAGAACGCTCTCCATATGAAGGATAAGGAACCCAAGACTGGTCGGTTACCAACACAGCCTTCAACTGCTCTTTGTCAGCCAAAAGTTGCAACAGATTGCGTTCAGCATAGGCATACGATGACAAACAAGTTACCAACAAACAAATCAATATATTTATTCTTTTCCACATAGCATTAATCTTCATAAGGTATCAAATCATCAAGTATCCTCTGCTTATACCATGGATCATTGGCTTCTTTCAGAAGTTTTGCCATTTCTTTATATAGATCTTTAAGCACCTTCTTATTACTATCCATATCCAAAGGAGCCATTTGATAAGGATCATTTATGTCATCGTAAAAGAGCACAGATTCAAGTTTACGCGTCACCTTGTCTATTGTCAATGCAAGCGTATAGTGGTATGTCTTAATTCCCCGAGCTACCGGGAAATAAGCCGTAAAATCTTTGTCGGCTACCTTTTTATCCGGGCTATTCCTCAAATATAAAGCTCCATTACGCAAAGGTACTTCCCGAGACCGCTCTATAAGCCAAGCCGCATAATTCCTGCCCTCCACATTTCCGGGGATTCGCCCTTTCAGGTTACACAATCCTAGAATCGTAGGCATAATATCAGGAGTAGAGAGTATTAGTTCCGTATCTATGCCAGGCTTCAGCACCCCGGGATAACGAACAATAAATGGAACATTAAAACTTTCTGAATAGGGAGAGTTCTTAGGATCTTCCACTCCCTGGCTACACATAGTATCACCATGATCTGAAGAAAAAATCACAATAGTATTTTCAGTCAGTCCCAGATGTTCCAGTTCTTTCAAAAGTCTCCCCAAATTACGGTCTATTCCGGTAATCTGCGCGAAATAATAAGGAGCAGATTTTGTCCTCTTCATGGATAAATCAACATTAGGCCTTATCAACAACTCGCTAATGCTCTTATCCTTATACAAGTTGTAGTCTTCTTCCATACAATCATCCAAGGATTTGTTGGGAGTATGGGGAGGATTATAACTAACCATCAGAAAAAAGGGTCTGTCTTTCTTCCTTTCATGATTTTCATTCCGCAAGAATTCAATCGCCTTGTCTGTTTCATGATTAGGAGACCATTCATTAATTTCATGTCTGACTCCCTGGCTATCCCAATAGTGAGGATGCTTGAACACATTATAAGTACCATAGGAATACCAGAAATCAAAACCATGTCGTTTCTCTTTGGGCGTATAAGCATCATGGATGATATTACCGTTTCCTACATAGTTTCCAGGCCGTTGAGGGTCATTGGGAGTAGGATGGTCCAAATGGTATTTTCCAATATAACCGCAGCTATATCCGGCTTCTTTTAGTACATCACTAATGCACATAACATCTGTTCGAAGTGAAGAAAAAGGCCGATTGGAAGAACAATTCACCGGAACACCATTATTCTCGGAAAACATACCTGTCATTAGGGAACCTCTATGTGGACTACTTACCGGATTATTACTCATGGCTGAGGTCAGAACAATCGATTCTTCTGCAAACTTGTCAAGATTAGGAGTATAAACAGGATCTCCCGTAAAACGTACCGAATCTTTATAAGGAGATTTCTGCCAAATTCCCATTGCAGCATTCCTCATTTGATCTGGGAAAATATAGATTATATTAGGTTCGGACACAGGCCGCTCCTGAGGTGTTTCTCCATATACCCAAACGCCTACCAAAGAATAAATACATGCTATTGTGGTATTTTTAGCTATCATAGTATATAATTTAATAGTTACTCTAATCCCATCCTGGATTTTGTTCCAAAGAAGGGTTCTTATCTATTTCATCCCCAGGAATCGGCCACAAATAATCCCGGTCTGTTACCACATGGGTATAATACACAGGATTGCCAAGCAATGATTGCTTGCCTACTCCATTCAAATCCTCAAGACATCTCCATCTACGCAAATCACTATAACGCAACCCTTCACCCGCAAACTCAACAGCCCTTTCATGCTTGATACGCTCAAATATTTCTTGCTTTGTATTTGCTTCCAGCCAAGTAGGACCACTATTTAGCCCCGGCATATTCACACGGGCTCTAACCTCGTTAATCAACTTAACAGCAGCATCACCATCACCCATTTCATTGTAACATTCGGCCAACATCAATAATACATCAGCATAACGAATAATAGGAAAGTTTATCGGGGTATCTTCTCTGTTGTTTAATTGCCCATCCATATCATATTCCGGTACAAACTTACGCCAAAGATAAGTTTTATAAGCACCATCCGTTTCGATCATACCATTTGCCACAGTTGTATTACCAGAAGTTACAATGACAAACTCACAATCCTTTGGAGCATTGTTAGTCCACCCCTTATACTGAGTATATGGAAGAAGAACAGTCGCTTGCATACGCGGATCCCTATTGCCATACATACTTACAAGTTCATCTTTATATCGAGGATACTTCGCAACTTTCTTATTGTTCTCTGATAGTTCTGCTACCAAAACTTCCTTTTTGACTTCATCACTTTCATTGAATCCAGGAAACTCATTATCCCAATTGAATGGTTTACCATCTTTATACTCGTAATAATCCAAAAAATCGGTAGCAACCATAACCTGACTCCAACCACTTCCGTAAGTAGATCTGGTTCCCATATAAAAAGCCATAGGCATACCATAGTCCTGCCCCACTCCTCCCGAATTTTGAATAGCAAAGACCATCTCTTTACTTTCATCACCTCCTGGTTTAAATAATCCGGCATAATCCGGATACAAAGCATATAGATCAGTTTTAGCTTTTACCAATTCAAAGCATTTAGCTGCTTCGGAATACTGTTTGTTATATAACAAGACTTTCCCTTTCAAAGCTATTGCCGCTCCCTTTGTAGCCCTTCCTTTATTTACCTCTTCCCAAGCCTCCGGTAAGTAAGTAAGAGACACTTCCAAATCATCCAATATAAATTTCCGGACCTCGTCTGCCGAGTTTCGTGGTTTCAACATATTATTAAAATCCTTTTCTATAATAGTTGTTTCATCATACAAAGGAACTCCACCGAAAAAGTCGAGTAACTGGAAGTAATAGAGCCCTCTCAAAAATTTAGCTTCGGCAAGATATCTATTTTTAAGTTCATCGCTCATATCTACATTCGGAATATTTTGTATAGCCGTATTAGCCCGGGCAACTCCCTCATACAAAGCCTTCCATTTACTTTTATAAGTACTGGTCCGAGAATTTGTTTTTCCCATAGCTATATCATTATACATATCACTGCTACTGCTGAATCCAATATCTGCAACACAATCAAAAGCAAAATAAGTACCAAAAACGGCATTATTCTGAAGGATTTCATATACACCCATCAATCCCTGGTCAGCATGACTTTGCGTTTTCCAAAATGTTCCTGAACTTAAATTATCAGACGGAAAGCGGTTTAAATCGTAGCAGCTGCTAAACGTGAAAAGACAAGCTGCTATCATTATCAATTTATAGTTAGTTTTCATAAATCTGAGTTTAAAAAGTTACATTAATTCCTACAACAGCCTCTCTCATTGTCGGGTAGTCTAAACCTGAAACTTCCGGATCCAAACCTTTATACTTAGTAAAGGTAAAGAAGTTTTCCAAACTACCATAAATACGCAAACGATCAAGTTGCAAAGGAGCAGTTACCTTTTTAGGAAAAGTATATCCCAACTGTATATTACGTATTTTCACATAACCGTTATCGTACAAATAAAAATCACTATCCTGTATATTACGTTTATCAGATACGTTCAGCAAACGTGGATATGTAGCATCGGTTCTACCTTCATACCAACGTCCTTCAGCTACTTCTTTATTGATAGTACATCCATACTTCACGCTAGGGGTGTTATATCCGTTAAATCTCCAGAAAGTCTTACTTCCACCAACACCCTGAACTAGAACAGAGAAATCAAGCCCTTTCCAAGAAGCCCCCAAATTAACTCCATAATAAAATTTAGGAGTTGTTCCATCTCCTACAATAGCACGATCATCTGAATTAATAATACCATCTCCATTAGTATCCTTATACAAGAAGTCTCCCTTCTCCGGAGTACCAAATGCAGAAAACGGATTCTTCTTCTTGCCGGTCTTTTTATCTACCGGTGCATTGTCTATCATATTCTGTACTATCTGCATATCCTCATCCGTCTGGATAATTCTATCTACCACCAACAAATAATGCGAATTGATAGGATGTCCTTCCCAAATCAAAGTTGTTCCATCAATGGTACGACCATCAACACCCTTCCCTTTATATTTATCAACATTATTCTTCACATAGGTGAAGTTCCCGTTTATGAAATAAGAAAAGTCTGAAATCTTATCATTCCACCCAATAGAAAATTCGACTCCCTTATTAGAAACCTGGGCACTATTCTGAGTTGGAATTGTAGCAAGTCCATGTACATCCGGTGCCGGAAGATTTATCAGAATATCTTTGGTCTTTTTATGGAAATACTCCAAAGTTCCATTCAACTTACCCCCTATAAATCCAAAATCCACTCCTACATTGGTAACATAGGTGCTTTCCCAAGTCAAATTCCGATTAGCCAATGCCAATATAGCCATACCGGTAGCAACCGAGTTATTCAAGATATAATTAGCTTGTGCATAAGTGGAAATTGCCTCATAATTGCCTATTGAATTGTTTCCTAATGAACCATAAGAGGCACGGAGCTTCAGGTTACTCAATCCATTGTTCACTAAATTCTGCATAAACTCTTCTTGCTCAATTCTCCACGCTACCGAAAAAGAAGGAAACCATCCCCAACGATTTCCCTTTGCAAATCGGGACGAACCATCCGTACGCAAATTGACTTCCAGCAAATACTTGCTTGCCCAATCAAGATTAATACGCCCGAAATAGGAATTCATAGCCCAATCAGAAGCTGCTCCTGATGCAGAAGCCTCTCCGTTAGCTGCATCAATCACACCTAGAGAAATGTCTATCAAATCTTGCTTCGTAGCAGCAAAACCTTTTGTTTGATATTGTTCGGCACTGGCACCTGCCATTACCTTTAAACCTAAATTATCTTGCAAATAGCGATGACTATAATTTACGGTAACATCCCAAAAATTTCTTTCTGCTCTGTCATATGCATCCGATATATAACTTTTCCCCGTTCCATTTACGGCAATGGTGTTAGTTTTAAAATCCCATAAATCAATAAAAACCGGTTTAGTATCCTTCTGCTGATGACTTCCTTCATAAGAATAAGAAGCATTGATTAATAAGTCCTTAACAGGCTGAATGGTAGCAGAAAAACGTGCCCTAATATTTTCTCTACGGTTATTGCCAGTCAAGGAGTTCAAGGTTCGTAAAGGATTATTGCCTCCTTGTGCTTTGTCCTCTGGATTACTCATTGCACCATACCTGCCGTCAGGAGCACGGAATACCATGCCAGGAGTTGTATCTTTTGCATACATAAACACATTATCAGCATTTCCAACTTTACTGTTTGAAATATATCCTCCTATTTGCATACCAAGTGTCAACCATGGCTTTAGATTAGCTTCTAAATTGAGACGCCCATTATATCTTTCCGTTCCGGTATTCTCCATAACTCCAGGATTCTTCATATAGCCCATAGATGCATAGAACCTTAGTTTGTCAGTCCCTCCATTAACAGACAATATATGATTGGTAGAAACAGCCGATCGGAACGTTTCATCAATCCAATCCGTGTTCGGATAAAGTAACGGATCTTTTCCAGCGTCATTTCGCCAAGCATCAATGGCTCCCTGAGAGAACTTCTTAGCCATATTCGTATTCTCCAACCCCTCATTGACCAACTCCATATAATCGGCATAATTAGAAACAGGTGTCATTGCATCTGTTTTTCTAATGGATTCAAAAGAAACATATCCATTATAATCAATTTTAAAAGAACCACTTTCACCTTTCTTCGTTGTTATCAAAACAACGCCATTGGCAGCCCGCGAACCATAAATTGCAGCAGAAGCAGCATCTTTCAAAATAGAAACGGAAGCTATGTCTTGAGGATTAACTGTATTTACCGGAGCTTCTACTCCATCAATGATAATCAAAGGCGAAGAAGAATTCAATGTTCCCTGCCCACGTACCTTAATAGTAGCTTCATCACTACCTGGTCGATTGGTCCCGGATGTAACCTGCACCCCGGCAGCCATACCTGCCAATGCTTGAGAAACGCTCGTTATCGGACGACTTTCCATTATCTTCTCTACATTGACCGATGCTACGGAACCCGATAGATTGACCTTCTTTTGGGTACCATAACCAACTACGACAACCTCCTCAAGTTCCTCCGAATCTTCTTCAAGAGTAATCTGCATCTGCAAACTGGCTTTCATTTCTTTCGTCTTGTATCCAATATACGATATTGTTAATGGAGTACCTGCAACTACGTCCAAAACAAAATTACCATCCAAATCAGTTATTGCTCCCTGAACACCTCCGGAAACAAGAATACTTACTCCAATAAGCGGCTCACCACTTTTGGTGTCTCTCACTGTCCCACTTATCTTTCCGTTCTGTTGTAACTCAGATAAATGTTCAATTCCCAAATTGTCTGCCATAATCGGAAATGGTGCCATGGCAAGCAGCACAAAGAATACGGTTCTACCTGTAGTTCTCAAAATTTTGTGTATATCCATAATAATAAGTATTAGAATTCATAAAGTAAATATGAAGAAATAAAAATCAAAACTGATTCTCTTTTTGCTTTAACTGTGAGGGGCTTTTGTAGCGTACCGCATGGTTGTTCATCAAGTCTTTATAAATCTCAAAAGTGACTTTATCCCAATCTTCACCTTCTGTCCATAATGGTTTTATCAGTTTCTTTTCCCACTCAAGCAATTCCCGGTTAAGTTCAGAATACAAACTTTTCTCTTGTGTACATAGGTCAAACTCTTCTTCTCCATCTATAGACAAATCATACATGCGCTCTCCAAGCCCATTCGCCCGAATGAGTTTATAATTTCCAATCCTCACTGCCGCCATATTGCCTTTACGCCAGAATAACTTGTGGTGCGGATTGCCCTGTTGCTTTTTCGTCAAAAACGGAAGTAAGTTTACTCCATCTAAAGGTCTTGATAAAGAATCCATTTGAACATTGGCAGACGATACGGCAGTAGAAAAAATATCTAACGATGAAACTAATCCGTCAAACCGCCCCCCTTCTTCCAAATGTTTCTTCCAGACAACAAAGAAAGGAACGTGAATGCCTCCCTCATACTTATTGCCTTTAAACCCTTTCAGCGGATAATTGCTTGACTGATTATCATGAGCTCCCCCATTATCGCTTAAGAAAAAAAGCAAAGTATTATCCATTTGCCCCGATATTTCCAACTGATGAATAACCTTGCCGATTGCCCTGTCAACTGCCCAAGTCATAGCTGCAAGTAATTGACGGGGATGCCCCTCAAAACGTTTTAAGTCTTCGTCTGTAGCTTCTAATGGTGTATGTACAGCATTAAAGGCCAGATACATCATAAACGGTTTATCATTTTTTTGCAAGAAATTAATTGCTCCGTCTGCCAGTACATCAGTCAAGTAACCACTAAACCTCTGTTGCGTACCGTTTAATTGGAGATTACGGGCGCTTCCTGGTTTATCATCACCATCAGGCTGATAAAAATAGTGTCGCCCACCAGCAAGAAAACCATAAAAATAATCAAATCCTCTCAAATTCGGATGATACTTGGGAGCATTCCCCTGATGCCATTTGCCGATACAAGCAGTAGCATATCCGTTCCGTTGAAAAACATTTCCAATAGTCTGCTCACCCAACGCCATTCCCAATGTATCTCCCAAATTACATTCATATCCAAAACGTTGTTGGTAGCGTCCAGATAATATGCCAGCACGTGAAGGGCCACTTACACTCGCTGAAACATAGCCATTAATCAGTAAAACTCCCTGTGAACACAATTTGTCTATCTGAGGGGTTTGAATGTCCTTACTTCCCATGAATCCGAAATCATTATATCCGGCATCATCTAACAAGATAATCATAACATTAGGGCGCTTTTCATGTGCATTCAGATTCGCACCTTGCATGCCAAGGGAAACAGAAAGCAATAATCCACTGAGAGGAATGCATTTATTGATATTCATAGTATAACATATTTTTTATTTAATAACATTATAAAATAACCACATCAGCTGCCTGCTAACCATCGGAAATTGCTAATCAGCCAGTTTTTTCTTTCTGAATAATGCTTCAAGATAGTAGTAATCAGCATAGCTCAATGGTACATCGACCTCATTCTTCTGAGGAATACTGCCAGTTGAATGCATCAGTATGAAATTACCATTTTCACCTGTCTTTGCACTATAGGCAGATGAAGCCAAAGAACGCATTATCTTGTCTGCCGTTTCCCGAAATGATCGTTCTGGTACGTAGTTGCTTAGCTCATACAAGGCAGAAGCTGTAATTGCCGCAGCCGATGCATCACGTGGTTCATTAGGTATATTCAATGCATCATAATCCCAATACGGAACCAAATCTTTCGGCAAATTTTTATGGGTAAAGATGAAATCATAAATCTTGCATGCCTGTTTCAGATATTCCGACTTATGTGTATAGCGATAGCACATTGTAAACCCATATATAGCCCAAGCCTGTCCTCTGGCCCAAGCCGATTCATCAGCATATCCCTGTGCTGTCTGTCTGCTCCGTACTTCTCCGGTCTTCAGGTCATAATCTACCACATGATAACAACTGGCATCACTCCGGAAATGATTCTTCAAGGTTTTGTCTGCATGACTGACCGCCATATTATAATAAATAGAGTCACCAGATAAGCAGGTTGCTTCAAACAATAACTCTAAATTCATCATATTATCGATAATAACCGGACATTGCCAACCACATCTCGCCTTCCAACCTTTATTAGTATTCCATGATTGAATGACTCCCGCTCCTGGACGAAAACGAGTCGAAAGAGATTTGGCAGCCTGCAGCAAGACATCTTTATATCCCTCTTTATGACCGAAACGAAATCCATTCAAATAGCTACAGTCAATTATAAAGCCTATATCATGATGCCATGTAATATATTGAGCTTTTTCCAATGCCTCTGTATACTTCACAGCCAAAGGTAACCATACTTCATTGCCCGTCAGTGCATATAAATACCAAAGACTACCAGGGAAAAAACCACTTCTCCAATCCTGATATGAAGTATATGTTACCTCTCCCAAGGAATCAATACTATAAGGTATTAACCCCTCGCTACTTTTGTCGATAGCTTTTGTTTGCAAAGAGTATTGTCTGACAGAATGCTCTATACTGTCAGCAAGAGAAGCATTACTCTTTTCAATAACATCTCTGCAAGCAACCACAATCAAAAAAGTACAAACTGAGCAAATCAATGTTTTTTTTCTCATGTATCTAAAATTATTTACTACACATACAAAGGTAAACAGATTGCTATTAATAAAAGGAGAGAATCTGTACAGAAAAGGTCTGCTAATCGGATTGACCTGTCTGTATCTAACAATATGTATAAATAAGTCCCCTATTATGTACGAATAAGACCTTTTTTAATATCCAGCAAAGGCTGTAGAATAAACTATTAAGATTATATTTGCAATATCCAACGAAAGAAAAAACACATTGACGGTACTATGAAACCTAAAATCTATTTCCTGATACTTTGTTTGTGCTATTTGAGTATTCCTATTGTCAGAGCGCAAGATATCTCATTTAGACATTTGACGGACAATGATGGTCTTTCTCATTATTCAGTCACATCCATCTATCAAGATGAAAGGGGATTAATGTGGTTTGGAACTACCAATGGAATTAATCTATATAATGGTAGAAGTATCAAAGTATACAAATATGACAGGAACAGTTCAAACTGTATATGCAATAGTTATATCAGACAGATTACGGGTGATCGGAATGGAACTATCTACTTCGGAACTCAAAGTGGGATATCAGCTTACAATATAAAGGAAGAGAAATTCTCTACCTTGCTCACAAAACAATCAACAAACATATTTTTCTATGAGCATCTATATATGGCCTACAAAAACCAACTCTTCAAATATGACGGGAAGAAATTCGACTTATTCTATGAACTTCCTAACAAACACAATAACATTAGCACAATACATATAAGTAAAGATTCAATTCTCATAGGAACAAGCCAGTCTGGTTTATATATCCTTTCCCACCAACAATTATCGCATCCAATCCCTCAAGGCAACATTAAAGATATTTTTAAAGACAGCTCTGGATGTTACTGGATAACCAACAGTACAGAAGGAACCGGACTTTATTTAATAGAAAACGGGAAATTACACAATTTTCAATGTATAGAAGATGATCCATATAGTATAACTTCCAACTTTACCCACCGCTGTTGTGAAGATAAACAAGGAAATATATGGATAGGAACTTTCGACGGATTGACAAAGTATAATAAGCAAGAGAAAAGATTTATCCGTCATAAGAAAAAGGAACATGACAAGAGCTTGACACATTCATCTATATGGAGCTTGTATTGTGACGACCAAGGTACTATCTGGGCAGGTACTTATTTTGGAGGAATAAATTACTTCAATCCGGAAAAACGGGTTTATTATGAGTATGTAACTTCCACAAAAGAAAATGACGGATTAAGTTCCGGCATTATCTGCCGGATGACAGAAGACCAGGATTCGAATTTATGGATATGTACGGAGGGAGGAGGTCTTAACAAATACAATCGCAAAAACCATACTTTCCAGTGGTATAAACATAATAGCAAACAAAACAGTATCTCACACAATAATGTAAAGGCCATCTATTATGATCGGGAACATCAAGCTCTATGGCTTGGTACTCACTTGGGAGGACTCAACAAGATGGATATAAAGACCGGATATTTCACACACTATAAATACTCAAAAGAAGATACTACATCCATCCCTTCCAACATCATATCGGATATCATACCTTACAATGATTATCTGCTATTAGCGACTCACAATGGTATTGGAGTGTTCAATCCACAAAATGGGAGATGCCGACCATTACTACAAAATGCAGATGATGCTGCCATCACCAAGTTCACAATCGGGCTATTAATCGACCATCTTGGAATATTGTGGATCACCAATAATCATAATGGAGTTTGTGCCTATAACTTCGAAACAAAGGAATTGTCGGTTTACAAGCATTACCATAGTATAGAACATAGTTTAAGTAGCAATCATATCAACTCTATATATGAAGATAGTCAAGGCAAATTATGGTTTTGCACCAATGAAAGTGGAATAGATTTATATCATAGAGAAACAAACCTATTTGAAAACTTTAATGTACTTCAAAATGGACTTTCTAGCAATTTAGTTTATAATGTGTGCGAAGTAGATTCTAATAAAATATTGATAACTACCGACAAAGGGATTTCCATATTGGATTATCAAACAAAAAAATGTACTAATTATACCAATCTTCCATTAGTATCACTCAAAGAAAATGCGCTTTATCGAACTAAAGATAATGAATTCTTTGTAGGAGGAGTATCTGGAATGATCTCTTTTACACAGAATAGTACAAAAGCTTTTTCGCGTACCTATAGACTCTTTCCAAGCAGATTAACAGTCAATGAACAGGAAATCTCTGTGGGAGACAATAGTGGCATTTTATCACAAAGTTTGTCCTCAACCAAACTGATTACATTACGACCTGATCAGAATGTATTCAATATAGAATATGCTATGACCGATTATATTCCATTTAACGAGGATGTCATTCTCTATCGGTTAGAAGGCTTTTCAGACAAATGGGCGCCTATGAATAAACAAAATACCATTACCTATACTAACCTAAGTCCAGGTATCTATACCCTTACAGTCAAAGCAGAAAACAAGAAATCAGAATTGATTTCAGAAAACCACCTACAAATCAAAGTACTTCCTCCATTCTATCGGACAATATGGGCCTATTGTTTTTACCTTCTTTGTGCAGCAAGCATCACCTATTATCTAATAAGGCTTTATAAGCATCGCATCAAATTACAGGAATCTCTCAAGTATGAAAAGAAACGCATAGAAGACATTGAAAAGCTGAATCAAGCGAAACTACGCTTCTTCACTAATATCTCACATGAATTCCGTACGCCACTCACTCTAATTATAGGGCAAATGGAAGTATTATTGCAGATAGGCTCGCTTTTACCGACTGTCTATAATAAAATACTAGGAGTATATAAAAACTGCCTGCAATTAAAAGAGCTCATAAACGAACTGTTGGACTTCCGCAAACAAGAACAAGGTTACATGTCTATCAAAGTAAGTGAGCAGAATATAGTTGACTTTATATATGAATATTACCTACTCTTCCAAGGACATGCACAGAAACAAAAAATAACGTTTAGCTTTCTAAAAGCTAGTGATGACATCCGTTTATGGTACGATGCCAAACAGATGCAAAAGGTTATGAACAACCTTATTTCAAATGCCTTCAAAAACACTAAAGAAGGTGGATATATATCCATCTCCGTAAAAAAAAGAAACCAGGAGGTACTTATTGAGATAACTGATAATGGCAAAGGCATTTCTCCTAAAGATATCGAACGGATATTTGATCGTTTCTACCAAACAGAGCAATTAGACTCCCTTTCGTCATCTCCTGGAACAGGTATTGGCCTGGCACTAACAAAAGGAATCATAGAATTACATCATGGTACCATAGAAGTTTTTAGTGAATTGAATGAAGGAACTACATTCTGTATACATTTGAAGTGTGGAAACAGTCATTTCACTTCTGAACAAATTGAGTTAAACGAGAATGAAAAACTATGCAAGACGGAGATCATTAAGCAAGAAATACAGCAATCTTTCCTGATGGAGCAAGAAATAGAAAAGACAGAGAATGAAACCATAACCAAGAAAAGTACGATTCTGATTGTGGAAGATAATGAGCCACTGCGAAAGATGCTATCCGAGATATTCGAGAAGTTTTACATAGTTATTACTGCCACTAACGGTAATGAAGGATTGAAAAAGGTACAATCAGAGCAACCCGATATCGTGCTTAGCGATGTCATCATGCCCCAAATGTCAGGTACTGAACTTTGTCAGGCTATTAAAAAGAATATGGATACCTGTCATATCCCAGTTGTACTACTTACTGCCAAAACTGGGGTGGAGCATACTATAGAAGGATTAAAAATGGGGGCGGATGATTATATAACAAAACCTTTCAATATCAATATTCTACTCTCACGCTGCAACAATCTGGTCAATAACCGGATCATGCTTCAAGAAAAGTTTAGCAGACAACCGCAAGTCACTCCATATATACTTGCAACTAATGAAATGGATAAATCCTTCGTGGAGAAGGCTATGAACATCATAGAAAAACACATTGACAATACTAACTTCAAAGTAGACATGCTGGCCGAAGAGATAGGGATTGCCCGAACCAAGCTATTCACAAAGATTAAAGCAATCACCGGACAAACCCCTTTTGATTTTATTATGACCATCCGCTTAAAACGTGCAGCAGTAATGCTAAAAAATAATCCTGAACTAAATATCTCGGAAATAGCCGACCGATTGGGCTTCAGCACTCCTAAATATTTTAGTAAATGCTTTAAAGAGAAATACAATATTACACCGCAAGAATATCGTAAGGAAGAAAGAAAAAACATAAACGAGAAGAAATAATAGAAGAAAAAGACATATATTTGTAGCAATCAACACATAAACGTTATGAAAAAGCTACAACTATTCTTTCTGTTCGCCTTATTGCTTGCCGCTTGCAGCGACGACGACAAAGAAAAACAACCCACGTTCGTTACTAATATCGCGATAGTCGATGCTGACAAAACCTTCGACCCGGGTGATGCCGTGACCGTGAAAGCCGACGGCTTCCAAGAGAATGACAATCTTATTCTGAACGCTTATTGGCCACTCCCTGATGAGCCGGTTCTGAATTATAAAGGATCTGCAAAATACATACGAGCCGTCATAAAGGAAAGAACTGCTACAAGCATTACTTTCCTGGCCCCCGGAGGTTATCCCGCTTCTAGAGTAGAAATCACGCTCGAACGTTCAGACCCAAGTCATCCGATGAAACTCGGCCAAATCTCTGTTTCCGACGGACTACCGCCCAAAGAATTCCAACTCTACGGTATCACCAACTACCCTCCGGAGGCAAACGAAACGAACCGCATCGAACAGATAAGCCTCGATAAATTTGCCGAGACTACACCCAAATCAATCGTACAGCTGCCCAAAGGACAACAATTCTCTTTGGTAGTCAATTCTCCGGGAAGCAACACTCTCTGCGGCATCTTAAAGCAAGACGGACAATATACCACCAGTTGCTTTGATCTGTCCATGCGCTATTGGCGAAGCACAGCAGGAACCCCCGTAACGCTCTGTAACACCTATAACAACAACATATTCGAGATTAGCCAAATTGACGAAACACATCTGACGGTCAATAATATTACATCATCATCCTATAGCAGATCATTGTCACCCGCACCACAACCCCGTTTCGAACTGCCCGAAGGATTGAAAGCAGACGCTTTGAGAAACTACCGGGGCATATGCCTCAGCGAAGGCTATATACTGCTCTCCGCCGATAATGGCGACGGAACGTTTTCACCCGCAATAATGGATTTGCGCAGTGGGAAGTATAGCATACATCTTTACGACCCGATACAGTGTGACGCCCTGATACCTTTCTGGATTGCAGTCCCCAAAGAAGGAACGAATGAAGGTACGTACACCGGCGGATATGCCATATCGAATGCGAACGGCGGTGATACAGAATTCCGGCTTTGGAATACGACGACGATGAGTATGGATGAACAACTCGATACTTTCCCAAATCCGGTACGCTCCATAACCACCTTCTGCACGGGAGACTTAGGCACACAGAAACTCTATGTACTATTTGAAGCCTACCGTAACGGCTGGCTGATTGAAGCGTACGACTTGACAAAGAAAGAGTGGCAAAGCCTCGGATTCGGATATCCTTATGCGGAGATTGTGCTGGCAAGATAAAATGGAAAAGAAAGGTTACTGCAATGAATTCAGAAATCATTGCAGTAACAATCTCAGAAATCATTAGAGCAATGATTTCTGAAATCATTCAAAAGCCCCCTGTAGAGGCCTCTAAAATATCATTTCCCCTTCTCCCTCAAATCATCCTTCGGTATCGTCGTCTCATTACCGTCCCGCATTGCCATATAATGCGGAGACATGATCTCAATACCGGCAGCATTGAAGATATCCTGGATGTTCTGATGCAAATTGGAGTAGATCTCACCGAGACGATCGGCCTCCTTGATATAGGCATTTACCTGATAGACCGGGTACCAGTCGCTGAGTGAAGTCTCGAGCACAAAGGGACGGGGGGCGTCTATCACTCCGGGGGTATTCAGAGCAGCTTCTATCAAGAGCTGGTGCACTTTGCGCCAAGGGACATCATAGCCAATGGTAACTTCGGAATGGATAATGAGGCCGTATTCGCGTGCCGAAGCACTATAATTCACGGTGTGCGAAGACATGATAAAAGAGTTGGGGATAGTCACCACTTCATTCTTGGTAGTACGGATACGAGTAACGAGCGGAGTCTTTTCAATGACATTACCCGTCGTTTCATTCAGTTGTATGCGGTCGCCCAACTTGAAGGGGCGCATATAGGTTATCACCAATCCTGCCATGACATTCCCAATTACAGTACTCGACCCCAGCGAAACAATCAGTCCGACAAACACCGATATCCCTTGGAAGACTCCGGACTGCGACCCCGGCAGATAGGGATAAATCATCGCAATCATAAACGCATAGAGCAGAAACCGCACAATGTGGTATGTCGGAATAGCCCAATCGGCATAAAAACCTCTTATCTGCAACCGTTCCGACTGTATCTCATTGGCAAGATAATGAACCAGCCTTACCAAGTACTTCACCGCCAGACATATCACAAAGATGGTAAACAAGTTCGGTACATAGTCGACAATTCCATGCAGAATGCTCTTTACAGGGTCCCAGATATAAGAAAACAGTTGGTAAGCAAAACCTTTCGTCTGTGGAAAAATAGAAAAGAGCAGCGGCACGGTCAGCAGCAACTGAAGAATCATAAATGCATAACGCAGCAGATTGGAAAGGAATACAAGCAGATTGACCTGCTTCTGCGTATCCAGCAACTCATAGTCTTGAATGGAGATCGGTTTCAGGCGCGTATCTTTCAGCTTCTGAATACGTAGTCTGAGCTTTCGGAACAGCCAGTTGGTGAGTTTGAACAAGAAGAACTGCCCCACAAGCACCAGGATGAAGTATAAGATACGTTTGCCCAGTTGCACCAGGCTGTGTTCTTTCTTCATGGATTTCAGCTTGTCTACAATGACATGCCGATGGTTGGCGGCCAGTTGGTCGCGGGTACAGTTCTCCCACAGTCCATCCTGGTCGGTGAAGGAGGCAATTACTTTATCGTTGTACATCAGGTCGGTAACGATATCACTGCTTTCTATATAGAGGGAGTCGGGATGCAGATTGAAACGCCTTCCCAATGTGGTAATATCAAGCGATACAGACTCAGCACGTTGTTGGGGAGTATGCCCGCCACGTTTGGCATAGAGATAGAACAAGGTATCACCTTCTACCACCACCGGTACACCCGGAGTCACCTTGCGGAGCGAGTCGATACGCAGTTTCTGTCCTGCCAGTTTTACCGAATCCGCCGCATAGCTCAGCAGTTTCATCTGCTCCATTTCCATCCGCAGATTGGCTTCATTCAACTTTGCCGCCGCCAGTTCTTCCTTGAGAGCTGACAGGCGTATCGAATCAGAGTCTACTTTCACCGCCACCGGCAAACTGTCCTGATGGAGCGCATCGAGCACTCTATCTACTAATTGTGCCGAAACCTTGCCTACCGGCATAAAGAGCAGCCAAAGGCAAAAAAGATAAACCGCTTTCATATCATTCCTAATGGGTAGTTTTAATTGTGTTCAATAAAGCGCACAAACATACAGAATGTTTTTGATTTTAAATCTTATTTTCAATTCAAAATGACAAAGCGCCGGAAAGAAATCACTATTATTGCTATCTTTGCCCCGAATTAAGAAAAAAGAAAACCATGAATATACTACTGCTCATCGGAGGACTCCTTCTCATACTGCTGGGTGCCAACGGGCTGACGGACGGCGCAGCATCCGTTGCCAAACGTTTCCGTATACCGTCAATCGTCATCGGACTTACCATCGTAGCATTCGGCACCTCGGCACCGGAACTCACCGTCAGCATATCTTCCGCTCTGAAAGGCAGTGCGGACATCGCCATCGGCAACGTGGTGGGAAGTAATATTTTCAACACGTTGATGATTGTAGGCTGCACCGCACTTTTCGCCCCGATCATCATCACCCGCAACACACTGCGAAGAGAAATCCCTCTCTGCATCCTCTCCTCCCTCGCCCTGCTGATTTGTGCCAACGACGTATTTCTGGACGGCAGCAAAGGAAACGTGCTCAGCATTACCGACGGTTTGCTGCTGCTCTGCTTCTTCGCCATCTTTCTGAGCTACACCTTCGCCATCGCCTCCCACCATCCTCAAGAGAAAGAGGAAGAAACGGAAGAGATCAAACAGCTCCCCATGTGGAAGTCCATACTGTACATCATCGGCGGACTTGGTGCCCTCATTGCCGGAGGAAGCTTCTTTGTGGACGGTGCCAGCGGCATTGCCCGCAGCCTGGGTGTCAGCGAGTCCATCATCGGCCTTACACTGGTGGCGGGCGGCACGTCACTACCCGAACTTGCCACTTCCATCGTCGCCGCCTTAAAGAAGAATCCTGAGATAGCCATTGGCAACGTCATCGGTAGCAATCTTTTCAACATATTCTTTGTGCTGGGTTGCTCGGCTTCCATCACGCCACTACACCTGACCGGTATCACCAACTTCGATTTATGGGTATTGGTAGGTTCGAGCATCCTGCTTTGGTTATTCGGCATTTTCTTCGGAAAACGCACCATCACCCGGATTGAAGGGAGCATCCTGATGCTTTGCTACATCGCTTACACTACCATACTGATATACAATTTGTAAGAACATAAAGATGAAGTCCTTAGGGTATCGTAAAAGTAGACATCCCGCAGACAGTTTTTGGGCACTCCACGCGGTACTTTAAAGATTATCATGTATCTTTGCCACCTCAATATTAAACAACTATGGCAATTACTATCAAGAAAGTTTCCACAAAGAAGGAGTTGAACCAGTTTATCCGCTTCAACTACAAACTATATAAAGAGAACCCATATTCCGTGCCCGACCTCTTTGACGATATGCTCAATACTTTCAACCGGAAGAAGAATGCGGCATTCGAATTTTGCGAAGCCGACTACTTTCTGGCCTATAAGGATGGCAAAATCGTAGGACGTGTAGCTGCCATCATCAATCAAAGAGCGAACGAGACTTGGAACAAAAAGGAGGTTCGCTTCGGCTGGATTGACTTTATTGATGATCCCGAGGTGTCTCAGGCTCTGATGGATACCGTTGAAAAATGGGGCAAGGAAAGAGGCATGACCCACATACAAGGCCCGCTGGGTTTCACCGATTTCGATGCGGAAGGCATGCTCATCGAAGGTTTCGACCAACTCAGTACGATGGCAACTACCTATAATTACCCCTATTACCCGCAGCACATGGAACGCATGGGCTTCGATAAGGATGCCGATTGGGTGGAATACAAAATCTACATTCCGGACGCCATACCGGACAAGCACAAACGAATCTCGGAACTTATCCAACGAAAATATAATCTCAAGATCAAGAAATACACCTCTTCCAAGAAGTTGGCACGCGAGTACGGACAGAAGATTTTCGAACTGATGAACGAAGCATACAGTCCGCTCTACGGATATTCGGCATTATCGCAGCGCCAGATAGACCAGTATGTAAAGATGTATCTGCCGATTATCGACCTGCGCATGGTGACGCTTATCACGGATGCCGATGACCAACTGATAGCTGTAGGTATCTCTATGCCCTCTTTATCCGAAGCATTGCAGAAGGCGCACGGTCGTTTGCTGCCCTTCGGATGGTATCATTTACTGAAAGCGTTGTTCATGAAACGCCGTGCCAAGATGCTCGATCTGCTACTGGTTGCCGTGAAACCTGAATATCAGAATAAAGGTGTTAATGCTTTGTTATTTTCCGATTTAATTCCGGTTTATCAAAAATTAGGTTTTATATTTGCAGAGAGCAACCCCGAGCTGGAGATGAACGGCAAGGTACAAGCCCAATGGGAATACTTCAAGACCGAACAGCATAAACGGCGCCGGGCGTTCATAAAAGAGATAAAATAATCAGGAGAATTTATGGAAGAAATCAACGGACTGATGCCCGAAGGTAATGTAGAATATACGGAAGATAACATTCGTCACTTAGACGATATGGAGCACATCCGTGTCCGTTCGGGCATGTACATCGGCCGTCTGGGTGACGGCTCGCAGAATGACGACGGTATCTATGTATTGTTGAAAGAAGTAATGGACAATAGTATCGATGAATTCAAGATGGGTGCCGGCAAACGCATAGAAGTTACCATTGACGAAAATCTCCGCGTCAGCGTACGCGACTACGGACGAGGCATTCCGCAAGGCAAACTGATAGAGGCGGTCAGCAAACTCAATACCGGCGGTAAGTACGACAGCAAGGCTTTCAAGAAGAGCGTCGGACTGAACGGTGTGGGTATAAAAGCCGTAAATGCGCTCAGCAGCCATTTTGAGGTACGCAGTTACCGCGACGGTAAGGTGCGCATCGCCGTCTTTGAAAAAGGTGTGCTCCAAAGCGACGTGACGGAAGACACGGAAGAAGAAAGCGGAACCTATACTTTCTTTGAACCGGACAGCACGCTTTTCCTCAACTATACATTCCAAAATACATTTGTAGAGACGCTGCTGCGTAACTACACCTATCTTAATACAGGTCTTTCCATTATCTACAACGGTCAGCGCATCCTTTCACGTCATGGACTGGAAGACTTGCTGAAGGATAATATGACCGCCGAGGGCTTATACGACATCATCCACCTGAAAGGAGAAGATATCGAGATAGCTTTCACACATACCAACCAGTATGGCGAAGAATACTATTCTTTCGTCAACGGCCAGCATACCACCCAGGGTGGTACACACCAAAGTGCACTGAAAGAACACATTGCACGCACCATTAAAGAGTTCTACAACAAGAACCAGGAATATTCCGATATCCGTAACGGTATCGTTGCCGCCATTGCCATCAATGTGGAAGAGCCACAGTTTGAAGGACAGACAAAGACCAAACTGGGTTCCCCCTCCATGGAGCCGGGAGGCGTCAGCGTCAACAAGTATGTGGGCGACTTCATCAAGACGGAAGTAGACAACTACCTGCACAAGCATCCACAGGTAGCGGAAGTGATGCTGCAAAAGATACAGGATTCCGAAAAGGAACGCAAAGCCATTGCCGGTGTCACCAAGCTGGCACGCGAACGTGCCAAGAAAGCCAACCTGCACAACCGCAAGTTGCGCGATTGCCGCTATCATCTGAGCGACGGAAAAGGCAAAGAGCAGGAAAGCGATTCGTGTATCTTCATCACCGAGGGAGATTCTGCCAGCGGCTCCATCACCAAGAGCCGCGATGTGAATACCCAAGCCGTATTCAGCCTGCGAGGTAAGCCGCTCAACTCTTACGGACTGACCAAAAAAGTGGTTTACGAGAACGAAGAATTCAACCTGCTGCAAGCAGCCCTGAACATAGAAGACGGCATAGAAGGATTGCGTTACAACAAAGTGATAGTAGCCACCGATGCCGATGTGGACGGTATGCACATCCGCCTGCTGATTATCACGTTCTTCCTGCAATTCTTCCCCGACCTGATAAAGAAGGGACACGTATATATTCTGCAAACTCCACTGTTCCGCGTGCGCAACAAGAAGAAGACCAATTATTGCTATACGGAAGACGAACGCGTAAAAGCGATTGCAGAGTTAGGTCCCAACCCGGAAATCACACGATTCAAAGGTTTGGGAGAAATCTCGCCCGATGAATTCAAGCATTTCATCGGCAAAGACATGCGCCTGGAACAAGTTTCTTTACGCAAAACGGACCTTGTAAAAGAACTGCTGGAGTTCTATATGGGTAAAAATACTATGGAACGGCAGAATTTCATTATCAACAATCTGGTTATAGAAGAAGATCTGGCATCATGAGAAGAGCTATCTTTCCGGGCACATTCGACCCGTTTACCATCGGGCACTCGTCGGTAGTAAGCCGTGCACTGACTTTCATAGACGAAATTGTCATAGGAATCGGTATCAACGAGAACAAGAACACGTACTTCCCTCTTGAGAAGCGTGAAAAGATGATTCGGGACTTCTACCGGAACGAGCCGCGCGTCACCGTGCAATCTTATAATTGCCTGACCATCGACTTTGCCAAGGAAGTAGGCGCCAACCTGATTATACGTGGCATCCGCACCGTGAAAGACTTCGAATACGAAGAAACCATTGCGGACATCAACCGCAAACTGACCGGAATTGAAACTATCCTGCTGTTCACGGAACCGGAACTCACCTGCATCAGTTCTACCACCGTGCGCGAGTTGCTGCAATTTGGAAAAGATATAAGTATGTTCATTCCCGAAGGAATGGAAATTAGTGATAAGTGATTAATAAATAGACAATGAAGAAATTCCTTAGCATTATTACAGTATGTATATGCACCGTGATGGTGCAAGCACAGAAACCGAATAATGAAGCCATACGTAAACTGCAAATGGCTGAGTTCGCCATCGCTAACCTGTACGTAGACAAAGTAGACGAAGATAAGCTGGTAGAAGAAGCCATCATCAAGATGCTGGCACAGCTCGACCCGCACTCTACCTACAACAATGCCGAAGAGGTGAAGAAGATGAACGAACCCCTGCAAGGAAACTTCGAAGGTATCGGCGTACAGTTCCAGATGATAGAAGACACCCTGCTTGTGATACAACCCGTGAGCAACGGTCCGTCCGAAAAGGTAGGCATCCTTGCCGGCGACCGTATTGTAGCCGTAAACGATACCGCCATTGCCGGAGTAAAGATGAGCACAGAGGACATTATGAGCCGTCTGCGCGGTCCGAAGGACTCCGAAGTGAAGCTCACCATCGTACGCCGCGGAGTAGACGATTCACTCTACTTCACTGTAAAACGTGATAAGATACCCATCCTTAGCCTGGACGCCGCTTACATGATACAGCCCAAGACCGGCTATATACGTATCAACCGTTTCGGAGCCACCACTGCCGAGGAATTTACTACCGCCCTGAAGGGACTTCAGAAGAAAGGCATGAAGGACCTCATCCTTGACCTGCAAGGCAACGGCGGAGGTTATCTGAATGCCGCCATCGACCTCGCCAACGAATTCCTTCAACAGAAAGAGTTGATAGTCTATACCGAGGGCAGGGCTGCACGCCGCAGTGACTTCTTCGCCAAAGGTACCGGAAACTTCAAGAACGGACGCCTCATCGTACTGGTAGACGAGTACTCTGCTTCCGCCAGCGAAATCTTGACCGGCGCCATACAAGATTGGGACAGAGGTGTAGTGGTAGGACGCCGTACCTTCGGCAAAGGTCTGGTACAACGCCCCATCGACTTGCCGGACGGTTCCATGATACGCCTTACCATCGCCCGTTACTATACCCCTTCTGGACGTTGCATCCAGAAGCCTTATGACAACACCGCCAATCTGGACGGCAGAGTCAAAGGAGATGATAACCAGGAAAAATACAACCTGGAGCTGGTAGAACGCTTCAACCACGGCGAAATGATTCATGCCGACAGCATCCACTTTGCCGACTCCCTGAAAGTACAGACCAAACGCCTGGGACGTACCGTCTATGGCGGCGGAGGCATCATGCCGGACTACTTCGTTCCGATAGATACCACCCAATACACCGACTACCACCGCAACCTGGTGGCCAAAGGCGTAGTTATCAAATCGACCACCGGCTACATTGAGAAACACCGGAAAGAGCTGAAGGACAAATACAAGAAGTTCGAGACCTTCAACGATAAGTTTGAAATAAACGATAACTTCCTGGCCGACATACGCGCCATGGCCGACAAAGAGAAGATAGAGTTCAACGAAAGCCAGTACAACCAATCGTTGCCGCTCATCAAAGCACAACTCAAAGCATTGATAGCCCGCGATCTGTGGGATATGAACGAGTATTACCAGGTAATGAATTCGATGAACAACAGCGTGCAGCAGGCTTTGAAACTCCTGCAAAGCGATGCCTACGAACAAACTCTAAAAGCCAAGCCATGAGATAGAAACCTTAGCCCAATCTAATTTATCATGAAACGCCTCATAACGATACTTGTACTTCTGCAATGGGCCATTGCCTGTATAGGTCAAGCTTATGAGTCAGACATTTATTTCTCCCATTTGGATAATACCAACGGGCTCTCTTCCAATGAAATCACCTGCATCTTCAAAGATTCACGCGGTTTCATGTGGTTTGGAACTGTCTCGCACATCAATCGTTATGATGCCAATTCCTTCAAGACGTTCCAGCACCGCGAGAACGGGGCGCCTTTTTCAGAAGAAACCGTCTTCAGGATGAGCGAGACTAAAGACGGGCTTCTCTGGATTACTTACAAAGACCAACAAATCAGCGTTTTCAACCCAGAGAAGAACACCTTTCACACAGCTTCCGAGATAGCCCGTTCACTCAACATATCGCAAGAGATTTACCAAGTATTTCCTGCAATAGACAATAATCTGCTTTTTACCGACAAGCAAGGCAATGTATATCTTTACAGTTACTTTGCGAAGACCGTAACCACTCTCAAGAACAATCAGGAGCAATGTCCGGTTTCGGCTATAGCCATCTACGAAAGCGAAATGTACCTGCTATACAGCAACGGACTGCTGGAATGTGTAAACCTGAACCGCTTCGAAACCCTGTTCAAGACCGAATACCTGCACCAGCAACATCCCGACCTCACCACCGGATGGAATGTGTACATCGACCGGGACGGAGAGTTATGGATTTATCAGGATGCCCCCAATTATTGGGGAGTTTATCTGTATTCCCCGCAAGAAAACACATGGCGCAAGTTCGATACCCAATCCAAAGTCAAGCTATCGTCCAACATGGTGAGGGGGATAGAGCAGAGCAGCAACGGCATCATCTGGATAGCTACCGACCACGGCGGCCTCAACCTGTACGACAAACGGACGGAAAGAATCACCTGCCTCAGAAACAATCCTTTCGTCAAGGGCAGCATCAGTCAAAACAGTATCATATCCATCTACAAGGATAATGAAGAAATCATCTGGCTGGGCACTTATAAGAAAGGTGTAGATTATCATCACAAGAATCTCTTCAAGTTCAAACGTCTGCTATACCCGCTGTCTGCCGACAGTGGTATCGAGGAAAATGATTGCACCTGCATTCTTCAGGACTCCCCGCAGCAGTTGTGGATAGGTACCAACGGCGGCGGACTGCTCTGCTACAACCGGCTGACGCAGGAATATAAACGCTATGTGCACAATCCGCAGAATCCCGGCAGCCTGTCTTCCAACATCATTGTATATATGATAAAAGATAAAAAGGGGCGCCTCTGGATAGGTACCTACATGGGCGGGCTGGTCTGTTTCGACGGGCAGTTCCATACCTTCTCGCCTCGGAAAATCAAGAAAGGACACAATGAGCTGACCAGCATTACCAGCATGGAGTACGATGGCGACAACAGCCTTTGGATAGGGACATTGGAAGACGGATTCTACCATTTCGATATCGATACGAAAACGTGGGAAGAGAAACATATAGTATATGGCAAAGACAGCCTTTACCAGAAGAAAGTCAATGCGATAGCCCTGGGAGGACAGCATGAGTTATTCATCAGCACCAGCCAAGGCATTAACATATTCAACACCGCTACCCAGAAAATACAGATGCTGAACGAGGAGTTCTCCCAGGGACATGCCATCAACGAAACTTATTTCTACACCATTTATGTAGATTCCAACAACCGGCTGTGGATGGGAGGCAACAACGGCATCTACATCTGCAACAGAAATACCGGGGAACTACTTCATTTCGATACAGACAACGGGCTGCCGGACAATCATATCTCCATCTTCCGGGAAGACCTCAAAGGCTACATGTGGATTGGCACCAAGAACGGACTGACAAAAGCGAAACTGGAAACCACCCAGGACAAGACCGGCTGCAACTTCCAGAACTATATGCAGGAAGACGGCCTGCCCTCCGCAACCTTCAACCGCAATGCCGGTTCTACAGACAAGGACGGAAACTTCATCTTCGGGACGACCAACGGATTGGCCATCTTCACTCCCCACGAGATAGACCTCAGGCAGAACTCACCCAAGATAATGATTACAGACCTGCAGGTACAGAACCAAATCATCTCTCCCAATACGCCGTATGACGGAAAGCCCATCATAGCGAGTGACATCAGCTATTCCCCCCAGATCAGTTTAAACTACGGACAGCATAACCTGGCACTGAGCCTGGCTATTCTGGACTATCTGCACCCGCAGAAGAACAGCATCTCTTACAAAATGGAGGGTCTCGACTCGCAATGGAACGAAATAGCCAGCAACCACCAGCTCGTCACCTATACAAACCTGAATCCGGGAGACTATGTATTCATGGCCAAAGCCAGCAACCCCAACAACGGACAGACCAGCGAGACAATACAGATTCCCATTCACATAGCACCTCCATTCTATTCGTCCATATATGCTTATGTACTGTACATCATTCTGCTTCTTGTCATTCTGTACCTGATACTGCGCTATATCCTGAACATACAGAATAAGAGATTCAGATACGAAAAGGAGAAGATGGTGTCGCGCCAGCAACACGACATGGACGAAATGAAACTGCGCTTCTTCACCAATATCAGCCATGAGTTCCGCACGCCGCTCTCACTCATCATCCTGCCTGTCGAGCGCTTGCTGAAGACGGAACAAAATGCCGAGCTACGGATGTCTTACCAACTGATCCGACAAAATGCGCAACAACTGTTGGATTTGGTGAATCAAGTGCTGGACTTCCGCAAAATAGATAAAAAGAAACACCAACTCATATTATCCTCAGGAGATATCGTGCTGTTTGTAAACGATATCGTCCGGTCTTTCCGCCAACTGTCCGAGGAAAAGGAAATCTCTTTTTCTTTTTCCTCGTCCACTCCTTCGTTTATCATCAAGTTCGATGCCGACAAGGTGCGTAAGATCCTGACCAACCTGCTGAACAATGCATTCAAATTCACCCCGGAGAAGGGAAAGATAACCGTCAAGCTATTCCCTATACAACGGAAAGAGCAGTTGCAACTTTGCATAGAGGTGTCGGACACCGGAATCGGCATCCTTCCGGAAGACCAGAAACATATATTCGACCGCTTCTATCAGGCAAACGATGACAGCAGGGGAACCGGTATCGGACTGCATTTATGCCACGAGTTTGCAGAAATACATCATGGAGAGATAACAGTAGACAGCACCTACGGACAGGGCAGCACTTTCGCCTTTTACTTCCCCATCGAAACAAACGAATATCAGGAAACAATACATGATGTAGAGGAAGAAAGCATTGCAATTCCTCCCACCGAACTCCCGAATGAGAGCGAACCGGAAGAAAAGGCAAACGCCCAAAAGCCCACTATCCTGCTGGTGGACGACAACAAGGACTTCCGCGAGTACATTTCGCTCTGCCTCAAGGAGACCTACAATGTAATAACGCAACCCAATGGCCAGGAAGCCTGGGAATGTATACTAAAAACATTCCCGGATATAGTCATTACAGACATCATGATGCCGGTAATGGACGGAATCAGTCTATGCCGTCTGATAAAGGGGGATGTACGCACTTCACACATCCCGGTAATACTGCTCACTGCCAAAACCGGACAAGAGAATGAATACACCGGCCTGCAAGCCGGTGCCGATGATTACATCTGCAAGCCTTTCAATATAGATGTGCTTTCCTTGAAAATAAAGCATATCGCCGAGCAGCAGGCACAGATACAGCAGAAGTTGATGAAGTCATCGCGTACCAGCATCCAGCTTGCCGACGCCCCAATCAGTTCCCTGGACGAGGAACTGATACGAAAAGCAATCGCTTACATCGAGCAGGAACGGTCGAACCCGTTGCTTTCAGTTGAACTGCTCAGCAAGCAGATGTGCATGAGCAGAACCAATTTCTATAAGAAGTCGCTTTCCCTGACCGGAAAAACTCCACTCGAACTTATACGCTCGGTACGATTGAGATACGCAGCACAATTATTGGAAAAGACCCAGCTACGTATCAATGAAATAGCCATGGAAATAGGCATGAACGACATCAAAGCCTTCCGCAAATATTTCAAAGAAGAGTTCGGGATGCTGCCCTCGGAATACGAGAGAAACAGCAACAAACCTTCCATTACCCAAACGAGCCCCGAATAGGAACCATCTGCCCTACCCCGGCAACCAATCTCCCCTCTCATTGAAACAAATCTCCCCCTCCCTTTCCATAATAACGGGTTAATTTTACAACGAAGTAAAAAACACCATTTATAAATCAATAACTAATATGGAAAGACACTTAAAATCGCATCTTGCATGCACACTGTTTGCCCTGTTGCTAACATGCACCACTTGGGCAGGAAACTACAAAAGCTTCAAAGTATCTGTTTACACACGTGCCTACGAAGTAGAAAAGATGAAAGACTTGCAATGGCTGGACTCCACATGGAATATCATATCCAGCCAGGTGAAAGTAGATAAAATCTATCTCGAAACCCACCGCGACCTGCTCATCGTACCCGATGCCACCCTGGAACAAGCCAAACGCTTCTTTAAGGAAAAAGGAGTGGAAGTAGGAGGCGGTATCACCTACACCATCGACGAATCGAACAGCTTCGAGACTTTCTGCTACTCCAACCCCGATCACCGGAAGAAAGTACGCGAGATTGCCGAACATACGGCAAAGCATTTCGACGATTTCATTCTGGACGACTTCTTCTTCACCAGCTGCAAGTCGGACATCGAAATCAAGGCCAAAGGAGAACAGAGTTGGACTAAATACCGTCTGGACCTGATGACCAAAGCCGGTCAGGAATTGGTGCTACAACCTGCCAAGAAAGTGAATCCGAAGGTAAAAGTGATTATCAAATACCCCAACTGGTACGATCATTTCCAGGGACTGGGCTTCGACCTGGAGCGCGGACCGCAACTCTTCGACGCTATATGGACCGGAACGGAGACACGCGACCCGGGTACCGCCCAACACTTGCAGAATTACTTGAGCTACAACATCATCCGCTATTTTGATAATCTCCGTCCCGGATACAACTTAGGAGGATGGGTAGATGCAGGGGGCAGCAATATGGGTATGGACCGCTACGCCGAGCAGTTGTGGCTGACCATGTTTGCCAAAGCTCCCGAAATCAACTTGTTTGCCTACCATCAGCTAATCGGGGTAAAGCTCAATCCTGATGTACACCGTAAGCAATGGCAAGGACAAGGCACCAGCTTCGACTATGACGAAATGATGCAGCCGGTAGCATTGAACGGCGGTGCCAAGGTAGTTCCCACCACCATGGCACGTGTAGCAGGTGTGGCTTTCGAACAGATTGACCAGTTTGTATACAAGCTCGGTAACCCCGTCGGCATCTACTCATACAAACCCTTCCATTCACTGGGCGATGATTTCTTGCAGAACTATTTAGGAATGATAGGATTGCCCATGAACATGGTACCGAGATTCCCCGAAAACCAGAAAGTGGTTCTGCTTACCGAACAGGCAGCTGCAGACCCGAAGATAATGACACACATCAAGAAGCAACTGCAAAGCGGCCACGATGTAGTCATCACAAGCAGCTTGCTGAAAGCCATCCCCGACCAGATAGCACAAGTCTCGGAACTCCGCTGCACGGATCTGAAAGCCATCGTCAATGATATGGGTAGACACGGAAAACTGGACAGAGAGATCCTGATTCCGCAGGTACGCTATCAGACCAATGATGCCTGGGAAGTAATCAGTGCAGGACGTCCGTTGGACGGAGGGGTATCGGGCTATCCCATCATGCTGCGCGCTCCTTACTCTACAGGAAATCTGTACGTACTGACGATTCCCGATGATATGGGCAATCTGTACGACTATCCGGCAAGCGCACTCAACGTTATCCGCCGCATCCTCTCACAAGACCTGGACGTACGCCTCGAAGGCCCGTCGAAAGTTGCCTTGATGGTATACGACAATGGCACTTTCATCGTAGAGTCTTTCCTGGATGAAGCCGTGACCGTACAAGTAGTAACGGACGAGAAAGTATCTTCACTGACAGACATTGTAAGCGGGAAATCATACCTGCCTTCCAACGGAAAGAACAGTTACCGCGTCACTTTAATGCCTCATTCTTATAAGGTATTCAAGAAAGAAACAAAATAAAGAATTGAAGTTATGAAACACATCAATAAACTTTTCACCGCACTGGGCATCACCCTGCTGACTGCCTGTGCACAGAAACCAAGCGAGAACGTACAGGTATCTCCACTGATGCAGAATGAAGATAAAATCACAGACCTGATTTCCCGCATGACGCTCGAAGAGAAAGTGAACATGCTGCATGGTAAGCACATGTTCTCTTCGGCAGGCGTAGAGCGCTTGGGCATAGCAGATGTGAAATATGCCGACGGCCCCTTCGGCATCCGTGAAGAAATGGAGCCGCACTCGTGGAACTCAATAGGACTGACTACCGACTCGGCAACCTTCTTCCCCACCGGTTCGGCCCTGGCAGCTACATGGAGCGAGGACATGGCTTACCAATATGGTATGGGTATGGCCAAAGAAGCCCGGCTGAGAGGCAAGGACATGATACTGGGCCCGGCCATCAACATCCAGCGCCTGCCCACCGGAGGGCGTACTTACGAATATTTAAGCGAAGACCCCATATTGAGCGCCGCACTTGCCGTACAATACACACTGGGTGCTCAGGATAACGGAGCCGCCGTCTGCCTGAAACACTATGCGCTCAACAACCAGGAGAACGACCGTGGAAGCATTGATGTAAAGGTAAGCCCGCGTGCCATGCGCGAAATCTACCTGCCTCCCTTCGAAGCTGCCGTAAAGGAAGCGGATGCTTACGGAGTGATGGCTGCTTATAATAAGGTAGAAGGATATTGGTGCTCGGAGAACGGAATGCTGCTGAATGAAATCCTGCGCGACGAATGGGGATTCCACGGAATGGTCATCTCGGATTGGGGCGGTGTGCACAATACCGTAAATGCTGCAATGAACGGAATGGACGTTGAAATGCCGGGCGACCGCTACTTCGGACAAGCCTTACTCGATTCGGTGAAAGCCGGTGTAGTGCCCGAAAGCGTCATCGATAGCAAGGTGCGCAACATCCTGCGCGTCCGTCTTGCCGTGAAAGCCGTACCGGAAGAAGAAGCCAACAAAATGATGACTTCCCAGCCCGAACAGCAACAGATTGCTTACAATGTAGCATCAAAATCCATTGTACTGCTGAAGAACCAGAACGAACTGCTTCCCATCCAAACGGATAAATACAAGAAGATTGCCGTTATCGGCGATAATGCTGTACGGGAACAGGCATTAGGCGGTGTAGGAGCAGGGGTCAAGACTCTGTATGAAGTCACCCCGCTGGAAGGACTCCTCAAGCAGCTCAGTGGTACGGATGCTCAAGTGGAATGGGCACAAGGCTACCGTGCATTCAGCAAACACGAACGTGAAACCCGTGTTTCTCCGTATACCAAAGCCGACCCCAAGCTGATGAGTGAAGCCGTACAGCTTGCCAAGAATTCAGATCTCGTGATTTTCGTTGCCGGTGACAACCGGGAAGTAGAGACGGAAGGCAGCGACCGCAAAGCCATCACCCTGCCCATGGGACAGGATGAACTGTTGAAAGCGCTTGCCGCTGCAAATCCCAATATTGTTACGGTGCTCGTAACCGGAGGTCCTTTGGACCTGCGTGTTGTAGACCAGGCATCACCTGCCATCCTCGTTTCATGGTTCAACGGTACCGAAGGCGGTAACGCACTGGCCGACGTACTGTTAGGAAAGATATCGCCTTCGGGTAAATTGCCGTTTACGTTCCCCATACGCTTGGAAGACTCTCCCGCTTATAGCCTGAAAGTATATCCGCAGGACGAACGCCAGAAACAGGATGATATCTTCGTGAATCTGGTAGACGAAAAGGAAACGGATCAGAAGAGCGGACCGACTGCCGATTATGCTGAAGGTATATTTGTAGGTTACCGCTGGTACGACACCAAGCATGTCCCCGTACAATATCCGTTCGGACACGGACTTTCCTATACCACTTTCAACTATTCCGATCTGCAAGTCAAGGCGGACAATGAGAAATTGTATGTAGAACTGAACCTCAGCAATACAGGCAAACGCAGCGGAGAAGAGGTCGTACAAATCTACGTCAGCCGCCCCGATTCCAAGATTGAACGCCCGCTGAAGGAGTTGAAAGGATTCCAACGGGTAGCTTTGCAAGCGGATGAAAGTAAATCTGTAAAGATAGAAATTCCTCTTGAGAAGCTGCGCCATTGGGATGAAGCAGCCAATGATTGGAAGTTGGAACCGGGTGCTGTGGAAGTACAAGCAGGCGGTTCGTCACAAGACATCAAGCTAAACCAGACAATAGATATTAAATAGATTCTCAGACACCAGTCCCTGTCATGACAAACACTTGTGTTTGTTGTGACAGACACTTGTGTTTGTCACGATAGACACTGGTGTCTGTCATGACAGGGACTGGCGTCTGTCAAACGCCTCAATATCAATGCTGAAGACATCCCTTTTATTCTCCGAACAGCCACTTATTCAGCCATCGGTTTATATAGACATTCGCTACCGAGCACCCGATGCCGATTGCCGCTCCCGCCAATACATCGGTCGGATAATGCACCCCCTCGTTCATACGCGAGACTCCTACGGAGCAAGCCCACAAAGCAGACGGCGCTATCACATACCACTTGGGATACTTTATGCACAAAGAGGTGGCAAGCGCAAAGGCTGTTGACGTATGCGACGAAGGAAAAGAAGGACTGCTCTCATAACTGTACGGATGCACGCGGTCAGGATATCTGTCATAAGGGCGTGCGCGGTCTACCAAGTATTTCAGACCATAAGTCACAACAAACGTTCCGGCAACGCTTGTCCCCACATACACCGCATCTTTCAATAATTGCTTATCATGTTTTACCCAGGCCGCCACAGCCATTGCTACCGGAATACCGAGAACAACATAAGGTTCCGACCGGGAAATTATCTTATTATAATTACGGATAAATTTACCATCCCAACTGTTTATCTCGTGCAGAGTATTGATATCCCAATTTTGCGCCGAAAGACTGAATACAACAATGGAGATAAAATATACAAAAAAAAAGGTCCTTTTCATGAAGTCTTCACGTTAGTTTGGCGCAAAGATAGTCCAAATAGTTAGAGTTTTCATAAAAATATCCTATCTTTGTTGCCACATTTATAATAATTCGCCTATCATTTCATGACATTGGATACTTGTTGTACGCGGCAAATTGACTGTGCGTTATGTCCCCAAAAATCAGAAGGAGTATTGATCTACAGACAATACCCCCAAGGGCAACATTTTTCTGCTGAAAAGTGCACACAAAACTGCATGATATTTTTGCTAAAAGGTGAATTGCTTGTAAATAGCGAAGAATATCCCGGTACTACTCTTCAAAGTCGCCAGTTCATACTGCAAGCAATCGGCTCCAAAGTCGAACTTTTAGCATTGAGCAATGTAGAATATATCGTTTATTGGTTTACCGAACTTCCGGTACTCTGCGAGGAACGTTACAAAGAAATTCTGAAAAGTGCGGAATCTCCTTTGACGTATGCCCCGCTAACAGCCGTTTCCATACTCGAAAACCTGCTGAAAAACCTTGCCGGCTACTTCAGGGAACAACCCTATGCCTGCAGCAAGTATGTCGACATCAAATGCCAGGAACTGGTGTATATCCTGACCTGTTACTATCCGCTACGTCAGATCAGTACCTTCTTCTATCCTATCAGCACTTATACGGAAAGCTTCCAGTACTTCGTCATGCAGAACTATGACAAGGTGAAGAATGTGGAAGAATTTGCCCATCTTGGCGGATATACCACCACCACATTCCGCCGTCTTTTTAAAAACATGTATGGAGTGCCGGTGTACGAATGGATTCTGGACAAGAAACGCGAAGGCATATTGAACGACCTCCAATATACCAAGCAACGTATATCCGTCATCAGTGCCCGCTATGGTTTCGACTCCTTATCCCACTTTGCACACTTCTGCAAGGACTCTTTCGGAGATACCCCCCGCTCCTTGCGGAAACGTGCGGCCAACGGAGAGAAAATTTCCATAATCTGTAAGGAAAGAGGAGACGCTTCGGGCAGGGAACAAGAAGACGAGGAAGAATAATCTGTTTCCTGCCTTATTCTCTTATCAACTTCCTCCCTCCCCGATTACGGAATTATTTCTTTAATCGCTTGTTTAATCAAGGTATTTCATCTATTTTTGCGAGAAATTAGCATAACGTCTCTTAATAGAATATATTTTCAAACTATTAAATAACTTAAATTCAATCATTTATGTGGTTAAGTAATTCATCTGTAGGAAGGAAAGTGGTGATGAGCGTTACCGGTATCGCCCTTGTCCTGTTTCTGACGTTTCACATGGCGATGAACCTGGTTGCATTGATCTCGGCCGAGGGATACAACATGGTTTGTGAGTTCCTGGGAGCAAACTGGTATGCCCTGGTGGCTACGGTAGGTTTGGCTGCCCTCTTCATCATTCACATCATCTACGCTTTCTGGCTGACGATGCAAAACCGCAAGGCACGCGGTAGTGAACGTTATGCAGTAGTAGACAAACCTAAAACCGTAGAATGGGCTTCTCAAAACATGCTCGTGCTGGGTCTTATCGTAATTGTAGGTTTGGGTCTGCACCTGGTAAACTTCTGGTCTAAAATGCAGCTTCCCGAGTTGATGCACAACATGGGCATGAATGCCGATGCCGGTGCTCTGGCGTATGCTGCCAACGGTGTTTATCACATTGAGAACACATTCGGCAATCCGGTGTACGTAGTGCTTTACCTCGTTTGGCTGGGCGCATTGTGGTTCCACCTGACTCACGGTTTCTGGAGCTCCATGCAATCTTTGGGTTGGAACAACAAAGTATGGATTAACCGTTGGAAATGCATCTCCAACATCTACTCCACTATCGTTGTTGTATGCTTCGCCCTGGTAGTTGTCGTATTTTTTGCTAAATCATTATGCGGCGCTTGCTAAATTATAAATTGTAAATGATTAAATTGTAATAGCATTATGACTAAGATAGATTCTAAAATACCGGAAGGACCGGTGGCTGAGAAATGGACCAACTATAAAGCTCACCAAAAATTAGTAAACCCCGCTAACAAGCGCCGTTTGGACATCATCGTAGTAGGAACCGGACTGGCAGGTGCCAGTGCTGCCGCTTCACTCGGTGAAATGGGTTTCAGAGTATTCAACTTCTGCATCCAGGATTCTCCGCGCCGTGCACACTCCATCGCTGCACAGGGAGGTATCAATGCTGCCAAGAATTACCAAAACGACGGTGACTCCATCTACCGTCTGTTCTACGATACAGTAAAGGGCGGTGACTACCGTGCCCGCGAAGCCAACGTTTACCGTCTGGCCGAAGTTTCAAACAGTATTATCGACCAGTGCGTGGCACAAGGCGTACCTTTCGCCCGCGAATACGGCGGTTTGCTCGACAACCGTTCTTTTGGTGGCGCACAGGTATCACGTACATTCTACGCTAAAGGCCAGACCGGTCAGCAGCTGTTGCTGGGTGCTTACTCTGCACTGAGCCGCCAGGTGAACGTAGGTACTGTGAAACTCTTTACCCGCTATGAAATGCAGGACGTTGTCCTCATCGACGGACGCGCCCGCGGTATCATCGCAAAGAACCTCGTAACCGGTAAGCTGGAACGCTTCGCTGCTCATGCAGTGGTAATCGCTACCGGTGGTTACGGAAATGCATACTTCCTCTCTACCAACGCTATGACTTGTAACTGTACAGCTGCTGTAGCTTGCTACCGCAAGGGTGCTTGGATGGCGAACCCCGCTTACGTACAGATTCACCCGACTTGTATCCCCGTACATGGTGACAAGCAGTCCAAGCTGACTTTGATGTCCGAGTCTCTGCGTAACGACGGTCGTATCTGGGTTCCCAAGAAACTGGAAGACGCCAAGAAGTTGCAGGAAGGCACTCTGCAAGGAAAAGATATCCCCGAAGAAGACCGCGACTATTACTTGGAACGCCGCTATCCGGCATTCGGTAACCTCGTTCCGCGTGACGTTGCCAGCCGCGCTGCCAAAGAACGTTGCGACAAGGGCTTCGGTGTAAATAACACCGGTCTGGCCGTATTCCTCGACTTCTCCGATGCTATCAACCGTCTGGGCAAAGACGTAGTGGCACAACGCTACGGTAACCTCTTCGATATGTACGAAGAAATCACCGACGTCAGTCCGTACGATAATCCGATGATGATTTATCCGGCTATCCACTATACGATGGGTGGTATCTGGGTAGACTACGAACTGATGACCTCTATCAAAGGTCTGTTCGCTATCGGCGAATGTAACTTCTCCGACCACGGTGCCAACCGCCTCGGTGCTTCTGCATTGATGCAAGGTCTGGCCGACGGTTATTTTGTATTACCTTACACCATTCAGAACTATCTGGCCGACCAGATCACCGTTCCCCGCTTCTCTACCGATCTGCCCGAGTTTGCAGCTGCCGAAAAGGCTATCCAGGACAAGATTAACTGGATGATGAACATCAAGGGTAAGAAGTCCGTAGACTCCATCCACAAGGAACTGGGCCACGTGATGTGGGAATATGTAGGTATGGGACGTACTGCCGAAGGCTTGAAGACCGGTATCCAGAAGATGAAAGAAATCCGCAAGGAATTCGAAACCAACCTCTTCATCCCCGGCGATAAAGAAGGTATGAACGTAGAACTCGACAAGGCCATTCGTCTGTATGACTTCATCATCATGGGCGAATTGGTAGCTTACGATGCCCTGAACCGCGACGAAAGCTGCGGTGGTCACTTCCGTGAAGAATATCAGACCGAAGAAGGCGAAGCCAAGCGCGACGACGAAAACTTCTTCTACGTGGCTTGCTGGGAATACCAAGGCTCCGACGAAAAGGCTCCGGTATTGCTGAAAGAACCGCTGGTTTACGAAGCAATCAAGGTACAGACTCGTAACTATAAGAGCTAATCGGGAAGTTGAACATTTAAAGAACTAAAGAAAATGGATAAAAATATATCATTTACGCTCAAGGTATGGCGCCAGAAGGGTCCGAAAGCGAAAGGCGCTTTTGAAACATACCAAATGAAAGATATCCCCGGTGATACTTCATTCCTCGAAATGCTGGATATCCTGAACGAACAGCTCATCAGCGAAGGTAAAGAACCGGTTGTATTCGACCACGACTGCCGCGAAGGTATCTGCGGTATGTGCTCGCTCTACATCAACGGACACCCGCACGGACCGGCAACCGGTGCTACCACTTGCCAGATCTACATGCGTCGTTTCAAGGATGGCGATACTATCACCGTAGAACCGTGGCGTTCTGCCGGTTTCCCGGTTATCAAGGACTTGATGGTAGACCGTACGGCTTATGACAAGATTATGCAGGCCGGTGGTTACATCAGCATACGTACAGGTGCTCCTCAGGATGCCAACGCTATCTTGATTCCGAAGCAGGTTGCCGACGAGGCTATGGATGCTGCCAGTTGCATCGGTTGCGGTGCTTGTGTAGCAGCTTGTAAGAATGGTTCTGCCATGTTGTTCGTTTCTGCCAAGGTAAGCCAGTTGAACCTGCTGCCCCAAGGCAAACCGGAAGCATTGCGCCGTGCCAAAGCTATGCTGAGCAAGATGGACGAACTTGGTTTCGGTAACTGTACAAACACCCGTGCATGCGAGGCCGAATGCCCGAAGAACGTTTCTATCAGCAACATCGCCCGCTTGAACCGCGACTTTATCATCGCAAAGCTGAAAGACTAATCAGCCTTATTTGATTAATATCACAAGAAGCTCCTCTGCCGGGAAACTGGTGGGGGAGCTTTTTTTACAAGTAGCCTGCATCTTCATCACCCGACATATACTTCCACGAAAGCGCACACAAATACAACCAAAAGCGTTATCTTTGCAGTCATTATCCCAAAGAAGAAGATTATGAAAGTCATTGTCGACAATAAAATACCCTTCATAAAAGAAGCGATCGAAAAGATAGCTGATGAGGTGGTTTACCTTCCCGGAAAAGACTTTACGCCTGTAGCGGTAAAAGATGCGGATGCACTGATTATCCGTACCCGCACCCATTGCAACCGGGCACTGCTGGAAGGCAGTAAAGTCCGCTTCATAGCTACCGCTACCATCGGTTTCGACCACATCGACACGGAATACTGTCGTGAAGCCGGTATCATCTGGACCAATGCTCCGGGTTGTAACTCCGCTTCTGTAGCCCAATACTTGCAATCTTCCTTCCTATTATTACAGGAAATTCGGGGGAAAAAGTTATCCGAACTGACATTGGGAATTGTGGGAATAGGCAACGTAGGCAGTAAAATCGTTGAGGTGGCCCATGAAATGGGGATGCGCGTACTGCAAAACGACCTGCCCCGCGAAGACAAAGAAGGAAAAGCAAACTTCTGTTCCTTACAAACACTGGCGGAAGAATGTGATATCCTCACCTTTCATGTACCTTTATATAAAGAAGGGAAATACAAAACCTACCACCTGGCAGATGATGCTTTCTTTCAATCACTAAAGCGTCGCCCGGTCATCATCAACACCTCGCGCGGCGAAGTAATTGAAACCGGCGCATTGCTGAGCGCCTTAGAGAACGGACAAGTTTCCGATGCCATTATCGATGTTTGGGAGAACGAACCGGACATCAACCTTACCTTATTATATAAGGTGTTCCTTGGAACTCCACATATTGCCGGCTACTCTGCCGACGGAAAAGCGAACGCCACACGCATGTCGCTCGACTCACTTTGCCGCTTTTTCCATATAGAAGCAGACTACCACATCACACCACCCGAACCGGAGAATCCCATCATCATTGCAAACACACCGGCAGAGGCATACTTGCAGATGTACGATCCGCGACGAGACAGCGAAGCGTTAAAGAATCATCCCGAACTATTCGAGAAACTGCGTGGCGACTATCCCCTAAGAAGAGAAAAAGGTGCTTTCACACTGGGTTCAGAAGTTCTTCAATAATCTTCGGATAGTACTCGTATTCCAAAGCATGGATGCGCTGCGCCAACTCATCCAGAGTATCTTCCGGCAGTACGGGGCACTTCACTTGGCAGATAACGGCACCTTCATCATAGCGTTCATTCGTATAATGTATCGTGATACCACTTTCCTTTTCGCCCGCTTCTATCACCGCCTCGTGCACACGGTCGCCATACATTCCCTTCCCACCGAACTTAGGCAAGAGTGAAGGATGTATATTTATCATTTTATTAGGATAAGCATGCAAAATGTTATCCGGTACGCGCGCCAGAAAGCCTGCCAATACAACAAAGTCAATGTTGTGCTCGCGCAGCATCGATAAAATGGCCTCGCCACTTTCCCAATCACTCTTGGCAAAGTACGCACAAGACACTTCCAGCCCCCGTGCACGCTCTAAGACGAACGCATTCTGACGGTTAGTCAAAACCAAACAGACACATGCCGACCCTTTTTCGCGGAAATAACGGATAATATTCTCGGCATTCGTACCGCTACCGGATGCAAAAATAGCTATGTTTTTACTCATAAACCCTCCAATCTCTGCACAAAACCGTGAAAATTGTGCAAAAAACTGCATTTAATTCATCAAATATTTGCGAGGAACGATAAATATTTATTCCTTTGCACCGCAAATTTAAAGAAATAAAACTAATTATTAATTAAAAACTTAAAGTTATGTCTGAAATTGCATCAAGAGTGAAAGCTATTATCGTCGACAAATTGGGCGTTGAAGAATCAGAAGTAAAAACTGAAGCTAGCTTCACTAACGATCTGGGAGCAGATTCACTTGACACTGTAGAACTTATCATGGAATTCGAAAAAGAATTCGGCATTTCTATCCCTGATGACCAAGCTGAAAAGATTGCTACTGTGGGCGATGCCGTTACTTACATCGAAGAACACGCTAAGTAATTATCCATCAGTTACAAAACATGGAATTAAAAAGAGTTGTAGTAACAGGTCTTGGCGCCATTACTCCTATTGGCAACAGTGTTCCCGAATTTTGGGAAAACCTTGTGAATGGGCTTAGTGGAGCTGGACCTATTACTCATTTCGATGCTTCCCTTTTCAAGACTCAATTTGCATGCGAAGTGAAAGGCTTCGATGCCACCAAATATATAGACCGCAAAGAAGCTCGCAAGATGGACTTGTACACGCAATATGCCATCGCCGTAGCCCAAGAAGCGGTAGGTGATTCTGGTCTTGACGTCGAAAATGAGGATTTAAACAGAATCGGTGTCATCTTTGGCGCCGGTATCGGTGGTATCCGTACGTTCGAGGAAGAGGCAGGAAACTATGCCTTGACCGGTAAGGAAAACGGTCCCAAGTTCAATCCGTTCTTCATCCCCAAGATGATTTCGGACATCGCTGCCGGACAAATTTCCATCATGTACGGTTTCCATGGTCCCAACTACGCAACATGTTCTGCATGCGCTACCTCTACCAACGCTATTGCCGATGCATTCAACCTGATCCGTCTGGGCAAGGCCAATGTAATCGTGAGTGGCGGTTCGGAAGCTGCTATCGCCGCTTGCGGTGTAGGTGGTTTCAATGCCATGCATGCATTGTCAACCCGTAATGATTCTCCTGAAAACGCATCCCGCCCGTTCAGTGCAAGCCGTGACGGTTTCGTGATGGGTGAAGGTGGCGGTTGCCTCATTCTCGAAGAATTGGAGCACGCCAAAGCACGTGGTGCTAAGATTTATGCGGAAGTTGCAGGCGTAGGTATGTCTGCCGATGCTCATCACCTGACAGCTTCTCATCCCGAAGGTTTGGGAGCCAAGTTAGTGATGCTGAATGCGTTGGAAGATGCAGAAATGAACCCCGAAGAAGTAGATTATATCAATGTTCACGGTACATCTACTCCGGTAGGTGATATCTCGGAAGCTAAAGCCATCAAAGAGGTATTCGGTCAGCATGCTTATGAACTGAACATCAGTTCTACGAAGTCCATGACCGGTCACTTGCTGGGTGCAGCCGGAGCGGTAGAATCCATTGCAAGTATTCTTGCAATTAAGAATGGTATTGTTCCTCCGACCATCAACCACGAAGAGGGTGATAATGACGAGAACATCGACTATGACCTGAACTTCACGTTCAACAAAGCACAAAAGCGCGAGGTGAACGTAGCTTTGTCCAATACATTTGGATTCGGCGGTCATAATGCATGTGTTATTTTCAAGAAATACGCAGAATAATAGTCGTGTTACGCAATCAAATAGACAAGATAAGACTCCTATTCCGTAAGGATAGAGAGTCTTATCTTTGTTTTTATAAGATACTCGGCTTCTTTCCACGCGATATTCAGGTTTATCAGCAGGCATTGCTGCATAAGTCCATTTCCCTGCGCTCCGAAAAGGGACGCCCCATCAACAACGAGCGGCTGGAATTTCTGGGTGACGCCATACTCGACGCCATCGTGGGGGATATCGTCTTCAAGCATTTCGAAGGCCGTCGCGAAGGTTTCCTCACCAATACACGTTCCAAGATAGTGCAGCGCGAGACGCTGAACAAGCTGGCGGTAGAAATAGGGCTGGATAAACTGGTAAAATACTCCGCCCGCTCCTCTTCACACAACAGTTACATGTACGGCAATGCCTTCGAAGCATTTATCGGTGCCATCTACCTGGACCAGGGCTACGACCGCTGCATGGAATTCATGGTGAAGAAAATATTCAAGAATCACATCGACCTCGACAAAATGTCCCGCAAAGAGGTCAACTTCAAGTCAAAGCTCATTGAGTGGAGCCAGAAGAACAAGATGAAGGTATCTTTCGAGCTTATCGAACAGTTCCTTGATGCCGATTACAATCCGATGTTCCATACCGAAGTGCACATTGAAGGTGTTTCGGCAGGCACCGGCACGGGATATTCCAAGAAAGAGTCGCAACAGAATGCCGCACAAATGGCATTAAAGAAAATCAAGAACGACGATGCTTTCAAAGCAGAGATCCAGGCTGCCAAGGAGCGCAACCACACAACAGACACTCCCGCAGAAGAAGAAACCTCTGCGGAAGAAGAATGTCTTATAGAGCAAGAGAACCTTGCAGAACCGGAATCAGCCGAAACAGATTCCCATCCTACGGCCTTGAACGACTAAATCAGTGTCTTCGGTCACCAGCTTCAGCTTACCGGCAATCTCATCCAAGGGTGCAGAAGAAATCTCATCCCCTTTCAGTGTAACCATACGTCCGAACTGTCCGGTCGCAATCAGCTCCGTGGCATGTCCGCCCATGCGGGTAGACAGGTTACGGTCAAAAGGCGTAGGCGAACCGCCGCGCTGAATATACCCTAACACCGTTTCGCGGGTTTCAATCCCTGTCTCATATTCTATTTCCTGCGCAATGTACTCGGCAGCACGCTTCCGGCCGTCCGTAAGGATACCTTCGGCCACAACTACGATGGAATACGGTTTCCCTTTCTTCAAGCGGTTCAGAATGGTTTCGCCGATATTATGGATGTTATAAGGTATTTCCGGTATCAGAATGACGTCTCCGCCACCCGCCATACCGGAGTATAGAGCAATCCAGCCGGCCTTATGCCCCATTACCTCAATCACCATCACACGTTTGTGCGAGCTGGCAGTGGAGTGCAACCGGTCTATGGCATCCGTAGCAATGCTCACGGCAGAATCGAAGCCGAAAGAGAAGTCGGTACCCCAAATGTCATTGTCAATAGTTTTGGGCACGGAGACGATGTTCAACCCCATAGCGGCAAGCTTTGACGCAGTCTTCTGCGTACCGTTGCCACCGATGCAGACAACGCAGTCCAGCCCCAATTCTTTGACGTTCTCCTCTATCAGAGCCGGTTTATTTACATCAGACATCACCCCGTTCTTCTTGAACGGTTTCTCGCGGGAAGTGCCCAGCATAGTGCCTCCGAGATTCAGCAATCCCGACAAGGATTTATCGGTAAAAGACTCCACGTCTTTGGTCAACAGTCCCTGGAAACCGCTATGAATACCAATCACTTCCATTCCATAATGGTTAATGGCTGTTTTGCACACGCCGCGAATCGTAGCGTTAATGCCGGGACAGTCGCCTCCTGAAGTCAAGATACCTATTCTCATGGCAAATATGTTTAAATGTCGTTTCTTTTTGCATATACGGACGTAAAGATAGAAAAAAAACAGAAAAAAGATAGAGATGCCAATAAATAAGATTATTTTTGCGCTTTAAATTAGATTTCAACAAGAACGATGAATATAACAAAGTTTCTGAATAAGGTATACTTTACCCCCCGTCTGAAAGAAATCGAACAATACACCAGCCATGCCGGTGAATTGCAGCAGCGTGTATTGCAGCGTCTTCTCCGCATGGCGGCAGGCACAGAATGGGGGAAGAAACACGATTATGCCTCTATCCGTACTTACGAAGATTTCAAAAAACGCCTACCTATACAAACTTACGAAGAAATCAAGCCCTACGTGACCCGTCTTCGGGCCGGCGAGCAGAATTTACTCTGGCCTTCGGAAATACGCTGGTTTGCCAAGTCGTCGGGCACTACCAACGATAAGAGTAAGTTCCTCCCGGTGAGTAAGGAGTCCCTGCACGACACGCATTACAAAGGAGGCCGGGACGCTGTTGCCGTCTACCTGGCACAGAATCCAGAAAGCCGTTTCTTCTCCGGCAAGGGGCTTATCCTTGGAGGCAGCCACGCCCCCAACCTTAACACCAACCACAGCCTTGTAGGCGACCTTTCCGCCATCCTGATAGAAAACATAAACCCACTGGTAAACTTCGCCCGTGTACCGAGCAAACAGACTGCTCTGATGGAACACTTCGAGCCGAAGATGGAAGCCATTGCCCGCGAAACGATCCACAGTAACGTCAGCAGCCTTTCAGGCGTACCTTCGTGGATGCTCGTACTCATCAAGCATATACTCGAAAAGACAGGCAAGCAAACCCTGGATGAAGTATGGCCCAACCTGGAAGTGTTCTTCCACGGCGGTGTAGCCTTCACGCCCTATCGCGAACAATATAAGGAAGTGATCCGTAGCAGCAACATGCACTATGTAGAAACTTACAATGCCTCCGAGGGTTACTTCGGCACGCAGAACGACCCGAACGATCCGTCTATGTTGCTGATGATTGACTACGGTATCTTCTACGAATTCATCCCGCTGGAAGATATCGAGAAAGAGAATCCCCGCACCTACTGCCTCGAAGAGGTAGAACTGAATAAGAATTATGCAATGATAATCTCCACCTCCGCCGGCTTGTGGCGATACATGATTGGAGATACGGTGAAGTTCACCAGCAAGAATCCCTACAAGTTTGTTATCACAGGACGTACCAAGCACTACATCAATGCTTTCGGCGAAGAGCTGATTGTGGATAATGCTGAAAAAGGACTGGCCAAAGCATGTGCCGAGACCGGTGCACAGATTGTAGACTATTCTGCCGCTCCCGTCTTTATGGATGCACGTGCCAAGTGCCGCCACCAATGGCTGATAGAGTTTGCCCAGATGCCGGACAGCCTGGAACGCTTTGCCAAGATACTGGACGATACCCTGAAAGAAGTGAATTCCGACTACGAAGCGAAGCGGCAAAACAATCTGGCGTTGCAACCGTTAGAGGTTATCACTGCTCGCAAAGACTTATTCCACGATTGGCTGGATAGCAAAGGAAAGTTGGGCGGACAACACAAGGTGCCACGCCTCAGCAATACAAGAAAATACATTGAAGAGATGCTGAGACTCAACAAATAAGGATTTCCTACGAACAGATACAAAAGAAAGAGACTGTGCAAGAAGGCGACAAACCTTTACACAGTCTCTTTTCGTTTTATAATAGTTGCAAGCAATCAGAAGTTATACGCCAACCCAATGCCCAGAACTTCTTTAAACTGCACCTTCGCTCCCTTCTTTACCCCGTTGTCATCAAATGTTTTCACATCGTTGTCATACTTCAGAGTTGTATTTATAGTAGCCGATAATACTTTATTAATCTTCATGCTGATAAGTACATCCCAATTTACGTCTACATTTCCAAAATCCTTGTTATAAGGAGTAAAAAAATCAGCCGTAGTAATCAGATTTACATTTTCCATCAGCGGCATTTCCGCGCGGGCTTTCACAAAAGCACCGGCTTCTATCTTGAAGTGGTCGCCCGGATCTACTCCAAACGCCCCCAAATCGGAGAGATAGTCATCGCATACAAAAGTCATTTTAGTAGAGGCAGGCGAAAGCAGCAAAGAGTAATTGCTCTTAGGACGCCATTCCATACCTAAGGCGATATTCGAATAGGCAGGAGCAAAGAAATTGGAAATCTCGTGTTCCTTATCGGGATAGTCGTACCCCTTGGCAAATTGTGTATTCAAATCGCCCATAAGCGTATAAAACCAGACATTGTTGGTAGAATAGCCCAATTGGGTGGAAAGCCCGATTTTATCACTGCTTTTTCTCACTCCCTGAGACTTGGTTTTGGACAAACCATAGTCCAGTACCACATTACTCACCCAAAGCCAGTTCCCCTTTTTATGCGTCAGCGATGCGTTCATATAAGCATTTCCGGCAATGGAGTTCTCACCTCCCGCCGACCAGTTCGACATAGCAGTCTGTGACATATTGAGGCCGGTTACTCCTTTCAGTACCCAAGCTCCCTCTTTATATCCTTTATCATCCGTCTGGGCATAGGTCATGGTTGCCATAGCGGCAAATAACATTACAATATATATCCGTTTCATATTACAGTTCGTTTTAAAAGTTTCTCATAAAAAGACGTCTCGTAAGATTAACAAGATTTACGTTCTTTTTGTTCGAGATAGAATAAAACGGATGTTGTAATCAAATAATAATGCCGCCACCCAGCAACAGCCCGCCTTCATCGTAGAAAGCCGCCGCCTGGCCCGGTGCAATAGCCTCCAAAGGCTCTATCAGACGAACGTGCAGCAGCCCCTCCACCGTGAGGCTCACCTTGCAACGGTTTGCCTGCTTGCGATAGCGTATCTTCACAATCACTTCCGCCGCACCCAGCACGCGTCTGGTCTCAATCAGGTTCCATTCCTTCAACCACATCTCCTGTTTATACAATGAAGAGAGTGGCGCAAGAACCACCTCGTTTCTTTCGACAGAGATTTCCTTGACGAAGACAGCTTTATTCAGTTGGATGCCCAAGCCTCTGCGCTGACCGATGGTATAGAAAGGATAACCCTCGTGCCAACCCAGGAAATCCCCGTTTTCATCGATGAATTTCCCTCTGCCGGGCAGTTTTTGGGCACCCACCTCCTGCCGCAGGAAGGAACGGTAATCCAACGGGCAGAAGCATACGCCGATACTGTCTTTCTTCGTTGCCACGCGCTCAAAGCCACGGGCGGCGGCATAAGCACGGGCTTCGTTCTTGGTGAGTTCCCCCATCGGCAGAAGCATACGTTGCAAGATGTCCTGCTTCAAGCCCCAAAGGAAGAAAGTCTGGTCTTTATCTCTATCGGCAGCAGGGGCTATGTAGAACTTGTCATCTATTAAGGCCTTGCGTACATAGTGCCCGGTAGAGATCCAATAAATGCCCTTTTCATCGGCAATTTTAGCCAGGAGCGTCCACTTCAGTTCGTTGTTGCAGAGGGTGCAGGGAACGGGAGTATGCCCCATCAGATATTCATCGAGAAAATAGCGGATGATACGCGAGCGGAACACTTGCCGTGCATCGTAAGTAATGTGTTCTATTCCAAGTCTCGCAGCCAGTGCACGTGCGTCTTCCAAGTATTGTGTCTGCCCTTCTGCCTCGTAGAAACGAAAGGTCACGCCGACCACCTCATAACCCGCTTCTTGCAACTTCATGGCAGCAACAGAACTGTCCGTACCGCCGCTCATACCTAATATTACACGTTTATCTGACTTCATGGATGCAAAAGTAACAAAGGAAAAATTAATTCACTACATTTGCACCGCTTAAAACAATAAAAACAGAACTACTATGGACAATCATTTTAATTACAGCTCAGTACCCTTCCATTACATCCACTGCCTTAACCAGGCTTGTCCACGCGGTGAAAACTGCCTGCGCAGAGTAGTCGCGCTACATGTTCCCAAAGAGGTGCCGGCTGTCATGACCGTAAATCCGGCCCTTTATCCCAAAGACGCCAACCGCTGTCCCTACTTCCGCAGTACCGAGAAATTCCGTTATGCCTGGGGGATAAATGCACTTTTCGACGAAATCCCCTACAAACAGGCGCTGCTACTGAAAAGAGAAATGCACGACCTCTATCCCAAGACAACTTACTACCGCATCTTACACCAAGAACGCCCCCTCTCGCCGGCAGAGCAAGCTGTCATTGCCCGGCTGTTTACAAAAAGCGGTGTCTCCACGGCGCCGGTATTCGACTACTATACTGAAGAGTATAACTGGGAGATGTAACACATCCCTCCGTAAAAAACGCGTATAATACACTTACTATCAAGCACATCAAGGTCCCACCATTTTCTTTCATAGTGGGACCTTAGTTCCGTCGTATAGGGAGGGTAGTTCCATCGTATAGGGAGTGTACTTCCATCGTATAGGGAAAGTACTTCCCCCGTATTGGGACTATGCCTCTATATACTTTCACGCCATACTCCATATACCAGCCGGGCGGGCCGAAGAAGCTTCTTTGCTCTACTATTAATACCCCGGATTTTGTTCCAAGTTAGGATTCTGGTCCAGTACAGATTGGGATATAGGCAACTTATAATAGTTCTTATTGAACAGATTACCCAACGGTGCACGCCCTGCATCACGGTTTGGAAGTGAATTCATCACCTCTTCCACCTTTCCCCAACGTACAAGGTCATACCAACGTTGTCCTTCCAACGCCAGTTCAAGCCTGCGCTCTTTCATCAAGGCTTCAAAGGCTGCTTCCTTGCCAGAAGAAGCAGAAGGAGACAATTCAGCCAGTCCGGCACGATGCCTTACCTGATTAATAATACCTACCGCTTCACTCACATTGCCACTACCCAACAACAGAGCCTCAGCCTTCAACAGCAACACATCCGCATAACGATATTTGATGACCGTGGAATAAGAAGAACGGATCTTATACATAAACGGATAATGTTCTCTCGGGTAGTGATTATCCCACTGACTTTGATAATAAACCACCGTTTCATTCAGACGTTTCTTATCCCCTGCCTCTTCGAAAGCCGCCAGCAAGTCTCTGGACGGTGTTATCCATTTGGCATACGTAAACTGTTTTTCCCAATCGTCCAGGAAGCGTCCTAAAATATTAGGCAACCAAGTCCCGCTTCCGGAAAAGTATTGCGCTTCTAAAATAGATTCAATTGTATTTCTGCATTTGGCATCTATTGCCGGATTATTCAAGCCCGGAGGCAAGGTATCATCCTGAAGTTTCACACCAAACAAGTCATTAAAATCATCTACCAAGCGGAAACCGTCAGCCTCCACCTCGTCGCAATATTTAATGACCTTCGCATAATCACGAAGAGGCTCTTCCGCATACACCTTGGCCAATAAAGTACGGGCTACAGATTTGCTGAAACGCGTCTTATCTACCGGATTATTATCCGGGGCAGCCGTAAGAGCTTCCAGCAGGTCTTTCTCTATCTGAAGATATACTTCCTCCTCTGTGTTCTGCGAAGGGAAATAAGCCGGATATACCTCTTCTACCGTTTCTGAAGTAATATCCCCGGCCTCGGTAGTTACCACCGGCACTCTGCCCCAATTACGCACCATATCAAAATAAATCATGGCTCTGAAAATTTTGGCCTGAGCTTTATAAGACTCACGTTCCTGTACGGTTAATGAGGCATCCGGCACCGCATCAATGTTGCATATCAGTTTGTTTGCCCGTGCAATATCCTCCATAAAGCGGTTCCATCCACGTTGCAAAGGGGGAATTGTACTTGGAATCGTATTACTTTCAAAATATTGCGGAGCACCCGACCGTGTTCCGGCGTATGCATTGTCAGCATGTGTGTCTCCAATCAGGAACATATCTTGATACCAGTGTTCCTGGCGATCACGCATCTGGTCATAAAGGGTCTGCAAGTGGGCCTCCACCGCTGCTTTATCTTTAAAGACAACTCCTTTATCTTCTTCCTTCTGTACTCCTTCCGTTACATCCGAGTACATATCAACCGGATCGTAATCCAGTGAGCACGAGGCAGCAGTAAGGATCAGGCTGCTTACCAATAATCTGAGAATAGATATATGTTTCATAGTCCGTTTCATTTAAAATTCAATATTAATACCAAATACAAACGACTTGCTGTGAGGATAAGATCCCCAGTCAATACCTTGTACCCCACCGTCATTACCCCATTCGTTCACTTCAGGGTCCATACCTTTGTAACCGGTAATTGTCAGCAGGTTATTTGCCGTGAAATAAGGTTGTAAACGCGTAACTCCCCAACGTTTCAATAATTTTCCGGTGAAGTTATAGGAGAAAGTCAAATTCTTGAGCCGCAGATAACTGCCATCTTCTACAAAATAAGAAGAGTTCTTGATCGCAAATCCTGCTTTCGGAACATCCGTAATCTGTCCCGGCTCTCTCCACCTCTTCAGTACCCGTGTAGATTGATTCTTACCGTCAAACATGGCCTCTGTCTCAATACGCGAAGCATTATACACATCATTCCCTTGAGAACCCTGAATAAAGAAACTCAGATTGAAGTTCTTCCAGGAGAAGGTATTCGTCATACCATACGTAAAATCCGGATTAGGATCACCGATATACGTGCGGTCCAAGGCAGAGATAATACCGTCGTCATTCAAGTCCCGATACATCAACTCTCCGGTTTGAGGGTCAACTCCGTCACTGATATAGCCATAGAAGCCTCCCAAGGGGCGTCCCGGTTCATTGCGTACCACATATTCTTTCAGGATATCACTGCTGAGTTGTGCTCCCGAGTATATCTTCTGTAATTCCAGCTTTTCAAGGCGGTTTCTGTTGAAGGATATATTGAAGTCCGTGTTCCAGGTAAAGGCGCCTCTAAAATTCTGTGTACTGACAGAGAATTCAAAACCTTTATTGGTCATTTCTCCCTCGTTACGCACAATATTGTTGGCAGCAGCGGCACCGGCAGGTAAAGAAACATACATCAACATATCGGTAGTCCGCTTGTAATAATAATCCATGGTAACATTGACACGGCTGTTGAACAAAGTTATATCCAGGCCGATATCTGTTTGGGAAGTGGTTTCCCAAGTCAAATCGGAAGTACGCAGATTGGCTTGCGTAATGGTAGGCAGAGCATTGTCATTACCTTCTTTGAACCACTCCTGACGGGTGATGTTATATTTCTGCAAATATGCATAATCGCCTACTCCCGACTGATTACCGGTTTGCCCCCAACTGGCGCGTACTTTCAGATCGTCCAGCCATTCCAAACCGCTCATAAACTTCTCGGAAGACATGCGCCATGCCGCTGATACGGAAGGGAATGTGCCCCAACGATGGTCCGGGTGTAACTTGGATGATCCGTCTCTACGTACATTGGCAGTCACCATGTATTTCCCGTCAAAGTTATAGGACAAACGCCCGAAGTAGGACATGATTCCCCATTCTGAAGCACCGGTACCCGTATTATTCCAGGCTATTTTATTAGCTACGTTCAGTGTTATGATATCGGAGTTCCTGAAATGCGAACCATTAATCCAACTATTCTTATAATTGGAGGTAGTCCATGAAGTACCTGCCATGCCTTCCACATTATGCTTATTGAAAATCTTGTGATAAGTAAGCACATTATCAAAAACAATCACCGTATTCATATTCCGGTTATCCGAAGCACTACCCCATTCGTCAATGCCCTCGATATGTACAGGCGGAGTAAAAGTGGTCTTGATATAGTTCCTACGGTCCAACGTAAAAGAACTCTTTAAGGATAACTCCGGCAGGAAGGTAACAGTTGCATTTCCCGAAGCAATCAAACGGGTTTCCTGGGCTTTATTATCTTTACCGTTCTCCATAGCCTCCACAGGATTCACCAGGTTCATGCCATAGAAATTGCGGTTATAATAATTGTTTTCATCGTTCCATACCGGTACACTGGTCGGAAGATTGATAACAGCCAGCACCACGCCACCACGGTTAGAACCCATTCCGGTAGTAATACCGTTCTTGGCATTATCCGAATAAGAGATATTGGCACCCACTTTCAGCCAGTCCCTTACCTTATTTTCCAGATTGGCACGAAAGTTATACCTGCGGAAGAAAGCTGCCTTCAACACGCCTTGCTCATCCAGATATCCTGCAGACAAATAATACTTGAACTTTTCATTTCCATTCGATACAGATACTTGATAGTTCTGGGTAAGTCCGGTTTGATAGACCTCATCATGCCAGTCGGTAAGATCGGTAGTACCCGGATTGAGGATTGCTCCTACCTCTTCCTGCAACTCCTTGTATTGCACAGCATTCAGGGATTCTATCTTATTAGATACCGAATTGATGCCAATCTGCGCGTTCAGTGCAACCTTCGCCTTCCCCGTCTCTCCTGCTTTGGTAGTAATCATAATCACACCATTCGCCGCCCGGGAGCCGTAAATGGCTGCCGAAGAAGCATCCTTCAATATCTGCATACTGGCAATGTCATTGGGAGAAAGGAAATTGATATTATCCACTGCTACTCCATCCACAACATACAGCGGATCGTTACTGCCATTGAAGGAAGTAGTACCACGCACGCGGATAGACATTTCGGCACCCGGCGTACCGCTGGGTTGCATCACATATACTCCGGCTGCCTTTCCCTGCAATGCCTGTGCAGCCGATACAATAGGACGTTCGTCAAGATCCTTTGTCGATACGCTGGAAATTGCCGTTGTCACATCCTTACGCTTCTGTGTACCATAGCCGATAACCACAATTTCGTCCAGCAACTCCCCATCTTCTTTCATGCGGATAATCAGGTTAGTCTGCTGTCCTACTTTTACTTCTTCCGTCTGATAACCGATATAACTGAAAACAAGAGTTGCATCGGCCGAAGAGACATTCACCTGGAAGTTACCATCCATATCGGTGATGCCTCCGGTTGTCGTACCTTTCACTTGTACGGACACTCCGATCATTGTCTCTCCCGTCACATTATCAAACACCTGCCCTTTGATTGTTCTTTGTTGCCCGTAGGCTTCAAGAGCAAATAGTTGTGCCAGCATAAGCAGCGCCAGCATCCATAAATTTTCTTTTTTCATGTGTATCAATTTAAGTTCAACTGTTTATTGTACGTCTATAAATCCATCCGTTTCCATACTTTTATCCCTTACACCTGCTGCTTTTGCCTTCTCCCTGGCATCCTGACGCTGCTGGCGCAAGTATTTCGAGGCATCATTGCCGGTCATTACCAACGGAGGCGGTATCTCTCCGAAGTTCTGCATATAGTCCTGCAGCTTCTGCAACATTTCTTTGGCCTTCTCCGGATATTTGTGGTATACGTTGTATTGTTCGCCTACATCTTCCCGAAGATTGAAAAGTAATGTATCATGGGCTGCAGTGGAAGTTCTCCAGAAGTTGCCTTTAATGCCGGGAGCAGGTAGAGAGATTTTCCAGTCACCGGAACGGTAATCGGTTATGTCGCGGTTATTGCGGAAGTAGGCATAATCTTCGCTTGCGCGCTTGCCACTTCCCTTCAATACATTTGTGATGTCATATCCGTCCAGTCGCACTTCCGGCAAAGAGGCTCCGCTTAGATTGGTTACCGTCGGAAGCCAGTCCAGCAGACTCATGACATCCGTATTTACCATCGGCTTTATTTGTCCTTTCCAGTAGGCTATACAAGGTACACGTACCCCACCTTCATAGGCTGTGGTCTTGCCCTCGCGCAGCGGTAAAGCCCTGCCACCCAACGGCCCCTCCTGCAACCATGGACCATTATCACTTGTAAACACAACCAATGTATTATCATCAAGTCCCAATTCACGAAGAGTCTCCATGATTCTCCCTACGCTCCAGTCCACTTCCAACACCGCATCACCGTAAATACCGGCACCGGACTTTCCTGCAAATTCTTCGGAAACATAAATAGGTACATGCATCATGCTATGAGCCAGGAAAAGGAAGAAAGGCTGGTCAGCTTTTCTGCGGATATAGTCGATGGCTTCCTCCGTATATTTCTTGGTCACATTGTTGATGTCTATATGAAACTCTTCCACTTCATTGCCCCGCAGATAGACCTGGGCACTCATATCATTGCTATACGGAATACCGAAATATTCGTCGAAGCCTTGCTGCAACGGCAAAAACTTTTCACGGTTTCCCAAGTGCCACTTTCCGATACAAGCCGTTGCATAGCCTTGCGTTTTAAGGACTTCCGCCATTGTAACCTCATCCGGCGCCATGCCGGTATAGCTGTCCGGATAGAATACGCCCTGAATCCCCATACGCGCCGGATAGCGTCCGGTCAGGAAACCCGCGCGGGAAGGGCTTGAAATTGGCGAAGCTGCATAGCAGTCCGTAAACTTGATGCCTTGTTCTGCCAAGGCATCGATGTTCGGAGTCGTCCATCTGGTCTCTCCATAACAACTGACGTCCGAATAGCCCATATCGTCCATATAAATAAAGACGAAGTTAGGCTTTTCACTTTTGGGAAGAGTGGATGCCGTACAAGAAACTCCGATAGCTCCCAATGCACTTCCCCATACCCAATTAAGATAATTCCTCATGCTTTTCATACTAAATAGTTTTTGGATGAGGCAAAAATAGGAGGAAAAAGCAGGCGGATTTTAGCGGTTAAGTCGAAATGAAGATTAATGAAGTCATCTAAGAAGTCAATAACTTAATATACAATTGATTACCACCCATCTCATTTAGGGAAAAATGAGATAAAGAGGAAAAGGATAAGAAGAAATAAAGCTGATTTATTCGGTAGACAGCGTACCGATTTTCATAATCAGTGACTCAAAAGATTCCTTGGAAACCACAGACTTGTTCTTAGCTTTGGAGCGTATATTATAAATCGTATTAATGGAATAACGAAGCATACGGGCAATTGTAGCACTGTCACTGAACCCTAAACGTATCAACGCAAATACACGCAACTCGGAAGTCAACGTTTTACGTTCCCTTTGCTTGTCAGTCAATAGTATTTTGTTTTCTTCTGCCATCAGTTTATTGTATTCTTCGATGAAATGGGGGAATATGGAGAGGAAGGCCTCATCAAAGTTGGCATAGAATTCCTCTAAATCTTCATTATCCGCGCTGGTGCATAAAGTCATTCGGAGTGCTTCCTCGACTTTCCCTTTCCGAAGGGCTTTATTAATTTCCAGTTTAAACTTCTGGTTCTTGTCTATATACTCAGAGTTCAATCGAATGAAATGTGCCACATAATTCTCTTTGATATAGTTGTTCTCTACCAGCTCATTATTTATATCATTCAAATGCACATTAACGTCCGCCAGTTTCCGGCTCAAAGCATTCAAACTGTCATTAGATTCCTGTAGTTTACGATGCATGCGCGAGAGTTTATTCTTCTGTACCACTACAATAACCAATATGCCTACGCAGAAGAAGAACAACAAGAAGATAACCACTACCCGTGTACGAAGGCTAGTGATATAACTCTGATTTTTCTTTTCATAAGCCTGGGTTACCACCGGGAGTGTCTTGGCAATTTGCAAACTACGCAGATTGGCATTATAAAAATAAACATCTTCCATACATATCTGTATATAACTTGCCGCCCGCGACACTTCGTCCCAATCGTACAAAGTACGGGCTATGCGATGCAAAGAAGCATGATCCTTAATACACTGCCGCATATCTTCCACGGCAGAGTTCAACATAGCCTCAAAGAAGCCCTCTTTATCCCCCATACTATTCTTTGCATCCCCAATATTATACCAGACAGCAGCACACTCCCTGTCTCCGGGCACGAGTAATGCCAACCGATTCTCCGACAATTCCAAGGCCTCGACATATCTCTTTTCATCCATATACTTCTGTATATAAACCTCATAACAGATGGTAGAACCACTATCCACCACCGCAAGCAGAGAATCCTGATATACCTTTGCCAACGGAGCAAACATTTGTTCCGCAAGGATTTTGTCTTTGGAGATATAAGCCTTTTGACGATAGATAAGGTTATAAGCCCGGTAATACGTATCAAGCAGTTCTTCGCTGACCTCTGTCCTCTTGATAGAATCCATAAGTACCAGCGCTTCCAGATACATACCCGATTTAGCAAGATAAATGGCCAGCGATATCTCTGACTCCATCGTCTTATAAGGGTCCTTCAGTTGTTTGGAGAGCTTGATGTTTTCATAGATGTAGTATATCAGTGAATCGCATATATAGCCCCGATACAATTGCTGTATATCTTTATTCAGGTCATATCTTTTTGGAGACAGTGCCGGAAGCCTGCCTAATATTTTTTTGGTATTCTTGATATCTTGCTCTTTTTTCTCCTGAAACTGGGGACGCAGGTCAATGAGGCTATCGAGTGTAGCCAACTGCTTCTTATATAATGATACAGGAGACTGACGGTCTGCACATGCAGCAAAACCAATTGCAAAAACAATCAGGACAAAGAGGTAGTATCGATGAAAAAGAGATGTAGCAGTGTTCTTCATATAGATAGTATCGTTATAGTGCGGTTTACTTCTATCAGGCATAGAATATTTGCGCAAAAATAGCAATAAATACAATTTACTCTCTATAAACTCCTGAAATTAACCTTTACCCTAAAACCAGGTTTTGCAGGATTATCTCTCTCTGCCTGGTAGTATTAGCTTTAAAAATCCTTACCAAGAGGCATATCTTCATATATTTATTATACCTTTGTGCTCTTAAAAGAATTAATATTCAAACGTTATGGAACATCAATTGACGATTTACAACACCTTAGATAGGAGAAAAGAGCTATTCGTGCCTCTGCACGCTCCGCATGTAGGCATGTACGTTTGCGGACCGACTGTTTACGGCGACCCGCACCTGGGGCATGCACGTCCTGCCATTACTTTTGATTTACTTTTCCGCTACCTTACCCAACTGGGCTACAAGGTACGTTACGTACGCAATATCACCGACGTAGGCCACTTGGAGCACGATGCCGACGAAGGCGAAGATAAGATTGCCAAGAAAGCACGTCTGGAACAATTGGAGCCTATGGAAGTGGCGCAATACTACATCAACCGCTACCACAAGGCAATGGAAGCGCTGAACGTCCTCTCCCCCAGTATCGAGCCGCACGCCAGCGGACATATCATAGAGCAGATAGAACTTGTCAAAGAGATTCTGAAGAACGGATATGCCTACGAAAGCGAAGGCTCCGTGTACTTCGACGTAGAGAAATACAATAAAGACCATCACTACGGCAAGCTCTCCGGCCGCAACCTGGACGACGTACTGAACACCACCCGCGAACTGGACGGACAGAGCGAGAAGCACAATCCCGCCGACTTCGCCTTGTGGAAATGCGCCCAGCCCGAACATATCATGCGCTGGCCCTCTCCGTGGAGCGACGGTTTCCCCGGCTGGCATGCCGAATGTACCGCGATGGGGAAGAAATACCTGGGCGAGCACTTCGACATTCACGGTGGTGGCATGGACCTCATCTTCCCGCACCACGAATGCGAGATTGCACAATCCGTAGCCTCGCAAGGCAGCGACATGGTGCACTACTGGATGCACAACAACATGATTACCATCAACGGACAGAAGATGGGCAAGAGTCTGGGCAACTTCATCACCCTGGAAGAGTTCTTCACCGGCTCCAACAAGGCACTGACGCAGGCTTACAGCCCTATGACCATTCGCTTCTTCATCCTGCAAGCGCACTATCGCAGCACGGTGGACTTCAGCAACGAAGCCCTGCAAGCTGCCGAAAAGGGACTGGCACGACTGATGGATGCCATCCACGGACTGGAAAAGATTACGCCTGCCGCTACCTCTACGGTCGATGTGAAGCCGCTGCGTGCCAAGTGCTACGAGGCGATGAACGATGACTTGAATTCTCCGATAGTCATTGCACATCTCTTTGACGGCGCAAGGATGATTAATAATATCATCGCCGGAAACGACACCATCACTGCCGATGACCTGAAGGAGCTGAAAGAAACGTTCCACCTCTTCAGCTTCGACATCTTGGGATTGAAGGAAGACAATGCCTCCAATGAAGAGCGCGAAGCGGCATTCGGCAAAGTGGTGGATATGTTGCTGGAAGAGCGCATGAAGGCAAAAGCCAATAAAGACTGGGCTACATCGGACAAGATTCGCAATGAACTTACCGCACTCGGTTTCGAGATTAAGGATGGTAAGGAAGGATGCGAGTGGAAACTGAATAAGTAAAAGCCCGGGAAGCTCTATATACGCAGGAGGATGTGCTAAAACTTTAATGATATGCTCATTAAAGTTTTGGCACATCCTTCTTTGATTAAAATTGCTTAGAATACAAAGCCGAACCCTGCATACCAGCCCAGCTTCTTCGTCTGATTGGACCAATTCAGCTGTACTTCCAACGGTCCCAGGAAGCTATTGTACATATAGCCTACCCCTGTACCTACCAAATCAGACGACTGCGATGCTTCAAAAAGCTCATGCAGTTTTCCGGAGCTTCGTCCGTAATTCCCTGTCACTAAGATATACTGATTCTTCAATATCCGCTGCCGAAGTTGCAAGCCGGTGACTATCAGCGTACCCGAAGCCAACTCGGCACGGTTAATTCCTACGAACGGAATTTGCTGTGGCATATAGCGCCCGGCAATGCTCCCACCCAACAAGTTACTCACCGCAAAAGTATAGTCATCCTTGCCCCCTGCCAATACACGTCCGTCGATGGAAGGAATAATCGTGAAGTCCCTCGTCGGCGTGAAGCATCCCTGCCAATGTGCAGAAAAGGCAGAAACCGGATTATGATCCTTATACCGGAGCAAGTTATCGGTATAAAGATTGTAAGTCACCGCCCACGACATGCCTTTCGTCGGCACACTCCTACCGTTCAGGCTATTGAACAGCAGCCCTGCATAATAGCTGAACAAAGCGCCATTCTTGAACATCACCGCATCCAAGGGCTCCAGTGAAAGCAAATCATGATAGCGGTAATAATCGAAATCAATGCCTGCACTTACCTGAACCTGGTTCCAGTCCTTCGCCACACCCGCACGGACCAGTTGATGGGTAAACGTCAAATCGAGTGTCCGCTTGCCTTCATTATAGATATTGATATCCTTGTAATCGAACTGATAGGCAAGCCCCGTCTGCCATCCCCTGCTCCACTGGTAGTTATAACCGAGCTGCGCCGAAGTGCGTTTCCCCAAACGTGCCGTCAGGCTGATTTGCGAATCCTTCCGTTTGCCCAGGTAAAAGTCCGTATTTGCCTGCAATGCCGCCAGTTCTTCCGTATCGAACCGCAGCCCTACATTCAACTTATTCTCCCGTACGGCAGGCGCGGCTATCTGCGGGTCTACAGCGATGGCCTCGCTTTCCACAGCATCGGGTATCGGGAACGGTCCGGGACGGCGGGGCTGGTAATCTGCACTCAGTCCCAGCTTCTTCTTCAAAGCAAGCAGTTTATCCCAATCCGCCTTTGCAGCATGTTCTCCGCGGACAATCAAAGTATCGATGGCTTCCTTTGTAAAGCTCGCCGCCGAATAACCGGTAACATCCACTTTTATATGTACATCCGTCTTGCGCAGATTCTCCTGATATTTCTTCTCTCCTTGCAGGTTGATAATCTGTCCGAAGATATCCTTCACCGATTTCAATCCCGATGCATCCAGCAGGGGACTTTGCACATCTACCCCTATCACGAAGTCGGCCCCCATCGCCAGCGCCACATCCACCGGATAGTTGTTCACCATTCCGCCGTCCACCAATACCATACCATTCAAGTCGATTGGAGCAAATACTCCGGGAATCGACATACTGGAACGCATTGCCGTCGCCAATATCCCCTGATGAAACACCACCTCACTGCCATTCACCAGATTCTCGGACACACAAGCAAACGGGATGGGCAGACGGCTGAAACTGACGGAATCCTGATAACCGTCCGTCAAGACAGAGAACAGTCGTGCCAGGTTCGTTCCCTTTATAATCCCCGCATCCGAAACGGTGGCTGATTTAAAGGAAAAAGGAATGGAAAGTACGTATCGTTCCGACCTCAACCGGTCGTCCAGCAACAAGTTCTTCGGATTGGGAGCATCGGACAGCAGAAACTTCCAGTTCTGCGCATTCACCATGCTGTCCAGTTGCTGCGGTGTATAACCGATGGCATACAGTCCGCCTACAATGGCGCCCATGCTGGTGCCCACTACATAATCTACGGGAATACCCGCTTCCTCTATCACCTTCAAGGCGCCGATGTGCGCCGTGCCCTTGGCACCGCCACCACTCAGCACAACGGCTACCTTCGGACGGTTCTGTGCCCAAAGCAGCATCGGAAAGAGAAATAAACAAGCTAAGAATCTGTACCTCATCGTTCATATCGTTTTTCAGCCCTCGCTCACCCGAAAGAGGGCAAAGGATTATAGAAACAACCCGCCCCGGCAGATAGTTCACACTATCAGCCGGAACGGGTTGCCGAAAAACCACACGAAGTAATCGAGAGATTATATAGTAACTACTACCTATTGTTATTCTCCATAAGGTATCATATCCGACAAGATACCTTCCTTATACCAGGGATCGTCTATTTCCTTCAGAACCTTGCCCATCTCTGCACACAATTCTTTCACCACTTCCGGGTTCTCTTCCAAAGAAAGGTTATTCATCTGGTACGGGTCTTTCACGTCATCGAACAGCAGACTCTTCACCAACTTGCGGTTCTCGCGGTCGATGTAAAGCGCCAGCGTATAATGAGCCGTCTTGAATCCGCGTGAAGAAGGGAAGTAAGACCGCACCTTGCCGTCCGCATCCTTCTCTCCATCCAGGTTCTGAATGTAGAGCGCACCGGTGGGGCGTACAATATCCGCCTTTTCATCGAGGAAAAGCGGCGCATAGTTGCGTCCCTGCACCTCTACCGGGATAGACCGGGACAAACCTGCCAAGCCGAGCAAAGTAGGCATAATATCGGGGGAAGACAGCATCAGGTCATCCACCCGCGGCTTTATCTTATCCGGAAAGCGGACAATAAACGGAACGTTCATGGACTCGGAATACGGAGAGTTCTTCGGGTCGTCCGTACGCTGGCTGCACATGGTTTCACCGTGGTCGGAGGCAAAGACGACAATCGTATTCTTATCCAGCCCGAGTTCTTTCAGTGCATCGAGAATCTGCCCGAAGGCACGGTCTACACCCGTTACCGAAGCAAAGTAGTAGCGGGCAGACTCCGCCTTTGCCATCTTGGGGTCGGCATTGGGACGGATGAGCAGGCTATCCAGCGGCTGGTTTTTATAGAGATTGAAATCCTGCTCCATACAGTCGTCCAGGGAGCGGTACGGGCTGTGGGGCGGGTTCATACCTACCATGACGAAGAAAGGTTTCTTCGGATCGCGCACATTTCCCTCGTTCTTCAGGTAAGAGACAACCATGCCCGACTCGTGCAGCGGTGACCACTCGTGCGGGTCGTGCCGGCGACCGTCTGTATCCCAGTAATGCGGATTCTTATGCTCGTCGAAGGTGCCGTAAGAGTACCAGTAGTTGAATCCGTGGCGCCGCTCTTTCGGTGTATAGGCATCCCATGCCGGTACGCGGTCTTCCACGTACTTGCCCGGGCGTTCGGGGTCATTGGGAGTAGGAAAATCGGCATGCAGTTTGCCAAAGTAAGCACAGTCATATCCGGCTTTGCTGAATACATCGCTTACACACTCGGCATCCTCGCGCAGGGAGCTGATGGGGCGGTCGGCATTGCAGTTCAAAGGAACACCGCTCTTATTAGGATACATTCCGGTAAGCAGCGAACCGCGGTGGGGGCTGCTCAGCGGACAGTTACTCATAGCCGAAGTCAGCACCAGCGACTCGCGGGCAAAGTCGTTCAGACGGGGAGTGTGTACCGGGTCGTTCCGGAAGTTTACCTTCTCACGGAAACCGTCTTGTCCCCAGAACTCCATTGCCTGATTGCGGTATTGGTCGGGGAAGACATAGATTACATTCGGTTGCAGGACTTGTCCGTCCTGCGGGGCTTTGCAGCCCTGCAAGGCGAACAGACCTAAACCACCAAACAAAATATTTAATTGAGCTTTCATTTCTCCAAATCTCTTTTACGCATCAGTCCTTCCAGGAAGTAATAATCGGCATAGTTCAAAGGTACATCGATTTCGGCACCATGAGGAATACTGCCTACAGAGTGCATCAGGATGAAGTTTCCGTTGGTTCCTACCTTTGCACGGTAAGCGGGAGAACCAAGACTTTGCATGATCCGGTCGGCTGTTTCCTTGTATCCCTTGTCCGGCAGGTAAGTGCTCAGTTCGTAAAGGGCGGAGGCGGTACATGCGGCGGCAGAAGCGTCACGAGGTTCGTTGGGGATGTTGGGGGCATCGTAGTCCCAATAGGGAACCAAATCCTCGGGAAGGTTCTTATTGTTGAAGATGAAGTTGTAGACCTTCTCGGCCTGATCCAAATATTTGGCATCGTGCGTGTAGCGGTAGCACATGGTGTAGCCGTAGAGAGCCCATGCCTGTCCGCGTGCCCAAGCCGATTCGTCGGCATAACCCTGCGCTGTCTGTTTCTTGCGCACGGCGCCGGTTTCCGGATCATAGTCCACTACATGATAGCAGCTGTTATCGGCACGGAAGTGGTTGGCCATCGTAGTATCGGCATGCTTCCGGGCTATATTATAAAAGGTGGAGTCGCCGGACAGCCTGGTAGCCTCGAACAGCAGTTCCAGGTTCATCATATTATCAATGATAACGGGGCATTTCCAACCGCGTTCGGCCTGCCAGCCCTTGTCGGCATCCCATGACTGGAGAACTCCGGCAGCGGGACGGAAACGGGTAGACAGAGACTTGGCAGTCTGTATGATGACCGGTTTATACGCTTCTTTATTGGCAAAACGGTAGCCGTTCAGGTAGCTGGCGCCAATCATGAAGCCTACGTCATGGTGCCAGGTGAGGTATTGTACAGAGTCCAGCGCTTCGGTATATTTCTCGGCCAGGGGCAGCCACTTCTTGTCACCGGTCAGCTCGTAGGTATACCAGATATTACCGGGGAAAAAACCGGAACACCAGTCATCGATCGGTACATAGACAATGCTGCCGTCTTTGTTGATGGTACGCGGGTTCAAAATCTTACCGGATTGTTCGATAATGTCTGTCTGGATTGTTTCCTGAGCCACGGCATTATCAATGTTTTCTTGGATGAAGTTGCTTTCGGCCTGCTTTTGCCCTGCGCAACCAGCCAGTACAAGGAGGGAAATTCCCAATGTAGTGAGGACTGTTTTCATAATAAGGGATTTATTTATTAAAGTTTTGTGATTTCTCTGTTGCAAAAGTAGGGCAAGTTTACAGAATTGACCCTCACAAATAATCCAATTAATGGGTAAAATCGTTACTTTTGCATCCGAAATCGTGTTTTTTCACAAGCAAATCACTAATAACCACTAAATAAGTATGACCCCACAAGAGTTTTTCAAGAATGACCGTTTTGCCGAAAGTACAGGCATAGAACTGTTGGAAATAAAGGAAGGATATAGCAAAGCCCGCCTGGTAATCACCGAAGAACACCTAAATGCCGGACACCGCACACAGGGCGGAGCGCTCTTCACCCTTGCCGACCTGGCACTGGCCGCTGCCGCCAATTCACACGGGGCACTGGCTTTCTCGCTCTCTTCCAATATCACCTTCCTGCGCAGCAGCGGACCGGGCGATACACTATACGCCGAAGCCCGCGAACGATACATTGGCCGCACCACCGGTTATTATCAGATTGATATCACCAATCAAAAAGGGGATTTGATAGCTACCTTTGAATCGAGTGTGTTCAGGAAGGGAGACGCACTGCCGTTCCAGCTCTGAACTCTTATTTCTTCCCCACAATAGAGGTCATCGGATAGCGATTGCCCCTCACACTCTTAAAGAAAGCTTTCGCCGAGCCGAAGTTCAGATACATATCCAGGCGGATGGGGAGGTGATTCTTGTCATCAGACACAAAGAAAGTGATGACTTCTTTCTCTTTCCCTTTCTTATATTCTACAAAAGAGAAGACCAGGCAACGGTAAATCGTATCATTGTTTGCCGTAACATTCTGCTTACCCCGATAAATAAGGGTTTGTTCCTCCACCTTACGGCCCGTAGCCATAGGGAAAAGGATTTTATCACCTTCTTTAAAGGTATTCACATCATAAGAACGGGCTTGCGCCAAAATACTCAGCATATCAAAGATGCAACGCTCATCGCTATACTCCATTTCCTGAGGGTCACGGTCTAGCCAGGTCCGCTTCTGCTTCACATTCGCCGTACCGTTGTTATACGAGAACCACGCCTCGTCTACCGTATAGCGGCTGCCTTCTTCGGCTGCCTTACGAAAATAAAGCGGTTCCAGCTTGTCACTGACATAGCAAGTCAGTGTATCACGCATCTTAAAGAAGAAATCGGTCTTTTTACTACCCACACAGAGCAGGTTAAAGCGGAAAGCAGGCTCGGAATGATAGGTCGTAGCATTCGTCGTGAGGCTTGCCAACCCCACTTTCTTCCAAATGAACTTCCAGTTGAAATATAAATCGTACATCACGTGCTCGCCCGACTGGAATGCTTCATTCTTTGCCGTACATTGAGCTTGAACAGACTGGGAGGCTCCGAAACCAATCACTACTCCCATTACCAATAGAACGAACAACCGCTTCTGCCTAATAACTATAGCCCCGACCGCTGTTGCGGCCGCTGCTGTTATTGCGGTTATTCTTGTTTTTGTTCTTGTTTTTCTTGTCTTCATCTGGTTTTTGTTTTTTTAGTTCGTCCGGTTTTTGCTTATCCAGGGTCTTTGCATGAACGTCCCAATTCTGAGTCAGTTCAAAGTTTGCTTTAAGCTCCAAAACCTGCGGATAATAATAAACCATTTCCGGTTGGCGTTTCTCGGCATAGTCTCCCGTATCCCAAACGCCATTCCCGTTTGTATCATTAATCAATCGTGCTCCGTACTTACCCGGATTCAAAAAGTAGAAATCGGCTTTGCCGTCCACTACCGGCACCGTACGCAGCACTTTGTCCGATCCGTCCAGCAACTCTACGAATGCCAGCGAATCGGCGCCGCTTACATTAAAGAAGATCTGTCCGTATTCATCCAGCTTCTTTGCCTTGAATTCCTTCTTTATCTTGTCGGTGAACAAACCATACAAGCCATGTATGGCAGCAGAATCCACCTCAAAGGAGTAGCTTTCTCCGGGTTCCCACTCGGCAAACACGTTATATCGTTTTATGTCGAGCGAGTCATGGACAAGGTCGAACGGAATATCCTGCCACAACGAATCGACTTTCAACTTCACATGGAAGGCAGCAGTGTCTACACTTGCCACCGGCTCTTCAAAGGATAAAGTGATGTAATCGTATACATCCATTGCAGAGGGCACGTATTGGTCTGCTTTGAGGAATTCAATGGGTTCCGGTGCTTCGGTACCTTCTTCATCGGCTTTCTTCTTCTTTTTCTTATCCCGCTCTTTCTGTTCCTTTTCTTTTGCTTCCTGAATCTGCTTCTGCTGCTTGGCATAAGTCAGTTTAGCCAGTAAGTTCAAAGTATCGGTGCGGGGTACCAGTTGTTGCAGGCTATCCGTATATAGATAAGTGAGGCTCATCTTCAAAGTATCCTGTTTGTAGAGCAGGGAGTCTTTTATCCAATAATGAATCGTATCGTTACGTCCGGTAGTCTGTTCTACAACAAACGCATCCTTCTCGTCAAAATTCAGTCCTTTCAGCAGTGGTAGGGTGTCCGCCGGAGCCGTAAAGTAGAAGGAGAATTTCTGGGGAGTGAGGCGTTCGCTCTTTGCCAGACGCTGCGTGAAGTATTTTTCCTTAAAGCTGCGCAGCAGCACGTCATCCGGCAGGTAGTAGGTATACTTCCGTTCCACGATGGTATCTACCGTCAACGAGTCCACCCAAGTGGTATCCTGGCGCACACGCTCTTCCATGGAAGGGATGATAATGGAATCGCCGAAAGCTATGATTTCCGTCGGCTGGGAGTAAGCAAAATTCTGGTCGGCATCCTGCAAACCGTAGATGCGGTACTTACCGGGAGCTACTCCACGGATGGAGAATTGCCCGCGACTATCGGTACGCCCCACTCTTTCAAAAGGAAGCTTCGTAAAAGCCGAGTCTGCCAGATTGGAATGCAGGCCTACCAGCATCCCCTTTACCGGTTCCAGATTCGCAGCATTCAGCAGGGTACCGGCCACCGCCATAGAGTCGAGCCTTTCGCCCGTAGAGAAAGAATACGAGAAGTTCTCCAGCGGATTGCCTTCGTTATTGTCCTGAATGGCATCGCCAAAGTCTATCGTATAAGTGGTGTTAGCCTTCAACGTATCTTGCAAGGTGATGACAACTTTCTTGCCGCTGGCCTTTATTTCGGGCTGTTGCACCTGGGGAGGAGATATTACAATCTTCTCATTGGGCTTGTCGAGTTTGATGAATTCATCGAACACAATCGATATCTTATTCTTGTCGTTATGGAGTCCACCCGGCGCCGGGGTACTGGAAATAAAACGCGGAGGGGTCTCATCAAGAGGTCCTCCCTCGATGCGGCCTACACTGGCGCAAGAATAGAGTACAGCCCCTATAGCGACAGCCCCCAACAACCTGCGGAAAAGCGGTTTCATCTTATTATGATGTTTACAGTCTAACATGCTGCAAAAATAAGGGTTCTCCGAGAATTAGCAGTATGCTTTACAGTATTTTAATGTAAAAACAAGCATTTGTTTTTATCCATGTATAAAACATAGTTAAAAAAGAAGGCATTACTCACCTTATATACTAAGAAAAGAATAATTTTGCGGACGAAAACTGAACAGGGGTGTTCAGTTTTCTTTTCTACCTTTGTTGAGAAGCATGGATTACACACAGAACACTTATCAAAAGAAGAATATAAAAATTATACAGAGAATAAAAAAGAGTATGAAGAGTAGATTAGTATTATTGGTATGTTGCCTGGCACTGCTCAGCAGTTGCGGACAAGGTGACAAAAGCACGGGCACAGCACCCGAATTTGCAGTAATCGAGGTGAAAACTACGACTGCTAACTTGACAAACAGCTACCCTGCTACCATCAAGGGTAAACAAGATGTGGAAATCCGCCCGATGGTAAGCGGATTCATCACCAAACTACACGTGGACGAAGGTTCTGTAGTACGCAAAGGCCAAGTGTTGTTCAGCATTGACCCCGTACAATATCAGGCTGCCGTAAACTCTGCCAAAGCTGCCGTTGAAACAGCAAAAGCTGCCGTAAACACGCAGGAACTCACCGTAAACAACAAGCGTGAACTGAACAGAAAGAACATCATCAGCGACTACGACTTGCAAATGGCCGAAAACCAGTTGGCACAGACCAAAGCGCAACTGGCACAAGCGGAAGCCCAACTGGTAAACGCTAAGAACAATCTGTCCTATACCAGTGTGACCAGCCCCAGCGATGGTGTTGTAGGTACTGTTCCCTACCGTGTAGGTAGCCTGGTAAGCCCCTCTACAGCCACTCCTCTGACTACTGTTGCCGATATTTCCGAGATGTACGCTTACTTCTCCATGACCGAAAGACAACTGTTGTCTCAGATTCGTGAAGGCGGCAGCACCAAAGAAATCCTGGAAAAGATGCCCGATGTACAATTACAGCTTATCGACGGAACGATGTACGCCGACAGCGGACGCGTGGAAACCATCAGCGGCGTGATAGACCAGGCAACCGGTTCCGTAACAATGCGTGCCCTCTTCCCCAACAAGCACAATGTGCTGCGCAGCGGAAGCACCGGCAATGTAGTATTCCCCAACCCGATGGAAAATATTATCATGATACCGCAGTCGGCTACGACAGAGGTACAGGACAAGAAGTTCGTATTCGTCCTGCAGGGTGACAACACACTGAAGAATACGGAAATTAAAGTATTCAGCCTGAATGACGGCAAATACTATTACGTGACAAGCGGTCTGAAAGCAGGTGACAAGATTGTAATCGAAGGTGTACAGAACCTGAAAGACGGACAAACCATCAAGCCTATTACTCCTGCCGAGAAAGAAGCAGAGTATCAGAAAGCTTTGAAAGACCAAAAAGAAGGTAATATCCAGACAGCGTTTAACTAATGATGGACTCTAATCATTAATCGTTGAACATTAAACATTGAAAACATGAAATTAGATAGATTTATTAACCGTCCGGTACTATCAACGGTAATCTCCATCCTGATAGTGATACTGGGTCTTATTGGTCTGGCAACCTTGCCTATCACCCAATATCCGGACATCGCACCCCCTACCGTTTCGGTACGTGCCACCTATACCGGTGCCAATGCCCAAACGGTATTGAACTCTGTCATCGCACCGCTGGAGGACCAGATCAATGGTGTGGAGAACATGATGTACATGACCTCCAATGCCACCAACACTGGTTCCGGCGATATTTCCATTTACTTCAAGCAGGGTACCGACCCGGACATGGCAGCCGTCAACGTGCAGAACCGTGTCTCTATGGCGCAAGGTCTGCTGCCTGCCGAGGTAACCAAAGTCGGTGTAACGACACAGAAAAGACAAACTTCCATGTTGATGGTAATGTCCATCTACGATGAAACCGACCAATACAACATCGAGTTCCTGGAAAACTACGCCAACATCAACCTTATTCCTGAGGTGAAGCGTATCAACGGTGTGGGTGATGCCATGGTGCTCGGTACGGACTACTCCATGCGTATCTGGCTGAAGCCCGACATCATGGCGCAGTACAAGCTGATACCTAACGATGTAGCAGCTGTATTGGCAGAACAGAACATTGAAGCCGCTCCGGGACAGTTCGGTGAACGAGGCAAGCAGTCATTCCAATACACCATCCGCTATAAAGGACGTTTGCAACAGCCGCAGGAGTTCGAGAACATTGTTGTCAAAGCGCTGGAAAACGGCGAAGTGCTCCGTCTGAAAGATATTGCCGAAATTGAGCTGGGACGTCTGACATATAGCTTCAACAATACCGTAAACGGTCATAAGGCCGTCAGCTGTATCATCTTCCAGATGGCAGGTACCAATGCTACACAGACTATCAGTGACATTGAAAAACTGCTGGACAGCTATTCCGATAAACTGCCTTCGGGCTTGAAGATAAACGTTGCCCAGAGTGCCAACGACTTCCTCTTCGCCTCTATCCACGAGGTTGTGAAGACATTGATCGAGGCATTTATCCTGGTATTTATCGTGGTATATATCTTCTTGCAGGATATGCGTTCCACGTTGATTCCGGCCATTGCCATCCCGGTAGCCCTGATTGCTACGTTCTTCGTATTGAAACTGATTGGTTTCAGTATCAACTTGCTGACCCTCTCTGCGATGGTGCTCGCCATTGCGATTGTGGTCGATGATGCCATAGTCGTCGTCGAGGGCGTCCATGCGAAGCTGGACCAGGGGTATAAGTCTGCCCGTGCCGCTTCCATCGACGCCATGAGTGAATTGGGTGGTGCTATCGTTTCCATTACGCTGGTCATGATGTCCGTGTTTATCCCGGTAAGCTTCATGGGTGGTACGGCAGGTACGTTCTACCGCCAGTTCGGTCTGACGATGGCTATCGCTATCGGTTTCTCGGCTTTGAATGCATTGACGCTGAGTCCGGCATTGTGTGCCATCTTCCTGAAACCCCACGAAGAACACGGCGAAAAGAAATCGACCTTCGTAAGCCGCTTCCATACGGCATTCAATACCACTTACGACAACCTGTTGCAGAAGTACAAAAAGCGCGTGCTCTTCTTCATCCAGAAGAAGTGGTTGTCTTTAGGTCTGGTAGTAGGTTCCATCGTATTGCTGATTTTCTTCATGAAGATTACCCCGACCGGTATGGTGCCTAACGAAGATACAGGTACTATCATGGGTGTAGTAACCCTGCCTCCGGGCACATCACAGGAACGCGCCCAGGAAGTGCTGCACCGTGTGGACAGCCTGGTGGCTGCCGAACCTGCCGTCGAATCACGTACCTTAATCTCCGGTTATAGCTTTATCGGCGGCCAGGGACCTTCCTACGGTTCTATCATCATCAAATTGAAGAACTGGGAAGAACGCTCCACCATGCAGAACTCCAACATTGTTTATATCACGCTCTTCATGCGTGCAAGGAAGATTATAAAGGAAGCACAGGTGCTGTTCTTTACTCCGCCTATGATTCCGGGTTACTCTGCATCCAGCGATATCGAGTTGAACATGCAGGATAAGACCGGTGGTGACTTGAACCACTTCTTCGACGTGGTAAACAGTTACACTGCCGCCCTGGAAGCACGTCCCGAAATCAACTCCGCCAAGACCAGCTTCAACCCGAACTTCCCGCAGTATATGCTGGACATCGACGCAGCAGCCTGTAAGAAAGCAGGCCTCAGCCCAAGCGACATCCTCAGCACCATGCAGGGATACTTCGGCGGTCTGTATGCTTCTAACTTCAACAGCTACGGTAAGATGTACCGCGTAATGATACAAGCCGAACCCGAGGCAACGAAGAACCTCGAATCCCTGTCGAGCATCAAGGTGCGCAACGGCAATGAGATGGCACCCATCACCCAATTCGTTTCTATCAAGAAGGTGTACGGACCGGATATCATCAGCCGTTTCAACCTTTATACCTCTATGAAGGTGATGGTTGCTCCTGCCAGCGGTTATACTTCAGGTCAGGCACTGGCTGCCATCTCCGAAGTTGCGAAGGAAAACCTGCCTACCGGCTTTGCTTATGAGCTTGGTGGTATGGCGCGTGAAGAGTCCGAAACCAGTGGCAGCACCACCGGCCTGATCTTCGTGCTCTGCTTCGTGTTCGTTTACCTGTTGCTGAGTGCACAGTACGAAAGCTACATCCTGCCGCTTTCCGTATTGCTGTCCATTCCGTTCGGTTTGCTGGGTAGCTTCCTGTTTGTCAACGGTATGAGTGCCATCGGTAACATCTCCTTTATGAAGATGATTATGGGCTCCATGTCCAACGATATCTACATGCAGATTGCATTGATCATGTTGATGGGTCTGTTGGCAAAGAATGCCATCCTGATTGTAGAGTTCGCCCTCGAACGCCGCAAGATGGGTATGAGCATTACATGGGCCGCCGTACTGGGTGCTGCCGCCCGTCTTCGTCCTATCTTGATGACGTCTCTGGCCATGATCGTAGGTTTGATTCCGTTGATGCTTGCTACCGGTGCAGGAGCCAATGGTAACCGTACACTGGGTACCTCGGCCATCGGCGGTATGTTAATCGGTATGATATTGCAGATTTTCGTAGTGCCCGCCCTGTTCGTAGCCTTCCAGTATCTGCAAGAGAAATTCAAGCCGATGGAATGGGAAGATGTGGACAACTCCGATGCTGAACCGGAAATTGAACAGTATACTAAGTAGTAAGTAGTTAGTAGATAGTAGTAAGTAGAAGATACTTGAAAGAATATGAAGAAACAAATTATAACTTTGATGTGTGCAACTGCCTTATTGAGCAGTTGCCACATCTACAAATCATACGACAGACCCGATGATATCACGGCTGCCGGACTGTATCGCGATACGACTGCCGTAAACGATACGCTTGCCGCAGATACAGCCAACTTCGGTAACCTGCCTTGGAGGGAAGTGTTCACAGACCCACAGTTGCAAACACTGATTGAACAAGCACTCGCCAACAATGCCGACCTGCGCAGTGCAGCCCTGAACGTGAAGAAAGCAGAAGCAGCCCTTCTGTCTGCACGGTTGGCTTACGCACCCATGCTGGCACTGTCTCCGCAAGGAACCGTCAGCAGCTGGGACAAAGGAAAAGCTACACAGACTTACTCACTGCCCGTAACGGCAAGTTGGCAAATCGACCTCTTCGGCCAGTTGCTGAACCCGAAGCGCGGCGCACAAGTGTCGTTGAAGCAGACCCAATTCTACGAACAAGCAGTACAGACGCAAGTCATTGCCAACGTAGCCAATATGTACTATACCTTGCTGATGCTCGACCGCCAGTTGCAAATCACCGAAGGTACTGCGGACATCCTGAAGAAGAATCTGGAAACCGTGCAAGCCATGAAGGATGCAGGTATCTACGGCACTACTTCCGCTGCCGTAGAGCAGAGCCGCACTGCCTATGCCCAAGTCATGGCCTCCCTGCCCGGCATACGCCAGAGCATCCGCGAAACCGAAAATGCACTGTGCCTGATGCTGAACCAGCCGGGACAAAGCATCACTCGCAGCACGCTGGAACAGCAACAACTGCCTACGGAGTTCTCTGCCGGCATTCCCTTGCAACTGCTGTCCAACCGCCCGGACGTGAAAGCCGCCGAAATGTCGTTGGCTGCAAGTTATTACAGCACCAACAGTGCACGTGCTGCCTTCTATCCTCAAATTACGCTGAACGGTTCGGCAGGCTGGACCAACAGCGCCGGTTCGGCAATCGTCAATCCCGGTAAGTTACTGGCTTCCGCTATCGGCTCACTGACTCAACCGTTGTTCTACCGTGGTGCCAACATCGCCCGTCTGAAACAGGCAAAGGCACAGGAAGAGCAGGCAAAGATTCAGTTCCAGACAGCTCTACTGAAAGCCGGAAACGAAGTAAGCAATGCCCTGTATCAGTACCAAATGGTAGCCGAAAAGACCGCTTCACGTCAGATTCAAGTTAATTCTGCCCGTAAAGCTTCGGAAGATACAAAAGAATTGTTTAACTTAGGCACGTCAACCTATCTGGAAGTCCTGTCTTCTGAGCAATCTTATCTCAGCGCACAACTTTCTGAGGTATCAGACACATTCGACTGCATGCAGGCCGTAGTAAGCTTGTATCAGGCGCTTGGAGGAGGAAGAGAATAACTTAATACCTAATTATTATGATTAGTCCATTAGCTTATGTAGATTCTACCGCAAAAATCGGTAAGAATGTAACGATCCAGCCTTTCGCTTATATCGAAGGGGGTGTGGAAATCGGTGACGATTGCGTAATCATGTCCGGTGCCAAGATCCTTAAAGGTACCAGCATGGGAAAAGGAAACAGAGTGCATCACGGCGCCGTGTTGGGCACCGAGCCGCAAGACTTCCATTACGAAGGTGATGAGAGCCAGTTGGTTATTGGCGACAACAATGACATCCGCGAAAATGTAGTGATCAGCCGCGCTACGTATGAAGGCGGCTGCACCCGCATCGGCAATGAAAACTACCTGATGGACGGTGTACACCTCTGCCACGACGTGCAGATAGGCAATCATTGTGTATTGGGCATCAAGACGACCGTAGCCGGAGAGTGTCAGATAGATAACTTCACCATCTTGAGTAGCAACGTCATCCTGCACCAGGCTTCCCACATCGGAAGCTGGGTATTGATACAGAGCGGTTGCCGCATCTCGAAAGATGTCCCTCCCTATGTCATCATGAACGGGAATCCCGCAGAATATCACGGTATCAATGCTGCCGTACTTCAGCACAAGCACGAAGTGAGCGAGCGCATACTGAGACATATCGTGAACGCCTACCGTTTGGTGTACCAAGGCAACTTCAGCATACACGATGCCTTGCAGAAGATTGAAGACCAAGTGCCGATGAGCGATGAGATACATAATATCATCAACTTCATCAGAGCATCCAAAGGGATTGTGAAGTAATAAGAAGGAAAGACTTATTCTATATAAATAAAGACCGCATTGAACTACCTTGATGCGGTCTTTTATTTTGTTACAAACTTGTTAGTTATCAGTTTTTCTATTTATCTTTGTCTCCCACTGTAAGACAGTTATCCGGAATATCAACGAAGCATTCCCGTTATGAATGCTCAAAAGAGCTCCCCAAAAAGATGAAACGTATTGTATTTTTAGATTATGTACGCGTGTTTGCATGCTTCCTTGTGATAGTGGTGCACGCCAGTGAGAATTTCTATGGCGCTGCCGGCTCTACAGATATGGCAGGACCGCAGTCCTATCTTGCAAACGAGGCCGACCGACTCTGGGTGTCTGTATACGACGGTTTTTCACGCATGGCAGTCCCCTTGTTCATGATAGTCTCCGCCTTTCTTCTTGTGCCGATGAAGGAAGAACAGACCACCTGGCAATTCTACCGCCGACGCTTCACCCGCATCTTGCCGCCATTCTTCATCTTTATGATACTATACAGCACGCTGCCCCTGCTGTGGGGACAGATAGACGGGGAAACCTCTGTAAATGACCTGTCGCGCATCCTGCTGAACTTCCCTTCGCAGGCCGGGCATTTCTGGTTCATGTATCCACTGATCAGCCTTTACCTCTTCATCCCCATGATATCTCCCTGGCTGAGCAAAGCCACAGCCAAAGAAGAACTTTTCTTTATATGCCTGTTCCTGATATCGACCTGCATGCCGTACCTCAACCGATGGTTCGGTGAGGTATGGGGACAATGTTTCTGGAACGAATACCACATGCTATGGTACTTCTCGGGCTACCTGGGATACCTCGTACTGGCGCATTATATCCGCGTACACCTTACGTGGGACCGCTCCAAACGCCTAACCATAGGAACCGTCTTAATGATTGTGGGAGCTGCACTGACTATTTACTCATTCTATGTCCAGGCTATACCCGGAGAAACGCTTACCACCCCCGTAATAGAAATAGGATGGGCTTTCTGCACTATCAACTGTGTGATTCTCACTGCGGGCACGTTCCTTATGTTCACATGCATCAACCGCCCGAATCCTCCGCGGATCATAACAGAAATGTCGAAACTCAGCTACGGTATATATCTTATGCACATCTTCTGGCTCGGACTGTGGGTAACCGTGTTCAAGCATACGTTAGGATTGCCCACCGTTGCTGCCATACCATGCATTGCGGTAACCACATTTGCCTGTTGTTTTGTATCGACAAAGATTATCTCGTACATACCGGGCAGTAAATGGATAATAGGATAAATATACTGAAATACTACTTCAAGTATAGTGAAAGCACAAAAGACTTTACTAAAACTATAGATATTCTAAAAGAAAATAAGGGTGAAATGTCTGCATTTTGGAATAAATGCAGTATATTTGCACCGTAAGCCGAGGAGAAATACGGCGTATTGAAGCAATTTTTTGACGACGAAAAAACTGGTAATTTTATTTAAGTCAAAGAGAACTACTTCAATGAATTTGTTTCATGCGGGCGACTTAAGGTCGGTCGTGTGAACATATTTATTAGTAGTTCGGGTATACCAGTACCTTTCGTCGGATAGATATGCAGTAGCACGTCCGACTTCTTTTTGCTTAAAAGGAACAAGGGCAATTATATACTTAAAATCTAAGGATAATATGAAAACCCTTGATGAAGAACTATTTAACGTTGTCCGCACAATGAAACGGCAGACTGAAAGTCAAATAATGAAGATCCTTGCTCCATTGAACATGCAATACAATCTCATTATTGAGGACAATCAGATTTTGTTTCTCTCTCCGCCTTCCGATTCCAACAGTGAAGCCGTTGTGGAATACTGGTTAGACATTGAAGATATATTCAGCATACTCTATAGAGACCAACTCCTTTTTATTTTAACCCACAACTGCCTGCTACATATTTTCAACACCGAAACCCTTGTATTGGGATTTTGGGAACCCACTAATGAAGAAGTATTGATTAAGTTAGCCCGATGGAGTGGCCGAACCAGAATGGAAACAATATGCCTTAAGCTTCTGAATAAAATCAAGAAATTAATTATCTATTGTTCCTGTTTAACCTATTAATAGTTTTATAGATTGGCCGGAACCTGAGATGCCTCCTTCCCCGCCGTTCGCAACAAACGGGGAGAAAGACCGAAGTTCTTCTTGCAGAAGTTAGAAAAGTGGGGCAAGGATTCGAAACCGTATTTATAGCAAATTTCGGAAATAGTGGCATCCGTGTGTTGCAGTTCGTACATGATGCCCTCTCTGCGACGCTCCTGCATCCACTCATAAACCGGTTGATGGAATACGGAAGTGAAGATACGGCGGAATGTTGTAGTAGTATATCCTCCCAACTTTGCCAGTTCTTCTACCGTCTTGACCTTATTATGGTTTTTGAGTACGAAATACTCAAAGCTGTTGGTATATTTGGAGAGAGGATGCACCAGCATGGAAAGCTCATAATCCGAATAATACTGTCCCAAGAGGAATCCCAATTCCTTTTGCTTGAATGCCAGCAGTTCCTTGCAAATCCGAGCTTCCCGCATGTAGGATTTGGAAGCATCCAGGAAGTATTGCACTTCGGGCTTGATCTTTAAAGGGGAATAAATCAGGGGAGGTTCCACCTCATTTGCAATATGTTTATAGCGGGTTTCACAGAAGAATCTCGGTTGTTCGAAACGATAGCAGACGCATTCCACATCGGTCATAGCCAGAATTTCGTACTTCGAACCTATTGCCTGAAGAATAAACTCGCCGGCATGCAAAGTGGTTCCCGCGTACTCATTACTATTAACAAGTACTTCTCCTTTCAACAAAAAAATCAAGATATTCTCTTCACATTTCTGTGCAGGAAGGTGAAAACCCCTCGGATGGGAGGCGTAAATAATGATATTGTCAGTAGCTTTAGAACAGCTGTGACAATCAATGTTGGTTGCTCCACATACGGAGGAATTTGGCATTGTAGTATTAAGTGTTTATAGCTTGCTTGTTTGCTGCGACAAATATAAACAGATAATACCAGAAAAAAAACTATATTCCCCGAAAACTTCGAGAAAGAGGTTTTCGGGGAATAATTAGAGGGTAGTTTTATTTTTCTACATTAGTGTCATCCGTCGTATTCCATGCACCAAGTTCAGGAACAACAAAGGTTACCTTTGCACCTCCATTTGCTAAGGTCAATGTATATCGTATCTTCTTACCAGGTTCCCAAGCTGTCGTTTCCTTCAAATCAATGGAGGAGGTTACATCACCTATTTGAACATCTTTATTATAAATATCATATGTTAAATTGATTGCAGCACCGGTAGTTGGTAAAGTTTGAGGCATTAGCATCCAAGCAGCATTGATCTCTTTACCTGCTTGAAGCACTTCCAAACCAGAAGCATCAATTGTATGTGCATAAGTAGCAGGTTCTGCTTGTGCGGTCCATTTTGAAGTACCAAAATCATAAGTTCCCTTACTATATACTCCTGATATTGAAAGTGATTTCAATTTATAAGTCAAGGCATCAGCTGTTTTAATGGTAAAGTTTATTTGAGTGAGCGCATGAGTGAATGCCAGAGAAACACCACTTGCATCGTCTGTCTTATTAGCATCGAGTGCACTTGCAACAACAAAGTCTGTCTGTGCAGCTACATCCGCTACTGTATAAGTAATAGAAGGAAATTTATTGCTGGCATCCGGTGCACTATACGCCAAAGTAGCAGTACCAGGATTTCCATACGCAAAGAACTGAATTTTATCTGTCAACGGCCAATAATATGGACCACCAGTTAAATTCCAATCTGTGCTGGCAAAGGTTGCTTTTGCACCAGTCATAAATGCTTTCATATCAGTACCTGCTGTTACAGCATTCATTTCACTACTGCCTGAATTATAGGCATATACAGTAAATCCTACATCTGCTTTTTTCAATTCTGTCAAATCAGTAACTGCTGCTCTTGTAGTAGTACTTACCGCTGTTCCAAATCTGATCTCCGCCTTCTGTCCGGCATTCTCAATCTCCTCATTCTGTGAACAGCTAACCATTCCGGCTGCTGCCAACGCTACTAATAAAATCTTCTTCATAATAGTTTGTTTTTATAGTTAATATATTTATTTGCTTTCAATTCACGGGCAAATCCACATTCGTTTCATCGTCCCAATCACCTACATCACCACCAATTCCGCCGCTGCCTTCTCCACCGGTACCCGGTTCCAACTCATCTACCACAATCTCACCATCCGGAACCGGAACTTCAATATGTATTTCCGTACCAGGCTCAACATCGGGCTCTCCTTCGCCTCCCCCGACAGGAGGAGGTGCAATCAAGTCTTCAATATCCACCTCCAAAGCCTGAACCGTATTGTCCCGTTTCACAATCTTCAACGTCAGCTTCATCGGACTGGCAGCGCGGGTTTTAGCATCTTTCAGCAATACAAAGTGCGAGAAATAGCCCCACAACAACCCGTTTTCTTGTTTTGTATCTACGCATATCGGTTTTTCACTCAGCCCGCAAGTATGTTTTCCCATAAAACAGCTTCCATTCAAGCCATCTACGTAGCAAACAACATTTGAAATCCTGTCCCAACCTTCAACCTTTATATCAAAAGAGTAACTATTCACCACCGCTTCCGGCTTCCACTCCAACCGGAGTGCCACATCACTCTGTTCTATTTCTACTTCATCCACAGCAACCACATACAAGGGGTCGGGCGACCAGACCATATCCTCATCCGCATTCACCCCCGTGCAATGCCCCGTAAAAGCTTCAATCGTTTCGTAACTCTCATCGCCCCGTATCTGTACGCTTTCGGTGAGATAATTGTAGGCAACTACTGCATAGCGTCCCGGCGGGACTTTCAACTCTCCTCCTCCGGCATCCATAAAAGTATCAATCTTTCTGCCATCACCATCTTTCGGATAAAAGATGACCCGCATCGTCCCCGGCAGTTTGTCCGTCACCCCCGTCCAGTCCAGCTTGACCTGAACTCCGCTGACAGGGTAATCGTCCAACATATCCCGGAATTCGCATCCCTCCAACACCAGCAACAGCCCGGAGAAAAGCATCAGAAATATACAATGCACGCTTTTCATTCTCTTCATCTCCTTGCCGTTATGAGCCACACCAAAGAAACTTTAGCTTTTGTAGGCCCAATGAAATGATACTTCCCACTGCTGGTCCAGACCAGGCTGTTATTATAAGCAGTGTATTCACGGTACTCCGTATCCAAATAGCCGATACCTATACTAAACTCAATGGCCAGATGCCGGGACATCGGATGTGTGTAGCCGTAAGTCACTCCTGCAGCCGCATAGTATTTACCCCGGTATCCTTTTTCCTCCTTCAACTGGAAATCATATTCACCACCTTCGGCATATATTCCCAGAAAATGGCCGGTCAATCTTCTACGTGTACGACGGTTTCCTAACCAGTAGCGCGTTTCTACTCCTCCTGAAATGAGCTGATAGCAGAAATCGTTCCGGCTGCTCGACCACCAAGGACATTTATACTCAACATTCAAAGACCAACGTTGCCCCATTGGCAACTCTACTTCTATATTCGGAGCCAAGGCCAGGTCGTAAAGCAGGTTGTTCTTTATCGCCAGCACCGTTTTGTGAGACGGCGCCGGCTTTTCCTCTTTTCTTTCCTCTCTATTTTCAGATACAACAAACGATTTTTGCTGTATCTGTCCCATTATTAACGAAGTAGTTTCCGGCAGTTTCAATGCTGCCATGTATAATGTATCTCTTACTCTTTCTCTCCTTTCAATCCTCGGAAGCAAATGCTTTGACAAATAAGCGTAAGCTCTGCCTTCGTTCAGATAACGTAACAAGCTTTCCAGCCTTTGAGGTTCTTCGTTATGATGCTGAATCAATATCAAAACTTCTTCCCTATCCGGCACTTGCTCATCCGCCAACACCCGATTATAGATTTCCGTCCACTTATTCTGCCCTACTGCCGCCCCTGATATAATACAAAAAAAGAGTAGCCAAAGAACATATATATAAGTGCGTTTCTCCATAACTTCGCGTTGTATGTCAACAAAAATAGAATATATAAATTTAATAATAGCGGCCAATTCCAACTCTTTTCAAGGCCTGAAAGGTTCTGTGAAACGATTGAAACAGATTTGCAACTTTTGCAACCATCGCCCCACATTTCTTACCCTATCTTTTGCTTTTATCCTCTTTCCCTATCTCCACCCCGAAGAGAATTATCATTTAGCTACAACTCACCTTGTATTGTAATCAAAAAGACACATCGTGCACGAAAACAGTGAAATTCAGTGAAAGAATTATAAAAGAGAGAGAAGACGTAAACCCAAATTTGGAAGATATTGCCTGAAGCCTTACATTTGCAATGTGATTTTTTTCATAGTATTAGATTTAAGGTTAACAAAGGTTGGAGTACAGCGGTACTCCTTTTTTTATTTCTGCAGGCAGACTACTTATCCATTCGACACATTCGACAAGCCAATTTCCTAAAAACCAATAGAAATCATCCTAATAAACAATATATTTTAGTATTTTTGTAACGTAAATCAGTCAAAGCATGAAGAGGTTATTATATATACTATTTGCCATCATTTTACTTGGGTCCGGGTGTACTCAGCGACGGACCACACCTGCCAAGATACCTATGACCAGCGCACACCGCGGCGCCAGCGCCATTGCTCCCGAAAACACAATGGCGGCCGTAGATTCATGCATCAAATATGGCGTAGGCAACATGGAGTGCGACGTATGCATCAGCAAAGACAGCGTCTTCTACGTCCTGCACGACTCTACGCTGGACCGCACCACCAACGGGACAGGCGATATCGTCAACTGGATGTCTGCCCACATCGACACGCTGGATGCCGGCTCCTGGTTTGCTCCCGAATTTGCCGGACAGCGGGTGCTACGTTTTGAAGACCTGCTGCGCAGAGCTAAAGAAAGCGGACTAAGAGTTACTATCGACTACCGCAACGGTGACCTGCAGCAGCTATTGGCCCTCATCAAGTCCGAAGGCATGCTGGAAAACTGCAACTTCACCTTCAGCCAGGAAGAAGACATCAAAGCGTTCAAGAAGATAGCACCCGAAGTAAAAACATTGCAAGCGTACGCCAGAAGCGAAAAAGACTTAGAACGGATTGCAAAAGAAGTAGGTGCCAACATCGCCGTCGCATGGATTGACTCCCTCACCCCGCAATTTGTAGAGAAATGCCGTAAGTACAACTTGCAGGTACTGGCTTTAGTCTTAGGCTTGGACGACAAGACAGAAGACAACCAGAAAGCGGTAGACCTGGGCGTTGACATCATAGCCACAGACCGCCCGATAGAGTTCATCATGAAATACGGAAAAGCAAACCCATAACACAATGAAACTAAAACTCCTCTTTCTATTTTTATTGCTCACCATCGGCCTAAAAGGATTTTCAGCTTCTTCGCCGTTAGACACATTGCTCATACAATTGGACCAGTATCTGGAGAAAAGTACTGAATATGTCGATAAGAAAGAAGCCCGAATTGCCGAATGGCGTCGGGTTCTTGGAAAATCCGTATCTGATGAAAAACGCTACGAAGCCAGCATCCACCTTTTCGAGGAGTACAAATCTTATAAATATGATTCTGCCTATTCATACGCCCACCACTCTTTGCAACTGGCCGAACGTTTGCAAAATCCAGGATACATAGCCGAATCCAACGGAGCCATTGTCTTCTGCCTGCTTTCATCGGGCTTGTTTAAAGAAGCCTTCGACGTAATAGGAAAGATCGATATCAGCCATGTCCCGCTTGCCAACAAAATTTCCTATTATTCCTTATATAGCAGACTCTATTATGACATTGCCGACTATAACCACGAAGCTCCTTTCCAGGACGAATACATCAGGAAGGGCAGCCTTTATACGGACTCTTTATTAACCCTTTTACCGGAAAGGGGAGTGAAGTGGTGGTACTTCACCAGCCAGAAGCAGATGAAAGAACGACAATACGATGCTTGTATCTACTCCTTCAAAACCATGTTACAGCGAAAAGATGTAGACCCACACACCGAAGCCATCATCGCATCCAGTCTGGGATGGGTATACGGTGAACAGGGGGATGAAGAGCAAGCACTCACTTACTTGATACACGCCGCTATCGGTGACATCCGCTCGGCAACGAAAGAGACAACCGCCCTGCGCGTGCTGGCCGGGCTGCTCTATGAGCGTGGAGACATCAACCGTGCCAACCGATACGTAAAATCGGCCCTTGAAGATGCCAACTTCTACAATGCCCGCCAACGCAAAATAGAAATAGGCTCCATCCTGCCCATCATAGAGCAAGACCGCTTCGACATTGTAAAGAAGCAACGCAACGTGCTCATCGGCGGCATCACACTCTTCTCCATACTCTTCATTCTGCTTTTCACCGCCACCCTCATCATCTACAAGCAGATGAAGAAACTGCGTACCGCCCGGCAAACCATTGTGGAGCGCAACCAGCAACTGCAACAGATCAACGAACAGTTGTCCGAAGCCAACAACATCAAGGACGAATATATCGGCTATTCATTCTATCTGAACTCCGAGTATATCGGAAAGATGGAGAATCTCTACAAGATGATAAACCGCAAGATTGCTGCCAAGCAATTCGATGACCTGCGCACCTCGTTCAAAGAATCGACCCTGAACAATGAACGAGACAACATGTACGCTTCCTTCGACGAAACGTTCCTGAAGCTATTTCCAGGGTTCATTACTGCCTATAACAAACTCTTTCCTCCCGGAGAAAACAGCCATAATGAGAATGGCCAGTCACTCACTCCCGAAATGCGCATCTTCGCCCTCATCCGTCTGGGCATCTGCGAAAGCGAACGCATCGCCAAGTTCCTGAACTATTCCGTCCACACCATCAACACCTACAAAACACGGGTAAAGAATAAATCCATCGTGTCCAACGAACAGTTTGAAGCTAAAATTATGGAGATAGCAGCGGTAACTCTTTAAGTTCCAGGTTTGCTCAGGTTCACTCAGGTTTGTTCAGGTTCATTTCCCGAGTGCTTACACATTATACAAGAGATACGTCATCAAACAAGCAACTTCTTAATAATAAATATATTACAATACGTCAACTTTCTATTTTCATTATATAAAACAACCAACTATTCCTTTTCCTGAATCAAGTGTGTACTTTTGTATCAAAATGTTACACCTCAAAACAAAGAAAAAAAAATGAGACACAACTTGATTCTAAACGTATGCGGCACAGTGCTTTTATTGTTGGTAACTAGCTGCATGGAGAAAACAGACTTGTACAATCCCGAAAGGATTAATGAAGAAATCAAAGCCAGTTTTGACTTTAGGACAACGGTAAATTGTCCGGTAGAAATAACTCTCGGTCGGGAAGCTCTAATTCGCATTTATGCGGACAATCCTGAAAAGGCAAATGACTCCAAACAACTTTACGTTGCCTACACCGACAAGAACGGACACTACAATGGCAAGATGACTTTGCCAAGCGAATACATCGGCAAAACAGTATATGCCAGCGCTTACGGCATCAATATTCCTGCTACGGTATCTACCGAAGGACTGAAATTCAATGTTGCCAACAATCTGGCAAGTACCCGCGCACTAACAGCAGACATAGATTTATGCACAAAGTTAAAGCAGAAATTCATGGACCGCTTACCTGAAAATAAGAATAACACAAGCCAGTTGGAGAATGTGGACAACATCAATCTAAAGGTAGTAGAGAGCGATACGGAAGTACTATTCTCTTTTGTTTACTCGGGTGCAAGCCGTACTGCACAGATATACTATTATTATTATCCCACAGATTTCAATACGAACCAAGGGGGTAACCCAGGCAGCCAGAACTATTTTTATAATGCCGAAAAAGGATATGGAGACTACGAGCGTATAATAAGCAGATTCAAAAATGATAAGTTCCTGCTGACCAAAGGATATGGAGACAACGGCTACATCAATATCAGCAATAATAACAAAACAGGTTTTAGCATCCCAGTACAATTCTACGGCGAAGACGGAAACGCTACAACAGGCAGCAATTTCCCTGAAGGATACTCCATCGGCTTCTTTATCATTTCGAGTTGGCCGGACGTGTTCGAACCTATATTCACTGACTGGTGGTGCAATTCCCACCAAGACGGCGGTATCAAACATCACACCAATCAGTGGCAACATAACAACAAGCAAGCCGTTCGCTTCAAAGACTCGGAAAGCGGAAAAATTATTTTCGGCTTCGAAGACATAGCGCTCAATGAAACAACAGAGGATAAGTGCGACTTCGACTACAACGACTTCCTGTTTCTCATCACCACCAGTCCCGACATCGATAAAGAAGATATACCGGAACTGAATGAAGATATTACCGAATCAGTTGAAGGCACCCTCCTCTACGAAGACCTCTATCCTTCCGAAGGAGACTATGACATGAACGATGTTATCATAGAATATACCTGGACGAAATACTTCGATGGCAGTAACAAACTGACGAAGATAGACTATGAATTCACCCCGGTGCATGATGGTGCCAGCTATACCAGCAACTTTTCACTAATGATAGACGGCTACGTGAACCAGCCCATCGAAATATTTGAGGACCACAAGGCATCTCTGAACCAGGCATTCCGAGGCAGTATCACCGAAGGCATTGCCGGTAAACAGAAAGATGATATATCCTGGGAGAGCTTCAACCCCTTTATCACCGTAACCGGAAACGGTCGCGAAGTACATCTCACCAAGAAAAAAGCATCTGCCAATGCCAACCTGGATGGACTGGACGAGTATCAGAAAAACTATGTCTCTGGCATTGGAGAGTATCCGTTTGCCATGAATATCCCCAGAAAAGGTTTCATCCCTGTAACCGAGAGTCAAAGAATAGAAACAGATTATCCGGACTACAAGCATTGGGCAGAAACGAAAGGGAAAGAAAACACGGATTGGTACAACCATCATAAGCAGTAATATGGATTTTTTAGATTAATTGGGGTTTTACCTAATTTAGAGTGGGAAGAGGTCGTATAAACGACCTCTTTTCTCAGTATACAGGCTTATATTCCACTTATACAACCTGAGAGGCAAGACAAAGTCAAACATCTATTTATTAAACAATTAGCATCTGGTACATCCTTTAATTCGTTATACAAACCGTAGGTATTTTCCAGTTCTCCCTTCAATCCTATACTTTTGCAATGTCAACCGGAAGAAACGGCTTCCGCTGACCAATGCATTGTAATAGTTAACCTGATTTATTTACTTAAAATTACAACCTATGAAGGCATTCAAGACTATCCATGCTTTTCTATTGTTTTCGTTACTCGTCACTGGGCTGTGCCTCACGGCCTGCAACGATACCGAAGACGGATCTTACGTAGCCCCCATCACCCTGGGTGAGAAAATCAACGGCAAATGGGTGCTCTCTTCCATGAAACAAGTAGATGAAATCGCTGCCAAGGATATCGACCTGAGCGGGCAACTCGATTTCATGTCATTCAACATCGACTTGCAAGCCGATGCTGAAAACAATCCTACCACTTTCAGCGTAACGGGTAATGCGCCTGCCCTGCTACCCGCATCGGGAAACTGGGAAATGGAACACCCTTTCACCAACTCCGACGGTACACCTGCCCGGATATTCCTTTATTCAGGCAGCGACAAGAGCCAAAAGGCCGCAGTACTGACCGTGACCGCTACTCCGGGAGCCAACCGCATCCTGGAATTCAAGCTGACCCGCAAGCAGAAAGGTCAGGCATTCGTTTCATACATCTATAACCTGGTACCCGCTACCGCAAACAAGTAAGGAGGAGTGAATATGAAGAAAATCTTATCTTTCGCCATCGTGCTGATGTGCACACTGTTGCCTACAAAATTATGGGCGCAAGTAGAAGCCGGTTCTCCTTACAAGATATGGACAGACCCGGTAGTTTACCGTGCTTCCGACCAGGTGACCTGGTACTTCGACATGACCGACACCAAGTTCAAAGCCGGCGAAGACCTCTACCTCTGGAGCTGGGCGCCGAGCGAACCCGATGCAGGCAACTGGGACAGCTCCTCGGACTTTGCCAAGCTGACCTACTTGGGCGATAACATCTACGCCATGACCATGATTCCCGAGAAATACTACGGCGTGCCCGCAGCCGATATGAACGCCAACGATGACATCTTCTGGGGACGACTGAAAAACAAAAACGGTAGCACCCAAAGTGACGTATTCCAAGTAAACACCTCGCACGCAGATTGGATAGCCTTCCAAGAGAGCGGCGAAGCCTGGAAGTCCTTCCCCGAGAAGTTCGGATTGAAAGACCCGTTCTCTCTCCTGGTAGACATCAACAAACTGGTATTTGCCGGAAAAGCCGGCGGACTGAACGACATCAGTTGGGAGTCCCTGCACTTCCATAGCGGACTGGATGACTGGAGCGTATCTCAAGAAGCACAGATGTGGCTGCCGGAAATCGTAGAGAAGACCAAACTTACCCATGTAGAAGGTAGCATCTACCGCATGGACCTGGTTCCGATGGAGTACTACGGCGTGGAAAGCGACTATGAGGCCGAGAACATCGCCTGGCTCATCACTACCCATAACCCCGACTGGGCAGGCACCAGCCCCGATGCCGTCCTGAAAGCTGCCGCCGCTGCGCCTTATCCCGACCCGCAGTTCTCTTTCTTCCCGCAGAAGTTCAGTGCACTGGACATCCTCACACTGACCCGCCAATACAATGGGAAGACCGACGGTGACCTAAGCTACACCATCACCGCCGGAGAGAAGACCATCACGGGAACACTGATAGGCAACCGCGACAAGCGCGAAACCGTAATCAATCTGGCTAAAGAACTGGCAGGAATGACCAGCCTCACCAAGATCCACCTGAAGATAACGAACAGCAATGACGTAACGGTAGTCGATACCGACCTCCCACTCGTTCCGCTGTCGGAAATCACTTACGAATAATCAAACCGGAAAAGATATGAAAAACAAAACCATATATACCATTTGTTCCCTCTTCACGCTACTCGTACTGCTGGGAACAAGCCAAAACCTGTTGGCACAAAACATCACAGCTACCGGTAAGGTAGTAGACAAAAACCAGGAGCCACTGATTGGCGCCAACGTAAAGGTAACGGGCACTCAAGGCGGCACCATCACCGGGCTGAACGGAGACTTCACCCTGAGTTGCCCGCAAGGAAGTACCCTCGAAATATCCTTTATCGGATTCATCACCCAACAAGTGCCCGCCGGCAGTAACCTGACCATCACCATGCAGGAAGATGCCATCGCACTGGAAGAGACAGTGATTGTGGGTATCGGTTACGGAACCATGCGTAAAGGCGACCTCACCGGTTCCATCGCATCCGTCAGCGCCAAGGACATGAAACAGGGCGTCATCACCAGTGCCGAGCAATTGCTGCAAGGCAAAGTAGCCGGCCTCTCCGTAGTGCAAAGCTCCGGTGCGCCCGAAGCAGGTGCCAGCATCCGCCTTCGTGGCGGTACGTCGCTCTCCGCCAGCAACGGCCCGCTGATTGTAGTGGACGGCATCCCCGGTGTGGACATGAACTCCGTGCAACCCACAGAGATTCTCTCCATCGACGTGCTGAAGGATGCCTCGGCAGCTGCCATCTACGGTTCGCGCGGTGCCAATGGCGTCATCATCGTCACCACCAACCGCGCTTCCACCGACATGGAACAGAAGAGCATACAGTACAACGGTTATGTAGCTATCGGCCAAACCGCCAAGCATATGGACCTGCTTAGCGCCAACCAATGGAGAGCCTACGTACGCGACAACAACATAGGCAACGCCATCGACTACGGTTACGACACCGACTGGCAGGACGAACTGGAACGTACCGCCATCTCGCACTCGCACAACGTATCTATCAGCAACTCAAAGAAGGAAAGCGGTTATCGCGCCTCTATCACTTACCAGGACAATCAAGGCGTCATCAAGCGCAACGACATGAGCCGCCTGGCAGGTAGCCTCGCCGCCTATCAGACCGGATGGGATGGACGCCTACGCATCGAAGCCGGTATCAACGCCAACTTCGATAAATGGAACCCCATCGACACGCGTATCTTCGAACGCATGGCAAACATGAACCCGACGTTCCCCGTCCGCAACCCCGACGGCAGCTTTGCCCAGATAGGCGGAACGAACACCGAGAACCCGGTAGAACTGAACACCAACCGCACCGACGACCAGAAACGCCATCGCTTCCTGGGCTACGGAAAGGTAGAACTGGAACTGCTGAAAGGACTGAAGGGCGTAGCCAACGGCTCATACGAATACCAATCCACCGAAGGCGGACTCTACAAGCCCACCTATGCACAGTTGGAAGGACAAAGCGAAAAAGGCTGGGGACAACGCACCCATGGCGAATACAACAACCAGCAACTGGAAGCCTACCTGAACTACGACGTAACACTTGCCGAGATTCATAAACTGAACGTAATGGGCGGTTATTCTTACCTGAAGACCACTGCCGAAGGTTTTGGCTCCACCCGCAGCGGTTTCGATACGGATGCCTTCGGTTACAACAACTTGGCTGCCGGTAGCGACTTCCGCGCCACGGACGTTTACTCCTACAAGAACGAATCGAAACTGATCTCCTTCTTCGGCCGCGTGAACTACAACCTGATGGGTAAATATATGCTGACGGCCACCGTCCGTCACGACGGTTCCAGCCGCTTCGGCGACAATCACAAGTGGGGTACCTTCCCGTCCGTCTCCCTGGCATGGCGCCTCAGCGACGAAGCCTTCATGCAAGGCACTTCCGGCTGGTTGAACAACTTGAAACTGCGTGCAGGCTACGGCGTGACGGGTAACCAGAACGGTATAGAGCCCTATAAGTCGCTCGCCATCTTGAGCGCCGACGGAGCCAGCTACTACGATGCCACCACCGGCACCTGGAAGAAAAGCTACGTACAGGCACAGAACACCAACCCCGATTTGAAGTGGGAATCTACCGCCCAGCTGAACATCGGTCTGGACTTCGGCCTGCTGAACCGCATCAACGGTACTATCGAATACTATCATAAGAAGACGAGCGACCTGCTCTGGACCTATCCTGTTCCACAACCTCCTTACCTGGTGGGCACCATGCTTGCCAACGTGGGTGACTTGGTGAACAAAGGTCTGGAAGTAACCCTGAATGCCAACATCTTGCGCGAAAGAGACTTGACACTGGATGCCAACGTCAGTTTTGCCTACAACAAACAGGAGATTACAAAACTCTCTAACGACACCTATCAGGCAGTAGGCCTGCAAGCCGGTTCGCTCCACGGACTGCGCGGCATGTCGGGACAATACTCGCAGATTATCAAAGAAGGTTATCCTGCAGGCGCCTTCTACGGACCGAAGTGCCAAGGAATTGATGAAAACGGCAAGTACATCATCAACCGCGATGAAGACGGTAATCCGATCAGTGAATATCTGGGCAGTGCCATGCCCAAGTTCAACCTCGGCGTCGGTATCAACCTGGCGTATAAGGACTTTGACCTCGCCGTAGCGGGTTATGGTATGTTCGGACAGAAAGTACTGAACGCCACCCGCATGGCAATGTTCGACCCCACCCGCCTCCCGGCACAGAACGTACCCGACGACTTGCTGACCAGCGGCGTCAAGGACGACCTCATTTTCTCCAGCTATTTCATCGAGAAAGGCGACTTCTTCCGCCTGCAATCCGTCACCTTGGGCTACACCATTCCGGGTGTCAAGAAGATAGGCTTGCAAAAAGTGCGCTTCTACCTCACGGGCGAAAATCTTTTCTGCATCAGCGGATATAGCGGCATCGACCCCGAAGTCTCCATCCCCGATAACGTGCTCGACGGCCCCGGCATCGACTGGTTCAACAGCTATCCGCGCCCGCGCACTTACTCTATCGGTGTAAACATCTCGTTCTAAAAAACTCGTAATCAAAAGAAACTATGAATAAGAAATATCTATCCACCCTGCTTATTTCTTCGCTGCTGTTCGGCGCATGCACCGACCTGGGCGAGACATTATACGACAAGGTATCCATGGACGACTACGGCAAAACTCCCGCCGAAGTACAAACCATCGTTTCGGGAGCCTACGCTACCCTGCGCGGATACGGCGCCGACACGCCCGAAGGTAACGGCGTAAACTGCTACCCCACATGCGAATACGTATTCTTCCTCGAAGAGTGTGCTTCTGACGAAGCCTGCATACCGACCCGCGGCACCGACTGGTACGATGGCGGACGTTACCAGCAAGTACAGTTCCACACCTGGACACCGGACAACCAGATGGTACTTAGCGCTTGGCGCTACTCCTTTACCGGCGTATCCAAAATCAATGCCATCATCTACCAGGTAGAAGCTTCCGAACTCTCTGACGAAGCCAAAGCCAGCGTGACAGCAGAGCTACGCGGACTGCGTGCCTACTACTATTGGCAACTGGTGGACAAGTTCGGCAACGTGCCCATCACCACGGATTTTACCGAAACCGACCTGCCTACCACTTCCAGCCGTGCAGCAGTGTTCAGTTTCATAGAGCAAGAGTTGAAAGAGATTCTGCCGTTGCTGCCCACAGGCGTACAATACGGACGCTTCACTCAAAACGTAGGCTATACGCTGCTGGCCCGTCTTTATATCAACTCCGAAGTCTACACCGGCACCCCGCGCTGGCAAGACTGCCTCGACGCTTGCGAGAAAGTGACCGGATATAGCCTCGCCGCTTACTTCGACAACTTCGCCATTCAGAACGAAACGTCACCCGAAATCATCTTTGCCATCCCCTACGACCACAAACAAGGCACCGTAGGCAACTATCTGGCATCCATGACCTACCATTACAACCAGAAGGTAGCCTTCGACCCGAACGGCGTTTACCAATGGTGCGGTAACGGTATCTGTGCCCAGCCGGGCATCTACTCCTCATTCGAGGCAACCGACGTACGCCGCCAATCGCTGCTCATCGGCCAGCAAAAGAGCGCCAAAGACGGCAGCGACGTGCTGATGGACAACGGCGAACCGCTGAACTATACCGAAACCATCGAGAACTACACCAATGCCTTGCAGAACGAAGGTGCCCGCCTGGACAAATATGCCTGGGCACCCAACGATGCCTGGGAACGCGACAACGACTGGGTACTGATGCGCTACGCCGAAATCCTGATGATGCAAGCCGAGTGTAACTTCCGCCTGGGCTATCCCGATGCAGGTCTGCCCTACATCAACCAGGTGCGTACCCGCTCCGGCGTGGCTGCGCTGACCTCGCTCACCGAAGAGGCGCTGGACAAGGAATGGTTGCGCGAATTTATCTTCGAAGGCATGCGCCGCACGGTAAATATCCGCTTCGGCACCTTCTTCAAAGCATGGTGGGAAAAAACAGATGACCCGGCAGACAAGCATACCGGCATCTTCCCCATTCCGAAGGAAGAACGTGACAAGAACCCGGGATTGACGCAGAATCCGGGATATTAATAAGAAGTTTTTTAGTGTCGGCACCTGATGTTCCGAGAGCATCATATGTCGACACTGATTCAAATAAATAACCAGTTTAATATATCCTCATAATGAAACCATTTGTATATACCCTCCTACTGGCAGCCCTCCTATTGGCAAGCACTGCTTGCGGCAGTGAGAATGGCAATTCCGGCGGTGGAGGTGGCGATGGCGGTAAGGAACTGCCCGGCGCCCTCGATCCTGCCAATGTAGTAAAAAGCAACCCGATGAAACTCTATGTCCACTACATGCCCTGGTTCGAGACTCCCGCTACCTCAGCCGACAAGAAGTGGGGGCAACATTGGACAATGGCCACCTGCAATCCCGACCAAAAGGATGCCAACGGACGGCGGCAGATAGCCTCGCACTATTATCCCCTCATCGGGCCCTACGCCTCGAGCGACGCCACGGTACTGAACTATCACCTGCTGACGATGAAATACTCCGGAATAGACGGCATCATGATAGACTGGTATGGCACGCAGGACAAATATGACTATGCCGCCAACCGCCGCAATACCGAAGAAGTAGTGAAAGCCGCCGAACGTGTCGGCCTGCAATTCGCCATCGTCTACGAAGACCAGACGCTTTCCGAACTGCCGGACAACAGTTCCAAAGTGGTGCAAGCCATCCGCGACATGCAGTACCTGCAAACCAACTTCTTCGGTAAAGTGAATTATGTAAAAGCAGACAGCAAACCCCTACTCCTCGTCTTCGGCCCGCAAGCCATCACGACACCCAAAGACTGGACAAGCGTTTTCGGCAATCTGTCCGTCAAACCCACCTTCGTAGTGCTGAACAACCATCTGCACCTGGCCAATAACGCCAGCGAGAAGAACGCTGCCGGCGAATACCTGTGGGTGAACCCCGACCCAGCTTCTTATTATAGCAAGACGGGCGACATGGAGCTCTGCATAGGCGGTGCCATGCCTGGCTTCTACGACTATTACAAGCAGGGAGGATGGGGCAACAGCTACACCACCTACGATGCCGAAAACGGGGCCCTCTTCGACCGACAACTTGCTGCCGCCAAAAGTGCCGGACTGGACTATCTGCAAATCAGCACCTGGAACGACTTCGGCGAAGGCACCACCATAGAGCCCGCCGAAGAGTACGGATACAATTACCTGACCAAGCTGCAACAGTTCTCCGGGACATCTTACAACGAGCACGTGTTGAAGCAGATCTACCGTTGGTACACACTGAAGCAGCAATATGCAGGCGACAAAGGCGATGCGGCCAAATATCTGTCGCAAGTCTTTTACTATTTTATAGCTCTGCAACCCGACAAGGCAGAAGAATTGATGAACGAATTAAATAATTTATAATATAAATAGGTATGAATATAGATAGATTAAAACGGCTAACCGGCAATTGCCTCTGTGCTCTGTTACTGACCGCGTGTAGTAGCGGAACAGCAGAAACCTTGCAGTCGCCCGACGGTCGGCTCAGCCTGACAGCCGGAGTGAAGGACGGCTGTCCCTACTACTCGCTGGCACAAGGTACGGAAACCCTCATCAACCCCTCCGCCCTCGGCTTCATCCTCGAAGACGGACCGCTGGACGATAACTTCCGCCTGAAAGAGGTACGCCATAGCACCTTCGACGAAACTTGGGCACAGCCTTGGGGCGAGGAAGTGGAAGTACGCAACCACTACAACGAGCTGACCCTCGACCTGGAGGAACGAAACGGACTGAAGCGCCGTCTCAGCATCGTATTCCGGCTCTTCGATGACGGACTGGGATTCCGCTACGTTTTCCCCGAACAGGAGAACTTGAAGCAATTCGTCATTATGGATGAGAAAACCGAATATGCTTTCCCTTGGGATGCCAAAGCATGGTCTATTCCCACCAATGGTACCAAGTATTACGAAGCCCTCTTCACCGCTTCGCCGCTCAGCCGGAAAGATACCATTTCCACCCCCGTCACCCTGGAAGTGAACGACAGCCTCTACATGGTGTTGCACGAAGCCGATCTGACGGACTACGCCAGTCTGAACCTGACACCCGGAACTAACAAACAGGAAAAAGGCGTGACGCTTCGCGCCGCCCTTACCCCTTGGAGCACGGGCGAGAAGGTATTTGCCGCCGCTCCCTTTGCCACGCCTTGGCGTACGATTATCGTGGGCAAGACACCCGGCGACCTCATGCTCTCGCGGCTGATGCTGAATCTCAATGAGCCTTGCAAGCTGGAAGACACTTCCTGGATAGAACCGGGACGCTACGTCGGCATCTGGTGGGGTATGCACATGGAGAAGTATACTTGGGCACAAGGTCCCAAACACGGGGCAACCACCGCCAACACCATGCGCTATATCGACTTTGCCGCCAAGCACGGCTTCAGCGGTGTGCTTGTTGAGGGTTGGAACTACGGCTGGGACGGCGACTGGACGGAGAACGGCGATGCCTTCAGCTTCACCAAACCTTATCCGGATTATGACCTGAAGAAGCTGGCTGACTATGCCCGTCAGAAAGGTGTACGCCTCATCGGTCACAACGAAACGGGCGGAGCCGCCACCAACTATGAGCAACAATTGGACAGTGCCTACGCTCTCTACCGTTCACTCGGTATCAATGCCGTAAAGACCGGCTACGTCAACCCGATGCTCGACCATAAGGAGCTACAACATAGTCAGTACGGCGTGCGCCACTACCGCAAGGTCATCGAAACCGCCGCCCGCTACGGAATCATGATAGACAACCATGAGCCCGCCATGCCCACCGGCTTGCAGCGTACTTATCCCAACCTGATGACCCAGGAAGGTGTGCGCGGACAAGAGTACAATGCCTGGAGTCCCGACGGCGGCAATCCGCCCGAACATACTTGTGTCCTTCCCTTCACCCGTGGACTGGCAGGACCGATGGACTTTACTCCCGGCATCTTCAATTTCCGGAATCCGGTTTTCCCCGGTACCCATCCGCAGACTACGCTTGCCAAGCAGTTGGCACTGTACGTAGTGCTATTCAGCCCCTTGCAGATGGCAGCGGATATGATAGAGAATTATGAAAACCAGCCGGCATTCTCGTTCATCACTTCTTGCCCCACAACCTGGGCAAAGACGGTAATACCGGATGCAAAGATCGGCGAGTTCGTCACCATTGCACGCAAGGACCGCAATAGCGAAGATTGGTTTGTGGGCAGCATCACCGATGCCGAAGCCCGCACGCTAGAGTTACCGCTCGATTTCCTGAGCCTGGGTGCCAGCTACAAGGCCACTGTCTATGAGGACGGCGAAGGAGCCGATTACAAGACGAATCCCTATCCCGTGAAAATAACCGAAGAAGAAGTAACGGCAGACAGCATACTGACACTACAGTTGGCACCAGGCGGAGGAACAGCCATACGGATTGAAAAACTGTAGGACACCGCTCAATACCTTAGATATTCATATAATTAGGCACGGATTACACAAGTCTCACGTAATCCGTGCCTGATTATATAAATGCACATCTAGAATTCCTAGGCTTGCCACACCAGGAGCCGGACAATTAAACAGATATGCCTTCGTCTCTGGACTTCTCAGCAAAGTACATTTGAACGAATAAGAAAACCGGAGTCGCTTCTTTCCGCCTTATCTTTGCCGTCAGAAAATTCAAACCCTTTAAAATGTAGAGATAATGAAATTCTTAAAGCAAATCAAGAAAACAGTGTGGGCCGTCCTCTCCCTCCTCTTCATTGCCGGAGGAATATCCACCGCCAGCGGACAACGGAAGTACACCAACGCGGACTTCTACAAGAACGGCATTTTCCAAGAAGACAAGGCAAAGGAGGCTGTCAGGCAACTGATACTTGCCCACGGCGAACTTTACACCCCGCTGATAGACAAGCAGCTTTGGGTGAGCGACTTCGGCCTGGGCGACTACGAGCACGTGGGCTTGGCCAGCGTTACGTGGTTCAACGACCCCGTGCACAGCTACTTCGCCATGACCATGTATCTGCTGCCCGGACAGATGATTCCCGAACACATCCACCGCCCGATAACGGAAGCGCCTGCCCGCCCTGCCAAATATGAGTCGTGGAAAGCCGTCCGGGGATGGGTGTACAACTTCTCGGAAGTAGGGACACCCACCCCCAATCCGCCCGCCATCCCGCCCTCCTTCGGAAAGGTTATCAGCAAGAGCTTCTCTGTCATGAAGGCAGGAGAGACACAACCGCTGAAGAAGACCGAAACCTGGCACTTCATGATGGCAGGGCCGGAAGGTGCCATTGTCGATGAATACGGCGTGCATCATGACCGCCGGGGGTGGTTCAGCTCCAATCCGAAGGCGCATCCGACGAAGAAGCTGTAAAATGATAAATACAATAATGAACATCTCAATAAATAATATCTCAAGAAGAATGAAAGACTTTAATTTTTATGCTCCAACCGAAGTGGTGTTTGGAGCAACTGCCGAAGAGCAGACCGGGAAACTGATAAGACGGTATGGCGGAAAGAAAGTATTGGTGCACTACGGCGGAAAGAGCGTGGAACGCTCCGGACTGCTCGACAAGGTGTGCCGGTTGTTGGAAGCGGAAGGCCTGGCATACGTCAAGTTAGGCGGCGTTGTCCCCAACCCCCGTCTCTCGATGGTGCATGCGGGCATCGGGCTGTGCCGCAAGGAGAACATTGATTTCATCCTCGCCGTGGGCGGCGGAAGCGTCATCGACTCCTCCAAAGCCATCGCCTACGGAGTGCCTTACGACGGTGACGTGTGGGACTTCTACACCGGCGCAGCCGAACCACACGCCACTCTCCCCGTAGGCACCGTGCTCACCATCCCGGCCGCAGGCAGCGAGATGAGCAACAGCAGTGTCATCACCAACGAAGCGGGAGGCATCAAGTTGGGTTACTCCAACAACATCGCCCGCTGCAAATTCGCCGTAATGAACCCCGAACGGAGCTACACCCTGCCGCCCTACCAGACGGCATGCGGAGCGGTGGACATCATGATGCACACCATGGAACGCTACTTCTCGCACGAGGACGACATGACACTGACCGACGAACTGGCAGAAGCCTTGCTGCGCACCGTGAAGGACAGCACGCTCGAAGTGCTTGCCTGCCCCACGGACTACCGCCACCGCGCCCAAATCATGTGGGCAGGCAGCCTTGCGCACAACGACCTGACGGGTTGCGGCACCGTGGGCGACTTCGCCACCCACATGCTGGAGCACGAGCTCAGCGCCCTCTTCGACGTGGCTCACGGCGCGGGACTGGCAGCCGTCTGGGGCAGTTGGGCACGCTATGTATATAAGGAGAACATCGCCCGGTTCGTCCGCTTCGCCGTCAACGTCATGGGTATCACCAACGACTTCACCCGGCCCGAACACACAGTGCTGCTCGGCATCCGGGCAATGGAGGACTTCTACCGCACCATCGGCATGCCCACCACTATCAAGGAACTTATCGGCAGGGACATCACCGACGAAGAGACAGACAAGATGGCGGACAAGTGCAGCCACAACGCCACCATCACCGTGGGGAACTTCAAGAAGCTAAGCCGCGAGGACATGAAAAACATCTACCGGCTGGCAAGCAAGTAAGAGGAGCGCATCTGTCATTCAGGGAGGACTATGCTGAATGGCAGATGCTAATAATAAGTATATATTTGCTTAATTCAGAAACGAATACCTATCTTTGCACCACTATTACCATACGCATCCTCATGGACGAAGAAATACATGATAACTACATCGACACCTTTTTCCGCTGCATAACGGAGAAGAACAAGGTTTGCGAAAACATGATTACCGACCACATGCTTGCCTACGTCGTGTCCGGCGAAATGATACTGCAGACCACCGACAAGCGAACCCTCCTCAAGAACGGTGAAGCCGTATTCATCCGCCGCAACCACCTGGTGCGCAAGATAAAGCAACCGGGACGTAACGGCGAACCCTTCAAAGGCCTCTTCCTCCATCTGAGCGCCTCCTTCCTGCGGAAACTCGCCCGGCAGATAATGATTCCCAACGTGCAGCCGGACAAGGCACTGCTCAACGCCCTGCAGATACCGATACCCGCCCATCCCTTCCTGACGGGGCTTTTCCAGTCATTGGACAAGTACTTCAGCATGGGGCAGTACCCCTCCAAAGAACTGGTGGAAGCGAAACTGCACGAAGCCGTCTTGGTGATACTGCAACTGAAGCCCTCCCTCGGCAGCCTCCTCTTCGACTTCAAGGAGCAGTGGAAGCCCGATTTGAAGGAGTTCATGGACAAGAACTTCATGAGCGACCTCACCGTGGAGGAGTTTGCCCACTACACCGGCAGAAGCCTCTCCACCTTCAAGCGCGACTTCTCCGAAACCTACAAGGAAACACCGAACCGCTGGATTGTGAAGCGCCGTCTGGAAAAAGCCTACACCCTGCTGCAGACCCACCACGAACAGCCTTCGGAGGTCTATCTGAAAGTAGGGTTCAAGAACCTGTCCCATTTCTCCACGGCTTTCAAGAAGCAGTTCGGGGTGGCACCGTCGCTGATTTGAGAACCCCACTTTTGTATTTTATTTAATAGATTGCACTTGATGCAACAGAGGTCGAACACCTCGATGTTGAAATTCTTAACGCCCGTCTTCTCCCATGCAGCCCAATCCGCCGTAAAGGCTGTCCTGTTTCAAATAACCAGCTTCGGTAATAGCCTCTTGTGAATAGAGTTTCATAGTACTGAACAAGCACGCTAAAACGATGAAAAATAGTTTATTCATATCAAATATAAGTTAGTTTAAATGATAAATCCCGCCCACCATTGTCTTCACCACCCCTTTCATTTCCAACTCAAAGAGTAGCGCACTCATACGGTTTACAGGTATATCGGCCTCTACTACCAGGGCGTTGATATGCAGATCCCCCTGGCGCGTAAGGATGCGGACAACGAGCTCTTCCTCTTCCGTCAGTTCGGGGAAGAGATTGCGCTGAATACCTGCTTGTTTGGCATGCTGTTCCGGTTCCACCCATCCCATGGTTCGTACAAAGTCCTCGGCATTCTGAATAAGGGCGGCCTTGTTGTCACGTATCAACTGATTGCAGCCAATGGAAGAGGCATCCGTGACGCGTCCCGGAACGGCAAAGCAGTCGCGGTGGTAGCCTTCGGCCAGCTCGGCGGTGATGAGGGAGCCACCTTTGACAGCGGACTCTACTACGATGGTGGCATCGCTCATACCTGCCACGATGCGGTTGCGGCTGACAAAGTTATGCCGGTCGGGATTGGTTTCGGTGAGGAACTCGGTAAGCAGACCGCCGGTTGCCAGCATATCGATGGCTGTTTTACGATGAACATAGGGATAGATGCGGTCCAGTCCGTGGGCAAGGACGGCAACGGTGGAGAGATTGTTTGCCAATGCCGCACGATGGGCATGGATGTCGATGCCGTAAGCCAAGCCGCTCACTACAAGTACATCGGGACAAAGGGCGGACAAATCGTGCAGAAAGTCGGCACAGAACTGTTTGCCGTAGTCCGTAGCACGGCGAGTGCCTACCATGTCGATGACATGAAGGCGGTTGAGGTCGGTGTTGCCTTTAAAGAAAAGAACAGCCGGAGCATCCTCACACTCACGCAGGCGGGAAGGGTAAGCCTCGTCCTTCAAAGTCAGACAGGAGAGGCGGTTTTTCTCTACGAATTCCATCTCCCGCTCGGCACGCAGGAAGGCAGCGGGGCAATCGAGTGCCGTCACTACCGAAGGACTTATCCCGGGAAGAAGTTCGGGAAGCTCTTTCCGCTGATGGAATACCTGGGCGGCACTGCCTATACCGTCAATTAAACGTTTTGCCCCGATATGTCCTATACCGGGGCAAAGCGTGAGGGCTATACTGGAAACGCGTTCGTCGCTATTCATTGATATGTGTTTTTATAGGATGGATACTCCGTGATGACAGACACTGGTGCTTGTCATGACAGACACTGGCGTTTGTCGTGATAGACACTGGTGTTTGTCAGGATAGACACAAGTGTCTGTCAGGATGAACACTGGCGTCTGTCAAAGCAAACATAAGTATCTGATAAGCAAGTGTTTGTCATTCCGTTTTCAGATAGGGAGCGAAGAGTTTGTCGAACAGTTCGCTGTCGGACAAACGTCCGTTCACTACGCAGACGGTTTCTACAATCCCTTTCAGGGCAACTTTATGGTCGCTTTTACGGAAGATGTCTTGGTAGAAAACATACTTGATGCCTTCTTTCTTTATATACAGTTTGGAGATGAATTCATCACCGCTCTTCAAGGGCGTTTTGAATGCCATGTTGATGCGCGCCACCACCGGGTCTACTCCCTGCTCGTGCAGCGCGGCAAAGCTGACGCCCGTAGATAATAGGAATTCATGGCGTGTATGCTCCAGATAATGCTGGTAGTTGGCGTTGTTGACGATGCCTTGCAGGTCGCATTCGTAGTCGCGGACTTTCATCGTCAGTTCGTAAATGTACTTTTCCATATCCTATCAACCTCGCTTTTGTTCTACATCCAGCCCCTTGAACTTCTTCAGTTCTTCAACGGAGACCAACTTATAAAGTTTGTCGCTGGGACGTATTTTGGGCGATTTCATCGAGAAATGTTGCCCTTTGCACACAGTGTGCACCGGCTTCAGATCAACGCGAGCTTCGTCCAAAGTCAGGAATTCGGCGCCCGTTGTAGGCCCTGTTATCAGCAGCTTGTCTCCTACGCTGATTTCGGCTGCCTCTACCAGAAATTCTGCCACGCCGATGTTGGAGAAATAGCGGATGCCTTTGCCCACGTAGATCTTGCGCTCCGTAGCGGCAGAGCCGTAGTTCTTGGTCCATTCTCCGAGGCGCTGCCCCAGGTAGTAGCCGTCCCAAAAGCCGCGGTTGAATACGGTTTTCAGGCGTTCGTCCCAAGCGGCAATCTTCTCGTCGGTGAACGTATCGTCCAGATAGGAGCGAATGGCTTCCTTATAGCATTCCACCACCGTGCGTACATACTCCGGTCCGCGGGCACGGCCTTCAATCTTGAAGACACGCACGCCGGCATCCAGCATCTTGTTCATAAAGTGGATGGTCTTCAGGTCCTTGGGCGACATGATGTACTGGTTGTCAACTTCCAGTTCCACATCCGTCTCCTTGTCGCGCACCACGTAGCTGCGGCGGCATACTTGCATACAAGCGCCACGGTTGGCGGAGTGGTTCATCTCGTGCAGAGAGAGGTAGCACTTGCCGCTGACGGCCATGCATAACGCACCGTGGCAGAACATTTCGATGCGTATCTGCTGTCCGCTCGGTCCGCAGATGTTCTCTTCACGGATATGGCGATAGATTTCAGCCACTTGTTCCAGGTTCAGCTCGCGCGCCAGCACCACTACGTCGGCAAACTGGGCATAGAAACGGAGCGCTTCCACATTGCTGATGTTGAGCTGCGTACTGAGGTGCACTTCCTGCCCTATCTGTCGGGCATAACTCATCACCGCCACATCGGCCGCAATCACGGCGGAGATGCCCGCAGCCTTTGCGGCATCTACAATGGTGTGCATCAACACAATGTCCTGGTCGTATATAATAGTATTGACGGTGAGATAGCTCTTCATCCCATGCTCGTCGCAGGTTCGGGCAATCTCGCGCAGGTCGTCGATCGTAAAGGTATTTGCCGAACGGGCGCGCATATTCAGGTTCTCGATGCCGAAATAAATAGAGTCCGCACCCGCTTGTATGGCTGCCGCAAGAGACTCGCGCGAGCCGACGGGTGCCATGATTTCAAAGTCAGTGATTGAGGGTTTCATCATTTCTTTTTGAATTAGAGTATGCAAAGGTAGGCTTTTTTCCGTACTTTTGCGGATAAATTCCTCCAGAATATGAAGATTAAAGACATAGACCTGGGCCCGCGCCCCATCCTCCTCGCCCCAATGGAGGACGTCACCGACCCTGCCTTCCGCCTGATGTGCAAGCAGTTCGGTGCAGATATGGTATATACGGAGTTCGTATCTGCCGACGCACTGATACGCTCCGTCAACAAAACCGAACAGAAACTGAATATCAGCGATGCCGAGCGCCCCGTAGCCATACAGATATATGGGCGGGACACAGAAACAATGGTAGAAGCGGCGCGCATTGTAGAGCAAGCCCACCCCGATATACTCGACATCAACTTCGGCTGCCCCGTGAAACGCGTGGCAGGCAAAGGTGCCGGTGCAGGCATGTTGCAGAATATCCCCAAGATGCTGGAAATCACCCGTGCCGTAGTAGATGCGGTGAAGATACCCGTCACCGTAAAGACCCGCCTGGGCTGGGATGCAAGCAACAAGATCATCGTCGAACTGGCCGAGCAACTACAAGACTGCGGTATCTCCGCCCTCACCATCCACGGCCGCACCCGCGCACAGATGTACACCGGCGAAGCCGACTGGACGCTCATCGGTGAAGTAAAAAAGAACCCGCGCATGCACATCCCCATCATCGGCAACGGCGACGTCACCACTCCCCAACGTGCCCGTGAGTGCTTTGACCTCTACGGCGTGGATGCTATCATGATAGGCCGTGCCAGCTTCGGCCGCCCGTGGATATTCAAGGAAGTAAGGCATTATCTGGAAACCGGCGAAGAACTCCCCCCGCTCAGCAGCGAATGGCGTCTGAACGTGTTGCGGCAGGAAGTGGAGGACAGCGTTAATCTGCTGGATGAACGCCGAGGCATCCTGCACGTGCGCCGCCACCTGGCAGCAAGCCCGTTATTCAAAGGCATTCCCAACTTCCGGGAGACGAGAATAGCCATGCTGCGCGCGGAAACAAAGGAAGAGTTGTATCGCATCTTCGACGAAATCGGTCCGCTACTACCTTGATTCAAATTCAAAATAACGTTCTTACTATGAAATCAGAAAACAACCGCATAGAATACAAACTACATCTCACCGATGATTTAGAAAAAGAGGCTGTCGCCTTTTTAAACTATAATGAAGGAGGGATTATATACATTGGCGTTCACAAAACAGGAACCCCCATTGGGGTTGAGGATATAGATGGCGAGATGCTAAAAATTAAAGATCGCTTAAGAAACAACATCATGCCATCTTGCATGGGACTATTCGATGTAGCAATAGAGAACATTGAGTCAAAGGATGTAATCAAAATTACTTTTGCCAGTGGACCGGAAAAACCATATTATATCAAAAAGCACGGCATGTCGGAGAAAGGTACATTTATACGTGTCGGAACGGCGGCAGAACCTATGCCGGTAAGAATCATCGAATCACTATTCTCAAAACGTACCCGAAACTCTATCGGTAAAATCAAGTCATTAAACCAACGTCTCACGTTTGAGCAACTTAAGATATATTATGAAGGTGCCAATAAAATACTAAACCAACAATTTCCATCTAATCTTGAATTACTTACAGAAGATGGACAATATAATTATGTAGCTTATCTATTGGCAGATGTAAATGGGATATCCATAAAAGTAGCAAAATATGCCGGATTGGATAGAGCAGACTTAATTGAGAATAATGAATACGGTTATTGCTCATTAGTAAAAGCGACAAAAATGGTGCTGGATAAGATTGAAGTAGAAAACAAGACATTAGCTAAAATTACTCCCAAGGAACGGGAAGAAAAGAAATTATGGAATCCGGTAGCCTTACGTGAAGCTATAATCAATGCAATAGTCCACAATGACTATAGCTCGGAAATACCACCTAAATTTGAATTTTTCGATGATCGGCTTGAAATAACCTCTTTTGGCGGTTTGCCACAAGGCATTACAGAAAAAGAGTTTTTTGAAGGTTATTCTGTTCCGCGGAATAAAGAATTAATGCGCGTTTTCAGAGATTTAGATTTAGTTGAGCATTTAGGTTCAGGTGTGCCCCGCATTCTGAGAAGCTATGAAAAAGAATGTTTCAAATTTACAGAAAACTTCTTAAGGATGACCTTCCCAGCCCTTGAACAAGTCACCCCGCAAGTCACCCCGCAAGTCACCCCGCAAGTCACCCCGCAAGTTGAAGAACTTATTAGAATATTGGACCAAGAGATGAATAGACAAGAAATACAGAATAAACTAAAGCTATCGGACAGAGAGCATTTCCGGTTAAGTTATCTAAAACCTGCATTAGATTTAGAACTTATCGAAATGACAATACCCGATAAACCTAATAGTAGCCTACAAAAATACCGCTTGACAAAGAAAGGTGAACTAATAAAAGGCACCAGGAAACAAGAGGGACACACATTCTTCTAAAGCCCTTTATTACGAGCGGTTTCCCCAACGTAATCCTCCGGAATATAAAGGAGAAACAGAGGAACATAATGTCCTAAATGCAGCTTTCCCCTATCTGTTTTGTCTCTTTGCCTTATCCGTTTCTTCGTCCTTGGGCTCGAGGCTGTTCGGGGGACGGTTGCGGGCTGTACAGCCCTCGTATGGGAACCGTTCGGCCCACAGCCGAGGGACAAAGAAACAGATAAGGGCGAAGGGGATTATGCACAAGGCTGAAGGACAAAACTGACAAAGCAGATGCGTATTCTTCTTTAGGACAGAAGAACAAAAGAACATACTTAGCATCATTCCTTCTTCTGTTCTTATGTTCTTTTGTCTATCTGTTTCGGTTCAGAAATGCAGAGGTAAACGCCGAAAAGCCCTATATTTCGTGTTAATAGATGTTATTTAGCCACGTTTGTAGAAAGCTTGCAAGGAGAGAGTATAACAACTGTATATAAGCGAGTTACAATAAGAACATGTTAAATATTAGTCTCAAAAAGCGTGCTGGTAACCATTTACCGTCACGCTACCAACACGCTTACCAACACGCATTAATATCATGGTAATCAATTGACTACATACAAGAGTGACGGAGTGTTGGAGATAACATCAAAAACATTCATTTAAGAAAAAGAACCAGGTGCTCAATATTTCCCGTCACTTTCTTTGCAAAAGAGAAAAGAAAGCGTATTTTTGTCTTTGCAAGAAAGAAACATTTCGAAGAAACTGTCTTTATGAAGAAGAAAGAACTGCTAAAACAACTGATTGCGAGCTTCCAGCATTCAGTGCCGATGGAAGTTTATCCGCGTGAACTGAAATTGCCGACAGACAGCGGAAAGATTATCACAGTACCGGGAGTCCGCCGTTGTGGTAAGTCCTCTCTATTTCTATTAGTTATCAACCAATTGCTTACCGAGAAGCACATCCGAAAGGAACAGATACTGTTCTTAAACTTCGATGACGAACGTCTGCAATTCAATGCTGAGAACCTGGACGAGATATTACAAGCCTATCGTGAATTATACCCTGACATTCCTCTGAAAGATGCCTATCTCTTTTTTGATGAAATACAGATGGCAAAAGACTGGCAGCAATTTGTACGCAGAATCTACGAACAAGAATGCAAACATATCTTCATTACAGGCAGCAACTCGCGTATGCTTTCTTCCGAACTTTCGACTTCTCTGCGTGGACGGACTTTGCAATATGAAGAATTCCCTCTTTCATTCCGGGAATACTGCTCGTTCAAAGGGATAGATACTAACTTTTATATTCCCGAACATCGGGCACGCATCACCAATGCTTTCAAGGAATACCTGCATCAAGGTGCTTTTCCTGAAGTTGTGCTTGCCGCTCCCCTACTGAAAGAGCGTATCTTACAAGAGTATTTCTTCGTCATGCTATACAAAGACTTGGTAGAACGGTATGAGATAAAGAACCCCGAACCGGTACGATACTTCATTAAAAGAGTAATGAGCAATCTGACAAAACCTACCTCTATCAATCGTATCTACAACGAACTGAAATCCCAAGGCGTCAGCATCGGAAAGAATACGTTGTACGATGTGATAGTACAAACCGAATCTATCTATTTGTTCTTCGCACTGACTAAATATGAACCTTCGCTCGTCAAAGAAAGCAGTGGCGACAAGAAGTATTACTGTATTGACAACGGGCTGCGTTCCGTCTTGCTCAATCCCCAAAGTGAAGACAACGGAAAGTTGTTGGAAAATGCGGTTTACCTGCATCTGCGCCGGAATCTGTCGGTAGAAGCCGGTCTGCATTATTACAAAGGTAAGAAGGAGTGCGACTTTGTGCAGACTTCTCATGGAGAGGTAATCCACCTGATTCAAGTGACCTACTCTCTCCATGATGAAGACACGCGCGCCCGTGAAGTGGAAAGTATTCTGGAAGCTGCACAAGCTACGGGATGCCGCGATTTGCTTATTCTTACTTTAGAAGAAGAGGAAGAAATAGAGAAAGGCAACCATACCATCCGGGTACTTCCCGTTTGGAAGTGGATGCTGGCAGAGTAAGTACCGTCATTTGAACATCGGCTGCGCAAACCAGCGCTTAAACATCCACGTAGCCACCATATAGAGCAAGAAGGCGGAGAGGAAACCGGCAATGGCATCAATCAGATAATGCGCCTGGATGTACACCGTAGCACCGCAAAGCAGCAGATAGAAAGGAAACAGGCAAGCAAACAAACGTCGGTTGCCACGCCACGCCATAATCATCAGGATGGTAGATATGCCGACATGCGAACTGGGAAAAGCCGCCGTAGGACGCTCACCCACCTGCTGGGAACCTTCTACCAGGTTGTAAAAGAAGCCATGCTCATATCCGGGTCCCGGAAGAAGCTCCTGGTGATGATGGAAATAATCGCCGATAGAAGGGAATATGCCCCGCGCCACATTATCGTCGCCGATGGCGGGGAAATAGAATTGCGGCCCGGCAACCGGAACGAAGATATAAATCAGATAATAGATAAAGAAAGCGGTGACAATGACGAACGACACCTTCTCGAACAACTCGAAACGGCAGAAGAAGTACCATAGCACCACCACCAGAATCATCGGATAATAAGAGAAGTACCCCAGATTGAACGGCTCGCTCACCCACATCTGCGGGAGTTTGGCACAGAACCACACCGCCGGTTGTCCGCCGAATATCCATTGCTCCGCCGAAGCAAAGACATGGTCGAGATTGGGGAAGATCCGGTTGAACTCGAACGTATCGGGATACCAATAGGAAAGCAAGGACATCTGAATGGCTATGCGCACAAAAGCGGAGAACTTGCAAGGCGCCAGGCGGTAAAGATACATCAGCAGGAACGTCATACCGGCAATCACGGCACGGTCGATGAGCATCTGCAACGGATGGTCCATCTCCTGAAAGAGAAACAGAATGAGAATCGAAGTCAACAGATTGTATATCAGTGTTATCTTCTCAACTGCAAAAAGCCCTTTGCGGGTTTCTACCTTTTTAAATAAATCTAAAGCCATCCTTCTTCCTTATACCAGGCGATTGTTTCCTTTACTCCCCGTTCCAAATCGTACTCAGGATGGTAACCCAGCTCCTTGACGGCCGGAGTAATGTCACATTGCCAGTTGCGTTGTTTCATTATTCTATACTTGTCCGAATTGAGCGTACTGGTTTTGTTCTGCCGCTTCGCCCAGAATTCAGCGAGCAAAGATACTAACTTTAAAACAATTAACGGACATCTGAAGCGAATAACAAACGGATTGCCCAATTCTTTTCGTATCAAGTCGGAGAATGTACGGCTCTGATACACCTTTCCGTCTGCCAGGAAGTAGGCGCGGCGAACCACTTTCTTTTCGATGCCGAGGAAGACGGCCTGCACGATGTCTTTGACATATACAAACGTGAGATCCTGGCGACGGAAGCCGACAGACAGGTCCGTATGTTTTTTGATGGATTTCGCCATCAGGTAGTAATCTTTCTCGCGTGGCCCGTACACTCCCGTGGGGCGATAGATGACGTATGGAAAGCCGGGGATGCTTTGCAGATAAAGTTCCGTCTTCAGTTTGCTGAGCCCGTAGGCCGTATTTGGAAGGGGGACATCGCTTTCCGAAATCGGTTCGTAGTCCTTCTCGCGAACGGGGCCGAATACACTCAGCGTGCTGACGAAGATGAATTGCTTGGGTATCATGTTCAACTCTCTCAACGTATCTACGAAGTATTTCGTCTGAAGGAAGTTCACCCGGTCGAATTCGTTCTTGTCCAGACACTTGGTGACACCGGCGCAATGGACGATGTAATCGAACTTGTTGTAAGTCCCCTTATGCCCGGAAAGCTGGGCGCGGAGTTCGTTGGGATGGGCAAAGTCCAGTTCAAGGATATGTATCTTGCGGTTCTTCAGATACTCGCGGCTACTGGACGAACGAATGCCCGCCCACACACCAAACTTGCGCTTCAACGCTTCTTCCACGATGAAACTCCCGATAAATCCACTTGCTCCTGTAATTAAGATACTTTCCATGATTACTTCGTTGGTTCTACATGAATACTGACAAGCGTGCTCCGTCCGAATTGCTCTCTCAACTTGTCTTCAATCGCCGTTGCCGTGCGGTGGGCTTCCTCCAATGATATCTTGCCGTCCATGCGCACATGCACCTCGATGGCGCAATAACTACCGATACGCCGGGTACGGAGATTATGAGGCGAACTGACACCGGGAAAAGACAGAATCGTTTCCTTCATCCTGTTCTCCATCTCGGCAGGTAGCGACTTTTCCAGCAACTCATCTACACAAGGAATCAGTAACTGCACAGCCACTTTCATAATGAAGAAGCTGACTATCACCGCCGCCGCCGGATCCAGCACCCGCCAATGACTGCCCAGAAGAATGGCTCCGCCGATACCGATTGCCGTACCTATGGACGAAAGCGCATCACTCCGGTGATGCCACGCATTGGCTATGACCGCCTGCGAGTTCAACTTCTTTCCCTTGAATACGGTATATTGATAAAGCGCTTCTTTGAAAACGATGGAAACAAGTGCAGCCACCAGCGCCAGCATACCGGGCTCCTGCAAAGATCCACCCCGCAGGAAGCGGTAGATGGACGAAGCTCCGTTCCAGAAGATGCCAAATCCCACAAACAACAAGAAGATGCCGATAATGGCGGTTGCCAACGTCTCGTACTTGCCATGTCCATAGTCGTGGTTTTCATCTTCAGGCTTGGCGGATATGCGCACGAATACAATGACGATGATATCCGTAACAAAGTCCGACAAAGAGTGGACGGCATCTGCCAGCATAGCGGCACTATGCCCTGCAATACCTGCAAAAAACTTAAAAACAAGCAACAGGAAGTTTACGATACTCCCCACTATTGTCACCCGGTAAATACCTTTTTCACGTAGGATGTCTTCTTGGTTCATGGCTTGCATTTTCATGTTGCTTTTTGCTAAGTCGCTGCAAATATAGTACATAAATCTGTTACGTGTAGCCGTTCTTCCATTATTTTGAGTCTGATAAGAACATTTTGGGGAAAGATTGAACTACCGAAAACATTTATTTGTTTACTTTGCAGGAGAAGAAATACATTATCATTATGGCCAAGAAGAAAGAAAAGAAAGCCGGCAAACGCATGAAGAAGAAAGAGCTTGTTGCCGCCCTTATGGAGTTTTTCCATTCGAAAACCGACGAAGTTATGTCCCTGAAATACATTTTCGAGCAACTGCACCTCACCACGCATCCCCTGAAGATGCTATGCATGGACATCTTGTCCGAACTCTCGATGGACGACTACATCACGGAAGTAGATAAAAATAAATACAAGCTCAACAACCACGGCGTAGAAATGACCGGCACCTTCCAGCGCAAGAGCAACGGAAAGAACTCCTTCATCCCCGAAGGCGGCGGCGACCCGATATTCATCGCCGAACGCAACTCGGCACACGCCATGAACAACGACCGTGTGCGCATCGCCTTCTACGCCAAACGCCGCGGACGCGAAGCCGAAGGCGAAGTAATCGAAATACTGGAACGAGCCAACGACACCTTTGTAGGCACGCTCGAAGTAGCCAAATCGTACGCCTTCCTCGTTACTGAGAACCGTACGCTCGCCAACGATATCTTTATCCCCAAAGAAAAGCTGAAAGGCGGAAAGACAGGCGACAAAGCCATCGTCAAAGTAGTAGAATGGCCCGATAAAGCCAAGAACCCCATCGGCCAGGTGATCGACATCCTGGGCCGTGCCGGAGACAATACCACCGAGATGCACGCCATCCTCGCCGAATTCGGCCTACCCTACGTCTACCCCGCCGCCGTAGAGAAAGCCGCCGACAAGATACCTGCCGAGATCTCCGCCGAAGAAATAGCCCAGCGCGAAGACTTCCGCGGCGTCACCACCTTCACCATCGACCCCAAGGATGCCAAGGACTTTGATGACGCCCTCTCCATCCGACGGCTGAAAGACGGACTGTGGGAAGTAGGCGTACACATTGCCGACGTCACCCACTACGTGAAAGAAGGAGGCATCATCGACAAGGAAGCCGAAAAACGCGCAACGTCCGTTTATCTGGTAGACCGCACCATCCCCATGTTGCCCGAACGGCTCTGCAACTTCATCTGCTCCCTCCGCCCCGACGAAGAAAAACTGGCCTACTCCGTCATCTTCGAAATCACGGAGAAGGGAGAGGTGAAGAACTCGCGCGTAGTACATACGGTCATCAAGAGCGACCGCCGCTTCACCTACGAAGAGGCGCAGGAGATTATCGAAACCGGACGGGGAGACTTCAAGGAAGAAGTGCTTCAGCTGGACAAGCTCGCCAAGATACTCCGCGAAAACCGCTTCAAGGCAGGCGCCATCAACTTCGACCGCTACGAAGTGAAGTTCGAGATAGACGAGAAGGGCAAACCCGTCAGCGTCTACTTCAAAGTATCGAAGGATGCCAACAAGCTGGTAGAAGAATTCATGTTGCTTGCCAACCGCACCGTAGCCGAGAAGATAGGCCGCGTGCCCAAAGGCAAGAAAGCCAAAGTATTACCTTATCGTATCCACGACCTTCCCGACCCGGAGAAGCTGGACAACCTCGCCCAATTCATCGCCCGCTTCGGCTACAAGCTACGCACCGGCGGAACAAAGACGGACGTTTCCAAGTCCATCAACCATCTGCTGGACGATATCCAAGGGAAAAAAGAAGAGAACCTGATAGAAACCGTCTCCATCCGCGCCATGCAGAAGGCACGCTACTCCGTGCATAACATCGGGCATTACGGACTGGCATTCGACTATTATACGCACTTCACCTCGCCCATCCGCCGCTTCCCCGATATGATGGTGCACCGCCTGCTCACCAAGTACCTCGACCAGGGCGGCCGTAGCGTGTCCGAACAGAAGTACGAGGCACTCTGCGAGCACAGCAGCTCCATGGAGCAGATAGCGGCCAATGCCGAACGTGCTTCCATCAAGTACAAGCAAGTAGAATTCATGATGGAACACCTGGGACAGACCTACGACGGCGTCATCTCCGGCGTAACGGAGTGGGGACTCTATGTAGAACTGAACGAGAACAAGTGCGAAGGCATGATTCCTATCCGCGACCTGGACGACGATTACTACGAGTTCGACGAAAAGAACTATTGCCTGCGCGGACGCCGCAAGAACCGCACCTACAGCTTGGGAGACGCCATCACGATCAAGGTGGCACGCGCCAATCTGGAGAAGAAGCAGTTGGACTTTGCACTGGTGGAATAGACGTACCTTTAATTTATCTTATGAAGACAATCACTATTACAGACCCTGCACAAATAAAAGAGATCATCAACAAATGCCCCTATTGCATGGTCGGCATTACCGACGCGGAAGGCAATCCGTACGTAGTCCCCATGAACTTTGCCTACGAGGACGGAGTGATTTACCTGCACTCCGGTCCCGAAGGCAGCAAGATAGAATGGGCAACGTTTCACCCCCGGGTATGTATCACCTTCTGCGAAGGACACGAGTTGGTGTATATGCACAAGCAAGTGGCATGCAGCTACAGCATGAAGTCGCGTAGCGTCATTTGCCGCGGCAAAGTACATTTCATCGAGGATATGGAAGAAAAACGCCAGGTGCTCGATATCCTTATGAAGCAATACACGGAGAATGAATGCAGATATGCCGAACCTGCCTTGCGCAACGTAAAAATTTGGGAAGTGAAGATAGAGGAAATGACGTGCCGATCGTTCGGACTACGCCCGAGCGAAGTCTAAAAGCGTGCTACCATTATCTGTTAGTTATGCGAATCAGTAGTTAAATGATAATTTAGTGCGTGCGTGATAACAAGTGTATCTCAAACTCCTCCGCCTGAAAGGGGAGGTGCCCGCTTGCGGGCGGAGGGGTCTTACATAAATAGAAAGTAACTTTGTGCAAGTCCCTTCGGATGTGAAACCCCTCCGCCCTACGGGCACCTCCCCTTTCAGGCGGAGGAATTTAAGATACTCCGGTAAATTTCCATTTATATGCTGATTCGCATTAGTTATATTTAGAGCGGGTACTCCTCGAATGCATACAGCAACGTCGAGAGATAGCGTTCTCCCGTATCGGGCAGCAGGGCTACAATCGTTTTCCCTTCATTCTCCGGCAACCGGGCCAGACGGGCGGCAGCGGCAACGGCGGCACCGGAAGAGATGCCGACAAGCAGTCCTTCGTACTTTGCCAACTCGCGTCCGGTGCGGATGGCGTCGTCATTGGATACCTGCAACACTTCGTCTATCACTGCGCTGTTGTAGTTCTTCGGTACGAAGCCTGCGCCGATACCCTGTATCTTGTGAGCTCCGGGCTTACCGCCCGAGAGTACGGGAGAATCTTCCGGCTCCACGGCTACTATCCTGACCTTCGGATTATGCGCTTTCAGAGCAGCGCCTACCCCGCTCACCGTTCCGCCCGTACCCACACCGGCAACGAAGATATCGACCCGGCCATCCGTATCGCGCCATATCTCCTGCCCTGTGGTACGCTCGTGCATGGCAGGATTGGCAGGATTATCGAACTGCTGGAGAATGAGCGAACCGGGAGTAGCTGCCTGCAACTCTTCGGCACGGGCAATGGCACCCTTCATGCCGTCGGCACCGGGAGTCAGCACCAGTTCCGCACCAAGTGCTTTCAGGAGGTTACGACGCTCCAGACTCATTGTGTCGGGCATGGTCAACGTCAGTTTATAGCCTTTGGCGGCGGCCACAAAGGCCAGTCCCACACCGGTATTCCCACTGGTGGGCTCGATGATGGTGGCGCCGGGGGCCAGCAGGCCTTTCGCCTCGGCATCTTCTATCATGGCGAGGGCCACGCGGTCTTTCACGCTTCCGGCGGGGTTAAAATACTCCAGTTTGGCAATGACATGGGCACGCAGGCCTTTCTGCTTGTTGTAATTGTTCAGCTCCAGCAAGGGAGTGTTGCCTACCAGGTCGGTAAGGCGTTGGGCTATCTTCTTCATAACTTATAAGTTTTTCAACCCCTCACCGTATTCTTCTTTTTTGTTCAGGAGAGTGAGGAGTTTTTCATTAAGACAAAGGTAGTGCGGAATTGGTTCACCCAAAATACCACAAATATGGTAAATCCGTACTATAAATGAGGGATATGTAGGATATTTGGCGAGTATTTCTTACCTTTGTTGCCACTTTTAAAACTTAAGGATATCACGAATGAGTCCACTCAACTTTACCCACATTTTGACACAGGCAGTCGATGAGCTATCGGAAAGCGAATCTTACAAAGGACTGTTTCATCAGCATACGGACGGCAACCCGCTGCCTTCGGCAAAAGTCCTGTATGACATCATCGAACTGGCACGTGCCATCATCTTCCCCGGATATTTTGGAAACTCCACGGTCAATAGCCGTACGGTAACCTACCACATCGGCGTCAACGTAGAGCGTTTGTTCGACCTGCTGACGGAACAAATCCTTGCCGGCCTTTGCTTTGCCGGAGACGGCGAATGCAGTTGTTGCACCGAGCTCCAACGGGAAGAAGCCGCCTTGCTGGCTGCCAAGTTCATCAGCCACCTGCCGGAGATGAGACGCGTACTTGCCACCGATGTGGAAGCGGCCTACAACGGCGACCCTGCCGCCCATTCGTTCGGCGAGGTCATCAGTTGCTATCCTGCCATCCGTGCCATCAGCAACTACCGCATTGCGCACGAGTTGCTGAAGTTGGGTGTACCCCTCATTCCACGCATCATCACCGAGATGGCGCATAGCGAAACGGGCATCGACATCCATCCGGGAGCCGAAATCGGTGGTTTCTTCACCATCGACCACGGCACGGGTGTGGTTATCGGCGAGACGTGCATCATCGGTAACAACGTGAAGTTGTATCAGGGTGTCACCCTCGGTGCCAAGAGTTTCCCGCTGGACGAAGACGGCAAGCCCATCAAGGGCATTCCGCGCCATCCGATATTGGAGGATAACGTCATTGTCTACTCCAACGCCACCATACTGGGACGCATCACCATCGGACAAGGAGCCACCGTGGGCGGCAACATCTGGGTGACGGAGGACGTACCGGCAGGAGCACGGATCGTACAGACGAAAGCTAAAAAGTAACTAAGAGAGTCAATAAGACAAATCAAAACAACATAGTAAATAAATAGATGAGCGAACAATCTTTTGAAATGATTGCCAAAACCTTCCAAGGACTGGAAGAGGTATTGGCGAAAGAACTTACCGCACTGGGAGCCAACGATATTGAAATAGGACGCCGCATGGTGTCTTTTAGTGGCGACAAAACAATGATGTACAAAGCCAACTTCTGCCTGCGTACAGCCATCCGCATTCTGAAACCCATCAAGCACTTCACGGCCAAAGACGCCGACGAAGTCTACGAACAGATCAAGGCCATCCATTGGGAAGACTTCCTGGACACAGACAAGACTTTTGCCGTAGACGCGGTTGTATTCAGCGAAGAGTTCCGCCACTCCAAGTTCGTCTCATACAAGGTGAAGGATGCTATCGTGGACTATTTCCGCGAGCAGTCGGGCAAGCGTCCCAGCGTGCGCATCAACAAGCCGGACGTGTTGCTGAACATCCACATCGCAGAAACCAGATGTACCCTTTCGCTCGACTCCAGCGGTGAGTCCCTGCACCGTCGCGGCTATCGCCAGGAAGCGGTAGAAGCTCCCCTGAACGAAGTGCTGGCTGCCGGCATGATACTGATGACGGGCTGGAACGGCGAATGTGACCTGATAGACCCGATGTGCGGTTCGGGTACCATTCCCATCGAAGCGGCTCTGATTGCCCGCAACATTGCTCCGGGTGTATTCCGCAAGGAGTTTGCCTTCGAGAAGTGGGTGGACTTCGACCAGGAGTTGTTCGACGAGATTTATAACGACGATAGTCAGGAACGCGAGTTCACTCATAAGATATACGGCTACGACAACAGCCCGAAGGCAAACGAGATTGCTACGTATAACATAAAGGCCGCCGGAGTGAGCAAGGATGTAGTGTTGAAGCTGCAACCCTTCCAGCAATTCGAGCAACCGGCGGAGAAGTCCGTCATCATCACCAACCCTCCTTACGGAGAACGTATTTCGACCAACGACTTGCTGGGCTTGTATTCCATGATCGGCGAGCGCCTGAAGCATGCGTTTACCGGCAATACGGCCTGGATTCTTTCCTATCGCGAAGAGTGTTTCGACCAGATCGGTCTGAAGCCTACCACCAAGATACCTTTGTTCAACGGTGCCTTGGAGTGCGAATTCCGTCAGTACGAGATATTCGACGGTAAGTACAAGGAGTTCCGCGAGGGCGGAGAAGAGCTGAGCAAAGAGCTTAAGCTGGCTTCGGGAGAGAGAAGGGAAGTGAGAACCCGCGAGAGAAGAGAGCCCGGCAGGGAGAGACGTGAGTTCGGAGGAGAACGCCGTCCGCGCGAGTTCGGTGGAGAAAGACGTGAGTTTGGCGGAGAGCGCAGACCGAGGGAATTTAATTCAGGAGAGAAGCGGGAATTCAGACCGAGAGAAGGACGTGACTTCAAAGACGGGGAAAGACGTGACTTCAAGCCCCGCGAATATCGTCGTCCGGCAGATGGCGAGAGAAGCTTCCGAGGCGAAGACAGGAACTTCCGGGATGGGGAAAAACCGAGAGGGGAATCTTATCCGGAAAGGAAGAGAAGGGAGCTCAAGGAGAAAGGAGAAGAGTAAAGTGGGTGCAATTTGTGACGAGTTACTTGCTAAATAACTGAAAGACAGTATAAGGTTCCAAATTGTCACCTTAAACACGGTAAATAATGGATGAGTTAATCATTATTGAAAACAAGATATACGAAATCAGGGGGCAGAAGGTGATGCTGGACTTTGATTTGGCGGAGATGTATGAGATAGAAACTAAACGCTTAAAAGAACAAGTACGACGGAATATTGAACGATTTCCTGAGGATTTTATGTTTAGACTGACCAATTCAGAGGCTAACTCATTGATTACTAATATAAGGTCGCAAAATGCGACCTTATCAGATGATTGGTTTCGTTATCCCCCTTTCGCCTTCACCGAACAAGGCGTCGCCATGCTCTCCGGCATCCTGCGAAGTCCTAAAGCGGTTGAAGTCAACATCAACATCATGCGTGCTTTCGTCCACATGCGGCAATATCTCCTCTCCCATGCCCCGAAGCAAGAGTTGGAAGAGCTGAGAAAGAGAATAGAATATCTGGAAGAAGACGTATCTTCGGACAGAGATAGCTACGAGAGACAGTTCGACGAACTCTTCTCCGCCTTTGCCAAATTGAGTGCAGCTGTTCAAGTGAAGAGCTCCCCATGCGGAAGAATAGAAATTAAAGGATTCAGAAAAGACAATAACAATAAAGATAATGAATGCGAAGCAGATAAATAAGAGCCTCCCGGCATTGCTGATAGCAATGTCCGCTCTGTTTACAACAAACGTTATGGCACAAGAAACAAATGTCGGCGGGCGCGAGCTGAAGAAGCTGACACTGGAAGACTTATTCGCCGGAGGTGAGACTTACCGCCCGATTGAGAACAAGGAGTACCAGTGGTATGGCGACGCTGCCTGTCTGGAATTGGGTACCGACCGTATAGAAGGCACCTGGGCGGTGAACGGTCCCGGAGTGAAAGCAGGCAAGAACTTTACCGCCCTCACCCTGGAAGAGGCCAACAACCTGCTGGCAGAGAAGGAACTGGGCAAATTGCGTAACTTCCGGGCTACAAAAGCCGTCAATACCACCCGAAACGTCAACCTGGGAATCCAAATCCAGATAGACCCGCTTCTGCTTCTGAACACCGGCACACACCGCGCCCTCATCAACTGGAAAAAGAAAGAGTTGTTGTGGAGCCAGCCTTGCCCCGAACAGGCCGCAAACGAAGACTGGAACGAAGTAAGCCGTCACCTGGCCTATACCCTCAAGAACAACCTCTACGTAATGACCGCCGACGGACAAGTACAGCAAGTGACCAACGAACCCGAAGGCATCGTCTGCGGACAATCGGTGCACCGCAACGAGTTCGGCATCTCCAAAGGCACCTATTGGAGTCCCCGGGGAGACAAGCTCGCCTTCTACCGCATGAACGAAAGCATGGTGACGCCCTATCCTTTGGTAGACATCACTCCGAGAGTGGCTTTAGTCGATAAGGTTCGTTACCCGATGGCAGGCATGCTCAGCCACCAGGTGAAAGTAGGCATCTACAATCCGGAAACACAAAAGACCGTTTACCTGAACGCCGGCGATCCCAAAGACCGCTACTTCACCAACATCAGTTGGGCACCGGACGAGAAGAGCCTCTTCCTGATAGAGCTGAACCGCGACCAGAACCACGCCAAGCTCTGCCAATACGATGCTGAGACAGGCGAACTGATGAAAGTGCTCCTCGAAGAGAGACACACCAAGTACGTGGAACCGCAGAACCCCATCCTCTTCTTGCCCTGGGACAGCAACAAGTTCATCTACCAGAGCCAGCGCGACGGCTTCAACCACCTGTACCTCTACGACCTGAAGAAGCTCGCAGAGCAAAGCGCCCGTCCTCTCACTGCCGAAGAAGCTGAGAACCTGTGGAAGCAAGTGAAAAAAGCCGGAAACGGAAAAGGCACCAAAGAGGCAGCAGGCATACAGCTGACGCAAGGCGAATGGATGGTACAGAAGATTGTAGGTTTCAACCAGCAGACGCGTAGCATCATCATCCAAAGCACCGAAATCTCCCCACTTCAGAGCAACATCTATGCCGTCTCCCTGAAGAATGGGCAACGAAGCCTGATAGGAAATGACGAAGGCGTGCATGCCGCACAGATATCCGGCTTTATGGGCACCAGCCTCGTAGACAAAGCATCTTCGCCCACTTGCCCCCGCATCATAAAGCTGATGTCCACCAACCCGAAGAAGGAGAAGGAATACACCTTGCTGACTGCCCCGAACCCCTACGAAGGCTTCGACCTGCCCAGCATCGAAACCGGAACCATCAAGGCTGCCAACGGAAAGACCGACCTGTACTACCGCATCACCAAGCCTGCCGACTTCGACCCGAACAAGCAGTACCCTGCCATCGTCTACGTCTACGGCGGACCGCACGCACAGATGATCACCAACGGCTGGCTGAACAGTGCCCGCCCCTGGGACATCTACATGGCAAACAGAGGCTACATCATGTTCACCCTCGACAACCGCGGCAGCAGCAACCGCGGACTGGAATTTGAAAATGCCACCTTCCGCCACCTCGGCATCGAAGAAGGCAAAGACCAGGTGAAGGGAGTAGAATTCCTGAAGAGCCTGCCATACGTGGACGCCAACCGCATCGGCGTGCATGGCTGGAGCTTCGGCGGACACATGACGACGGCACTGATGCTGCGCTATCCCGAGATATTCAAAGTAGGTGTTGCCGGAGGACCGGTCATCGACTGGAGCTACTACGAAATAATGTACGGCGAGCGATATATGGACACCCCGCAGAGCAACCCCGAAGGCTACAAGGAATGTAACCTGAAGAACCTGGCGGGCAACCTGAAAGGCCATCTGCTCATCATCCACGACGACCACGACGATACCTGCGTGCCCCAGCACACGCTTTCCTTCATGAAGGCTTGCGTGGACGCCCGCACCTATCCCGACCTCTTTATCTATCCCGGACATAAGCACAACGTCATGGGACGCGACCGCATCCATCTGCACGAGAAGATAACGAGGTATTTTGAAGACTATCTTTGATGTAAGAAGAAAGAAGAGAACAAAAGAGAGAATAAATCATTAAGTATAACAATCTGTACAACTTACCTGACGCCCCACAGCGCAGCCAAATTGTACATTGTAAATTGTAAATGAACCCATGAAAGTATTATTATTAGGCTCAGGAGGCCGCGAGCACGCTTTGGCATGGAAGATAGCCCAAAGCCCGAAAGTAGAGAAGTTGTACATCGCCCCCGGTAACGCCGGAACAGGCGCGGCAGGCGAGAATGTGAACATGAAAGCCACCGACTTCCCCGCTATCAAAGCGTTTGCCCTTGAACAGAAGATAGATATGATTGTAGTAGGCCCCGAAGACCCGCTGGTAGAAGGCATCTTCGACTACTTCAAGGGAGACGACGCCACCCGCCACATCGCCATCATCGGCCCCTCGGCCAAAGGCGCTACGCTGGAAGGCAGCAAGGAGTTTGCCAAAGAATTCATGCAACGCCACGGCATCCCCACCGCCCGCTACCGGAGCGTCACGGCACAAAACCTGGACGAAGGACTGGCTTTCCTCGAAACACTGGAAGCTCCCTACGTGCTGAAAGCCGACGGTCTGTGTGCCGGCAAAGGCGTACTGATTCTTCCTACTCTGGAAGAAGCTCAAAAGGAGTTGAAAGAAATGCTCGGCGGTATGTTTGGCGATGCCAGCGCCACGGTGGTCATTGAAGAATTCCTCAGCGGCATCGAGTGCTCCGTATTCGTGCTGACGGACGGACACCACTACAAAGTCCTCCCCGTAGCCAAAGACTACAAGCGCATCGGCGAAGGCGACAAAGGCCTCAACACCGGCGGTATGGGCAGCGTCACCCCCGTACCTTTTGCCGACGAAGTGTTTATGGAGAAAGTACGTACCCGCATCATCGAACCCACCGTCAACGGACTGCTCGAAGAAGAGATTACCTACCAGGGCTTCATCTTCCTCGGACTGATCTGCGTAAAAGGCGAGCCGATGGTCATCGAATACAACGTCCGCATGGGCGACCCCGAAACCGAAAGCGTCATGCTGCGTATCAAGAGCGACCTGGTGGAACTGCTGGAAGGCGTGGCCCAAGGCAACCTCGACCAATGCACGCTGGAGCTCGACCCGCGTACAGCCGCCTGCGTCATGCTGGTGAGCGGCGGATATCCCGAGGCTTACGAAAAAGGCAAGGTAATGACCGGCTTCGAGCAGGCAGCCCGGACGGACAGCATCCTCTTCCACGCCGGCACCGCCCTGAAGGACGGAGAGATAGTGACCAACGGCGGACGCGTCATCGCCGTCTGCTCCTACGGAGAGACGAAGGAAGAAGCCCTCGCCAAGAGCTACAAAGTAGCCGATATGATCAGCTTCGAGAAGAAGTACTTCCGAAGAGACATTGGGTTTGACCTCTAAATGAATGTACATTGTACATCGTAAATGGTAAATAAACAAGTTGAGAACAAAGAGATTTCAGAACCGGATAACCACGGGCCGCTTCACGCTGCCCTCTGCCATCTTGATATCAGCGGCCTGCTGGTTGCTGACGGCCGTCTTGCTACCCGATATAGAAACACAAAAGAGCAGTTACCCGCTGTGGGAGACATTCTGTAGTTTCTGCATCCCCGGCTGGGCCGACCGTATTTGCAGTTTCGTCCTGTACAGCATCATCGGTTACTTCCTGATACAGCTGAACAATACGTTCGCCATCATCCGCATGCGCGCATCGGTGCAGACGTCCGTCTACTTCCTGCTGATAGCAGTATGCCCCAGCATACACATACTGTATGCGGGAGACGTGGCAGCTGCCGCGTTCCTTATCGCTCTGTTCTTTCTCTTCAAGAGTTATCAGCAGGCACGCCCCACGGGCAACATTTTCCATGCCTTTGTATTCATCGGACTGGGCAGCCTTCTCTTCCCGCAACTCATGCTGTTCGTTCCCATCTTCTGGATAGGAGCCTACAACTTCCAGTCGCTCCACCCCAAGAGCTTCTTTGCCTCACTGGTGGGTTGGAGTGTGCCTTACTGGTTCTTGCTGGGACACGCCTTCTTCTACGGGGAGATGGAACTGTTCTACCAACCCTTCCGGGAATTGGTGACGTTCACACCTATCCGGTTCGACTTCCAGCCGTGGGAACTGGCTACCCTGGGATATCTGTTTGTTCTGTTCATCGTCAGTTCGGTGCACTGCCTGGTGGCGGGTTATGAAGATAAGATACGCACACGGAGCTATCTGCACTTCCTCATACTGCTGAACTTCTGCATCTTCATCTACCTGATACTGCAACCGGCGTTGGGTGTTCATCTGCTATCACTGCTGCTTATCGGCACCAGCATTCTGGCAGGACACCTGTTCGTACTGACCAGCAGCCGCAGTTCCAACATCTTCTTCATCTGTGCACTGGCCGGACTATTCATTTTATTTGGATTCAATATATGGACGCTTTTGTAGATACACTCATACATCTCTTGATAGACTGGGGATATTGGGGCATGTTTGTCTCCGCGTTGCTGGCCGGCAGCGTCATCCCGTTCAGCTCCGAACTGGTGCTGGTAGGGTTGATACAGTTGGGGTTGAACCCGGCAGGCTGTGTGATGGCCGCCACGGTGGGCAATGTGATGGGTGGCATGACATGCTACTACATGGGTCACCTGGGCCGCGTGGACTGGATAGAGAAATATTTCAATGTAAAGAAGGAAAAGATAGACAAGATGCAACGCTTCCTCCAGGGCAAGGGTGCACTGATGGCTTTCTTCGCCTTTCTGCCCATCATCGGCAGTGTTATCTCCATTGCGCTGGGCTTCATGCGCAGCAACGTGTGGTTGACGGTGACGTCGATGTTCGCAGGAAAGCTGATACGATACATCGTGATAGTGCTGGCCATGCAAGGGGCGATTTCGATGATTGGCTCGTAAGGAGTTGACAGACACTTGTGTCTGTCCTGACAGACGCCAGTGTTTGAGCCGACAGACACCAGTGTCTGTCGTGACAGAGGCCAGTGTCTGAGAAGACAAAGACCAGTGTTCAACAAACGAGATATAAACAACTGTAAATGAAACGTATAATAGAGACAACCGAAGACGGAAGCGCAACACTGTTTGTGCCGGAACTGAATGAGCATTATCATTCGGTGAAAGGGGCACGTACGGAGTCGCAACATATCTTCATCGACATGGGGTTGAAGGCAAGCACTGCCCCGGCACCGCATGTTCTCGAAATAGGCTTCGGCACGGGACTGAATGCGCTGCTTACGCTGGAAACAGCCGAGGCGGAGCATCGGCATGTCCATTATACCGGTATCGAGCTTTATCCGCTGGCATGGCGAGAGGTGGATGCGCTGCACTACAGCGATCATCCGCTGTTCCAGGCATTGCACCGGGCACCGTGGATGGAGGATGTTGCCCTCACTCCTTACTTCACGTTGCAAAAAGTGCAGGCAGATGTACAAACAATAGACAGCAGCCGCTTGTTAATGATTAATAAATCTCCGTTCGACGTTGTCTATTTCGATGCCTTTGCACCCGAGAAGCAACCGGGGATGTGGGAGGAAGATATTTTCCGGACTCTCCACGCTGCAATGAGCATCGGCGGAGTGCTGACTACCTACTGTGCCAAAGGAGTGGTGCGCCGCATACTGCAAGCCGTAGGTTTCAGGGTAGAACGGCTCCCCGGCCCTCCGGGAGGAAAACGGGAGATACTGAGGGCGAGGAAAGAATGAAAAATAAAGGTTTCCATTCGGATTACTTGCGCAGCAAGCCTGAAGGGCTTTCAGCTACTTAGTGCAGCAAAGCCTGAAAGGCTTTTATCTATTAGCCCAGGGCAACGCCCTGGGTTTAAGAACG
>ERZ791737.18-NODE-18-length-242127-cov-15.398357_pt1 | contig 242127 bp, 212 predicted proteins | sample MGYA00510042_ERZ791737 | MGnify/ENA primary metagenome ERZ791737 (study PRJEB30046, sample SAMN00791965) | human gut metagenome | study: EMG produced TPA metagenomics assembly of the A metagenome-wide association study of gut microbiota in type 2...
GGAAGAGCTAGCCCTCTCAGTCAATGCCTATCGGCCTTGACAGCTCTCCCAAAGGGAGAGCCTTTGGCAGCCCACGCAAACTTCATCTCTTTGCCAAGGCCTCTCCCTTTGGGAGAGGTGGCACCGCAGGTGACGAAGAGGGTTCCCTCTTGTGAAAAAGTAGATCGGGAAAATCCGCAGATTTTCCCGATCTACAAATTATAGAATATTCTTTCCGCTATTCATGCGCAAAGCAAAGCGGAGCGCATTCAAAATGGTCTGGCGTTACACGCCGGAAGCACCGTAGTTTGCCAGCACACGGGCCGAAGGGTCGTTGACGTTGCAGTTCGGCCATGCCTTGTTGGGCATCCAGAAGCCCACGATGGTGCGGCTCTGGTCGTGGTAGTACTTCTCAAAAATTTCGCGGTAGAACAGGCTTTCCTTGGTGAACGGCATGCAGTGGGCCGAATAGTTTGCACGGCGCAGCTGGAACTCCTCGTCGGTGTAAAGGCTCTCGGCATACTCTTTGATATCGTCCACCATGCTGTGGCCTACAGCATCCGAGAAGGCGGCCTTTTCGCGCCACAGGATCTCCGGCGGCAGCCAATCGCCCTCAAAGGCCTTGCGCAGCAGATACTTGCCCTTGCCGTAGCTGTTCAGCTTCTTTTCCGGGTCAATGGCCATGACGTAACGCACAAAATCCAGATCACCAAAGGGCACACGGGCCTCGATGCTGTTGGAGGAGATGCAGCGGTCGGCGCGCAGCACATCGTACATGTACAGCTCACGGATGCGCTTCTGGCTCTCCTGCTGGAAGGCATCGGCGGTGGGGGCGTAATCGGTGTATTTGTAGCCGAACAGCTCATCGGAAATCTCGCCGGTCAGCAGCACGCGGACATCGGTTTGCTCGTGGATGGCCTTGCACAGCAGGTACATGCCCATGCTGGCGCGGATGGTGGTGATGTCCCAGGTGCCCAGCAGGCGGATGACCTCTTCCAGACTGTTGATGACCATATCCCGGTTGATGATGATCTCGTGGTGCTCGCTGCCCAGATATTCTGCGGTCTGGCGCGCATATTTCAGATCAATGGCATCGGTGTCCATGCCAATGGCAAAGGTGCGGATGGGCTTGCCAAGCTTCTTGGAGGCAATGGAGCACACCAGCGAGGAATCCAGACCGCCGGAGAGCAGGAAGCCCACAGGGGCATCTGCGTCCAGACGCTTCTCTACGCCTGCGATCAGCTTTTCGCGGATGTTCCGCAGCACGGTGTCCATGTCGTCCTGCATGGGGGCGGGCACATCGGCAATGTCCTCATAGCGGACGAAGCGGCCATCACAGTAGTAGCTGCCAATGGGGAAGGGCCGGATGTCGTCGCACCAGCCAATGAGGTTCTGCATCTCGGAGGCGAATGCGATCTGGTGGCTGGACTTGGAGTAGCCGTAGAACAGCGGACGGATGCCGATGGGGTCGCGGGCGGCGATGAGCCGGTCCTTGCGGGAATCGTACATGATAAGCGCGAACTCGGAGTCCATGTGGCGGAACATATCCAGACCGTACTCATAGTACAGCGGCAGCAGGATCTCGCAGTCGCAGTCCGACTGGAACTTGTAGCCGCGGCGCTTGAGGATCTCTTTCTCAAAGCGGAAGCCGTACAGCTCGCCGTTGCACACCACACAGTCGGCACCGCGGTAGAACGGCTGCATGCCTTCCGGCGTCAGGCCCATGATGGCAAGGCGGCCAAAGCCCATCAGACCAAAAGGCCCTTCCACCACACGTTGGTCGTCCGGGCCGCGCATGACCGTGCGCAGCAGGTATTCCTTGAATTTGGCGGCACTCAGATCGTGCCCGGTATAGCCCATAACACAACACATATTTCTTACCCCTCTTTTTAAATAAAAAATACGGCAGCTCATTCATCCCAATCGCTAGGACGAATATGCTGCCGTATCCGTGGTGCCACCTAAATTACCGGCATAAAACCATGCCAGTCACTTTTGTGCGCTCTCCCCGTTGAAAGCACTGCCGCGATAACGAGCGGCGCACGTCGGCCCCTACTGCTGCACAAACAGGTTCAGGGGGAAGCTCACGGGTGTTCGTTCGGGTTTCGCTCTCTGCGCGGCTTCCACCTACCCGCACTCTCTGAAAGAGGACATTGAAACCTTACTTTTCCCGGTCAACGCTTTTTTCTTGCATGCATTGTATCACGGCTTTTTGCCCGTGTCAACACAGCAGGCGCATTTTTGTGCGGTTTGACCATCAGAGTCGGACTGTTCCTCTTTTTGGGCGCAGTGGCGGCACAAACCATACAGAACGCTGCCCTCGCACTGCAGGGTAAAGCCATGCTCTGCCATCAGGTGGGCGCGCACCTCGTCCATGAAGTGGCAGTCCAGATGATAGATGCGCCCGCACTGCACGCATTTGAGGTGCAGATGCTCCCGGCAGTGGCGGCCCTCGTCCACGTACTGGAACACGGCTTTTTCGCCCTTGTCGGCAACGTATTTCATGATGCGCTGCTCCCCGGCCAGCTTGTCCAGATAGCGGTACACCGTGGTGGGGTTGGGGCTTGCGCCCTGCTCTTCCAGATGCTCCAGAATGTTGGAAGCACTCACCGCGTGCTGCCGGTTGTTGATGAGATAATCTAAAATCAGTTGACGGGTCTTGGTATTGTAGCCGTCGCTTCGTGCCATAAGAGAGATCCACACCCTTTTCAATATTTTTTACATTGTAGCATATTTTTGCATTGGATGCAAAAGAACCGGGCCAAAAGAAGCGGCATTGGCTACAAGCACAAAAAAACTTGTTAATTTTGGCAAAAATGAGACATAAAAATTAGATAAAACATAAAACGCGCTAAAGTTCACAAAAAAGTATTGTAATAATTGCCCTATTATGAAATAATAGAACTGGAATACTACTTGGATTGCAGCAAGAATACAAGATGCTTTGAAGTTAGAAAGCATGCGCCCCAGAGTATTATAGGAGAAGAACCTTTTCCTTTGCAAGGGAAAAGGGAATAGGAGTTGTGCAGAACATGAAAGAAATGGAGTCGCAGACCAAAACGAGCCTGAAGCTGCAGGCATACCAGTACCTTAAGACCAAGATCCTGAACTGCGAGTACCGGCCCAACGAGTTTTTGAACGAGCAGAAGCTTTGTGCCGAGATGGGCAACATCAGCCGCACCCCCATGCGGGATGCCCTTGGCCGCTTGGAGCAGGAAGGCCTGATCACCATTCTGCCCAAGAAGGGCCTGATGGTTTCCGGCATCACCGAGGAGGATGTGCACAGCATGTTCGAGATGCGCCTGCTGGTGGAGCCTTACGCCCTGCGTACTTATGGCAGCGGCATCCCGCGGGAACAGCTGGAGACATTTGCCGAGTTGATGCATCACCCGGACAGCATCACCGACTTCTGCGAGTCGGACGATGAGTTCCACGAACTGCTCATGAGCACTTTGCCCAACAAGTACCTGCGTTCGGCGTATGACCGCATCACCGGTCTGAACACCCGCTTCCGCATCATGACCGGCAAGGTGAGCATGATCAATCAGGAGCAGACCTGTGACGAACATCTGGAAATTCTGGATGCCGCTCTGGCCGACAACTGGGACAGTGCTGCAGATTCCCTGCAGCACCATCTGGAGCTGGCCCGCGATAAGGCGGAAAGCGTGATCAAGGTCATCCGGCTGTGGTAAGAACTGCATAAAAAAGACCGTTGCACGAAAAACGTGTGACGGTCTTTTTTGTTATGAAACTCCCCCAGCCGCCTGCGGCGACAGTCCCCTCAGAGATGGGGCCTTAAAGCCTCCCTCTTTGAGGGAGGTGGCATCGCGCAGCGATGACGGAAGGAGTTACAGTGCGTCCAGCTCCTTTTGCAGTTGTGCCAGAGAATCGCGGATGGGCAGCTTCTGCGGGCAGACGGCTTCGCACTTACCACAGCGCACACAGTGCAGGGCCTTTTCGCTGTCCGGGAAGCAGGTGGTCCACTGGGCTTTGATGGCATCCTTCTGGCCGAACATGCCCAGCTTGTTCCAGATGCTGAAATTGTCCGGGATGTCCACCCCCATGGGGCAGGGCATACAGTACCGGCAGCCGGTGCAGCCAATCTTGATGCGGCGGTGCAGCTCGTTGGCTACGCTTTCCACAGCGGCATTCTCGGCGGGGGAAAGCGGTTCAAAATGGCCAAAGGTGGCAAGGTTGTCGGTCAGCTGATCCTCAGCACTCATGCCGGAGAGGATCACATGCACGTTTTTGTGGCTGCCCACCCAGCGCAGCGCCCAGGAGGCATCGGTGGCATCCGGACGCAGGGCGTGCAGCGGTGCGGCGGCATCTGCAGGCAGGGATGCCAGCGTGCCGCCCTTGATGGGCTCCATGATGATAAGCGGCACGCCGCATTCTTCGGTCAGCTGATAGCCCCGGTCACCGGAGATCTCCTCGGCGCGGTCGTCCCGGTCCAGATAATTGTATTGCAGCTGGCAGAAATCCCACGGCTGGTCGCGCAGAATATACTCAAACCCGGCGGCGTTGTCATGGCAGGAAACCCCAAAGTTCCGGATGCGTCCTGCGGCCTTCTGCTGCCATAGCCAGTCCACAAGGCCCATGGCTTTTGCCTTTTCGTACCGGGCCTTGTGCAGGGAGTGCAGCAGGTAGAAGTCGATGTAGTCCACGCCCAGCCGCTGCAGTTGCTCTTCAAAAATGCGCTTGGCATCGTCCAGGCTTTTGCATTTCCACAGCGGCATTTTGGTGGCAAGATAAAAGCTGCTGCGGTCCCATTTGGCGATCACGCGGCCCACAAACGGCTCACTCTGGCCGTTGTGATAGGGATAGGCAGTATCGAAGTAGTTGACACCGGCGGCCTTAGCGGTGTTCAGCAAAGCTTCGGCGCGCTCCTCGTCAATGGTGCCGTCGGCTTTGGTGGGAAAACGCATACAGCCGTAACCCAAAAGGGAAGTGCGGATGTTGTTTTTGTTCCAGTTGCGGTGTTCCATAAACTCTCTTTTTGCGGCAGAGGGGACAAAGGCTCTGCCGTTCCTCCTGTTGAGGATAGTATAGCATAGTTTTTGAATGCAGAAAAGATACGACGATGACGATTTAAAATGCCCTCCGCTTCGCTCTGGGCATAAACAGCGGAAATCATATTTGCAGCTCCGAAACGACTGCGGTCGTTTCGGAGCTGTTTTTTCACCATAGAGTCGTAGCGTCAAATGCATTTTCCTACCGCACAGATGCCACTTGCCTTTACCGCCCCTCCTGTGAAAAAGTGTTCAGAAAATGTCCGCAGACATTTTCTGAACACAAATTAAAAATAATAATTCATCTAAACATGCCTAGAGCGCAGCGGAGGGCATTCCAATCATCAAACAAAAAAAGATGCCCGCACCTTTCGGTACGGACACCTCATTGTTCAAGAATGAACGACTCTCAGAAGAGGTTCAATTACTTGACCTCGACCTTAGCGCCAGCCTCGGTCAGCTTCTTCTGGATGTCCTCAGCCTCAGCCTTGGAGACCTTCTCCTTGACAGCCTTGGGAGCGCCATCGACGATAGCCTTAGCTTCCTTCAGGCCCAGACCGGTGATCTCCTTCACCAGCTTGATGACCTGCATCTTGGTAGCGCCAGCCTCAGCCAGGATGACGTCGAACTCAGTCTTCTCTTCCTCAGCGGCAGCAGCAGCGCCAGCAGCAGCGGGAGCAGCAGCAGCAACAGCGGAAACACCGAACTCTTCGCAGTAAGCGTCGATCAGTTCCTTCAGCTCCAGAACGGACAGCTCCTTAACGGAGTCGATGATGGCAGTAATCTTCTCAGAAGCCATAGTAGTAACCCTCCAATATCAATGGTTTTGTTTGTTAGTTTCTTGTTTTGTTTAAGCAGCGGTCATGCAGCAATCAGGCTGCAGGCTCCTCCTGCTTGTCGGCATAAGCCTGCATTGCAACGGCCAGACCAGACAGAGTGCTGGTGAGGGCGCCTGCGAACATGGACAGCATGCCTTCGCGGTTGGGCAGCTTTGCGATTGCGTTGGTCTCGGCAGCGTCCATGACCTTGCCTTCCATGAAGCCAGCCTTCACGACGAACTTCTTGGACTTATCGCCATCCTGATACTTGCACAGGATGCGGGCAGCGGACATGGGATCCGCTTCGTGAGCAAAAGCGATAGCAGTATCGCCCTTGAACTGCTCAGCCAGGCCCTCCAGAGAGGTACCCTTGACAGCCAGACGCAGCATGGTGTTCTTCACGACCATGTAATCGACGCCTGCCTCACGCAGCTCCTTACGGAGCTTGGTGTCGTTCTCGACGTTAATGCCGCCGTAAGCGACGACGCAGCCGGAAACCGCACTCTCAAACTTTGCCTTCAGATCAGCGACATAAGCCTGCTTTTCAGAAAGAATCTTTGCACTGGGCATTCGGTTTCACCTCGTTTCAAAAACTTGTATCGAAAACCGGAGCAAGTATGAAAAAAGCCTCTTTCCCGCACTTGGTCGAGAAAGAGGCATAAAACAACTTTACGCACGTTTCTCGGCAGGCGGCATAGCCTTACACTGGACTCCAGTACCTGCTGTCTCAAAAACAGCATGATTATTTTACCGCAGACGTGCGGAGTTGTCAAGTCTTTTTTGAAATTTTCTGACAAAATTTTTCTGCCGCCCATACGAACGGCAGAAAAACGATCAGAACTTCAAATCAGACACCGTACTTCAGGGTGTTCAGACGGATGCCAGGGCCCATGGTGGTGGCGATGGTAGCGCTCTTGAAGTAGGTACCCTTTGCTGCAGCGGGCTTTGCCTTGGCAATAGCCTCCATCACAGTGTCCAGGTTGGTGTACAGCTTCTCTGCACCGAAAGAAGCCTTGCCCACGGGCACATGGATGATGTTCTGCTTGTCCAGACGGTACTCGATCTTACCAGCCTTGGCCTCGGAAACAGCCTTGCCCAGGTCGGGAGCAACGGTGCCGGCCTTGGGGTTCGGCATCAGGCCGCGGGGGCCCAGGACCTTACCGAGACGGCCAACGCGGCCCATCATGTCGGGGGTGGTGACGACAACGTCGAAATCCATGAAGCCGCCGGCGATCTTTGCGATCAGCTCGTCATCACCGACGATGTCAGCGCCGGCTGCCTCAGCAGCAGCGGCGGCAGCTCCCTTGGCGATGGCGCAGACGCGGACGGTCTTGCCGGTGCCGTTGGGCAGAACGACAGCGCCGCGGACCTGCTGGTCAGCGTGACGGCCGTCAACGCCCAGACGGACGTGCAGCTCAACGGTCTCGTCGAACTTGGCAGAAGCGGTCTTGCAAGCCAGCTCCAGAGCCTCGTTCACATCATATGCCTTAGTAGAATCGACCAGCTTTGCAGCGTCGACATAGTGCTTGCCATGTTTCATTGTATATCCTCCTGTGTGGTCATGCGGGCAGTTTTATGCCCTCCCACTGTTTATGTCTCAGCCCTCGACGGTGACACCCATGGAACGGCAGGTGCCGCGAACCATGCTGCATGCAGCTTCCAGAGAAGCAGCGTTCAGGTCGGGCATCTTGGTCTTGGCGATCTCTTCCACCTGAGCGGCGGTCAGGGAAGCGACCTTTTCCTTGTTGGGCTTGCCGGAAGCGGTGTTGATGCCAGCTGCCTTCTTGATCAGAACGGCTGCCGGAGGAGTCTTGGTGATGAAGCTGAAGGAGCGGTCAGCATACACAGTGATGACGACGGGGATCACATAACCCATCTGGTTCTTGGTACGCTCGTTGAACTCCTTGGTGAATGCCATGATGTTGACACCCTTCTGACCCAGAGCAGGGCCAACAGGGGGAGCCGGAGTTGCCTTGCCGGCCTCGATCTGCAGCTTAATGTAGCCAGTAACTTTCTGTGCCATAATAAATGCACCTCCAAAAATCTGTGGTGAGTTGCGGCACGGTGTCTCCGTGCCTCCCACGAGCATGTGCACAGTGCACACGCTCTATAAGAACCGCACTGCGGTCTTACCTTGGTAAACGATTTGTGCCGGTTGGTTACGGCAGCTCGACCTGACCGATCTCCACCTCTGCGGGGGTCTCGCGGCCGAACATGTTGACCTTGAGCTTCACTTTGAAGTTCTCGGTATCGATCTCCTCCACAAGGCCCATAAAGCCTTCCAGAGGACCGGCGGTGATCTGCACGGTGTCGCCGACATTGAAGTCGACTGCCAGAGGTGCAGCCTTTTCCACGCCCATCTTCTCTACTTCTTCAGCAGAGAGGGGAACGGGCTTGGATGCGGGGCCGACGAAGCCGGTGCAGCCGCGCGTATTGCGCACCACGTACCAGGTATCGTCGTTCATCACCATTTTGACCAGAACGTAGCCGGGGAAGAGCTTGTGCTCCACCATCTTCTGCTTGCCGTTCTTGTCAATTTCGGGAACCATCTCGACGGGAACCTTGATATCGCAGATCAGATCCTGCAGATGACGGTTCTCCACCATGGTCTGCAGGTCATTCGCGACCTTGTTCTCATAGCCGGAATAGGTATGCACTACATACCAAAGTGCCTCATTGGATTGTTCTTCCATTTTGGTCTGCCCTCCGTTTCAAGATGATTCTCAGGCGCCGATGATCAGGCCCAGGATGCCGCCGAAGATGGCATCCAGCAGGATCATCACGACCGCTGCGATGGCGACGGTCACGAGCACGACGATGGTGTTGGTCTTAACGTCCTCTTTGGACGGCCACACCACCTTCTTCAGCTCGCTCTTGGTGTCGCGGAAGAACTTGGCACACTTGCCAAAGAAGTTCTTCACAGCGGCCTTTGCTCTGGCCACAAAGCCCGGCTTGTTCTCGGTTTTGTCTGCCATGATGCGTCCGCCTTTCTTACTTGGTTTCGCGATGAACGGTGTGCTTCTTGCAGAAACGGCAATACTTCTTCATCTCGAGACGATCGGGGTTGTTCTTCTTGTTCTTCGTGGTGTTGTAGTTGCGCTGCTTGCACTCGGTGCAGGCCAGAGTGATTTTAACGGTCATTTGTTGACACCTCCATTATAACGGTTGTTTTGAACCTCCCTCGGGTTGCGGGTGGTACCTGTAAAACAGGCGCACTTAATAACCCCGCAAAAGAGGTGATATCATTGTACCACGCACTTTTCCATCCGTCAAGCGGAAATCTTCGATTTTTGGAAAGTTTTTTTGAAAAATATCTCTTTTACCCACCGGCAGCTTTTTGGCATTCTGCTTGCATCGCGCGCATAGATATTGTATAATAAGCCAGAACGGCATTTTTACCGGTTATATCCCACCCAGGTCTTGGGCTTCCAGGTCTTGGGCTTTATAAATAGGAGAGAGTTATCATGCAGTCTGAAAAAATGTGCGTTGTGCTGCTGTTCGGCGGTATGTCCAGCGAGCACGAGGTCAGCCGCGTTTCTGTGGGCAACTTCGTCAACAACATTGACCGTGAAAAATATGAGGTGCTCACTGTGGGCATCACCAAGGAGGGCCGCTGGTTGTACACCGAGGCCACGGCCGCCCAGATGGCCGATGGCAGCTGGGAAGAGCTGGCAGGCAACATGGCCTGCGTCATCAGTCCGGACCGCGCCGACCACGGCATGATCCTGTTCACCCCGGAAGGCCATGTGGAAAAAGTGCATGTGGATGTGGTCATCCCGGTGCTGCACGGCCTGTGGGGCGAGGATGGTACGGTGCAGGGCCTGCTGGAGCTGGCCGGCATCCCTTACGTGGGCTGCGGCGTGCTGGCAAGCGCGGTGTGCATGGACAAAGCCGTGGCCAATGCTCTGTTCGAGGCCAACGGTGTGCCCCACACCAGATGGCTGGCTGCCGACCGCTGGGAGATCGAGTCCGATCTGGAAGGCGTGTGCGAGGGTGTGGAAAAGAAGCTGGGCTGGCCTGTGTTCGTCAAACCCGCAAACGCCGGTTCCAGCGTGGGCATCTCCAAGGTGTCCAGCCGTGACGAGCTGAAAAAGGCCATCGACCTTGCACTGGAAAACGACCGCAAGGTGGTGTTTGAAGCCTTTGTGGACGGTCAGGAAGTGGAATGCGCCGTGATCGGCTCCGACCCCGCCGTGGCTACCCGTCCGGGCGAGATCCTTGCCGGTGCCGAGTTCTATACCTACGACGACAAGTACAAGAACGGCGTGAGCCAGACCGTCATCCCGGCCCACCTGCCGGAAGCAAAGCTGGACGAGGTGAAGACCTACGCCGCCATGGCCTACACTGCCCTGAACTGCGAGGGCCTTGCCCGCTGCGATTTCTTTGTGGAAAAGGGTACTGGCCGGGTGCTGATCAACGAGATCAACACCTTCCCGGGCTTCACGTCCATCAGCATGTACCCCAAGCTGATGGAGCACGAGGGCCTGCCGGTGCCGCAGCTCATCGACCGGCTGATCGCGCTGGCTCTGGAAAGAAAGGAAAAGCAGCATGGATAACCGCCCGATCGGCGTATTCGACAGCGGCCTTGGCGGCCTGACCGGTGTGCGGGAGCTGCGCAAGCGCCTGCCCCACGAGGAGATCATCTATTTTGGCGATACCGGCCGCGTGCCCTATGGCAGCCGCAGCCCGGAGACCATCCTGCAGTATGCCCGTCAGGACGTGGCATTCCTGCTTTCTAAAAATGTAAAGTGCATCATGGCGGCCTGCGGCACCGTGTCCAGTACCTACCCGGCTGCAGAAGCGGCAAAGCTGCCGGTGCCCTATCTGGGCGTAGTGGATGCTGCTGCCCGGGAGGCAGCCTTTGCTACCCGCAACCGCCGCATCGGCGTGATCGGCACCGCTGCCACCATCCGCTCCCGCAGCTACGAAAAGCTGCTGCGTCAGCTGGTGCCGGGGGTGGAGATCACCGCCCGGGCCTGCCCGCTGTTCGTGCCGCTGGTGGAGGCCGGTTACGTGGACCACAGCGAGGAGAGCCGACAGCAGGTGACGAAGCTGGTGATCGCTCAGTACCTGACCGAGGTGCGTGAGGCCGGTGTGGACACCCTGATTTTGGGCTGCACCCACTACCCGCTGCTCAAGACCATGATCGGCGAGTTCATGGGCCAGAGCGTGACGCTGGTGGATCCGGCCAAGACCGCCGCCCACCATCTGGAACAGATGCTCTCCGAGCGCGGCCTGCGCGCTGCACAGGAGCACGAGGGTCAGGCGCACTTTTATGTGAGCGATGTGCCGGACAGCTTTGTGCAGACGGCAGACCTGTTCCTGGGCGAGTACAAGGGCGGCCCGGTGGATCAGATCGCCATTGATAAATATTGATAAGGACAGAAAAACGTGAGCAAACCGCTGAAGGAAGATTATATCATCCGCATCAAGAGCCGCATTGAGCAGCATGTGAAAGAGCCTGTGGAGCAGGAAGAAAAGGAAGAGTTTGTGGAGCTGATGACCCGCGGCCAGTTCGTGCAGAAGGGCGGCAGCTACTACATTACCTATAAAGAGACCGAGACCACCGGCTACGAGGGCTGCACCACCACCCTGAAAATTGCCGCCGACGGCAGCCGCGTGGCGATGCTGCGGTTTGGCAAGGGCGGCGGGGCCGGCACCCAGCTGCTGATCGAAAAAGGCAAGCGCAACCTCTGCCACTACGAGACAGGCTACGGCTCCATGACGCTGGGCGTGACCGCCGACGAGATCGAGTGCGGCCTGACCGAGAAGGGCGGCACCGCAAGGTTCGGCTACCTGCTGGATGCCAACAGCGCCGAGCTTGTGAGCCGCAACCGCCTTGAAGTGACCGTGACCCACGTAAACTGAGATATTTCCCAGACTGTGAAAGGAACCAGACCAATGACTGAATTTGAAAAGATCTACCAGAACTATAACCCCCGTCAGGCTGCGCTGGACGAGGCACGCGCTCTGCTGACCGCTGCCGCCAAGGCCGCCATGGCCGATGGTGCTCTGCCGGAAGCTGAGCTGCCCGCCTTCATCGTGGAGATCCCTGCTGACGTGAAGAACGGCGATATCGCCTCCAACATCGCCATGGCAGGTGCACGCAGCTGGCGCAAGGCTCCCAAGATGATCGCGGATGCGCTGCTGGCACATCTGCCCTCCATCGAGAACAGTGTGTTTGCCAAGGTGGAAGTGGCCGGCCCCGGCTTCATCAACCTGTTTTTGGCTCCGTCCTTCTGGGCCAGTGTGGTGCTGGGTGCCTGCTCCAACAAGGAGTATGGCCGCACCGATCACGGCAAGGGTGCCAAGTACAATGTGGAATTCGTTTCCGCCAACCCCACCGGCCCCATGCACATGGGCAACGCCCGCGGCGGCGCTTTGGGCGACTGTCTGTCCGCTGTGCTGGACTGGTCCGGCTACGATGTGACCCGTGAGTTCTATATCAACGATGCCGGCAACCAGATCCAGAAGTTCGGCAAGAGCCTTGCTGTGCGCTACCTGCAGAAGTACTGCGGCGAGGAAGCCTATCCGCTGCCCGCCGAGTGCTATCAGGGCGGGGACATCAAGGTGCTGGCCGGTGAGTTTGCCGAGCTGAACGGCGACAAGTACGTTGCCGCCTGCAAGGGGATGGACGAGGAGACTCTGTTCGAGAGCGAGGCCTTTGCCGCCCTGAAGGACGCACTGGTGGCCTACGCTCTGCCCAAGAACATTGCTGCCCTCAAGCGCGATCTGGGCAAGTACCGCATCGACTACGATGTGTGGTTCCATGAGAGCACCCTGCACGAGTCCGGCGCGGTGATGGCCGTGGTGGATAAGCTGCTGGAGCTGGGCGCATGCTATAAGGCAGAGGACGGTGCCATCATGTACCGCAGCGCCCAGTACGCTGCCAAGTACGGCACGGTGAACAAGAAAAAGACCGAGGACGGAACCGAGGAGGAAGCCAAGGACGAAGTGCTCGTCCGTGCCAACGGCATCCCCACCTACTTTGCCGCCGATATCGCCTACCACTACAACAAGCTGGCCACCCGCGGCTTTGCCAAGGCCATCGATGTCTGGGGTGCAGACCATCACGGCCATGTGGCCCGCATGAAGGGTGCCATGGATGCCATCGGCCTGAACGGCGAAGATCTGGACGTTGTGCTGATGCAGATGGTCAACCTGATGCGCGACGGCCAGCCTGTGCGGATGTCCAAGCGCACCGGCAATGCCATCACCCTGACCGACCTGCTGGAAGAGGTGCCCATCGACAGCGCACGCTTCCTGTTCAATATGCACGACGCAGGCAGCGGCATCGATTTTGACCTCGATCAGGCTGTCAAGACCGACAACGATAACCCTGTGTACTATGTGCAGTATGCCCATGCCCGCATCTGCTCCATCCTGAAAAAGATGGAGAGCGAGGGCGTGCAGTTTGCCGGTGCCGAGAAGGTGGATGCTACCCTGCTCACCGAGCCTTCCGAGATGGATCTGATCCGGATGCTGGCAGCCTTCCCGCAGGAGATCGTCATGGCGGCAGAAAAGTACGACCCCAGCCGCATCAACCGCTTTGTCATTGATCTGGCCAGCGCCTTCCACCGCTTCTATGGCAGCTGCCGTATTCAGGGTGCAGACCCGGCTGTGCAGCAGGCACGTCTGGCCCTGTGCATCGGCGTGAAGAATGCCATCTTCAACGTGCTCACCATGTTCAAGATCAACGTGCCGGAGAAGATGTAAAGGCGAACGGGCTCGCCCTCTCAGTCTGCTTTGCAGACAGCTCTCCCAAAGGGAGAGCCTCTGGCGAAACCAGAAACTTTCTATGGACTGCCAAAGCCTCCCACTTTGGGGGAGGTGGCATTGCGTAAGCAATGACGGAGAGGGCGAAGCCGCTGCCCGAAATAACAAAAAAGGCTCCTCCCGGTGGAGGAGCCTTTTTAAATCAATCAGATTTGAGGAAACCTATGGAACCTTTGAAGATCGGCAATATCATCCTGCCCCACCGGGCGGTGTTCGGCCCGATGGCGGGCTTTACGGATGCACCCTGCCGCCGCCTGATGGCCCAGCACGGTGCAGGCTTTACTGTGAGCGAAATGGTGTCCAGCCGGGCGCTGGTGTACGGCGACCACAAGACGGTGAGCCTGCTCAAGGCCGAACCCAACGGTGCACCCTATGGCGTGCAGATCTTTGGCGAAGTGCCCGAGATCATGGGCGAAGCCACCGCCGCCATCGAACAGTACGAGTTCGACTTTGTGGATATCAACATGGGCTGCCCGGCCCCCAAGATCGTGTCCGGCGGCGCAGGCAGCAAGCTGATGCTGGACCCGGACCGCTGCGGCCGCATCGTGGAGCAGGTTGTGGCAAATACAAAACGGCCTGTTACCGTGAAAATGCGCAAGGGCTGGGATGCCGACCACATCACTGCAGTGGAGTGTGCCAAGGCCTGTGAGCAGGCCGGCGCAGCCCTCATTGCGGTGCACGCCCGTACCCGGGAGCAGATGTACACCCCCGGCATCGACCCGGAGATCATTGCCCGGGTGAAGGATGCCGTCAGAGTGCCGGTGCTGGGCAACGGCGACATCCACTCGGCAGAGGATGCGGTGGAGATGATGCAGGCCACCGGCTGTGACGGCGTGATGATCGCCCGGGGCGCGCTGGGCGACCCGTGGCTCTTTGAGCGGGTGAACGCCGCCATTGAAGGCCTGCCCGCACCTAAGGCACCCAACCTGCAGGCCCGCATGAATGCGCTGCGCCGTCAGGTGGAGGAGATGGTGGAGCAGAAGGGCGAGTTCGTCGCCATGCCGCAGGCCCGCTCTCAGACCATGCACTATATGAAGGGGCTGAAAGGTGCGGCCAATCTGCGCCGCTACTGCTGCACCCTGACCCATCTGGAAGATCTGGACGAGCTGATCGATGCTGTTTTTGAAGAGCAGCGCAAAGCGGGCATCGACCCGGACGACGTGCGCGAGGTGCCGTTTCCGTAAGGGAAATATTACTGCTGCCGGGTCAGCTCATCCAGATTCTGGGTGTAACAGGGCAGACAGTGCTCTATGAACCAGTCGGCTTCCGGGCAGTGCATGGCCTGCAGGGCCGCTTTCTGCTGGGCCAGCGCCGCGTCAAACTCGTGGTTGCCGCTGCGCTGCTCCTCCGTGCATTTGATGAGGGCGCTCAGCCGGTCGGCGGCCTTCAGCAGGCGCTTTTCCTCGGCGGTGAGCAGTTCCCCGGAGATGAACGGGGACAGCTCTTCGCTCAACTCGTCCGGCAGAAGGCCGGTCATGCAGCGCACGCTCTCGGTTTCCAACGCCTTGTAGGCATCCCGCAGGGTGGGGCTGCTGTACTTGACCGGTGTGGGCATGTCGCCGGTAATGATCTCCGGCGCGTCGTGGTACAGCGCCGCCACTGCTACCGTTTTGGGGCGGCAGGGCGTGCCGGTGTACCGCCGTGCGATCAGGCAAAGCATGTGGGCCAGCAGGGCGGTATCGCAGGTGTGCTCGCTGAGAGATTCGGCCCGGGTGGAGTGCATCAGGCTCCAGCGGGTAATGTATTTCATGCGCGCCAGCAGGGCGCTGAACGGGTACAGCATGGCAGCTTCCTCCTTTTTTCTCCAACATACCTGTCCGGCAGAGCGTTGTCAAGCCCTTTTTTCTGCGCAGTGTTCGTGCTATACTAGAACAAACCAACTTTCTGCCGCTTTGGCAGAGAAAAGAGGAAACCATGGAGCGGTCTGGTACTGCCCGGCAGCCGCAGCTGCTGGGACAAAAAAAGGATAAATTCTGGCTGACGGTGGGCCTGTGTGCCCTCACGGCGGCCCTGTTCTTTCTGCCGTTTTATATCATCGACGGCGGCTTTTTCCACTATGCAGGCGATTTCAACAGCCAGCAGATCAGCTTTTACCGCTATATGAACGGCTTTATCAAGGGCGCAGGCTACCCGGACAGTGCGTTCACCTCGGTGCACAATACCTTCTCATGGGCTACCGACCTTGGCAGCGGCGTGATGAACGCCTATTCGTTCTACCTGTATGGTTCGCCGTTCTTCTGGTTCTCGCTGCTCTTCCCGCAGGGGTGGCTGCCCTACCTCATGGTGCCGCTGCTGGTGCTCAAGTTTGCCGTGGCGGGCGGCGGTGCGTACCTGTATCTGCGCCGCTACGTCAAAAATATCGACTACGCCGTGCTGGGAGCCTGTCTGTATACCTTCTCCGGCTTTACGGTATACAATGTGTTCTTCAACCACTTTGTAGATGTGGTGGCGCTGTTCCCGTATCTGCTGTGGTCGCTGGACGAGGCCCTTTACAACGGCCGCCGCAGCTGGTTTGCGTTCTGGGTGGCGGTGAACCTTGTCAACAACTACTTCTTCTTCATCGGTCAGGTGGTATTTCTGGCCATCTACTTCATCTGCAAGCTCAGCACAAGGGACTTCCGTCTCACTGCAAAAAAGTTCGGGCTGCTGGCCTTTGAAAGCCTGCTGGGCGTTGCCATGGGCAGCATCCTGCTGGTGCCTGCGGTGCTCTCCATTTTGCAGAACCCGCGCACCATCGACCTTTCCTCCGGCTGGGGCTTTCTGACCTACAGCAAGGTGCAGCAGTACCTTGCAATTCTCGTCAGCTGGATCATGCCGCCGGATTCTCCCTACCTCACATCCATCTGGTCGGAGGGCGTGATCAAGTGGACCAGCATGTCGGCCTATCTGCCGCTGTGCAGTCTGGCCGGTGCCGTGGCCTACTGGAAAGCAAAGTGCGGCGACAGTAAAAAGCGCATCGTGGGCACCTGCGCCGTGTTCGCACTGGTGCCCATCCTGAACAGTGCGTTCTACGCCCTCAATTCCAGCTACTATGCGCGCTGGTACTATATGCCGGTGCTGGTGCTGGCCGCAATGACCGTGAACGCGCTGGAAGACCACAACACCGATCTGGACAGCCCGGCCCGCGGCATCAGCTGGCTGATGATCGCCACGGTGGCCTTTGCGGTGGTGCCGGTGCAGGACAGCGACACCGGCAGCTGGTCGTTCGGCGTGCTCAAGAACCCCGGTCAGTACTGTGCGGTGCTGGGCTTTGGCCTGCTGGGCCTGCTGTTGTACCGCTATCTCTGCCAGAAGTGGCGGGGCGACAGCCGCTTTGCCCAGCGCATGACGGCAGCAGTGCTGGCGTTTGCCTTCCTGTTCAGCGTGGTGCACATCGGCATTGGCAAGTTCGGCCAGTGGTATACCGACAGTGACCTTGTGAAGCAGGACACCAACGCCCTGCTGTTGAAAAACGACCTGCCCGAAGGCGATTACCGCATCGACACTTACAAGATCCACGACAACATCGGTATGTGGCTGGATAAAAGCTGCCTGCAGTATTTTGGCAGCACGGCGGCCCCCAGCATCCTCAGCTTCTACCCGGCGCTGGGGGTCAAGCGGGATGTGCGCAGTGAGCCGGAGCTTTCCAATTATGCACTGCGGGGCCTTTTGAGTGTGGAGTACCTTATCACCACGCCGGAAAAGCAGACCGACCTTGAAAACGAAGCCGACGACGGCTGGGAATATGCCTTTGCAAAGGACGGCTATGCGGTCTACCGCAACACGAACTACGTGCCCATGGGCTTTGCCTATGATTATTACCTCACCCAGACCGAGTACGAAGAAACAGCCAAGGCCACCCGCGCAAACCTCCTGATGCGTGCACTGGTGCTTACCGACGAGGATGCTGCAGTCTACGGCAAGTACCTCACCCATCTGCCGGAAGGCAGACGGGAGGAGTTGTACTATGAGTCCTACGTGCAGGACTGCCGCGAGCGCCGTGCCGCGGCTGCCAGTGTGTTCCAGATGAACAATTCGGGCTTCCACGCCGAGATCACGCTGGAAAAAGAGAACCTCGTGTTCTTCTCCGTGCCTTACGATGACGGCTTTACGGCCTATGTCAACGGGCAGGAGGCCGACATTGTGGAGGTGGACGAGGGATTGATGGCTGTGCTGTGCCCGGCAGGTGAAAACAGCATCGATTTTGTCTACCAGCCCGACGGCATCCGGCTGAGCCGTGCGCTGACTTTGGGCGGCATTGTGGTATGGCTGGCGTACACGGCGTACTTCGTCTGGCGCAAGCGCCGCACAAAGCGGGCCTGATGCACGGAAGAATGACTTTGTGCTGTAGAAAAAAGAAATTTTTGAAATTCCCTCTTGACTTTATGCCAATAAAGTGTATAATGCAATCAAACCGATGAGGCGGAAGAGAACCTGCACAGCGCATCTTCAGTGAGCCCGGACAGTGAAAACGGGCGAGAGCGGGGCAGAGCTTCGTGGGCCGCCGAGGGCCGGGCAAATGGGCAGCAAGCCTTAGTAGCTTTGGACGGAAGTCTCCGTTACAGGACAGGGGAGTGTTGGCTCTCCGTGAGAGGCTCTGCAGTTTGCAAAGCAGGGCAAGCAAGGTGGCACCGCAGAATCGAACTTTACCGATCCTGTCCTTGTGGATAACACACAGGGACAGGGTCGTTTTTATTTGTATGACCCGTCCCGCAAGGGGAGCGGGTCTTTTACTTTTGCCGCCCGCTCCGGGAAAGGAGTTTGCTATTATGAAAAACGTTACCATGATCTCCCGCCGCAGCTTCCTCAAGGCCGCTATGGCTGCTTCCGCCGTTTCTGCACTGGCATTCACCGGCTGCGGCGGCTCCGCTTCCAGCACCGTGGCTGCATCTTCCACCGCTTCTTCCGCTGCCGCTTCCGCAGCAGCCAAGGGCGGTCAGACCTTCAAGGTGGGCATCGTCAACTACGTGGATCATGCTTCCCTCAACCAGATCGTGGAGTCTGTGGAGAGCCGTCTGGATGAGCTGGGGGCAGAGAAGGGCGTTACCTTCGACTACGCCGACTACTACGCAAATGCACAGGCTGACCAGTCCAACCTGAACCAGATCGGTGCCGACCTCGTAGGGGACGGCGTGGATGTGATCGTGGCTGTGGCTACCCCCACCGCCGCAACCATGCTGGCCGCTGTGGAGGATACCGATATCCCCGTTGTCTACTCTGCTGTCACCGACCCCGCTGCTGCAGGCTTTGACGGCGAGGAGAACATCACCGGCACCTCCGACGCACTGAACACCGAGGCCATCATGAACCTGATCACCGCTGTCAACCCGGATATTGACACCATTGGCCTGCTGTACGACCTGAGTCAGGATGCCTCCACCCAGGCCATTGCCGATGCCAAGGCTTTCTGTGATGCCAACGGCATCAAGTACATTGAGAAGAACGGAACCACCACCGCTGAGGTGCAGATGGCGGCTGAGGCTTTGATCGCCGCCGGCGTCAAGGCCGTGTTCACCCCCACCGACAACACCGTGATGACCGCAGAGCTGTCCATCTACGAGACCTTTACCGAGGCAGGCATCCAGCACTACACCGGTGCCGACAGCTTTGCACTGAACGGGGCCTTTGTGGGCTACGGCGTGGATTACGTCCAGCTGGGCGAAGCCACTGCCGACATGGTGGCGGAGATCCTCTGCGACGGCAAGACTACCGCAGACCTGCCCTACCAGACCTTTGATAACGGCATCGTCACCATCAACACCGAGACCTGCGAAGCGCTGGGCCTTGACCTTGACACCGTGAAGGAAGCCTTCAAGCCCTACTGCACCGAGATCGTGGAAGTAACCACCGCAGAGAACTTCTCTTAAAAAAGAACCCTCTCAGTCAAAACCTGACGGTTTTGCCAGCTCCCCCGAAGGGGGAGCTTTTGGCGGTTCTGAGGAAAGGTTCTGTTTATAAAACCTTCCCGTGAAAATGGAATACCGGAGCGTCCGCAGACGCCATTTTAAATCGTCCAATCAAAAAGAAACATAAAAGGAGCACACACATGCTGGCGAGTATCTTTTCGCTCAACGTCCTACAGACGGCGCTGGAACTGGGCTGTATCTATGCCCTGGTGGCGCTGGCACTGTTCCTGAGCTATTCCATCCTGAACATTGCAGACCTTTCCACTGACGGCTGCTTCACGCTGGGCTGCGCCGTGGCCTGTCAGGCAGCACTGACCGGCCACCCCATTCTGGCCCTGTTCGCAGCCATGGCGGCAGGCGTGTGCTCCGGCTTTGTTACGGCTTTTCTGCAGACCCGCCTTGGCGTGGAGAGCATCATGGCAGGCATCATCGTCAACACCGGCCTTTACACCATCAATCTGGCGGTGATGGGCTTCTCCTCCACCATGTCGCTGGTCAAGACCGACACTGTTTTCTCGCTGGCAAAAGGCCCGCTGAGCTTCCTTGGCGGCTGGTATAAGCTGGCCATCGCACTGGCCATGATTCTGCTTGCCGGTGCGGCGATGCTGGGCTTTCTGGGCACCCGGCTGGGCCTGTCCATCCGCGCCACCGGCGATAATGCCGCCATGGTGCGCGCTTCCAGCATCAACCCGGCTTTCACCATCACGGTGGGCCTGTGCGTTTCCGGCGCATTGTGCGCCCTCTCCGGCGGCCTGCTGGCACAGTATCAGAAGAGCTGCGATATCAATGTGGGCACCGGCATGGTGACCATCGCACTGGCTTCCCTCATCATCGGCGAGACATTGCTTGGCAAGCGCACCATGCCGCGCCGCATCATCGGCGTGGTGTTCGGCAGCTGCCTGTACCGTTTTATCGTGGCTGTGGCCCTGCGCTTCAATGTGCCTGCCGCCGCCATGAAGCTGGTGTCCGCCATCATCGTGGCCATCGCCATTTCGATGCCGGCCATCAAGGAAAAAATCGCCTTTGAGCAGCGCAAGCATGGGGCCTGCCGACGCCGCGTGACTACCGGCAAGGAGGGAAAGTAAGATGGAAATGCTTCAGCTGAACGATCTGCACAAGACCTTCAACCCCGGCACGGTCAATGAAAAAGTGGCCCTGAACGGTGTCAGCCTGCACATGGAAGCAGGGGACTTTGCCACCATCGTTGGCTCCAACGGCGCGGGCAAATCCACCCTGTTTAACGCCATCACCGGCGGCTTCATCGCAGACGAGGGCAGCATCCTGCTGGGCGGACAGGATATCACCTTTGCGCCGGAGCACCAGCGCAGCAAGGTCATCGGCCACCTGTTTCAGGACCCGCTCAAGGGCACGGCACCCAACATGACCATTGAGGAAAACCTTGCGCTGGCATATCTGCGTGCCGGCACCGCGCCCCACGCCATCTTCTCCCGCATCTCCCGCAAGGACAAGGAAGTGTTCCGCGAAAAGCTGGCGCTGCTGGATATGGGCCTTGAGGACCGGATGAAGCAGCCGGTGGGACTGCTTTCCGGCGGTCAGCGGCAGGCGCTGACCCTGCTCATGGCCACCCTCGTCACCCCCAAGCTGCTGCTGCTGGACGAGCACACCGCCGCACTGGACCCCGCCACTGCCGAAAAGGTGCTGGAGCTGACCAAGAGCATCGTGGCCGAAAAGAAGATCACCTGCCTGATGGTTACCCACAACATGCATCAGGCATTGGAGCTGGGCAACCGCACCCTGATGATGGATTCCGGCCGCATCGTCTTTGACGTGAAGGGCGAGGAACGCAGCCGGATGACCGTGGACGGCCTGCTTGAAAAGTTCCGCGAGAATGCCGGCAAGAATCTGGATAACGACCGCATCCTGCTGAGTAAAGTGGAAAAGTGACCCGGACAGGGAAGCACAGCCCCGACAGACCATGCAGTCTGCCGGGGCTGTATTTTTGCGGGAGCACACCGCAGGAAAAATGGCCCCTGAAACAGCAAATCCCCCCTGCGCAGATGCACAGAGGGGATTTTAAATATCAGAAATTACTGAACGTATTCGACCGTATACTCGAAGCCGTACTCTTCCTGCAGCTTCTTCACCTCGGCCTCGCAGTCCTCGATGAAGGTGGGGGCGTAGACGGAAGCGCCATTGTGGGCCTTCTTGTAGTCCTCAACGATCTGCTGCAGCTTTGCCCAGCCCTCGTTGGCCTTGTTCTGGTCGATGCTGTCGGGGAAGTTGATGATGAACTCGCGGTGCTTAGGAATACGTGCTTTCATGGTAGGTTCTCCTTATAACAGTTTGGATTTTGATTGTTGATTTATACAGAAGCACAGAGAAAAACCTGTGCAACTTGCGAAAAACGGATCACAGCCCGTATACCCGGCGGGCATTTTCGGCTGTGGTGCGGAACACCTCTTCGGCAGAGATGCCCCGCAGCTGGGCGATATACTCGCCCACATAGCGGATGAGGGAGCTGTCACAGCGGGTGCCGCGCACCGGCTCCGGTGCCATATAGGGGCAGTCGGTCTCCAGCACGATGTTTTCCAGCGGCAGGGCGCTGATAGCTTTTGCCGCCCGCTTGGCACCCTTGAAGGTGCACGCCCCGCCAAAACCAATGAACAGTCCCTGCTTTGCCAGCCACACCGCGTCATCGGCACTGCCGGAATAGCAGTGGACGATGCCCTTGGGCTGGTATTTTTTCAGCAGGGCGTAAACGTCGGCGTGGGCGTTGCGGTCGTGCACGATGATGGGCTTGTCCAGTTCCAGCGCCAGCCGGATGTGCGCCTCAAACATGGCCAGCTGGGCATCCTTGGGCACAGGCCAGTGGTAGTCCAGCCCGCACTCACCCACAGCTACCACCTTGGGGTCCTCGTAATACGGGGCCAGAGCGCGCATCTCTGCGGCCCAGTCCCCGCCGTACACCGAGACCGTAGGAGCCGGGCCTTCCTCGCCGCAGTCGGCAGCGGGCAGCAGGCTTTCCGGGTGGATGCCAACAGCTGCCACCACCCACGGGTAGCGGTGCGCCAGCTCCAGCACCCGGGGTGCATCCCCGGAGTGGGTGGCCTGTTCACACACGCCCACCACGCCTTTACCGGGCAGGCTGTCCAGTAGGGGATAGCGGTCGGCGTCAAAGGCGCGGGCGCTGTAGTGCGCGTGGGTGTCAAAAATGGGGCCGGTCATTTGCCCTCCTTTTTGGCGGGGGCCTTGTTCACCAGCCAGATGCCCACACACACGAACACCAGCGCCGCCAGATACTGCCAGCGGAACAGGGGCTCGCCGTTGAGCACGGCGCTCAGCAGCACGTTGACCACCGGGTTCACGAAGCCAAAGATGGCAATGCGGCTGACCGGGTTGTTCTTCATCAGCAGGGCCCACAGCACATAGCCTGCCCCGCAGATGAAGGCCAGATACAGCATGACCACCACCGCCAGTGCGCTCTGCACATGGAGGCTGCCGCCCAGCACAGTGCCCAGCACGAACAGTGCCAGACCGCCCACGAACAGGTTGATGAAGCAGACGGCAAAGCTGTCTGCTTTTTTGGTCACGGATTTGTTCCACGGGCCGGACAGGGTAAAGATGATGGTAGCGGCCATCATGCAGAACACGCCCCAGCCGCTTCCGCTGCCGTGGTTGCCCAGCGTGCCGATGAGCACGCCCGCAAAGCCAACGGCGCAGCCCAGCGTTTTGGCAGGGGTCATGCGGTCGGCATTGCCATAGATGAAGTGGGCAAAGATCACGCCCAGAAAGCTCTGGGTGCTGTTCAGGATGCCGCCAAAGGCACCTGTGAGCATGGCAACAGCGATGTAATAGAATGCGTACTGGGTCGTGGTCTGCCACAGGCCCAGAGCACAGCACTCCGCTGCCACTTTGCCGCGGGGGAACTTGGGCAGGCGGCTTTGCAGCAGCACACTGCCCAGAAGCACCAGAAAGCTGCCCAGCATGAACCGCACACCGGCAAAGCAGAAAATGGACGCGGTGCTGCTGGAATCAATGGCGAACAGTCGGTAGCCCAGCTTGATGAACGGGAACGCCGAACCCCACAGTACATTGCAGAAAATGGCCAGCAGCACGGCAAACACCGGCGTGCCGAAAATTTTATCCAGCCTTTCGGCACGGGAAAGCTTTACAGTTTCCATGGCTCAGTGGATGCGGCTGCCCACGGGGGTGTCGTCGCCGTAGAAAGCGATGGAGCAGCCGCCGTCGGCGGTATCAGCAGCAAAGATCATGCCCTCGCTGACATACTTGCCCTTCATCATGGGGCGAGGTGCCAGATTGCACACAATGCCGATCTTCTTACCGATCAGGTCTTCCGGCTTGAACCACTTTGCAATGCCGGAAAGGATGCAGCGCTCCCGCTCGCCGTCAAACACGGTCAGGTGCAGCAGCTTCTTGCTTTCCTTCAGGTTCTCGCAGGCGCGCACTTCGGCCACGCGCAGTTCCACCTTGCAGAAGGTGTCAAAGTCGATCTCTTCCTCGTGGGTAAAGTCCACGGTGCTCTCCTCGGCGGGGGCGGCAGCTTTCTTCTCCGCTTCAGCCTTGGCCTTGTTGGCAGCTTCGGCAGCGGCCTTGCGCTTCTCGTCCTCTTCCTTCAGGTGGGCAATTTCCTTTGCCACATCGATGCGGGGGAACAGTGCCTCGCCCTTGTGCACGGTGTAGGTCTCCTGTGCGCCGTAGGTGGTCTTGGTCAGGTCCAGAGCAGATGCGTCCAGACCCAGCTGTTCCATCATCTTGGGTGCGGTGGTGGGCAGGTATGCGTTCAGCAGGATACCGCACACGCGCAGTGCCTCGCACAGGTGGTACAGCACGCTCTCCAGACGGGCCTTGTTGGCCTCGTCCTTGGCCAGCGCCCAGGGAGCGGTCTCGTCGATGTACTTGTTGGCGCGCTGGATGACCGCAAAGATCTCCATCAGGGCCTGCGGGATGGTCAGGCTGTCCATGTCGGCCGTGACCTTGGCGGTCAGCTCGTTGACCATGGTCTCCAGCTCGGTGTCGATGGCCTCGGTACCGGCCACATTGTGCACGGTGCCGCCGAAGTACTTCTCGCACATGGCGACGGTGCGGCTGAGCAGGTTGCCCAAATCGTTCGCCAGATCGCTGTTGATGCGGGTGATCAGGGCTTCGTTGGTGAACATGCCATCGTTGCCGAAGGGAATCTCACGCAGCAGGAAGTAGCGGATGGCATCCACGCCGTAGCGGTCGCACAGGATCACAGGGTCCACCACGTTGCCCACGGACTTGGACATCTTGCCGCCGTTCATCAGCAGCCAGCCGTGGCCGAACACCCGCTTGGGCAGAGGCAGATCCAGAGCCATCAGCATGGCGGGCCACAGAATGGTGTGGAAACGCAGGATCTCCTTGCCCACCATGTGCAGGTCGGCAGGCCAGAACTTGTCGTAGTCGTGATATTTTTCGTTGCCGTAGCCCAGCGCGGAGATATAGTTGCTCAGGGCATCCACCCACACATACATGGTGTGCTTGGGGTCGAAGGGCACGGGGATGCCCCACTTCACGGAGGTGCGGGACACGCAGGTGTCCTGCAGGCCCTGCTTGATGAAGGCGATCATCTCGTTCTTGCGGCTCTCAGGCTGGATGAACTGGGGGTTCTCCTCGTAGAGCTTCAGCAGGCGGTCAGCATACTTGCTGGTCTTGAAGAAGTAGGCTTCCTCGTGTGCGTCGTACACTTCGCGGCCGCAATCGGGGCACTTGCCGTCCACCAGCTGGCTGTCGGTCCAGAAGCTCTCGCAGGGCTTGCAGTAGTGGCCGATGTACTCGCCCTTGTAGATGTCGCCCTGCTCATACAGCTTGGTGAAAATTTTCTGGCAGGACTCCATGTGGTAGTCGTCGGTGGTGCGGATGAAGCGGTCGTAGCTGACGTCCAGCAGCTTCCACAGATCCTTGACGGTGGCTACGATCTTGTCCACATACTCCTTGGGGGTCACACCGGCGTCGGCGGCCTTGTCCTGGATCTTCTGGCCGTGCTCGTCGGTGCCGGTCAGGAACATGACGTCATAGCCCTGCATCCGCTTGAAGCGTGCCAGTGCGTCGCAGGCGACAGTGGTATAGCTGTGGCCGATGTGCAGCTTGTCGCTGGGGTAGTAGATGGGAGTGGTGATGTAGAATGTCTTGTGCTCACTCATAGGTTGATACTCTTCCTTTCCTGATTTGGCGGGGGACGAAAAAAGCCCTCATCCTGCCGGACTGAGCCGGACAAGGACGAGAGCTTGTAACTTTCGTGGTACCACCTTGCTTCGCCGCACCCTTGCGGGCGCAGCCTTTTGCCGGGCAAAAAAGCACGGCGCAGCGCAGTAACGGGCGCACCCGTCGCAGGCTCAATTTTCACCTGCGCAGCTCCGAGACCATCTTCGGCATCGCGCGGCCTGCCCGGTTCCATCCTTCGGGCTTTCTGTCAGGCGCAGACGATGCGTACTCTTCTCTTCACAGCCAATTTACATTGTTATGCCTATGATACGCAAAAACGGTGGGTTTGTCAACATTAAATCTCGTAATCCAGACAGAACCGTGCCTTGGTGTAGGGCCGTACCTTGCCGTCGGCCACAGCCACATGGGCGGGATGGACGGAGTAGCCCTTGAGGGCTTCGGCATTTTCAAAGGTGGTGTCCAGCATCACATCGGCGGTGGAAGAGGGGAGACCGTGGATGTTGACATGCACTTCCACAAGGCCGGGAATTTTGCCTGCCAGACCTTCCAGCCCCTCCTTGATGCCTGCCTTGACGGCGGCTTTTTCGGCATCGGACAGCTCATCCTTCAGCTGCCACAGGATCACATGCTTGACCATAATAAAATACCTCCTGCGTTTTTTCCCATTGTAGCAGGATGAGAAAACGAACGCAAGAGGAAAGCTGCAAAGCATTATTTGGGTGCGAACAGCAGTACCACCAGAAGTACGGCACAGAGTACCGAAAGCACGATGCCCTCCAGCCGGGTCTGCTTGATGTACTTTTCCGTTGGCTCGGTCTGCGTATACCGCCCACGGTCATGCAGGGCAATGGCATCCTCCGGCTGCAGCGCCATAAAAATGCCGAACCCGATGCCGAAAAGTGCGGTTAAGATCGCACAGATGACTTCCATAGCAACCCCTCACTTTTTGGTTTTGTCGTCCCTGCTCAGGGCATAGCACAGATACGAGATCAGCAGGGCAGCGCACAACACGAGCGCCGCCACCATCAAAATGGAATTCAGCGGCTCGACCTTTGGCAGAAAAATGTTGACCAGCAAGAACGCGCCGCCGATGGTCGAAGCAATGCCGTAAAATTTGCGGAAGTGCTTCTTTTCGTCCTCACTGTTCCATCCGGTGCCGGTGCCATTGTACAGATCCCGGATGCCGCGGTACAAAAACAGCACACCCAGCGCGGCGTTCAGCCAATCCCAGTCCGAAAGATTCAAATTCATGGTGGCCCCTTTCCGGCTGTCAATCCGCACTATGGTTCCAGCTTTCGTAAGCGACAAGATAAATCAGATCTGCCACAATCCAGATGATGCTGAGGACACGGTGAAGCAGAGTGGCCGGGTCCAACAGGAGAAGAGTGAAGAAAATCACAGCATTGCACATGAAAAGGACGCCGTTTTTCTTCTGCCACATAGCACGGTATTCCGGATCGCGGTCGTACTGGTTGAAAAAGGTATGGATGAGCGGGTCTTTGCCCAGCAGGTCCCGCAGGCCCATCCAGAATGCAAAGATGCCCAAAACAAGATGCATCAGGTTCAGCCGATCAAACGTAAATACAATCTGCATAAAATGCACCTCCTTTTTCACCATTATACCATAGGGGGGTGGAAACACAAGGACGGTATTCAACCGCGCAGCGTAAAATTTGCACAAATCGGGCATCAACTGCTGGTTGAAAAAGTACAAAATAAAACCAGCCGGACGAGGCGGTTGCAAGCCCTCGTCCGGCTGGATACTTACTTCTTCGGAGTCATAAGCCTCTTCTCCTTGGGGTTCCTCATTTTCGGAGTAAACGTTTCATAGGGTGACTCTCCTTAGAAACTACTGGAAACTGAGAATCTATTTCAAGGGGACTGATTACTTAGTACATTGGATTGACCCTTCTCTTAACTGATGGAGTGCGGCACCGAGATTCGGAAGATGAATTTCATATTACCACATTCTTTCGAGTTAGATTCGCCAGGGGCAAACTACTTAGTACATTGGTAGAACTCCTTTTTTGCTATTCAAATAATGTTCTCCGTACAAAAGATACCTTCATAGGAATCATCTCCGGCGGATCTATTTGAATCGCTGGGGGTTAAGTTTATCGACAGGTTGTCGTGTAATCGCATTTTTGATGCTCAAGACTGGCTCATTTTTGTTGTGTTTTTATACGGGGGAAACATCCCGTTTGTGGTGAGCCTCTGTTTTGCTTCTCAGCGAATCCCGACAGCCTGTCCAAACTGTGCGGGTTCCATATCGACCATCGGTCTCGCTCCTTTCTGCTTCAAGTCAGCGGGATTAGCTCTCTCTTGAGCTTCTGCTGTACTTCTCTGGTTTCTGGCTTTATTATACATATTCCTGATCGATTTGTCTATTCGCAGAGTGCACAAGGATAGAAACATATAATTGTGCAGTTCTTGAAAAATAGCAGATAGAACGTGCAAAATGCTGCTTTCTGCGCGGTGTGTCCGGGCGATCGTACCCTTTGGAGAGGAACTCTGTGCCCTGCAGGGAGGGCAGCCGAGGAAGTCACGACGAAAAGCAGATGCTGTACTGCGGGCCGCTTGCCCGTGCCATCTTCCGGCTGGTGTTCCGCCGCGGTGCAAAACAGGCGGACTGACAGATTTTAGATATGCAGTTATAATAAATATGTATAGGAGCGGGTGTAATCCCAGACGAGACACCTATACGAATTTTATATATCGGGCATATAAAGTATGTACAATGGGGCATTTTTGATGGAAATATTTCCCGGAATGCCCTGAAAAAGCCATTGAAACCTAAGAATTGGCTAAGAAATTTGTGGAAAAAGTACATGCGAAGAGCGTTTTGTTGGACAAGATGCACAACTTTTTTAATATATCAATGCAGTAGAATCACCTAAAATGTAGAATGTGCACAAAGCCACTTGCCAATTTTCGTCAATCGTACTATCATACACAACGAAAAAAGACGAAGTGACCCGTGCAGGAGGGAGGGTGTGACCGGACAGAGCCGAACACCTTCCTTACTTTTTTCACAAAGCTGCGCCTTTCTTCGAGCGATAAGAAGGACGCTGTGCCGCACACCGGCATGGCACCTTGCCCCCAAAATCCCATTCTTCAGGAAGGAGGAAAAATAAATTGAGCAATCTGACCAAAGCCCTGATGGAAGAACTGACTGTCGAGTACGTCAAGGTCGGCCCGCTGCAGATCCCGGAATCCGTGGTCATCAGCTGGGTGATCATGCTGATCGTCGTCATCGGCTCGATCCTGCTTACCCGGAACCTGAAGGTGGACCATATCAGCAAGCGTCAGGCTGTGCTGGAAATGGCCTACACTGCAGGCAACGATTTCTTTGTAGGTCTGCTGGGCGAAAAAAATAAGTGCTATGTGCCGTATCTGATGACCGTAGCCATCTACATCGCCTTCTCGAACCTGATCGGTGTGTTCGGTGTCAAGCCCCCCACGAAGGATCTGGACGTGACCGCAGCGCTGGCGCTGATGAGCATTGTGCTGATCGAGGGTGCCGGCATCCGTGCACGCGGCGGCGTTGGCTTTCTCAAGAGCCTTGCCGCTCCCACCCCGGTCATGACCCCCATGAACATCCTCGAGATCGCCATCCGCCCCACCAGCCTGTGCATGCGACTGTTCGGCAATGTGCTGGGCGCATTCGTTATCATGGAGCTGATCAAGCTCGTGGTGCCTGTGTTCGTCCCGGCGGTGTTCAGCCTGTACTTTGACCTGTTCGATGGTCTGATCCAGACCTACGTGTTCGTGTTCCTGACTTCGCTGTTCATGAAAGAGACCATCGGCGATGAAGAGGAATAAACCAAAACTTTTACTTATTTCAAATGAAAAAGGAGATTTAACTATGAGCGGATTGGTTGCTCTGGGTGCTGGTATTGCAGCACTGACCGGCATTGGCGGTGGTATTGGTATTGGTATTGCAACTGGCAAGGCAGCTGAGGCTATCAGCCGTCAGCCGGAAGCTTCCAGCAAGATCCAGACGAACCTGCTGCTGGGCGCTGCTCTGGCAGAAGGTACTGCAATTTTCGGCTTCGTCGTTGCACTGCTGATCATCCTGTTCCTGGGTCAGTAACGGAGGCGCAGACGAATGCTGAAGTTGGATATGAACCTGCTGTGGACCGTTGTGAACGTCCTCATCATGTATGCGCTGCTGCGTAAGTTCCTGTTCAAGCCTGTTCAGGATGTGATCGCAAAGCGCCAGCAGATGGTGGATGCAAGCATGGCTGATGCGCAGGAAGCAAAGAACAAGGCACTGGCTGCCTTGAATGCAGCAGAAGACAAGCTGCACAATGTGGATGTGGAAGCTGCTGCCCGCCGCGAGGCAAGTGAGCAGCTGGCTGAGAAACAGAAAGAACAGCTGCTGGCCGACGCACAGCGTCAGGCCGATGCCATCGTGGCCGAGGGCAAGGCAGCTGCAGAGGCAGAGCGTGCCAGCAAGCTGCGTCAGGCCGATGCTCAGATCGCTGACCTGACCCGTACCGTGTGCGCCAAGGTGCTGGAACGCAACCTGACGCAGCAGGACGATGCCCGTTTGCTGGACGACCTGCTGCAGAAAGCGGGGGACAGCGATGGCAAGCGCAGCTGAGACCTTGAAAGCATATCTGCACTGCGCCCGCACTCCCTCTGAGGAGGCGCTGCAGCGCATCCGCACCCAGCTCAAAAAGCAGTACGGCGCTGAGGTGGTGATCACCGTCAGCGTGGAGCCGGAGCTGATTTCCGGCTATGTGCTGCAGGTGGGCGACCAGGTGATCGACAACTCTGCAAAGCATATGCTGGAGAACATCACCGCAGGCACCCCCGATCTTGCCACCATGCAGACCCGCGCAGAGGACTACAAGCCCGCTGCCGAGGCTTCTGAGGGCGGTACGGTCATTTCCGCCGCCGACGGCGTTGTGGATGTCAAGGGCATGGACAAGGCCGTTTACGGCGAGATCGTTACCTTTGACACCGGTGCAAAGGGCATGGTGGAAAGTGTGGAACCCGATCATCTGGGTGTCATGCTGTTCGACGATATCGAGAAGGTGGGCGTGGGTACTCTGGTGACCCGCAGCGGCAAGCGTGCCGGCATCCCGGTGGGCGATGCCTTTCTGGGCCGTGTCATCAGCCCGCTGGGCGAGCCCATCGACGGCAAAGGCCCCATTGAAGCTGTGGGCTACAACCCCATCGAAAAGCAGGCCCCCGGCATTCTGGAGCGTCAGAGCGTGGATACTCCGCTCCACACCGGCATCCTCGCCATCGATTCCATGTTCCCCATCGGCCGCGGTCAGCGTGAGCTGATCATCGGCGACCGCCAGACCGGTAAGACCTCCATTGCCACCGATGCCATCCTGAACCAGAAGGACACCGGCGTGCTGTGCATCTATGTGGCCATCGGCCAGAAGGCTTCTTCCATCGCCCGCGTAGCAGGCGACCTGCAGAAGCACGGTGCCATGAGCTACACCACCATCGTGGCGGCAACTGCTTCGGATTCTGCTCCCCTGCAGTACATCGCACCCTATGCCGGCACCGCACTGGCCGAATACTTCATGTCCAAGGGCAAGAGCGTGCTGATCGTTTACGACGATCTGTCCAAGCATGCAGTGGCTTACCGTGCCATCTCTCTGCTGCTGCGCCGCTCTCCGGGCCGTGAGGCTTACCCCGGCGATGTATTCTATCTGCACTCCCGTCTGCTGGAGCGCTCCTGCCGCATGAGCGACAAGCTGGGCGGCGGTTCCATCACTGCACTGCCCATCGTTGAGACGCAGGCAGGCGATGTTTCCGCCTACATCCCCACCAACGTCATTTCCATCACCGATGGCCAGATCTTTTTGGAGAGCGCCCTGTTCAATGCAGGCAACCGCCCGGCTGTCAATGTGGGCCTGTCGGTGTCCCGTGTGGGCGGCGCTGCCCAGACCAAGGCCATGAAGAAGGCCAACGCAAACCTGCGTATCGAACTGGCACAGTACAAGGATATGGAGTCCTTTGCACAGTTCAGCTCTGATCTGGATGCAGAGACCCGCCGCCAGCTGGATCACGGCAAGGCACTGACGGAAATGCTCAAGCAGCCGCTGTACCAGCCCAAGTCCGATGCAGAGCAGGTGGTCACGCTGGTGCTGGCTTCCCACGGTATGCTGGATCAGCTGCCCACTGCCGAGCTGCGCGCCAAAACTTCCGCATTTGTGCGTCAGTTCCGCGCGGATGTGTCCGGTACGATGGATAAGATCACTGCTGCCGGCAAGCTCGAACCGGATATGGTCGATGCCATCCTGAACGCCTGGAAAGCTTATGCGGGAGGCGACAGCCATGCCGTCCAGTAAGCTGCTGAAGGAGCGCATTGAGAGCATTCAGGACACCATGAAGATCACGAACGCCATGTATCTGATCTCCTCGTCCAAGCTGCGCAAAGCGCGCAAGAACTACCAGAATGTGTCGCCCTACTTCAACCGTATGCGCGACACCATTTCCCGCGTGGTGCCCCACCTGCCGGAAGAGCCGGTGCATCCGTTCTTCCACGAGCGCAATATCGCAAACCCCAAGCGGGCCTACATTGTGCTGACGGCAGATAAGGGCATGGCAGGCGCTTACAACCAGAACATCATCAAGTTCCTCAAGGAAAATGCGGATGAGAACGACCGGTTCTATGTGATCGGTCAGACCGGCTACCGCGCCCTGTACCACAAGGACCCGCGTCTGGTGGAGGATTTCCACTACAGCGCTACCGAGCCTACGCTGCAGCGCGCCCGCGATATCACGGTGGATGCCATCGATGATTTCAAGACCGGCAAGCTGGATGAGATCTATCTCATCTATACCCGCATCGAGAATGCACTGACCAGCGAACCGACCATGGTGCGTCTGCTGCCGCTGGACCGCGCCCATCTTCAGCCCGCTCCCAAGGGTCTGGGCGACCCGAAGGGCGAGGTGGAGATGTTCCCGTCTGCATGGACGGTGTTCGAGCAGACCGCGCCCATCTACATGCACGGCATGATCTTTGGTGCCATGACCGAGAGCTTCTGCGCAGAGCAGAGCGCCCGCATGACCGCCATGGATTCCGCCACAAAGAGCGCCAACGATATGATCCGTGAGCTGCAGCTGGAGTACAACCGCACCCGTCAGGGCTCTATCACGCAGGAGATCACCGAGATCATCGGCGGTGCGGCTGCCGTGCAGAACCGGGCGGAATAAAACGTATTTACAAATTAGTATAGAGGCAATCGTATGATACAGGGAACTATTATTCGCGTAGCCGGCCCTGTGGTGGACGTGCAGTTCACCGCAGGCAGGCTGCCTGCCCTGCAGGAAGCGCTTACCGTGACCGCTGAGGGCACCGAGCGCACGATGGAAGTGACACAGCATGTCAACGAGACCACTGTGCGCTGCATCATGCTTTCCGCCAGCGAGGGTCTTGGCAAGGGCATGACCGTGACCGCTACCGGCCACGGCCTGACCGCACCGGTGGGCGAAGCCACGCTGGGCCGCATGTTCGACCCGCTGGGCAGACCCATCGACGGCAAGGGCTCTGTGGATGATGTGCCGCATTGGCCCATCCACCGCAAGGCCCCCAGCTTTGCGGAGCAGAAGCCCGCGACCGAGATCCTGGAGACCGGCATCAAGGTCATCGACCTGCTGGCCCCCTATGCAAAGGGCGGCAAGATCGGTCTGTTCGGCGGTGCAGGCGTCGGCAAGACCGTGCTGATCCAGGAACTGATCCATAACGTGGCCACCGAGCACGGCGGCTACTCCATCTTCACCGGCGTCGGCGAGCGCTCCCGCGAGGGCTGCGACCTTTGGGGCGAGATGAACGAGTCCGGTGTTCTGAATAAGACCGCACTGGTCTTTGGTCAGATGAACGAGCCCCCAGGAGCACGTATGCGTGTTGCCGAGACCGGCCTGACCATGGCAGAGTACTTCCGTGAGGAGACCCACAAGGACGTGCTGCTGTTCATCGATAACATCTTCCGTTTCGTGCAGGCAGGCTCCGAGGTGTCCGCTCTGATGGGCCGTATGCCCTCCGCTGTGGGCTATCAGCCCACTCTGGCCAACGAGCTGGGCGCTCTGCAGGAGCGCATCACCTCCACCAAGGAAGGCTCCATCACCTCTGTGCAGGCCGTCTACGTCCCCGCCGACGACCTGACCGACCCAGCCCCCGCCACCACCTTTGCACATCTGGATGCCACTACCGTGCTGTCCCGTAAGATCGTGGAGCAGGGCATTTACCCGGCCGTGGACCCGCTGGCATCCACCTCCCGCATTCTGGAAGCGGATATCGTGGGCGAGGAGCACTACCGCGTGGCCCGCAAGGTGCAGTCCATTCTGCAGCGCTATCAGGAACTGCAGGACATCATCGCCATTCTGGGCATGGACGAGCTGGACGAGAACGACAAGCTCACCGTCGCCCGCGCCCGCAAGCTGCAGAAGTTCCTGTCCCAGCCCTTTGCTGTGGCTGAGAACTTTACCGGCCTGAAGGGCAAGTATGTGCCCCTGCAGGATACCGTGCGCAGCTTTGCCGCCATTGTGGACGGCGAAGCCGACGACCTGCCGGAGTGGGCGTTCTTCAACGTTGGTACGCTGGAAGATGCCCGCCAGAAGGCGGCGGAAAAGCTGGCTGAGGAAAAGGGCGGTGCCGTCTGATGAACAAGTTCATGCTGAACATCACTGCGTCCAGCGGTGAGTACTATCAGGGCGATTGCGAAGACCTTGTGCTGCCCATCAGTGATGGCGTGTACGGCATACAGGCTGGACACAGCCCGGTACTGGTGGCCATCCACATGGGCATCCTGCACTTTGAGGTGAACGGTGAAAGCCGGGACATCCTGGTAGGCGACGGCATTGCCGAGGTGACGCCTGCCTACGTGATGGTGCTGGTGGACAGCGCCGAGCGCCCGGAGGATATCGACAAGAACCGTGCCGAGGCTGCCCGCATCCGTGCCGAGGAGCGTTTGCAGCATCAGCAGAGTATGCATGAATATTATCAGAGCAAGATCGCGCTCGACCGTGCGATGCAGCGCCTGCAGGCCGCTGCAAAGTACCGGCGCTGAGAAAGAGCCGCGTCTGCCAGGACCAGATCTGCAAAAAGAGCATCATTTGTATCCATTGAGGGTGCAAAGTGATGCTCTTTTTTTGTTTCAGGCGGTTCCATGGAACGCAGCTTTCGTGTATAATAAGGTCAATGCAACCCCGCGTGTTGTGCGGGAAAGGAGGAGGTTTTCCATGATCCAATTCGGCCTGCGTCTGCATGACGCGGAAAAGCTGCCCGTTGAACAGGTGCTGCCGCTGGTGCGCCAGAAAGGCTTTACCTGCGCCCATGTGGCTCTGAGCAAATCCTTCAAGGAGCTGCCCTGCACCCCCAGCGCCCTGACCCCCGGCTACGCGCTGTATCTGAGGCATCTGTTTGAGAAAAACGGCATCGACATTGCCGTGCTGGGCAACTACCTGAACCTTGCCCACCCGGATGCGGATGCCCTGCACGCCATTCAGGAAAAATACTATGCGCACATCCGCTTTGCAAGCCTGCTGGGCTGCGGTATGGTGGGCACCGAGACCGGTGCGCCCAACGCAGAGTACAAGTTCTGCCCGGAGTGCCGCAGCGATGCCGCACTTTCCACCTTTATCAAGAACTTCAAGCCGGTGGTGCGCTGCGCCGAGCAGTATGGCGTGACCATTGCCATTGAGCCGGTGGTCAAGCATATCGTGTACGATGCCAGACGCGCCCGCACCGTGCTGGACGAGATCGGCAGCCCGAACCTGCAGATCCTGTTCGACCCCGTCAACCTGCTGAACATGGAAAATGTGGACCGCCGCGAGGAAGTGTTCGCCGAGGCCATCGAGCTTCTGGGCAAGGACATCGCCATGATCCACTTCAAAGATTTCCTGCGCAAGGATGCGGGCGGCCAGCTGGCTGCTACGGGTGCAGGGCAGGGAGGCATGGAGGACTACCGCACCATCCTGCGCTTTGCAAAGCAGGAAAAGCCCTATATCTTTGCAACGCTGGAGAATACCACCCCGGAAAACGCGGTGGAATGCCTGAACTACCTGAAAAAGCAGTACGACGAGTGCTGAACACTCTATAACAAGAAAAACATCTGCAAGCTGCCCCATTCCGGGCAAAGCTTGCAGATGTTTTTTGTATCAGATGAAGTTTATGGTTCGGCCTTTTACAAATTGCAATTAAGAAGTAGTTTCGCTGAAAATGCCCAGAGCGAAAGCGGAGGACATTAAGATCATTCCAGATTCAGCTTATGCTCCATCAGCCAGCGGGTCAGCACAAAGTATCCTACGGCAAAGGCGATGCTGACCGCCAGCCCGAACAGGGTGGTGAACGCACTGGGCGCAGCGATGGAGATGTCCACGCCGTCAAGGGTGGAATAGGAAACGGCCTGCAGCATGTCGGCACTGCTGACACCGGAGCTCAGCCAGCTCTGCAGGAAGGACAGCAGGAAAAATGCCAGAATACCGGCCGGGACCATGTGCTTTTTGAACTGGTGGCCGATCATGCATGCGGCATAGATGCACAGGATGCTGGACACCAGTGCCACCAGTCCGTTCAGCGTTTCAAAGATCAGCCAGAGCCACCCGGAGCTGCCGGTCATGCGGAAGATCTCTCGGAAGATCTCTACCACTTTCTGCCACAGCTCCGGCAGCTGCTGCAGGGCCGCGCTGTTCAGAGACAGAGCCAGCAGCATCACCGCAAAGGAGAAAATACCCACGATGCTGCTGCAAAGCATCCACACCACGCTGGAAATCAGCTTGGAAAGGATGAGCTGGCTTTCCGTCACCGGCAGGGTGTGCATCAGGTAGCCTTCGCGGCCCAGCAGATTGCGGGTGAAGCGGGTGACAATGGTCATCACGGACACCACTGCCACCGCAACGGCTACGACCATGTAGGCGAACAGCAGCAGAGATGCAAAGTCGTCCTTGGAAGAGCTGCGCAGGGAAAAGCCGCTCAGCACTGCCAGCGCAACAAGGGCCAGATACAGCCCGCCGTAGGTGCGGCCGGTGGCCTTGAATTCATATTTTAACAGCTGTTTCAGCATTTGAATACCTCCCGGAAATATGCATCCACGCTCATGCCCTCGGTCTCGCGCAGCTCTTCGGCATTGCGGTGGGCGAACACCCGGCCATCCTTCAAAAAGACGGCTTCGTCCAGAATGGGCTCGATATCGCCGATGAGGTGGGTGGATAGAATGACGGTCGCATCCCGACTGTAGTTGTTCAGGATGGTGCTCAGGATGTAGTCCCGGGCGGCAGGGTCCACGCCGCCAATGGGCTCATCCAGCAGGTAGAGCTTTGCGGCACGGCTCATGGCCAGGATCAGCTGCACCTTTTCCTTGCTGCCCTTGGACAGGGTCTTGAGCCGCGCCTTCGGTTCCAGTTCCAGCCGGGCCAGCATTTCGTTTGCCTTAGCGGGGTCAAAATCGGCATAGAATTCGCGGAACATTTCCACCAGCTGCTCCACACGCATCCAGTCCGGCAGCCAGTCAGCATCCGGCAGATAGGACACGATGGCTTTGGTGTCCGGCCCGGGGGTCATGCCGGCGATCCGGATGCTGCCTGCACTGGGCTGCAGCAGACCGTTCGCCAGCTTGATGAGGGTGGTCTTGCCGCTGCCGTTGGGGCCAAGCAGACCCACGATGCGGCCAAAGCCGATGTGCAGGTCTACATTTTCCAGTGCGGTCTTATCCTTCTGATAGCACTTGGTCAGTGCTTCACAGCTCAAAAGTTCATTCATTGCGCTCCTCCTTTGCGTCCCAGTGTTCCAAAAGCGCGGCCGTCTGTGCGGGACTGTAGCCGATGCCGCGCATCTTTTCCAGAAAATCCGATGCCAGCGTCTGGGCGGTGTCGGCACGAAGCTGTTCGATCAATGCAGTGTCCTCCGTAACATAGCGGCCTGCGGTGCGTTCGGTGCGCACCAGCCCCTCCGTCTCCAGCTGGGCAAGGGCACGCTGCATCGTGTTTGGGTTCACCCCGGCGGCTGCGGCCAGATCACGCACCGAATCCAGATGCCCGCCCGGCGGGTAGGTGCCGGCCAGGATCCGGGCCTTCAGCCGTTCCACAAGCTGGGCATAGATCGGGCGGCTGGCATCAAACTGTTCGCCCATGGTATCATCTCCTTGTCTTGCTGTATTAAGCGCTTGATACAATAATACACGATTTGCTCTGTTTGTCAAGGGAAAAAAGAAAAAACACCATAAAACTGTGGGAAATTGGAAAAAGTGCCCATAAAACACTACACATAGATAAAAATTTACAATAAATTCAAACAATTTCACATTGCAAAGTTTTTGACAATGTGTTATGCTGAAAAACAGAGAGTTCCGCCCGAAAAGCGGCGGAAAAGAGATTTGGAGGAAAAATAACTATGGCTGACCGCATTGTTCTGAATACCATCTCCTACCATGGCCACGGTGCCATTGAGAACATCGTTCCCGAACTGACCGCCCGCGGCTACAAGAAGGCATTCGTCTGCTCCGATCCTGACCTGATCAAGTTCGGCGTCACCAAGAAGGTCACCGACCTGCTGGATGCTGCAAACTTTGCCTACGCTGTTTACAGCGAGATCAAGCCCAACCCCACCATCGCCAACGTGCAGGACGGTGTGGCCGCTTTCAAGGCTGCTGAAGCTGACTGCATCGTGACCATCGGCGGCGGCTCCTCCATGGATACCGCAAAGGCCATCGGCATCATCATCAACAACCCCGAGTTTGCGGATGTCCGCTCTCTGGAAGGCGTTGCTCCCACCAAGAAGCACGCTGTGTTCACCATCGCTGTTCCCACCACCGCCGGCACTGCTGCTGAGGTCACCATCAACTACGTCATCACCGATGTGGAGAAGAAGCGCAAGTTCGTCTGCGTGGATACCAACGATATCCCCGAGATCGCCGTGGTCGATCCCGATATGATGTCCTCCATGCCCAAGGGCCTGACCGCCGCCACCGGCATGGACGCTCTGACCCACGCCATCGAGGGCTACATCACCAAGGGCCACTGCGTCATCTCCGATATGTTCCATCTGGAAGCCATCAAGCTCATCAGCCAGAGCCTGCGCGGCGCAGTGCAGAACACCCCGGAAGGCCGCGAGGGCATGGCTCTGGGCCAGTACATCGCCGGCATGGGTTTCTCCAATGTGGGTCTGGGCATCGTCCACTCCATGGCACACGGCCTGTCCGCTCTGTACGACACCCCGCACGGTGTGGCCTGCGCCATCCTGCTGCCGGTGGGTCTGGAGTACAACAAGTCCGTTGCCGGTGAGCGCTACCGCGCCGTGGGCAAGGCCATGGGCGTTGTGGGCATCGATGAGATGAACGATGCTGCTGCCGCCGATGCAACCATCGCCGCCGTCAAGCAGCTGGGCGCAGACGTGGGCATCCCCGCAAATCTGCACGGCATCCTGAAGGAAGAAGATATCCAGTTCCTCGCCGAGTCCGCATTTGCAGATGCCTGCCGTCCCGGCAATCCCCGCGACACCAGCGTGGAGGAGATCGTGGAGCTGTACAAGAGCCAGCTGTGAGCTGTAAACTGAATCAATAAGAAAGGGCCGCTGTGCGTTTGAATGCACGGCGGCCCTTTTTGCAGGCAGGACGGCTTTTGTGAATTTTTCACAACAGCTCTTGTAGAATATGCTTAAACCGGGTACAATCAGTGTATCGACAAAATTCCACAAGCGAAAGGATGCCTATGACGCTGAACTTCTATACTCTGGGTGTTATTTATCTAGTATATTCCTTTCTGGGCTGGGTGGCTGAGACGGTAGTCGCGACCATCCGGGGCGGAAGGTTTGCCAACCGCGGTGCGGCGGCAGGCCCGTTCTGCTTTATCTACGGTACCACCGGTGTGCTGCTGGCCGTGAGTTTCAGCGACCTGCGCACCGAGCCGGTCTACCTGTTCTTTGCCTGTATGATGGCGGCAACGGTGATGGAATGGATCACCGCCAAGCTGCTGGAACGCCTGCACCGCCGCAAGTGGTGGGACTATTCCGGAAAAAAATTCAATCTGAACGGCTATGTGTGCCTGCAGTATTCGCTGCTGTGGGGTGCGCTGGGCACGGCAAGTGTGCTGTGGGGCAATAATGTGTTGCTGCAGCTGTGCGCGCATATCCCTGTCTGGCTGCTGCGCCCGGCAGTATGGGTCTCGCTGACGGTGGCGGTACTGGACCAGATCGGTTCGGCGGTGCTGGTGCAGCAGTATGCGGCCCGGCACCCGATGCTGGAGCAGCTCAACCAGAGACTGGGGGAGCGGTCGGACACGCTGCGCCGCAGGATCGCGCTTTACATTGAAAAACGCATCCAGTATGCTTACCCGGCTGCGGCCCGGCAGGAGCAGACTGCGCTCCGGAAGGGGGAAAAGAACTTTCTCAGCGTGTCCGACCTGCTGTGGCTGTTCGTGATCGGCGCGTTTCTGGGCGACATGGTGGAGACGGTGTTCTGCCGCGTGACGGCAGGCGTGTGGATGAGCCGCTCCAGTCTGGTCTGGGGGCCGTTCAGCGTGGTGTGGGGGCTGGCACTGGTGATGGCTACAGTGCTGCTGCGGCAGGAAAAGGACAAAAGCGACCGCTATCTGTTCGCCTTCGGCACCGTCATGGGCGGTGTGTACGAATACGTGTGCAGCGCCGTCACCGAGCTGCTGTTCGGCACCGTGTTCTGGGACTACAGCAAGTTCAAGTTCAATCTGGGCGGGCGCATCAACCTGCTGTACTGCTTTTTCTGGGGCATTGCGGCGGTGATATGGATGCGCTACGGCTATCCGCTGGTGCTCAGAGGCATGAAGAAGGTGCGCAGCCGCGTCCGCCCATGGATGACCGTCCTGCTGGCAGTGTTCATGGCGGTGAACATGCTCACCAGTGCGCTGGCGCTGGCCCGGTACGATGCCCGCACCAGCGGCGAAGCGCCCAAAAGCAGCATCGATATGCTGCTGGATGCGCATTTTGACGATGTCCGCATGGAGCGCATTTATCCCAACGCGAAGAAAGTGACCAAGGCCGGATGAAATTTCAACGCTCCTCTTGCACTTTGGTGCAAAAACCGGTATAATATTTTTCGGATAAAAGGGAGTAAAGGGCGCTCGTTTTGCAAAAACGGTGCGCTGTGGCGCAGCGACATCCCGGCAGAAATGCCCGCTGTGTCACCGGATGCTTGAGACTTTTATTACACTTTCCCGTTTCTGGGCAGGATGTAATAAAGGTCTCTTTTTTATTGCTGCTCTGCCAAAAACAAAAGGAGAAAACTATGCTCATTCCTGTTTTGCTGTTCATCGTGGGCCTGCTGTGCCTCATCAAGGGCGGTGACTGGTTCGTGGATGGTGCCACGGGCATTGCCCGCCGCTTCCATGTGCCGGAGCTGCTCATCGGTGCCACCGTGGTGTCCATCGGCACCACCCTGCCGGAGGTGATGGTCTCCACCACCTCGGCCTTTACCGGCCACGGCGAGATCGCCTACGGCAACGCCATCGGTTCGATCATCTGCAATGCATCGCTCATTGCGGCCATCACCATTGCGGTAAAGCCGGGCAAGGTAGACCCCAAGAGCCTGCGCACGCCGGTGCTGTTTTTCTTTGTGGCAGCGGCCTTCTATGCCGGTGTGGCCTACACCACCGGCTACTTCTCCCGCCCGGTGGGCCTGATCCTTCTGGCCATGTTCGTAGCGTATATCATCTGCAACGTGATGGCCATGAAGAACGCCCCCGCCCCGGAAGAAGAGGAAGAACCGGAAGAAAATGCATCCTTTGCCAAGGAGCTGGGTCTGCTGGCCGTGGGCGCGGTGCTCATTGCCGTGGGTGCCAACCTGCTGGTGGACAACGGTACCCTGATCGCACAGGCACTGGGCGTGCCGGAGTCGGTGATCGCGCTCACCTTTGTGGCGCTGGGCACCTCGCTGCCGGAGCTGGTAACGGCCATCACCTCGCTGGCAAAGGGCCACGGTGCACTTTCGCTGGGCAATGTCATTGGTGCAAACGTGTTCAATCTGGTGCTGGTGAGCGGTGTTTCCGCCACGGTGGCACCCTTTAGCATTCCGCAGAACTCCCTGCTCTTCGGCCACAATGCATCGCTGGTGCTGGAGTTCCCGGTCATGTTTGCCGTGATGCTGCTGCTCACCCTGCCCGCCCTCTTCAAGGGCAAGCTGAGCCGCCCGCAGGGCATTGCGCTGCTGTGCATCTACGCGGCATTCTGTGTGGTGCAGTTCACCATCTGATAAAACGGCAAAAGGCCGACGCAGTGCTGCGTCGGCCTTTTGCCGTTTTAAGGGTTACTTTTTCAAATGGGAATCCCAGCCGGAAGAGGTGATGACCTGCTGATCCGGTGTGCACCACATGGCTTCCACGCCGTCCAGACTTTCCACGATCTTCATCCCGTCCTCCAGCGGCTGGCAGAACAGGCCGGTGGTCAGGCAGTCGGCAAGGCCGGAGTCGCTGCACAGCACGGTCACGCCGTTAAAGTAGGCGGCGGGGAACAGGGTGTCCGGGTCGATCAGGTGGTGGTAGCGCTTGCCGTCCACCACGTAGTAGCGCTGGTAGTCGCCGCTGGTCACAAGGGCCATATCGCTCATGTTGATGGCACCGTCCAGCATGGAATCCGAGGTGTATACATCCGAAGAGCTCCATGGGTTTTCCACGCCGCCGGTCCACTGGCTGCCGTCCGGTTTTACACCAATGGCGCGCAGATTGCCGCCCACGCTCACCAGAGCGCTGGTCAGGCCGCGGGCCTCGGCAGCCTGACACACCATTTCCACGGCGTAGCCCTTGCCCACGCTGCCCACATCCAGCGACATTTCCGGGTCGGCCAGATAAACGGTCTTGGCATCCGCGTCGATGATCACGTTGTTGATATCACAGTGCTGGGCGGCTGCTTCCAGCTCTTCCATGGTGGGCAGCTTGTTGTCGGCATCCGTCTCGGCGGCTTCGGCAGCTTCGCGGTAATTGTGCCAGATATTCAGCACGCTGCCCATGGCAATGTTCAGCTTGCCGTTGGTGGTATGGTACATCTGGTCGGCCAGCTCCAGCATGGAGAGGATGCGGTCGTCCACCTCCACCGGAGCGCTGCCGGCATTGTCGTTGATGGTCTTGACGTTGGTCACGCCGGGGTAATCGTTGTAGATATCATACAGCTGGTTATAGGTAATAAGGTCTGCGTGCAGGGCATCCATCTGGCTGTTGAATTCTTCCTCGCTCTCGCAGTAGGCGATCACCTGCGTTACGGTATCGAACACATCATAAAAAACGGTGGAATAGCGGGTAAGCTCTTTCTTTTTGGAGGCACAGCCTGCCAGCAGGCTCAGGCAGAGCACCCCGGCCAGCAGGGCGCTGACGAAACGGTTTGCGCGGGTCTTCATACGGTGTGGTTCTCCTTTGCGGCGGTAAAGGCGGCGTGCTCCTCCTGCAGGTGGGCCAGCAGATCGCCGAACACCCAGCTGCGGTTTGAGGGAGTCACAACGGCCTTGAGCGGAATGGTGACCTGTGCCTGCTTCATCAGATCCAGCAGGGTGTCCACATCCTTCTCCTTGAAGTTGGCCAGAACCACTGCCGGCGGGTAGGCACCCGGCTCCAGCACCAGCGTGCGGGCGGCCTTGGTCTCCACCTCGCCCAGCAGCTGTGCCACGGTCTTGCCCGCATCGGCAGGGGAGACGAGCAGCAGCTTCATGCCAAAAGCAGGAGCCATGCCTTCCAGTTTGCCGCGGTCGGCGGGGGAAAGGTTCCAGCCCAGAACCAGCGGGACACCGGCGTTCTGGTTGCGTGCAATATGTGCTTTCATAATGATACCTCTTTTTAAAGGATAGATTCAAAATACACTATAGTATACCATAAATAAGAGCAAAAGAAAACAAAAACTCCCCCAGTCATCGCTGCGCGATGCCAACCCCCTCAAAGATGGGGCCCTTGACAGAACCGGAAAGTTTTTCGGTTCGCCAGAGGCTCCATCCTTGAGGGAGCTGTCTGCGCAGCAGACTGAAGGAGGATGTAAAATGCCTTAGTTCAGCTTTTTGCCAAAGAACTCCACTTCCTTGCCAATGAACTGCATCAGCTCGTCGAACTGGTCGGGGGTCAGGCTCTGGGCACCATCGCACTTTGCCTTGGCGGGGTTGTTGTGCACCTCGATCATCAGGCCGTCGGCACCGGCAGCAACAGCGGCCTTTGCCAGCTCCGGCACCATCCATGCGTGGCCGCAGGCATGGCTGGGGTCCACAATAACGGGAAGGTGGGTCATCTTGTGCAGCATCACCACACCGGCAAGGTCGAGGGTGTTGCGCATGCTGGTCTCAAAGGTGCGGATGCCGCGCTCGCAGAGGATGACGTTCTCGTTGCCTTCGGCCATGATGTACTCGGCGCTCATCACGAACTCTTCCAGCGTATTGGCAAGGCCGCGCTTGAGCAGCACCGGCTTCTTCTGACGGCCAACGGCCTTGAGTAGCTCAAAGTTCTGCATGTTGCGGGCACCCACCTGAATGAGGTCTACATTCTCGAACAGGGGCAGGTGCTCGGTGTTCATGATCTCGGTCACGATGGGAGCACCGGTGGCGCGGCGTGCCAGCTTGAGCAGGTCGAGGCCCTCGCTGCGCATACCCTGAAAGGAGTAGGGCGAGGTGCGGGGCTTGAATGCGCCGCCGCGCAGCAGGGAAGCACCCGCAGCCTTTACGCGCTGTGCGCAGTAGGTGATCTGCTCCTCGCTCTCAATGCTGCAGGGGCCGGCGATCACGGCAAAGCTGCCGCCGCCGATTTTTACGCCGTCCACATCGATCACGCTGTCGTCCGGGTGGAACTTGCGGTTGGCCTTCTTATAAGGCTCGGTCACGCGGCGGCAGGTCTCCACCACCGGGTTTGCCAGCACCCAGCTCTCGGCCACGGCCTTGGTGTCGCCGATCAGGCCCAGAATGTGGCTCTCACTGCCCTTGGAATCGTTGATCTGCAGGCCCATATCCTGCAGTTCGTGGCAGAACTCGCGTACCTGTACCTCAGGTGCGTCCTGTTTGAGTACGATGATCATAGTGTTTTGTCTCCTTTGCCTTATCGTGTGAAACGGCGAGGGAGACCGGCTCCTTTGCCGCAGCTTGCAGTGTCAAACTTCAGGGTTCTGAAGTGTGTGACGCTATGATATCACTTCAGGAAACTGAAGTCAAGAGAATTTTGAATTTTTTTGAAGAAAGTGGTAGAATAGAAAAAACTCCTTCAGTCCCGCATACGCTCGACAGCTCCCTCTGAGAGGGAGCCCTGGCAAAACAGGAAACGTTGCGTGGGCTGCCAAAGCCTCCCTCTGTGAGAAAGACTTCCCCCGGCCGGGACAGATTCTCCCCGCGCCGGGGAGAAATGTCACCACAGGTGACAAAGAGAGGAACAGATGTCACGCAAGTGACAAAAAGGGGAGCAGTGGCATCGCGTAGCGATGACGGAAGGAGTCTGTTTAATGCAATCAGAAGGGGATATCAGAGATGGGAAAAGAAGCAAAAACCAATGCCATGCGCATTCTGGAACGTGAAAAGGTACCCTACACCGCCCACGAGTACGCCCACGAAGAGGGCGTTGCCGTGGCAGGCGTGGATGTGGCCGGCAGCATGGGCGAAGACCCTGCCTGCGTGTATAAGACGCTGGTAACGCAGGGCAATAGCAAAAACTATTTTGTGTTCGTCATTCCGGTGGCGGCAGAGCTGGATCTGAAAGCCGCTGCCCGCAGTGTGGGCGAAAAAAGCGTTGCCATGATCCATGTGGCCGATATCAACAAGGTCACCGGCTATGTGCGCGGTGGCTGCAGCCCGGTAGGCATGAAAAAGCAGTATAAGACCGTGTTCGATGAGAGCGTGCTGACGCAGGAGAAGGTCTATGTCTCCGGCGGGCGCATCGGCACGCAGGTGTGCTGTGCCCCGGCGGACCTCATCCGTGCTGCACGGGCAATTACAGCAAAAATTATTTTTTAAAAAAGTCCGTCTATTGTACAAAAAGTTAACGCATCCTATTTACATAAAATATACTTAAAATATAAGTCATACTTAAAAAGAAAAACAATGTCGAAACTGCACAAAACTTTTGAAAGTTTTTTGACGGCATGAAAACACAAGGTAGAATTTGTGGGAACACTCTTTTCAAAGATGTTTTTTTGCCGTAAACTGTATGTAGTACAGGGACGGCGGCCCGCAGAAAGGGCTTTTCCGCCGCCTGAAAACGCAAGCACAAGGAACTGCGGAGGAGAACTTCAATGATGAAGATGCTGCCGGGTCTCATGGGTCGAAACAACATTCGGGCATGTCAGGGGCATCGTGCAACTTTGTGCAAAGCGTCGGGAGAGCATACGCAGAATTAAAGGCCGTGGTACGGGTGTACCGCAGCCTTTTTTGTTTGTCGGTTGAGAAAGAGAGGTTTGGATATGGTTCGTAAAGTGGCTGTGATCATGGGTTCTGACAGCGATTGGCCGGTGGTAAAGGGCGCATGTGCCCAGCTGAAAGCGCTGGACATCCCTTTTGAGGCGCACATCCTTTCGGCACACCGCACCCCTGCCGGGGCAGCGGAGTTTGCCAAAAGCGCCCGTGCCAACGGCTTCGGCGTGATCCTGTGCGCAGCAGGCATGGCAGCACATCTGGCGGGTGCCTTTGCTGCCAACACCACCCTGCCGGTGATCGGCATTCCCATGAAGGGCGGTGCCATGGACGGCATGGATGCCCTGCTTGCCACGGTGCAGATGCCCAGCGGCATCCCGGTGGCAACGGTGGCTCTGAACGGTGCCAAGAACGCCGCATGGCTGGCTGCGGAAATTCTGGCTTTGAGCGACGACGCTCTGGCCGAAAAGCTGGCAGCAGAGCGCACCGCCATGGCCGCACAGATCGCTGCCAAAGAGGAAAAGCTGCAGGCTGAGATCGCCCAGCTGTAAAGGAGAACCAATGTCTGATTTTGCATATCCGCTGCACGAAGAATGCGGCGTTTTCGGCATTTACGACCGTGCCGGTACCGAGGATGTGGCCGCTGCGGCCTACTCGGCTCTGTATGCCCTGCAGCACCGTGGTCAGGAGAGCTGCGGCATCGCCGTGAACGATGATGGCGTGATCAACGGCCACCGCGACCTCGGCCTTGTGAACGAGGTGTTCACCCCGGCGGTGCTGGCAAGCATTTCCAAGCCCACCGCTCATATGGCGACCGGCCATGTGCGCTATGCCACTGCTGGCAGCCGCGTGCGGGCCAACGCACAGCCCATGATCGTGCGCCATGGCCGCGGCACTATGGCACTGTGCCACAACGGCAACCTGACCAACGCCATCGAGCTGCGCCGTCAGCTGGAAAATGAAGGTGCCATCTTCCACGGCTCCTCGGACACCGAGGTGATCTGCTACCTGATCACCCGCAACCGCCTGCGCATGGGCAGCATCGAGACCGCCATCAGCAAGACGATGGATGTGCTGGAGGGTGCCTACAGTCTGGTGATCATGTCGGCCACCAAGCTCATTGCAGTGCGTGACCCCCGCGGCTACCGGCCCCTGTGCATCGGAACCCTGCCCGGCGGCGGCTACGTGTTTGCCAGCGAGAGCTGTGCACTGGACGCTGCCGGTGCCACCCTGCTGCGGGACGTGGAGCCCGGCGAGATCGTGGTGGCAGACGCAAAAACCGGTGAGCTGCGCAGCATCAAGGATCACTGCGGTCGGCCGGACACCCAGATGTGCGTGTTCGAGTTCATTTATTTCTCCCGTCCGGACAGCATCATCGAGGGCAGCTCGGTGCACGAGGCCCGCAAGCAGGCCGGCCGGTTCCTTGCACAGGAACACCCCGTGGAAGCGGACGTGGTCATCGGCGTGCCGGATTCCGGTCTGGATGCAGCTCTCGGCTACTCGCAGGAGAGCGGCATCCCCTATGGCATCGGCTTTATTAAGAATAAGTACATCGGCCGCACCTTCATTCAGGGCAGCCAGAAGCAGCGCGAGAACAGCGTGCGCATCAAGCTGAACGTGGTGTCCAGCACGGTCAAGGGCAAGCGCGTGGTGCTGGTGGATGACTCCATCGTGCGCGGCACCACATCTGCCCGCATCATCAAGCTGCTGCGGGATGCCGGTGCCACCGAGGTGCACTTTATGGTGTCGGCACCGCCGTTCAAGTACCCCTGCTACTTCGGCACTGACATCCCGGATCAGAAACTGCTGGTGGCCACCGGCCGCACCGTGGAGCAGATCAATGAAGTGATCGGGGCCGATACGCTGGGCTACCTTTCCACTGAGCATGTTGTCCAGCTTGCAAAGAACGCAAAATGCGGATTCTGCACCGCCTGCTTTACCGGCGAATATGCCGTGAAGCCGGACGAGGTGCTTTCCACCGATATTCACGAACGCCACCTGAACGACCGTCCCAAGGACGAGAAAAAGTTAGGAGAGTAAGACCATGGAAAAAAGCTATTCTGAAAGCTATGCAGCCGCCGGTGTGGATATCACCGCCGGTTATCGCTCTGTTGAACTGATGAAGCAGTATGTGGCCCGCACCATGAACGAGCACTGCATTGGCGGTCTGGGCGGCTTTGGTGGCCTGTTTGAGCTGGACTGCACCGGCTACAAGCACCCGGTGCTGATCTCCGGCACCGACGGCGTGGGCACCAAGCTGAAAATTGCCATGATTATGGACAAGCACGATACCATCGGCATCGACTGCGTGGCTATGTGCGTGAACGATGTCATCTGCGCCGGTGCAAAGCCGCTGGTGTTCCTGGATTACATCGCCTGCGGCCGCAACATTCCCGAGAAGATCGCAGAGATCGTCAAGGGTGTGGCTGAGGGCTGCGTGCAGGCCGACTGCTCTCTGGTGGGCGGCGAGACTGCCGAGCACCCGGGCATGATGCCGGAGGAGGAGTACGATCTGGCCGGTTTCACCGTGGGTGTCGTGGATAAGGAAAAGATCCTGAGCAATGAGACCATGGCAGCCGGTGATGTGATCCTTGCCCTGCCTTCCACCGGTGTGCACTCCAACGGTTTCTCGCTGGTGCGCAAGATCTTTGACATTGACGCAAACCCCGATGTGCTGCACACTGCCCCTGCAGAGCTGGGCGGCAAGACGCTGGGCGAGGCCCTGCTGGCTCCCACCAAGATCTACGTCAAGCCTGTGCTCAAGGTGCTGGAAGAGGTGGATGTGAAGGGCATTTCCCACATCACCGGCGGCGGCTTCTACGAGAACATCCCCCGCAGCCTGAAAAAGGGCTGCTGCGCACGCATCAACAAGGCAGATGTCCGCACCCCGGCTCTGTTCCAGCTGATGCAGAAGACCGGCAATATCTCCGAGCACGATATGTTCAACACCTTCAACATGGGCGTTGGCATGGTGCTCACCGTCCCCGCAGAGCAGGCCGACAAGGCGCTGGACATCCTGCACGCAAATGGTGAGCCGGAAGCTTACCGTCTGGGCGTCATTGCAGAAGGTGAGGGCGTGGAGCTGTGCTGAACATTGCAGTTTTAGTCTCCGGCGGCGGCACCAACCTGCAGGCTCTGCTGGACAGCGAAGCCCGAGGCGAGAACCCCAACGGCAGGATCACCCTTGTGGTGGCCTCCAAGCCCGGTGTCTATGCGCTGGAACGGGCCGCAAAGGCCGGTGTGGAAGGCTGCGTGGTGCGCCGCAAGGATTACGCCAGCAGTGAGGATTTTGACGCAGCTCTGCTGAAAACGTTGAAAGACCACAACATCGATCTGGTGGTGCTGGCAGGCTTTCTGTCCGTGCTGGGGCCCAGTGTCATTGAAGCGTATCCCCGCCGCATCCTGAATGTGCACCCGGCACTCATCCCGTCTTTCTGCGGGCCCGGCATGTACGGTCTGCGTCCGCACGAGGCGGCTCTGGCCCGGGGTTGTAAGGTGACCGGTGCCACCGTCCACTTCGTGAACGAAGAGTGCGACGGCGGGCCCATCCTGCTGCAGAAGGCCGTGGACATCCTGCCCGGCGACACCCCCGAGGTGCTGCAGAAGCGTGTGATGGAGCAGGCCGAGTGGAAGCTGCTGCCTAAGGCCGTAGCTATGGTGTGCAGCGGAGAGATCGAGTGAAAACTCCTTCCGTCACGCCTGACGGCGTGCCACCTCCCTCAAGGAGGGAGGCAAGGCTCCCTCTCCGAGGGGGCTGTCGCCGCAGGCGACTGGGGGAGTTCCGGAATAGGAGAATTTGACATGGAAAAGATCAACCTGAACGAGTATCTGGCATCCAATGAGTATCCCGGCCGCGGCATTGCTGTGGCAATGGCTCCGGATGGCCGCCAGATGTTCATTGGCTACTTTATCATGGGCCGCAGCGAGAACAGCCGCAACCGCGTGTTTGACCCCGTGCCCGAGCGCGGCGGCATCTGCACCATCGCAGCGGACCCCGCAAAGCTGGAGGACCCCAGTCTCATTATTTACAATCCGGTGCTGACGCTGGGCAAGACCCATATCGTGACCAACGGCGACCAGACCGATACCATTTATGACCTGATGAGTCAGGGCAAGAGCTTTGCCGATGCCCTGCGCACCCGCACCTTTGAGCCGGACGGCCCCAACTACACCCCCCGCATCTCCGCTGTGGTGTACGCCGACGGCAGCTATCAGATGAGCATTCTCAAGTCTGCGGACGGCAATGGCGACAGCGTGCAGCGCTATTTCTTTGATTACCCGCAGCCCGTTGCAGGCGAGGGCCATTTCATCAGCACCTACAAGCACAACGGAAATCCCATCCCCAGCTTTGAGGGTGAGCCGCTGCGCTTTGCCTGCCCCCGCACCATCGGCGATTTTGCACAGGGTCTGTGGAGCAGCCTGAACCCGGACAACAAGGTGAGCCTGTTTGCCCGGGTCATTGATCTGGACTCCGGCGAGACCGGCGACATGATCTTTAACAAGTACGATGCCGTGTGCAGCGATCTGGACGACCCCGAAGAGCCGGAGCTGCTGCCCGAAGAGCTGGAACTGCTCAAAAAGCTTGACGCAGAGGAAAAACAGGACTAAAACAATAGAGAAATAAGGAGGATGCACCAATGAACGAACTGGCACTGAAGTACGGCTGCAACCCCAACCAGAAGCCCAGCCGCATTTATATGGAAGATGGCTCTGACCTGCCGGTCACTGTGCTGAACGGCAAGCCCGGCTACATCAATTTTCTGGACGCGCTCAACTCCATCCAGCTGGTCAAGGAGCTGAAAGCTGCCTGTGGTCTGCCCGCAGCAGCTTCCTTCAAGCATGTGTCCCCGGCAGGCGCAGCGCTGGGGCTGCCCCTGACCGATGTGGAACGCAAAATGTACCACATTGCCCCGGATATGGAGCTGTCGCCGTTGGCAAATGCCTATGCCCGTGCACGCGGTGTGGACCGCATGTCCTCCTTTGGCGACTGGATCGCCCTTTCGGACATCTGCGATGTGCCCACCGCAAAGCTGATCCAGCACGAGGTGTCCGACGGCATCATCGCCCCGGGCTACGAGCCGGAGGCACTGGCTATCCTGTCCGGCAAGAAGAAGGGCAACTACAATGTGGTCGCCATCGACCCGGCCTACAAGCCCGCTCCCATCGAGCACAAGCAGGTGTACGGCATCACCTTTGAGCAGGGCCGCAACGAGCTGGTCATCAACGCCGACACCATGCTGAACAACTGGGTCACCGAGAACAAGGATGTGACCGAAGAGCAGAAGCGTGATCTGGTCATTGCACTCATCACCCTGAAGTATACTCAGTCCAACAGCGTGTGCTACACCTACCACGGCCAGACCATCGGCGTGGGCGCAGGCCAGCAGAGCCGCATCCACTGCACCCGTCTGGCAGGCCAGAAGGCCGACAACTGGCAGCTGCGCCACATGGATAAGGTGCTCAACCTGCCCTTCCGCGACGATGTGGCAAAGCCTAACCGTGACAACGCCATTGATGTTTACATCGGCGATACGCCGGAGGATGTCATTGGTGATGACGTTTGGGCAGAGACCTTCACCGAGCAGCCCGCGCCCCTGACCGCCGAGGAAAAGAAGGAATATCTCAGCAAGGTGACCGGCGTGTGCCTTGGCTCGGATGCCTTCTTCCCCTTCGGCGACAACATCGAGCGTGCCCGCCGCTCCGGCGTGACCGCCATCGTGCAGCCCGGCGGCTCCATCCGCGACCAGCAGGTCATTGACACCTGCAACAAGTACGGCATCGCAATGGCCTTCTGCGGCCTGCGGCTGTTCCATCACTAAGAGAAGGTGTAAAAATGAGCAAAAAAATTCTGGTGGTTGGCGGCGGCGGCCGCGAGCACGCCATCATCAAGGCACTGAAAAAAAGCCCTGACTGCGGCGAGATCTGGTGCGCACCCGGCAACGGCGGCATCAGCTATGACGCAAAGTGCAAAAACATCAAGTCTACCGATGTGGACACCATGGTGGGCTTTGCCGTAGAAGAAAAGTTCGATTACGTTGTGGTGGCGCAGGACGACCCGCTGGCTCTGGGCATGGTGGATGCGCTGGCAGCAGTGGGCATCCCGGCCTTTGGCCCGGATAAGGCCGCTGCCCGCATCGAGGCCTCCAAGGTGTTCTCCAAGGACCTGATGAAGAAGTACGGCATCCCCACCGCAAAGTACGAGACCTTTGACGACCCCGCCAAGGTCATGGAGTACATCAAGGCCGAGGGCAAGTACCCGGTGGTCATCAAGGCCGATGGTCTGGCACTGGGCAAGGGCGTGCTCATCTGCGAGAACGAGCAGCAGGCTGCGGACGGCGTGAAGGAGATCATGCTGGATAAGAAATTCGGCGCATCCGGCAACCATGTGGTGGTGGAGGAATTCCTCACCGGCCCCGAGGTCAGTGTGCTGAGCTTTACGGACGGCAAGGTGGTCAAGCCCATGGTGTCCAGCATGGACCACAAGCGTGCCAACGACCACGACACCGGCCTGAACACCGGCGGCATGGGCACCATTGCCCCGAACCCCTACTACACCCCGGAAGTGGCCGCTGAGTGCATGGAGAAAATTTTCCTGCCCACCATCAAGGCCATGAACGCCGAGGGCTGCCCCTTCAAGGGCTGCCTCTACTTCGGCCTGATGCTCACCCCGGACGGCCCGAAGGTCATCGAGTACAACTGCCGCTTTGGTGATCCCGAAACGCAGGTGGTGCTGCCCCTGCTGGAAGGCGACCTGCTGCACATCATGCAGGCCTGCACGGGCGGCACGCTGGAAAACGAGGAGGTCAAGTTCTCGGACGGTGCTGCCGCCTGCGTCATTCTGGCTTCCGGCGGCTACCCGGTGGCTTACGAGAAGGGCAAGCCCATCACAGGCCTTGTGGACGGCCAGCTGCCTGGCGAGGAGAATGTGACGGTCTACCACTCCGGCACCGCCATCACCGAGGACGGCACCCTTGTCACGGCCGGCGGCCGTGTGCTGGGTGTCACCGCCACCGGCCCGCGGCTGACCAATGCGCTGAGCCATGCCTATGAGGCGGCAGAGAAGATCAGCTTTGAAAAGCTGCACAAGCGCAGCGATATCGGCCTGCGCGCCCTGAAGGCACTGGCAGAGAAGGAATAAATGGCTCGCCCTCTCAGGCCGCTTCGCGTCCAGCTCTCCCAAAGGGAGAGCCCTTGGCAAAACCATGAACTTTGCGTGGACTGCCAAGGCCTCCCACTTTGGGGGAGGTGGCAGCGCGTGAGCGCTGACGGAGAGGGCGAGGACGCTAGATAAATTTTAGAATCATAAGGGGGAACCTACCCAATGGTCTATCGTATTTATGTGGAAAAAAAGCCCGGCTTTGATGTGGAAGCCACCGGCCTGAAAAATGAGCTGACCAGCCTGCTGGGCATCCAGTCGCTTACCGGTCTGCGTCTGCTGAACCGCTACGATGTGGAAGGCATCGACGAAGAACTGTTCAACCAGTGTGCAAACACCGTGTTCAGTGAGCCGCCGGTGGATAACACCTATGCCGAGTTGCCCGCCAGCGACGGCGTGTCCTTTGCAGTGGAGTATCTGCCCGGCCAGTTCGACCAGCGCGCCGACTCCGCTGCTGAGTGCATCCAGCTCATCAGTCAGGGCGAGCGCCCGCTGGTGCGCTCTGCCCGCGTCTATCTGCTGGAAGGCACCCTGACCGACGAGCAGGTGGCCGAGATCAAGAAATACGTCATCAACCCGGTGGAGGCCCGCGAGGCTTCGCTGGACACCAAGCAGACCCTGAAAATGGAGTACCCCGTGCCCGCACCGGTCAAGGTGCTGGAGGGCTTCAACCAGCTGGACGAAGAGCAGCTGAAAAAGTTCATTGCGGACAACGGCCTTGCCATGGACCTTGGCGATATCGAGTTCTGCCAGAAGTATTTCCGCTCTGAGCACCGTGACCCCACCATCACCGAGATCAAGATGATCGACACCTACTGGTCCGATCACTGCCGCCACACCACCTTCGGCACCATTCTGGACGATGTGCAGATCGACGATGCCGTGGTGCAGAAGGCCTTTGACCGCTACATGGCCATGCGCGCCGATCTGGGCCGCGAGAACAAGCCCCGCTGCATGATGGACCTTGCCACCATCGGCGCCAAGGAGCTGAAGAAGCAGGGTATCCTGAAAAATCTGGACGAGTCCGACGAGATCAACGCCTGCACCGTCAAGATCAAGTGCGATGTGAACGGCAAGGACGAGGACTGGCTGTTCCTGTTCAAGAACGAGACCCACAACCACCCCACCGAGATCGAGCCCTTCGGCGGTGCAGCTACCTGCATCGGCGGTGCCATCCGTGACCCGCTGTCCGGCCGCAGCTACGTCTATCAGGCCATGCGCGTCACCGGCGCAGGCGACCCGCTCAAGCCGGTCAGTGAGACGTTGCCCGGCAAGCTGCCCCAGCGCAAACTGGTGACCACCGCAGCTGCCGGCTATTCCTCCTACGGCAACCAGATCGGCCTTGCTACCGGTCAGGTGGACGAGATCTATCATCCCGGCTATGTGGCAAAGCGCATGGAGATCGGCGCCGTTGTAGGCGCTACCCCCGCTTCCCACGTCCGCCGCGAGTGCCCCGCCCCTGGCGATGTCATCGTTCTGCTGGGCGGCCGCACCGGCCGTGATGGTGTGGGCGGTGCTACCGGCTCTTCCAAGGCCCACAAGCTGGACAGCCTTGAGCACTGCGGTGCCGAGGTGCAGAAGGGCAACGCTCCCATCGAGCGCAAGCTGCAGCGCCTGTTCCGCCGCGAGGATGCCTGCAGGATGATCAAGCGCTGCAACGACTTTGGTGCAGGCGGTGTGTCCGTTGCCATCGGTGAGCTGGCCGACGGCCTGTACATCGACCTGAACAAGGTCACCAAGAAGTACGAGGGTCTGGACGGCACCGAGCTGGCCATCAGCGAGAGCCAGGAGCGCATGGCTGTGGCGCTGGCCCCCGAGGACGTGGACAAGTTCATTGCTCTCGCCAACGAAGAGAACCTTGAGGCCACTCCTGTAGCAAAGGTGACGGCTGAGCCCCGCCTGAACATGGTGTGGAACGGTATGTCCATCGTGAACATCAGCCGCGAGTTCCTGAACTCCAACGGTGCCGAGAAGCACCAGAAGGTCCATGTGGAAAAGGCCACGGTCTGGCAGCCCCAGTGGGAGGGCCTGACCTTCAGCCAGAAGATGAAGAACATGGTGGGCGATTTGAACATCTGCAGCAAGAAGGGCCTGTCTGAGCGGTTCGACTCCACCATTGGTGCCGCCACTGTGCTCATGCCCTTTGGCGGTGCCTATCAGCTGACCCCGCAGAACGCCATGGTGGCAAAGCTGCCGGTGGACGGCGAGACCAGCACCTGCTCCGGCATGGCATGGGGCTTCAACCCCTTCCTGATGAGCGCAGACCAGTACAAGGGCGCTCAGATGGCTGTCATCGAGAGCGTTACCAAGCTGGTGGCCTCCGGCTTCCGTTATGAGGATGCTTACCTCACCTTCCAGGAATATTTCGAGCGTCTGGGCACCGCCCCGGAGCGCTGGGGCAAGCCGCTGGCCGCTCTGCTGGGTGCACTGGATGCTCAGATGGGTCTGGGCATTGCATCCATCGGCGGCAAGGACAGTATGTCCGGCTCCTTTGAAAAGCTGGATGTGCCTCCCACGCTGGTCTCCTTCGCCACGGCCATCGGCAAGGCAAACAAGGTGGTGTCCACCGAATTCAAGAAGCCGGAGAGCACGGTAGTGCTGGTACGGCCCATCATCGATCCCGAGACCGGCTGCCCCAACTTCTTCTCCCTGAAGGCCAACTACAAGATCGTGGAGGACATGATCGAAGAGGGCATGGTGGCATCCGCCTGCTCTGTGGGCTACGGCGGCATTGCCGAGGCTCTGTTCAAGATGGGCCTTGGCAACCACATCGGCTTCAAGATGCGTGCGGACAAGACCACCCATGAGATGTTCCAGCCCATGTACGGCTCCATCGTTCTGGAAATGGTGTCGGATTCTCCCGCCGGTGAGATCCTGGGCGAGACCACCAAGGAATACGTCTTTGAAGCCTGCGGCGAAAAGCTGGATATGGCCCAGCTGCAGGAGATCTGGGAAGGCAAGCTGGAGCCGGTGTACCCCTACCGCAAGGCAGGCCCCACCGTGGAGAAGATCAACGGCAAGCTGACCGCACCCGCCGCACCCAAGATCGGTGTGGCAAAGCCCAAGGTCATCATTCCGGTGTTCCCGGGCACCAACTGCGAGTACGACACCGCCAAGGCCTTTGCCCGCGCCGGTGCCGACCCGGAGATCCTGGTCATCCGCAACCTGACCCCCGCCGATGTTGCCGAGAGCTGCAAGGCACTGGTCAAGGCGATCGATAACAGCCAGATCGTCATGCTGCCCGGCGGCTTCTCCGGCGGCGACGAGCCGGACGGCAGCGCAAAGTTTATTGCCTCCTTCTTCCGCAACCCGGAAGTCACCGAGGCGGTGCGCCGTCTGCTGCAGCAGCGCGACGGCCTGATGCTGGGCATCTGCAACGGCTTCCAGGCTCTCATCAAGCTGGGTCTGGTCCCCTACGGCGATATCCGCCCCATCACCGCTTACGATCCCACCCTGACCTTCAACACCATTGGCCGCCACCAGAGCATGCTGGTGCGCACCCGCATTGCATCCACCGGCAGCCCGTGGCTGTCCAAGTGCGAGGTGGGCGAACAGTTCACCGTTGCCATCAGCCACGGCGAGGGCCGCTTCGTGGCTCCGCAGGAGGTGCTGGACACCCTCATGAAGAATGGCCAGATCGCCACCCAGTATGTGGACATCGAGGGCGATCCCACCATGGACCAGCGCTATAACCCCAACGGCTCTGTGCTGGCGATCGAAGGCATCACCAGCCCGGATGGCCGTGTGTTCGGCAAGATGGGCCACTCGGAGCGCAGCGGCGAGTACCTGTACAAGAACGTTACCGGTGACAAATATCAGCCGATCTTTGAGGGCGGCGTGGACTATTTCAAGATTTGATGGTAGAATAGAGAAAAACTCCTTCCGTCATCGCTGATGCGATGCCACCTCCCTCGGAAAGGGAGGCTGAAAGGCCCCCTCCCCGAGGGGGCTGTCGCCGGAAGGCGACTGGGGGAGTCACTTTCAGGAGGAAACAATCAATGTCTCAGCATGATCGTTATATCAGCCCCTTTTCCACCCGCTATTCCTCGGACGAGATGCAGTATATCTTCTCGGACGATAACAAGTTCCGCACATGGCGCCGCCTGTGGGTGGCACTGGCCCGGGCCGAAATGGAGCAGGGCCTGACCAACATCACCCCCGATATGGTGGCTGAGCTGGAAGCCCATGTGGACGATATCAACTATGAAGTGGCCATCGAGCGCGAAAAGCTGGTGCGCCACGACGTGATGAGCCATGTGTACGCCTACGGCCAGCAGTGCCCCAAGGCGGCCGGCATCATCCATCTGGGTGCCACCAGCTGCTATGTGGGCGACAACACCGACATCATCGTGATGCGTCAGGGTCTGGAGCTGGTGCGCAAAAAGCTGATCGGTGTGTTGGCAAAGCTGGGCCGCTTCGCCGAGGAATACAAGGACATGCCCTGCATGGCCTACACGCACTGCCAGCCCGCTCAGCCCACCACTGTGGGCAAGCGCGCCACCCTGTGGGCCAACGAGCTGGTGATGGACCTGCAGGAGATCGACCACCGTCTTGCTGTTCTGCAGCTGCGCGGTGTCAAGGGTACCACCGGCACGCAGGCTTCCTTTATGGAGCTGTTCAAGGGCGATGCCGATAAGATCCGCGCCGTGGATGCTTCCATCGCCAAGGAGATGGGCTTTGCGCCCGATGCGGTCATCCCCGTGTCCGGCCAGACCTACAGCCGCAAGGTGGATGCCTTCATCCTGAACGCCCTTGCCGGCATTGGCCAGAGCTGCATGAAGTTTGCCACCGACCTGCGTCTGCTGGCTAACTTCAAGGAGATGGAAGAGCCGTTTGAAAAGAACCAGATCGGTTCCTCCGCCATGCCTTACAAGCGCAACCCCATGCGCTGCGAGCGTATCTGCGCGCTGAGCCGCTACCTGATGGTGGATGTGCTGAACCCCAGCTTCACCACCGGCACCCAGTGGTTTGAGCGCACGCTGGACGACAGCGCCAACAAGCGTGTCGCCATGGCTGAGGGCTTCCTTGCCACCGACGCTATCCTGAACATCATGCTCAATGTCACCGACGGCATCGTGGTGTATCCCAAGGTGGTGCGCAGCCGTCTGATGGCAGAGCTGCCCTTCATGGCCAGCGAGAACATCATGATGCAGGCTGTGGAAAAGGGCGGCAACCGTCAGGAGCTGCACGAGCGTCTGCGCCAGCACGCCATCGCCGCCGGCAAGCAGGTCAAGGAAGAGGGCCTGCCCAACGATATGGTGGACCGTATCGCTGCCGACCCTGCCTTTGGCCTGACCCGCGAGGAGATCGTGGCGGGCCTTGTGCCGGAGAACTTTGTGGGCCGTGCACCGCAGCAGGTGGAGGAGTTCATCGCCAATGTGCTCAAGCCCATCTTCGATGCTAACCCCGATGCCGTGGAGCAGCACGCATCCCTGAGCGTGTAATAGGGCAGGCCATCAGGGAGCTTTCTCCGCGAACAGCGACGGGTTGCGGCACCCAGCATCCGCTTCGCTATCGCTTGCGTCTTGCTGGCCGCTGCCCCAACAGCTTCTCCCTGTTTTCTGCCGCGGGCAGCGGTCGTCGCTGTTGCGAGACTCCAGTCCCGCCCTACCGCCTGCGGCGGCAGGGTCCCACCCCCAGGACATTCGCTGGAGAAACTTCCTGCCGTCCTGCCGGGTAGCTGCAGTAAATATTAAAAGGTCGTCGCCGAAGGGCGGCGGCCTTTTTGTTTGCAAAAGGGATAAAGTGTGATATTATAATTAAAACAAAGTAAAAAAGTATTGCGTTTGCGGAGGAAAAAATGAAAAAGAAATCTAAAAAAGAGCTTTTGATGGCAGGAGGGCTTGCATTGGAAATACTGGTGGTGCTGCTGTTCCTGAATGCACGAATAAACGCCCTGCTGGATTCGGATATGTCCAGCGAAATGGTTCTGGCCCAGCTGCTTGCAAAAGAAAATGCAGCCCTCAGTACACATTGGTACTATTCGACCGAACTGCGTGTACTGAACACACAACTTCTTTATGCCTTCTTTTTTAAGCTGAGCAATAATTGGCACTGGATCAGAATGGCATCAATTATATGCTTGTGGTGTATTATAATTGGTATCTATTATTTCTGGGCTTGTGCGGAAGGCTGCAAAAAGTATTTCCTGATTACAGCACTCCTTTTACTGGCACCGATCTCCGAAGACTATTTCCGATTCGTACTGGCGGGTGTCTATTATATTCCTCATATTGCAATTGCGTTTGCGGCGCTGGCAATGAATGAGCTTTATATGAAAGCGCAGAGGGGAAGCAGAAAGCTGTGGCTGGTGGTTTCTGTGCTGCTTGCTTTTGTGGCAGGCTTGGGCGGCCCGCGAGAAATCATTGCGCTATACGGCCCCATTGGCGTTGCCGCAGCGGCAGAACTGCTGAATAAGAAAAACAAAACAAGATGGCAGCAGTTCATATATGCGACGTTTGTGGGCGCAGCAGCACTGCTGGGTTATGCACTGAATATGTTGGTTTTGGCCAGAATTTATCATTTTGCCACTTGGGGATGGCTGGGCTTTCAGCTTGCAGACGGCAGCAGAATGGTAGAAATCTTCAGTTCCTTCCTGCAGCTGTTTGGAGCACGCGGCACAGGAACAGAATATGTTTTCACCTGTGCAGTGAGTGTGATGTGGATTGTGCTGACGATTGGATGCATCGTTTATGCTTACACGCACGAAGTGTCCGATGGGTACCGCCGTCTGGCAGATTTTACAGTGGCAGTGTATCTACTGTATTTTCTCCTGTACAGCGTCACAAATATGCTGTTCTCGGCCCGCTATGGAATTCTGAATACAGTTTTGTCCATCCCACTGCTCGCAATGGCGGCAAATGAAGTACATCTGAATGAGAGCAAAAGGCAATGGTTGCTTGCTGTAGTCGCTACAGCGACTATTGTGGGTGGGGCATTGGTACTATTCAGGATCGCTGGAGAAGATCAGACCACTGCACAAAGAGATGTGACAGAAAAGCTGCTGGCAGAAGGGTATGTGAACGGATATGCGACTTTCTGGAATGCGAATGTTCTGACAGAACTTTCGGACGGAAAAATTGAAGTCTGGCAGTGGTGCGGCGGACAGGATCTGCCGGAGCATAGTTCTGATATAGATGATATGACTCAGTGGTTGCAGCTTGCCAGCCATATGGTAGAGCACCCGTCCGGAAAGGTGTTCGCGCTGTTTACGAGAGAAGAATTTGAAAGCAATCCGTGGCGGAAAAACCTACACCCGGAAGATGTGATCTATGAAAATGAGGAATACATTGTGATGAGTTACCCAGATCATGATACGATGAAAGCAACTCTGGAAAAAGGCCTGTGAAGGCACGGAAGATATATATGCGATTGGATAAATACTTAGCCGAGACGGCCCAGTGCACCCGCAGCGAGGCTAAGGCGCTGCTTTCCAAAGGGAGGGTGCAGGTGAACGGTGCTGTCTGCAAAAAAGGGGACACCCAGCTCAAAGAAAGTGACACTGTGGCTGTGGATGGCAGGGCGCTCAGCTATCAGCAGTTCGTGTACATCATGCTCAACAAGCCCGAGGGCGTGGTGAGCGCTTCCACCGACAAGCGTGACACCACCGTGGTCGATCTGGTGGGGGACGCCTATCCCCGGCGGCAGCTGTTCCCGGCGGGGCGGCTGGACAAGACCAGCACCGGCTTTGTGCTGCTGACCGATGACGGCACCTTTGCCCACGACATCCTTGCTCCAAAGCGCCACGTCTCCAAGACCTACACTGTGGTGTTGGACACGCCGCTGACCGAGCAGATGCGCACCGGCTTTGCGGCGGGCGTGACCCTTGCCGACGGCATGGCCCTTTCGCCTGCGGAGGTGACGGCCCTTTCTGCCGATGGCTGCACGGTGCGGGTGGTGCTCAAGCAGGGCGTATACCACCAGATCAAGCGGATGTTCGGCGTGTACGGCGCAGGTGTGAACGGCCTGCACCGGGATGCCATCGGCGGCCTTGCACTCGACCCGGCCCTTGCACCGGGCCAGTGGCGGGAGCTTTCTGCCGAAGAAGTGTCAAAAATTTCCAGCTGACAGGGTCGGCTTTTCACCCGAATTTCAAAAAAGCAACACATTTTTCCGGTAGAATAGGGGGCAGAACCACGCAAAAAGGCACTTTTTTGGTTCAGAATGGCCCCTAAAGATAATATTCACAAGAAAAAACTATCTTTTTTGTTGAAATATGTTGCAAAAGTAAATTCTTTTGTGTAAAATATAAAATGTAATGCAGCTAAATTGTTAAAAATCACGACCGGCTGCCGCTGCGGTTTGCACAAACGAGGAAAAGGGGTATCCATTATGGCCAATAGAGTATTTCAAAGCGTGATCTACCAGATGAAAGACGCGATCAACCGGGTGGTCGGCGTGGTGGATGAGACCGGCGCTGTTATTTCCTGCTCGGAGCTGAACCTGATCGGCGAGGTGCGCGAGGGTTTCATGGCGGAGCGTCTGACCGCAGGCGACCGCTTTGTGCGCGATGGCTACACCTATCAGCAGTTCTCCAGCGCCAAGCATAACGATTATGCAGTATTCGTGGAAGGCGTGGACGAGACGGCTGGTCAGTTTGCCGCTATGCTGTCCATCAGCCTGCAGAGCATCAAGCAGTACCACGACGAAAAGTTTGATAAGTCCAACTTTATCAAGAATGTGGTGCTGGATAACATTCTGCCCGGCGATATCTATGCCAAGGCCCGTGAGCTGCACTTTGCCACCGATGTTTCCCGCGTGGTGTTCATCGTGCGTGTTACCAGCGGCGGCGATATCTCCGCCTACGATGTGGTCAGCAGCCTGTTCCCCGACAAACAGAAGGACTTTGTGTTCAATATCAGCGAGACGGATACCGTGCTGGTCAAGGAGATCCGCAAGGGCATCGACCGCACCGATATGGAAAAGCTGGCTGCCAGCATCGTGGATACCCTGTCCGGCGAGCATTACATCAAGGCTGTGGTGGGCATCGGCACCCCCATCTCCAACGTGAAGGATCTGGCTACCTCCTTCAAGGAAGCACAGATCGCCATGGAAGTGAGCAAGGTGTTCGACACCGAAAAGCAGATCATCCGCTACGATAATCTGGGCATTGCACGCCTGATCTATCAGCTGCCCACCACCGTGTGCGAGATGTTCCTGCGCGAGGTGTTCAAGCAGGGCAGCATCGAAAGCCTGGATCAGGAGACCCTGTTCACCATCCAGCGCTTCTTCGAGAATAACCTGAATGTGTCTGAAACCAGCCGCGGCCTGTTTGTGCACCGCAACACGCTGGTGTATCGTCTGGAAAAGATCAAAAAGCTGACTGGTCTGGATCTGCGTGAGTTCGACGATGCTATCGTCTTTAAGGTAGCACTGATGGTCAAGAAGTACCTGTCCAACAATCCGGCCAAATACTAATAAGCTGCAGGCTCTGCCTGCAGTGCAGAACCGGCCGCTCGAAACCGATGCTGGCCGGTTCTTTTTGCTGTGAAAACAGATTCTAATGTCAGGAGCTAATATTACCCTATGATCGATTTAGAACACGTTTCCAAGGAATATAAACGGGGCGGACCGCTGGCACTGGACGATATCAATCTCCATGTGGACGACGGCGAGTTCGTGTTCCTGCTGGGCCATTCCGGCGCAGGCAAATCCACTCTGCTCAAGCTGCTGCTGCGCGAAGAGCTGCCCAGTGAGGGCAAGGTGACCGTGCTGGGCAAGGATGTTGCCTGCCTGCACCGCCATCAGGTGCCGTATCTGCGCCGTCAGATGGGCATTATCTTTCAGGATTTCCGGCTGATCCCCACCATGACTGTGTACGAAAACATCGCCTTTGCCATGCATGTGACCAACGTCAAGCGCCGGGAGATCAGCGATCGTGTGGAGTACATGCTGGAGCTGGTGCATCTGGAGGATAAGGCCAAGGCCTACCCGGACACCCTTTCCGGCGGTGAACAGCAGCGCGTGGCTGTGGCCCGCGCCCTTGCCCACGGCCCCAAGCTGGTCATTGCGGACGAGCCCACCGGCAACATCGACCCGGAATTGAGTCTGGAAATGATGGAGCTGCTGGAGCGGGTGAGCGAAATGGGCATCACCGTGGTGGTCGTTACCCATGAGCACGAGCTGGTGCGCCAGTTCCACCAGCGCGTCGTCACCCTGAAAAAGGGCCGCATCATTTCGGATGTGCCTGCCGACAAAGAAGCCATCCGCGCACGCGCAGAGCGCAAAGAACGCCTGTTCGAGACCGAGCTGGAACCTGCTGACACCGCAGAAAAGGAGGCGGCCACCGTATGATGAGACCTTCTACCTTCTTTTTTCTGATCCGGCGCGGTATCCGCAATCTGGGCAAGCACTGGGCCATGACCTTTGTGTGCATCCTGTCCCTCAGTGTCTGTATGACCCTGAACACCTTTGCAAGCCTTGCCGAGGTGAATGTGGACAGCATGGTGAACTATCTGGGCAGCCAGAACGAGACCGTGGTCTATCTGGACCCGGAGTGTGATGATGCCACTGCGCAGGCCGTGGGCGAAAAGCTGGCGGCAATGCCCGGCGTGACCAATGTGCAGTTCGTCTCCAAGCAGGACGTGCTGAACACCTACCGCAATTACATGGAAGATTACTCCTCCCTGTGGGATGAGTTTGAAAATGACAACCCCTTCAAGGCCAACTACCGCGTTTCCATCGCGGATCTGAGCCAGATGGAGAGCATGAGCAAGCAGATGCAGGCCATTCAGGGCGTGTACAGCGTTACCGCCCCGGTGGAAATGACCAACGTCTTTGTGCAGGTGCAGCGCTCTGTTACCAAAGTGGGCCGCGGCATCGTGCTGGTGCTGATGGTCGTCAGCATCATCACGGTGGGCAGCACCATCCGCCTGAGCGTGTTTGCGCGCCGCCGCGAAATTGAGATCATGAAGTACGTGGGTGCCACCAACGGTCTGGTCACTCTGCCCTTCGTTGTGGAAGGTCTGGCCATGGGCCTGATCTCCGGCGTGCTCACTGCAGCGATCAGTCTGGGCGGCTACTCCTACATGGTGCAGGCCTCCGACGGTCTGGGCGGCGTGTGGGAAATGATCATGGGTCAGGCACTGGTGCCGGTGAGCGCCGTCTGGTCCACTATCATCCCGTACAGCCTCATCGGCGGTGCCGTTGTGGGTGGTCTGGGCAGTATGTTCTCCATCCGCAAGCACCTGAACGTGTGATCGAAAGGAGCCGCACATGAAAAAAGCACTTCATGCAAAGCCCTTCCGCCTGCAGATGCCCGGCCATACGCCGCGCCATGCACGGCCGGAGCCTGCCCGCAGCAAGCTGCTGCGCGGCGTGAGTCTGTGCCTGGCGGCGGTATGCCTTGCGGCAAGCGTCAGCTTCCAGCCGGCCACGGCAGCCACCAGCATGGCCAGCCTGCAGAACAAGCTGAACAGCCTTTCCAAATCCATCGACCAGCACAAGAAGGAGCTTTCGGACGCAAAGAAAAAGGAAGCTGCTGCAAAAGCGCTGGAAACTGAGCTAAAGGATCGCGTGGGCATCATTCAGTCTCAGATCAGCGTGCTGAGCACCCAGATCGCTGCTGTGCAGAACAACATTGGCCAGACCGAGCAAAAGATCACCGCCAAGGAAGGCGAGATCACCCAGAAGCAGGCCGAGATCGACAGCCAGTGGGGCGATTTTAAAAAGCACATGGCTGCCATGCAGGAGCTGCGCGACGGCGGCAGCGTGGCCATGCTGAGCGCAGTGAACGACCTGTATGAGCTGCTCACCTTCAACGAGGTCATGCAGGATATCTCCATCAAAGATACCGAGATCATGGACAACATGAAGGCGGCCAAGTCCGAACTGGAAGCGGACAAGGTGGAGCTGGAGGCCCAGCGCAAGGAACTGCAGAGCCAGAAGGCGGAGCTGGATACCCAGAACTACCAGATGAAGGCAAAGCAGAGCGAGTTGAACAGCAGCATTTCTGCGGCGCAGCTTTCTGCACAGGATGCCCAGAAGGCCCAGCAGACGGCACAGGCCGCTATTGAATCGGACGAGCTGAACTATGAGGCCGTCAAGAAAGAGATCCAGAAGCTGATCGCGGCCGCTGCATCCAGCAAGCCGCAGCTGAGCTTTACCGGCTTTGCCTGCCCGCTGAAGAGCTATACCCGCATTTCCAGTGAGTACGGCTGGCGCAAGAACCCGGTGTCCGGCGTGAACAGACTGCATGCTGGCATTGATCTGGCTGCGCCGGGCGGTACCCCCATCTACGCAGCCGCAAGCGGCTATGTGCAGGTGGCGGGCTGGTCCAGCGGCGGCTATGGCAACTATGTCATCATCTACCACGGCAGCATGTCGGACGGCAACGCCTACAGCACCCTGTACGGCCATATGAAGTCGGTAGCCACCAGTGCGGGCAAGTATGTCAAGCAGGGCGAGCTGATCGGCTACGTTGGTTCCACCGGCAACTCTACCGGCAACCACCTGCATCTGGAAGTCTGGAAGGGCGGCAGCAAGGCCAATGCGGTCAATCCGCGCGGTTATATCCCGTTCCCGCACAACTGAGTGTATTTATAAGGAGTCTGGTATTCTATGAACGAACAAAAACATAAGCGTTTGCTGCGCATCGGCTGCCTTTTGCTGGCAGGCGTGTTTGCACTCTCGCTGCTGGGCAGTGTGCTGATGATGCTGCTGTTCTGACAGGAGGGAGCAAGGCATGAACCGTAAGATCTCTGTGGGCATGGCTGTCACCATTGTGATCCTTGCCATGACCGTGACCTTTTCCATTACCATGCTCATTGCCATGCGTCTGTTTGACAGCACAGTGAGCAGCGTGAAGGAAAAGGAGAGCATGTACAACAAAGTGGCCGAGGTGGACCGCTATGTGCGCAGCAACGACTACTACACCATTGATGAAACGGTGCTGTACGACCGCCTGACCGCAGGCTACCTGCTGGGTATCGGCGACAAGTACGCCCGTTACTACACCGCCAACGCCTACACCGAGCTGATGAACCAGCAGAGCGGCAAGGTGATGGGCATTGGCGTGGAGCTTGGCATGGACCAGACCGGCTATGCCAGAGTGACCAGGGTGTATGAGGACTCGCCTGCGCAGGAAGCCGGTATCGTGGTGGGCGATTACATCACTGCTATTGACGGCACCGATGTGAAGAGCCTTTCCGGGGTGGATGCCGTGCAGTCCCGCCTGCAGGGCGAAGCCGGCACCATCGTCAATGTTACATGGCTCGACAGCAAGGCTGCTTCCCGGACGGCGGACCTGACCCACTCCGGCTACACTAGCACGACTGTGGACTACCAGATGCTGGACAGCGTGGGTTACATCAAGATCCGCCAGTTCGACGGCAGCACGCCCAGCGAGCTGGACTATGCCATCCGGTCTCTCACTACCAGCGGTGCCCAGAGCCTTGTGTTCGACCTGCGCGATAACGGCGGCGGCGTGTTGGATGATGCCATCAGCTGCATCGACCTGATTGCCCCGGAAGGCACTGTGGCCTATGCCGAGGATAAGAACGGAAACCGCACCATCATTGGCAGCAGCGACGATGAGAGCAAGGTGGAGCTGCCCATCGTCTGTCTGGTCAACGGCAACACCGCCAGCGCAGCAGAGCTGTTTGCTGCCAGCCTGCGCACCATGAACGGCGCACGTCTGGTGGGCACCACCACCATGGGCAAGGGCACCATCCAGAGCAGCCCGCAGCGCCTTTCGGATGGCAGCGCCGTGAGCATCACGGTGGCAAAGCTCATCTGCGGCGACGGCTCCTGCTTTGATGGCACCGGCCTGAGCGTGGATGTGGAGCGTGCCCTCAGTGCCGAAGAGACCACGAATTTCTACGATTATACCCCCAAGGATGACCCGCAGATCCAGCGTGCGGTCAGCGCAGCACAGCAGCTGAGCGGTACCACGACTCTGGGCGGAGTCAACGAAGCAGCTTCTTCGGCTGCTGCTTCCGAAGAAGCCGACAGCGCTGCCACTGAGCCGGAGAACGCTTCCTCTGAGGAAACGGCTTCCTCCACCGAAGCAGAAGCTGGCGGCGAAGCAGCATCCAGCGCAGAATAAAGGGTAAAACCGGCAGAAATGCTGCATGGGCTTCTTCTTGTAAAAAGGAACCCGGTTTATTGCGGTGCTGTTTGCCGTACTGACCCCTTCTCGTGAAAATGCAACCCAGCCAGACCCGCAGGTCTGGCTGGGTTGCCATATTATAATAATATTTCCGCTGAATATGCCCAAAGCGACGCGGAGGGCATTCAAATCGTACTATGAAAAAGGATGGAATCTATGCCCGAACTGACCGACCTCTCGGTGATCCGCGCCCTGTGTGAAAAATACGATTTTGCACTTTCCAAGGGTTTTGGACAGAACTTTATCATCAACCCGGGTCTGCCGCCCAAGATCGTGGATGCCAGCGGCGTGGATAAGCGCTATGGTGTCATTGAGATCGGCCCCGGCATTGGTGTGCTGACTCGGGAACTGGCAAAGCGCGCCGCCAAGGTGGTGTCCATTGAGGTGGACGAACGCCTGCCGCCGCTGCTGGCCGAAACGATGGCCGGAGTGGACAATTTCAAACTGGTATTACAGGATGTACTGAAAGTTGACCTGAAGGCTCTTATTGCGGAAGAATTCTCCGGTATGCCGGTGGCTGTGTGCGCCAACCTGCCCTACTACATCACCAGTCCCATCGTCATGAAGCTGCTGGGCGACCGCCTGCCCATTGAAAGCCTGACCGTCATGGTACAGAAGGAAGCTGCCGACCGTCTGGCTGCTGCGCCCGGCACTCGTGCATCCAGCGCCATCAGCTGCGCGGTGAGCTACTATGCCACCTCCAAAATGATGTTCACCGCTGCGCCCGGCAGTTTTTACCCGGCCCCCAAGGTGACCAGCGCCGTGGTGCGCATGGAGATCCGTCCGCAGCCCGCTGTGCAGGTGGAGGACGAAGAAGGCTATTTTGCGCTGGTGCGTGCCGCCTTCGGACAGCGCCGCAAAACGGCTGCAAACGCCATTGCCAGCGGCCTGGGGATGTCCAAGGACGCGGTGACAGCCGCCATTGAAGCCGCCGGTTTTGATGCCCGCATCCGCCCGGAAGCCCTCACACTGGAGGATTTTGCAAAGATCCAGCAGGCCCTTGCCTGGTGAAGCAGCCCGCTGCTCAAAAAAGAATACAACAGACTTTGAAACTCACAGGAGCCGTCCGCAGGCTGTCCAGCTTTTCATATACCAATAGCTTAAACATGATCCGGGGTTCTGCTGCCGATTTTCTTCCTCTCGAAGAATACGCCTGATACAGTTTCCCGTAATCCAGTTCCGCAAGCTGGGCGTTGGCTACATACACCGGTTCATGTTCATCTATTAAAAGCAGACGAAAGCATGAACTGATGGCAATGGCACCTCATTTGTTAAACGGTATAGTATACTGTTTGGGGAATGGGTTGTTTTTTGCGCGCCAAGAAGATATTGACAAGCCACGCATTTTTTGGTATTCTATCAAAAGACCGCTTGGTCCATGCTGGTGTGGCGCAATGGCAGCGCAACTGATTTGTAATCAGTGGGTTGCAGGTTCAACTCCTGTCACCAGCTCCAAGAAAAGCCGCTCAGGAACGTTGATTTCTGGGCGGCTTTTGCTTTTGTGTTTTTGCTTTCGACACAAAAATCCAAAAATTCCGCAAAAGATGTTGACAAACTACCATCCGGGTGGTAATATATACAGGCAATCCATGGACTGCAAAACTGAATATGGGCGTGTTCCCGAGTGGCCAATGGGGACAGACTGTAAATCTGCTGCTTTCAGCTTCGGTGGTTCGAATCCACCCGCGCCCACCAAAAAAACCTCAACGTATGAAAGTACGCTGGGGTTTTTGTATTACTGCAAAACCAGACTCACTGGGCGGGTGGATTCGAACAGCTGCGGCGACGTCGCTGAAGACGGCGCAAAAACAGCCCAGTGGGCTGTTTTTAGCAGCGCGGCTCGCGATATCCACCCGCGCCCACCAAAAAACCTCAACGTATGCAAGTACGCTGAGGTTTTTGTTTTGCGATAAGGCTAAACTCATCGGGCGGGTGGATTCGAACAGCTGCGGCGCTGTCGCAGAAGACGGCGCAAAAACAGCCCCGATGGACCGTCAGGTTCACCGGGGCTGCTGCCATACTATGATTTTGTTGGCGTTAACATTTTTGTGATGCCGCGAAAACATCACATGTAGACCTTTTGGCTGCGCACCTGCGCTTCGATCAAAAGAGCTGCTTCCCCGTGGGGGCTATGCACATGCAGGATATCTGTTTGTGCCGCCGTTACTCTTCCGCTGCAGCTTTGGATTCGTTCACAAAGGCGGCGATCTTATCCACCTGAATTTCGGCAACGGCACGGCCGGTCTCGTAGACGCGGCGCAGCTGGACCGGATCGCGCTCCATGGAGCCGATCTCCAGCGGGATGGGCGGGCGGATGACGAACGCCTTGCCGGTCTGCTCCAGCATGGCAATGTGATCCAGCGTTTCGTTGTAGCGCTCGTGACGGTCGGCAACGGCTTCCACGAAAGCGGGGTAGCGCAGGTAGCGTGCCCGGATGGCGGGCAGCATCTTGTTCTTCTTTTTCACAAAGCCCTTGGGCTGGGTCAGCACAATGAGGTTGCGTTTGTAGCCGATGGACTCGAAGAACCGCACGGGGATGGAATCGGCAATGCCGCCGTCCAGCAGCTGATAATGGCCGATCTTTACGATCTTGGCCGCCAGCGGCATGGAAGCGGATGCCTGCATCCACTGGATATCCTCGGCATCGCCGGTGCGGCACTTGTGATAGATGGGGTCGCCGGTACGCACATCGGTGCACACCACAAAAAAGTCCATGGGGTTCTCTGCAAATGCCTTTGTGTCGAACACGTCCAGCTTTTCCGGCACGGTGTGGTAGCAGAACTGCTCACTGTACAGGTTGCCGGTGCGCAGCAGGTTGCCGAAGCTTGCGTAGCGCTTATCGTTGCAATACTGGGTGTTGTAGCGGATCACACGGCCGATCTGATGGGACTTGTAGTTGCAGCCGAACACCGCACCGGCCGAAACGCCAATGGCACCATCCAGCACGATGCCATGCTCCATCAGTACATCCAGAACACCGGCGGTAAACATGCCGCGCATGGCACCGCCTTCCAGCACAAGACCCGTTTTCATATATGCTCTCCCCTCCTGTGTGCCGGTGCACAGATGCCGGACACACCTTATATTAACTACAGTATACTCGAATCTGTAAAAAGTACAAGAGCGGAAAACCTATAAATTTATCAAGAAAACCTCTTGCCAAAGGAAAGAGCATCCGGTATACTAGGTGAAATAAAAAGAGAAATATGCGCTGCAAACGCATGGGCATGGAAAAAATCAGGTTGGAGGAATTGCTGCACTATGAAGATGCTGGAAGATCGTATTCGCAAGGATGGTATCGTACGCGAGGGCAATGTGCTCAAGGTGGATAGCTTTATCAACCACCAGATGGACATTCCGCTGTTCCGGGAGATGGCAAAGGAGTGGAAGCGCCTGTTTGCAGGCAAGCCCATCAACAAGGTGCTCACCATCGAGGCCAGCGGCATTGGCATTGCAGCCATCGTGGCCAGCGAGTTCAACGTGCCGGTGGTATTTGCCAAAAAGTCCATGAGCATCAATCTGGACTACAACAACTACGAGACCAAGATCCAGTCCTTCACCCACAAAAAGATCTACAATGTGATCGTCTCCAAAAAGTTCCTCACCCCGGAAGACCATGTGCTGATCATTGACGATTTCCTTGCCAACGGCTGTGCCCTGATGGGCCTGCTGGATCTGGCCCAGGAGGCCGGTGCCACAGTGGAGGGCATCGGCATTGCTGTGGAAAAGGGCTTCCAGCAGGGCGGCGAGCTGATCCGCAGCAAGGGCATCCAGCTGGAGAGCCTTGCCATTGTGGAGTCCATGAACAGCGAGACCGGCGAGATCGTCTTCCGCGAGCAGCCGCAGCAGAATTAAACAAAAAACATTGCAGCCCCGGGAAAGTCGGAAGACCTTTCCGGGGCCGTTTTTTGCTTATGCCCCGTCAAAGCTGTCACCGTCGGCGGGCAGGTCGGCAGCGGTCTGGGCGGGATCGGTTTCGGTTTCCGGTTCCACGGCGCGGGGCACGCCCTTGTACACCAGCGTCTGTTCCAGAACCTCGGCGCACACCGGGGCTGAAAGGCTGCCGCCGGCAGTTGTCCAGCTGTGGGGTTCGTCCAAGCACACCAGACACAAAAACTGCGGGTCGTCGATGGGAGCCACGGCCACAAAGCTGGCAATACGGGCTTTTTCGTCGGCGCTGTCCAGCTTCTGGCTGGTGCCACTCTTGCCGCCCACCCGGTAGCCTTGGATGCGGGCATTGCGCCCGCCGCCGTAGAGCACAACGGCTTCCATCATCTCACGCATGGTTTCAGAAGTTTCCGGTTTGATCACCTGCCGCCTGCACACCGGCTCTGTGTGCTGCAGAATGCTGCCGTCCGGGTTCAGGATATCGCTGACAAGATAAGGCTGCATCAGCCTGCCGCCGTTCACCACAGCGCACACGGCTGCGGCCATTTCCATATAGGAGATCTTGCTGCTCTGGCCGAAGGCGCAGGAGGCCAGCTCCACCGGCCCCATGCGGTCGGCGGTGTAGTACAGGCTCTTTTTGGGTTCGGCGGGCAGATCGACCCCGGTTGGCTCCCGCAGGCCGAAAGCGGCAAAGTAATCGCAGAAGGCTTCCTTGCCCAGCCGCGCGCCGATCTGGATAAAGCTCTGGTTGCAGGAATTTTCCAGCGCCTGGGTCACGGTCTGGCTGCCGTGGCGCTTGTGGTTGGCGCAGTGGAACCGTGTGCCCGCCACCGAGATGGACTCGCCGCAGTAAAAGGTGGAGTTTTTGCTCACAGCCCCGGCATCCAGCGCGGCGGCGCAGGTGATGAGCTTGAACACGCTGCCCGGCTCGTACAGGTCGCTGACGGCCTTGTTGCGCCACTGGGTCTGCTGGGCCAGCTGCAGGGCGGCAGCGCGCTCGCTGCCGGTAAGGGCATCCACGGCCTTGCGGGCGGCTGCATCGTAGATCACGCGCGGCTGGTTCGGGTCGTAGGCGGGCGTGGTGGACATGGCCAGCACGGCCCCGGTGTTCACGTCCATCACGATGCCCACGGCGCGCGCCGCCACATGATGCTCCTTGACCGCATAATCCAGCGCGTTTTCAAGGTAATGCTGGATGTTGGCATCGACAGTCAGCCGCAGGCCGCTGCCTTCCAAGGGCACTTTTTCGGTCTCGTAGCTCTGCTCCAGTGTGTAACCCCAAGCGTTGACGGCGGTGAGCACCACACCATTCTGCCCGGTGAGCACATCGTTATATTTCAGCTCCAGCCCGCTCACACCGGCGTTGTCTACATTGGTAAAGCCCAGCACGCTGGCCAGAAATTCCCCCTCCGGGTACCAGCGCTTGGAGTCCTGATTGATGCGGATGCCGGTGATGCCGTTCTCTTCACAAAAATCCCGCACGCGGTCGGCGGTGTTGCGCTCCACACGGTAGCGCAAAAGGCAGTCGTTGGAGGTGCGGTCACTGAATTTTTCCAGCAGCTTCGCATCGTCCAGCTCCAATATTTCCGCAAGGCCCTGCGCGGCAAGGCTGAGCTTTTCCTCCGGCATCTCGCGCGGGGAGGCCCGCAATGTCCAGCAGCTGCTGTTGGCGGCAAGCAGTACACCGTCGGCGCTGTAGATACGGCCCCGGTCGGCAGGCACCACAGTATCGCGCAATTGCTGGCCGAGGGCGCGGTTCGTATACCAGCCGCCCGCAAACAGCTGCAGATACGCCAGCCGCGCGGCCAGCCCCGCAAAGCAGACGCAGCACATCAACGCGGCCACCAGCCGTGCCCGGGCACGGAATGCCCGTTCCGGCAGGGTGCGCAAGGGGCGCGGCTCCGGTTTTGGCATGGCAGGCACCTCCTTCTCTGGGCAAGTGTATGCGCCGGTGCGCCGGGTCTATGACTAACCGGTACCGCCGCCGCGTACAATAAAGGAACGGAGGTGATACGGATGCACAAAGCTGCTGCCCATGCAAAGCGCGGCCTGCCGCTGCGGCATCTGCCGGCCATGGACCTGCCGTTTCTGGTGCTGGTGCTCACGCTGGTGGGCTTTGGCCTTGTAATGCTGGGCAGTGCCAGCAGTGCAGTGGCGCTGTACCGGCGGGGCGATGCCTTTGCCTACCTGCGGCCGCAGCTGCTGTATGCTGCGCTGGGCATCGGGGCCATGTGGGTGGCAAGCCGGGTGGACTACCATGTTTACCACAAGCTGGCATGGCCGCTGCTGGCGCTTTCAATGGTACTGCTGACGGCGGTGCTGTTCATGCCGGAGTACAACGGCTGCAAGCGCTGGCTGGTGCTGCCGGGCCTGGGCACACTGCAGCCCAGCGAGATCGCCAAATTTGCGGTGGTGCTGGTGTTTGCGCATATCATTGCGCTCAACCACGACCGCATGGGCAGCTTTGCGGTGGGGGTGCTGCCCTTTGCACTGGTGCTGGGAGCGGTGGCGGTGCTCATGCTGCTGGAACCGCACCTCTCCGGCACCGTGCTCATTTTGGGCATCGGCGCGGTGCTCATGTTCGTGGGCGGCACCGGCCTCAAGTGGTTCGTGCTGGCCGGGGCGGGCGGTGCAGCGGCCATTGGAGCTGCCATCATCATTATGCCGGACCTTGTGCCCTACGCGGCCAGCCGTCTCAGCTCATGGCTGGATCCCTTTGCCGACCCGCTGGGCGACGGCCACCAGACCATCCAGAGCCTGTATGCCATCGGCTCCGGGGGTGCGGCGGGCCTTGGCCTTGGCAGCAGCCGCCAGAAGCACCTGTTCGTGCCCGAACCGCAGAACGACTTCATCTTTTCCATCCTGTGCGAGGAGCTTGGCTTTGTGGGAGCCTGCGCGGTGATCCTGCTGTTTGCGCTGCTGCTGTGGCGGGGCATCACGCTGGCGGCGCATGCACCGGATCGGTTCGGTGCGCTGCTGGTAGTGGGCTTTGTGGTGCAGGTGGCCCTGCAGGCAGTGCTGAATATGGCGGTAGTCACCAACACCATCCCCAATACCGGTATCAGCCTGCCGTTTTTTTCCTCCGGCGGCACCAGTCTGATGATGCTGCTGGGCGAAATGGGCATCGTGCTGTCGGTGTCCCGCGGGGAGACATAAAACCGGGCGTTCCCTGCCATAAAACGACAGCATCCGCTGCCGGTGCATCCACAAATGACCGGACAAACAAATGGCACAACTGCAGACAAAATAAACAAAAAGCCTTCGCGCCGCATAGCATGAGGTATCTTTTGCGGAACGGGGGCTTTTTGCATGGGCGGAGATCTTATCATCACAGGCGGCATGCCGCTGAACGGCACAGTACACATCCCGGCAGCCAAAAACAGCGTGCTGCCGCTGCTGGCAGCGGCCCTTTTGTGCAATGGCACGGTGCGTTTTCTGCAGGTGCCGCATCTTGCGGATGTGGACACCAGCGTGGAGCTTTTGCAGGGTGCGGGCTGCACGGCCCGCTGGCAGGGCAGCGACATCACGGTGCAGGGCGTGCCTTCCACCTGCCGCCTTGCGCCGGAAGCCGCCGCACGGATGCGGGCATCCATTTTGTTCTGCGCACCGCTTCTGGCGCGGCTTGGCCGGGTGGAAACGGTGCTGCCCGGCGGGTGCCGCATTGGTGCAAGGCCGGTGGACCTGCACCTTTCCGGCCTTGCGCAGATGGGCGTGCACTGCCGGGAGGAGGGGGCAAGGCTGATCCTGACAGCGCCTGCCGGGCTGCACGGTGCGGACATCACACTTGGGTTTCCCAGCGTGGGTGCTACCGAGACACTGCTCCTGGCAGCAGCTGCGGCGCAGGGCGAGACGGTCCTGCGCGGGGCCGCGCGAGAACCGGAGATCAGCGATCTGGCAGCATTCCTGAACCGGTGCGGCGGCTGTGTGCAGGGCGCGGGCACCAGCACCATCCGGGTGCAGGGCAGACGAATGCTGTATAGCTGCAGCTTTGCGCCCATGGCCGACCGCATCGTGGCATCCACCCTTGCCTGTGCCTGCGCGGCGGCAGGAGGCCGGGTGGAACTGACCGGCTGCAGGCCGGAGACCTATGCACCGCTGCTGGAAATTCTGGCACAAATGGGCTGCAGGGTAGAAACAGGGCCGGAAAGTGCGGTCATTACCCGGCTGGGCGCGCTGCACGGCGCGGGCAGAGTGTTCACCGGGGTATACCCGGCACTGGCAACGGACGCAGCGCCGCTGCTTGCCGCTGCCATGCTTGCCGCCGACAGCGCCAGCAGCATCGAGGACGTGGTGTTTGAGCGGAGATTTGGCTGTGCAGAGGGTTTTGCGGCTTTTGGGGCCGCTGTGCAGGTGCAGGGACGCACACTGGACATCCGACCGGTGCGGCAGCTGCAGGGCGCATGTGCACGGGCTGCGGACCTGCGCGGAGGCGCGGCACTGGTGGTGGCCGCGCTGGCGGCAAGGGGACGGAGCCGCATTACCGAAACCGGTTATATCGACCGCGGATATGCCGGTTTTGCACAGATGCTGGCGGAACTTGGTGCCCAAATTGAGCGGGAAATGCCGCGGGAAAGCGCCAGCGAGAAAAAAACACCTTCAAAAAAGCAAAATTGACTTGCATTCAGGGCAAAAAGATGATACGATACAGTTATATAAGTGTAAGCAGATAATTTCTGTGCGCTATGCGCAGTTTTACGATAAAATCCGATGGAGGACAAAGTTATGGCACTCATGCTCGATGAAGAAATGGACGAAAATGTTACGACGATCAAGGTGATCGGCGTGGGCGGCGGCGGCGGCAACGCTGTCAACCGCATGGTCAGCGACGGCCTGCAGGGCGTCGAATTTATCGCAATGAACACCGATCAGCAGGCTCTGGCCAAGAACCACGCTGCCACCAAGGTGCAGCTGGGTTCCAAGCTGACCAAGGGCCGCGGTGCCGGTGCAGACCCCGAGATCGGCCAGCGCGCCGCTGAAGAGAGCAAGGACGAGATCGCAAATGCGCTCAAGGGTTCCCAGATGGTGTTTATCACTGCCGGCATGGGCGGCGGCACCGGCACCGGTGCAGCACCCGTTGTGGCCGAGGTCGCCCATGATCTGGGCATTCTGACCGTTGGCATCGTCACCAAGCCCTTCTCCTTTGAGGGCAAGCGCAAGATGGGTCTGGCAGAGCAGGGCATTGCAAACCTGCTCATGCATGTGGACAGTCTGATCGTCATTCCCAATGAGCGCCTGAAGATGATCAGTCAGGAAAAGATCACCCTGATGAATGCCTTCCAGGCAGCCGATAACGTGCTGCGTCAGGGCGTTGAGTCCATTTCCGCTCTGATCAATGTGCCCGCCTTCATCAACCTGGACTTTGCCGACGTGCGCTCCATCATGAAGGATGCCGGCTACGCACACATGGGCGTGGGCAGTGCCAAGGGCGCAGGCAAGGCCGAGAACGCCGCAAAGGCTGCTATTTCTTCTCCGCTGCTGGAGACCAGCATTGCCGGTGCACACGGCGTGATCATCAACATCACTTCCAGCCCGGATATCGGCCTGGAAGATGTGGAGACCGCAGCAGGTCTCATTACCCAGAGCGCACATCCCGATGCAAACATCATCTGGGGTACTGCATTCGACGAGAACCTCTCGGACGAGATGCGTGTGACTGTGGTTGCTACCGGTTTTGACAACAAGAGCGCAAGCGACCTGCGCAGCAGCATCAGCAATGCAATGGGCGGCGCACAGTCCACTCCGTCTGCTGTGTTCAGCAGCGAGACTGCAAGTCCGGCAGCTTCTGCCGCAGGCGGCGCTGCACCGGCACCCACTGCTGCAAAGCCCGTGGAAGAGGACAACAGCGATAATGGCTATTACGACCAGCTGATGGCCATGCTGAACAAGCGCAGATAAAAAGCTGGCCGTCATAAGCAGATCGGGCGTATCGGATGGATCGGAGGGACACCATGGCGCAGGGCAGGCAGCAGAACAATGGTTCGCGGCAGCGCTGTGCCCAGTCTGCCGCGGCAAAGGCTCCGGCAGAGCCGCCCAAGGCGGTGTGTGCCCAGCTGGAGCAGATGAACCGAAAGCTGGCAGCGGCCAGTGCGGAAATTTTGCGCTATCAGACCCGTCTGTTTGCCTGTGAACGGCAGATGGCCGCGCTGCGGCAGGAAAATGCCCAGCTGGAAGCGGCCTGCGAGCAGGCGCGGCAGGAGGCTGAGTGCGCGGACGCTCATGCAGAGCAGCTGCGTCAGGAGCTGGCCCGCCATGCCGAAGCTGTGCGGCCTGTGCCGGTTGCGGCACATACGTCCCCACAGCCGGAACCATCAGCAGCGCAGAGTCCGCGGCCGGAGCCGGAGGCCGAACAGTCTCCACAGCCCGGGCCGGAGACTCCGCAGCCTGCTCAGCCGGACTGGAAGCCCCAGACCAGATTGGAGCACCTCTCGGTGGAGTTGATGAACTGGTTCGACGATATGATGGGCGCATGACAGAAAGCTGGATGATCTGCAAAAAGCAGATATGAGTGAAATGAAAAGCTGCTGCAAAGCGCAAAGCTGTTGCAGCAGCTTTTTTGTGGTTCGGTAGGAAACGGAAGACCCTGCGGCCGGCAGTACAGGAGCGAGGAGCGGTTAAGATGGAACCAAAACAGAAAATACTGATCGTGGATGACTCGGAAATCAACCGCGCCATGCTCAAGGAGATTTTGGGTGAGGGCTACGAATATCTGGAAGCCGAGAACGGCCTGCGCGCGATCGAAATTCTGCGCAGACGCACCGATATCGCGCTGGTGCTGCTGGACCTGATCATGCCGGAAATGGACGGCTTTGATGTGCTGCGGGTGATGCAGTGCTATGCATGGCAGGAGGAAATCCCGGTCATTGTGATCAGCGCGGCAGAGGACACCCGAAGCGTCGAGCGCGCCTATGATATGGGCGTGGCTGATTACATCCGCCGCCCGTTCGAGCGGGTCATGGTGCTGCGCCGGGTGAAGAATGCGCTCATGCTTTACGCAAAGCAGAAGCGCCTTACCCGCCTTGTGACCGATCAGGTGTACGAAAAAGAGCACAACGGTGTGCTGATGATCAGCATTCTGAGCCATGTGGTGGAGTTCCGCAACAGCGAGAGCGGCCAGCATGTGCTGCACATCCGCACCCTGACCGACCTGCTCCTGCATCAGCTGGTGCAGAAGACTGACCGTTACCAGCTGGACGAGAGTGATATCTCGCTGATCAGCACAGCATCGGCGCTGCACGATATCGGCAAAATCATGATCCCGGAAGAGATCCTGAACAAGCCCGGCCGCCTGACCGAGGAAGAGTACGCCACCATCAAGACCCACACCACCGAGGGTGCCAGGATCCTGAAGGGGCTTGCCATTGGGCAGGACGAACCGCTGGTAAAGGTGGCACACGCTATCTGCCGCTGGCACCACGAGCGGTGGGACGGCGGCGGCTACCCGGACAGGCTCAAGGGCGACGAGATCCCCATTGCAGCACAGGTGGTGGCACTGGCCGATGTGTACGACGCACTGACCAGCGAGCGCTGCTATAAGCAGGCATACAGCCACGAAAAGGCCGTTGACATGATCCTGCACGGCGAGTGCGGCAGCTTCAATCCGCTGCTGATGGAGTGCCTGAAAGAATCCTCGGAGCTGCTGCGCACAGAGCTGCAGCGCTCGGAGTATGACCGCGGTTTCCGCCACGAGACCCGCCGCCTTTCGGAGGAGATCCTGCACCGCGAAGCTCTGCCCCGTGAGGATCGTGCCCAGCGCCTGCTGGATCTGGAACGGGAGCGCACCGCTTTTTATGCCGAGCAGCGCGGCGGTATTCAGTTCGATTACGATATCCTCAGCGGCAGCGTGACCGTGGTGAACCGCTACGAGGACCCGGTCAACCGAACCCAGAAGCTGGACTTTGATAAGGGCATGGGCCTGACATTCCTCTCCGGCAAGGACCGCCGCAAGCTGCTGGATGCCATTGCAGCCGCAACGCCGGAAGAGCCGGATGCCGCATTCCCGGTGCTGATTGCGGTGGATCAGGAATACCGGCTGCACCGGCTGGTGATGCACACCATGTGGAGCCGCGCCGGTGTGCGCCACTGCGTAAGCGTGGTGGGCCAGATCACAGATGACCATGCCCGCCTGCAGGAGCTGATGCTGGGCAATGTGAACAGCGACCAGCCGGAAGCACTGCTGGAATGCCTGAAGGGCTTTTTTGACATTGTGCGTCTGGTGGACCCGGAAAACACCAAGGTGCTGAGCTTGGGCAAGGATGGCCGGCTGACCGAGATGCCCGGCACCTGCCACATGGTGTGGAACAAATCGGGCCGGTGCGAAAACTGCATTTCCAGTAAGGCCCTTGCCCGCAAGGAATCCCTGAACAAGATCGAGTTCAAGGACGAGCAGGCTTATTTTGTCATGGCAAAGTATGTGGAAGTGGGCGGACGCGGCTGCGTGCTGGAAATGGTGTCCAAGCTTTCGGACGGACGCTGGCTGGATATGGGCGGCCGCCGGATGCTGCTGGACCGCGGCTCCAACTTTGACCGCAGCGCCTTTGTGGATTCGTTGACCGGAGCATACTCCCGCCAGTACTTCGAGTGCTTCCTTGCGGAGAGCGAACAGGTGGAAGGCGTAGTGATGATCGACGTGGATCACTTCAAGGAGGTCAACGACCGGTTCGGCCATCTGGTGGGCGATAAGGCCCTGCAGAGCGTGGCACAGTCCATCCTGAGCAACCTGCGCCAGACCGATGTGCTGGTGCGCTATGGCGGCGATGAATTCCTGCTGCTGGTGCCGCACATCCGGCCCGGAGAACATGTGATACAGCGCGTGCGGGAGGCTGCGGCTAGTGCCAGAGTGGAAGGCTACCCGGAGCTGGAGCTTTCGGCCAGTGTTGGCGGTGTGTGCGATGTGCATCCGCTCACCGAGGCCATCCGTCAGGCAGATGAAAAAATGTACCAGAACAAGGCCGAGCGCAAAAATTAAACAAAACAAAGCCCGGACAGGCTGCAGTATCGCACTGCTGTGCCTGTCCGGGTATTTTTGTTTTTTCAGCGCACAGCGCTGGTGCGGTGCTCCATCAGATAGGTGGCCTCAAGGTCTGCGATGTGCAGCTTGACGGCAAGGGGATACTTGTCGTAGGCTTCCGAGATGGCAAAGCAGCCGCCCCGGGCCGCATCGTCAAAGCCGCCCATGTGCCAGCGGATGGCAACGGCTTCCTCGATGTGCAGCTTCATGAACCGCTCAATGAGGAACACGCTCTTTTCGCCGTGGCCGTAGGGGAACAGATCCTCCACGCTGTAGCTGGGCACCTTTTCCCACTGGCCGGTGGCTTCGTTTTTCACGTTGCGGGTGCCGGGCTTGTAGTAGTTGGCCTTGCACAGATCGTGCAGCAGTGCACAGATGGCAAAGGTCTCCTCGCTGTCGCCCTCGGTAAAAAAGGTATCGTGCAGCGCATGGTAGACGTTCAGGCTGTGCATACAAAGCCCGCCCTCACACGCACCGTGGAACCGGGTGGAGGCCGGTGCCGTGAAGAAGTCGGTCTTGTGGTCCAGCCAGTCCAGCAGCTTTTCGCTGCCGGGGCGGGTGACGTGCTGCTGCCAGATCTGCAAAAACTCTTCGCGGTCGCCCATGCTTACAGCTCCAGATCGTCCAGAAGGCCCTTGAGGATGGCCATTTCGTCGTGGCTCAGGGAAATGCCCTTGCCCATGCGGGTGCCGTCCGGGGACCAGTCGCGGATGTCGTACTTGGGTTCGCCGTCGTTCCAGCTGATGAGGTTCAGCTGACGCTCCCAGCCGCGGGGGCGCTCCGAGAGCACTGCAATGCGCTGAACAACTTCATATTTGATCTCTGCCATGATGCAAAACCTGCCTTTATCTTTGTTTGCTACCATAATAAGGGAAGCGGACGCAGATTTCAACAGGTAGAGCAAAAATAATTTGAAAAATTTTTGTTAGCCGTAAGGTGCATCCTCACGCCAGTCCACAAGGCTCAGCACCTGAGAAGTATCCTCGTCCGGGGCCGGATGGCAGGAATGGGTGTGCTGGTCTGTGCTGAACAGTCCGGGTGCATAGTGGGCCATCACGCTGGTCTGCACATCCCCAGCCAAAAATTCCCGGGCGTTCTTCTGGTAACAGGCGGCCGGGGTGCCGTTGGTCATGGGCACACCCTGCGGGGCGCTGTTTGTGTCCGGGTGCGGGGTCTGGCCCGGCGTTTCAATGTGCGGCGGCACCTGTGTGCCGGGGGCAGCGGGGTCGCCTGGCAGCAGGATATCCGGCTCCCTGCCTAGCGGCGGGCTGCAGCGGGTGCAGCTGTTTTCCGGTGCGGCGGCAATGCCGGGCTGGTGTTCCAGCTCGTGGCGGATAAAGGGCGTCAAGCTCATTGGAAAATCACCTCCGCCCATAGGATGCCCCGAAAAGACGCAACTTATAAAGGGGCCTTGGCACCGGACACTCTGTCCCGCCTGCGCTTGCCAGACCACCAGCGTGGTGCAGCCCTCGCACTTCCCGTCAAGTTTCGTTGTCGATTTTAATTGCAGCCTGCACTTCAGACATGGCATCGCGCATCTTGCCGGAGTGTCCTGTGTCGAGGCCTGCGGTGTTTCACACGATCAATTCTACGGTAGAACCGCCGGTGCGGGCTTTGCGCACCACCACCTGTCGGTCGATGCGGTCTTTCAGAGCGCCTACGTGGGAGATGATGCCCACCAGCCGGTCGCCCTCGGTCAGCCCTGCAAGTACGCGCATGGCCTGTTCCAGCGATTCGTCATCCAGACTGCCGAAGCCCTCGTCGAGGAAGAGCGTGTCCAGACGGATGCCGCCTGCCGCGCTCTGTACTTCGTCCGAAAGGCCCAGTGCCAGCGCCAGCGATGCCTTGAAGCTTTCGCCGCCGGAAAGGGTCTTGACGCTGCGGCGGGTGCCGTTGTAGTGGTCGATGATGCCAAGGTCCAGCCCGGACTGGCTGCGCTGGTTCTCGGCACCGATGCGCTCCAGCTCGTACTGCCCGGCGGTCATCTGCATCAGGCGGGTGTTGGCGTGGCGCAGGATGCGGTCCAGATAGTTCATCTGGATGTAGGCTTCCAATTTGATCTTCTGTTTGCTGGTCAAGGTGCCGCCCGCTGTGGCGGCAAGGGCACTCACCCACTGCCAGCGCTGTTCAAGCTGAGTGCGCGCTTCGGCAGCGGTGCGGTATTTTTCAGCGGCTGCACGGTTGGGCAGCCGCTGTGCGGCCAGCTGCTGGGCCTGCTCCCGCAGGGCAGTGCGGGCGGCGGCAAGGCGGGCCTGTTCTGCCTGTAAAAATTCCAGCGGCTGGGCAGGCCCGGCGGTTTCGGCAGTGGCTTGCTGGGTCTGCAGGGCATCCACAGCGGCTTTGGCAGCGGCATAGGCCTGCTCTGCCTGTTTGAGGGAATGCTGAGCCTGCTCCATGCCGGTGCGCAGGGCGGTGCGGCTGGCTTCCAATGCATCCAACGCGGCCTGTGCCTCGGCCCGCTGCGGGTAGGGCAGGGCTGCACGAGCGGCAGCGGCCTGCTGTTCCAGCGCATCGGCGCTGGCATTCTGCGCGGCGGCGGTGCTGTCAGCTTCAGCGGCGGCCTGTTCCAGTGCCGGGCGCTGGCGGCTTTTTGCCTGACGGTCGGCCTCCAATGCGGTGCGGCGGGCGCAGTCTGCTTCGGCCTGCCGAAGCGCGGCGACACACTCGGCCTGTGCTGCGTGCAGGGCACAGGCTTCTTCCGTCAGGACAGCGTTCATCCCCTTGAAGGTCAGCTGTACCGTCCCATCCGGGGAGGTGAAGCGCTCTGGCAATAGGCTCTCAGCATCCCGGCGCAGGGAGCGGCGGGCTTCGTCGGCTGCGGCAATGGCGCTCTGTGCGGCAGTGCTGGCAGTCTGGGCCAGTGCATCGGCCTTTTCGGCTTCCTGCTTGGCGGCATCCACCTGCGCCTGCGTGGGGGCTGTGTGGGGCAGTTGGGCCTTTGCCGGGTGGTGGACGCTGCCGCACACGGGGCAGGGCGCACCCTCGGCCAGCGCCTGCGCCAGCAGTCCGGCCTGTGCGTCCAGAAAGGCTTTGTCCAGCGCATCCCGCCGGGCATGGGCCTGCTCCTTGGCTTCGGCGGCAGTGCGGTAGGCATCCTGCGCACGGTGGGCCTTTTGTGCCTGCTGCTGGCAGGCGGCAAGCCGCTGGTTCAGGGTGGTAAGGGCGGTGCTGCGCTGGGCCAGCTCCTTTTCCCGGTTCTGCAAGGCCAGCAGCCGGGTGGGAGCATCTTCCAGCGCGGTCAGCTCCTTTTCAGCAGCGGCCAGCGCTGTGTCCAGTGCGGCCAGCTGGGTGCGTTTCGCTTTGGCCTTGGCAGCGGCCAGCTGGGCAGCATCCCGCGCGGCCTGCTGCTGATGGCACAGGGCATCCAGCTCATCGTAGGCGGCAAGGGCCGTCTGTGCCTGCGTCACCTGTCCGGCAAGAACATCCAGCTGGGCGGCATCGCCTGCGTGGCGGGCGCTCTCGGCACGGGCAGCTTCCAGCACAGGCAGGGCAGCGGTAAGCTCTGCCTGCTTTGCGGCCAGCTGTGCGGCCAGCTGTCGGGCCTGCTGGGCGGCACCCAGCTGACGTTGTACTTCGTCCAGCTTGGCTTCGGTGTCCTTGAGGGCAGCAGCAACGGTCTCCTGCGCGGTCTGCTGGCGGGCCAGCAGACCTTCCAGCAGGGCAAGGGCCGTCTCCGGCTCGGTCTGGGCGTTCAGTGCGGCAAGGGCATCGGCATCCGGGTCGTCGGGAGAAAACCGGATGCCGGAGAGCAGACTGTCCAGCTTTGCATTCTGGGTGGTGCGCTGCTGGCTGAGGGCGGCGCTTTCGGCCTGCAGGCGCTCCTGCAGCCGGGCATAGCGCTGGGTGCGGAACAGCTTGCGGAAAATGCGGCTGCGCTCCTCGGTGGAAGCGTTGAGCAGCTTTGTGAACTGACCCTGCGCGATCATGGCGATCTGGCAGAACTGGCTGTAGTCCAGCCCGATGATCTCCTGCACGGCGGCAGTCACATCCTTGGCTTTGGTCACCGGCGGACGGCCATCGGAATAGGTGAGGGTGGCATCCGCTTTCTCGGTGGTCATGCCCTCGCCGCGGTTTTTGGGGCGCTGGTACTCCGGGTTGCGGCGCACGGTATAGCGCTGGCCGTTCACCTCAAATTCCAGCTCCACAAAGGTGGGCGTTTTAGGGCCGGCATACTTGCAGCGCAGCATGGCACCCTCGCGCACGCCGCCGCTGGAATGATCGTACAGGGCGTATGTAATGGCATCGAACAGGGTAGTCTTGCCTGCGCCGGTATCGCCGGTGACAAGGTATAAGCCGCTCCTGCCCAGCTTTGCCAGTTCCAGAACCGTCTCGGCGGCATAGGGGCCAAAGGCCGAAAGAGTAAGCTTCAGCGGTCTCATGCGTCCTCGCCCTCCTTCCAAATCTCCTCAATGAGTTGCTGGCAGAATGCCGCCTGCTCCGCCGTCAGCGGCTGATTGTTCTGCAGCTGGTAGAACGCCGAGAAGTGCTCCAGCGGGGTGATGCTCTCGGCGCGCTCCGGTGCGGTGATCTCCTGATCTTCCCGGGTGCGGAGGTTATCGTAGTCCAACCGCATCAGGTTGGGGTAGATCACCCGCAGGCGGGCCAGCGCGTCCGGCACGTCCTGCTCATCGGTCAGGGTGATGTGCAGGTAGTCGTCCACCGCAGTGCCGTCGTAATTGCGGCGGTCGGTCAGCTCCATGTAGCTGCCGCGCACTTCCCGCAGGTCGTGCTTCGGGGTAAGCGGCGCGGTGGTGATGGAAACTTCGCCCTTGAGACCGAACTCCACAAAAGTGGCGCTTTTGTGCTGGTCTGCTTCCGAAAAGGAGTATTTCAGCGGGGTGCCGCAATAGCGCACGGCATCGCGGCCCACCTTCTGGGGGCTGTGCAGGTGGCCCAGCGCCACGTAGTCAAAGGCATCGAACAGGCTGGCATCCACGCTGTCCACACCGCCCACCGAGACTTCCTCGCTCTCGCAGCAGGCAGCACCGGCCACGAACTGATGGGCCACCAGCACGCTGCGGTGGGCCGGGTCCGGCGGGCAGTGGCGCAGCACGCAGGCAAGGGCATCGTTGTAGCTTTCCACAGGCTCGTCCGGCCAGACATGCCGCACCATAGCGGGCTTGAGGAAGGGCAGAAGGTACACGTCCAGCGTGCCGTACTCGTCGGTGAGGGGGATGGGCACCGGCGCACCGGAGAACACCGGGCTGACGTACACCCGGCTGCTTTGCAGCAGGGCAGAGCCGAAAGCAATGCGGTCGGCGGAGTCGTGGTTGCCGCTGATGGCGAACACTGGCAGCCTGCGTTCGGCCAGCTGGGTCAAAAACCAGTCTAGCAGGCGCACGGCTTCGGCAGGGGGAACGGGCTTATCGTAGAGGTCGCCCGCCAGCAGCACACCGTCCACGGGTGTGCTGTCCAGCAGGGAGAGGATCTGTTCCAGAATGTACCGCTGGTCGTCCAGCATGGAGAACTCGCACACCCGCTTGCCCAGATGCAGGTCGGAAAGATGCAGAAAACGCAAACGGAAACACCGCCTTTTCAGAGTTTTCTTTATTATACAGCAGGGCGGGGGTGGGGGCAAGGAAAACTCCCCCAGTCATCGCTGCGCGATGCCAGCCCCCTCGGGGATGGGGCCTTTGGCAGTGCGGAAAAGCTTCCGGTTTTGCCAGAGGCTCCCTCTTTGAGGGAGCTGGCACGGCGCAAGCCGTGACGGAAGGAGTTTGCTTCCCTTAAATCAGAACATCTTCTCCCATGTTCCTTCGCCGACCACGCCGTCGGCGGTAAGGCCGTTGCGGCGCTGGAACCGCTGCACAGCCGCTGCCGTTGCCGCGCCGAACCTGCCGTCGGCGGTCAGCCGCTCACCCAGAGAGTTGAGCTTCTGCTGCACCAGACGCACCGTGCCGCCGGAAGAGCCGCTGCGCAGGGCAATGCCGGGGTAGGGCACATGCAGGCCGTGCTTGGCCGTGTAGCGGGTGTAGAGCACGTTCCATGTGTTCGCGCCCACCTTGCCGTCCACATTCATCTTGTTTTTCAGCTGGAATTCCTTCACGGCGTTCTCGGTGGAAATGCCGAATTTTCCATCGGCCTTCAGCTCGCTGTACCATGTGCAGGCGTCGCGCACACCGTTGAGCCAGGTCTGCACAAGAGCTACGTCCGGCCCGGAGGAGCCGCGCTGGAGCAGGGAATAATAAGCAGGAATCGCCATAGTGGATAACACACTCCTTTCGCCCTATGCTATGCGGCGAAAGCGCCGGGCGTTACCCCACAAGCACCACATCCTCCCGGCGGGCGGTGCGCTGCTGCACCCACTCCACCACTTTGAAGCGCAGGATGTACTCCCCGCACACAAGGTCGTTTTCGGCAGGCTGGGCATAGCTGCCGCAGGCAGAGCGGCACAGGCCCGGGTAGAGCACGCACCACCAGTTGCGGCCTTTTCCGGCACCGAGATCGATGCGCAACGCGTCGTACCGCCCGGCGGGCAGGATGCCCGAAGCGTAGCGCCGGGTGGCAAAGTACATGTTCACCAGCTGCACCCGCACCGGCGTGCGGATACCCAGCTGTGCCAGCGCGTGCCGGGCTGTGAGCTGCAGCTCAAATAGATGCTGTGCCGCCCAGGCGATCGCTTCCGGTTTGCTCTGTGCCGGGCAGGCGGTGTCCAGATAGGCAAGCACGGCATCCCGCACATGGAGCTTTGCGCTCTGGCTGGCAATGGAATCGCTCTCAGCCCGGATGTGCAGGCGCAGGGTGTCGGCGCACACCAGCGCTCCGGTGTCCAGCTGGGTGCGGCCCCATGCAAATGTCTGCCATGCACCACACAGGGCAAGGGCGAGAAACAGGCCAAGGCAGAGCAGAGCCATCTGAGAACGTGTAAGCATTCTGGATAACATAAAAACAGACCCTTCTTCTGGAAATGTTATCCAGAGGATGGGCCTGTTGGAGTGGATTTATTCTCTTAGTTCTTCAGCGACTGCATGGGAGCAGGCAGGCGGCCGCCGCGGTTGATGAACACGGACGGGTCGTGCTGGTTCACGGCCATGATGGGGCCATAGCCCAGCAGACCGCCAAAGTCCAGCACCTCGCCAGCCTTGCGGCCAATGGCAGGGATCACGCGCACGGCGGTGGTCTTGCTGTTCACCATGCCAATGGCAGCTTCGTCAGCGATCAGGGCGCTGATGACAGCCGGGGTGGTGTCGCCCGGGATGATGACCATATCGATGCCCACCGAGCAGACGGCGGTCATGGCTTCCAGCTTTTCAATGGTCAGGCATCCGGTCTCGGCGGCGTGGATCATGCCGGCATCCTCGCTGACCGGGATGAAGGCACCGGACAGACCGCCTACATGGTTGGAGGCCATCACGCCGCCCTTTTTCACGGCATCGTTCAGCAGGGCGAGGCAGGCGGTGGTGCCGCAGCAGCCGCAAGTCTCAAGGCCCATCTCTTCCAGAATGTTGGCCACACTGTCGCCGATGGCGGGGGTAGGTGCCAGCGACAGGTCGATGATGCCGGCGGGCACACCCAGTGCCTGAGAAGCCAGATTGGCCACCAGCTGGCCCACGCGGGTGATCTTGAAGGCGGTGCGCTTGACCAGCTCTGCCACCTCGTCGATGGGGGCATCCTTGGGCAGGCGGGCCAGTGCAGCGCGCACAGCGCCGGGACCGGAAACGCCCACGTGGATCTCACAGTCCGGCTCGCCGGGGCCGTGGAATGCACCGGCCATGAAGGGGTTGTCCTCCGGTGCGTTGCAGAACACCACCAGCTTTGCGGCACCGATGCACTGACGATCAGCCGTCAGCTCACTGGCCTTCTTGACGGCCTCGCCCATGAGCTTGACAGCATCCATATTCAGTCCTGCCTTGGTGGCACCGATGTTCACCGAGCTGCACACGATGTCGGTCTCGGCCAGTGCGCGGGGAATGGACTCGATCAAGCGGCGGTCACCAGCAGAAAAGCCCTTGTGCACCAGAGCACTGTAGCCGCCCACAAAGTTTACACCCACCTTTTTACCGGCGGCATCCAGAGTTTTTGCAAACTCCACAGGGTCGGCATCCGGGCAGGCACCCAGCAGCATGGCGATGGGGGTGACACTGATGCGTTTGTTGATGATGGGAATACCGTACTCGGCACTGATATGCTCCACCGTGGACACAAGGTTTGCGGCCTTGGTGGTGATCTTGTTATAGATGTTCTCGCACGCCTTCTTCGGGTCCGGGTCGATGCAGTCCAGCAGGCTGATGCCCATGGTGACGGTGCGCACGTCCAGATTGTCCTGAGTGAACATCTCGATGGTCTCGAGGATGTCACCGGTATTAAACATACTCATTGCAGTGTACTCCCTCCATCAGATGGTGTGCATGGCGTCAAAGACTTCCTGACGGGTAACATTGATCTGCATGCCCATCTCGGCAGCCAGTGCGTCGGTGCGCTTGTGCAGCTCTTCGTGGCTCACATTGCAGTTGCTGATATCCACCAGCATGATCATGGCGAACATGCCCTGCAGGATGCTCTGGGTCACGTCCTCGATATTGATGTTCAGTTCGGTGCACAGACCGGCGACCTTGGCAACAACGCCCACGGTATCGTGACCAATGACGGTAATGAATGCTTTCATCGTTTCCACCCTCGTTTTCCTTTTGATGAACGGTGCCGCAAGCGTTCCGGCACACTCTTACTCTTCCAGTATAGCAGATTTGGCAAAATTTGAACACACTTTTTGTAAAAAAGAACAGACACGAGGGGAAAAAGACATTCTATCCCAAAAATTGGGTGCAATCTTTTACAGCTTGTGCTATACTTATAGATAATTTATTTCCCGATTATGGGCTGAGAAGGAGCAAAATACTATGGAACAGCTTTTGAAGATCCTGGAAGACAATGCGCGGCTGCCCATTGAGGACATCGCCACGATGCTGAATAAATCCCCCGCCGAGGTGGCAGCAATGATCGATCTGGCCCGGGCGCAGGGCATCATCAAGGGCTACAAGACCCTTGTGGACTGGGAAAAGGCCGGTGTGAACCGTGTGGAGGCCGTCATCGAGCTGAACGTCAGCCCCAAGAAGAGCCGCGGCTTTGACGAGATCGCAGCCACCATTGCCGCCTTTGACGAGGTGGAGAGCGTGCTGCTGATGAGCGGCGGCTACGACCTGCAGCTGGTGATCAAGGGCCAGACCTTCCAGGAGATCGCCCTGTTCGTGGCAAAGCGCCTGTCCCCGCTGGACGATGTGCTGTCCACCGCCACCCACTTTGTGCTGCGCACCTATAAAAAGGAGGGCCGCCTGTATCAGGACGAAGAAATCGATGAAAGAGAGTGCACGGTGCTGTGATGGACTACGATAAGCTGATCGCGCCTGCCGCTGAGGCCATGCGCCCCTCCGGCATCCGCAAATTTTTCGATCTGGCTGCCGAAATGCCCGAGTGCATCAGTCTGGGCGTGGGCGAGCCGGACTTTAAAACGCCATGGGCCGTGCGCGAAGCCGGCATTGAGAGTCTGGAGCATGGCCGCACCCGCTACACCTCCAACGCAGGCCTGAAGGAGCTGCGCGCCGAGGTGGCAAAGTATCTGGAGCGCCGCATGGGCCTGCACTACGACCCGCTGCACGAGGTGCTCATCACGGTGGGCGGCAGCGAAGCCATTGATATGTGCATCCGCACGCTGGTGCAGCCCGGGGACGAGGTCATCATCCCGGAGCCATGCTTTGTGTGCTACGAGCCCATCACCACCCTGTCCGGCGGTGTGCCGGTGCATGTGGCCTGCCGTCAGGAGGACGAGTTCCGCCTGCGTGCCGATGCGCTGAAAGCAGCCATCACCCCCAAGACAAAGCTGCTCATCATGCCGTTTCCCAACAACCCCACCGGTGCGGTGATGGAGCGCGAGGATCTGGAAGCTGTAGCTGAGGTGCTGCGCGGCACCAACATCATGGTGCTCTCCGATGAAATTTATGCAGAGCTGAACTATGGCCTGCGGCCTCATGTTTCCATTGCCACCCTGCCCGGCATGGCCGAACGCACCATCGTGGTGAACGGCTTCTCCAAGACTTACGCCATGACCGGCTGGCGTTTGGGCTATGCCTGCGGCCCGGCACCCATCATCCGGATCATGACCAAGATCCACCAGAGTGCTATCATGAGTGCCCCCACCACCAGCCAGTACGCCGCCATCACTGCCCTGAAGGAGTGCGACGGCGAGATCGACCGCATGCGCGACGAGTACAATATGCGCCGCCGCCTTGTGGTGAAGTCCTTTAACGATATGGGACTGACCTGCTTTGAGCCGCGCGGTGCGTTCTACGCCTTCCCCTGCATCAAGAGCACGGGCATGAGCAGTCAGGATTTCTGCACGAAGCTGCTGGAACAGAAGCATGTGGCCATCATCCCCGGCGACGCCTTTGGCGCTTCCGGCGAAGGCTACGCCCGCATTTCCTACGCCTACAGCGTGGAGCATCTGAAGGAAGCGCTCCGGCGCATCCGGGAATTCCTGCAGGAAAACGGCATTTATCACGGAATCTGAGGAGGAACAAATGGCAAGGTTCAACTGCGTGACCGTTCTGGCCCCCGCAAAGCTCAATTTGGCGCTGGATGTGGTGGGCCTTCTGCCGGGCGGCTACCATGATCTGGACATGACCATGCAGGCTATCACCCTCTACGAGCGGGTGGTGCTGCGCCGCAGTCCCTACCTGGACCTGCGGCTGCCGGGCAGTCTGGTGGTCCCCAACAACAAAAACACTGCCATCAAGGCAGCGCTGGCCTTTTTTGACTACACCGGCCTTCTGGCGGGGGTGGACATCACCATCTATAAGAATACCCCGGTGCGGGCAGGTATGGCAGGCGGCAGCGCCGATGCCGCCGCTGTGCTGGTGGGCATGAACGAGCTGTACGGTGCGCACCTTTCCATGAGTGAGCTGTGTGCACTGGGCGCAAAGATCGGTGCGGACGTGCCCTTTGCCCTGATGGGCGGCACCTGCCGGGTGCAGGGTGTGGGCGATTTTCTCAAGGCGCTGCCGCCGGTGCCGGAGTGCTGGTTCACGGTGGTGATGCCGGACTACGGCGTTTCCACCCCGGAAGCCTTTGCAGCTTACGATAAGGTGGGCAGCAGCATCCACCCGGACTGCGGAGCGCAGGAAGCCGCTATCCGTGCCGGAGATCTGGATGCCCTTTGTGCCGCCGCCGGCAATGCGCTGGAAGAGTGCAGCGGAGCAAAGGATACCGGGGCCATCAAGGCCCTGCTGCGGGAGCATGGCGCTGTCACCGCCCTGATGACCGGCAGCGGTGCGGCGGTGTTCGGCGTATTCCGGGACGAAGGGGCCGCACGGGCTGCTGCACAGGCCGCAAAGCGGCGCTGGAAGCAGGTGTGCGTGGCGCAGCCTGACCGCGGCGGCGCACGGGTGAGCCGATAAAAATGCATAGACCTCCTTCCCACGGGGCATACTGCCCGCAAGGGAAGGAGGTCTTTTTTGTGCAGACCTTTTATAAAATCTGCCTGATCCTGTTGATCGTGGGCGGCATCAACTGGGGCCTTGTGGGGCTGTTCCAATTCGATTTTGTGGGCTGGCTGCTGGGCGGCAGCGCGTCCATCTGGTCGCGCATCGTGTTCACGCTGGTGGGCATCGCAGCCCTGTGCGGCATCCCGGGGCTGTTTTCGGACGATAGTTCCTCTGAAAGCTGAAAAATCATGCAAAAACAAAAGCACTTGCAAAACCAATTGCAGGTGCTTTTGCTTGTTGACTCAATGACTGCTTCCGTCAAGATCGTCCCAGCCTACCAGATCCGGCAGGGTGAGCGTCTCGTCGGAGCAGTGGGGGTGTGCACGCCGCTGGTCCTCGGCCATGGTGCGCACCACCTCGCGGGTGATCTCGCGGATGGCGGCGCAGTCCTCCGGCAGGTCGGTCTGGCTGCGGCCGGAGTGGGTAAACAGGATCTTACCCATGTGGCCCACCACCAGCGTCAGCGGCAGCTGCTGCGGAGCATTGCTGTTGTAGCGGTAGCCCTGCTCTTTGGCCGCTTTGTAGATGCGCTGGGCCGCAAAGCTCCAGCTCAGGATGCCGCGGGCCTGTTCTACGCCAAGGTAGCCGTACAGCACCCCCGGCGCGTCGCAGATGAGGGTGAAGGGAAACTCGGCCCCCTGCGTGGCCTTTGCCACCATGCGGGGCGAGGAACGCACCACGCAGGCCAGCCGCACGCCGCGCAGTCTGGGCAGGGTCTGCAGGTAGCGGGTCAGGTATTCCCGGGTGACAGGGTGGTCAAAGGCAGGCAGGAAGATCATGACAAGAGGGTGCTCCCCTTCGCACAGCTTGTAAAAATCATTGCCCGGTGTGGTGGGGGTATCAAAGGTGAAACGGGGGATGGAGGTGCCAACCAGATGTTCTGACTTCATGCCGCAATGCACATCCTTTCCATATTCAGGGAAATAAAAAAATCCACACACTGTCTCTGTTTTTGCAGAGGACAGCGGTGGATGGATTGCTATAAAAAGATCCCGCCCGGTCGTCTGCGGTCAATCAAACCTACCCTTACGGACAGGTGGGTACCCTGTCGCCGGATTCGCGCTTCCTCATCGAACCTCCATGGTCGACCCATGGCGGGGAGGTCTGCAATCCGCCGGAGAACTCCGGGCTCCCGTTGAATGATTAGTAGGATCATATAAACCGCAACAAATCGAGCCGGGCAGGAAGTTTTGCCGGGTAATTTGTCTGGAATTATTCTTCGATGTCGTACTCGTCGCTCAGGCGCTCTTCAAACAGCTTGCCCAGCTCCAGCAGCAGCTCGTCGTCGTCCACGACATCCAGATACTCGCCTTCATCATCCTCGCCAACGCTCAGAATGACCAGCTGAGCATTCTCAGCTTCCTCTTCGGTCTCGGCGTATTCCACAGCAGCCAGATAATGCACACCCTTGTAGTCCAGCGCATCGATCACCTCAAATGTGATCTCGTTGCCGTCCTCATCCTCCAGGGTCATCAGGTCGGGCTGATCTTCTTCGGTGTTAGGGTTCTTGATTTCGTCAGACATAGATATTGTCTCCTGTATCGTGTCATAAAACGGGCTGTTTGTGTGCCGCCCGCTTGGCCTGCATATAGTGTAGCGTTTTTTTGCCTGCTCGTCAAGATGCTTTTTCGCACAGAAATTGTGCAGCAAATTTTCACGCATTTGCTCTCGCACTCTGCAGCAGAATATGATATACTATCCTCTGAATCTTCTGTGCACGGTGTGCCGTGCAGGTTACTATAGAGTATGGAGCGTGGGCGGAAATGATGCATAAAAAAAGATGGGCGGCGTTTGTGCTGGCAGCGGCGCTGGTGCTGACGGGCTGCAGTGCCGGGAGCTTTCTGCACTTTGGCAAAGGCAGCGGCGGCAGTACAGTCCAGAAGATCGACCGCCCGGCAGTGGGATCGGCAGAGCTGCAGTTTGCCCACCCTGCGGCGGGGGACACCATTGCGGTGTTCGATACCTCGGCAGGCGTGTTCAAGGCGGTGCTTTTCCCGGACAAGGCCCCGCAGGCCTATGATAACTTTGCGGGCCTTGTGCAGGCAGGCTACTACAACGGCCTGACCTTCTCCCGCGTGGAGAGCGGCTTTGTGGTGGAAGCCGGGCAGGGGGCCGACGGCAGGGGCAGCACCATCTGGAACGGCAGCCGCTACCCGGCTGAGACCACCGACAGCCTGCACCACTACTCTGGCGCGCTGTGTATGGGCACCGATGCTTCCGGCGAGTGCGCCAGCGTTTTTTACGTGATGCAGACGCTGCCGGGAGACCAGTCGGTGACGCAGGAGCTTGTGGACCAGATGAACAGCGCGGGTTATCGCGCGGAGGTGGTTTCGGCCTATCAGACCGCCGGCGGCGCGCCTTATCTTGACTACACCGATACCGTGCTGGGGCAGGTGTACGAGGGCATGGACGTGGTGGATGCCATCGGCCAGACCGCCGTGGACGAAAACCAGAAGCCCCGTGAGGACATCACCATCAACAGCGTGAGTATCGAGGCCTATCAGTGAATCAAAAGGCACCCGCAGCGTTCAAAACTGCGGGTGCTTTTTTATAACTCCTTCAGTCGCCTGCGGTGACAGCTCCCTCAAAGAGGGAGCCTTTGGCAGTGCGGCAAAGTTTTCCTTTTCGCCAGAGCCTCCCTCCTTGAGGGAGGTGGCATCGCGCCAGCGATGACGGAAGGAGTTGAATCAGATTTCCCCCGGGTGCTCCTTCCGCCATGCAAGATAATCGTCCAGAATGACGGTGGCGCTGACTGAATCCAGGATCTCCTTGCGCTTTGTGCCAAAGGTGCCGCTTTCGTCCAGAATGTCGGCGGCGGCGCAGGTGGTCTGGCGCTCGTCCCACATGCGTACCGGCAGGCCGCTCCAGATCTCGACCGTCTTTGCCAGCTTGCGGCTCTTGATGGCGCGTTCGCCCTCGGTACCATCCATGTTCAGCGGCAGGCCGATCACGATCAGCTCGGCTCCGATCTCCTTGGCCACTTCGCACACCCGTGCCGCCACCTTGTTGCGGGCTTTCAGGGTGATCTGCGGGGTGATGGCCGTTGTAAGGAACTCGGTGCGGTCACAGGTGGCAAGGCCGGTGCGGCTGTCGCCGTAATCAACAGCTAAAATTTTCATACAGGCTTCCTCTCTTGTGTGGAAAAGTTTGTCGGTCCAAGTGTACCACAGCTGCAGGCTAAAAGGTAGAGAATCACACTTTTTTTGAGAGGATTTTCGTGTTACAATAAACACAGATCGATTTTTTAGGAGGAAGTGCCTCATGCTCAAACTGGTTTTAGGCGGCTCCGGCAGCGGCAAGACCACTCTGCTCTATTCCCGCATCAAGGCCCGGGCCGAACAGGGCCGGCGCAGCATCCTTCTGGTGCCGGAACAGTTCACTTCCAGCACGGAGGGCCGCATCTACCGGGAGCTGGGCGATGCTCTTTCCGGCATGGTGGAAAGCTTTTCCTTTACCAGTCTGGCCGAGCGCATCCTCTCTGCCGAGGGCGGCGCGGCGGTGCAGACCCTTTCGGACGCGGGCCGCGCCGTGCTGGTGCGCCGCGCGCTGGAAGAGCTGCAGGATCATGTGCATTACTACTACCGCCACCGCCGCAGTGCGGCCTTCTGCCAGATGGCGGCCCAGACCATCGACGAGCTGAAAAGTGCCGGCCTTTCCGGCGCACAGCTGGCAGAGCTTGCGCCGGACTGCGGGCCGGAAAGCGGCAAGCTGAGCGAGCTGGCACTGATCTTTCAGGGGTACGAAACGCTGCTGGCGGGCACCGGCATGGACCCCGCCGACCGGCTGGAGCTGGCGGCTGACCGGCTGGAAGCCGCTCTTGCCCGGGGCGAACTGCCGGACTTTCTGCGGGAGCGGGAAGTGTTCATTGACGAGTTCGATACCTTCAACGCACCCAAAAAGCGGCTGATGGGCGCGATGCTGGCGGCGCTGCCCACCGTCACGGTGGCCCTGTGCGACGACGGTGCGCCCATGGTGCCGGGGGATATGGGGCTTTTCTCCGGCGCAAAGCAGGTGGCCGCACAGCTGCGGCAGCTGGCCCGCAAAAATGGTGCTGATGCGGCAGTGCCGGAGCTGCTGCGCCGCGACCTGCGCCATAAGGATGCGCCCGGCCTTGCGGCTGTGACAGAGCTTTTGGAGACTGGCACCTGTGAGGTGCCGCCCGCTGCGCCGGAGGTGCGGCTGTTTGCCGCTGCCAGCCGGGAAGAGGAAGCCCGCTGCACCGCTGCGGCCATCCGCCGCCTGATGCGGCAGGGCGTGCGCTGCGGCAAAATGGCCGTGGTCTGCCGCAATATCCCGGATTACCGTGCGGCCATCCGGTACGAGTTCCGTATGGCAGATATCCCGCTTTACTGCGATGAACCCACCACCCCGGAGTTCAGCGCCCCGGCTACGGCGGTGCGTGCACTGCTGGCACTGCTGCGCGGTGCGGATATGACCGAAAACCTGACCATTCTTGCCAAGACCGGCCTGTGCGCTCTGACCGAGCCGCAGGTCTGCGCGCTGGAAAACTATGCCTATACCTGGTCACCCAATGCGGCGGCATGGCGCACAAAATTTGAGAAAAGCCCCAAGGGCTTCGGCGAAAATGAACTGTCCGATGAGGATGCAAAAACGCTGGAGGATGCCGAGACTGCCCGCCAGCTGCTGGTAACAGCCGTGGACGAACTGCGCAGCAAGGTGCGGGGCGGCAGCGCCGAACAGATCAGCCGGGAACTGTATTTCTGCCTGAAAAAGCTGGGTGCAGAAGAGCAGCAGGCAGCGCTGGTGGAAGCCGTCCGCACTGCCCGGGGCATCCCGGCGGCAGAGGAAGCTGCCCGCGAGTGGAACGTGGTGATGCAGCTGCTCAACGAAATGGCCCACCTGCTGGGCGGGCAGGGCGTGACCTTTGCAGAATATGAGGACCTGTTCAGCCTGCTGCTGCGCTCTTCGGACCTTGGGCACATCCCGCAGACGCTGGATGCCGTGGTGCTGGCAAGCGCGGGCAAAATGCGTCTGGACGCGCCGGACTATGTGTTCGTGCTGGGCCTTGCGGAGGGCGAATTTCCCTGTGCACCGTCCGAGACGGGCCTTCTGACCCACGCCGACCGCGATGTTCTGATGGCAAAGCAGATCGATCTGCCGGACTGCTTTGAGAACCGCGTGGTGCGCGAGCAGGTGTGCGTTTACAAAGCCCTCACCGCACCGGCAAAGGGGTTGTGGCTCAGCTGGCCCAAGGGGCAGGGCAAGACCCTGTGCGCAGCGCTGGAACCCATCGTGGAAGCGCTGCACCCGGCGGCACCGGAGCTGGAGCTTTCCGACCTTGCAGCCACCCCCGCCGATGCACTGGATACGCTGGGCGGCTGGCCGCTGACCGACACGGAACGCGCCAGCCTGACTGAGGCGCTGCGTCTGCCGCAGACGGATGCACCCCGGGGCCTTGCGCTGCTGCAGCGCATGGAGGAGGCCCCGCCCCGGCAGGTGAACGACCTGTCCGCGCTGAGCGGCCTGCTGGGGCAGCGGCTGCGCATTTCGCCCAGCCAGCTGGAAAAATACTATACCTGCCGGTATGGCTATTTCCTGCAGTATGTGCTGGGCCTGCGCCCTCGCAGGCGGGCCGAGCTTTCTGCCGACCAGAGCGGCACCCTGATGCACTGGGTGCTGCAGATGGCGCTGGACCCGCACCCGGATGCGGATAATCCCTGCGTCGGGCTGGCCCCATTTCTGGAGCTGGACGATGATGCCATGGCAGGCCTTGCCGGCCTGCTGGTGGACGAATATGCAAAGCGTTATCTGCCGGAGGATACGGCCCGGTTCGCCTATCTGCTCTCGCGGCTCAAAAAAAGCATGACAAGCCTTTTGTGCTACCTGCGGGACGAACAGAAGCAGTCCTGCTTCCACCCGGCAGCCTGTGAGCTGCGCATCGGCTCCGGGGAGGACGCCGTGCCCGGGCAGGTGTATCATCTCTCGGACGGGCGCACCGTGCAGCTGGTGGGCACGGTGGACCGTGCCGACGAGTGGGTGGAGGAAGACGGCACCCGCTGGGTGCGGGTGGTGGACTATAAGACCGGCACCAAAAAACTGAACCTGAAAGAGGTATACTGTGGGCTGGACTGCCAGATGCTTTTGTATCTGTTCAGCCTGACGCGGGATAAGAGCGGCCGCTTTACCGGTGCGGAACCGGCAGGCGTGCTGTATCTGCTGGCAGACCCGGCCCCCAAGACCACCAACCGCCAGCAGGCACAGCAGGACGTGCAGTACGAGCTGGACGGCCTTGTGAGGGACGAGCAGAAGGTGTTCGATGCCATGGATGCGGATGAGACGGGCCGTTACCTGCCCTTTGGCTACCGCAACGGTGCACCCAGCCCCAGCCAGAAGGATAAGCGTGCCGATATTGCAAAGCTCAACCGCATCCAGCTGCATCTGGATGATCTTGTCACCCAGATGGGCCAGCAGCTTTACGATGGGCAGATCGCTGCAGAACCGCTGGTGGCCGGGGCGGGCAGGAACCCCTGCATCTGGTGCGACTACAGCTTTATCTGCTGCCACGAGACCGGCCTCGGCGAGCGGGCACTGGAAGCCCCGGCCAAACCCTTTGAGCCGGAAGAGACCGAGAACGAGAAGGAAGGTGAGCAGGCGTGAGTGAACCTAAATGGACTCCGGCCCAGCGCGCTGCTATTGAGGACCGGGGTGGTGCGCTGCTGGTGAGCGCAGCGGCGGGCAGCGGCAAAACAGCTGTGCTGACCGAGCGCGCCGTGCGGCTCATCACCGATCCGGACCACCCGGTGGACGCGGACAAACTGCTCATCGTCACCTTTACCAATGCGGCGGCGGCGGAGCTGCGGGCGCGCATCGGGCAGGCACTGCTGCGGCTCAGCCAGCAGCAGCCCCACAACACGAGCCTGCGCCGCCAGCGGATGCTTTTGCAGCGTGCGCCCATCTGCACCATTGACGCGTTCTGTCTGGACCTGCTGCACAAGCACTTTCAGGCACTGGACATCCCGCCGGACTTTGCCCCGGCAGACCCCGGCAGCGTGGAGGTGCTGCGGGCTTCGGCGCTGGCCGAAACGCTGGAAAATGCCTACCGTGACCCGGACTTCTGTGCCTTTGCAGACCTTTACGGCAAGGGCCGCACCGATCAGGCCGCAGGCAATACTATCCTGCATGTATACGATTTTCTGCGCGCTCTGCCGGACTACGACCGCAGGCTGGACGAATATCTGGCACCATGGCAGCAGGAAAACGGTTTTGCCTTTACCTGCTGGCATGACCTGCTGCTGGCGGAAGCGGCCCGCTGCGCAAAGGCCGCGCGGGAACTGCTGACGGCAGCGCTGGCAGACTGTAAGGAAGATTTTGTCCTTGCACAGGCACAGGCCGAGGAAAAAGGCAAGACCGCTGCTTCCAAGGCAAAGGCCGTGGCCGGTGTCAACGATAAATTTGCAGAGCCGCTCTCCCGGCTGGAAAGCGCCGCCGCCCTGCTGGGCGAGGTGGAACGGCTGGCTGCGGCAGGGCAGTGGACACCGCTGTACGATAAGCTGACACCCTATGTGCTGGGCATGGAGGAGATGCCCGGCTTCAAGGGCATGAAAAAACGGCTGACCGGCGACCACAAGGCGGCGGTGCGCACCCGCACGGACGAAGCCGCCAAGCTGTTCGAGCAGATCACGGAGCTTATCTCCTGCAGCGAGGAGGAGGCCGAAGCCGACCGCAGGGAGGCCCTGCCCCGGCTGCGGGCGCTGTTTGCCGCCGTGCGGGATTTTGATGCCCGCTTCTCGGCAAAGAAAAAGGAGCGCAAGCTGCTGGAATTCAGCGATTTTGAGCATCAGGCCCTGCGGCTGCTGCGCACACCGGATGGCGTGTGCACCCCGCTGTGCCAGAGCATCCGGCAGAGCTATGCCGCCGTGATGGTGGACGAATATCAGGACACGAACGCTTTGCAGGATGCCATTTACCGCTGCCTTGCTTCCCCGGCGGGGGATGACCTGTTCCTTGTGGGCGACCTGAAGCAGAGCATCTACCGCTTCCGTCAGGCCGACCCAAGCATCTTCCGGGCTAAGCTGAACGCATGGGCACCGTTGCCCGGCGGCACTGCCCGCCCCCGCCCGGAGGAGGGTACGGCAGGCGGAAACGCTCTGCTGGCGCTGGATGCGAACTTCCGCTCCGCCCCGCAGGTGGTGGCAGGCATCAACTTTATCTTTGAACAGCTCATGACCCCCCAACTGGGCGATACCGCCTATGGTGACGGCCAGCGGCTGGTGTGCGGTGCACCCGGCGAATATGCCGGCAGCGTGGAAGCGCACTTCCTGCCCGACGACACCGCTGAGACCGACGCGGCGTGGATCGCCCAGCGCGTTGAAGAACTGGTGAAAAACGGCGAACCAGTGCGGGACGGCAGCTCCACCCGCCCGGTGCAGTACGAGGATTGCTGCATCCTGCTGGCGGCGCGCGGCGACTTCCTCGCTTATGAGGAAGCGCTCACGGCCCGGGGCATCCCGGTGTATGCGGATGCGCGCGAAAACTTGATGGAAGCAGCGCACATCCGTCCGCTGATCTCGCTTTTGAAGGTCATCGACAACCCGGCGCAGGATATCTACCTTGCCGCCGCCATGCTGGGGCCGATGTTCGGCTTTACGGACGACGACCTTGTACGCCTGCGTGCCCAGAGCGCCGCAATGCAGAAAAAGGCGCAGGAGGAACAGGACGCGAAGAAAACGGGCAAAAGGGCTTCCCGCATGAGTCTGTACGGCGCAGTGCTGCAGGTGGTGCAGAATGGCGATGAAACTCCGTTCACCCGAAAGGTAAAAGACTTTTACGACCGACTCGCCGCACTGCGGCGCATGGCCCGCAGTGCCCCGGCAGAACAGCTGCTGGAAGAGATCTTTGTCTCCACCGGCTATCTTGCTGCGCTGGGCGTACTGGAAAACGGTGCGCACCGCCGGGAAGATGCCCGGCGCTTTGCGGCTTTCTGTGCACAGACCGGTGCAAACGGCATCTCGGCGCTGGTGCGTGCCATCGACGCGGCGACGCAGGCCGGTTCTACCGGGCAGGACACTGTGCCCGGCGGTGCGCGGCCTGGCTGTGTGACCATCATGACCATCCATCGCTCCAAGGGTCTGCAGTTCCCGGTGGTGTTCGTGGGCGACACGGCCCGGCACTTCAACCTGAGCGACACTTACCAGCCGGTGCTGCTGCACCGGGAATACGGCGCGGGCCTGCGCCTGCGCCCGGAACAGGGCGAGAGCATGTACAAGACTGCAGCCTACGCGGCCCTTGCCAGCGTCCATGCGCAGGAAACGCGCAGCGAGCAGATGCGCCTTTTATATGTGGCGCTCACCCGTGCACAGGATAAGCTGATCCTCACGGTGCCGCTGGGCATGACCAAGACCGGCAATCCCTTTGCCAAGGCGGCAGCGTTCCTTGCTGCGGGCGCGGGAGAAACGCTGAACCAGCAGGCGGGCAGCTTTGCCGACTGGCTGCGTGCAGCGCTGCTGGTGCATCCCTTCGGCGGGCCGCTGCGGCGGCTGGCAGGAGATCTGGAACTGCCCTTTGTGTTTACGGAAAGCGAGATCATGGTCACGGTGCAGGAAGCTCAGCCGGAGCCGGAAACACCGGAACAGGAACCGGAAGCGGCAGAGCCTGTCCCGGCAGACCCGGCATTGGTGGCTCAGCTGCAGGAGGGCTTTGCATGGCGGTATCCGGCGGCAAAACTGGCTGCGGTGCCCGCCAAGGTCAGCGTGACCAGCATCGTGCACAAGGCCGAGCAGACCACGCTGGAACGCCCTGCCTTTCTCTCCAAGGACGGACTGACCGCCGCCGAGATGGGCACGGCTCTGCACGCTTTTCTGGAACATGCGGACTTTGCCTCCCTTGCTGCTGCCAAAGCGGCGGGCACGCTGGAGGAAGCCATCCTTGCAGAGCGCCAGCGGCAGGTGGACACCCGGCTGGTGGCCCCGGAAATTGCGGAAAAACTCAATGCAGGCCGCATCCGTCGCTTTGCCGAGAGCGAAGCCTTTGCAAAGATCTGCGCAGCCGAAAAGGTGCTGCGAGAGCTGGCCTTCATCACGGCGCTGCCCGCGTCGGCCGTGCTGACGGCACAGGGCGCTTCCGCGCAGGAAGCCGCCGCCGTGCAGGATGAGCAGGTGCTGGTGCAGGGCATTGCAGACCTTGTGCTGGTGTTCCCAGATCATCTGGAACTGCTGGATTACAAGACCGACCGCCGCAAGACCGAAGCGGACTTCCTGAGCGCCTACCGCCCGCAGCTGAACCTCTATGCCCTTGCCATCGATAAGCGCTTTGCGCCGAAGAAGGTAACGTATAAGGGCATCTACTCGCTGGAGCTGGGGAGGCTGATCGAAGCGTAGGAGAACGTCGGTGCCGCCCACTCCGTCCTGCTTCCGCTCGCCAGTCCATCCAGCGTGAGAAGCCCTCGCACTTCCCGTTAAGGCTTTTTGGTCGATTTTAATTGCAGCCTACACTTTAGACCATGGCTTCGCGTCATCCTGCCGGAGTGGGCGGCACCGATGCCCGGGCAGATGCTGCTCCCTGATGGCCTGCCTTTCGGAAAAGTCATATTTTTCCCGCAAAACGCATAAAAAGTGCTTGACAGCGCTTTCTGCCTGTGGTAAAATAACCGGGTAAAGAAAGCAGCTACGGCCTGTGCCGCGCTCGCCTTGCGAGGGAAAGATCCCCCGGGCTATACCTGAAGGCAGTTCATTATGAGTGGACTGCGGCTTTGAGTGAATTTTTGCGCGGCTGTCCTGAAAATGGGCGGCCGCGTTTTCTATGCCAAATATTGCAACAAAATGGATTTTGTTTGGAGGTGCATTCATTATCGCTACCGCTGGAAAGTCGAAGGAACTGGAGATCAACGGTCAGATCCGTGACCGTGAGGTCCGTCTGATCGGTGCAGACGGCGAGCAGAAGGGCGTTGTGTCCATTCAGGTGGCCATGCGCGCTGCTGAAGATGCTGGTCTGGATCTGGTCAAGATCGCACCGCAGGCTGTTCCGCCTGTGTGCAAGGTGCTGGATTACGGCAAGTACCGTTTTGAACAGCAGAAGAAGGAGAAGGAAGCCAAGAAGAACCAGAAGGTGGTCGAAGTTAAAGAGACCCGCCTTTCGCTCAACATTGACACCAACGACTTCAATACCAAGCTGAACCAGACTGCCAAGTTCCTGGCAGCTGGCCACAAGGTTAAGGTTTCGATCCGCTTCCGCGGCCGTGAAATGGCGCACAGTGCTCTGGGCGCAGACGTGCTGAAACGTTTTGCCGAGGCTCTGCCTCAGGCATCCACCGATAAGCCGCCGGTGCTCGAGGGCCGCACGATGTCCATTCTGCTGATCCCGAAACCCAATAAGGACTAATTTTAGGAGGAAACTAAAATGGCTAAGATGAAACTGAAGACGCACTCCGGCGCTAAGAAGCGCTTTAAGCTGACCAAGAACGGCAAGATCAAGCGCGGCCACGCATTCCGCAGCCACATCCTGACCAAGAAGACCACCAAGCTGACCCGTGGCTACCGTCAGCCCAGCTACGTTGATAAGACCAACGCAGCTACCATCAAGAGCATGCTGCCCTACGCCTAAGAGCGAGCCGCAGGCAAACACATTCTATTGAGACAACTAAAGGAGATATAAAAAATGGCACGTATCAAGGGCGCAACCATGACTCACAAACGTCGTAAGAAGATGCTGAAGCTGGCCAAGGGCTTCTACGGCTGCAAGAGCAAGCACTTTAAGATGGCCAAGCAGCAGGTCATGAAGAGCGGTAACTACGCTCTGGCTGGCCGCCGCATGAAGAAGCGTCAGTTCCGCAACCTGTGGATCTGCCGCATCAACAACGCAGTTCGTCCTCTGGGCATGAACTACTCCACCTTCATGGCTGGTCTGAAGAAGGCTGGCATCGAGCTGAACCGCAAGATGCTGTCTGAGATGGCTATTAACGATCCCAAGAGCTTTGCAGCTCTGGTCGAGACCGTCAAGAACGCCTGATTAGGAACTTGAATCGTGACGCCCGCGCGTATACGCGGGCGTCCGTTTTGTATCCGGGGTTCTTACGGCAGGGAAACATGTTTTTCAGGGCAGCGCCCTGCCGCAGGAACGCTTTGTGGCAGACGCTGCCCTTTTTGCATTTTTTGAACAAGACGGCAGACTACTTTTTGAACGACAGTACAGCGAAAGGTTGAATACACACGATGGACGAAAAAATCACCAGCCGGGAAAACGCAAAGATCAAATACGCCTGCCGCCTTTCTTCCAGCGCGGCATTCCGCCGCAGCGAGGGCCGCTTTCTGGCCGAGGGCCGCAAGCTCTGCCCGGAGCTTGCCCGCGGTGCGCAGCTGGAGACCTTATTTTATACGGAAAGCGCTATGGCAAAGTGCCCGGAGCTTGCCGGGCTGCCCGGTGAACACTACCTTGTGGAAGACCATGTGGCCGATAAGCTGGCCGATGTGGGCACCCATCAGGGAGTGTTCGGCGTGTTCCGCACCCCGGTGCACACACTGGACGAAGTGAAGGCGGGCGGGCGGTATCTGGCGCTGGAACGGGTGCAGGACCCCGGCAATGTGGGCACCCTGCTGCGCTCTGCTGCGGCCTTTGGCTTTGACGGTGTGATCCTGAGCGACGGCTGTGCCAATGTGTATGCCCCCAAGACCCTGCGCGCTTCCATGGGTGCGGCAGTACGCATCCCGGTGATCGAAGCCGGTGCCATGCCGCAGGCGGTGGCCGGGCTGCGCGCAAAGGGGATCACCTGCCTTGCTGCCGCGCTGTACAAGTCTCAGCCGCTGAGCGCGGCGCAGGCAAGCTGCCCCGGCGGCGTCTGCGTCGTCATCGGCAGCGAGGGGCAGGGCCTGACCGATGAGACCATTGCTGCCTGCAGCAGCACGGTGCGCATCCCCATGACCGACCGGGTGGAAAGCCTGAACGCCGGCATTGCGGGCAGCATCCTGCTGTGGCATTTCCGGGAGGAAAGCCTATGAGCGGCCTTGCAGGGCAGACCAGCCTTTTCCCGCCGGAGCCTGCCCCGGATCCGCTGCTGTGCTGGCTGTGGCTGGCCCATGTGCTTGGCCCGGCCAGCGTTCACGCGGGCCGTGTGCTGGATGCCTTTGGCGGTGCACAGGAAGCATGGGAAGCCCGCGATACGGCAGAATTTCGTCTTGCAGCGGGGGAGGCTGCAGCTCTGCGGGCGCAGCAGCTGGCCCCGGAACAGTACCACCCGCTGGTGATGCGGTGCGATGATCTGGGTGTGCGCATCCTGCCGTTTGACGACCCGGACTATCCGCTGGCGTTTTCCCGCATCCCGGATATGCCGCTGGTGCTCTACTGCACCGGCGATCCGCTCTGGCTCAACGAGCCGGGCGCGGTGGGCATCGTGGGCAGCCGCAAGCCTACCGAATACGGCCTGAACGCAGCGGCGGACATTGGCGGGGAACTGGCCCAAAGCGGCGCTTTGATCGTCAGCGGCCTTGCGGACGGGCTGGACAGCGCCGGGCACCGCGCTGCTGTCAAAAACAACTGCCCTACCATTGCTGTGATGGGCGTGCCCATCGACCGCACCTATCCTGCGGCCAATGTGGTGCTGCGGCACAAGATCGAGCAGAAGGGCTGCGTGATCAGTGAGTACCCGCCCCGCAGTGAGGGCGTTGGCCCAAATGGATTTTTGCAGCGCAACCGGCTCATTGCGGCGCTCAGCTCTGCATTGCTGGTGGTGGAAGCGCAGGAAAAAAGCGGCACCATGTCCACCGTGTCTCACGCCGAACGCTATGGCAAGCCGGTGTTCGCGGTGCCGGGCAGCATCTACTCGCCCAATTCCGCAGGCACAAACGGCCTTTTGCGGGACGGCAGAGCGCGTGCCGTGTGTTCTGCTGCTGACCTGCTTGGCCCGCTGGGCCTGCGCCGGCAGAGCGCAGCGGCGGTGACGGCAAAGCAGCCGGAGCCTCTGAGCGAGAACGAGCGGAAGGTGCTTTCCTGCATTGGGCCGCAGCCCCTTGGCATTGAGGAGCTTTGCGTGCGCAGCGGCCTGCCCACAGCGGTGCTGCTGGGCACCCTGATGAAGCTGGAGATTTCCGGCCGGGTGCTGTGCATGCCGGGCAAGCGGTATGTGATAAAATAGTATAATTTCTGCTGGCGCAGCACACAACAGCTGTGGTATGATATAAAAATAGAGAATCCCGTACTGTGCAGTTGCACGGTGCGTTCCTGATAGAGAAGAAAGAAAATTTGAAATGGGAGTAAACTCGAATGGCGAAACTGGTTATCGTGGAGTCGCCTGCTAAGGCGAAAACCATTGGCAAGTATCTGGGCGATGATTACGAGGTCACCGCAAGCATGGGCCATATCCGTGACCTGCCCGCTTCCCAGCTGGGCATCGATGTGGAGCACGGCTATGCCCCACAGTACATCAGCATCAAAGGCAAGGAAAAGCTCATCAAGGAATTGAAGAGCAAGGCCAAACACGCAGACGGCGTGCTGCTGGCAACCGACCCGGACCGTGAGGGCGAAGCCATCAGCTGGCATCTGGCAAACATTCTGGGGCTGGACCCCCACGAGCCGAACCGCGTGACCTTTGACGAGATCACCAAAAAGGGCGTGAAGGAGGGCATGGCCCATCCCCGCGCCATCGACGAAGATCTGTTCAACGCACAGCAGGCCCGCCGTGTACTGGACCGTCTGGTGGGCTACAAGCTCAGCCCGTTCCTCTGGCGTAAGGTGCGCCGGGGCCTTTCCGCAGGCCGCGTGCAGAGCGTGGCCGTGCGGCTGATCGATGACCGCGAAAAGGAGATCGAGAGCTTCAAGCCCGACGAATACTGGAATGTGGATGCCACCCTCGGCGCAGGCCACAAGAGTTTTACCGCCCGGCTGGCCACCGATGCCAGCGGCAAAAAGCTGCTGCCCAAAAACGAAGCCGAGGCCCGCGCCATTGAAAAGGGTCTGGAAGGGGCCGAGTACGTGGTGGCAGAGCTGAAAAAGGGCAAGCGGGCAAAGCAGCCCACCCCGGCTTTTATCACCAGTACCCTGCAGCAGGAGGCATCCCGCCGCTTGGGCTTTACGGCCACCCGCACCATGCGCGCTGCCCAGACCCTATACGAAGGCGTGGACATTGCGGGCCACGGCACCATGGGTCTGATCACCTACATGCGTACCGACAGCCTGCGCATCTCGGATGAAGCCGTTGCCGCCGCAAAGGAATATATCGCAGGGGCCTACGGTGAAGCCTATATCTGCCCCTACAAGCGCACATGGAAGACCAAGAGCGCCACTGCCGCACAGGATGCCCACGAGGCCATCCGTCCCTCGGTGCCGTCCCTGACACCGGACGAGGTGGACAAGAGCATCAGCGGCGACACAGCAAAGCTCTACCGCATGATCTGGAGCCGCTTCATGGCCAGCCAGATGGCAGACTGCCAGCAGGACACCGTGTCCGTCACGGTCAGCGCGGCGGACTACCGTTTCAAGGCCAGCGGCTATACCGTTACCTTTGACGGCTTCACCGTCCTGTACGAGGAAGCCACCGACGAAAAGGAAAAGAAGGAGACCGCCCTGCCTCCGCTGGAGCAGGGTCAGGTGCTGAAGCTGCGCGACCTGAAGAGCGAGCAGAAGTTCACCCAGCCGCCCGCCCGCTACACTGAAGCGACCCTCATCAAGGCACTGGAAGAAAACGGCATCGGTCGTCCTTCCACCTACGCACCCATTATCACCACCATCATCGACCGCGGCTATGTGGAGCGCGACCAGAAAAAGCTCAAGCCCACTCTGCTGGGCCGGGCTGTGGATGGGCTGATGCTGGAGCAGTTTCCCCACATCGTGGATGTGGACTTCTCCGCCCAGATGGAAAAGAATCTGGATAAGATCGAGAGCGGCAAGGCTGACTGGCACAAGACGGTGGACGACTTCTATCAGGGCTTTGCGGCAAGCCTCGAGCAGGCCGAAAAGAACATGGAAGGCAAGAAGGTCAAGGTGCCGGACGAGCCTTCCAGTGAGGTATGCGACCTGTGCGGCCGGCCCATGGTCATCAAGGTGGGCAAGTACGGCAAGTTTTTGGCCTGCAGCGGCTTCCCGGAGTGCCGGGGCACCAAGCGTCTGGTCAAGGATACCGGCGGCATCTGCCCCAAGTGCGGCAAAGGCCGTATGCTGGAGCGCAAAAGCTCCAAGGGCCGCATCTATTATGGCTGCGAGCGCTACCCGGACTGCGACTTTATGACATGGGACATGCCGGTGCCCACCAAGTGCCCCAAGTGCGGCAGCACCATGTTCCGCAAAGGCTCTAAGCTGTATTGCGCAAAGGAAGGCTGCGGCTACGAGATGCCGGTGCCGAAAAAGGACTAAAAGGATAAAACTATGAACTATAAAGTAACCGTGCTGGGCGCTGGTCTTGCGGGCTGTGAAGCCGCCCTCTGGCTGGCTGGCAAGGGCGTGCAGGTAGACCTGTACGAACAGAAGCCCGTGCATTTTTCGCCCGCACACAAAAGCGCAGGCTTTGCGGAGCTGATCTGCTCCAACAGCCTGAAAGCCGAACGGCTGGACTCTGCTTCCGGCCTGCTGAAGGAAGAAATGCGCCGGATGGGCAGCCAGCTGCTCAACGCCGCCGAGACGGCCCGCGTGGCCGCTGGCGGTGCGCTGGCGGTGGACCGCGACGCATTCAGCGCCGAAGTGACCCGCATGGTGGAAAGCTGTGAAAATATCACTGTCCACCGGGAGCAGGTGGAGCACATCGATGCATCTGCCCCCATTCTGGTGGCCACCGGCCCCCTGACCGACGGCGCACTGGCCGATGAGATCGGGGCCTTGACCGGGGACGAGCGGCTGCACTTCTACGATGCCGTGGCCCCCATCGTCACCGCCGAAAGCCTTGATTACAACAAGGTGTTTGCTGCCTCCCGCTATGACCGGGGCGAGGCCGACTACCTGAACTGCCCTTTCAACAAGGAAGAGTACGAGAATTTCCACGCAGCTCTCGCTTCGGCAGAGCGTGCCCCTCTGCACGACTTTGACACCGGGGCCGAGCAGTCTGCTCAGCCCGACCCGGATGCCCACGGCAAAAAGGCCGATACCGTCACCGTGTATGAGGGCTGTATGCCCATCGAGATCATGGCCGCACGCGGTGCCGACACCATGCGGTTCGGTCCCCTGCGCCCGGTGGGCCTTGTGAATCCCAACACCGGACACCGTCCATGGGCCAATGTCCAGCTGCGGGCCGAAAATAAGGAACGCACCCTGTACAACATCGTGGGCTTCCAGACCAACCTCAAGTGGGGCGAACAGAAGCGGGTGTTCAGCATGATCCCCGGGCTGGAAAATGCCGAGTTCGTGCGGTACGGTGTCATGCACCGCAACACCTTCCTCGATGCGCCCCGGGTGCTCAGCGCCCAGCTGTGCCTGAAAGAACACCCCAATGTGTTCTTTGCGGGCCAGATCACCGGCTTTGAGGGCTATATGGAAAGCGCTGCCTGCGGCCTGCTGGCGGCCCGCAGCCTGTATGCCCGGCTGGAAGGCAAAGAGCTGCCCGCCCCGCCTGTGGATACCATGTGCGGTGCGCTGGTGCAGTACCTGACCACCGAGAACAAGCACTTCCAGCCCATGGGCGCGAATATGGGCATCCTTCCTCCGCTGCCGGAGGAGAGCCGCCCGCGGGACAAGCGCCTGCGTTACATGGCACAGGCTCAGCGCGCTGTTGCCAGCTTCCAGCACTGGCTGGATGAAACTTCTCTTTAAGAAGGGAGAAAAGCTATGAAGATTATCGTGGATATGATGGGCGGCGACAACGCCCCTCTGGCTGTGCTGGAGGGTGCCGCACAGGCTGTCAAGGAGTACGGTGTGCAGCTTATCGGCGTGGGTAACGAGGCGCTGGTGCGCAAGACCGCTGCCGAGCACAGCATCCCGCTGGACGGCATTGAGCTGGTGAACTGCACCGAGGTCATCGACATGTGCGATGAGCCTGCCCGCGCCATCCGCCAGAAGAAGGATTCCTCCATCGTGGTGGGCTTGAACATGCTGAAAGACGGCAAGGGCGATGCCTTTGTTTCCGCCGGCAGCACCGGTGCGCTGCATGTGGGCGCAAGTCTCATCGTGCGCACCCTCAAGGGTGTCAAGCGCCCGGCTCTGGCTACCATGGTGCCCGCCAAAAAGCAGGCTTATCTGCTGCTGGACTGTGGTGCCAATGTGGAGTGCCGCCCCGAGATGCTGGCGGCGTTCGCTGTCATGGGCAGCTGCTATGTGAACAAGGTGGAAGGCCGCTGCAGCCCCAGCGTGGCGCTGGCCAACAACGGTGCGGAGGAGAGCAAGGGCACCCCCATGCTCAAGGAAGCACACCAGCTGCTGAAAACCACCCCCGGCGTCCGCTTTGTGGGCAACATCGAGCCCCGCGATGTGCCGGGTGGCGAGGTGGACGTGGTGGTGTGCGATGGCTTCACCGGCAATGTGATCCTCAAGCTGACCGAGGGCGTGGCGAAAATGCTGCTGGGCATGCTGAAACAAATGTTCCTCGCAAACCTCGGCGGCAAGCTGGCCTATCTGCTGCTCAAGGGCAGCGTAGCAGACCTGAAGCACCAGATGGACAGCGAGGAGTACGGCGGCGCACCTTTCCTGGGTGCAAGGCAGCCGGTCATCAAGGCCCACGGCTCTTCCAAGGCCAAGGGAATCAAGAACGCCATCCGTCAGGCAAAGATCTGCGTGGAGAACGATCTGTGCGGCACCATGCAGTCTGCGCTGGATGAGCTGGCTGCGGCACAGAAAACTGAGGAATAAGGGAAGCGGGCTTGCCCTCTCCGTCATTGCTTTGCAATGCCACCTCTCCCAGAGTGAGAGGCTTTGGCAGTTCGTGCAGACTGCATCGATTTGCCAAGGGCTCCCCCTTTGGGGGAGCTGGCGAACGGACGTGAGCCTGAGAGGGCGAGGATGCTGACCATCAATAAGGGAGCTAAAACATATGAGCCATCAGTTGGAAACAATTATTGGTTATAAGTTCAAAAACCCGGAGCTGCTGGAGATCGCGCTCACCCATACCAGCTATGCCAACGAGAGCCGCACCCCGGTCAAGCACAACGAGCGGCTGGAATTTCTGGGCGACAGCGTGCTGCAGATCGTCTCGGCAGATTATCTGTTCCACGCCTATGCCGACCGGCCGGAGGGCGACCTGACCCGCATCCGCGCCAGCCTTGTCAGCGAGGGTGCACTGTTCCAGTTCGCGCAGGAGATCGATCTGGGCGAGTACCTGCGCCTTGGCCGCGGCGAGGAGCGCTGCGGCGGACGCAACCGCCCCAGCGTTGTGTCCGATGCGTTTGAAGCGCTGATCGCGGCTTTGTATCTGGATGGCGGCATGGATGTGGCCCGCAGCTTCATCCTGCCCTTTATCACCGAGGGCAAGCACGCCGAGGCCGACTACAAGACCCGCCTGCAGGAGATCGTGCAGCAGAACCCGGAAGAGCGGTTGAGCTATATAGTAGAAAGCGAGTCCGGCCCGGATCACGACAAGCATTTCGTGGTGGCGGTGCGGTTCAACTCTGACCGCGTGGCCCGTGGCGAAGGCCGCAGCAAAAAGGCCGCTGAGCAGTGCGCTGCCAAAGAAGCGCTCAAGCTGCTGGGCGTGATAAAGGAAAAGTAAATGGTATTCAAGGAACTGGAGATCCAGGGCTTCAAGAGCTTTCCCGATAAAGTCAAAATTCGGTTCGACGCAGGCGTTACCGGTGTGGTGGGTCCCAACGGCTCCGGCAAGTCGAACCTTTCGGACGCAGTGCGCTGGGTGCTGGGCGAGACCAGCTCCCGCCAGCTGCGCGCGGCAGGCAAGATGGAGGACGTAATCTTCGGCGGCACCCGGCGGCGCGGAGCCATGGGCTTTGCGCAGGTGCGGCTGACGCTGGATAACGCAGACCACACCTTTGATGTGGATGCGGACGAAGTGACCATTGGCCGCAAATATTACCGCTCCGGCGACAGCGAGTATACCATCAACGGGCAGGTGTGTCGGTTGAAGGATGTGTACGAACTTTTGCTGGATACCGGCATTGGCCGCGACGGCTACTCGGTGATCGGGCAGGGCCGCATTGCGGAGATCGTGGCCGCAAAAAGCAGTGAGCGCCGCGAGATCTTTGAGGAAGCCTGCGGCATTGCCAAGTACCGCTACCGCAAGACCGAGGCGGAACGCCGCCTTGCTGCGGCGGGCGAAAACCTTGAACGCCTGCGGGACATCCTTGGCGAGCTGGAAAGCCGGGTAGGCCCGCTGGAAAAAGAGAGCGCCAAGGCAGAAAAGTTCCTCGAGCTGGCCGCACAGCGCAAAACGCTGGAAGTGACCCTGTGGACCGACGGTGTGCACCGTGCGCGCGAAGCCGTGCGCCAGCAGGTGCGGGACTACGAGACAGCACAGGCCGACTACGAGCGCTTTGACCGGGAGACGAAAGCCGCCGAGCAGGAGGCTGAGGAGATCCGGATGCAGGCACAGCAGCTGACGGTTGCTGTTGAGCGCCTGAATGGGGATATCCGCAGCATCACCGAGCAGATCAGCGGGTCGGAGAGCCGCATCGCTGTGCTGGAAAACGACATCCTCCGCAACGAGGAGAGCGCCGCATCCCTGCAGGAAGAGATCAGCGCCGGGGAACAGGACAGCACCGAGGCACAGGCCGCCTTGCAGCGCCACCGGGCCGTGGCAAAGACCATGGAAGCGGAGGGCGAAAAGCTGGCGGCAGAGATCGATGCGCTGAACGCGGAGATCGCACGTCTGACCGATGCCAACAGTGCCAGCGGTGCCCGCAAGGATACCCTGAAAGCAGAACTTGCCGGCCTGACAGCCCGGCGCACCGAAGCGCAGGTGGCGCAGGCCGCTGCCGAAGCTGCCGGGGAAACAGCCCGCCAGCGCCTGCCTGCCCTTGAGCAGAGCGTGCAGGAAAGCACCGCCCAGCGGGACGAAGCAAAGCAGGATCTGGACGACACCATCAAGTATCGCCGGATGCTGGAAGAAAACGAGAAGCAGCTGGCAAATGTCCGTTCCGGCGTGGAACTCAAGCTGAAAGGCCGCAAGGCTGCGCTGGACGATGCCGACGCGGCAGAGCAGAAGCTTGGCCGGGAGCTGGATGCGGCCCGCCAGCGCCTTTCCGTGCTGCGGGAACTGGAAAAGAACATGGACGGCTACCAGAACTCGGTCAAGGCCGTCATGCGTGCTGCCGGTGCACGCCGCCTGCGGGGCATCATCGGGCCGGTGTCCGCCATCTTAAAGGTGGAGCCGGGCTGTGAAGTGGCTGTGGAAACGGCTCTGGGCGGTGCGCTGCAAAACATCGTGGTAGAGAACGAAGCCGCTGCCAAAGCGGCTATTGCCCTGCTGCGCAATGACAATGCAGGCCGCGCCACCTTCCTGCCGCTGGATACCGTCCAGCCCGGCGTGTTCCGTGGCCGACTCTCCGGTACGGCACGGCTTGCCTCCAGTCTGGTGCAGGCCGACCGCCGGTATGAGAACATCGTATCCAATCTTTTGGGCCGCATCATCGTGGTGGACGACATCAACGAAGCCTCCCGCGTGGCGCGGGATAACGGCTTCCGCAGCAAGGTGGTCACCATGGATGGTCAGGTGGTCAATGCAGGCGGCAGCTTTACCGGCGGCAGCGTCCAGCGCAGCGCAGGCCTGTTCACCCGCAGGCAGGAGATGGAAGAGCTGCGGGTGAAAGCGGCCAGGTTACAAAAAGACTGCCTTGCTGCACAGGAAAAGACCGACCAGTGCAAGGAGCAGGTGGACGCTTTGCAGGCGGAGCTGACCGCCACGTCCAGTGAGCAGATCACCGCCGCCAACGACAAAGTGCGTGCCGAGGCAGAGCAGAAGCGGCTGGAAGCTGCTGCCGCCCAGCTGGAAACGGCCCGCAGCAACGGCCAGCAGCAGATCGACGCTTTGCAGGCGGCCTTGACAGAGAGCCGTGGCAAAGCAGAGGAAGCTGCCAGCCTGCAGGCCCAGCTGACGGCAAAGATCGACCTGCTGACGGCGGAGATGAACCGAATTGCCGAAGGTGACGACAACTTTGTGGCCCAGCAGACCGAACTGAGCCAAAAGCTCAGCGTAAAGCGGCTGGAACAGGTGACCCGCCAGAAGGATGCAGAACTGGCCTACAGCCAGATCGCGGCGCTGCAACAGCGGGCACAGGATGCCGCTGCCCGCCGCGCCACGCTGGAAGAAAGCCTTGCGGCACTGGCACAGCGCAGCGAGAGCTGCCGGGCAGAAATTGCGGCCATCCGGCAGGCAAAGTCCGACAGCCAGACCGAGATCGCCCAAAAAGAAAAGGCAATCCGCGAAGCTACCGAACGGCGGCTGGAACGCCAGCAGGCTGAAACAGCGGCACTGAGCCGGGCGCGCACTTCCTCCGACAGCCGCGAGGAAATGGGGCGCGAGATGGCCCGCCTTGCAGAGCGCAAGGCCGCTGCCGAGACCGAGTACGACCAGACCGTGGCAAAGCTGTGGGATGAATACCAGCTCTCGGTCAGTCAGGCAGAGAACCTTTGCGTGGAGTTTGAAAGCCTGACGGCCCTGCGCGCACAGGTGGCCGACCTGCGCGGCAAAATTCGCGCCCTTGGCAGCGTGAATGTGAGCGCCATCGAGGAATACAAGGAGGTCAAGGCCCGCTACGATGCCCTGATGCATCAGGTGACCGATGTGGAGGAAAGCCGCAATGAGCTGACCCGCATGATCTCCAGGCTTTCGACACAGATGCGGGAGATCTTCTCCGACAGCTTCCGCGCCATCAACGAAAACTTTGGCCGCGTATTTACCGAGCTGTTCGGCGGCGGCGAAGCCAGCCTTGTGCTGGAGGATGAAAGCGATGTGCTCTCCTGCGGCATCGGCATCCGGGTGGCACCGCCGGGCAAGGTGATCAAGAATCTGGAAGCGCTTTCCGGCGGCGAGCAGGCGCTGGTGGCCATCAGCATCTACTTTGCCATTCTGGCGGTCAACCCGGCCCCGTTCTGTATTCTGGACGAGATCGAAGCCGCTCTGGACGATGCCAATGTGGTGCGTTTTGCCCAGTACTTACGCCGGGTGAGCGACAAGACCCAGTTCATCGTCATCACCCACCGCCGCGGCACAATGGAAGCCGCGAATGTGCTTTACGGCGTTACCATGCAGGAGGACGGCGTGTCCAAGCTGCTCAAGCTTGATCTGGAACAGGTTGACGCAACGCTGGTTTCCTGATATATATTAAAGAAAAAGATAGGAGGACACTATGGGGTTCTTCGGATTTGGCAAGAAAAACAAAGAAAAAGAACAGGAAAAAATGAAAACGGGTCTGGAAAAGACCCGCACCGGTTTCTGGGGCAATATCCTCAACACCCTCACCGGCAGCGTCATCGACGATGATATGTACGATGATCTGGAAGAGCAGCTCATCCTTGCGGATGTGGGCGGCGAGGTGGCCGTGCGTCTGGTGGACAAGCTGCGCGACCGTGTGCACGAAAAGGGCCTGAAGACCGGCGAAGAGGCGGCGGATGCCCTGCGCGACATCATTGCCGAGGAAATGACACCGGATGCCGAGATGGATCTTTCCGGCAAGCCAGCCGTCATTCTGGTCATTGGCGTGAACGGCGTGGGCAAGACCACCAGCATTGCAAAGCTGGCCGATCACTACACCCGCGAGGGCAAAAAGGTGATGCTGGCCGCAGGCGATACCTTCCGTGCCGCAGCCAGCGAACAGCTGGAGATCTGGGCCGACCGCGCCGGTGTGCCCATTGTGAGCGCAGGCGAGGGCGCAGACCCGGCGGCTGTCATTTTCGACACCGTAAAGTCTGCCACCGCACGCGGTTATGACATGGTCATTGCCGATACCGCAGGCCGTCTGCACAACAAGGCAAACCTGATGGCAGAGCTTTCCAAGATCAGCCGCAGCGTCAAGAAGGCCAGCCCGGAAGCCAGCCTTGAAACGCTGCTGGTGCTGGATGCCATCACCGGCCAGAACGCCATCAGTCAGGCCAAGGAATTCTGCAAGGCTGCAGATGCTACCGGCATCATCCTGACCAAGCTGGACGGCACCGCCAAGGGAGGCTGCGTGGTGGCGGTCAAGCAGCGTCTGGGCCTGCCGGTGCGCTTCATCGGCGTGGGCGAGGGCATCGACGACCTGCTGCCCTTCACCCCGGAGGGCTTTGTGGAAGAGCTGCTCCCGCGCCAGTGGAAGCACTAAAACAGAACCCTCTCACCGTTCCGTCCGCTTGCAGCGGCGCGGAGACGGAGCTCGCCCAAAGGGGCGAGCTTTGAAAGCGGAAGGAGTATCAAGATGAAAATTTGTGCAGCTACCGGCAACGCCGGAAAGCTCCGCGAACTGTGCCGCATTCTGGAAGCGCAGGGCCACGAGGTGGTCAGCCAGAAGGAGCTGGGCATCACCATCGAGCCGGAGGAGACCGGCACCACCTTTGCCGAGAATGCCCTCATCAAGGCCGAGACTATCTGCAAGGCATGCGGTCTGCCCACCATCGCCGATGACTCCGGCCTGTGCGTGGATGCGCTGGGCGGTGCGCCCGGCGTGTACAGCGCCCGCTACTGCGGCCGCCACGGCGACGACGAAGCCAACAACGATAAGCTTCTGGATGCCATGCAGGCTGTGCCTGCCGGGCAGCGGGGTGCAAAGTTCGTCTCAGCGGTGTGCTTTATCCTGCCGGATGGGCGGCATCTGACCTGCATGGGCGAGTGCCCGGGCAGCATCGCCTTTGAACGGCTGTGCGGGGACTACGGCTTTGGCTACGACCCGCTGTTCATCCCCACCGACTGCGGCGTGGGAAAGCACGATAAGCGTCCCAACACCGAGGGCCGCAGCTACGCCCAGCTGACCCCGGACGAAAAGGATGCCATCAGCCACCGCGGCAATGCGCTGGCAGTGCTGGAACAGCAGCTGCCGGGATTTCTGGCAGAATGAACTCCCCCAGTCTGCTTCGCAGACAGCCCCCTCGGAGATGGGGCCTTTGGCAGTCCGGCAAGCGTTTCGTTTCTGCCAAAGGCTCCCTCTTTGAGGGAGCTGGCAAAGCCGCAAGGCTTTGACTGAAGGAGTTTCTCACCACAAGCGGAGACAATTCTAAATCGTTTCTTTATCGAAATATCAACCTCAAAATAAAGGAGAAAAACTATGCTGACAAGCAAACAGCGCGCCATTCTGCGCGGCAAGGCAAACACCATGGACCCCGTTTTCATCGTGGGTAAGGGCGAGATCGACGAGACCATGATCCAGGGCGTGAAGGACTGTCTGGATGCCCGTGAGCTCATCAAGCTCAAGGTGCTGGAAAACAGCATGTACAATGCCCGTGAAGCTTCGGTCAAGCTGGCTGAGGCCACCGGTGCCGACTGCGTACAGGTGATCGGCTCCAAGTTTGTACTGTACCTGCAGAAGAAAAAGGACAGCGCTTACGCCGACCTGCTGAAGTAAAAATGAAAGTTCTTCTCTACGGCGGTACATTTGACCCGCCCCACAACGGCCACCTGAACAATCTGCGCGCTGCCGCCGACCGTGTCCGCCCGGACAAGGTGGTGGTGATGCCGGCCGGGCTTTCACCGTTCAAGCAGCACACTTCGGCCCCGGGTGCGCTGCGGCTGGAAATGTGCAGCTGCTTCCATGCACTGGAAGAGGGAATGGATGCCATCCCGCAGCTGGAAGTCAGCGCGTGGGAGGTAGCTCAGGCCAAAGCCGGGAACCATAATTACACGGTGCTCACGGTGGAAAAGCTGGCCCGGGACTACCCCGGGGCACAGCTGTACCTTGCCATTGGCAGTGATATGCTGCTGAGCTTTGACGGCTGGCACCGCTGGCAGGATATCCTGCGCCTTGCCCATCTGGTGGTCACCAGCCGCCATGTGGGCGACGACCCCGAGCTGCACGCAAAGGCTCTCCGGCTGGACCCCACCGGGGCACGCATCCTGTTTGCACCGGTACAGGCGCTGCCCATGGCCAGCAGCGACATCCGTACCCGTCTGGCTGCAGGCGAAGGGTGTGAAGCTGAGCTGCCGGAGGCGGTGCGGGCGGTCATCCGCCGGGAGAAACTCTACAAAAAGGAAGTATCAGCCAATGAACCTCAAACAGGCAAAGGAGCTTGTGCGCGGCCGCTTGAGCGATAAGCGCTATGAGCATACCTTGAATGTGAAAAAAATGGCCGTCAAGCTGGCAAAGATCTACGGTGAGGACGAGGAGCGGGCCGCGTTGGCAGCCCTGCTGCACGACTCGGCCAAGGAGATCAGCAAGGATGAGATGCGCGATATCCTGCGCGCTTACCCCCAGTATGCAGAGGGCGGCGAAGAGCGCCCGGCCCCGGTGTGGCACGGCGTGTGCGCCGCCATTCTGGCCCGCACCCAGTGGGGCGTGACCGACGAAGCGGTGCTTAGCGCTATTGCCTGCCACACAGCGGGCAAACCCGGCATGACCCGGCTTGACAAAATTTTGTATCTGGCCGATATGACCAGCGCGGAGCGGGACTGGCCCGGCGTGGAAAAGCTGCGCAAGCTGGAAAAAAAGAATCTGGATGCCGCCATGCTGGCCGCGCTGAAGCAGACCAACGATTTCGTGCTCTCGCAGGGAAAACCTCTGGACCCGATGTCCAAGGCGGCCTATGAGGATATCCTGGCCCGCAGCGGGAAGAATGAACGGTGAGAGCACAGCTGCTCTGAAACAAGCGGAAACAGAAAACAGATTGCAGATTTCGTCGGATAATGCTATACTTAAGAGCATGACAGGTCTGCAGGAACATTTTTTTGCAGGACCGCGAAAATCTGGAGGATACAAAAAAGCATGAGCCAGACGCCACGCCATATCAATACTTCGCGTTCTCTGAACCGGCCAGATCCGGCAGCAGCCGCACCGCGCCACGCTGCGTCCAGCACGGATGCAAAGCAGAGCGCAGGCGGTGCACACAATGAGCCGCCGCGCCGCCCGGCACAGGGAGCAGGGCAGGAGCCGCCGCGCCGCCGCAAAAAGAAAAAGAAAATGCCCCTCTGGCTGCCTTTTGCAGTGGTCATGGCCATCATCGCGGTGATCTCCGGTGTGGTGGTGTACGGAGTCAGCCTTGTAAACAAGGTGGAGGACAGCATCCGCCCGGACGACAGCACCCCTACCATTGAGGAAGAGGTCAAGACAGACGAGGAATACAAGGGCGATGTGGTGAACATTCTGGTCTGCGGCATCGACTATGAAGAGGGCCGCAATTATTCCAACGACCCCACCTCTAACGACGGCATGACCGACATGATCCTGTACGTGCAGTTCGACATCAAGAACGGTGCACTGCGGATGCTGCAGATCCCCCGCAACAGCCTTGTCACCACCAAGAACAAAAAGATTACCCTTTCCAATGGCAAGACCTACGCCGCCACGAATTATCAGATCAACTCGGTGGCGATCTCCAATGGCGGCAGCATCGCCGCTCTGGCCGATGTCATCTACGATCAGTTCCGGCTGCCCATCGATTACTATGTGACGGTGGATATGCAGGCACTGGTGGATATGGTGGATAACTTTGGCGGCATTGAGGTGTATATCCCTCATGATATGTCCTACGGCGGCAGCAAGCTGCTCAAGGGCTACCGCAATCTGAACGGTGCATCGGCAGAGTTCTTTGTGCGCTGCCGCCACGGCGACGGCTACGCCAATTCCGATATCGACCGCCTGAACATGCAGCGCTATTTCTATGCCGGTCTGTTCAAGCGTGCCCGCGCCATGGGCGTTACCGATATCCTGAACCAGCTGCCGCTGGTGTTCAAGAACTATATCAAGACGGATATGGACATTTCCACCATTGCAAAGCTGGTGGTGTCTTTCCTCAAGCTCGACAGCTCCAACATCATTCTGGCGCAGACACCGGTGTTCATGGGCGTGCCCAACGTGGGCAAGACCGACACCTTTGCCGGTTATTCCTGCGTGGTGCCGGATGCGGGTTCCATTGCAAACCTGCTCAACCAGTATTTCTGCACCTACACCGGCCCCATTGATGTGAGCGAAATGAACCTTGTCACCGACGAGTGGCCCCACGGCAGTGCATCCACCGATGCCAACGTGCAGTATATGGGCCGCATCGATAAGGAGTCGGACGATGCCATCCTGAGCGGCGATACAGACCTTGAAGGCGCTGTTACCACCGATGGTCAGGCGGCAGGCTCCACAAACTGAAACTGACAGAAAGGAAAAACATATGGAAAACTTCAACGACAGCAAGGCGCTTGCCATTGAGATCGCAAAGATCCTGGATAAGAAAAAGGCCCACGATGTGCGCGTGCTCAAGGTGGAAAGCCTGACCGTGCTCACTGATTACTTTGTCATTGCCTCCGGCACTTCCACCACGCAGGTGGCGGCTCTGGCCGACGAGGTGGAGTACGAGCTTTCGCAGAAGGGCCTGGAGCCCTACAGCACCGAGGGCTACGATTCCAAGAACTGGGTGCTGCTGGATTATTCCAACGTTATCGTGCACGTATTCGTGCCCAACACCCGCACCTATTACGATCTGGAGCACCTGTGGGCAGATGGTGAGCCCATTGATATCTCCGAGTACCTCACCCCCGACAGCACCCTTGAATGAATCAGGCAAACAGGTCTGCTTCTGGCAAAAACCTCTCCGTCATCGCTGCGCGATGCCACCTCTCCCCAAAGGGAGAGGTTTTGGCGCAATAGGGAAAGTTGGCAAAAATGCTCCCCTCTCGGGGGAGCTGGCAGGGCGAATGCCCTGACTGAGAGGGTCTATACCGGAAGCACCTTGAAAGCATACGCCCCCAAGCAACGGTATTTTGGATAAAGTCTGGAGCTGATTAACAACATGAAGTACGATTACAAGGCAGTTGAAGCCAAGTGGCAGAAGGTGTGGGAGGACGAAAAGACCTTCCATGTCGAGATCGACCACAAAAAACCCAAGTTCTATGCACTGGTCGAGTTCCCGTATCCGTCGGGTGCCGGCCTGCATGTAGGCCATCCCCGCAGCTACACCGCGCTGGACGTGGTCAGCCGCAAGCGCCGTCAGAACGGCTACAATGTGCTGTACCCCATGGGCTGGGACGCTTTTGGCCTGCCCACTGAGAACTTTGCCATGAAGAACCACATCCACCCGGCCATTGTCACCAAGAACAATGTGGACCACTTCCGCAGCCAGCTGAAGGCTTTGGGCTTCTCCTTTGACTGGGACCGCGAGATCAATACCACCGACCCCGAGTACTACAAGTGGACCCAGTGGATCTTCCTGCAGCTGTATAAGCATGGTCTGGCTTACAAGAAGGAAATGAACGTCAACTGGTGCACCGGCTGCAAGTGCGTGCTGGCCAACGAGGAAGTTGTCAACGGCGTGTGCGAGCGCTGCGGCAGCGAGGTCGTTCACCGCGTCAAGAGCCAGTGGATGCTCAAGATCACCGCTTATGCCGATAAGCTGATCGATGGTCTGGACGGTCTGGATTACATTGAGCGCGTTGCCACCCAGCAGAAGAACTGGATCGGCCGCAGCCACGGCGCAGAGGTCAACTTCGGCACCACCGCAGGCGATACCCTGACCGTGTACACCACCCGCTGTGACACCCTGTTTGGTGCCACCTACATGGTCGTTTCTCCGGAGCACGCTATGGTCAAGGAGTGGCTGGACAAGGGCATCCTCAAGAATGCCGATGCCGTCAAGGCCTATCAGGCCGAGGCAGCCCGCAAAAGCGACTTTGAGCGCAGCGAGCTGAACAAGGAAAAGACCGGTGTCAAGCTGGAAGGCGTCATGGGCATCAACCCGGTCAACGATACCGAAATCCCCATTTTCATCTCCGACTACGTTCTGTCCACCTACGGCACCGGTGCCATCATGGCTGTGCCCGCCCACGATACCCGCGACTGGGAGTTTGCCAAGAAGTTCGGCCTGCCCATCATCGAGGTGGTCAAGGGCAATACCCCGTCCAATCTGGACGAAGCCGCCTTCACCGATGTGGCCACCGGCACGCTGGTCAACTCCGGCTTCCTGAACGGCCTGTCCGTCACCGATGCAAAGAAAAAGATGATCGACTGGCTGGAGGCAAACGGCAAGGGCTGCGATAAGGTCAACTACAAGCTGCGCGACTGGGTGTTCAGCCGTCAGCGCTACTGGGGCGAACCCATCCCCATGGTCAAGTGTGAAAAGTGCGGCTGGCAGCCCCTGCCCGAGAGCAGCCTGCCCCTGACCCTGCCGGACATCACCGATTTTGAGCCGGGCCCGGACGGCGAATCTCCGCTGGCCCGCCACAAAGATTGGGTCAAGACCACCTGCCCCTGCTGCGGCGGCCCTGCTACCCGTGAGACCGATACCATGCCCCAGTGGGCCGGTTCTTCCTGGTACTTCCTGCGCTACATGGATCCCCACTGCAAGGATGCCATTGCGTCCAAGGAGGCTCTGGAATACTGGTCTCCGGTGGACTGGTACAACGGCGGCATGGAGCACACCACCCTGCATCTGCTGTACAGCCGTTTCTGGCATAAGTTCCTGTATGATATCGGCGCTGTGCCTTCTCCGGAACCCTACCAGAAGCGCACCGCTCACGGCATGATCCTGGGCCTGAACCCCCACAGCTTTGTCAACCTGCCCGCTGAGGAGCAGGATAAGCTGCTGAAGGAGTACGGCAGCCAGAAGGCCGCTGAAAAGGCTCTGGAAGAAAAGTACGGCGAAATGGCACGCCACCCCATCGTGAAGATGTCCAAGTCTCTGGGCAACGTCATCAATCCGGACGAGGTGGTGGACCAGTACGGTGCCGACACCATGCGTCTGTACGAGATGTTCATGGGCGACTTTGAGCAGGCTGCACCGTGGCAGACCTCTGCCATCGCAGGCTGCAACCGCTTCCTGGACCGCGTGTGGGCACTGTCCGACAAGCTGGTGGAGGGCGAGGGCTATCGCCCGCAGGTCGAGACCCTGATGCACCAGACCATCAAGAAGGTGGGCGCTGACATCGAGACCCTGAAGATGAACACCGCCATTGCCCAGCTCATGACGCTGGTGAACGCCCTGTACGACAACGGCGGCGCGACCAAGGCCGAGCTGGAGACCGTTGTTCAGCTGCTGAACCCGTTTGCTCCCCACATGACCGAAGAGCTGTGGGAGAAGCTGGGCCACAGCCACGACGAGCAGCTGGCTTACTACCCCTGGCCCAAGTACGAAGAGGCCAAGTGCGTGGAAAGCACAGTGGAGATCGCTGTGCAGGTGAACGGCAAGGTGAAGGCCCGCCTGAAGGTGGCTGCCGACATTGACGCTGCTGCCGCCATTGCTGCCGCCAAGGCTGACCCCGCTGTTGCTGCCGCTCTGGAAGGCAAGCAGCTGGTCAAGGAGATCTACGTCAAGGGCCGTCTGGTCAATCTGGCTGTCAAGGGCTAAACCAACCGATACCCTGCCGAAAGGCTGGATATACAACTACCCGCAGAGGCGGACTGGCGCATAAAACACCCGGGAACGTTTATTCAAAATCTTTTCAAAGATTTTGCGCAAAAAACTTTCAAAAAAAGGTTGACGAACCGGAGAAAATGCGCTATACTGTCTACTGTTAGTTACCATGTAACAACGAAATTCCTGCCTCACGGTCCAAGGGAGGGAATAAGATGTCGGAAATTCGTGTTAAAGAGGGCGAGTCGCTGGAAAGCGCACTGCGTCGCTTCAAGCGCAGCACCGCTCGCAGCGGTGTGCTCGCAGAGGTCCGTAAGCGCGAGGCTTACGAGAAGCCGTCTGTCAAGCGCAAGAAGAAGTCCGAAGCAGCCCGCAAGCGCAAGTTCAAGTAATTGATCACTTGAAGTCGCTGTTGCTTTAGATTTCATACGCGTTGCTAACGCCGATGTAGGGGAGCCTGTATTGCAGGCTCCCCTATTTTCATTGCAGGGAGAAATACTATGCTCATCACCCCCGAATACGTTTTCAAGGATGTCACCCACATCACGCCGGAATGGCTGGCGGAAAAAGGCATCACTGCGCTGGTGCTGGATATCGATAACACCCTCACCGCCGACCGCAGTCAGGAGCTGCCGGAAGAAGTGGCCGTGTGGCTGGGCACTATGCGCAAGGCAGGTGTCAGGCTCACCATCGTGTCCAACGGTGCGGAAAAGCGGGTGCGGCCCTTTGCCCAGAAGCTGGGCCTTGCGTACCTGTACCGCTCCGCAAAGCCGCTGCCCTTTGCTCTGATGGCGGCGCAGCACCGCATGGGCGTGAAGCGTCGTCAGATGGCGATGGTGGGCGACCAGCTCTATGCCGACCGCATGGCGGCAGCGCTGTACGGCATTCCGGGCCTGATGGTGGTGCCCCGCGGCCCGGACCTCGGTGCGCAGGTCATTCTCAAGCGTAAGTGGGAGAAAAAACACTGGCAGAAATACTATGACCGGGGAGGCAAGACCCTGTGAGCGATTGGAAGATCCGGTTCGGCACCGCAGGCACCAGCGACAGCTTTGCCGCCCAAGGCTACAAAAGCAGCTTGGATGTGCCGGAGTACACCGCAAAGATGGGACTGAACGCCTTCGAGTACCAGTGCGGGCGCGGCGTGCGTCTGGGGCTGGACAAGGCTGCAAAAATGGCCGCACTGGCCGGGCCAAAGGATATCCTGTTCAGCGTGCATGCACCGTATTATATCAGCATGTCCAGTCTGGAAGAGGAAAAGCGGCTCAACAGCATCCAGTATCTGCTGCAAAGTGCGGCGGTGTGCAAAGCGCTGGGCGGAAGACGCATCATCTTCCACTCCGGCAGCTGCGGCAAGCAGAGCCGGGAAACGGCTCTTGAAAAAGCGCTGGATACCATGCGCCGTGCCGTGGAAGCGCTGGACGAAGCAGGCTTTGCCGATATGACTCTCTGCCCGGAAACCATGGGCAAGATCGGCCAGCTGGGCACACTGGACGAGGTGCTGGCGCTGTGCAGCGTGGATAAGCGCATTACGCCCTGCATCGACTTCGGCCACCTGAATGCCCGCACTCTGGGCGGCATCCGCTCAAAAGAGGACTACGCTGCCATCCTTGACCGCATGGCAGAAAAGCTGGGGGACCAACGGGCAGAACGGTTCCATGTACATTTTTCCCGCATCGAGTATTCGGCGGGCGGCGAAAAGCGCCACTGGACCTTTGCCGAGACCCAGTTCGGCCCTGAGCCGCAGCCGCTGATGGAACTGCTGGCTGAGCGGAAGCTGCAGCCGGTCATCATCTGCGAGAGCGCAGGCACGCAGGCTGAGGATGCCGGGGCTATGCAGCAGATGTACCATGCAGCGTGCAAAACGTAAAAAATTTTGTGTTTTTATCGTCTTTTTTGCCGAAACCCCTTGCCAAATGCAAACGGATTGGGTAAAATAAATAGAGATATGCGTTAAGCATTTGAGATTAAACTAATGGAGGAATTCCTATGATTTCTGCAGGCGAGTTTCGCAATGGCGTGACCTTTGAGCAGGACGGCCAGGTTCTTCAGGTCGTTGAGTTCCAGCACGTGAAGCCCGGCAAGGGCGCTGCCTTTGTCCGTACCAAGACCAAGAACGTGATCACCGGCTCTGTGGTTGAGACCAGCTACAACCCGACCGCAAAGTTCCCGCAGGCTTTCATCGAGCGCAAGGACGTGACCTATAGCTACGAGGATGGCGATCTGTACCACTTCATGGACAACGAGACCTACGATGACATCCCCGTCAACGCAGCCGATGTGCCCGATAACTTCAAGTTCTGCAAGGAGAACGAGCTGTGCAAGCTGCTGAGCTACAAGGGCAAGGTGTTCAGCGTCGAGATCCCCAACTTCATCGAGCTGGAAGTTACCCAGACCGAGCCGGGTGTCAAGGGCAACACTGCCACCAACACCCTGAAGCCCGCTACCGTCGAGACCGGTGCTGAGATTCGTGTGCCTCTGTTCATCAACGAGGGCGACCACATCCGCATCGATACCCGCACCGGCGAGTATATGGAGCGCGTCTGATCCCTTTAACGCCAAACCGGGCTGCGGGCAACCGTCTGCCCGGTTTTTTAAAACTCCGATTTTTCTTATTTTAAGGAGGGCATTCGTATGGAACTGAACAAAAAGGCAGCTTATCTGCAGGGTCTGGTCGATGGTCTGGGCATCGATGATACCACCAAAGAGGGCAAGATCATCAAGGCCATGAGCGCACTGCTGGGTGAAATGGCTGAGGTCATCGAGAGCGTGGACGAAGATCTTTCCCGCGCCTACGACCAGATCAACGACCTGAGCGATGAGCTGGAAGATCTGGAAGCAGATCTGTACGAGGAGGAGGACGAAGACGGCGAAAGCGAGGACGCTGAGGATGAGGACACCGATGGCGACGACGATGCCAAGGATGATGACATCGCCAGCGAGCCGTTCTATGAAGTGGCCTGCCCCAACTGCGGCGAGACCGTTTACGTCAGCGAGGATGATCTGGATGCAGGCGAAGCCAACTGCGCGCACTGCGGCGTGACCTTTGAGGTCGCTCTGGAAGGGGACGGCGAAGAGGATGCCGAGGATGGCCCCGTGCAGTACGAAGTGACCTGCCCGGACTGTGGCACCACCGCCGTGTTTGAGGAAGACGAACTGCTGGACGGCGCACCCAAGTGCCCGAACTGCGGCAAACCCCTCGACTTTGAGGTGACCGAAGAATAAGCAAAAAAGACCGCTGCACTCCGGTGCAGCGGTCTTTTTTGTTTACTGTGCGTTTGCCTTCTGCAGCCAGATGCTGCCGATGTCCAAAGCGTTGTACAGGCCGATCTTGGTGGTCTGACGCATCACGCGCTCCTGCGGAGCCTTGGTGGTGTCGGTAGAGAGCAGCATCAGGTGAACCTTGTCTGCAACCTGCTGGTCGCCCACAGGCTTGGTGGTCGTGATCTGCAGATAGAGCACATATGGGTCGGTCATATTGCCGTAGTACAGCTCATTGTCCTTGCGGACGAGGGGCTTGCCTTTATAAGTCAGTTTTGGAGTAAATGCCATCGTGAAAGCCTCCCTATCAATAGTAGTTCAGTTCAGTATAACACATCTATGGTACAGGATGCAAGCTTTTGACCCGATAGAAGGCGGGCTTTTTGCACACAATGGCATGCCTGCGTGCAAAAGAATCTGCAATTTTAGGCACTCTGGCAGAAAACGGGTCTTGCCGGAATGCACAGATATGGTATACTATGAACGAGAAAGCCCGCAGCATAGCCCGGGCAGAAAAGTGAGGGAGACAGCATGGCAGACTATCAGGAATACCGGCGGCGCGTGCTGCGCAAACGCTGGCGCAGGCGGTTCATGGCGGCAGCTCTGCTGCTGCTGCTTTTGCTGGTGGGAGCCATCGGGATGTTGTGGAAGAGCCTGCACCGGGAACAGCGGCCCTCCGGCGTTGGGCAGAACACCATCCTGCAGGAGGTAACACAGGATAATACTTGGAACACGGCCTCCTACGCGGTGGCGCGGCAGCTCACGGTGCAGACGCTTGCAGACAGCGCGGCCACTGCGCTGGATTTCCGTATGGCGGCGCTGCCAAAGAGCAGCACGGCTGTGGGCAAGGAATGGTTCAATGACGTGAGCTTTGTGGGCGACAGCCTGACGCAGGGCATGCAGCTGTACGAAGAAGGAATGCAGAACGCCATGTTCTGTGCGTACAAGGGTGTTGGGCCGAACGTGATCGTCAACGGCACCACCTGCAAGCGCGCCGACGGCGTGGCTGAGGTGCCGCTGGAAGCGTTGACCGCCCAGCAGCCCAGAACTATTTATGTTCTGTTGGGCACCAACGTGCTGGGCCGCGATACCGATTATAGCAGCTTTCTGACCTATTACCGGCTGATGCTGGACATGCTGAGTCAGACACTGCCAAATGCAAAGATCTATGTGCAGTCCATTACGCCGGTGCGGCCGGAAGTATGCCAGAAGTCCGGCCATGAGGGCTTGAACCGCGACCGCCTGTGCCAGATCAACAATGAGCTGGCAGCCATTGCGCTGGAAAAGAACTGCTATTTTCTCAACCTGTGGGAAGTGCTGGCAGATGAAAACGGCGACCTGATCGAAAGCTACGCCCAGCCGGACGGCTACCATCTGAGACCCGCCGGGTATGCCGCATGGACGGATTATCTGTGCAACCACACAGAAGGATAAAAAATAAGAGGTTCGTTCACTGAGCGAACCTCTTATTTTTTTACTTGAAACTTAGAACAGGCCGGTGATCTTGCCGTCGGCATCCACATCGATGCCAACAGCGGCGGGCTTTTTGGGCAGGCCCGGCATGGTCATGATATTGCCGCAGATGACCACCACAAAGCCTGCACCGGCAGCAAGGCGCACCTCGCGCACCTCCATGGTAAAGCCGGTGGGGGCACCGGTGAGCTTGGCATTGTCGCTGAAGCTGTACTGGGTCTTGGCGATGCACACGGGCAGGTTCCCGTAACCCATCTCAGTCAGCTCGGCCAGTGTCTTGCTGGCGGCGGCGCTGTAGTTCACACCGTCGGCCCGGTAAATTTTGGTGGCGATGGCGTTGATCTTGTCCTTCAAGGGCATTTCCAGCGGGTAGGTGTACTGGATGGGACGATCCTCCAGCACCTCCAGCACCTTCTCGGCCAGAGCTTTGCCGCCCTCGCCGCCCTTGGCGAATACCTCGCTCAGCACGCAGGGAACACCCTGCTCGGCGCACACCTGCTCCACATAGGCCTGCTCTTCGGCGGTATCGGTGGGGAAGGCATTGATGGCGACCACCACCGGCAGGCCGAAGCCATTTTTCAGGTTGTCGATGTGGCGGATGAGGTTGGATGCACCGGCCTTGACGGCTTCGAGGTTGGGCTGGCTCAGGTCGGCCTTTGCCACGCCGCCGTGGCTCTTGAGGGCACGCACAGTGGCCACCAGCACGCAGGCAGAGGGTGCGATACCGGCGTAGCGGCACTTGATATCCAAAAACTTCTCTGCGCCCAGATCGGCACCAAAGCCTGCTTCGGTGATGGTATAGTCGGCCAGAGAAAGGCTCAGCTTGGTAGCCAGCACGCTGTTGCAGCCGTGGGCGATGTTGGCAAAGGGACCGCCGTGGATGATGGCGGGGTTGTTTTCCAGCGTCTGCACAAGGTTCGGGTCCAGCGCGTCCTTCAGCAGGGCGGTCATGGCACCGGCAGCACCGATCTCACCGGCAGTGACGGGCTTGCCGTCGTAGGTGTAGGCGCATACGATCTTGGAAAGACGCTCCTTCAGATCGGAAATGCTGGTGGCAAGGCAGAAAATTGCCATCACCTCGCTGGCAACGGTGATATCAAAGCCGTCCTCGCGGGGGGTGCCGTTCACCTTGCCGCCCAGACCGTCCACGATGAACCGCAGCTGGCGGTCGTTCATGTCCATGCAGCGCTTCCATGTGATGCGGCGGGGGTCGATGTTCAGCGGGTTGCCCTGCTGGATGCTGTTATCGATCATGGCAGCCAGCAGGTTGTTGGCTGTGCCGATGGCGTGCAGGTCACCGGTAAAGTGCAGGTTGATATCCTCCATGGGCACCACCTGTGCGTAGCCGCCGCCGGCTGCGCCGCCCTTGATGCCGAACACGGGGCCGAGGGACGGCTCACGCAGGCAGAGCATGGTCTTTTTGCCCAGAGCGTTCATGGCATCGGCCAGACCCACGCTGGTGGTGGTCTTGCCCTCGCCCGCCGGGGTGGGGCTGATGGCAGTGACAAGAATCAGCTTGCCCTGCTTTTTGGCATCGTGGATCAGGCGGTGATCGATCTTGGCCTTGTAGCGGCCATAGGGAATCACGTGCTCATCGGAAAGGCCCAGCTGGGCGGCGATCTCGGTGATGGGTTTCATTTTGGCTTCCTGTGCGATCTCGATATCGGTTTTCATCAGACATCCTCCTTTGAAAGTCGTTTTTACAAGCATTGCACGCCGCCTGAACGGCCTTTTTGCTCGCATCCTGCGTTGCTTTCCCTTGCAATCCGTCAGGATTGCTGCGGAAAATCGCCTTGTCTGCGGGCAAAAAATCCCGCCATTCAACGCACCCTGCTTATAAAAACAACTTCCGACAACAAAAAAGGCAGCTTTGCGCAGCAATTGCGCAAGGCTGCCCAGACGGTCGGCATTGACTCTCCCGCCATCCCTGCACTGTGGTGCTCCACAAGGTTCCGTCAGCAGAGATACGGTCTCTATGCAGTAAAGATAGCACAATGCCGGGGTGTTTGTCAAGGAAAAACAGCGTCAAATATTTTGCGTTCTACAGCCTGTTGTGGTATACTTATCATGGTTTACTATGAAAATTTAGAAAGCAGGAATCCCTTTTATGCTGCAAAACCCTGAATTGCATTATCTGGATAACGCCGCTACCACCATGGTGGCTCCCGAAGTGGCGGATGTCATCGACAAGGCCATGCGGGAACACTGGGCAAACCCGTCCAGCCTGTACGGCCCCGGTGCCCGCAGCGAGGAAGCGCTGAACGCTGCCCGTGCCGCTGTGGCCCGTACACTGGGCTGCAAGCCAAAGGAGCTGTACTTTACCTCCTGCGGCAGCGAGAGCAACAATCTGGCCCTGCTGGGCGCGGTGCGCACCCGCACTTTCGGCAAGGGCATCGTGGTGTCCGGCTTTGAGCACCCAAGCGTCCAGCGCCCGCTGGAAGAGCTGGCGAAGCAGGGCTACAATGTCACGGCGGTCAAGCCCCGCCCGGACGGCACATTGAATATCAACGAAATGCTGGAGCATGTGGACAAGAACACCATCCTCGTGGCCTGCATGATGGTGAACAACGAGGTGGGCACCCGCAACGATGTGGAACGCCTTGCCGCTGAGGTCAAGCGCCGCAACAGCCGCACCATTGTCCATGTGGACGCAGTGCAGGCGTGGATGCGTGTGCCCATCAAGCTGACGAACATCGACACCCTGTCGGTGAGCGGCCACAAGATCCACGCTCCAAAGGGCATTGGCGCGCTGTATCTTTCTGACCGTCTGGTGCAGGCGTTCCGGCCGCCGTACCTCGGCGGTGAGCAGGAGCGCGGCCTGCGCCCGGGCACCGAAAACCTGCCCTACGCCATGGGTCTTGCCGCAGCCGCCACCCGTCTTGCCAAGACCATGAAGAGCCGTGACACCGCTATGAAGGCTCTGAACCAGCGTCTGCGGGACGGCCTGAAAGCTTTCCCGGAGGTAGAGCTCAACAGCCCGGAAAACGCGGTGCCCGAGGTGCTGAACTTCAGCGAGAACTGCATCAAGAGCGAGACGATGCTGGCATGGCTGGCCGAAGCACAGGTATATGTTTCCTCGGCAAGTGCCTGCGGCCGCGGCCAGCCCAGCCACACGCTGGCGGCAATGGGCCGAGACCCGCTTGCCATTGACACTGCCATCCGCGTGTCCTTCTGCGGCGACAACACCCCGGAGGATGTGGACGCTTTCCTCAACCGCTTTGAGGACGGAATGAAGCATCTGCAGAAGATCAGAAAGTGAAAAATAACAAATCCTACGATCAGGAGATACAACATTTATGCATGAAATCATTATGGGCTATCAGGGTGAAATGTCCCTGAAAGGCCTCAACCGCAACCAGTTCGAGTCGGCGATGATGAAAATTCTGCGCTACCGGCTCAAGACCGTGGGCAAGTTCAAGGTCTACTGCACCCAGTCCACCTTTTACATGGAACCCGAGGAAGAGGACGTGGACATGGATCTTGCCTTTGACCGGGTGAGCAAGGTGTTCGGCCTTGCAGCGCTCAGCCGCGCCGTGGTGTGCGATAAGGACTTTGACACCATCTGCCAGACCGCTGAGGATTACCTCGGTGCCAGTCTGCACGGCATCCGCACCTTCAAGGTGGAAGCCCGCCGCTCCGACAAGACCTACCCCATGACCAGCCCGGAGCTGATGCGGGAACTGGGCGCTTACCTGCTGGGCAAGCACAACTACCTCAAGGTGGATGTGCACGACCCGGATTTCAAGGTCATCGTGGAAATTCGCGATTACGGCGCGTATATTCACGGCCCGAAAGTACCCGGTGAGGGCGGTCTGCCCGTGGGCACCAGCGGCCGTGCGCTGAACATGCTGTCTGGCGGCATCGACAGCCCCGTGGCAGCTTACCGCATGGCAAAGCGCGGTCTGGCACTGGACCACATCCACTTTGCGTCTCCGCCGTACACTTCGGAACGCGCAAAGCTCAAGGTGAAGGCACTGGCGCAGCTCACCAGCATCTATACGGGCAGCTCCAATCTGTTCGTCGTGCCCTACACCAAGCCGCAGGAGTACATCCGGGATAATGCTCCGGATGTGCTGTTCACGGTGCTGATGCGCCGCAGCATGATGCGCATTGCCAACGTTATTGCCAAAAAGCAGGGCTGCGAAGCCCTTGTTACCGGCGAGAGTCTGGCTCAGGTAGCCAGCCAGACCGTCAAGGCCCTGCAGTGCACTGACGCTGCGCAGGATCTGCCCATCCTGCGCCCGCTCATCGGCATGGACAAGACCGAGATCGTGGAGACGGCACGCCACATCAACACCTTTGAGACCAGCATCCTGCCCTACGAGGACTGCTGCACCATCTTCACCCCGCCGCACCCGAAGATCCGCCCAGAGCTGGCCGAAATTCTGGAAGCCGAAGCCGCCATGCCCGGCCTTGCCGCGCTGGAAGCCGAAGCAGCAGAGAGCGCCGAGCGCATCCGCATCCGTATCACCGATCAGGTCGAATTTGAGGGGTAAGTCAGCCATGACAGCAGAGATCATCAGTGTGGGCACCGAGCTGCTGCTCGGCAACATTTTGAACACTAACGCCCAGTACCTCAGCCGGGAACTGGCGGCTCTGGGCATCACCGTCCAGCGCGAGAGCACCATTGGCGACAACCACGGCCGTTTGGCGGATTTCGTCAACGAAGCAAAGCAGCGGTGCGATCTGCTGGTGTTCACCGGAGGCCTTGGCCCCACCGCAGACGACCTGACCAAGGAGACGGTTGCTGGATGTTACGGTGATACGCTGGCTTTTGACCCGGAAGAATGGCAGAAGATCGTGGATTTCTTCACTCGCACTGGGCGCAAGACTACCCCCAACAACCGCAAGCAGGCCATGGTGCCGGTGAACGGCCACAAGATCATCAATAACCACGGCACTGCCCCCGGGGCATGGTTCGAGCAGGATGGCCATTGCGCCGTGCTGATGCCCGGCGTGCCTCACGAAATGAAAGCCATGTGGGAGGAGAGCGTGCGCCCGCTGCTGCTGGCCCGCCAGAACTGCACCCTGCATTCTATCACGCTGCGGGTGCTGGGCGGCGAAAGCGATATCGAATACCGTGTGCGGCATCTGCTGGAAAACGCAAATCCCACCGCCGCCATCTACTGCAAGACCGGCGAGTGCGAGATCCGCATTACTGCCCGGGCAGAAACCGACAGTTCAGCCGAAAAAATGTGCCGCGCATACGCCACAAAGTTCTATGATCTGCTGGGTGATGCGGTGTATGATGAGGATGTGACCGGTCTGGAAGAGACTCTGGTGCACACCCTGAAGAAAAAGGGACTCACCATTGCCACGGCAGAAAGCTGCACAGGCGGCATGATCGCCCAGCGGCTGACCAATGTGTCCGGTGCAAGTGAGGTGTTCGGCTTCGGCTTTGTTACCTACTGGGAGCAGGCCAAGGCAAAGATGATCGGCGTAGACCCGGCGGCGATCGCAAAGTACAATGTGGTGTCCGCACCGGTGGCAGCACAGATGGCACTGGGTGCAGCCGAAGCTGCCGGGGCCGATATCGCTGTCAGCGTCACCGGTCTGGCAGGCCCCAACGGCGGTGATGCCGTCCGCCCGGTGGGCACGGTGTATCTGGGTGCGGCCTGCGGTGAGACCGTCTATGTAAAAAAGCTCTTCGTCTCCCGCCCCGACCGTGCGCTGGTGCGTGCCCGCGCGGCACAGGCGGCACTGGAACTGGCGCTGCGTCTGGCTCAGGGCAAAGTTCCTGCAGATACACAGGCACTGGCAAAAAGCGCCCGGCATGACGATGCGGCTCTGACGGCACTGGACAGCACCTTCCTCAAGGGTTAATACGAGCGGCCCCGGGCCGCGGGGGTGAAGTAGTTGATACACGAAGAAAAAACGCAGACCACCTGTGTGCTGCGGTTGTTTGGCGCACCGCTGTGGGCAGTACAACAGGCAGTGCAGCAGACAGGACTTGCTGCCCAGTGCCGCAGCCGCGGTGCAGAAACACTGGCTGCGCTGCAGGCAGAAACGCCCGCGGCATTGAGCAAGGCGCGGAAAACGCTGGCAGACCGCTTTGCGGCAGAGCTGTACGGAGAAGGGGAGATGACCCTTGTTCATGCAGCGGTGCAGGCGCTGGAAACGCACCGCAGGCTGCTGGTGTGCTGCGATGTGGATGCAGGCACTCTGCTGGAAGCCCGGATGGAAACGGTGGCCGGCGCAGAAAAAGTGTTTGATTTTGGAGCCGTGAGCTATGCCGATGCAAAGGTGCGGGAAAAGCTGAGCGCAAAGGTCTGCCGGGTCAAGGGCGGGCCGGTGCCGGCAAAGCTTACCCGTGTGCGGGCAGCGCAGCGCCTTGTGGGTGCAGACTTTGCAGCCGGGTGTCTGGAGCGCGCCGAGGACACGGTGCTGTTTCTGGGCAGCCGGAAAGGCTGCTGGGTGCGCACGGTGGCCAATGCAGATACGCCTGCTTTGTGGCTGCTGGATATGATCCGCCGGGCGGCTTCCGGCCTGCCGCAGGCGGCGGGAACGATCTGGCAGAAGTATGGCAGGGCCATCCCGGCAGATGCCCTGACGGCGCAGCGCCTGCCGGACAAGCCGGAGCCGGATGCACCGACAGCGGCACCGCGTAAACGGCACAGGGTGCGGAATGCCCTGATTTTTCTGCTGATTCTGGCACTGGCCGCGTTTGCCGCTGCGTGGTATTACACCGGCGGCGACCTCGCCGCCCTGCCGCAGCAGCTGCAAAGCCTTGGGGCCGACAGCCTGCCCCACTCCGGCGCAAAACTGATATAAGAATAAAAGGGAACGGTTCATCTGAATGAAGTGAACCGTTCCCTTTTATATTAGATAAAGATTTACGGATGCTCGCTCAGCCACCGCAGAGCCATATAGACATAGGCCGCAGAACCCGTGTACAGCACACTGTCGTCAAAGCGCACCTTGGGGTGGTGCTGGCCGTAAACATAGCCCTCCTTGGCGTTGCCGGCGGAGAGGAACATGCCCACGGTGGGCACTTCGTGGCTGACAAAGGCAAAGTCCTCGCTGCCGCCGCCGGGCTTGCCGCCGGTGAGGACGGTCATATCCATGGCACCACGGCCCAGCAGTTCGGTCATATAGGTCAGGGCATTCTTGGCAAGAGGCGTATCCACCACCATGCAGGGGCAGTGGTCGCTGAACTCCACATCAGCAGTGCAGCGATAGGCCGCCGCCACGCCCTGCGCGATCTCGGTCATGCGCTGGTGGATCTGCTCGCTCACGGCACCTTCGGGGTCCACCGTGCGGATAGTGCCCCACATATCGGCAGAATCCGGGATGACGTTGGATGCCTTGCCAGCTTCAAACCGGCCCGTGGTGAACACGCCAAACTTGGCGGGGTCCAGCTCACGGCTGTTGATCTCCTGCAGGGCAATGTGGATGTGGGCCGCTGCGGTGATGGGGTCGATGCAGGCGTTGGGCATGGAGCCATGGCCGCCCTTGCCGTGTACGGTGATGTGGTACTGCTCACAGCTTGCCATGGTGATGCCGCCGCCCGGCACCAGCACGGTGCCCACGGGCAGGGGCATCCCGGCCAGAACATGGAACATGACCGCGGCGTCCACCTTCGGGTTTTCCAGCAGGCCGTTTTTCAGCATGTCCAGCGAACCCTGAAAGATCTCCTCTGCAGGCTGGAATTCCAGCTTGATGGTGCCCTCGATCTCGTCCTCGTGTTCTTTGAGCAGCTTTGCCGCACCCAGCATCATGGCGGTGTGCATATCGTGGCCGCAGCCGTGCATCTTGCTCGGCACCTCGGAAGCAAACTCTTCGCCGGATTCCTCCTGAATGGGCAAAGCATCCATGTCACCGCGCAGCAGGATGGTCTTGCCGGGGCGCTTGCCGCCCGCCAGCGCCAGCACGCCGCATTTGCCGCAGTCCTGCGGGGTGTAGCCCATCTCGGTCAGGGCTTTTTTGACCAGCGCTTTTGTCTCGGGCAGGTCAAAGCCTACCTCCGGGTGGCGGTGCAGGGTGCGCCGCCATGTGCGCAGCTGGGTTTCCAGCTCCTTTGCGGATTCGAGCAGTTTTTCTGGTGTGATCATTCCAAAATCAACTCCCTCTATTTTATCAAAAACCTCCCAGACCCTGCCTTATGGCAGAGCCTGAGAGGTTTTTTACTTAGTTTTCGTTCGTCGATGTGCCTTCCGGGTGGTACTTGGCGCAGGTGCACTTTTTCCACTTCAGGCCGCTGCCGCAGGGGCAGGGGTCATTGCGGCCAATTTTGATGACACGCACAGGCTGGCCGTGGGGTGCACCCTTGGCACCGGGTGCACCGTTGCCGGGCACAAAGCCTTCGCCGGTGGGCTTTGCCACCTGCTCACGCTTGGGGGCAGCACCGGCCTGACGGATCTCGATGGTCAGCAGCATCTTCACACTGGACTCACGGATGGAATCCACCATCTGGTCGAACATGTCAAAGCCCTCGATGCGGTACTCCACAACGGGGTCCTTCTGGCCGTAGCCGCGCAGCGCAATGCCCTGACGCAGCTGGTCCATGTTGTCGATGTGGTCCATCCACATGCGGTCCACGCACTTGAGCAGGCAGATGCGCTCCAGCTCACGCATGATGGGAGCACCGTAGCGCTGCTCCTTGTCGGCGAGGATCTTCATGCCGCGGTCATAGAGCTGGTCGGCAATGCCCTTGCGGGAGATATCGTCAAAGTCGGCCACGGTGTAGTGGAGGTCTTCCTCGGTGGTCAGCCAGCCCAGATAGTGGCGGCGCAGGGCACCAAAGTCCCAGTCGTCCTTCACATCACCGGCCAGGAACTGGTCGCAGCTGGAATCGATGTTCTCGCGCAGCATCTTGTGCATTTCGGTGCTGATATCCTCGCCATCCAGCACCTTGCGGCGCTGACCATAGATGATCTCGCGCTGCTGGTTCATCACGTCGTCGTACTTCAGCACGTTCTTGCGGATCTCGAAGTTGCGGCCTTCCAGCTTTTTCTGGGCGCTTTCCAGCGTGTTGGTGATCATGCGGTTCTCGATGGGGGTGTCCTCGTCGATCTTCAAAGTATCCATCAGGCTGGAGACGCGGTCACCGCCGAACAGGCGCATCAGGTCATCTTCCAGGCTCAGGTAAAAGCGGGAAGCACCCGGGTCGCCCTGACGGCCGGCACGGCCGCGCAGCTGGTTGTCGATGCGGCGGCTCTCGTGGCGTTCGGTGCCGATGATGAACAGGCCGCCTGCAGCGCGCACCTGCTCAGCTTCGGCATCGATCTGGGGTTTGCACTGGGCGTACAGCTCATCGAAGCGCTTGCGGGCAGCAAGGATGTTGGCATCCTCGGTATCGCCGTGGCCGTTGGCTTCGGTCAGCAGCATTTCCACTGCAGCCGGGTCGGCATCCTCGGGCTTTTCCGGGTTCAGCAGGTTTTCGCAGAAGTGTTCCTTGCGCATCTGGGCCTTGGCCATGAACTCGGCGTTGCCGCCCAGCATGATATCGGTACCACGGCCTGCCATGTTGGTGGCAATGGTAATGGCACCCTTTTTGCCGGCCTGCGCCACGATCTCGGCTTCACGCTCGTGGTTCTTTGCGTTCAGCACGTTGAAGTCGCGGGTGTATTTCTGCAGCATCTTGGCAAGGGTCTCACTCTTTTCCACGCTGACCGTACCCACCAGCACGGGCTGGCCCTTCTGGTGGCATTCCAGCACCTGCTGGATAACGGCATTGTATTTGCCGTTGACCGTCTTGTAGATGGCATCCGGATAATCGATGCGCTGACGGGGGCGGTTGGTGGGCACCGTAACGATGTTCAGGCCGTAGATCTCGGTGAACTCGGTGGCTTCTGTCTTGGCGGTACCGGTCATACCGGACAGCTTTTTGTACATGCGGAAGTAGTTCTGGAAGGTGATGGTAGCCAGCGTTTTGCTCTCGGCGGCGATCTTCACGCCCTCCTTGGCTTCGATGGCCTGATGCAGGCCTTCGTTGTAGCGGCGGCCGATCATCAGACGGCCGGTGAACTCGTCCACGATGATGACCTGACCATCCTTGACCACGTAATCGATGTCCCGCTGCATCACGCCGTAAGCCTTGATGGCCTGATCGATGTGATGGGCAAGGGTCATGTTCTCGGCGGCGGCAAGGTTCTCGACCTTGAAGTAGGCTTCCGCTTTCTTGATGCCGCTGGCAGTCAGGGTACAGGTCTTGTGCTTTTCGTCCACGACGTAATCACCGTCGGTCTGCTCGTCGGTAGAGACCTTATCCTCCAGCTCTACCACCACGCTCTTGCGCAGGGTGCGCACAAAGCGGTCCACCTGTGTGTACAGGCTGGAAGAATCCTCACCGCGGCCGGAAATGATCAGGGGCGTGCGGGCTTCATCGATCAGGATGGAGTCCACTTCATCGACGATGGCATAGGCGTGGCCGCGCTGCACCATGTTGGCCTTATAGGTCACCATGTTGTCGCGCAGGTAGTCGAAGCCGAACTCGTTGTTGGTACCGTAGGTGATGTCGGCAGCATAGGCGGCGCGGCGTGCATCGCCGTCCATGCCCTGTGCGATCAGGCCGACAGAAAGGCCCAGCCAGCGGTAGAGCTTGCCCATCCACTCGCTGTCGCGCTTGGCAAGGTAATCGTTGACGGTGACAACATGCACGCCCTCACCGGTGAGGGCATTCAGGTAGGCGGGCAGGGTAGCCACAAGAGTCTTGCCTTCACCGGTCTGCATCTCGGAAATATCGCCGCGGTGCAGGGCAATGCCGCCGATGACCTGCACAGGGAAGTGCTTCATGCCCAGCACGCGCCATGCGGCCTCGCGGCAGACGGCAAAGGCATCGGGCAGGATATCATCGGTGGTCTTGCCGTCGGCCAGCTGCTGCTTGAACACAGCGGTCTGTGCCTGTAAGTCGGCATCCGGCATGGCGGCATATTTTTCTTCCAGAGCCAGCACCTGCTTGGCAATGGGGTTGATCTTTTTCAGCTCTCGGTCCGAGAAGCTGCCAAAGAGTTTTTCAACAAGGGACATTGGTAACACCTCATAGATCAAATTCGGGAAAATGCTTCCCGGAGATAGACATAAATACACACATATATGATACACCAAAGCGGCAGACGCGTCAAACCTGCAAGGTTATTTTAGCCGGATTTTGAATGAATTTTCTGTAAATTTGCGCTGGAAGAGGGTTCATAAAAGAAAAAGATATGTGGTGGAGGCGAACAGCCTTGCCCTCTCCGTCTGCTCCCGCTGGTCGCATCCACCTCCCCCAAAGTGGGAGGCCTTGGCAATCCACGCAAAGTTTCCGGTTTCGCCAGAGGCTCCCCCTTTGGGGGAGCTGGCGAGCGAATGCGAGACTGAGAGGGCGAGCCAGCTAAAACAAAAACCACCTCTGATTTTTGCAAATCAGAAGTGGTCAGATGTACATTATAAGGTTTCCAGCAGCTGCGGCAGCTGTGCCAGATCGTCGATGACATTCGGGCACACAGCCTCGAGCCGCGCGCGGGACTGGTGGCCGCCGGTGTAGAGCACGCATTTTGTGCCAAGGGCCTTTGCAACTTCGGCATCGTGCTGGGTGTCGCCCACCATCACGCAGGCAGCAGGGGCGATGCCGCTTTGTGCAAGCCACTGTTTGCCCACCTGCACTTTGCTTACGCCATAGATGTCTGCAAGGCCGAGCAACTCAGTAAAATAGCCCTGCAGGCCCCGTGCGGCTACCTGCTCGATCAGGTAGTCTCGGCGGGAGGCGGAAAGCACGCTCTGCCGCCAGCCCTGGCGCGAAAGTTCGGCCAGCGTTTCGGCAGAGTGTGCAGAGGGGGGACAGGCATCCACACCTGCGTTATAATGTTCCATAAAGCGCTCGGCCAGCTCTGCATAAGGGTGCTTTGCAAAGTCGAAACCGGCGCGGGTGTAGTATTCCTCAATGGGAAAAGCGAAAATTTCCCGGTAAGCGGCAAGATCGTACCGCTGCGGATAACCGTGGGTCTCCAGCATCCAGTTGAGACAGCTGTGGGTGAAATCAACATCATCCATCAAAGTGCCGTTCCAGTCCCAGAAGATCATTCCGTTTGCCTGCATGGAAACCTCCTTGCGGTCATTAAGCTGCAAAAATTTTGCGCAGGGCCTTGCTGCTCTCGATGATCTTCACCAGCAGCACACCCAGAACGGTGCAGCTGATGAGCTCGCCGATGCCTACGGAGATGCCGTTGGTGATGCAGGCCAGCCAGATGGGAGCGCTGGAGGTGGGGTCCGGGAACATGACGGCAATCTCAATGCCGATGATCACTGCATTGAACAGCACCGGCGGCAGGGAAGCCGCCACAGCCAGACCCTTGATGCGGATGTTCCGCAGCTTGTAGGTGACAAGGCAGGCCAGCAGGGTGGCAAGGGTGCCAAAGATGACATCCACGATGGTAGAGCCCAGCAGGTTTGCCAAAAAGCAGCCCAGTACCACACCGGCAATGTACTCGGCACCGAACACCGGCAGCAGGCAGAGCGCCTCAGCCACACGCACCTGTACCGCACCATAGGAGAGCGGCTGCAGAGCCATGCAGAGAACAACATAAATGGCTGCGACCACGCCGCAGCGCACCAGTTTACGGACGGAAGGATTCTGATTCATGATAATACTCCAGCGGGATGATTTTGACCGCACAGGGCCGCCAGCCCCTGTGGGTTTGGCCCGGCATGGTTCGAGACACGCCGGGGAGCCTAAAATCCTAAGTTGCTCTGAAAGGATGCCGCACAAAAAGCACAGCAAGAGGCAGTATAGCATAATTTTTGGCAGATTGCAACGAATTTTCGCAGAATCAGGTACAGATGCAGTTTTTGGTTTGGACCCTTCCGGTGAAAAAGAGGTTCCGAAAAGCCCGCAGGCTTTTCGGAACCTCAAAATAAAAATAAAATTACCGCTGAAATAGCCAGAGCGAAAGCGGGGGCTATTAAAATCGTGTGTTACCCTCTGGGGTGTCCGGTGTATACCAGAGCCACCGTGTCGGGACCGGTGTTGGCGGAAACGACGCCGCCCAGCTCAAACACCAGCAGCGGCGGCTTGCCAAAGGCCTTGCGGCAGGCCTTTTCCAGATCGGCGGCCTGCGGGATGTTGGTGTGGCCGATCATATAATCAAAGTTCTCCACGCCTTCGCTGCGCTGTTTGCACAGCTCCACCATGGCGGGCACCACCTTGTCATCGCCGCGTACCTTGGCCTCCACCTTGGTCTTGCCGTCGATCAGGGTGATGATGGGACGAATGCCCATCAGCTCGCCCATAACAGCAGCAGCGGCAGAGATGCGTCCGCTCTTTTTCATCTGCTTCAGGCTGTAGGGCCCCAGAACGATCTCCATGCAGTCCATCTGGGTCTCGAACTCATGGATCACATGGCTGATCTCTGCGCCGTTCTTCAGCTTGCGGGCCATTTCGCACAGATACCAGCCGAACACCATGGAATAGGTGTGGGGGTCCAGCAGATGGATCTTCAAGTGGTGCTCCGGGCGCTCTTCCCGCAGCATCCCCTGTGCCATGAGGGCGTTATTGTAGGTGGAAGAGCCGGATTTGTTGATGGGTACATGAATGACATCGGTATAGCCCTCGTCCACGTACTGGCAGTATTTTTCACAGAACTGGATGGGGGTGATGGCGGCAGTGGAGGGCACGCCCTTAGCGGCACGCATTTTATCGTAAAATTCGGTGTTGGTGCAGCTTTCACGCTCCACATAGTCCACATCGTCCAGCAGGATGTGGAAGCTCATGATGTCGATGCCGTATTTCTCGGCCATCTCCTGTGGGATATCGCAGGAGGAATCGGTCAGGATCGCAATCTTGCTCATAATGTCCCTCATTTCCATTCGTAGTCTCGTAAGTGTCCGTGGTCCAAAAGCTCCGGAAAGTCCCACTGGCGCAGCACTTCATACACGCCCACGGCCACGCTGTTGGAAAGGTTCAGGCTGCGGCAGGTGTCGCGCATGGGCATTCGGATGCAGTGCTCCTGATTGGCGGCAAGCAAGGCTTCGGGCAGGCCGGCATCCTCGCGTCCGAACACGAGGTATGCACCGTCCGGGTAGCTCACATCGGTGTAGCGCTGCGGTGCCTTGGTGGTAAAATAGTAATAGGGGCCGCTGTTTTTGGCAAAGAACTCGTCCAGACTGTCGTAATAGCTGATGTCGAGGTAGTGCCAGTAATCCAGACCCGCATGCTTGAGCTTTTTATCATCGATGGCAAAGCCCATGGGGCCTACCAGATGCAGCCGACAGGCAGTGCAGGCACAGGTGCGGGCCACATTGCCGGTGTTCTGCGGGATGCGCGGCTCCACCAGAACGATGTTCAAGGTTGGCTTTTCGTTCATCGGTGTACCTCCCCTTATTCTGCCGAGCTTGCCGGGCACAGGCGCGGCAGAAGCGGCTCGAACCAGACCCCGTAGTGGGTATCCTGCGCGGCGGGCGTGTTCTGGATGGAAAGCGCCACAAACTCGGCAGCGTTGTCGGCGGCGGCACTCAGGGCGTTGCCCTGCAGCAGCGAGCCGATGAGCACCGCACCGTACAGGTCGCCGGTGCCGGGGAAGCTGCGGCTGATGTGCAGCTTTTTGATGAGGAAGCGGTCTTTTCCGCTGCCTGCACAGCCGATGTATTTGCCCAGCGGCAGGCCGGTGACTACGGTGCCGGGGGCCAAAGCGGTCAGCTCGTCAGCCAGAGCCTGTGCGGCTTCATCGGTGAGCAGCTCGGTCTGCGGCTGGCGCTGCAGCAGGATCTGTGCCTCAGTGTAGTTGGGCAGGATCAGATCGGCAGCACCGCACAGTGCACGGATGCGATCGATCAAAGCAGGCGTTACGGTGGAGTAAGCCTTGCCGTTGTCGCCCATGACCGGGTCAACGATCTTTTTGGCTGCGGGCCAGAGGGCAAAGGCTTTTTCGGCCAGTGCCACCTGATCCTCACCGCCCAGATAGCCGGTATAGATGCAGTCAAACTCCACGCCGAGCGCATGGTAATGCTCCAGCGCCTGTTCGCCGTAGGCGCAGCCGTCCAGCCGTGCAGGCGTGCCAAGCCCGCCTGTGTGGGTGGAAAGCACCACCGTGGGCAGGGCCACCGGCTGCACGCCCATGACCGACAGCACCGGCAGAATCACTGCAAGGCTGCAGCGGCCCATGCCGGAAAGATCGTGGATGCAAAGGACTTTTTTGGGTTCAACAGGGTGTATCAAATAAGGAACCTCCTTACCAGTATGCGGAATGAGCAGTGCGCTTTTTAGCCGGGCACACCCGCCCATTAAAACATCGTAGAACAGTATACCACAAATTTCTGCATAAAAAAAGCGGATACCAGATAGTTTACAGGAAATAATAACGCCGGAGACCGGATCTTTTTCACCGAAAGGAGTTTTACTATGAAACATGAATCCACCAGTTCTTCCGGGATGCTGCTTGGCATGGCCGCGGGGGCGGCACTGGGTGCCGTGGGCGTGATGGCCGCCACCCAGAACCAGCGCCAGCTGCGCCGCACCACCCGCAAGGTGATGAAGGGTGCCGAGAACGCTGTGCTGCAGCTGGACAAAATGGTTGGCGACTTTGTGGAAAAGCACATGGAGTGATAAAAGCAAAGAACGGCGTTCCGGTGGTGAACGCCGTTCTTTGTTTGAAAAAGCTTACTTGTTCCAGATGCACATGCGGGCCGAGGTGTTGATCTCGCCCAGCACGCTCAGATCCATCTGAATGTTGCAGGTAACGGTGAGTGCCTTGTTCACATCGCTGCCGGTCAGCACCGAGGCGGGCATGTTCTTGATGGTGAGCACGCCGGTGCCCTTGGCAACATCGCCGGAGACGGTGCCGGTGTAGGTCACATCACCAATGGTCAGGCCGGACAGACAGCCGGTGACACCCATCTTGCTTACCTGCTGGATGGGCAGGGTGAGCGTGTAGGTGCCGTTGGACTGGCGGGTGAGGGTGACATCACGGCTGGCATCGATGCCGGTGTTGGCCATGGATTCCTTATCGGATTTTTCTTTCCAGAATTTAATGCCTACGTTCAGGCTGGAAGCAGCGCTTGCACCAAAGGTGAACATGCACAGCAGCAGCACCGAGAGCAGGGCGGCGCTTACGCGCTTATAAATATTCGTCATGAATGATCTGCCTTTCCTGCCGCAGAGGCGGCGTTGAACAATTGCGGTAATACCGGTTTGTCAATGCTAAAATAGCATGGCTGTGCAAAATTGTCAATCCGCTTCGTGAAGCTTTCACAGAAATGTTGCACATTGATAAAATATAGTGGGCGAAGATGACGAAGAACCGCCCCTCCGGCAGGAGGAGCGGTTCTTGAAAAATCAGTGCTTAAATTTCAAAGTCGGGGTCGTCCTTCAGCACGTGGATCTCGCTCATAAAGGGGCTCTGCTCCGGGTCGGCGAAGGGAGCTTCCTTGACGTACTTGTTCAGCTGGATGGCCGTGCGTGCGGGGTCGGCAATGGTGCCTGCGCCGCCGATGCAGCCGCCCGGGCAGCCCATGCCTTCCAGCAGGTAGCCGTTGTACTTGCCGGCCTTGGCCAGCATGAGCAGCTTCTTGCATTCGGCAAGGCCCTGTGCGGATGCGATCTTGACATCCATATCCGGGTGCCATTCCTTGATCTTATCGGCAACAGCCTTGGCAACGCCGCCGGACTGTGCAAAGCCGCGGCCTGCTGCGGATGCAGCGTGCAGAGCTTCGGCCTCGTCCACTTCCAGCAGGCTGGTGTCCACATCCTTGGCCTCGATGATACCGGCCAGCTCTTCAAAGGTGAGCACGAAGTCCACATCGGAGCGGACGGTGCGGCGGGAAGCTTCCAGCTTCTTTGCGGCGCAGGGTCCAATGAAGCACATACGGGCCTCGGGGTCCTTCTGCTTCATCATGCGGGCGGTGAACACCATGGGGGTCATAGTCATGGAGATGTTCTTGGCAAGATCCGGGAAAGCGGTCTTTGCCATCATGCTCCATGCCGGGCAGCAGGAAGTTGCCATGAAGTTGAGCTTCCCGGGCACTTCCTCCAGGAAGTCGTGTGCTTCGTCCACGGTGCACAGGTCGGCACCAATGGCAACCTCCACCACATCGTAGAAGCCGACGGCCTTCAGGGCGGCCTTGAGCTTGCCGGTGGAAGCCAGACCCGGGAACTGGTTGATGAAGGCGGGAGCCACCAGCGCGTAGATGCGGTCGCCGCGGTTGAAGCCCTGGATCAGCTGATAGATCTGGCCCTTGTCCGCAATGGCACCGAAGGGACAGTTGACCAGACACTGGCCGCAGGAAACGCACTTGCTGTAATCGATCTCGGCACGGCCCAGCTCATCGGAGTGGATAGCACCCATGCCGCAGGCTGCAGCGCAGGGACGCTCGGTCTTGACGATGGCGTTGTAGGGGCACACGCCGACGCAGCGGCCGCACTTGATGCACTTGTCCTGATCGATGATGGAACGGCCGCTCTCCCATGTGATGGCCTTCTTGGGGCACACTTCCATACAAGGGTGGGCAAGGCAGCCCTGACACAGGTCGGAGACCTTGACCAGCTTTTCCGGGCAGCGGTTGCAGGCAAACTTGATCACGTTCACCAGCGGGGGATCATAATACTTATCGGCGATGGAAGCATCCTCCAGACCGGAGACGACACTGTTGTGCTCGTCCATGCGGCGGGTGGGCAGACCCATGGCCAGACGCACACGCTCCTCAACGATGGCGCGCTCCAGGAAGATGTCCTTGCGCAGCTTGCCTTCCTCACCGGGGATGATGGTGTAGGGGATCTTGCGCATCAGGTGGTTGGCCTGCTCGCCCTTGACGTTGGCGTAAGCCATGCGTGCCACCTCGGTGAACACCTGACGGCGGATCTGGATGACCGTGGTATTGATTCCTCTGAAACTCATTCCAATTCTCTCCTTGCTTTGCTAAAAACAAACGGGCTGCACCCGGCTGCCGGCAGCGTTCTGCCGCGCAGGGCGGGCGCGTTACAGGGCACATTGGTAACGCACTGCTGCAAACAGCGCTGTGCCCGGGATGATCCACTTTCATTTTATCATAAAGCATGCTGCATGAAAAGGGATAAAACGCAAAATTTGTTAAAAATTTGTTGTATTCGTCCTCGTGTACAGAATCAACAGTTTTAAGCGCGTAAACTTAGCAAAGTGCTGCACGGACGCGCTCGCCGTCGTATTCGCCCAAGCGTACATGCACGATCTGCCCGCTTTCGTGGCCGGGAGCGGACACCACCACCGGAATGTACAGCCGGGTGTAGCCGGTGAACAGCGTGCCGGAAAGCGGGGTCTCCAGCAGCACATCATCCTCGGTGCCAACATAGGCGGCCAGCACTTCGCGGCGTACCTCTTCGGCAATGGCGTTCATCACGCGGCTGCGCTCCTGCTTTTCCCGCTCGTGCACCTGCTCCGGAAAATCGTAGGCCGGGGTGCCGCTGCGGCGGGAGTAGGGGAACACATGCACCTTGAGAAAGCCGATCTTTTTCAAAAATTCGCAGCTCTCTTCAAAATCGGCCTGCGTCTCGCCGGGGAAGCCACAGATGCAGTCGGTGGTAAAGCTGACCGGGCGCTCCCCGTAGGCGGCGCGCAGCTGGTCCACCACCTGTGCATACTGCTCGGCGGTGTACACGCGGCGCATCCGGCGCAGGGTGGCAGTGCAGCCGCTCTGCAGGCTCAGGTGGAACTGCGGGCAGAGCTTTTCCACAGCGGCAAGGCGGGTGATGAACTCCGGCGTGAGCATATCCGGGTCCAGACTGCCCAGACGGATGCGCTGGATGCCCTCCACCTGAGCACAGTGCTCCACCAGCTCCACAAGGTTGGTGCCGGTGTCCAGACCGTAGCTGGGCAGGGAGATGGCACTGAGCACCACCTCGCGGTAGCCGGAAGCCGCCAGCTGGCGCAGTTCGGCAAGGATGCTGGCTTCGTCGCGGCTGCGCACCGGGCCGCGGGCGCGGGGGATGACGCAGTAGGCGCACTGACGGTTGCAGCCGTCCTCTACCTTGATAAAGGCGCGGGTGTGGGTCTCGAACCGCTCCACGGGCAGCTCTTCAAATTTTTCGCCGCGCTGGTGGGGCGTGATGGCCACAATGCGCTCGTGGCCGTCCAGCAGCTTGAGAACGTTATCTAAAATGGCCTTGCGGTCGCCATTGCCGCACACAAGGTCGGCCTCGGTGAACTGGGCGGCTTCCTCCGGGAAAGCCTGCGGGTAGCAGCCGGTAAGCACCGTGACCGCGCCGGGGTTCTCGCGCTTTTTGCGGCGCAGCCACTTGCGGCTTTTCTGGTCGCCAAAGTTGGTCACGGTGCAGCTGTTCACCACAAAAACATCCGCAGGCTCGTTCTCCTGCGCAATGGTAAAGCCGTTGGCGCGGAACATCTGTTCCAGCGCGCCGGTCTCATTCAGGTTGACCTTGCAGCCAAGGGTATAAAAACAAACTCGCATGAGGGGATATCCTTTCGACAAAAAACGGGGTGGTGTTTGCATTGCTCTTTATTATATATCACAGCGGCGGTGCGGCGCAAGACCGGATGCACAGCAGCAGGCGCTTTTTTGCTGGAAAGCGGGCAAAACAAAAAGAGACGGGCAAACGCCCGTCTCTCGTATGGAACTTCTGGGTAATCAGGATGCAGCCTTGACGTAAACGACCAGCTTGCCCTTGTTTTCGCCCTCGGTAGCAACCTTGTAAGTGGTCTTGCCCTCGTCGGTATCAACGACCAGACCGGTGCCCTTCAGGTAGCTGCTAACAAAGCCCTTTGCGTAGTCGGTGCTGGACATGAACGGGATGTACGTGGTCTTGGTCTTGTCCTTGTTCAGGTTTTCGACCTTGGTCTTGATGCCGGCGTCAGTGCCCTCATAGATGTAAACGATGGTAACGGGCTTCAGGCTGCCGCAGCCGGTGAACATGGAAGCACTTGCAGCAGCAACGGTAGTCAGACCAGCGAGCTTCAGGAAAGAACGACGAGAAATATTCATAATAGTATCCTCCTAAAAAAATAATTCCACAAATGAAGCAATACAGCCTTTTTGGGCCATCTCCAATTTACACTATAAGGTGGGCAAAAGTCAAGCCCTTTTGTAGAAAAAGACAAAATAAAAAATGCAGGCTGCGGTGCGGGCGCAGGATATTCTAAACAAAAAGGCCCCTGCATACTCTCTCAGCAAGAGACATTGCGCAGGGAGGGACCGAAATGGAGCGGAAAAACTTGGCGCTTTTGTGTGCAGGGGTGGTGTGCTTCTGGCTGTTTGCGCTGGCCTTTGGCACGGCGCAGGGCAATGGGCTGCGGCAGCAAAACCCGGCGGTGCAGGCGGCTGCAGACCAGACCCAGCCGGTGCAGCCCGCGGCGGCACAGCCTGCCTTGGAGCTGCCCTGCCGCGCCGCCTGCCTGATCGACCAGCAGACGGGCACTATATTATATGAAAAGAACGCCGACCAGCAGATGCCCATTGCATCCATTACCAAGGTAATGACCCTGCTGCTCACCTTTGAAGCCGTGCACGACGGCCGCATTGCCATGGACACGCTGGTGCCGGTAAGTGAACACGCCTACCACATGGGCGGCAGTCAGATCTGGCTGGAGCCGGGGGAGCAGTTCACGCTGGACGAGATGATCAAAGCCATTTGTGTGTCCTCTGCCAACGACGCCGCTGTGGCTGTGGCAGAGCTGGTGGGCGGCAGCGAGCCGGGCTTTGTGCAGATGATGAACGCCCGTGCAGCAGAGCTGGGCATGGTGAACACCACCTTCCACAATGCCTGCGGGCTGGACACCGAAGGGCATCTTTCCACCGCCCACGATGTTGCCATCATGAGCCGCGAGATTTTGAACACCTGCCCGGAGGTGCTGCACTATACCGGCATCTGGACGGACACCCTGCGCGGCGGTGCCACCCAGCTGGTGAACACCAACAAGCTGCTCAAGCGCTACAACGGCATCACCGGCCTGAAAACCGGCACCACCAGCGGCGCGGGCGTGTGCATCAGCGCCAGCGCCACCCGCGACGGGCTGGATCTGATCGCCGTGGTGCTGGGGTCGCTCTCCAGCTCGGAGCGGTTCACAGCGGCCACCACCCTGCTGGACTACGGCTTTGCGGCCTACGCCGCCGTGCCGCTGCCCGCCATGGAGGACCGGCCTCTTCTTATAAAAGTAAAGGGCAGTGCAGAGGAAAGCGTACCGCTGGACTACACCGCTCTGCCCGAAACGCTGCTGATGCCCAAGGAAAACGCCGCCGCCCTCACCGCGCAGCTGGATCTGCCGCAGGAGCTGGAAGCACCGGTGCAGCTGGGCCAGACCGTTGGCACGGTGCGCATCCTGAGCAGGGAGACCCAACTGGGCGAGTACGAGGTGCGCGCCGCTGCCGATGCTGAAAAAATGGACTTTGGCACCGCATTCGGCCTGTTGTGGGACGCTTTGACCGGCTGCGAAAGCTGAATGCACGCTTCAGCGTACAAAAGTGCGCTGCGGTAAGCTGCGTGGAACTGTCTGTGTGAACAATTCTGGATGAAGAAACAAAAAAACACTATTAAAATTGTATGAAATCCAAGGATTTTGACCTTGACTTTGCCCGGAGGGAACGGTACACTTATACCAAGATATTTCCTCGCAGGGCAAAGGCCCGGCAAATCGTTTGGAGGTTATAATAAAATGAGCGTCGCACTGAACACAAAACACCTCTCCAGCTTTATCAGCGAAGAGGAATATGCAGCCATCTATCCGCAGGTGGAAGCTGCCCATAACCAGCTGGAAGCAAAGTCCGGCCCGGGCAATGATTTCCTCGGCTGGATGTATCTGCCCCGTGATTATGATAAGGAAGAGTTTGCCCGCATCAAGGAAGCCGCCGCAAAGATCCGCGAGGATTCCGATGTGCTGGTGGTGGCCGGCATTGGCGGCAGCTATCTGGGCGCACGCGCTGTCATCGAGGCCGTCAAGGGCCAGTTCCACAACGAGCTGGAAAATGGCCTCAAGATCTACTTCTGCGGCAACAGCATCAGCCCCACCTACCTGAACAACATCATCAGCCTGTGCAAGGGCAAGCGCTTCTCCATCAACGTCATTTCCAAGTCCGGCACTACCACCGAGACTTCTCTGGCATTCCGCGTGCTGCGTGAGCTGCTGGAAAAGGAGATGGGCGTGGAAGAAGCCAACAAGCGCATCTACGCCACCACCGACCGTGCCAAGGGCACCCTGAAGCAGCTGGCCGACGCACAGGGCTGGCCCACCTTCGTGGTCCCCGACGACGTGGGCGGCCGCTACTCCGTGCTGAGCGCTGTGGGCCTGCTGCCCATTGCTGCTGCCGGTATCAGCATCGACGACCTGATGAAGGGCGCTGCCGATTCCATGGAGCGCTTCTCCGTTCTGAGCAAGGACAACGACGCTTACAAGTATGCTGCCATCCGCAACATCCTGTACCGCAAGGGCAAGAGCGTTGAAATTCTGGAGTGCTACGAGCCGGACTTCGCCCTGATGAACGAGTGGTACAAGCAGCTGTTCGGCGAGAGCGAGGGCAAGGACAACAAGGGCCTGTTCCCCGCAAGCTGCATCTTCTCCACCGATCTGCACTCCATGGGTCAGTTCATTCAGGAAGGCTCCCGCACCATGTTCGAGACCATCGTGGATGTGAAGAAGCCTGCACAGGATCTGTTCATCGACCCGCTGGAAGGCAACTTTGACGGCCTGAACTTCCTGGCAAACCAGAACATGAGCATTGTCAACCGCAAGGCCATGGAGGGTACCATCCTCGCCCACACCGACGGCGGCGTGCCCGAAGTGCTGATCGAGGTGGACGACCTGACCGCTTACAATGTGGGCTACCTGATCTACTTCTTCTGGCGTGCATGTGCCTGCAGCGGTTATCTGCTCAGTGTCAATCCCTTCAACCAGCCGGGCGTTGAGAGCTATAAAAAGAATATGTTTGCTCTGCTGGGCAAGCCGGGCTACGAAGGCCTGACCGCCGAGCTGGAAGCAAAGCTGAAGTAAATAAAAATGATCTCCCGCCGCAAGGCGTGGAAAATACAGGAGGACTGAACTATGATTAAACTGATTGTTGGTACCAAGGGCTCCGGCAAGACCAAGGCTATGATCGACCAGATCAATGATGCGGTCAAGACCTCCAAGGGCAACGTGGTCGTCGTTGAAAAGGGCATGAAGCTCACCTACGACATCGCTCCTGCTGCACGTCTGATCGACCTGGACGAGTACAAGATCTCCGGCGGCGAAATGCTGTACGGCTTTGTTGCCGGCCTGATGGCAAGCAACTACGATATCACCGACCTGTACATTGACGGCATCCTGAAGGTGCTGGATCACGACATCAACCGTCTGGGCGTTGTGCTGGACGAGATGGCAGCCATTGCAGGCGACAGCGTGAAGGTGACCGTTACCGTCAGCGCTGACGAGGCTGCACTGCCCCACGATGTGAAGAAGTACCTGTAATTCCGGAAAATCGGGATCTGAACTACTTTGAACAGGCAGAGAACCGGGAAATTTAAATTTTTTCGGTTTTCTGCCTGTTTTGGTGTTGACAAAGGGCTGCGTTGGCGCTATACTAACAAAGCAGCCTTTTAGAGGTGTACTATGCAATTTGACCTGAGAAAGTTTATCGCCACCGGCAGACAACCCTATCATGCAGAGTTTCAGTGTGATTTATCTGCACATGATTATGCCGGGGCAAGGATCCCGCAGCCGGTCACCGTTGTTTTTGAAGCGGAGACGGACGGCGACGAGGTCCGGATGACACTGCGGGCAAACGCATCGGTGCACGGAGAGTGCGCCCGCTGTCTGGACCCGGTCATTCGGGAGGAGACGGTCGATACGGAGTGGACGGTAAAGGAACGGGATCTGGATGACCCGGATTTTGACCTTCCGCTGGACGAAAAAGGACATCTGGATGTAGATGAATGGCTCAATCAGGAGTTTATGTTCCAGATTCCCACGGTGCTGCTTTGCAGTGCCGACTGCGCCGGGCTTTGCCCCGTGTGCGGCAAAAAGAAGGCGGAGTGCACCTGCCAGCCGGCAGAGCATGCCGAAGCTCCCGTAGACACAAGGCTCGCAATCCTTAAATCACTGCTGAACTGATAAACCCATCAAGGAGGTGCAAAAATATGGCAGTACCTAAGAGACATCTTTCCAAGGCCCGCCGCGACAAGCGTCGCAGCAATGTTTGGAAGCTGGAGGCCCCCGCACTGGTCAAGTGCAGCAACTGCGGCTCTCTGAAGCTCCCCCACCAGGCATGTGGCAACTGCGGTTACTACAAGGGCGAGGAAGTCATCAAGAAGGCCTAATTTGCGCGTAATTGGTGGCATAATGGTGTTATGTACAGAAGGGGAGGGCGCATGCCTTCCCCTTCTTGTTCTGTCTGAAAGGAGGTGGATGCGGTGGCAATGAAGATCGCACGGGTGGAACCCGGCAGCGAAGCGGAAGCGCTGGGCCTTGGCCCGGGTGACGAGCTTTTGAGCGTGGATGAGAACGAGCTGAACGACAGCCTGGACTACGATTTCTACACCGACAGCAAAAGCTTTCACCTGAAAGCAAGGGTGGCAGACGGCATCCGCGAGTGGGACGTGCAGCGCACGGAGCACGGCTCCTTTGGCTGCGATTTCCAGACCTATCTGGGCGATCAGAAGCACTCCTGCTCCAACCACTGCATGTTCTGCTTCATCGACCAGCTGCCCCCCGGTATGCGCGAGAGCCTTTACTTCAAGGACGATGACGAGCGACTTTCCTTTTTGTTCGGCAACTATATCACCATGACGAACATGCAGGACCACGAGATCGACCGCATCATCAAGATGCACATTTCGCCCATCAACATTTCAGTGCACACCACGAACCCGCAGCTCCGTGTGCGGATGCTGGCCAACAAGCGCGGCGGCGAGGTGCTCAAGTATCTGCCCCGCCTGGTGGAGGGCGGCATCGCCGTCAACTGTCAGCTGGTGCTGTGCCGCGGCATCAACGACGGCGACGAGCTGCGCCGTACCCTCTCCGACCTTTTGGAGCTGACCCCTATGGTGCAGAGTATCGCTGCGGTGCCCTGCGGTGTGACGGACTACCGCGAGAAGCTGTTCAAGCAGACACCGTATGATGCAAAGACCAGCGCCGAAGTCATCGACATCATGGAAGAATTCGGCGATGAGTGCAAGCGCCGCCACGGCAAGCGCATCATTTATCCCAGTGATGAATGGTACCTCAAGGCAGGCAGGCCCATCCCGCCGGAAGAATTCTACGAGGACTTCGACCAGCTGGAAAACGGCGTGGGCATGATGCGCCTGTATGCCTCGGAATTTCTGGCGGAGCTGGAAAAGCCCCACCGCATCTACGGCACCAAAAAGATGGACGTGGTCACGGGCGAAATGGCTTCGCCGCTCATCCACCAGATGATGGCTGAGCTGCACCGCCAGTACCCCATGGTCGAGGTGACGGTGCACACCATCAAGAACAAATTCTTCGGCGGCAATGTGGGTGTGGCCGGGCTTGTAACGGCGACCGATATCATTGCTCAGTGCGAGGGCAAGCTGACCAGCGGCACGCTGGGCGTGCCCGCCGTGATGCTGCGGGAGGAAAAAGACACCTTTCTGGACGACATCACCACCGACCAGCTGGCCCAGCGCCTTGGCGTGAAGGTGGAGGTGCTGCCGACCTCCGGCGGCGACGAAGCCCGCGCCCTGCTGCGCAGCGGCCTGCACATTGCAAGGAGAAGAAGAGCATAAAACCTTTTGTTATAGAAAGGAGGAACCCCTATGAGCAAACCGATCGTAGCAGTGGTGGGCCGCCCTAACGTGGGTAAATCCACCCTGTTCAACAAGCTGTGCGGTCAGCGCCTTGCCATTGTGGAGGACACGCCGGGCATTACCCGTGACCGCATTTTTGCCAACTGCGAGTGGAACGGCCATGACTTCCTGTTGGTGGACACCGGCGGTATTGAGCCCAAGGCTACCGAGGGCATTCTGGCCCACATGCGGGAGCAGGCCCAGATCGCCATTGACACTGCAGACTGCATCATCATGGTGGTGGACGTGCGCGACGGCCTGACCGCCGCAGACGAGGATGTGGCCCACATGCTGCGCCGCAGCCACAAGCCCATCATTCTGGCCGTGAACAAGTGCGACAAGGTGGGCGATGCCCCCATGGAGATGTACGAGTTCTACAACCTCGGCTTTGACGAGGTGATGCCCATTTCGTCCGTGCACGGCCACGGCACCGGCGACCTGCTGGACGCTGTGTGCGCCCATCTGGACTTCAGCGAGACGGTGGTGGAAGAGGACCGCATCCCGGTTGCCATCATCGGCCGCCCCAACGTTGGCAAGTCCAGCCTGACCAACCGCATTCTGGGCGAGAACCGCATGATCGTGGCAAACGAGGCGGGCACCACCCGTGATGCCATTGACACCCCGGTGGACAACGCTTACGGCAAGTTCATCTTTACCGATACCGCCGGTCTGCGCAAGCGCAGCAACATCACCGACGGTCTGGAGCGCTACATGGTAGTGCGCGCACTGGCCGCTGTGGAGCGCAGCCGCGTGGCGCTGATCCTTGTGGATGCCACCGTCGGCTTTACCGAGCAGGACAGCAAGGTGGCCGGTTACGCCCACGATCAGGGCAAGGCGTGCATCATCGTCGTCAACAAGTGGGACGCGGTGGAAGGCAAGGAGACCAACACCATGGAGCTGCAGCGCCGCGATTATGCCGAGTGCTTCAGCTTTATGGGCTATGCTCCTATCATCTTCATCTCGGCTCAGACCGGCTACAACGTGAACAAGCTCATGCAGCTGATCCGCGATGTGGACAGCCAGAACGGTGCCCGCGTGCCCACCGGCGTGCTGAACGAGATGCTGGCCCGCGCCACAGCCCGGATGCAGCCGCCCAGCGACAAGGGCCGCCGCCTGAAGATCTTCTATCTGACGCAGGCGTCCACCCGCCCGCCCACGTTCGTGGCCTTTGTGAATTCGAAGCAGCTGTTCCATTTCAGCTACCAGCGGTATCTGATCAACCAGATCCGCGAGAACTTTGGTCTGGAACACACTCCCATCCGTCTGGTGATCCGCGAGCGCGGCTCCGGCGAAGTGGGCGCAAAGGACGTGTAAGCGCCCGCAAAGGAGGCATCCGTTTCTATGATGAAAGCGATCCTGATCGCCGCAGCCACCATCCTGCAGGCGTACCTGCTGGGCAGTGTGGATACCGGCATCCTCGTCAGCAAATTCGTATATCATGACGATGTGCGCAATCATGGCAGCGGTGCGGCCGGCATGACCAACATGCTGCGCACCTTTGGCAAGAAAGCTGCCGCCATGACCGCGACAGGCGATGTGCTCAAGGGCGTGCTGGCCGTGTGCATCGGCCGGTGGCTGTTCCACATGCTGCCTGCCGATGCCGGCATGTCGCCGTATCTGGGTGTCTATCTGGCCGCCATCTTTGCAGTGCTGGGCCATCTGTACCCGCTGTACTTCGGGTTCAAAGGCGGCAAGGGCGTGCTGGTGGCAGCTGGTGCCATTCTGGCCATCCAGCCGGTGCTGCTGCCGTTTCTGGCCATTATCTTTCTGGTGTGCCTGATCCCCACCGGCATGGTGTCGCTGGGCAGCGTGGCCATGGCAGCACTCTACCCGGTGCTGACCATCATTTATGGTTCCCTGCAGGGCTATGCCGCCGGTGATATGCTGGTGTGCGCCATTGGCTCCGGCTTTATGTCCGGCATGGTGATCTATATGCACCGCGCCAATATCCAGCGCATCCGTGAGGGCAAAGAGTACCGCTTCGGAAAGCACAATAAAAAATAAAAGCATTATAAAATGCCCCGCAGCCTGCTGGTTTTCCGGCAGTGCTGCGGGGCATATTTGTTTATGTTATTTTGGTTCCGGGGCGGCCTGCTCAAAATCGTACTCGTCAAAAGTCTCTTCTTCGGAAGGAATGGCCTCGGCCGCCTCGGCCTTGGCGCGGTCTTTCAGACGGGAGATAAACTCCTCTGCCGGGATGCCGCTCTGCTTTGGAGAAAGATCCGGTGCCGGATGGCCGTCCGGCAGGTGGGCACCAAAGGCCGGCACAAAGAAGAACTTGCGCACAATAAAGATCAGGGCGATGGCTCCCACGCTGAGCAGGTTTTCCAGTGCGGAGTCGTGGCCCACTACCAGATGGCGGGCAATGGCATACAGCAAAACCTCCAGACTGCTGCCGGGGCTGTGCTTGGCCAGCATTTTGATGAACTCAATGCCGATCACGATATCAAGGCTGCGTTCCAGAAAGCTGCGGATCTCCACCTCGTTGCCGTAGAACAAAAGGCCCGGCATCCATTTGATGAGAGGCACGGCGCTGAACAGCAGACCAATGAGTACAAGGCCGGACAGCAGGATCTCCAGCAGGCTGGATGCCTGAATGATGTGGTTGCGCAGCTGGGTGCGCCAGTGGCTTTCCACATGGTTTACGGTAGAAGAGTGCTCTGCAGGGTGTTCCATACAATGGTCTTCCTTTCGGTAAACTGCTGCAAAACTTTTGACAGAAGTTTTTCTTTATTGTAGCAGAAACGCAGAAAGGTGTCAATTCAGCAGGATCAATCCACCGTGGTTCCGGTGGCGGGTGCCACCGCTACATAGCCGGATTTTTTGATGCAGTCCTGTCCGGCGGCGGTATCCAGCCAGTCGTAAAGCTGGCGTTCCGGGCTGTCGGCGGTAGCGTCCGCATGGAGAACGGCATAGAACTCGTTGCACAGCGGGTAGCTTTCGCTGGCGATGGTGTCGTTGGAAGGGGTCACGCCGTCCACGGCCAGCAGACGCAGGCCGGGCTGGGAGTACATCTGGTCGATGTAGTAGTAGACCGAGAAGCCGATGGCATTGGCGCTGTTGTTGTAGGCGGCGATGCTGTCCACCAGCTCACCCATGGCAGCGGGAGCCAGCTCGGTGGGCGGGTCCATCAGTTCGCCGCCCTGAATGAGCAGCTTGCGGAACAGGGTCTGGCTGCCGGAGTCTTCGCCCCGCTGGAAGGGCACGATGGCAAGATCCTCGCCGCCCACTTCCTTCCAGTTGGTGATCTTACCGGCATAGATGTCCTTCAGCTGCTGCCGGGTCAGGCTCTTGACCGGATTGTTCTCGTTCACGATGAACACCAGTGCGTCCCGGCCAATGGGCTTTTGTTCCAGCTGGGCACCGGCCTCCTGCAGTTCTTCCTTCACATAGTCCGGCGCTTCGTAGACCACCAGCATCCTGGCAGTGTACTCCTCATCCGGGTACAGGCCGAAGTTTTCCCACGCATAGGCCGTGGTGCTGACCGAAATGCCGCTCTGGGCTACTTCCAGATCGATGCCGGTGGTATCGGCCATCATCTGCGCCATCAGCGGGATGCAGGCGGTGCTGCCGTCCAGCTTGGGAAAATCTTCCACGGTAAACAGCCCGATGGGTTCAAGCTCGCTCACGGAAGAAGCGGGTGCTTCCGGCGAGGTGGAAGCGCTGCTGGCGGGGGTGTCATCCCCCTTGCAGGCAGTGAGAATGCCTGCGGCAGAGCAGGCGGCAAGGCCAAGCAGAAAGCTGCGGCGGGAAATTTTAGCATTTTTCATAAGGCGTTCCTCCTATTGGGTCAGTAGCCCATTTCGTCGTCGGCATTGATGGAAGAGAAGATGCTTTGGCAGTAAAGCCATTTGCCGTCGGTATCCATCCAGCCGTAGTAAAAGCCGCGTTTTGCAACGAACACGTGTTCTGGCAGCTGGTTCAGGCTGTTGTCGTAGTAGCTGTAGCAGCTGCCAAGGCCATAGAACACAATGTTGCCGTTTTCATCCAGCACGTCACACATTGAGCCGTTGCTGCTGGGCGCATTGGCGTTGCCACAGTACAGCGGCCTGCCCTCCGGTGTGGTGATAAGATAGTTCAGGGCATAATACTTGTCCTGCAGATGGGTCAGGTCGGAGACAAGGCCCTCGGGGCCGTACACGCGGGTGGCGGTGGTCTCAAAGTTATCGTTATCCCGCAGCTCCAGCCAGACGTAGCCGTCACCCTTGTTATCCATCATCACGCTTTGCTGGCCCTCCACTGGCTCCACGGCGGTGTCGGTGATCAAATCGCCGGTGGCGGTGCTGAACACCTTCAACCGTCCGTCCTCATAGTAAAGGGCGATGGTGTCGCTCATGACGCTGGAAGCGTACAGCGGTGTCACCTCACCGGTAACAAGGTCGTGCAGATCATAGCCGAAGCCGCCGCTCGTGCGCCATGTGACCACATAGCCCGGGAAATAGCTGCTGGGCTGGTCGTCGAAGGTGCCAATAAGGGTGCGGTCCACGGTGGTGAGATCCCGCAGCTCGTAGCGGCCATCGCTGGTCTCGCAGCAGGCGGTGCCGCTGCCGCATACCTGCCGGAAGCCGGTGAAGCCTTCGCCGGTGGCGGGATGATAGAGCGTTTCGTCCGTTGGCTCGCCGCTGGCGTGGCAGGTGTCCAACTCTACCCAGTCGTTCAGAACGTCCGGTGCATAGGAAAGGCTTATGGCAGTAGTAGCATCTGCGCCGTAAGTCTGTGTACCGTCCTTCGTCTGTATAATGACCCAGCTGTGCAGGGCGGGTTCATCGTCCCATGCGTCCTCGGCAAGGTCTGCCGGGCGGGCATAGCAGGTGAACACCAGCCTGTCCCCGCACACAATGCAGCGGTATGCGCCATCCGGCACGGGCAGACGTTCGCCGGTGGAAAGGTCGATCACCTGACAGGTGCCGTAATCGTCGTAGCCGTTTTCGTAGCTGCCGTTCACGGCGTGGGCTTCCTGCAGTACCAGCAGACCGTTCTGCATGGAGGCGTTCTGCTCCCCCTCAAAGGTCATGACTTCATTGCCGTCTTTGTCAAACAGGCCGCTGCGCCGTCCGCAATAAGCGTCCGGGTCGGCCCAGGTGCGGAACCAGTAGTTGGTCTCACCGGTCACGGTGTCCTGCAAAAGGTTCACGTTCTCGCTGCGGAAGGACTGGTACAGCACCTTGCTGCCGCACAGAACGGTGCAGACACTGCCGGAATTGTCGTAACCGTAAAATATCCGCAGCTTTCCGTCGTCCAGCCGGGAGCTGTCGTAGAGCGGATCCCCGTGTGCATCGGTGGGCACTGAGGAAGCAGGAGCAGCAGGCTTGCCGGAAGCGGGCGGCAGCACGCTGCAACTGCAGCCAAGGGTAAGGCACAGGGCAGCGCATACAGCAGCGCTGCCTATGCGGCAAACGTTACGCTTCATAAAGATCACTCCTTACAGTATGGAAAGGAACAAAGCTTAAAAGAAAGCCGGAAAGGTTTTCCAGTTCAATTATAATACGAAACAGCCGCGCATTCCATTGCAGGAAAACACGGCTGTTGATTACAATTTTATGACAGACGTTCAGGACTGTGCTTTGGCTTTTTCAGCATCGTCCATCCGGTCCAGCTGCTTGAGGAAGGCCAGCAGGAACGGCAGGGAAACAATAAAGGTGAGCGCATCCGCAATGGGCTGGCAGATCTCTACGCCCACAAGGCCGAAAGTGCGGGGCAGAATGAGGATGAGCGGAATGAAGAACACGCCCTGACGGCAACAGGCCAGAAAGGTGGCGCGCCCGGCTTTGCCCACGCTCTGGAAGGTCATGTTTGCCACCACAATGACCGGCTGCAGCAGAATGGCAAGGCACTGATAGTGGAAGGCGGGCAGAGCCACGGCGGTAACCTCCGGGTCGTCGCGGAACAGGCGGATGAGGGCATCACTGTTGACCCAGCACAGGCTCACCAGCACCACCAGCATACAAAAGGCTGCACCCATGGTAAAAACTGCAGCTTTTTGTACCCGGCGGAATTTGCGCGCACCGTAGTTGAACGCGGCCACCGGCTGCAGGCCCTGTCCAACGCCAATGGCTACCGAGATGATGAACATGAAAATGCGGGAAACGATGCTCATGCCGGCCACAGCGGCATCGCCGTAGCTGCGGGCGGCAATGTTCAGCAGCATGCCGCCGATGCTCTGCAGGCCCTGACGGCCAAAGCTGGGCGCGCCGCCCACCAGAATCATGCCGAACTCCCGTGCTTCATGGGTGACGGCAGCAATACGGAACTGACTGACGGTTTTGCCCCGCAGGAACATGGACAGCAGGATGCAGAAGCTGATGCTCTGGCTGAGAGCCGTAGCAATGCCTGCACCGGCGGTGCCAAGGCCCAAGCCGAACATAAAGATGGGGTCCAGCACAATGTTCAGCACGCCGCCGGTCACAAGGCCGATCATGGCAAAGTTCGCCTTGCCCTCATAGCGCAGGATGTTGTTCATCACAAGGCTGGAGATCATAAGCGGGGCTGCAATGAGGATGGGCCGTGCATAAGCGCAGGCGTGGGGCAGAATGGTCTCGGTGCTGCCCAGCAGCATCATGAAGCTGGGCAGAGTGGCAAGGCCCACAACGGCCAGCACCACGCCAACGGCCAGAGCAGTAAAAAAGCTGGTGGAAGCAAAGCGGGTGGCGGCATCGGTGTTCCGGCTGCCAAGGCTGCGGCTGATGATGGTGCCGGAGCCGTGGCCCAGTGTAAAGCCAAGCGCCTGAATAATGGCCATCAGGCTGGAAACAATGCCCACCGCACCGGAAGCGCTGGTGGAGATCTGGCCCACAAAAAAGGTATCGGCCAAGTTGTAGATGCTGGTGATGAGCATACTTAAAATGGTAGGGGCGGCAAGACCGAGGATCAGCTTTGGAATGGGTGTCTCGGTCATTTTTTTGTATTGCTGAATGTTGAGCTCGTCTGCTGACATGAAAGAACCTCCTTTTATCATAAGGAATAGGTCAAGAAAAGCCGCCCAGCAGCAGAGCGGCGGATAATTTAAATGTGTGCACGGGATGCACGTTCCATAGTATAACGCAGCTGCGGCAAAAAGTCGAGAGCCGAACCGGCACAGAATGGTGCCTGAAATGCCCATGGAGCGGGAGAAAAACGGACGGAAAGCTTGACTGTTTTTGTCTGTTTTGCTAAAGGCTGGTCGAATTGCTTGTAGAAAATCACGATATGTGGTATCATTTACCATAAGGGAAACAAAAGAGCCTGTGCATTTGTACAGGCTGCATACAAAATACAAGCGGCAGCCGCAGGCAGAGCCGGGCGGCTGCGATCCATAGGAGGAACAAACCATGAAAACTGTTGCACAGACCGTGATCGAAGCCGATCACTTTTACACCATTGCCGCGCACACCGGCAACGTCATTCAGGCCGTGGAGGGCACCAAGGAAGCCGGTACCGTTCGTCTGGGCAAGTACGAGCATAAGCCTGAGCAGGAGTGGAGCTTTATCCGCGTGGGTGACGGCGTTTACCGCATCCGCAACCGCGCATCCGGCAAGCTGCTGGACCTGACCATGACCGGCACCGCCAACGGCACCTGGCTGCACCTGTGGGAGGATGTGGGCGGCACCTCTCAGATGTGGACCGTTCAGCCCACCCCGGAAGGAACTGTGCGCCTGCGCTCTTCCTGGGCCGGCGGCAAGTGCGTGGACACCGTTGGCATGGGCGCTGCGGTTGGCACTGTGCTGCAGATCTGGCAGGAGGTGTCCGGCGCAGATGACCAGCTGTGGACCATTGCCGAGGTGAAGGAGCGCGCAAAGCGTGCCGCAAAGAAGGCCGAGGAACCTGCTGTGGAGGCTGCCGCTGAAGCTGCACCCGCTGCAGAAAAGGCACCGGCCAAGAAGACTGCGGCCCGCAAGCCCCGCACCACCAAAAAGGCGGCTGCCGCCAAGGCAGAAGCTGCAGAAGAGGGGAAGGCAGAGACCGCAGCACCGGCAGAAAAGCCCGCAAAGCCTGCCCGTAAGACTGCCGCCAAGGCTGCCGAAAAAGCAGAGCATGCAAAGGCAGAAGCACCTGCAGAGGAAAAGCCCGCTGCGGAGAAGCCCAAGCGCAAGTGCGCACCCCGCAAGAAGAAGGAGACGGTCTGATCTCGTTCTGTTGACCTGTTAAAATGAAAGCGCCCGCCGGAGGTCCAGCCATGCCCGGCGGGCGCTTTTGGTTATTCTGGAAGCTGCTTTAAAACAAAGCGGTTTTTATCAAATTCCAGCAAACCTTCGTCCCGCATTTTGCACAGCTCTTTGGAGAGGGCGCTGCGGTCCAGATTGAGGTAGTCGGCCATCTGCTGGCGGTTGAAGGGCACCTCGAACGCCATCCTGCCGCAGCGTGCTGCCTGTGCGGAAAAATAGGTCAGCAGCCGTCCGCGCACAGTCTTGGGCGTTGTGCAGAAGATGCGCTGCGAAAGGCTGAGGTTCTTGCGCATGGACACCGCCAGCAGGCGGCGCAGCAGCTTGTCCTGCAGCGCTGGCTCGATCCGCGCATCGGTAAAGGCGGCAGTGTGCAGGAACAGTATTTCGCAATGTTCGGCCGCAACAGCATCCACCATCAAGGCCTCGCCGCAAAAGGCGTAGGTCTCGGCAAAGGCCTGCCCGGCACCTACGCTGCTCAGGATGCTTTTGGTGCCCCAGAGATCCAGATTTTCAATGTGCACGGAACCACGCAGCACAATGCCGATCTCCAGCACGCAGCTTCCGGCGTGGAAGATGACTTCGTGCTTTGCAAACTGCCGGGTGCGCAGGTGCCCGGCAGCGGCAAGGGTATCCAGCTCGGCTTCTGAAAGATCCTGAAACAGGGGCGACGCGATTTTTTTCATAAAAATCCTCTTTCTGTGGTTATAACAACCGAAAGCACGGTCTGATTATAGTATACTCAGAACATCAAAGCAAGGAGGATTTTTCCATGATCCGCAAAATCATTCATATAGACGAAGAAAAATGCAACGGCTGCGGTGCCTGCGTCACCGCCTGCCACGAGGGTGCCATCGGCCTTGTGAACGGCAAGGCCAAGCTGATGCGGGACGACTACTGCGACGGCTTTGGCGACTGCCTGCCCGGATGCCCCACCGGTGCCATCACCTTTACCGAGCGCGAAGCCGCCGCTTATGACGAGCAGGCTGTGCTGGAAAACAAGCAGAAAAAGGCCGCTGCCGCCCAGCAGCAGGCGCAGCCCGCTGCACCGGCGTTCCATGGCTGCCCGGGCAGCATGATGAAACAGTTCCACCGTGAGCAGACCGCACCTGCCGCAGCCGCAGTGCCCATGCAGTCCCAGCTGGCACAGTGGCCTTGCCAGATCAAGCTGGTGCCGGTGAACGCGCCCTACTTTGACGGTGCCAAGCTGCTGATCGCCGCCGACTGCACCGCCTATGCCTACGCCAATATCCACGAGGAGTTCATGAGGGGCCATGTGACCATCATCGGCTGCCCGAAGCTGGATGCTGTGGATTACAGCGAAAAGCTGACCGAGATCATCCGCAGCAATGATATCAAGAGCGTGACCGTGCTGCGCATGGAGGTGCCCTGCTGCGGCGGGCTGGAGCACGCTGCCATCACTGCTCTGAAGAACAGCGGCAAGTTCATCCCGTGGAATGTAGTCACCTTCTCCACCGATGGCCGCATCCTCGACCGGTAAAATGACAGAACAAAAGCCAGAAACGACTGCTGCCGTTTCTGGCTTTTGATGTTTGCGGAAAGATCAGCCCGCGTTCTGTACGCTGTTGGCAGCGGTCTGCACGAACTGCAGCACGCTCTGGATGGTATCGCGGATCTGCACCAGCGTCTGGATGTCTTCGTCCTTCATGCGGGATGTGGGCGCAGTGAGCACCACGGTCTGGGTACTCACGGTGCCAGTGAGCTGGATGCTGACCCCGTGTTCCGGGATGGTGAGCAGGATGTGCACCGGGATGGCATCCGCAAAGAACCTGCTCTTTTCCAGCCCGATAACAAGTACCGGTGCATTGGCGCTGGCATCACCGGTATCCAGCTGAAAATAAAGGTAGCCGTCCTTTGCGTTTTCCGGCTGTACGCGCTGCAGTTTTTTCTGCGGCAGCTCAAACTCGGTCATGTCCTGCAGGCTGGTGGCTGTGGTGTCCACACCCAGCAGGCTTGCCAGCTGGGCCTGCGAGATATAACTGCCAAGGCTCCAGTCCGGCAGCAGAAGGCTCGCCAACGGGTAGCTGTCGGTGATGGAAGAGCGGATATTTTTGTACAGCTGCCCGACATCGTATAAGGTCTCGCTGCTGCTGATATACACCCGGGTGAGCGGGCCTGCCGGGATAACGGCATCCGGGGCCGAGATGCTCAGCTGCAGTGCGTCCGGCGCATACAGGCCGTTGACGGTGCCCTTGGTGGAGCCTGTCTTTTGCAGGATGGTGTAAAGGGCAGGGGAATCGGCTGTGGATGTGATCTCATAATCAAAGGTAAAGGCCGCGCCTGCCTGCAGCGCTTTCACCCGGCGGGCTACCAGACTGTACCCGGTTACAGCGGCCACGACTGCAAGCAGTACAAGAATGAGCACTGCGGTCAGGATCACATAGCCCACGCCGTGCTTTTTTCGTTTGGAAGATGCCATAAAAAAATCCTCCCTCAGATGTTTTATTCAGCATAGCGGAACAGCGGACAAAAGTCAAGGCGGAACAGAGAAGCGCTGGAAAAACAAAAAATCCGAAACCGTAAGGTTTCGGATTTCTGGCGGAAAGATGGGGATTCGAACCCCAGAACGCTTTTGACACGTTACACGATTTCCAGTCGTGCGCCTTAGACCAACTCAGCCATCTTTCCATATTCGGTTCTGCGTTTTGGGCCGTGGCCCTCAGCGCTCCACTATAATACCTGAAAGAAGCACTTTTGTCAAGGATTTTTTTGAAAAAAATTGTATTTTTTCAAAAAGCACGTGCCTGCGTTTTCGGCTTCCGGACTTTGCGCTGAAAACCGTGCAAAACCCTTGACGATGGCTGAAAACCGGGCTATGATGAGGGCAGAGAGTGCTGCGGAGAGAGTTTGCCCCGCAGAAAAGGAATAAAAGGAGGATATTTTATTATGACTTATCCTGAAGTGCTGGCTAATGCACGCGAGTGCATCGGAAAATACTGCAAGGCCTGCCCGGTGTGCAACGGCGTGGCCTGCAAAAACCAGATCCCCGGCCCCGGTGCCAAGGGCGTGGGCGATACGGCCATCCGCAATTATAATAAGTGGGCCGAGATCCGCGTGAACATGGACACCCTGTGCGAGGGCGGCACCCCGGACACCCATATTGAGCTGTTTGGCAAGAGCTTCAAGTACCCGTTCTTTGCAGGCCCGGTGGGTGCTGTGAACCTGCACTACTCCGAAGCCTATACCGATATGACCTATAATGATGTGCTGGTGCGCGCCTGTGCAGAGAACGGCATCGCTGCCTTTACCGGCGACGGCACCAACCCCACCGTTATGGAGATGGCCACCAAGGCCATTGGCGCAGCAAACGGCTGCGGCGTGCCCACCATCAAGCCCTGGAACATTGATACCATTAAGGAAAAGATGGCCGAGGCCAAGGCCAGCGGCTGCTTTGCCGTGGCCATGGATGTGGATGCAGCTGGTCTGCCCTTCCTGAAGAACATGACTCCGCCCGCAGGCAGCAAGAGCGTGGCAGAGCTTGCCGAGATCGTCAAGCTGGCCGAGCGCCCCTTCATCGTCAAGGGCGTTATGACCGTTAAGGGCGCACTGAAGGCAAAGGAAGCCGGCGCGGCTGCTATCGTGGTGTCCAACCACGGCGGCCGCGTGCTGGATCAGTGCCCGGCCACTGCCGAGGTGCTGCCGGAGATCGCAGCAGCCCTCAAGGGCACCGGCGTGAAGATCCTGGTGGACGGCGGCATCCGCACCGGTGTGGATGTGTTCAAAGCACTGGCACTGGGTGCAGACGGCGTGCTGATCTGCCGCCCGTTCGTCACGGCTGTGTATGGCGGCGGCGAGGAAGGTGTGAAGTGCTACATTGATAAGCTGGCCGGTGAGCTGGCTGACACCATGCAGATGTGCGGTGCGCATTCTCTGGCCGAGATCACCCCGGATATGGTGCGGGTATAAGAAAAAGAGTGAATAGAAAAGCGGTCTGTGCCTTTGCGGTGCGGGCCGCTTTTTCATCCTTGCAGCTGCGTGCCGGGGTAGTAGTGTGCCAGAATATCGGCATAGCTTTTGCCCTGCTCCGCCATGGCCTTTGTGCCCCACTGGCTCAGGCCCACACCGTGGCCGTAACCCCGGGTGGTAAAGCTGAAATTCCCGCTCTGGTACTGTACCGTAAAGCATGTGCTGCGCAGGCCCAGCGCCCGGCGCAGGGTCGTGCCGGAAACGGTCTGCCCGCAGACCGTGACGGTTCTTGTGTATCCGGCGCTGGTCAGCGCTGCCGGGCCGAACCAGCCCTCCGGCGCGGCGAGGTCGGCAGAAATGCCAAGGCCTGCAAGGGCCTGCTGCACCTGCTCTGCGGAAAAGGTGACGGTGTATTCGTAGTTGTCAGCGGAACGGTCGGTGCTGCTGTCCACTGAAATGAGGTAGGGCAGGGCGGAACCCCATACATTTTCGCTGGCCTCGGTCTGCCCATTGGAAATGGCAAAGTAGCTGGCGCAGGCAGGAGCATTCTCATAATAAAGTATCTCATCCAAGACCTCGTCCACAAGGGCGGAGAGGCGGGCGTAATTCTGCTCGTAGGCGGTGCCCCAGTAGCTGCGCAGCACCGGCTCGGTCAGGCAGCCTTGCCGCCGGGCTGGGTCGGCAGTGAGCCAGGCGCCGCTTTGCAGGGTGGTGTGGTCCCGGCAGTAGAGCGCATAGCTGTGGGCGGCAACGGCCTGTGCCTTGAGCGCTTCGTCCGGCCAGCTCACCGGCATCTCGGCGGCGACAGCACCCAGAACGTATTCCTGACGGGAAAGCTCCAACACCTGTCCGGTGGCCTGATCCTCCACCAGAAAGGTCTCGGCATCCGCAGAAGGCACGGCACTTGGCGGCTGCGCAGATGCTGCAGGCGAAGATACGGCAGAAGATGCGGGCTCTGCCCCACTGAGCACGGCGCGTGTGATCCGGTAGGCAGCCAGCGGCAGAATGCTGCCCAGCACCAGCAGGACCGCAAAGATTGGCAGAAAAAACTTTTTCATAGTCCCAAACCCTCCGACAGCGGTGTTTTTTTAATCAGAATACCGGATATACCCTGAAAAAAGATGCGAAACAGGGAAAAAGCCTTTTGTGGTGCAAGCGCAAAAAAGCACCAAACCGGCTTTTTGTACGCTGAACGGTGCAGTTGATGCTTGAATTTACTCGTCAAAAGCGATAATATAGCATTATACCCATCATTGAGGGTGGGCGGGAAAGTATATAAATAGGATGAAAGGAGAATTCCCCTTATGAATTTTGCACATTCGGAGGTGGCAACGCTGGACCCGAACACAATGCGGACTTTGTGTGAGGAATATGTTGCCAACAACTACATCGATCCGGAGACGAGCGAACGTCTGGGGGTCAAGCGCGGCCTGCGCAACCCGGATGGCACCGGTGTGCTGGCCGGCCTGACCAACGTCTGCGACGTTGTGGGCTATAAAAAGGATCAGGAAGGCCATGTCATCCCCACTCCCGGCAAGCTGATCTACCGCGGTGTGAACATCAACGAGATCGTGGACGAGGCCTACCGCAATGACCGCTTTGTGTTTGAAGAGGTGATCTGGCTGCTGCTGTTCGGCAGTCTGCCCAACCGGGAGCAGCTGGACGATTTCTGTGAGATCCTGGCAGAGCACCGCGCCCTGCCGGAAGGCTTCATGGACACCATGAACGCCCCCTCGCCCAATATCATGAATAAGCTGCAGCGCTGCGTGCTGGGCCTTTACTCTTACGATGAGCACGCCGAGGATCTGAGTCTGGAGAACATCCTGAGCCAGAGCATCAATCTGATCGCCAGCATGCCCACCATGATGGTGAACGCTTACCAGATGAAACGCCGCTACTACGATAAGCAGAGCATGTTCTTCCACCTGCCCAAGCCCGGCCAGAGCACGGCAGAGCACATCCTCAGCACCTACCGTCCGGACCAGAAGTTCACCCACGAGGAAGCAAAGCTGCTGGATATGTGCCTGCTGGTGCACGCCGACCACGGCGGCGGCAACTGCTCCACCTTTACCACCCGTGTGCTGTCCTCCTCCGGCACCGATACCTACTCCGCAATCGCGGCGGCCATCGGTGCACTGAAGGGCCCCAAGCACGGCGGTGCCAACCTGATGGTGAACCGTCAGCTGAAGGATATCCTCAAGCATGTGGAAAACCCCGAGGACGACGATGAGGTGCGCGAGTATCTGCGCCGCATCCTGCGCAAGCAGGCGGGCGATGGCTCCGGCCTGATCTACGGCATGGGCCACGCGGTGTACACCATCAGCGACCCTCGTGAGGTGATCCTGAAGCAGCGCGCCCGCCATCTGGCCTACGACAAAGGCTTTGAGGAAGAGTATAATATGCTGTGCAGCATCGAACGGCTGGCCCCCGGCATCTTTGCCGAGGAAAAGGGCAGCACCAAGCCGGTGTGCGCCAACGTGGACCTGTTCAGCGGCCTGATCTACAACATGCTGGGCATCTCTGAGGATATTTACACCCCGCTGTTCGCCATTGCCCGTGTGCCCGGCTGGTGTGCACACCGCGTGGAAGAGGTGGTATTCGCCAACCGTATCATTCGTCCCGCTTACAAGTATCTGGGCGTGCGCCAGAAATATAAGCCGATTGAGGAACGCTGATGAATCCTTCTGTTTTGTTCGTTTTTATCCTGAGCATTCTGCTGGGCGTGCTGCGCGCGGCAGACCTTGCCTTTGGCACCGATGCCGTCACCGGTTTGTGCGTGGTCGGCTCGGTGTGGTGGCGCTATCTGGCACTGGGTATCGTGGTGCTGGCTGCAGTGCTTGTGGGCCGTACACAGCCTTCCCGCTCGGAAGCGGTGCGTAGCCGCAGGCCGCTGGCCGGTATTCTGGCTTTTGTCGGTGCAGTATGTTTTCTGGCCGCAGCGGGTGCACAGATCGCGCTGGGCGCAGCTTCCGGTCTGGGCGGCTTTGTGCGGTGCATTCTGGAATGCCTGTGCTCCGCGTGGCTCAGCACCATAGGCCGCTGCTGGCTCAGCCCCAACGAGTGGAAAAAGCCCTTTGGCGGGCTGTATCTGGCCGTGGCGGGCAGTCTGCTGTTCTACTGGAACGTGCTGCTGCGCTTTATGGAGAACAGCTCCAGCTGGCACCGCGTGACCCCTACAGCGGCGGTGTGGCAGGCGCTTGCGGCACTGGTGTTTTTGGCAGCGCTGGCCCGGGCGCTGCATGTCCCGCAGCCGGGCAATGGCAAAACACTGTGCGCAGCCGGGCTTGCCGCATTTGCACTTTGCCTGTGCTGGCAGCTGCCCTACGTACTGGTTTTGATGAGCGGCCTGAGCTGGGCCACACCGGCTGTCTGGCCGGAGATCTTTGCCGGACTGGGCCTTTGCTGCGTGGGCGGCATTGGCGGAGCGTGCGCTGCAGCCTGCTTGAACGGGGAGAGCTGACAAAAATGTTGGCACTCTGTTGGCGCAATTGCCGAAAAGCAGGGAATGAAAGGAATTAAAATCGTACAAAAGCAAAAAATGCAGTGAATGTCTTGTTAATTTTTTGGCAGATACTTGAAACTTTCTGCGTTTTGGTCTAAAATAAAGATACCGTGATTTATCCGATTATGGGTAAAATAATTAGGAGGTACTATTAACATGGCTGTTAGAGTTGCTATCAATGGTTTCGGTCGTATTGGTCGTCTGGCTTTCCGTCAGATGTTTGATGCTGAGGGTTACGAGGTCGTCGCAATCAACGACCTGACCAGCCCCAAGATGCTGGCTCACCTGCTGAAGTACGATACTGCTCAGGGTTCTTTCTGCGGCAAGATCGGCGAGGGCAAGCACACCGTCGAGGCTACCGAGGACTCCATCATTGTTGACGGCAAGGAGATCAAGATCTACGCTGTTAAGGACGCAAAGGACGCTCCCTGGGGCGAACTGAACGTTGATGTTGTTCTGGAGTGCACCGGCTTCTACACCAGCAAGGAGAAGAGCATGGCTCACATTCAGGCTGGCGCAAAGAAGGTCGTTATCTCTGCTCCCGCAGGCAACGATCTGAAGACCATTGTCTTCTCCGTCAACGAGAAGACCCTGACCGCTGAGGATCAGGTCATTTCTGCTGCTTCCTGCACCACCAACTGCCTGGCTCCCATGGCTAACACCCTGAACAAGACCTACCCCATCGTCTCCGGTATCATGACCACTGTTCATGCTTACACCGGCGACCAGATGATCCTGGATGGTCCTCAGCGCAAGGGCGATCTGCGCCGTGCTCGTGCTGGCGCACAGAACATCGTTCCCAACACCACCGGCGCTGCTAAGGCTATCGGCCTGGTCATCCCCGAGCTGAACGGCAAGCTGATCGGTTCTGCTCAGCGTGTGCCTGTTCCCACCGGCTCTACCACCATTCTGGTTGCTGTCGTCAAGGGCAAGGATGTCACCAAGGAGTCCATCAATGCTGCTATGAAGGCTGCTACTTCTGAGTCCTTCGGCTACAACGAGGATCAGATCGTTTCTTCCGATGTCATCGGCATGCGTTACGGCTCTCTGTTCGATGCTACCCAGACCATGGTCGCTAAGATCGACGACGACACCTATCAGGTTCAGGTCGTGTCTTGGTACGACAACGAGAACTCCTACACCTCTCAGATGGTCCGTACCATTAAGTACTTCGCTGAGAACTGCTAATCATAGCTCTACGCTCAAAAGCGCTTGAGGTGCCGTGCTGAATAACAGTTGATACCGGCTTTGCCGGTACGAACATGCTGTGATTGGCATGACAACAGGATATTGAGTTCAACACCCTTCCTTTTGCGGGTTTCCGTGAGGGGAAGGGTGTTTTTTTGCTGAAAAAAGCAATGGAACGAGTTTCTTTCCAAAATGAATATGTTGCAACAAAAAGACGGAATAAAGTACGGAAATCTTAGCCATGAAGCAGGCAATGATACAGCTGAAAAGTATTGTATCCCAAAGGAAAAAATGGTAAAATGTTTTTAGTGTCGATAAATACATTTACGAAATTGATATTGATGATTCTGGAAATAAAATGTCAATGAATTGCGGCGTAAATCAGTCAAAAACCTGGGCGTAAATGCGTCCGGGCTTTTTGTGATGTAAAGGAAACCGGGCCGGAGTTTGGCACGGTATGGGGATGAGATCCCTAAATGGGGAAAGCGACGGGAAAGGGAAAATGAAAGAGAAATTGAGGCTTGCTGTTTTTGGCCACAAAAGGTGGTCGAGAGAGGGCGGCGTGGAGATCGTGGTAAAAGAGCTGTGCACACGGATGGCGCAGCAGGGCTGTCAGGTGACATGTTACAACAGATCGGGACATCATGTGAGCGGTGCGGAATATGATGATGCCAGTAAAATTGAATACGCTGGAATCTGCCAGAAATATGTTCCGACCATTCAGCGGAGAGGGGATGGAGATATAATACGCGGCTGTCATAATAGGGACAAGGGTGCGGCAGAGAATGAAAGGCTCCGCAACCCAAAGTTCATATTTTCTTACCCGAAGAATGAACGACTGATCTTTTTGAGCGGCAGAAATGCCGCGCAGGAAGAAATCTCGACCATGAGGGTGGGGTGACAGCCAGCGGACAGGTGTACGAGCCTATCCGCTCTTTGTGTTGTCTGGAAATATATTGGTTTGATGTGAAAATAGATGAGAAAAACGTTTTAACGAATAGATTTTAAAAGCGTAGGAGGAGAAAAAGGTGGAAAATTATAAGATTGCTGTTGCGGGTACAGGCTATGTTGGTTTGTCGATTGCGACCCTGCTTTCCCAGCATCATCATGTGACCGCTGTGGATATTATCCCGGAGAAGGTCGAGATGATTAATAACCGGAAGTCTCCGATTCAGGATGACTATATTGAAAAATATCTGGCAGAAAAGGATCTGGATCTGACTGCAACCCTCGATGCAAAGGCTGCATACTCGAATGCGGATTTTGTTGTGATTGCGGCCCCCACAAATTACGATAGCCACACCCAACACTTTGACACATCTGCCGTCGAGGCTGTGATCAAGCTGGTCATGGAGTATAACCCGAACGCTATCATGGTTATCAAGTCTACGATTCCTGTGGGCTATACGGCAAGTGTAAGAGAAAAGTTCAACAGCAAAAATATCATTTTCAGCCCGGAATTCCTGCGTGAATCCAAGGCCCTCTACGATAACCTGTATCCTTCCCGCATTATCGTTGGAACTGACCTGAACGATGAGCGTCTGGTAGAAGCTGCTCATGAGTTTGCCGGTCTGTTGCAGGAAGGTGCAATCAAAGAGAACATTGACACGCTGTTCATGGGCTTCACTGAGGCCGAGGCGGTCAAGCTGTTCGCAAATACCTATCTGGCTCTGCGTGTTGCTTACTTCAATGAACTGGATACCTATGCAGAAAGTAAGGGTCTGAACACCCAGCAGATCATTGACGGTGTTTGCCTTGATCCTCGTATCGGCAGCCACTACAACAATCCGAGCTTTGGCTATGGCGGTTACTGCCTGCCGAAAGATACGAAGCAGCTGCTGGCAAATTATGCAGATGTGCCGGAAAACCTGATTGAGGCTATTGTTGAGAGCAATAGAACTCGTAAGGACTTCATCGCTGACCGTGTCCTGAAGCTCGCTGGCTACTATGGTTACGATGCAGAGAATGAGTTCGATGAGGACAAGGAGAAATCCGTCACGATTGGCGTTTACCGCCTGACCATGAAATCTAATTCGGACAACTTCCGTCAGAGCTCCATTCAGGGTGTCATGAAGCGCATTAAAGCAAAAGGCGCAACGGTCATTATTTATGAGCCGACCCTGAAAGATGGTGAGACTTTCTTCGGTTCTGTAGTGGTCAACGATCTGGCGAAGTTCAAGGAAATGAGCCATGCCATCATCGCAAACCGCTATGACAAGTGCCTTGATGACGTGAAAGAGAAAGTTTACACGAGAGATATTTTCCAGCGTGACTAAGAGATAGATGAGGGAACAATAGATGGATATTAAGAAAGAATATGAGCGTTGGCTGGAAAATGCGACGGCAGATGCCAATGTTGCTGCTGAGTTGAAAACGCTGGATAATGCAAAAATCGAAGATGCATTCTACCGCGACCTTGCGTTTGGCACCGGTGGTTTGCGTGGCGTAATTGGTGCAGGCACCAACCGCATGAATATCTACACTGTGGCTAAAGCATCGCAGGGACTGGCAGACTATCTGAAGAAAAACTTCGCTGAACCCTCTGTGGCGATTGGCTATGACAGCCGCATCAAAAGCGATGTATTTGCAAAGGTGGCGGCCGGTGTGTTTGCGGCGAATGGTGTCAAGGTGAATATCTGGCCTGTTTTGATGCCTGTTCCTACCGTGTCCTTTGCGACCCGATATCTGCACACCTCTGCCGGTGTCATGGTGACGGCTTCCCACAACCCCAGCAAATACAACGGCTACAAAGTTTATGGCGCAGATGGCTGCCAGATTACGACGGAAGCCGCTGCAGAAATTCTTGCGGAGATTGAAAAACTGGACATCTTTGCCGATGTAAAGCACAGCAATTTTGAAACTGGTCTTGTAAATGGAAGCATCCAGTACATCCCAGATGAGGTCTACACTGCCTTTGTAAATGAGGTCAAGAATCAGTCTGTTCTGTTTGGCGAAGAGGTCAATAAGGATGTGGCGATTGTTTACAGTCCGCTGAATGGTACTGGTTTGAAGCCTGTGACCCGCACTCTGAAAGAGATGGGCTACACCAATATCACGGTGGTCAAGGAACAGGAGCAGCCGGATGGCAACTTCCCAACTTGCCCTTACCCGAATCCGGAAATTAAGGAAGCCATGGCACTGGGCATGGAGTATGCCAAGAAGTGCAACGCTGATCTGCTGCTTGCCACCGACCCGGACTGCGATCGTGTAGGCATTGCAGTCAAGAACAAAGCAGGCGAGTATGAACTACTGACCGGAAACCAGACCGGTATGTTACTGCTTGATTACATTTGCAGCCAGCGCCAGAAACATGGCAAGATGCCTGCTGACTCTGTCATGGTCAAGACCATCGTGACGATGGACATGGGCGAGCAGATTGCAACTCACTATGGCCTGCGCACTATTAATGTGCTGACCGGCTTCAAGTTTATCGGTGAGCAGATCGGCAAATTGGAAAAGCAGGGCAAGGCAGACAGCTATGTGTTCGGCTTTGAGGAAAGCTATGGCTATTTGACTGGCTCCTACGTCCGGGATAAGGACGGCGTGGACGGCGCTTACATGATCTGCGAGATGTTCAGTTACTATGCCACCAAGGGCATCAGCCTGCTGGATAAGCTAGACGAGCTGTATAAGACCTATGGCTACTGCCTGAACACCCTGCATAGTTACGAATTTGACGGCAGTGCTGGTTTTGCTAAGATGCAGGGCATCATGCAGGCATTCCGTGGAGACATTAAGGAGTTTGGAGGCAAGAAAGTCGTAAAGCTACTGGATTATGCACATGGTCTGGATGGTCTGCCAAAGTCCGATGTGCTGAAATTCCTGTTGGAAGATAACTGTTCTATCGTGGTTCGTCCTTCCGGTACGGAGCCGAAGCTCAAGACCTATATCTCTGTCAGCGCAGAGAATAAGGAAGCCGCCGAAAAGGTGGAAGCAGAGATCTGCAAGAGTGCAGAAACATACTTGAAATAATAGATGGTGGGAGAAAATACAATGAATATTATTTTACTTTCTGGTGGCTCTGGCAAACGTCTCTGGCCTCTTTCCAATGATGTGCGCAGCAAGCAGTTTATCAAGCTGTTTAAGAATAATGATGAGTATGAGTCTATGGTTCAGCGTGTGTATCGTCAGATTACTACCGTAGATGCAGATGCAAAAATTACGATTGCAACAAGTAAATCGCAGGCAAGTGCTATTAAGAACCAACTGGGTGAGAAAGCATTTATTTGTGTAGAGCCTTGCCGTCGTGACACGTTCCCGGCCATTGCACTGGCAGCAGCTTATCTCCATGATGAACTGGGCGTGGCAGAGGATGAGGCTGTTATTGTCTGCCCGGTTGACCCTTATGTAGATAATACCTATTACGAAGCTGTAAAGACCTTGCAAGAGTTGGCAGAGCAGGGCGGTGCAAACTTGACTTTGATGGGCATTGAGCCAACGGTACCGAGTGAAAAGTATGGTTATATTATCCCGGAAAGCGGTGAAAATGTCAGTAAGGTTAAGGAATTCAAGGAAAAGCCTGATAAGGAAACTGCTAAAAAGTATCTGGCGCAGAGCGCACTGTGGAATGCTGGTATCTTTGCATTTAAGCTAGGATATCTGCAGGACAAAGCACACAGCATGATTGATTTCGAAGATTACCGCGACCTGTTCAATAAGTATGATACCTTGACTAAAATCAGCTTCGACTATGCAGTAGTCGAGAAAGAATCCAGCATTCAGGTACTCCGTTACAGCGGTGCCTGGAAGGATGTCGGCACATGGAACATGATGGCTGAAGTCATGGCGGATAAGACCAAGGGCAAAGCTATTCTGGATGAGACCTGTGAAAACACCAATGTGGTCAATGAACTGAATATCCCTATTCTTTGCATGGGCTGTAAAGATCTTATTGTGGCAGCGAGCGGTGATGGCATCTTGATTTCTGATAAAGAACGCAGCGGTAAAATGAAGCCCTATGTGGAAAAAATCGAGACTGAGGCGATGTATGCTGAGAAGTCTTGGGGGACTTATACAGTTATCGATGTGCAGCCGGGTTCTATGACTGTCAAGGTTTCCATGAGAGCTGGCGAGCATATGACCTACCATATGCATAATTACCGTGAGGAAGTATGGACTGTCGTTTCTGGTAAGGGTAAGGCGATTGTGGACGGTATGGAACAAGTGCTCCGCACTGGTGATGTAATTACGATTGCAGCAGGCTGCAGGCATACAGTTGAAGCGATTACTCCGCTGGATATGATCGAAGTGCAGTTGGGCGACGAGATTAGTGTCACAGATAAGATTAAATTTCCAATGAAATAAGAAATAGTGGGAGACAGAGTAATGGAAATCATGAAATTGATTCCGATGGGTAAAGATTATTTGTGGGGTGGTACTCGACTTCGGGAAGAATATGGTAAAAAGATTGATTTAACACCATTAGCAGAAACCTGGGAGTGTTCGGTTCATCGGGACGGTCCCAGCTATGTGGCAAATGGTACATATAAAGGAAAAACACTGGCTGAAGTATTGAAAGCACATCCGGAATATCTCGGTACAAAGATAGAAGATGGTGAACTTCCAGTTTTGGTTAAGTTCATCGATGCCAAGAAAGACTTGTCCGTTCAGGTTCATCCTAGTGATGAGTATGCAAGAGAGCATGAAAGAGACAATGGTAAGACCGAAATGTGGTATGTCATTGATGCTGATGAGGGTGCAAGTCTTATATACGGCTTTCAGCATGAGGTAACAGAGGAAATCCTCCGAAAAGCGGTTGATACCGGAACACTGGACAAGCATCTGCAAAAGGTTCCAGTTCACAAGGGCGATACATATTTTGTTCCGGCAGGAACGGTACATGGCATCGGGAAGGGTATCCTGATTGCTGAAATTCAGGAAAGCTCCAATGTGACCTATCGTGTCTACGACTATGACCGTGTGGATAAGAATGGTAAAAAACGCGAACTGCATTTTGACAAAGCTGTGCAGGTCATGAATATGAAGGTTGCACCAGATGTGAGTCAGAAACCGAGAATGGTGAAATACTATTCTGGCTGCTCTCGTGAGTTGCTTTGCCGTTGCAAATATTTTGAAACAGAAAGAATACAAGTAACGAAGGGTTTTGCCTTTTCTGTGATGGATACTTCTTTTCAGATATTAATGTGCCTGAGCGGATATGGCGAGGTTCAGATAATGGATGCTGAACAGAAACCGATGCGTTTCAGCAGGGGGGAAACTTTGTTCTTGCCTGCTGGGCTTGGTAGATGCTTGGTTGTTGGTGATGCAGAACTGATTAAAGTTCGATGCTGAAAATTGGTGGAGAATGGAAACCATTTCTTATAAAGTAAAGGAGTTATTAAGATGAACATTAGTATTTTTGGTTTGGGTTATGTTGGCTGTGTTGGCGCTGCTTGCTGTGCCAAGCTGGGTCATCATGTTATTGGCAATGATGTGTCAGAGAATAAGGTGAATCTGATTAATCAGGGACGTCCGACTATCATTGAGGCAGAAATTGATGAGCTGTGCAAAGAGGCTCACGATAAAGGACTGCTTGAAGCTACAATGGACTATCATTATGCAGTACATAACTCTGAAATTTCTTTTATTGTTGTTGGAACACCGAGCAGCAAGGAAGGTCATCTGAATCTGAAGTATATCTACGAGGTTGCCCGCCAGATTGGTGAAGCAATGCGTGATAAAGACGATTTTCATATTGTGGCAATCCGCAGCACTGTTCTTCCTGGAACGAATGCTAAAGTTGGAGAAATCATCGCGGAGGCATCTGGTAAGAAGCGTGGTGAAGGATTCACTGTTGTGTCTAATCCTGAGTTCTTGCGTGAAGGAACTGCTGTTCAGGATTACATGAATCCGCCGCTTACACTCATTGGTACTGATAGCGAAATTGCGGAAGAAAAGTTCCGTGAACTTTACAAGGATATTCCGGGTGAATTTATCTCTACCGATATTGGCGTTGCTGAGATGATGAAATATGTTGACAATACTTACCATGGTTTGAAGATTGTTTTTGCAAATGAGGTGGGGAATATTTGCAAGGCATTGGGTATTGATAGCCATAAGGTTATGGAGATTTTCTGCAAAGATAAGCAGCTGAATATCTCTCCTTACTATTTCAAACCCGGTTTTGCTTATGGTGGTTCCTGCTTGCCGAAGGACTCCAAGGCGCTGCGCACACTGGCGCACGATTTGTATGTTGACTGCCCGGTTATCAACGCAATCAATCCGTCAAATGAACTTCAGAAAAAGAATGCGATTGACATTATTGAGAGTAAGGGCAAACGCAAGATTGGTATTCTTGGGTTGAGTTTTAAGGCGGGTACAGACGATCTGCGTTGCAGCCCTATTATTGATGTTGCTGATGCTCTGTTGGGTAAGGGCTACGAGATTAAGATCTACGATAAGAACGTTGCCATTTCCCAGAAAACCAATACGAATGCAGACTTCATCGCTGCAAAGCTTCCGCATCTGCATGGAATCATTACCGATGATTTGGATTCTGTATGCTCGGCAAGTGATGTGCTTGTAATTACGAACAAGGGAAAAGAATTTGCAGATGTGCCTGCAAAGTATCCTCACAAAGCAATTGTTGATCTAGTGCGTCAGTTCCAGACGATTGATTACGAAGGAAACTATGAGGGCATTAGCTGGGGTAACATCAACCAGAATCCTGCTCAGAATGACAAACTGGTGCGGGATATGGCTACTACAGAGTTTTAATTAAGAAGAAAATTTGGAGGTTCGGTCATGGCTGATTTTGCGTGGCTTGTGCGGCGACTGAAGGCAATGAGTGCGCCAGAGGTTGCATGGAGAATATCGCAGAAAGCGATTCAGAAAAGTGAAGAAAATAGATTCAAGTCGCGTAAAATAGCCGTGACCGAGATTTTATTTAACGAAAAGCTGTCTGCGTTGCAGTTGGATGCAGATAGAATGCACCTGAATTGGGATAATAAGACATTTTCACTGGGAACGGAAATCCCGTTATTAGGGGGGTATCACTATGAGACCTATAAAAAGAGGTGGAATGCTGGATTCCAGACAGAAAATAACTGGCCGGAACAGTTTAGCTATGGGATGGAGTATAAGCAACGTGATGACATTGGCGATGCCAGAACAAACTGGGAATTAAATCGTCATTTTCAATTTGCGCTGTTAGCAAAGGTTTATTATGTGAGTGGTGATAAAAAGGTTCTTTTAGAGTTTGAAAATCTGTTTAATGACTGGAATCAGAAAAACCCTTTTCTATGGGGGATTTCATGGACAAGCGTCATGGAAATTGCCATTCGGTGTAGCAACTGGTGTTATGCTTGGTGTTTCTTAAAAAAAGCGGGTGCACCTGATAAGCTGTCAGTACAACTGCAAACAGGAATCCTTAACATGACGGACTACATTGCTAGGCACTATTCAAGGTATTCATCAGCTAATAATCACCTGATTGTGGAGGCGTACGCAATAGGGCAGACGGGTGTTTTGTGTGACTATAAGCCTTGGATTGACTTAGCGGTAAATATTCTCACAAGAGAGCTACCTTTGCAAAACTATTCTGATGGTGTAAATAAGGAACTGTCGTTGCATTATCAATCTTTTTATATGGAAGCAATGGGATTGATGATGCGATTGCTTGTGAAAAATAAAATATCTGTTCCGAAGAACTGGAAACCAACGCTGAAAAAAATGTGCTCTTACATGGCAGACTGCATGGGTGATTACGGCGAAATGATGGTATTTGGAGATGATGATGAAGGAAAAATTCTTGATTTACAAGGGGGCTTCAATCATTATCAATATGTACTTGGGCTTTTCAGTTTTCTGCTGGATGAGCAGTATATAAATCTTTACAAAGTGGGTAATGAAAATCTGAATTGGCTCTTTAGCACCGAGGATTGCAATATAGCTCTAAGCAAGTCGTTATACCAAGTGCCACTTGATGCCTGCTATAAATGTGGTGGAAATACAATTCTTAGAAGTCGTGATCACAGGATTCTGATTGGAATTGATCACGCGGCGTTAGGGTTTGGAACCATTGCAGCGCACGGTCATGCGGATGCCTTGAGTTTTCAAATGTATGTAAATGGATTACCTGTTTTTATAGATCCTGGTACATACATTTATCATTGTGATATTGAAAGCAGAAACGCCTATCGAAAAACTGAGAATCATAATACTGTCTGCATCAATGGAAGAGATCAGTCGGAGATGCTTGGAGCTTTTTTGTGGGGAAAACGAGCAGAGAGCCAGCTAATATCACACTCAAATGCGCAGGGAAAAATAGAACTTACAGCTTCTCATGATGGATATTCACCTGCAAAGCATATACGAAAGTATGAATTTGATGGAGAGTCTGTATTGACGATTACGGATCGGGTCGAAAATTTGAATTCGGGCGATAAAATACAGATTAATTACATTCTCGCTCCTGAATGCCAGATGAAGATTGCGGGTAATATAATCAGTGTTTATGATCGAGATATCAAGCTGAAAATGATTGTTGATAGTTCCAATGCTAGAATATGGACGGAAGATGTGCAATGTTCTGTAAAGTATGGGGAACAGCAATGTACAAAGAAAATTGTTGTAGGAACTCCAACAGGCATCGCGGTAGTGAAAATTATTGTAGAGTGAGGGAAATATGGGAATTGCATTATTAAAAAAATTGAATACATGCATGCCAGATCCGCTGAAGCAAATGGCGGCGCCAGTGATTCGGGCAAAATTGATTTACAATACAGAATTTCAGAAGCAGTTTAATACGTTGGAGAAAGCGCAGTATTCTTCTGCTGCAGACATTGAAAAAATGCAGTTTGAAAAATTGAAGGCTGTTCTTATTCATGCATACGAGCATGTTCCATACTATCATAAGATCTTTGATAAATGTGGACTTAATGTCTATAACATTAAAGATTCTTCCGAAATTAGTAAAATACCAACACTAGATAAAGCAGAGATTATTGCCAATTTTGATGAACTGCAAGCAGATGATATTGACGATTTCTATTCGGCAACAACGGGAGGAAGTACAGGAACGCCTTTGAAAGTAAATCTGGACAGAGATTCAATCTATAAGGAACGTGCCTTTATTTATCATTTCTGGGAGCAGCATGGATACAGTTACAAATCATCAAAAATGGCATCTTTTAGAGGTACAGATTTTCACGGGGGATTTATCAAGTATAACCCGTTATACAATGAAATACAACTGAACCCATGTGAGATTAATACGGAGACAATAAGCGAGTACATAAAGAGAATGGAGTCATTTGGTGTTGATTTTCTTCATGGTTTTCCATCGGCAATCTACAGCTTATGCAAATGTGCAAAGCAGTTGAATATTGACTTAAAAAACAAGTATAAGGCTGTTTTTTTGATTTCTGAAAACATCTATGATTTTCAGAGGAAAATGATAAAGGAAGTTCTTGAATGCGACACATTTGCATTTTTTGGACACACGGAAAGAGCTGTGTTTGCGGAACAAATCGGGGGGGGTATCGATTTAACCCCCTTTATGGCTATGTTCAAATAGATACTGATGGAAGCATAATATGTACTGGATTTATTAATCAGAAAATGCCACTGATAAGATATAGACTTGATGATACTGCTACACCATACTACGATCTATTTAAAATAGAAGGGCATCGGGATGGTGTTCTATACGGTAATGACGGAGAGATAATTTCCGCTGCAATGCTAGAAGTACACAGTCCGATTCTGGACAAAATCGCTAATTACCAATTTGTTCAGGAATATAAAGGAACAGTTGAAGTAAACGTGATTCCATTTAATAATCTGACAGAGAGGGAAATTGAATCTGTTAGAGACCTTTTCCAGAATAAAATTGGGTTGGCAATAACCGTTCAGGTAAATGTTGTACGTGCAATGGAGTATACATCAAGAGGAAAATATAAATTGATAATACAAAGAGTGAGAGGATAAAATGAATTCTGATAGTAGAAAAGTTCTTATTATTGTCGAAAACCTTCCGGTTCCGTTCGATACTCGTGTGTGGCAGGAAGCAACCACTTTGGCTATGAACGGATATACCGTGTCAGTTATTTGCCCGAAGGGCAAGGGATATACGCAGGAAGAGGAATACCTTCAGGGTGTGCATATTTTCCGGCATGACCTTCCAGCAGAAGGTAATGGTGCAGTGGGATACGCGAAAGAATACCTTACGGCATTGAAGGAAGAATTGCGACTTGCGAAAAAGGTATATAAGGAGATTGGCTTTGACGTAATTCATGGTTGCAATCCGCCGGATGATATTTACATGGTTGCAAAACATTTCAAAAAGTATGGTGTGAAATATGTATTCGACCATCATGATATTTGCCCGGAACTTTTTGAAGCTAAATTTGGAAAAACAAGTGGACTCCTGTATAAGAGTCAGTTGTGGCTGGAAAAGCAGACATATAAGCACTGTACATTTGCTTTCGTAACAAATGAAAGCTATAAGAAAATCGCTATTGAACGCGGAAAGATGAATCCGAACAATGTAATCGTTCTGCGTAGTGGTCCGAAACTTGAACGTATGCGCATTATGCCTCCGGTAGAGAGCATTAAACGCGGATACAAGTATATGGTTGGATACCTCGGCGTTATTGGTCAGCAGGAGGGAATTGAATACTTGTTGGATGCCGCAAAATACATTAAGGAACATGACAATAATGTGTTCTGGGGTATTGTTGGTGGAGGTCCGCATTTGAAAGCATTGAAAAAGCAGGCGCATGATATGGGTTTGGACGACTGTGTGGAATTTACGGGGCGTGCGTCGGATCAGCAAATGCTTGAATATCTAAACACAGCTGATGTTTGTGTCAATAGTGACAAATACAATAGTATGAATGATAAGAGTACTATGAACAAGATTTTGGAATATATGGCACTTGCAAAACCTATTGTTCAGTTCGATTTGACAGAAGGCCGTTATTCTGCGCAGGATGCATCTCTGTATGCAAAAAACAACGATGCTGAGGACATGGCAAAGAAAATTATGGAATTGCTGGATAATCCGGAATTACGCAAGAAGATGGGTGCATATGGTCGTAATAGAGTTGTAAATGAATTGAGCTGGGAACATACGAGCAAAGCCTTACTCGAAGGTTATGAAAAGTTCTTTACCGGAAAATTTGAATGAGGTGGTAGAAATGGAAAAAATACTTCTGATTTCAAATGATGTTTTGCATTATCGCGAAAAAATTTACAATTACTTTTTTGACAAATTTCGGGAAAGAGGATACGACTTTCAAGTTTTAAGTAATAGATTTCAAAATGTGAATTATGATTTGAAGTTTGTGCATTATGAAATTCCATTTTCAGCAAAGCAGTACATTGCGAAAATAAAAGAGATCAAACCTCAATATGTCATTCTATTTCTGCATTTAAAAGATAAGGTGATGCTCCCTATTATCGGATACTGTAAGGTAAACAGAATCCCTGTAATCTACTGGAACCATGGAATTAATATTAAAACCCCAAATGACAAGGTAAAAAATGCTATCTTCCACTTTATTCACAATCAATGTGATGCGTTGATTACATACACACCAGATATGCGAAAATATTTTTCAGAGAAAAACCAGAAAAAGCTTTTTGTGGCCTACAATACTCTGAATTTCACAGATATCGATAAAGAAACAGTGCCTGATAAGGAAATAACTAAGAAGAAGTACGGTATTAGTGAAAATAAGGTGATTCTATATATCTCACGAATGATGCCATATAAGCGAGTTGATCTTCTTATGGATGCGTTTGCAGATTTAGAAGATATCGCCGTTGTTATGGTAGGGCCTGGCTTCTCAAAGGAGCAGCAGAAGAAAGTGGATTCTCACCAAAATTTGTACTATCTTGGAGAAAAGTATGGCTCTGATGTGAATGAAGTATATAAAATGGGCGATGTCTTTAGTACACCCGGTCATATTGGCTTGGCAATGAACGAAGCACTATTCTGGGGACTTCCGGTTGTATTGCTAGAGGGAACACATGCCCCTGAGATTTACTACATGAAGAATGGAACAACTGGTTATCTCGCAAAAGATGAAGAAGACTTCAAGAAGTATATGGTGGATCTTCTTCATGATGAAGAAAGGCTGTCGAAAATGTCGAAAGCTTGCCTTGAAGTCTATGATAAAGAGGTAAGCATCGATCGGATGTTCCAAGGATTTAAAGATGCAATAGAATATTGTAAAAAAGGTGGGTGAAATTATGAATGCATACAAAATGTATAGGGCAGAGCGGTGGTTATATCTGCATCATATTCATCTTCTACCTAAGATTATAAAAGCAATCATATATGTTGTTCATAATTCCTCGATACCATATGAGGCAGAAATAGGTGAAAATTGTAAGTTTTTATATGGCGGAATCGGGTGTGTGATAAGTAAGAAAACTAAAATTGGTGACCATGTAATTATAGGAACAAATGTGTTAACTGGAGGAAGATCCAACAAGGAAGGGCATCCCATTATAGGCAATAATGTGTATGTTGCTACAGGAGCCAAGGTTCTGGGAGATATAACAGTTGGGGACAATGTCATTATAGGCGCAAATGCTGTTGTGATTCATGATGTTCCTAGCAATTGCTCCGTTGGTGGAGTGCCAGCTAAAATACTTAAAGAGAATATTGATGTGACTGAATATTGCAGTTTGGGGAGATACTGATGGACATTGAGTTAAGTAAGGAAGAATCGGACTTCTGTAAGGGTATCGCATTGATTTTTATAACGCTGTCACATTTACCGAGAGTGATGGGGGGGGGAATGCATTAAATCCGCTAGGATATTTTGGCGTTGCAGTTTTTCTTTTTCTATCTGGATATGGCCTAAGAAAATCATATGATAAAGTTGGTCTGAAAGGTTTTTGGGGAAAGAGAATTAAAAGAATAATCCCACCGTTATGTATTATTACCATCGCCATCTCTATTATATGTTATGTGTTAAAAGATAAGCGATTTAATCCTATAGACATTATTCTTGGCTGTGTTGGTCTCAGCAACGTCATAAATCCTGTCACATGGTATATTGGTCTAATGTGGTATTGCTATCTTGTGTACTGGATATGCATGAAAAGAAGAATTAGGTCAGAGTTGATAATCGGTGGAAGTATTTTAGTTTTGAGCGTACTGTTTGGAAACACATCGGTCAATATGTGGGGGTTGAATGCATTTAGTTTTAGTGCTGGTCTCTATGGTGCAGAAAAAGCGAAAAAGACGTATAATAAACAGCGCTTTTTTGAAGCGTCAGTGCTTTTATTTATAGTGAGCTTTGTTCTTTACTATTTTGTTGGCGGTAACAGTAATTGGCTCATAATAAGGAATCCGGTCAAAAGCTTAATTGCATTACTTTTCCTAAATTGCTTTTTTTCATTTGTTGAATTTGGGAAAAAACTAATAGCAAAAGATTTAATGGTTAAAAGGCTTGGAAACATTTCTTATGAAGCATTTATGATTCATGCTGTGTTCATTTGGTATTTTCCAGAATTGTTTTCAACCTTCTCGAAGCCTATAGCATTGATGTTTTTTGTAGCTGTGACATTGGGTTTGAGTGAAATATTACATAGTTTGATGAGTAGACTATAACGATTACATCAAAGAAGGAGAGGAATGTAGATGATTTATTTTGGTATTCCACTTAGAAGTAAGGAAACATCTAATAACTGGGATAAAGTGACTGAATTTTTTAATAGAACATTATGGTCTGTATATAATCAGACAGACCCTGATTTTAGAATTATCGTTGCCTGCCATGATATACCTAAATTGAAGCACGAATTTGATGGTCGGGTGGAATTTATTCAGGTACAAGCACCGATTCCACACACTAAAGAGGAAATGATGCTTGATAAAGGATACAAGGTTCATACGATTGGCATGAGAATCCGAGAGTATGGTGGCGGCTATACGATGATGGTAGATGCAGATGACCTACAAAGCAACCGTATTGCGGAATATGTAAATAAGCATCCAAATGAAAATGGCTTTTTATCTCATAACGGTTATTATTGGCATGTTGGCGACAATTATATAAAAAAAGGCCATAAATTTCCTAATGGGAGTTCAACGATAGTAAAGTATTCTGTTGAAGATTTACCTGATAAATATTATGACAAAATGGTCGCAAGTGTTAACTCGAATCCTCACATTATAAGAAAGAAACACGGAGACATCCCTAAAATCTGTGCTGAGCTTGGCCGACCGCTGCGGCCTCTCCCGTTTATTGCGAGTATTTATGTGCGGGAGACAGGAGATAATCACTCTCTTATGAATAAAGACGAGTCAAAATTTCGGGTCATTGAGCAGAAACTGATGCCTAAAATTTATATAAATGAGAAGGTTAGAAATGAGTTTTCAATCGATTGGATGTGAGTGATATGATAATTGATGATTTTTATAGTCATAGATTTGCGTATGATAAGTCAGAAAAAATATATATATTAAATAACAAAATCAACACATTTGTAGCAAACGCAATAATCCCACGGGTCTTGTCAAGGCATGCTATAAATAGAGGACCGGAACTTCAAGATGTTATTGTTAGTCTGACATCCTATCCACCAAGAATAGAACAGGCCGCCTTATGTATTGACAGTCTGCTCAGACAAACCCGGTCACCTAAAAAGTTGATTTTATGGCTCGCAAGGACTGATTATCCATCAATAGATGAAATACCATATTGTGTAAAGAAATATATAGATGATGGTCTAGAAATTAGATTGTGTGAGGATATTAAATCATATAAAAAAATCTATTATACAGCAAAAGAATACTACGATTACAGAATAGTTACTGCAGATGATGATTTCTTTTATCCATCTACATGGTTAGAGGAATTAGATGACGTGCATAAAAAAAATCCAAATACAATTGTATGCCATAGATCGCACAGGATTATTGAACATGATGGCAATTTGGAAAAATACGGAAAGTGGGATTGGTATTCCAATGGAGTAGTAGGTCCTTCGCACAATCTTCATATTTTGACAGGAGCGGGAGCGATTTTTCCTGCAGGCTTTTTTAAGAAGGATTTTTTTGACATTGATGCGATTAAGAGATTTGCACCGACCACGGATGATATGTGGGTCAAGGTATATGCTCTAAAGCACAATGTGAAAGTTATGAAGGTGCGGCCGGTTTCAAAATCATTAATAGAAGTAAAAGGAAGTCAGAAGGTCTCGCTTATTGCTGTTAATCAGTCTGATGGAAATGATAAGGCATTAAACGATTTACTAAATTTGTTTGATATTGACATACATAGTATATTGGAAGACAATATAGGCCAATGAATAAAGGTTAAGGAAAAACATAGTATGAAATTTACAATTCCATCGCTTAAAATAAAAAAAAATGATTTGTATTTTATAGTGGCGATGAGCGCTTTTATGGAACCGGCGTTATTTACGCAGTTTAAAATAATTGATGCTTTTTTTCTTATATTGAAAGTGGTGTCTGCAATATATGTTCTATATGAATTGATTTGTAGTAAAATTAGTCGCTTCCATATCACCATTGTCTGTTACTTTGGCTCACTAGTTTTATCTACGGCCATAAACGGAGGAGATGTGTTTCAAGCGATTAGAACAGTGACATTCAATATGTTGCCCTGCTTATTTCTTGACTTAATGATCCAAAGAAATAGCACCCGAACTGTTATACTATTAAGAAAAATTTGCGTAGCATACGTTCTCATTAATGCGTTGCTATTAATTATCGTTCCCGATGGGTTTGGAAAGTATATTCCAGGATATAGTATGACGGTGGATTCAAGATTGAATTTTCTGGGAAGAGATAATGCGCTTATTCATTTCTTTATTTTTGCTTTACTTGTTGAATTCTTACGATCACGAAAAAAAGAACAAGCGTATTTAATGACAGCAGTAATGATAACAACCATGCTATATGTATGGTCTGGCACAGGAGTTGTGGTGTGCGTGCTGATAACGGCTTTTGCACTTCTGTTCCAAGGAAAGAGAATTGAGCACTTTTTCAATATTATTGATTTGACGATTGCATATATTGTAATATACTGTGCGATTGTTGTTTTTAGATTACAGAACTTGTTTTCTGGAATTATTGTTGACGTCCTGCACAAAGATATCACATTTACAGGTAGAACATCACTCTGGGATATGGCAATGTGGTATATTCAGAAAAAACCATATATAGGATATGGTATTACTGCAAAATTCTTAACGATGAAAAGTGGAATTAGTTATTCACCTCACAATTTGGTGTTGCAAATTGTGTTGGCTGGTGGCTTTTTATCATTATTATGTTTTGTTATTATGTACATTGCTTCCGTAAAGAAGATCTCAAAAAGAAAATACGTATATTCCAGCTTGCTTGCTGTCTCAATTTTTTGTTATTTGGTTGCATCGCTGACTGAATCAACAATGAATACACAATATTTTTATTTAATTCTCGTTTTAGCCTATAATATTGATATTATTGAAAAACAAAAATTTCAAATATGTGAGGAAAACAAAACGTGAAGCTGATTAAAACATTTGTAAAATATGCAACAGGATCGATGTTTGCACTGTTAGCAGGATTAATTACAACACCAATTCTAACTAGATTGATTTCCACCGAGGAAATGGGAAAGTATTCGATGTTTATAACGTTTGGCAGTCTATTTGCATCTATACTTTATTTGGGACTGGATCAATCTTATGTGCGCTTCTATAATGATGAGCATAAAGATAGCCAAGTGGCTTTATTGAATAAGTGCTTGAGATATCCAGTGGTTGCTACCGCAATAGTTGCTGCCTTGTTAGTTGTTTTTTATCAAACGCTTTCTAATGTCATTATTGGTCAGGCATCGCTTGCCTTGGTGCTGGTGTTTGATTTTTACCTCTTTGGGTTAGTTCTGGATCGATTTTGGCTTTTGAAGATCAGAATGAATCAGAAAGCAGGAGCTTATTCGATTCTAAACGTCATCCGAAAACTTTCCTATCTTCTTATTGCAGTAATCTTGTACTTTACATTGTGCGGTGATACATGTTGGAGCTTGATCATAGCAGTATCATTGGCAGAGGTGGTTTTGGTTTTAGGGTGTAGATTTTCAGAACGTGGTAATTGGAGAAGCACCTTAAATAATACTGTTACAAAGACAACAGATTTGTTTAGATATGGATTCCCCTTTATATTTTCTACAACAGTTACTTTGGTTTTTCATTCAACAGATAAGTTGATGTTGAATGCAATGACAGATTACAATCAGGTGGGTTTGTATTCGGGAGCACAGAATATTGTAAATCTTTTGACTCAGGTTCAAACTGTATTTACAACTTTTTGGATGCCAGTTGCGTTTGAACATTATGCAAAAAAGGCAGACGACAAAGAATTCTTTGTTAAGATAAACAAGATTGTATCTTATGGGATGCTTTTAATTGCGATTTTACTTTTATGTACAAAGGATATCGTCGTGTTATTTTTGGGAAAAAAGTACAGAGACGCTGTATATGTATTTCCTTTTCTTGCATTTATGCCAATTATGTATACAGTATCGGAATCAACCGTAATGGGAATTAATTTCATGAAGAAATCTTCCTATCATGTTTGGATTTCTTTGATTTCAGCTGTAACAAATGTTATTGGAAATTATTTTTTAATTAAAAGTTTTGGTGCAAAAGGCGCGGCAATTTCAACAGGCTTGTCATATATAGTCTTTTTCATTGCCAGAACTGTTTTGGCAAACAAGGTTTACAAAATCAATTTTGCTTTGGGACGTTTTTTTGTTTCAATAGTTGTGGTTTATTTTCTTGCAATTATGGCAAGTTTTATGAATGTTACTCCTTTGTTCTTGTCAGTCGCAATAATTACGACAATAGTTGTCTCTTTTCTTTATCGTGATATTTTAAAGGAAAGCATGAGCTATGTAAGGAAAGAAATTACGGCATTGGCAAAGAAAAGATAATAGTTCACTTGATTTAGAGAGGAAATTATGGGATGTAAACCTGTGAGAAACAAAGAGATTGATTGTTTGCGAGGGATTTTGATTTTGTTTGTGGTTATTGGACATAGCGAATCCGGAAAGTTGCACGATATTATCTTTTTGTTTCATATGCCACTATTCTTTATCCTTTCCGGTTATTTAATTTAGAAAAGAAAAATAGTGGAAAGGGACTATTTAAAAGCGAAATGTTTTGGATTGCTAATACCGTACCTTACATATATGGTTATAGATTTTGTCCTGATTCGTAGGGAAATTTCAGCAGAGATAGTATTCAGGATGCTTTATGGAGGAAGAGCGATTTCAGGGGTGTATTGGTATATAACCTGTTTTCTCTTCACCCTGTTTGCACTTGGCTTTCTAATAAATCATTGTTCGGAAAAGACGGTAAAACGGCTGATTTTAGCGGGGGGGGGGTATAGTGGTAATAGAGTCCCATCTTGTGGATACGATTCATTTGCTTCAATCTCCCGGCATCCCGTGGAATCTTGATGTAGCATTGATAGCTTTGGTATATGTTGGAATCGGGTATTTCCATAAGGATAAAATCAAGAAATTGTTGGAGGCTGAGGCGGTAAGGATTGACGTAGTGGCAGGAATAATTGCAGTCCTCATGGGCATTTTCTGCTGGGTTAATTATCGAGACGTTAGTCCTTTTTATTACTTTGACATGAAGCCCGTATATTATAGAGAATTGATTTGTGCCGTTCCGATTCCATGTGCCTTCGACTTTGTGTTAGTAAGGACTGTTCACTGGCTGTTCAATATAGCTGCGCTAGGTGGATTTTTGGATTTTGTTGCATTGTGTGGAAGAGCAACAATTCCAATCATGTTTATGCACATTCCGTCTAATCACTGGCAAAGTGAATTTAACTATGGAAAACTGATATATGTCGTGATTGGCGTAGGGGTACCAGTACTTTTCACACTTCTATTTAACCGAGTTCAATTAATGCGATCAGTATTTGGAATACCTAATTTAAAAGAAATTAAGGGGAAAAATAAAAATGTCTAAATACTTTGGAACAGACGGCTTCCGTGGAGAAGCCGGAATTACTTTAACCGCCGACCACGCCTACAAAGTAGGTCGTTTCCTCGGCTGGTACTATAATGCTCTCCGTGAGCGCAACGGAGATAATGAGCCTGCCCGTATCGTCATTGGTAAGGATACGCGCCGCAGCTCCTATATGTTTGAATACAGTTTGGTGGCTGGTCTGACTGCTTCTGGCGCGGATGCCTATCTGCTCCATGTTACCACCACTCCGTCTGTGGCCTACATCGCCCGTGTGGATGACTTTGATTGCGGCATCATGATCTCTGCAAGCCATAATCCATATTACGACAACGGCATCAAGCTGATTGACTGCTACGGCGAGAAAATGCCGGAGGAGACTCTGCTGCTGGTAGAGGACTACATCGATGGCAAGCTCCACGTCTTTGATAAGGATTGGCCGGAGCTGCCTTTCGCTCATCGGGAACACATTGGCTGCACTGTGGACTATGTGGCTGGTCGCAACCGCTACATGGGCTACCTGATCTCTCTGGGCATCTACTCTTTCAAGGGCGTGAAGGTCGGTTTGGATTGCGCCAACGGTGCAAGCTGGAACATTGCCAAGTCTGTGTTCGATGCTCTGGGCGCAGACACCTACGTCATCAACAACAAGCCGAACGGTCTGAATATCAACAACAATGCAGGTTCTACGCATATTGAGGGCTTGCAGAAGTTCGTGGTAGAGAACGGGCTGGACGTCGGCTTTGCCTTTGACGGCGATGCTGACCGTTGCCTGTGTGTGGACGAGAAGGGCAATGTAATCACCGGCGACCATATCCTGTATATCTACGGCTGCTACATGAAAGAGCGTGGTAAACTGCTGACCAACACTGTTGTTACTACCGTTATGTCCAACTTTGGTCTGTACAAGGCATTCGATGAACAAGGCATTGGCTACGCCAAGACCGCTGTTGGTGATAAGTATGTCTACGAGTACATGGCTAAGAATGGCTGCCGTATCGGTGGCGAGCAGAGCGGCCATATCATTTTCAGCAAGTACGCCAGCACTGGTGACGGCATCTTGACGAGCCTGAAGATGATGGAAGTTATGCTGGCTAAGAAGAAGCCGATGAGTGAGTTGGCGACACCACTGAAAATCTATCCGCAGGTGTTGGAAAATGTCCGTGTGACGGACAAGAAAGCAGCACAGAATGATCCGGCTGTACAGAAAGCTGTGAATATAGTTGCTGAGGCACTGGGCGATACTGGCCGTATTCTGGTGCGTGAATCCGGTACAGAGCCTGTTGTGCGTGTTATGGTGGAAGCACCTGACCATGATACCTGCCAGAAGTATGTGGATGACGTAGTCCATGTGATCTGTGAAAAGGGATATAAGGCATGAAGTCGAAGATGACTCTTGGAGATGAATTCGGAGTCATTTTCCGTAATAGAGGGTAAGTATAAGAAGAGAAAACCGGGAGGGATAAATAATGTGTGGAATCGTTGGTTTTACAGGAAACCGACAGGCAGCACCAATCCTGTTGGATGGTCTGTCGAAATTGGAATATAGAGGATATGATTCAGCTGGACTGGCTGTTCGTGATGGCGAGGCTTTGGCACAGGTCGTCAAGGCAAAAGGCCGTCTGTCCAACCTGATCGAGAAAACAGATGCTGGTAATGCTCTGAAAGGAACCTGTGGTATTGGTCATACACGTTGGGCAACACATGGTGAGCCGAGCCAGACCAATGCACATCCTCATGTGTCTGGCAACTGCAACCGTTCTGGTTCTGGGGCAGTAGAATCAGAAGTAGTCGGCGTTCATAATGGTATCATTGAAAACTATACCGAGCTGAAGGAAAAGCTGCTGAAACATGGCTATACCTTCTACAGCCAGACGGATACTGAAGTGGTCATCAAGCTGGTAGACTACTATTATAGAAAGTATAATCTGGGACCCATCGATGCTATTGCCAAAACGATGGTGCGTGTCCGTGGTTCCTATGCTCTTGAGCTGATGTTCCGTGACTATCCGGGCGAAATCTGGGTAGCACGAAAAGATAGTCCGATGATCATCGGCATTGCCGATGGTGAGACCTATGTGGCTTCGGATGTTCCGGCGATTTTGAAATACACTCGCAACGTGTATTATATTGGAAACCTTGAGTTTGCTAGGCTTGTTCCGGGTGAGGCTCATTTTTATAATCTTGATGGTGATGAAATCGAGAAGCAGACCACCGAGATTAAGTGGGATGCAGAAGCGGCTGAAAAGGGCGGCTTTGAGCATTTTATGATGAAAGAGATCCACGAACAGCCCAAAGCTGTCCAAGATACTCTTAATTCCGTAATCAAGAACGGTACTATCGACCTGTCCAGCGTGGAGATCACTGAGGACGAGATCAAGAACTTCGAGCAGATTTATATCGTAGCCTGTGGCTCTGCATGGCACGTTGGCATGGCGGCACAGTATGTTCTGGAAGACATGGCAGATATCCCGGTGCGCGTGGAATTGGCATCTGAGTTCCGCTATCGGAAGATGCTGGTCAATCAGAAGGCTCTCGTAATCGTTGTCAGCCAGTCTGGTGAAACCGCAGATACGCTGGCTGCGCTTCGCCTCGCAAAAGAAAAGGGCATCACAACGCTGGCCGTTGTCAACGTGGTCGGCAGCAGCATTGCCCGTGAAGCAGACAAGGTATTCTACACCCTTGCTGGCCCGGAAATCTCGGTTGCTACGACAAAAGCATATAGCGCACAGTTGGCAGCGACGTACTGCTTGGCAGTTCAGTTTGCTAAGATCAGAGAAAAAATCACAGAAGAGCAATACAGCTACTATATTTCTGAAATGCTGACTATTCCGGAAAAGATGCAAAAGATTCTGGAAGATAAAGAGCGAATCCAGTGGTTCGCGGCAAAGTACGCAAATGCGCACGATGTGTTCTTCGTGGGTCGTGGCATTGACTATGCAGTTTGCCTGGAAGGAAGCTTGAAGCTGAAAGAAGTCAGCTACATCCACTCTGAGGCATACGCTGCGGGTGAGTTGAAGCACGGCACGATTAGCCTGATCGAGCAGGGAACATTGGTTATTGGTGTGCTGACACAGAGTGAACTGTATGAAAAGACTATCAGCAATATGTTGGAATGCAAGAGTCGTGGCGCATACTTGATGGGTTTGACCACTTACGGAAAATATGAAACTGAGGATCAGGTGAACTTTACGGTTTATGTACCGAAAGTAGACGAGCACTTTGTTGGCAGTCTGGCTGTGATTCCGCTCCAGCTGCTGGGCTACTATGTGTCTGTTGCCAAGGGTCTGGACGTAGATAAGCCGAGAAACCTGGCAAAGAGTGTTACGGTGGAATAAGTATGTCTAGAGATACGTTCCTGCAAGGGTGACAGGATTCTTGATTTGTGGTATACTTAAATTATTGCAAATCATCATATTGGTAATTTAGTGGGAGGTGAGTAGAGATGAAAATTTTGATAGATGACGTAAAATTGAATCTTCTTTTAGAAACTAAAAAGAGCTTCATCGGAAAAAATGTGGCTTGGGACAGTTTCCTCTCTGCATTTTCATTTCTCATCTCTGTTCTGTTGGCATCATACAGGGATTTCTTTGGTTTGCCTGGAATCGCTCTAAAGACAGTATTTGTTGTTCTTGGAGTGGGCTTTACATTCAAAAGCCTAGCAGATATTCACGACAGCAGTAAAAATAATTATTCATATAGCGATTTACTATCAGATATTAACAAACTGAATGAAATCACACACAATCATTCGATTGTTATCATTAAAGATACGTTTAATAGATACCCGAACCGATTGCTAGTATATGATGATACGAGATGGAATTGCAAATTCTTCTTGAACTATAAAGAAAATCCCAATAATGAGAGTTTTATAAAACAACACATTTCACAAGAACTGAAAATAGAGACGTTTGATATTACTCTTGACTGTCTCGGCCAACGAATTCACGAGAAATTTTCTGAAAGCACACATGAAGAAAAAGTTTATTCGCACAGATTTTATTTGGCTAAGATTAGTAAATTTCCAGATATGATGCTACAGGATTCGTTTGAATGTGATGGAAAGCAATACTATTGGATGACTGTGCCAGAACTGGAGCAAGATGAGAATGTGCAGAAGAAAAATAATGATATTCTAGGATATGTGAAGGAACTCGTTTGAGTCCTAGATGCCGTGTGAACTTCAGAAGTTCACACGGCATCTTTTTGAGACCACTATATAGTTTGTGACGGAAATAAGAAACATGAAGAATACAAGAAGACCCGGTGGCGGACGGAAACCAGCAAAGCCAGAGTATAGCAAAGAGAAGAATCTGAAAGAACAGCTGAATGTAGCGGTTGAACTTTATAAAAAGGGCATGAGCTTAAAAGCTATCGGAGATGAACTGTTGCTCAATCCCATCAAGGTGCGCAAGCTCCTGATTACAGCAGAGGTTTATAAGTCAGAGATAGCGGAGAAGGTGAAAAGTACTTTTGATGAATACAGAGAGACGCAAGATTATAAAACTGCACTCTTCTCTACGGCTACTACTTTCCAACTTTCCAGAGCATCTGTCACTTCATATCTGCTGTATGAAAAAGGTGTTTACTTCCCGCCAGAGGAAAAGGACAAAATCAGTGTGGGTGCAGAGCGGCAGCGAAGATACAGAGCGGTGAAGCTGCTGCGGAAAGAACGGACAGAGGAAAAACTCTGGAATGCTGTTGTGATATATGGCGGTGTGAAGTTCTGGACATTCTCCGGGCTACCTTTTACTTACGAACTGCGTAAGGGAAGAAGCGGCGAATTTACAAGAGAACTGTGGATCGACCGCAGAGAGCATAGTAAAAGTCTGGCGTGGAGTTCGGTGCTGCTTGCATTTGAAAAGGTAAAAGACGGGAAGATTAAAGTAGAGCGACCTAAAGATTTGGGTGACATCCGGGGAGTGACATACATTTACAGTTTGTTTCTAAGGTTTGGACTTATTGAGGCAGCGAAAAATGATAAATCTCAGAAGTCTGAGAAATAAAAATACCGCCTGTGGATAATGAACCACAGACGGAGAAAAATATTACAGCTTATTTAGGAAATCTTCCAATACGCCATTCCACTTTTTAGGATATTCGTAGAACATCAGGTGGCCACCCATGACGTAGGTATTATAGCCGGGAAGCTGTGTTTCTACGAAAGGCTTTGCAATGTCCTGCCAGTGTTCTGCAATGAACATCAGGCTGGGCAGAGTTGCACCGACATCTTTTGCGATTTCAAGATAGTTGGAGAACACAGCGTCGCAGAACAGCTGACGGCAGATCCAGTATGGTGTGCGGCCGGAAATATCCAGCAGATACTCCAGCTCATCAGGCTCCATCTTATGCTGGATCATAACGCCGGTCGCATACTCGCTAAAGAACTCACGGCATCCCTGAGAAGAGGTCAGCACCTGCGTGGCGACCTGAGACAGCTCTTCAATCGTGCCCTCAGTCCACCACTTCGGGTCAGGGGAGAGCGGGAGCGGAGACATATCGATAGTCACAACGCCACGCAGCTTGTCTTTGCCGAACTGCTGCACGTAGCTCCATGTGTCAAGGTTGCCCGTGCTCCAGCCAATCAGGACAATATCTTTGAGACCCAATGCATCAATCAGACCTGCTACATCGCGGCCGTGAGTCAGGTAGTCGTTGCCATCCACGGTTTTGGCAGAATAGCCTTGGCCGCGAGGATCGATAGCAATGACACGATATTCAGAGGAGAAATACTCCAGTTGGTTCTTGAAAATCTCACCAGAGAAGGTCAGGCCAGGAATGAAGATCAACGGGTTACCTTCGCCTTTTTCCAAGATGTGTAACTCCACACCGGGGGCTACAGTGACATACTTGCTTTCAATACGATCTTTTGCCATGAGAAAACCTCCCAACAAAACCTATAAATCGAATTGGCTTGTCTGAATTATATATCTGGAAAAAGAGAAAAGCAATAGCTTGATAGAAACTGCACTGCTGTAATCTACAAAAATTTTCAGTGCATGAATATCAGTAACAGTTACACAATGTTAAAATAGCAATATGTCTACGATGAGCAGGCGCAACACCTGTCTGCCGCAGTATTTTTACTTTATAAGACATCTCTATGGATGACGGTAAGGTTCGATTTTGAACTTTGCCGTTTTTCTTTTTATTTAAAATTATAAATTTTTTCAGAACTGTATTCCAAAACAGCTCTGCGGATTCCTATTAGTGTAGGGGCTTTCAAAATCTTTTGTGAAACGGCTTTCCTCTAGTTCTATGAGTGGAAAATAAACAAAATCTATGTTCTAAAATTAGGTAGTTCAACAAAATTTGAAAAACTGGTTGCCAAAAATCCATTTTAGATTGTTATAGGTAGAGGGGAACGTTGGAAAAATGAATTTTCTTTGAACTTTTAAAAGACCCGGTTTAAAAACACCCCTTAAAGTTTGTATAGGGTATAGGAAGTATTTTCAAAAGTAAGCCAATTCGCTACGGCATCACTTCTGAAAATCCCTAATTCCTTACAAAGTCACATCGCACCTTGAAAATCGCATGAGCCACCCCAGCAGGATACCTCCGGTATTGAACGTGCATTCTGCGCGTCTTACCGGAAAATACGCCGGAGAAAATCGGGCAGGAACGGGCTGGGACAGAGTGGACGGTAGTTAAGAGCAAGATTCGCCTTTGTATACGAAACCGCTCCTGTGGGCGGTTTCTCCACGGCGGCATCTTGATGGGGATTGCGCTCCCCATACCCTCACATCGCGCAAAATCACATGATTTTGCCTGTTGGTGGCCTGCTGCAGCAGGTCACAGCCGGAGTGCAGATGCACTGCCGGGAAAATCAAATTTTTGATTTTGGAAAGGAGACCCCATGCCAAGAACGAGGAAAAAAGTGAAATCTATCGTAAAGACAAAAGTAATCTCCGCACGAGTTACAGAAGTAGTACGTGAACTTTTACACCAGCAGGCCGAAGATGCCGGAATGACTCTTTCTGAATTTGCAGCGCAGATGCTGATGAAAGGCCGCGTGAATATCTCGTATGTGTTCTATGTCCACCCGGACGAGATCGAAGCTATCACACGGGAGTTTGCCGCAATCGGGAACAACCTGAACCAGATCGCAGCGTTCTTCAACAGCGGCGGTATCCAGTCCCGTGCGATGCACGAAAACATCAACCATGCGATTGCCTGTATTTTTGAGATGCGGGAACAAGTCGCAGAAATGGCAGGAAAGAACTATGGCAATATTAAAGCACATCGCAAGTAAGAGTTCCAACTATGGTGCTGCACTGGAGTATCTGATTTTCAAGCATGACGAGCTTCGGAAAACTCCGATCCTTGACCAGAACGGAAATCGTATCATGCGAGATGAGTTTTATCTGGACGGTCTGAACTGTGAACCCTATTCCTTTGATGCGACCTGCCAGCAGCTGAACCGCGAATATCAGAAGAACAAAAATAAGAATGAAATCAAAAGCCACCATTACATCATCAGCTTTGATCCAAGAGACAGCACAGAAAATTGCTTGACGGGTAAACGGGCGCAGGAGCTTGGACTGGAATACGCAAAAGCAAATTTTCCGGGGCATCAGGCATTGGTCTGTACGCACATGGACGGGCACAATGGCAGCGGAAACATTCATGTCCATATCGTAATCAACAGCCTGCGAAAACTGGATGTGCCTCAGCAACCCTTTATGGAGCGGCCCATTGACTGCAAGGCAGGGTACAAGCACCATGTGACGAACGAATACCTGAAACACCTGCAGAAATCCCTCATGGATTTGTGCCGCCGCGAGTTTCTGCATCAGGTCGATTTACTGTCACCATCCAGAACGGGTGTGACCGAAGCGGAGTATTGGGCACAGCGGCGGCTGGATGAGAAAAAACAGAAAATCGAAACGGAAGGATTTACGCCCAATCCGACAAAGTTTCAAACACAGAAGCAGCTTATCCGGGATGCCGTTGCCGCTGCTCGTGAGAAAGCAATCTCGTATGAAGATTTTCAAGACATCCTGCAGGATGAATACAACATTTTCGTCAAAACCCAACGTGGGCGTTATAGCTATCTGCCGCCGGAACGGAACAAGTTCATATCGGAGCGTTCTCTGGGAGAAAGCTGCAAAAGAGAATGTCTGGAAGGATTCTTTGTTCAGAACGCCGAGAAGAATCTGCGGTACAAGGAAGAACCCATACTGATCTTTACGACCAGAACCAGGCTGCGGCTCGTTGTGGATCTGCAGGAGAATGTTAGGGCACAGGAAAATCTGGCCTATGCACTAAAGGTCAAAATTAGCAATTTGCAGAAAATGGCTGAAACGCTGGTATGGGTACAGGAGAATAACATCAACGACCTGACAGAACTGAACGATCTGTGTAAGACAGCACGGGCTAATGCGCAGGCTGCGTATGAACGGCTGTCACAGGCAGAGGATGAACTGTACAAAACCAATGAGCAGATTCATTATGCGGGGCAGTACCTTTCCACAAAAGAGGTTCAGCAGCAATTTACGAAAGAAATTTTCAAGAAAAAATTCCGTGCAGAGCATTCCAAGGAATTGGATGCCTATGCAGAATCCGTGAAATATTTCCGGGAAGAAAACGATGGAAAGCTGCCATCGCTGAAATCTTTGAAAAAACGGAAAGAAGAACTGACCAAAGAAATCGCGGAGAGGAAAAAGGCTTATGCTCCTCTGAGGGAAGAATCCCGGCGTCTGGAAATTGCATCGGATAATGTGTACGGCATCTTCCGAAAGACCAATGAGATGAAATCCGACCTTGCATGGAAACGCGAGTGGGAGGCCAAAGTCCGCGAAAAGGCAATGCAGGAGCAGGCTCGACAGGAACAGCGCGAGCGTCAACCGAAACGCAAGAAGCGCAGCTATGATATGAGCCTGTAATCAGCAGGGTCTTCCACCCCGCACCCCGGAACCCTGCCGGATACGTAAGCCCGTGCAGGACTTTCCCATTCGGCAGGGACTTTTGAAAACGATTAGGAGGAAGTTTGAGTAAAGAGTACATCAAGGCACAAACCCCACTACCCGCTTATTTCCCTTATCCGAAATTTCTGCTGCAGATGAGCCTTTCACATACGGCACGATTGACGTATGTTTTGCTGCTGGACCGCATGACCCTTTCGCAGAAGAACGGCTGGGTGGATGTGCAGGACCGGGCATATGTGCTCTATCCGTTGGCAGGGCTGGCGGAAGATCTTCAGAGCAGCATTTCCAGTGTCACCCGTGCCCTGCGAGAACTGGAAGCCGCACGGCTGATCGAACGGCGGTCCAATGGCTTTTCCAAGCCAAACCAGATATTTCTCGGCGTTCCCCGGACTGCGCAGAAATGCACAATCGAGATGGCCCAAAATGAGCAGCCGTATTGCTCAAAAGTGAGCAATACGGTTGCGCAAAACTGCACATCGAACCAAATAAATAAGAACAACCTAAGATTGAACCAACTGAATAGAACTAAAGAAGCGTATGGGCGATATCGGAATGTTTTTCTGGAAGATTATTCGGAACTGGAAATGGAAATTGCAGAGTTGGATACTCTGATCGAAGACCTTTCAGCCTATATGCAGTCTACAGGCAGGAAGTACGCAGACCATGCGGCGACCCTGCGTAGCTGGTCAGCACGGAAGAAAAGACAACAGAAACCGGGAGCAGGCATCCCGGACTATACCTACAACAAGGAGGAAAGTTTATGACGGAAACGATCCAGACAGCGATGGACAGGCTTATGACGATCTCTGTGGAACCGCAGGACTATGTTGCAGAAGATGGGCTGCTGTACTGCGGCAGCTGCAAAACTCCCAAGGAAGCGTTCTTTCCGAATGGCAAAAAACTGTTTGGGCGTGACCGCCATCCGGCTGAATGCCGGTGCAGGCAGGCTACAAGGGAAAAGCAAGAGAAAGAAGAACGTGCAAGGCTGCATTACGAGAAAGTGCAGCGGCTGAAGCTGCAGGGCTTTACCGACTGGGCGATGCAGCACTGGACATTTGCAAACGATCACGGGCAAAATCCACAGATGCAGCTGGCACAGCGGTATGTGGCCCACTGGCCGGAAATGCAGGAAAAGAATGTGGGGCTGCTGCTCTGGGGCGGTGTTGGTACAGGCAAGAGTTTTATGGCGGGTTGCATTGCCAATGCCCTGATGGAACAGGAAGTGGCCGTCTGCATGACGAATTTTGCCCGAATCATGAATGAACTGAATAACGCCTTTTCCGGGCGGAATGAAGTCGTGGACAGGCTCTGCGGCTATCCGTTGCTTGTCATTGATGATTTCGGCATGGAGCGCGGCACGGAATATGCGCTGGAGCAAATTTATAACATCATCGACAGCCGCTACCGCAGCCGGAAACCGCTGATCGTCACCACGAACCTGACCCTGACGGAGTTGAAGAACCCGCAGGATACCGCCCACGCCCGTATCTATGACCGTCTGCTGGAATTGTGTACCCCGATTGCCTGCACGGGCCCTAGCATGAGAAAAAACATATGACAGGCAAAATTGGATTTGCTGAAAACACTTTTGGCCTGAATAGGAGGTATGCGATTGAAAGAAAACGGCACAATAAACTGGCTGGAGCAGGTCCACCAGATGAAAGATCGGGACATCCGCACGATAGAACAGCATGAACTGCAGGAACTGCCGCAGGATGCAGTGGAACACGGATTGCCGCGGGAAGAAAGGCTGAAAAATCTGCTGGATAAAGTCGGAAATCCTTACTGCTATCTGGACAACGGAATTATTGTGAAGCTGAATTTCGCACCGAGAGGGAGCAGTACACTGTCTGAGTGCATTGGCAGGTGTTTTAAATCGGCCAGCTGAAAAGGCAGAGAATATTTCGGCAAGCTGCTGAAAAATCACACAGAAAATTTCATACTTTAATGCGATAAAGCACTGGACAAAGGATGATGATTCTGGTAAGCTGTTTGTGGGTAAGAAAATAGGAATGTGCAAACTGAGCAGAACTTGCTCGGTAGGCTTGTTCTACATAGAAAATGTGGAGCCTTTCGCTTCTCTGACGAACAGTATTGCCGATTCGTTAAGGAGGTGGAAGGCTTTTGTTATACCCTGATATAAATTTGCAGAAGAGAACACAGCAAAATACAACCCGATACCGTACAGCCTTGTACTTACGCTTATCTCGTGAGGATGGCGATAAGACAGAGAGCGACAGTATTGCAAACCAGCGCACACTACTGGAAGTCTATGCCGCAGACCACCCGGAACTGTGCATCGTGGATGAGTTTGTGGACGATGGCTACTCCGGCTCGAACTTTGAACGGCCTGCGTTCCAAAACCTGTTCAGGGAACTGGAGCAGGGGACTATCAACTGTGTTCTGGTGAAAGATCTGTCCCGCTTTGGACGAAATTACATTGAAGTGGGGCGTGATCTGGAACGTATTTTCCCGGTCATGCGAGTCCGGCTGATTGCAGTGACGGATAATTATGACAGCCAATCTGCGTGGAAGACCAGCGATTCCATCATGGTCCCGATGCGGAATCTGCTCAACGATGCCTACTGTCGGGATATTTCCGTCAAAATCAAGAGTCAGCTTGCGGTAAAGCGGAAGCGCGGTGATTTTGTGGGAAGTTTTGCAACCTATGGATACCAGAAGGACCCCAGCAATCATACCAAACTGATTGTGGACGAACTGGCAGCAGAAAACGTGCAAAGTATTTTCCGCTGGAAAATCAGCGGTATGAGCAATCAGGGCATCGCAGACCGTTTGAATGCAGAGAAAGCCCCGTCTCCAGCCGCGCGAAAGCTGCAGAGCGGCGCAAAGCTGAGCCTGCATTTCCGCAAGAGCGATGAGCCGCCGTGGTCTGCCAAGGCAGTGGACCGTATTCTGCACAATGAGGTCTATACCGGGAAGCTGGTGCAGGGAAAGACCCGGCGATTGGATTATCGTTCTAAAAAGAAAATGAACGTGCCGATGCGGGACTGGGTAATCGTGGACAACACCCATGAAGCAATCATTCCGGCAGAGCAGTTTGAACTGGTGCAGCGGATTCTGGAAACCGAAACACGCAGGCCGAACGATGCCGAAACGGTGGCTCTGTTTGCAGGCTTTCTCTACTGCGGAGACTGCGGCAGCCGGCTGGTGCGCAGGTCAGCCAGCTATAAGGGAAAGCGGTATATCTATTATCAGTGCTCCGGCAGCAAGCAGAACAAGGACAGCTGCACGAGCCATAACCTGCGGGATGAAAAGCTCTATAACATTGTGCGGAATGCGCTCCAGATGCAGATCCAAATCGTGATGGAGGAAGCAGAGTTTGTAGAAAGCATCCGGCAGGCCCAGCAGGAACCCTACCGTGTGCGGCGCATCGAACGGCAGATTCGGCAGCTGACTGCAGAAAAGGCCCATACACAGGGCATTAAGGAAAAATTGTATGGGGATTACGCAGAGGAAATCCTCACACGGGAGGATTTTTTGAACTACAACGAACTGTACAGCAAGCGGATTGAAGAGTATGACCGCAAAATCACAGAACTGGAAGCAGAACGGCAAAACCTACAGACTGCTCCAAACACTTATCCGTTTCTGGATGTGTACCGTAAGTATCGAAAATTGGAAGAAATCACCCGTCCGATGGTCGTGGAACTGATTGAGAAAATCGAAGTGTATGAGGGCAATCGGGTAGAAATTACGTTCCGATTCCACGATGAAATTGCGGACCTGCTGGAAGAACTGCATCAAAAGCAGATGGGGCAGCGTGAAGTATCAGCTTAAAAGGAGGCTGTGACTTATGGCAAGAGTAAGCAAAAAGGTAAGTGCGGCGCAGCGGGAAGCGGAAAACGCACCGCACCGTATCTGGAAAACCGCAATTTACGCACGACTGTCCGATTTTGATGATGAACTTCGGGATACGGAATCGCTGGAAGTACAGATTTCTTACATCAAAGAGTATATCAACCACCGGGATGATCTGATGCTGCTGGATGTGTTTGCGGACAAGCGGTGCACAGGGATGAACTTTGACCGCCCGGAATTTGAACGGCTGTTGAAAGCACTGCAGGAGCGGAAAGTCAACTGCATTGTGGTAAAGGACTTCTCCCGACTGGGTCGTAATTTCGTGGAAACAGGTCAGTATCTGGAGCAAGTGTTTCCACTGTTTGGCGTAAGATTTATAGCCATCAATGATAATTATGACAGCCTGAACAGACAGAGCCAGGACGGGATGCTGGTGCCGATCAAGAGCATGATCAATGAAATGTACTCGAAAGACCTGTCCAAGAAGATTCAGTCGTGCTTTCGTTCCAAGGAAGCACGAGGAGAAATTTATACGCCTGTTCCGCTCGGTTACAAGAAAAATCAGCAGAATCATTTGATTCTGGACGAGGAAGTCAGCGATGTGGTAGTTCGGATTTTTCTCTGGAAGAAATCCGGCATGAAAGAGCGCGAGATTGCAAAGAAGCTGTCTGCGCAGGGAATCCCAACACCTTTTACACGCCGCTGTCAGCTGGGATACCTGAAAAACACCTTGCGGGTAAAGGACCCAGCATGGCAGACCGTGTTCGTGACAAAGGTGCTGGAAAATCCAATCTACACAGGAACAATGGTCTATAACCGCATCGCCTACGATGAAACGAATCGGAAAATCGGGCAGAATCCACGGGAAAGCTGGCGGATGGTGCCGGACAGCCATCCGGCGATTATCAGCTGGGAATTGTTTGATGAAGTTTCTGCATTACGGGAAGCCGAGCAAGCAGTCAAGGAAGAGCGAAAAAAGTGGTGCAGACAGCGCAGAAAGAACAATCCGAACATTTTCAAAGGCAGAATCTTTTGCAAAAAGTGCGGAGAAAAAATGGTTTGTCATTGGCAAAGTGATGGTACGCTGTATTTTTACTGTGCATCTTGCCATATTTCAATTTCAGAGAAAGACCTCTGGAACGGCATTAACAAGGAGTTGCACCAGCGGATGGAAGAACACCGTGATTTGCAGAAGCGGGTACGGAAAAGCTCTGGAAAAAGCAAACTCCAATCAAAAGAAATAGCTACAAAACGTGAAATTGAACAGGCGTCAGGCAATATCGTTCGACTGGAATCACAGAAGCGCAGCGGCTACGAGCAGTATGTCCTTGGAAAAATTTCAAAAGAAAAGTTCTTGGAATTGAAGCAGGATGTAGAGAATGAAATTGAGGCATTCAGACAGACAAAAACTGAAAACGAGAAAGAACTGGTCGTTGTTCAAGAAGAATTGCAGCAGAAAAAGCAAAACGCAGGCAGCACAGAGGTTCTTTTAACAGCAGATAATCTGCAGCAGTATGTAAAGAAAATTGAAGTGGATCACAAGAAAAATACTTACACGGAATTTGTGTTCTAACGAAAAAGGAGGACAGACAATGAAAGAAAAAATCTATGATGCCCGGACAGGAATGGAATATGTTTTGGTGGGTGATTATTATCTGCCAGCCTTGAAACTGCCACGGACCCGTCCGGTTGGCCGCTGGGGGATGCTGCACAAGGCGTACCTGAAACTGCGAAAACCAGCCTATTATCAGAGCCTGCTGCTGAATGGAAAGCTGGACGCTGTTTTGGCAGACGTGGAAGAACAGGCAGCAGAGCGATATGAGGTTTTGATCGAGCAGATGAGCCAGCGGGAGAGCATTTCAGAAAAACTGAAAGAAGAAAATCAGATGGAGTGGGTGCGCCGCATGAGAAATCTGGAAAATCGTGCAGAGGAAATCGTAAAGGCAGAATTGATTTACACGTTTGAAAGGCGGTGAGCAGCAGATGATCGGAACCTATTACCGGCTTTCACTTGCAGACGAGGATGTGGGTGCTGATAAGGCCGAGAGCAACAGCATTCAGGGCCAGCGCGGACTGGTAGAGGGGTATATCATGGCTCGCCCGGAACTGGCTGCAGAGCCGCGTCAGGAGTATGTGGACGATGGCTACTCCGGCACCTCCACGAGCCGCCCGGCGTTCCAGCGGCTGATTCAGGACGCGCAGGATGGCAAGGTGAAAACAATTATCGTAAAGGACTTTTCCCGGTTTGCCCGCGATTATATCGAAGCAGGCGATTATATGGAGCGCATTTTTCCATTGCTGGGCGTTCGATTCATCTCTGTCAACGATGGGTATGACAGTGGAATGCAGGCCGGAAACGATGTGCGAGGGCTGGAAGTAGCCATCAAGAACATCATCAACGCATCCTACAGCCGGGACCTTTCCGCTAAAATCGCAGCAGCCGACCATGTGATGCAGAAGAAAGGAATGTATCTCGGAGGATACCGCCCATTCGGATTCCTGCCGGACCCGAACGACTGCCATAAGCTGATCCTCGACCCGGTAGCCAGCCAGTATGTGCACCTGGTTTTTGAACTGGCATTGCAGGGCAACAGAACAGGCACCATCGCAAAAATCCTGAATGAAAAGCAGATCCCGACCCCGGCAGCGTATCATGTGGCGGAAAACCATGTGTACAGTGAGCAGAAAGCATGGGACTTGCAGCGTAGCCATTGGACAAGCGGAACAGTTTACCATATTTTGAAAAATGAGAAGTATAAGGGAACCTATGTGGGCGCGAAATTCATTATGCCTGTTCCCTGTAAGCATCGGGTCCTGCGCGCTCCCTTGGAACAGCAGGTGCGAATTGAAGACAGCCATGCCGCCATCGTGACCCCGGAAGAATTTGAACAGGCACAAAAGGTTATTATGCTGCAGCATGGGAATCATCAGGCCGGGAACTACACAAAACACCAGTATCCCTTGAAAGGCAAGGTCTACTGCGGCTATTGCCAAAAATTGATGAAATATCGTGTTCTCAAGAAACTTGGCCCCTCGTTTAACTGCAGATTCTCAGCCGCAGCGGTGGACAGTCCCTGCAAGCGAATCCCAATCTCTGAGAAATTGCTGGAAGAGATTGTCCGAAATGCACTGACAGCGCAGATAAAACAGGCGGAGCATATACTGGAAGTCCTGCACGAACGGGAACGCAAAGCCTTGATCCGCTTCTCTGCACTGGAACGGCAGGAAGAAAAGCTTAGCGCAGAAAAGGCAGAGATCGTAAAACAGCGCGTTGCACTGTATGAGCAGTATGCCGACGGAAATATAAGCAAGGAAGAATTCATCCGGCAGAGAGATGCCTACAGAGTGCAGGAAGATGATAAGATGGAGCAGATTCAAAGGCTGCGTACCGAGAAAGACCAAATTTTACTGCCTGTGAAGAAGGACACTGATCATTTGCAGACTGTCATGAGTACTGTAGAAGAAGCAGGTGATGTGATGCACTTATCGCAGAATGTGGTAGAAGCCTTTATAGACCGCATTGAGGTTTTCAACGATGAACGCGTGAAAATTCGCTTTACATTTGAAGATGTGCTGGCAGGCTATGCAGAATGAGCCGTAGCCAGAATCAATGGGGTAAGCAGAAATTTTCTTGTAAGAACATGAGATTCATGGTATCATAGAAGCAATAAAAAGTCTGTGTGTGGCTACGCGAAAGGAGCAGCAGAGATGAAAAAATTGAACATCCCAGTTGGTATTTCGGATTTTGAGAAGATTCGGAACGGTGGGTTTTATTATATTGACAAATCTGGCCTGATTACGGAAATTTTGGACGAAAAAGCAGAAGTGACACTTATCACTCGACCACGGCGTTTCGGTAAGACGCTTGGTATGAGTATGCTGGAAAGCTTCTTTGACATCCGCAAGGACAGCAGAAAGTTGTTTGAAGGACTGGAAATTGCAGAGCATCAGGCATTATGTGATGAGTGGATGAACCAATATCCTACAATTTTTGTTTCGTTTCGGCAAGTAGATGGACTGGATTTCACCGGGGCGTATGATATGCTCACAATGGTGATAGCAGATTTGTACAACAAACATCTTTATTTGCTTGATAGTGAAAATGCTACAGAGTTCCAAAAAACAGCGTTTGCGCATCTTGCACATGGCAGTGGCTCCATAAAAGAAGTTAAGAGCAGCCTTATGCTTTTGACAACGATGATGCAGAGTTACTATGAAAAGCCTGTAATTCTTCTTATAGACGAGTATGATGTACCCGTAGCAAAAGCGAACAATAACGGTTATTATGATGAAATGCTCGATGTCATGAAAGGCCTGATGCAAGCACTGAAAGACAATCAAGCTCTTCAATTTGCAGTTGTTACGGGCTGTTTGAAGATTGCAAAAGAGAGCATCTTTACAGGAACAAATAATTTCGTATCGGATACTATCACGAACTCTCGTCTAAATGAGTATTTTGGATTCGTGCAGAGCGAGGTCAATCAGTTATTAAAAGATGCTGACTTAACAGAGCAAGCTGAGAATATCAAGAAATGGTATGATGGATACCATTTTGGTGACTTTGATGTTTATTGTCCATGGGATGTAATGAATTACTTGCTAGAACTGCAGCGCAATTCGAATGCCAAGCCCATCAGCTACTGGAAGAATACCAGTGACAATGCCATTATCCGTTCCTTTATTGACTATGCGGGGAGTACAATCACAAATAAACTTGAAACCCTGATGGCTGGCGGCTGCATTGTTCAGCGTGTGGATGAAAACCTGACCTATAATTATCTACACTCCTCGGAAGATAACCTCTGGAGTATGCTGTATCTGACAGGATACTTGACCAAAGCTCGTGAAGAAGATTATAAGGGAGAGCTGCCAGATGACATGGTTGCCCTTATGATTCCGAATGCAGAAATCAAAGAGATTTTTGAAACGACAGTCATTAAATGGTTTGATGACAGTACGAAGAAGTGGAATCGAAATGCTTTGTTCGATGCAGTCTGGAACGGTGACAGTGAGGGCATTACAAGAGAAATGAATGCTCTTCTCCGGCGTACCATCAGCTATCATGACTATCGGGAAGACTTCTACCACGCTTTCCTTGCGGGCATTTTTACAGGTGCCGGATATATGGTAGACTCCAACAAGGAGCATGGAGAAGGTCGAAGCGATGTGGTTGTATACGATTCCATCAATGCCCGTGTTGCAATCTTTGAAGCAAAGTACACGAAAGTACTGGAAAATCTGGAGAGCGAATGCGATATGGCTCTGCGGCAAATTGATAATCGGATGTACGCGAAGGAATATGAGGACGACTACGATCAAATTCTTTGCTACGGTATTTCGTTCTTTAAGAAACGCTGCATGGTAAAGAAAAAAATAAGTTGTCCTTAATCTTAAAGAGTTATAAAGTGAAGCTCGCATAAACTACAGACAGTACTCAAGCTTGTTCGAGGGTACGTTTGCAGCGTATGCGAGCTTTTTAATTTGTGATTTTAATACAGATGAATGTTAAATTCCAAGGCTGACAAGAGTAGCCTTTAACTCTTTTGTTATGGCTAGTGTAAAAGAAAAGAAAGACCTAAGCAACATGGGGAAGGTAGAATGAAATTGCCTTGTAAGAACGTTAAATTCATGGTATCATAAAAACGATGGAGAGCCTATTAACTTGGCGAAGAATTGAAGACTATTGATGAATACGAACGAAAACATTGGGAGTTAGGGCGAATTACGCCAGTCTAAACTATGGAAGTAAAGAATTGTAAAACTTGTGGCAAACAATTTCTGAGTGAAACTGATAATTCATACTGCCGTATTTGCAACAAAAAGTGGTATGAGAAGCAGGAAAAAATTCGGGAACAAGCTGAAAACTTAAAATGGCAAGAACAGAAAGAACAGGAGCGAAAACTATTTGAGGCAAAAGTACAAACATATAAACCAATCTTGATGGAAAGTGTAAATCCTTCAGCACATACACTTTATATTATAGGGAATGGCTTTGACTTGATGCATAGAGTCCCCTCAAGCTACTATAACTTTCGTGATAGTCTTGGCAAGAATAATAGTCTTCGATATAGTCTTGAAACAGCATTAACAGCCGAAGACATATGGGCGGACTTTGAAAACGCACTTGGTACTTTGAATCTCAATTTGATGGGGAGCAGGAATATCATCGATATGTGGCTTGACGATTTTGGGGTTTATGGTGATGAGGATAGTGGCGCTGCGGAGTTCTATATGGCTGTGGAAGCTGCAGCGGCACCAATGGCCAATTTAGTAAATAACCTTCAGCCGACCTTTCGTAGATGGATTGAGCGCCTTGAGGTTGGAACTGATGATCGACCACTGAATGGACTTATTCATCCACAGGGAAAGGTCCTTGATTTTAACTATACAGAATTTATTGAAACGCTGTATGGTGTAAAAGAAGTTTGTTACATCCATGGGAGCAGAAAAAAGAAGAAAAAATTGATTCTTGGACATAAGCCAGGAGCGGCAGGAAATTTTCATCAGAAAAATAGGAAGCCGCAAAATTATCGTCAGGCTATGATTGATGTAGCACAGGACAATGTGTTTGACTTGATCGGACAGTATGATAAGGATTTAACCAAGGACAGTCAAGAAATTATTAAAAACAATCAGGCTTTTTTTGATGGATTGGCGTGCACTGAACAGATTGTTGTGATTGGGCATTCGATCTCACTAGTTGATTGGGATTATTTTATTGAAGTGAATAAAAAAGCATCGAATGCGCATTGGTGTTTTGGAATTTATGGCCTAAATGATCTCCGAAATATGGCTGAGTTGGTAAAAAGTTTGAACATAAAGAATTACGATATCTTTCGGACAGACAGCATTTGGACGAAACCCAAAAAAGTTGGCAACGGAAAGGCATCTCAAAGGGCATTGAAACCGAGAATTTTTCAAGAGGATGAGATCACTGTTACGATAAGACAAATGTATGATTTGATGATTGCTGATTCGTATGAAATTATCCTTCCGAATCATGCAAAGAGTATAGTAATTTATGAGCATTGCATTTTTGTTGTAATGGATGATTTAGATAGAAACATAATCTTCTTCAAGCGACAAGCAAAGGGGTGGACGTTTGTCAGCGTATTAGAAAGTTTTTTGCATCAGAGCCTTATAAACCGAAGACTTAGACACATATTTCTTAATGAAGATGATATTATCTTTGTATATAATAATCGCGTAAGAAAGTATGATCTTAATACTGGGAAACTGATTGCCAATCAGCAGATGCGGGATGCAAGGAGTAAGGAGTATTTGGGTAAGGATGTTATGAATAAGTTTGTTGGAAGAGGTATATGAGTTGGTTGAAAAGTTAAAACCTTATGTAGACGATAGCAGAGCGGTTTTGATTTAAGAGGGCGGCGGAAAATAGTTGGATACCGTTAGACTAAAATTTAAAAATATAGAGTAAAGCAGATAAGCCCTACAAGGCTCAAGTTGGTTTGAAAACCGATTGAAGCCTTGTAGGGCTTATTTTTTCCCTACTTGACAACCGCATAACAAGGGAAAGTAGAGAAAAAATCAATATTTTGATTGAAGATGAACAAGACGGTATAGAGGTAAGAGAAATTGTAAAAGGAGTATAGTGCCTTTTCAGCCAGAGCGTTTTCTGGCCTGATTCTTCAAACGTTGAACTGGAAAATGAATTGCCGTTACCAGTGCCGTGGTATCTGCCGGGGTCAGGGAAATGCAAAATTTCTGATTTTTGAATTAGATGAATCCCGGATTTTGACTGGGAAAAATCAGTATGAACAAGAAAATTGTTCGATGAATCTGAAATGCCGGTTATATCGGAGTAAATGGGTTCAGAGCATTACAGTTAGTGATGTGATGGAATCCGGCCAAGTCGTAGAAAATCCCATGATTGGTGCAATTCCGAGCAGAAACGAAGTTCAGCGTGAATTGGACGAACTTTTGATGTCAATGTGATGGAGGTCTCAGGAAATGACTGAAGTAGATAAGCGGCAGGAGTTATCCCTGCGCGAAGTAGAGTTGATTCGTGAACTGGCGCAGATTCGTAAGGAAAGGAGCGAAGAACTGGAATTTGAAAAGTTCGATGGGTACGAACTGCCGCCTCGGACGCAGTTTTCTATGGTTAAAAAGCCTGCTGTCAGTATCAAATACGGCGAAATGACATTCAATATGGCCTGCATCCGGCTGTTTGAGGGTATAAAGTACATTTTGCCTATTGTCAATACAGCAAAGAAGCGGATGGCCTTGATTATGTGCCCCGAAGAAGATAGTGCGTCTGTAGAATGGGCACGGCAAAAGAATGGCGTATGGGTAAACAAGTCTATTTCGTCACTGGAGTTTCTGGAAAAGATGTTCCGCATGATGAACTGGAATCGGGAGTGCCGCTATAAAGTGCTTGGACGGGTGGCTAATTCAGATCAGGGACTGGTCATGCTTTTTGATTTGGAAGAAGCTATTATGTTTACTCCGCAGCCGCAGGAGTTTACAGACCCAATGACGGGAGAAGTGAAGAAGAAACAGGTCAAATTCTTCCCGGATATTTATAAAGGCAGAATTGGACGGTCTTACAATGACTACGTGGCAACACACCAGATGAGTATGTTTGAAAATATCGTCAGCTATCAAGGCGATGAGCAAGCACAAGCGGCGATCATGGCAGCAAAAAATGAAGAAGTAGAGGGAAAAAAGGAAGCCGAAGACGTGGAACCAACTGCTTCTGCAGCGACTGAAACAGAACGGATAGACCACGAAATCAATTCATCAGGCCCATCATCAACACAAACGATAAATACGGAAGAAGGTCAAAATCAATATCTGTATGAGAAGAGAGGGGCGACTACATGAGCAATGAGAGAGTGATGCGCCTTGGATTGACGATTTCTGCAAAACAGAGCCAGTTGATAATCAGCAAAGATGTGATTCGTATTTTGGAGAGTCCAAGCTATGTTTGTGTGCTGCAGGGAAAGGATAAACAATCTGTTGCAGTGGCGTGTTGCGAAGCATCTCATCCGATGTCGTTTAAGGTGCCGGAAAATCTTCTGATGGATAACAGGTGCAATATGCGAATTTGCAGCCAGCAGTTCATCGATCGCTTGGTTGAGGCAAACAATTTTTCTCCGTTAGAATTTCATAGGGTAGAGGGTAAGTATCTACCTGAGCTTAATGCAGTTGTGTTTCCAATAAAAGTAATGTGAAAAATGAACAGGTGGTTTCGCACTGGATGTAGAACCGCCTATTCAGTGTGGATTTTTCAGAATGGCTCTTTGCATGCGCTTCTGGAAACAAATGGTCTAGCTGTAGAAAAAGACCATCAATTTAAAGGACGGTATGATGCTGAGAAAAATGCGGTTGTTATTTCGCTCGAAGAAAATGAATTTGAGAACGAATGTTAATCGAAAATAGGCTTGAACCTCTAAAAGTATTTGACTTGACATTACGTCCGATTGGTCGTACAATATGACCAAATGGACGTAATGGAGGAGGCGATTCCTATGAGTGGTGGAATTTTAGATGGTTTTCAAACGATAATTCCAACAGCAGCGGCTGTCTTATCGGAAAGACGACAAATGTTAAGGATGACGCAACAAGAGGTTGCTGATCGAGCCAATATAACTTTACGTCAATATCAAAGGCTGGAATCTGGGGAAAGAAACATTTTGACTTCTTCTTTTGGCTTGGCGTGTCGGGTAATTGAAGCTCTTGATATGGATGTTTCTAAATTCTATCATGGCGACTATCACCTTGAAGAACTGAAAACTATTGAAGGCAAATGATTGGTGGCAGGGTAAAATGCCAATTTAGGGGATGATATGACGCGGAGAAAATGCTGCTATAATTTCGCTCGAAAAGATGAAAGGGAATGCTAGTACAGACAAAGAAAAAAGAGCCTGCTGAATGAAGCAGACTCCGTGATAAGAAATTACACGGTAGGATTGACGGGAGAAACAGTAAGCGTTAATCCGAGGTGCTGGAAAATATTCAAGAGGGTTCCGAGATTAGGCGTTGTTTTGCAGGACTCGATTCTTGCAACAGAGGATTGCGGCAGACCGCACATGGCGGCAAGTTCGCGTTGGCTTAGGCCAAGCGCATTCCGCTGCTCAACCATGGCAGTGACAATTGCAGCCACTTCCTCTGTTTCTTTGATGTCCTTTGCTGTTTTAGGGTCTACAGTACGAACGTATTCTTTGTAATCATTCCATGTTTTCATAATTTAGCAGTCTCCTTTCTGCGAAGATAGTCGTTGCGCTCTGCTTTTGCTTTCTCAATTTCGCGTTTAGGCGTTTTTTGAGATTTCTTTCGAAACTGATGAAGTAGTTCAATGTAGAGGCTTGCCTGTTTGTGCTGTATCCGTGCATCTTTATTGGTAGGAGCCTTGAGGCGTAAAGCTTCAAGAAAATCCCAGATAGGACACTTTCCATCTTCTGTTTCGTAAAATTCAATCTCATACATTAGAATATTGTCTCCAAAGTGGCAATGTGATTTTCATATTTATATGATAGCACAAATGCTATCACGCATCAAGAAGGAGAGAAAAGCTCAAATCGAAAAAATAACAAGAGAAGTCTTTCCGAGTTTGAAACCGTATCGGTTTCGGCTTGGAAAGGCTTATTTTTTGCAAAAATTTTTGTTCCTTACTTGACAACCGCATAGGGTCAACCAAGAAATACCACGATAACTAAAGGGTTTTGACGGCTTGAGTTGTCCTTCAAATGTTTTATTTGTTGAAAAACTGCAAGAAGCGGGAAATCCTGAGGGCTATATGTAGGTGGCTTTTGGAAGCTCTGTTTTGACCCACAAAAAGGAGCAACAAATAAAGATTGAAGGAGAGTTCAAGCCTACGGTGGATTGCCTTTGTGCGACCCGCCGTAGGCTTATTGCTGTTTTATAAAGAGAAAAGTGAGGAGAAAAATATGAAAAAATACAAAATTGCAGTGGCTGGAACTGGATGCAGAAGTAGAAGGTGTTGTAAACCCGGATACAGAATCTCATTATCATTATTTTTTGAGTGGTGAGATATATAGAGACTGCTGCTACCAATGCCCTTACGCACAAAGACAGCGTGTGGGCGACATTACCGTTGGAGATTATTGGGGCGTTCAGAAATATGATCCGCAGCTTCTGGTGGAACAGGGAGGAACGATCAATAGTAAAGAAGGCGTTTCCTGCCTGCTGATAAACACGGAACGCGGACAACACCTTGTCGAGAAATACGGTGCGAAGATAGAAAGCTATCCGGTTGAATTTTCTAACATTGCTTAGGAGAATACGCAGCTGAACCGGCCAACGAAGCATACCAGACTGAGAAATAAAATTTTCAGGAAGTATAAGGCGAGCGGCTATGCTGGTGTGGAAGCAATTTTTGAGCGGGATCAGCGGAACCAGAAGTTCATATGGGGAATGTATGACCGCATTTGCGGAATGTTCTGCCGGAAAACACGGTAAGGCTGCGGCTTTCGGTCAAAATACACACATTTCCGTGCATCAGCGGCAAATGTTTGTTAAACTATTATCTATCTTGTGACCTTGCAATGTGCACGGTTTTTGTTTATAATAGTAGAGTAACGGGGCAAGACCCCCGAATGCGAGCGAAACTCTAGTTCAGAAATTAAAACTTGAGAGGAGTTTATTACCATGGGTTTAGGTAAGAAGACGATCGACGATCAGAACTACTGCGGCAAGAAGGTGCTTGTCCGTTGCGATTTCAACGTCCCGATGAAGGACGGCGTGATCACCAACGAGAACCGCATCAATGCAGCTCTGCCCACCATCCAGAAGCTGGTCAACGATGGCGCAAAGGTCATCCTGTGCAGCCATCTGGGCAAGCCCAAGAACGGCCCCGAGGCAAAGTTCAGCCTGGCACCCGTTGCTGTGGCTCTGAGCGCAAAGCTGGGCAAGACCGTTGTGTTTGCAGATGACGACAATGTTGTCGGCGAGAACGCAAAGGCTGCTGTTGCTGCCATGAACAACGGCGATGTCGTTCTGCTGCAGAACACCCGTTTCCGCAAGGAAGAGACCAAGAACATGCCCGAGTTCAGCGAAGAGCTGGCTTCTCTGGCTGATGCATATGTTGACGATGCATTCGGCAGCTGCCACCGTGCACACTGCTCCACTGCAGGTGTCACCGACTTCATCAAGGATACCGCTGTCGGCTATCTGATGGAGAAGGAGATCAAGTATCTGGGCAACGCTGTGAACGATCCCGTTCGTCCCTTCACCGCTATTCTGGGCGGCGCAAAGGTCGCAGACAAGCTGAATGTTATCTCCAATCTGCTGGAGAAGGTCGATACCCTGATCATCGGCGGTGGCATGGCTTACACCTTCGTCAAGGCTCAGGGCTACGAGGTCGGCAAGAGCCTGTGCGACGATTCCAAGCTGGATTACTGCAAGGAAATGATGGCCAAGGCTCAGGAGAAGGGCGTGAAGCTGCTGCTGCCCGTTGATGCTGTCTGCATCAAGGACTTCCCCGATCCCATCGACGCTCCTGTTGAGACCACGGTTGTTCCTGTCACCGCGATCCCGGCTGACATGGAAGGCTGCGACATCGGCCCCGAGAGCATGAAGCTGTTTGCCGATGCCGTCAAGGCATCCAAGACCGTTGTCTGGAACGGCCCCATGGGTGTGTTCGAGAACCCCACTCTGGCAGCCGGCACTCTGGCAGTTGCTAAGGCTATGGCTGAGAGCGATGCTACCACCGTGATCGGCGGCGGCGACAGCGCAGCAGCTGTGCAGCAGATGGGTCTGGGCGACAAGATGACCCACATCTCCACCGGCGGCGGCGCTTCTCTGGAGTATCTGGAGGGCAAGGAGCTGCCCGGCATCGCAGTTATTCAGAACGCATAATTTTTCCGGCATCGTAAATGGGTGCGGCGGCTTCAGCGCCGCCGCACCTTTTTGTTTGTGCACAGACTGCACATATAGAAGGTAAATAAAGGAGATAGAGTATCATGGATAAGGCAAAGCGTAAGGCTATCATTGCAGGCAACTGGAAGATGAACAAGACTGCCTCCGAGGCTGCTGTTCTGGTGGACGAGCTGGTCCCCGCCGTGCAGGACGCAGGCTGCGAGGTGGTCATCTGCACCCCGTATACCGATCTGGTCACCGCTGTGGAAAAGACCAAGGGCACCAACATCCATGTGGGTGCTGAGAATGTTCACTTCGAGAAGTCCGGCGCTTTTACCGGCGAGATCAGCGCTGACATGCTGGTGGATCTGGGCGTGGAGTACGTCATTGTGGGCCACTCTGAGCGCCGCCAGTACTTCGCCGAGACCGACCAGACCGTGAACAAGCGCGCTCTGGCTGCTCTGAATGCCGGTCTGAAGGTCATCATCTGCGTGGGCGAGAGCCTGCAGCAGCGCGAAGAGGGCGTGACCGAAGAGCTGGTGCGTATGCAGACCAAGATCGCTCTGCGTGATGTGACCGCTGAGCAGATGGCAAATGTCGTGATCGCTTACGAGCCCATCTGGGCCATCGGCACCGGCAAGACCGCTACCGCCGATCAGGCTGAGGAAGTCTGCGGCCAGATCCGCAAGGTGATCGGCGAGGTGTACGGCGAGGCAGTTGCCGAGGCTACCACTGTCCAGTACGGCGGCAGTATGAACGCCAAGAACTGCGAGGAACTGCTGAGCAAAAAGGATGTGGACGGCGGCCTGATCGGCGGCGCATCCCTGAAGGCTCCCGACTTTGCAGTGATCGTCAATGCAGCCACCAAGGGCTGATCGACGGTTTAAATCAGCTGTTTCAGCGCCCGGCTGCGCCGCATTTCCAGCGCTGTGCCGGGCGCTGATTTGTTAAATTCAAAGGAGATTCAATTTTATGGCAAAGAAACCTGTTCTTCTGTGCATCATGGATGGCTTCGGCTGGGTGCCGGAGGAGACCTTCGGCAACGCCGTGGTCGCCGCAAAGAAACCCCACCTCGATGCTCTGATGGCAAAATATCCCATGACCACCATCAACGCTTCCGGTATGGCCGTCGGTCTGCCCGAGGGCCAGATGGGCAACTCTGAGGTTGGCCACACCAACATGGGCGCTGGCCGCATCGTGTACCAGCAGCTCACCCTCATCACCAAGTCCATCAAGGACGGCGAGATGCTCCAGAACCCGGTTCTGGTCAAGAACATGAAGGCTGCCATCGATGCCGGCAAGGCCATCCATCTGATGGGTCTGGTGGGCACCGGCGGTGTGCACAGCCACGCAGACCACTGGTTCGGCGTGCTGGAAATGGCAAAACATCTGGGTGCAAAGAACGTTTACCTGCACTGCATCACCGATGGCCGTGATACCGACCCGCACTCCGGCAAGGGCTTCCTGGCCGACCTGCAGGCCAAGCTGGACGAGCTGGGCATCGGCAAGATCGCCAGCGTCTCCGGCCGTTACTACGCCATGGATCGCGATAACAACTGGGATCGTGAAGAAAAGGCATATGCTGCCTTTGTCTACGGCGAGGGCAATCATGCCGCCAACGCTGCCGAGGCCATCGAGGCATCCTATGCAGCAGACAAGACTGATGAGTTCGTTCTGCCCTGCGTCACCTGTGAGGGTGGCCGCGTGCAGGACGGCGACACTGTGATCTTCATGAACTTCCGTCCCGATCGTGCCCGCCAGATGACTCGTATCTTCTGCGACGATGCGTTCACCGGCTTTGAGCGCCGCGGCGGCCGCAAGCAGGTGAACTATGTCTGCATGGCCGAATACGATGCCACCATGCCCAACTGCGAGGTCGCCTATCCGCCTGTGGAGCTGAAGAACGTTCTGGGCCAGTACCTGTCCGAGAATGGCAAGACTCAGCTGCGCATTGCCGAGACCGAGAAGTACGCTCATGTCACCTTCTTCTTCAACGGCGGCGTGGAGGCTCCCTACGAGGGCGAGGACCGCTGCGTGATCCCCAGCCCGAAGGTCGCCACCTATGACCTGAAGCCCGAGATGAGCGCCCCCGAGGTTGCTGCCGAGTGCGTCAAGCGCATCGAGAGCGGCAAGTACGATGTGGTCATCCTGAACTTCGCAAACTGCGATATGGTGGGCCACACCGGCGTGTTCGATGCTGCGGTCAAGGCCGTGGAAGCCGTTGACACTGCTGTGGATCAGGTGGTCACTGCTGTGCTGAAGGCAGGCGGCTGCGCCTTCATCACCGCCGACCACGGCAACGCCGAGAAGATGATGAACCCGGACGGCACCCCCTTCACCGCACACACCACCAACGTGGTGCCCTTTGTGGCTGTTGGCTGCGGCGATGTGAAGCTGCGTGAGGGCGGCTGTCTTGCCGATATCGCTCCCACTATGCTGCCGTATATCGGTCTGCCCGTGCCTGCTGAAATGACCGGCAAGAGCATCATCGTGGAGTAACTGACCATTAAAATAGCCGACGCGTTCGCTTTGGCTATGAATAGCGGAATTGTTATTCTTATATTTACAGCTCTGGAAGATCTGCGGATTTTCCAGAGCTGTTTTTTCACGCGAAAAGCCGATAAGATAAACTGCGCTTTTGGGTTTCGACCCCATTCTAAATCAAAAACTTTTCTTTTCTCCCCATCCGTGCTACAATAAAAATGAATTTTTGATTGTAGGAGAAGCGGATGGAAACAACGCATAAACAAATCGTTCTGGGCATCCTTGCCCATGTGGACTCCGGCAAGACCACCCTTTCGGAAGCCATGCTCTACCGCTCCGGCGCGATCCGCAAGCTGGGCCGTGTGGATCACAAGGATGCCTTTCTGGATACCGACACGCTTGAAAAAGCGCGCGGCATCACCATCTTTTCCAAGCAGGCCCTGTTGACGGCGGGCAATACGGATATCACATTGTTGGACACCCCCGGCCATGTGGATTTTTCTACCGAGACAGAGCGCACCCTGCAGGTGCTGGACTATGCTGTGCTGGTGGTAAGCGGCACCGACGGCGTGCAGAGCCACACCGAGACGCTCTGGCGGTTGCTGCGGCGCTACCATGTGCCCACCTTTGTGTTCGTGAACAAGATGGACCTGCCCGGCAAGAGCAGGGAAGAGCTGCTCGCCCAGCTGAACCACCGTCTGGGCGAGGGCTTTGTGGCCTTTGATGCGCCGCAGGCCGACCGGGACGAAGCACTGGCCCTGTGTGACGAAAACCTGATGAATCGGATGCTGGATGCCGGGCAGTTGACCGATGCGGACCTCATCCCGGCCGTTACACGCCGGCATGTGTTCCCGTGCTGGTTCGGTTCGGCGCTGCGGCGTACCGAAAATGATGCACTGGAAAGCGTGGACGCTCTGATGGACGGCATCGACCGCTATACCCGTCCGGCTCCCGCGCTGGATGCCTTTGGTGCCAAGGTGTTTAAGGTGTCGCAGGATGAGCAGGGCACGCGCCTGACATGGCTGCGCGTGACTGGCGGCGAACTGAAGGTAAAGGCCCAGCTCTCCGGCGAAGCAGATGGTGAGCCGTGGGAGGAAAAGGCAAACCAGCTGCGGCTGTACTCCGGCGTAAAGTATACGCTGGCGGAAGCCATCGGCCCGGGGCAGGTGTGCGCCGTCACCGGCCTGACCAAGGCGCGCCCGGGCGAGGGCCTTGGCGCGGAACGCGACAGCGATGTGCCGGTGCTGGAACCGGTGCTGAGCTATCAGGTGCTGCTGCCGGAGGGGGCTGATGTGCACGCGGCACTGGGCAAGCTGCACCGGCTGGAAGAAGAGGAGCCGCAGCTCCATGTGGTATGGAACGAGACTTTGGGCGAGATCCATGTGCAGCTCATGGGTGAGGTGCAACTGGAAGTGCTGCGCAGTTTGCTGGCAGAGCGCTTTGGCCTGAACGTGGAGTTCGGCCCCGGCGGCATTCTGTACAAGGAGACCATCACGGAGCCTATGGAGGGCGTGGGCCACTACGAGCCGCTGCGCCACTATGCGGAGGTGCATGTCAAGCTGGAGCCCCTGCCCCGCGGCAGCGGGATGCAGTTTGCCGCCGACTGCCGGGAAGAAGTGCTGGACAAGAACTGGCAGCGCCTTGTGCTGACCCATCTGGAAGAAAAGCAGCACCTTGGCGTGCTGACCGGTGCACCGCTGACGGACGTGAAGATCACCCTCATTGCGGGCCGCGCCCATCTTAAACACACGGAGGGCGGAGATTTCCGGCAGGCCACCTATCGCGCGGTGCGGCAGGGCCTGATGCTGGCCAAAAGCCAGCTGCTGGAGCCATGGTATGCCTTTCGGCTGGAAGTGCCGGTGGAAAACCTTGGCCGTGCCATGACCGATATCCAGCGCATGGAGGGCAGCTTTGACCCGCCAGAGAGCGGGGAAGAGGCTGCTGTGCTCACCGGTTTTGCACCGGTGGCCACCATGCGCAGCTACCCCATGGAGGTGGTGGGCTATACCCGGGGCCGGGGACACCTGACCCTGACGCTGGACGGCTACCGGCCCTGCCACAATGCGGCGGAGATCATTGAAGCTGTGGGCTACGAGCCGGAGCACGACCTTGACAACCCGGCAGATTCGGTGTTCTGCGCCCATGGCGCGGGCTTTGTGGTGCCTTGGGATCAGGTGCGCAGCCACATGCATGTGGACAGCGGCTGGGGCAAAAGCAAAAGCCCGGAGCAGGAGACGCAGGCCGTGCCCCAGCGCCGGACAGCGGCTTACCGCGCGACACTGGAAGAGGATGCCGAGCTGCTCAAAATCTTCGAGCGCACCTATGGCCCCATCAAACGGGACCCGCTGGCGGCATTCCGCCCGGTGCAAAAGCGGGAACGCCCGGATTTTGATGCCCAGCAGTGGGAAATCCTGCCCGAATATCTGCTGGTGGACGGCTACAATATCATCTTTGCATGGGATGAGCTGAACGCCCTTGCAAAGGACAGTCTGGAAGCGGCCCGCCACAAGCTGATGGATATTCTGTGCAACTATCAGGGCTACCAGAAGTGCAATCTTATTCTTGTATTCGATGCCTATCGTGTGCCGGGCAGCCCCGGCAGCATTGAGCAGTACCACAATATCCATGTGGTCTACACCAAGGAAGCCGAAACCGCCGATATGTTCATCGAGCACGTTACTCATGAGATCGGCAAGGGGCGGCGGGTGCGTGTGGCTACTTCCGACGGCATGGAACAGATCATCATTCTGGGCCACGGCGCGCTGCGCGTCTCCGCCCGCATGTTCCATGAGGAAGTGCAGAATGTGGAAAAGCAGATCCGCAAACTGGTGCAGGGGGAAGCATAAAATGTCAACCGAGATCACATCCGAATTTGTCTGGCACAGCATCCCGCCGCGCCCGCGCGACAGCCACAAGGGCAGCTTTGGCACCGTGTTGGCTGTGGCAGGCAGCGCATATTACCGAGGTGCGGCCCTGCTGGCTGCCGAGGGTGCGCTGCGCACCGGTGCGGGCATTGTAACGCTGGCCAGCGTGGAGCCGGTATTGGCAGCTGCGGTGGCCCGCCTGCCAGAATGCTGCCTGTGTCCCTGCGTAGCGGGGGCCGAAGGCGGCATCTCGCCGGAGAGCATTCCACAGCTCCAGCGCCAGAAGGCGACGGTGCTGCTGCTTGGGCCAGGCCTTGGCGGTACAGCCCAGAGCACAGACCGCGCGGCCGAAACACGCACGCTGGTGCAGAAGCTTCTGCCCGGCTTTGCAGGCAGCGCGGTGCTGGATGCGGACGGCCTGAACGCCGCCGCGCAGCTGCTGGCCGAGGGCAAAACGCTGCCACACCCGGCGGGAGAGCTGATTGTGACCCCGCACCCCGGCGAGATGGCCCGGCTCACCGGGCTTTCGGTGGCGCAGATCAATGCGGACCGTGAAAATACTGCCTGCCAGTATGCAGAAAAATGGAACGCTGTGGTGGTACTCAAGGGCTGCCGTACCGTGGTGGCTGCACCAGATGGCCGCGTGTGCACAAACCCTACCGGAAACCCCGGCCTTGCCCGGGGCGGCAGCGGAGATGTGCTGGCCGGTATGACGGCGGCCCTGCTGGCCTGCGGCCTGCCTGCATACGAAGCTGCGGCCTGCGCGGTGTATCTGCACGGTGCCGCTGCCGACCGTGCCGCCGCTGCGCTTGGCGAGTACGGAATGCTGCCGCATGATATCCTGTCCCAGCTGGGCCGGATATTTGCGGAAAACCACAGATAAAAAGAAAAAGGGTGTCTCTCTGTCTGCCGGAGAGACACCCTTTTTAACATTACATCACATCGCCAGAACTTCAGCCCACTTTTCCTCGGCTACCGGGATGCCAAGCTCCATGTTCTCCTTGCGGCTGCGGTGCTCGCCCATGCCGGGGCAGCGCACCTCACGGCCCGGCTCTGCAGGCTCACTGGATGCCACATCGGCGGCAATGGCATCAATGACGGCATCGGTGAGGTCGGCGGACTGGAACTTTGCCGGATCAATGGCGATCATGATCTGGGTCAGGCCCACTTCATCGCCAAAGGTGCCGATCTTTGCCACCGAGTTTGCGCCCGTCAGGATAGTACCGATCATATCCAGCAGGATGGAAAGGCCGCTGCCCTTCCAGTAGCCAATGGGGATCATGCGGCGGGTCTCTTCAATGGCAGCGGGGTCGGTGGTCAGGCTGCCGTCTGCATCGTAGCCGCCCACCACAGGCAGCTGCTTGCCGGCCAGATGCATCGTTTCCAGCTTGCCGTAGCTGAACTGGCTCAGGGCGCAATCCACCATGATGTGTTCCCCGTTCGAGCGCGGCACGGCCAGAATGAGCGGGTTGTTGCCGATGTGGTTGTCCTTTGCGCCCCATGCAGGCATGTTGGGGCAGGTGTTGGACCAGCAGATGCCGATGCAGCCCGCGTCTGCGGCCTGCCAGCCGTAGGTGCCGCCGCGCATCCAGTGGTTGTTGTTGCCCAGCGCCACCATGCCAATGCCGAACTGATGAGCCAGCTCTATGGCACGGTCCATGGCGTGCTTGGCGTTCAGCGGGCCAAAGCCGCGCTTGCCGTCCCAGCGCTCCATGGCACCAAAGCTGGCAATGCACTCGGCCTCAGAGACGGGGTCGATCTCGCCCTTGCGCAGGTATTCCACCACGCGGGGGAAGCGGTTCAGCCCGTGGCTGAACACGCCGGCCAGACTGTTCTGGGCAAAGATCTCGGCCGCTTCGTGGGCACGCTCTGGACTGAAACCGTATTTGGTCAGGACCCGCTCAAATTCGGCCAGCATAGTCTCGTAAGCAATGCGCATGGATGGTACCTCCTGTATGTAAAAAGTGATAAACAGATCGTTACACTTATTATAACAAGCGGCGGCGCGGTGCGCAAGATGTGCGGTCGGCATCAGGGCAGGGCGGTGAAAGGAGTACACGAGCACACACCGACAGCTATGTGAAAAAACAAATGAATATACGAACTTCATAATTTTTTAAGATTTATTTTGTGAAAAAGTCATATTGAAAAACGAAAAGATGATTGATATACTAATACCACAATATCCAGTTGGACATGTTACTGGTAATGCAGGCAGGATCTGATGGAATGACGAATACCTTTTCTTTTGGGTGAATTGTAGCCAGATACTATGATTCCGGGAGAAATTGTACACGGGGTCATTCTGTTGGGTCTTTTTTCTTTTGTCCGCTTCGGCCGGGCGGCAGGAAAATGCCACCACACACAAGATAAAGGAGAACAAAATGAAGAACTACAAGCAGACTGCCTCCGACGTGCTGCGTCTGGTTGGCGGCGAGAAGAACGTTGTGCAGGTCGAGCACTGCTCCACCCGCCTGCGCTTCACTCTGGCAGACACCTCCAAGGTGGATGCTGCAGCCCTGAAAAAGACTGCCGGTGTTATGGGCGTTATTTCCAGCGGCCCGCAGTGTCAGGTGGTCATCGGCAACGATGTCATCGAAGTGTACGATGAGCTGCTCAAGCTGGGCACCTTCAATGCAGGTCAGGCTGCAGCTCCCGCTGCCCCCAAGGGCAAAAAAGAGATTGGCGGCATTATTCTGGACTACATGGTCGGCATCTTCCAGCCGCTGGTCCCCGCCATTGCAGGTGCAGGCGTTCTGAAGGCCCTCATGGTGCTGCTGAGCACTCTGGGCCTGATGAGCAGCGGAGATATCGCCTATAAGGTGTTCGTCGGCGTGGCAGATGCAGCTCTGTACTACCTGCCCGTCATGGTCGCCTTCACCACTGCAACCAAGTTCAACTGCAACAAGCTGGTGTCGGTGGCTCTGGCTGCTGCCATGATCCACCCCAGCGTTTCCGCTCTGCTGGCTACCGAGGGCGGTGCTTACTTCCTCGGCATCAAGCTGCAGAATATCGCTTACGGCGGGCAGGTATTCCCGGCTATCCTGACCGTCATTTTCATGTCCTTTATTGAAAAGTGGGCCAACAAGTGGTGCCCCAAGGCCATCCGCGTGTTCTTTGTGCCCATGCTGTGCTTCGGCATCGGCTTCCCTGTGGCACTGGTCGTCCTCGGACCTCTGGGCTACAACATCGGTGCTCTGCTGACCACCGTGATCCTGGCTCTGTACAACACGCTGGGCTGGCTGGCCGTTGCTCTGCTGGCTGCCGTGCTGCCCTTCATGATCTCCATGGGCATGCATAAGGCTCTGGTCCCCTACGCAGTTGCTTCTATTTCTGACCCCGGCTTTGAAATGCTGTACATGCCTGCTTCTCTGGCACACAACATCTCTGAGGGCGGTGCCTGCCTCGGCGTTGCACTGAAAACCAAGGACGAGAACCTGCGCGCTACCGCGATCTCCGCTGGCATCTCCGGCCTGTTCGGCATCACCGAGCCTGCTCTGTACGGTGTTACCCTGCAGCACAAGAAGGTCATGATGTCCGTTGTGGTCTCCAGCTTCATCGGTGGTCTGTTCGTTGGTTTGATGAAGGTCAAGGCATTCGTTGCCATGGGCCCCGGTCTGGCTGGCATGGCCATGTTCGTTGATCCGGATAACGGCAAGAACATCCTGTGGGCTGCAGTTGGTCTGGTGATCTCTGTTGTGGCTTCCTTCGCACTGTCCTTCTTCCTGTATAAGGACGAGACCCCCGCAGAGGATGAGACCGCTGCACCCGCTCCCGAGACTGCTGCAGACGCAGCAGCTGCGGATTCCACCATCAGCAGCCCCCTGCAGGGCAAGGCCATTGCTCTGGAAGAGGTCAAGGATGAAGTTTTCTCCCAGAAGATCCTGGGCGACGGCATCGCTGTGGTGCCCGAGAAGGGTGAGCTGTACGCTCCCGCTGACGGCGTGATCGAGTCCGTGTTCGGCACCAAGCACGCTATTTCCATGAAGACCGCTGCCGGTGCCGAGTTGCTCATGCACATCGGCATGGACACCGTCAAGCGCGACGGCAAGGGCTTTGATCCGCAGGTCAAGGACGGCGAGACTGTCAAGAAGGGCCAGCTGCTGATGAAGTTTGACCTTGACGGAATCAAGGCAGACGGTTATGATGTAACTACCCCCATCGTCGTGACCAACGCCGATGAGTTCACCATCAAGACTGTGGCCGAGGGCGCTGTGGTGCCCGGTGCCGCACTGCTGAAACTGGAGGCAAATAAATGAGTTTCCCCAAAGGCTTTTTCTGGGGCGGCGCTGTTGCCGCGAACCAGGTAGAGGGCGCATGGAACGTGGATGGCAAAGGCCCCAGCGTGGCCGATGTTGCCACCTACAAGCCCAACACCGACGTGAAGGATTACAAGTCCCATGTTGCCATGGACGACGCACACATTGCTGCCGCCATGGCCGACCCGGATGATACCTATTATCCCAAGCGCCGCGGCATCGATTTCTACCATCATTACAAAGAAGACCTGAAGCTGTTTGCCGAGATGGGCTTTACCATGCTGCGCGTTTCCATTGCATGGACCCGCATCTTCCCCACCGGCGAGGAAGCAGAGCCGAACGAAAAGGGCCTGCAGTTCTACAGCGACCTGTTCGCTGAGATGCACAAGAACGGCATCGAGCCGCTGGTCACGCTGAGCCACTACGAAATGCCGCTGGCACTGGCCACCAAGTACAATGGCTGGGTGGATCGCCGCGTGATCGACTGCTTTGCAAAGTTCTGCCATGTGTGCTTTGAGCGCTACAAGGATCAGGTCAAGTACTGGCTCACCTTCAACGAGGTGGACAGCGTGATCCGTCACCCGTTCACCACCGCCGGCATCATCCCCAGCCGCGTGCCCGAGGATAAGATGCTGGAGACCTGCTATCAGGCCCTGCACCACCAGCTGGTGGCCAGCGCTATGGTAGTAAAGGACTGCCACGAGATCATCCCCGGCAGCAAGGTGGGCTGCATGCTGACCAAGCTCACCACCTATGCCCGCACCTGTGCACCCGATGATGAGCTGGCTACTCAGGCAAAGAATCTGGAAAACCTGTTCTATGCCGATGTGCATGTCTGGGGCGAGTACCCCCGCCTGATCCTCAAGATGTTCGAGCGCAAGGGCATCCACGTGGAAATGCTGCCCGAGGATGCCGCCACCCTGAAGGCAGGCTGTGTGGACTTTGTTTCCTGCAGCTACTATATGACCATGACCGAGTCTGTGGATCCGAACGCAGAGCGTACCCCCGGCAACACCGTGCTGGGGGTCAAGAACCCGTATCTGCCCTCCACCGACTGGGGCTGGCAGATCGACCCCAAGGGCCTGCGCTACAGCCTGATCGAGCTGTACGACCGTTACCGCAAGCCGCTGATGGTGGTGGAGAACGGCATGGGTGCCAAGGACGTGGTGGAGGCCGACGGCTCCATCCACGACCCCTACCGTGTAGAGTACTTCCGCCAGCACATCAGCGAAATGGGCAAGGCCATCGATGAGGGTGTTGAGATGTGGGGCTACACCACATGGGCACCCATCGACCTGATCTCTGCATCCACCAACCAGATGTCCAAACGCTATGGCTTTATCTATGTGGATCAGGATGATATGGGCAACGGTACTCTGGCCCGCAGCCGTAAGGACAGCTTCTACTGGTACAAGAAGGTCATTGCTTCCAACGGCGAAGATCTAGACTAAGCGGCAGTCTTAAGGTTTCAACGGAAGGAGGAGGGACCGATGCACATTCAGAAGGTGCTGAACAGCAGTGTTGTGCTGGTGCAGGATGACAGCGGCGAGGAATCCATCCTGCTGGGCAAGGGCATCGGCTATGGCCGCAAGGCGGGCGAGCCCATTGAACGGCAGCCCTCAGACCGCGTGTTCCTTCCATTGTCCAACCCGGACGCACAGCCTATGCTGGAGCTGTTTTCCAGCATTCCGGCATCCTATCTGGAATTGACGCAGGACATTGTGGACGACGCAGAGCAGTCGCTGGGAGTCAAGCTTTCGGCGCACATCTATCTGCTGCTGACCGACCACCTGCATTTTGCAGTGGAGCGCCAGCAAAAGGGCCTTGTGGTGACCAACCGCATCTTCTGGGAAATCAAGCATTTTTATCCCAAGGAGTACGCGGTGGGCCAGCGCGGCCTGCAGAAGGTAAAGGCAAAGCTTGGCATCGAGCTGCCGGACGAAGAGGCAGGCAACATCGCCTTCCATATCGTCAACGCCCGGCAGGACCCGCAGGCCGGCTACGATGCCATGCGGGCAGCGCAGCTGATCGGTGAGCTGTCCAACATTGTCACCTACAGTATGCACTGCCCGGTGAGCACCGAGAGCATCCACTATGCGCGGTTCGTGAGCCACCTGCAGTATTTTGCCGAGCGGTTCTTCTCCGGCAAACTGATGGACAGCGAAGACGACTTTTTGTTCCGGCAGATGCAGCAGAATTATCCGGCAGCGGTGACCTGCGCGGAAAAAATACGCACCTTTGTGCTGCGCAAGTACGGCGTGTTTTTGCCCAACGAGGAAACCGCCTATCTGGCGTTGCATGTGGCGCGGCTGACGAGCGGCAAATAAAATCAGAAAAAGGGGAGAGCTGCCTTGCGGAAGGCGGCTCTCTCTTTGGGTTTTGAAAAAGGGAAGGGAAAAGGAAAAAACAATGGAGATAAGTCTGTTATTGATGCAGCAGATCGCACAGCTGTTCCTCATTCTGATCATGGGCTATGCTGTGGTCAAGGTAGGGCTGCTGAAGGCCAGCGACAGCCGGGTGCTCTCGGTGGTCATGGTGTATCTGGTCACGCCCTGCGTGATCATCAACGCATTCCAGATCGACGATACGCCGGAGATCCGCAAGGGACTTTTGTACTCCATGGCGATTGCGGCGGCTATCCATGTAGTGCTGCTGGTGCTCAGCGCCCTGTTGAGCCGCCCGCTCAAGCTGGATGCCGTGGAACAGGTGAATGTGATCTACAGCAACGCCGCTGCACTGGTGATCCCGTTGGTCAAGGCTCTGATGGGCGATGCGTATGTCATTTACTCCTGCGCATTCATCATTGTGCAGCTGGTGCTGCTGTGGACCCACGCCAGTTCCCTTTTGCAGGGCAGCAGTGCGCTGGACTGGAAAAAGGTGCTCACCAATATCAACATGATCGCCATTGCAGCCGGTGCACTGCTGTACTGGTTCCGTGTGGTGCTGCCTGCACCGCTGCAGAATACCATGAGCACAGTGGGCAACATGATGGGACCGATGGGCATGCTGCTGGCCGGTATGGCCATTGCAGAAAAGCCGCTGCGGGAGGTGTTCTGCACCCGCCGCAACTATCTGCCCACAGTGCTGCGTCTGGTGGTATGCCCGCTGGTGGTTCTGGTGCTGCTGTGGGTCTGCCATGCATCCAGCTGGGTGGCCGACGGCAAGAACATCCTGATGACGGTCTACCTTGCCGCCATCACCCCTGCCTGTGCTACTGTTACCTCCATGGCTCAGCTCTATGACCGCGATGCGGCGCATTCCAGCGCGCTGTATGTGCTGACCACTCTGCTTTCCATTGTGTCTATGCCGGTAATGATCGGCCTGTTCGATCTGCTGCTGTGATGAGCTGCGCTTATTCCCTCTACCAAAATACAATAGAAAGGAACCAACCTTAATGAATCAACCCAGAGACAAGGGCCTGAACGGCAACGAAAAGATCGAGCAGGCGGTAGCCGCCCTGCAGCAGAAGCCCACACAGGAACAGCTGGCCCACACCCTTACCGTGATCCGGCGGCGCATAAAGGAGCATGGCCAGCTTGTCGTGGCGGTGGAGCCCAATTTGGGCAGTGAACAGATGCAGCTGCGGGCCATCCGGACGGCCGATGGCGCAAGCTGGTGGTATGCATTCACCAGCTTTGACGAGGAAATGAAGGGAGCCGAGCCGGTGCAGTCCACCTTTCTTGTGGATATGGACAAGCTGTTTGATGCAGCGCTTACGGTAAAGGAGATCAGCGGCATCATCCTGAACCCGTGGAACCGCACCATCCAGCTGGATAAGACCCTCATCCGCATTATCAAGGGTGCATGAGTGCGCACCGCAAACCTGCGATACATGGAGGAAACAAAAATGTTCAGACCCATGAGAAGAGCCAGCCGCGCCATCCCGGAAGAAGCTGCAAAGCACCTGCTGCAGCAGTCCCGGCGGGGCGTGCTGGCAGTGAACGGTGACGACGGCTATCCCTTTGCGATCCCGGTGAATTATTACTACGATCAGGAGCACGACAAAATCTACTTCCACGGGGCAAAGTCCGGCCAGAAGGCGGACGCGCTGAAACAGAACGATAAGGTATGCTTTACCGTTTACGGCAACGAACACTTTGAGCCGGGCGACTGGGCGCCTTATGTGCAGAGCACTGTGGTGTTTGGCCGCTGCCATCTGATCGACGATGCCGCTGCTACCGAGGCCCGCGTGCGGGAGCTTGGCATGAAGTATTACCCCGGCAAGGAAGAGGTGGAAAAGGAAATTGCGCTGTACATCAAGGCCGTGCAGCTTTACGAGATCACCATTGAGCACCTCACCGGCAAACAGATCCAGGAAAAGTAAAAATAAAACAGGGGACTGTTGCAAAATAAAAATGCGATAGCAACTTGCACAAAGAAATAGCACAAAATCAAAAACCCGGAGCTTTTTTTAAGCCGTTTTGGCTGTGAAAAGGTTCCGGGTTTTGTGCATTGTTTTTTCAGAGAGCTATTTTGCAACAGTCCCGTATAGATCAGTTTGCAGGGAAAGGCCCAACAGTTATCTGTGTTCCGGGCGTTTGGGGGCCGCCTTGGTCAGCATCTGCTGGAACTTGCGGGCTGCCGTGTTCAGCGGGCGGTGATGGTCGTACACAAGGCAGATGGAGCGCTGAGGGATGATCTCCTGCAGATGCAGCTGCACGATCTCACCGCGGGCCAGTGCATCCTGCGCCATGGTCTGGGGCAGGAATGCAATGCCCAGCTCACTTTTGACAAGGGTCAGCATCTGGTCGGTGGTGGCAGCCTCGGTATCCGGCTTCAGCACCGCACCGTGATCCAGAAAGAACTGCCGGTAAAAGGCGCGGGTCATGCTTTCGTCGCTCAGGGAGATCAGCGGATAATTGTTCAGCTCCTTCAGTGAAAGGTTCTGGCTGGCAAGGGCAGTAAAGGTCCTGCCGCCCACAAGCACCTCATAAAAGGGCTTCAACTCCACCATTTTCAGGCCGCTTTCCACTTCGGCAGGGGTGGTGATGACGGCAAAATCCACCTCGCCGTTTTTCACGGCCTGCAAAGCCTGCGGCGTGGAGTGGTTGGAGATGCGCAGGCGGATGCCGGGATAGTCCGTGTGGAAGGCGCGCAGCTTTTCTGCAAGGTAGATGTTCAGCGCAGTTTCGGTAGCGCTGATGCTGATCGCACCGTGTTCCAGCGTGGCGCTGGCGCTCAGCTCTTCTTCTGCATCCTGGATCTGCACCGCCGCAGATGCAATGCGGGAGTAAAGCAGTTCACCCTCCGGGGTAAGGGTAACGCCGCGGTTGGAGCGGATGAACAGTACGCAATTCAGCTGGCTTTCCAGCCGGTTCATCGAGTGGGTGATGTTGGGCTGGTTGTTGCCCAGCACCCGCGCGGCTTTGGTGAAATTCTGATATTTCGCGACATAATAAAAGATTTTGTAATATTCCCAGTCCACATACATGGCGGCGTGCCCTCTTTCATGTCAATTTTGTATCGTGACCATGTGCAGGATACTTTTTACACATTCTCTGCTTGCTAGTATAATAACACCGCAATCAAAAATTGCAAGAGGGAATTCAAAAGTATAAAGTGGCTTGAACGGAGGTTGTTCTTATGTCTGAGATCAAAAAGGTCGTGCTGGCCTATTCCGGCGGTCTGGATACTTCCATTATCATCCCATGGCTGAAAGAGCATTACAACAACTGCGAGGTCATTGCAGTGTGCGGCAATGTGGGCCAGAAGGGCGAGCTGGAAGGTCTGGAAGAGCGCGCCAAGGCAAGCGGTGCTTCCAAGCTGTACGTAGAAGATCTGACCGATGAATTTGTGGAGGATTACGTCATCCCCACCATGCAGGCCGAGGCCGATTACGAGGGCTATCTGCTGGGCACCAGCTTTGCACGGCCCATTCTGGCAAAGCGTGTGGTGGAGATCGCCCGCGCCGAGGGTGCAGATGCCGTGTGCCACGGCAGCACCGGCAAGGGCAACGATCAGGTGCGCTTTGAACTGGCCATCATGCACTTTGCACCGGACCTGAAGATCATCACTCCGTGGCGTGAGTGGGATATCCAGAGCCGTGACGAAGAGATCGACTATGCCGAGGCACATCACATCCCGCTGAAGATCAACCGCGAGACCAACTACTCCAAGGATAAGAACCTGTGGCACCTGAGCCATGAGGGCCTTGACCTTGAGGACCCGGGCAACGAGCCGCAGTACGATAAGCCGGGCTTTTTGGAGCTGGGTGTCAGCCCCAAGACCGCACCGGACAAGTCCGAGTTCGTGGAGCTGGCATTTGAAAAGGGCGTGCCGGTGAGCCTGAACGGCGAAAAGATGAAGCCCGCCGTCCTCATTGCCAAGCTGAATGAGATCGGCGGGCGCAACGGCATCGGCCTGTACGATGTGGTGGAGAACCGTCTGGTGGGCATGAAGAGCCGCGGTGTGTACGAGACTCCCGGTGGTACCATCCTCTATAAGGCTCATGAGGTGCTGGAAACTCTGACGCTGGATAAGCTCACTGCCCACAAAAAGCGCGAGCTGTCCATCACATTTGGTGAACTGGTCTATGACGGCCAGTGGTTCAGCCCCCTGCGCAAAGCTCTGAGCGCCTTCGTCACCTCCACGCAGGAAAACGTTACCGGTAAGGTGCGTCTGGAGTTGTACAAGGGCAACATGATCAACGCTGGTGTCTGGTCTCCGTATTCCCTCTACCGTGAGGACATTGCAACTTTTGCTGCCGGCGGCGACTACAAGCAGAGTGATGCTACCGGTTTTATCAGCATCTATGGTCTGCCCACCAAGGTGCAGGCCATCGTAAACAGCGAAAAAGAAGGTAAATAAAGAGTTATGCTTACAGCAGTTACTGGTATCAATTGGGGCGATGAGGGCAAGGGCCGCGTCATCGACCTGTTAGCCGAAAACGCCGATGTGGTGGCCCGCTATCAGGGCGGCAACAATGCCGGCCACACCGTTGTAACGGAGCAGGGCAAGTTCATCCTGAACCTGCTGCCCTCCGGCATCCTGCACCCGGACGTTGTCTGTGTGCTGGGTGCGGGCATGGTGATCGACCTCGACCATCTGGCCGGAGAAATGGATGCCATTGAGGAGCGCGGCGTAAAGGTAGGACCAGAAAACCTGAAACTTTCAGATAAGGCCACCATCTCCATGCCGTGGCATAAGGTGCAGGACGGCTTGGAAGAGGACCGCCTTGCCCAGAAGGGTGCGGCCTTTGGTTCTACCCGCCGCGGCATTGCCTACGCCTACAGCGACAAATACCGCAAAAAGACCCTGCGTCTGGGCGATCTGCTGCATCTGGACGAAAAGCGCGTGCAGGACCGCCTGCACATGATCCTGGAATCCAAGAATCTGGAGCTGGGTGGCTGCTATCATCAGGAACCCATGAGCTACGATGCTCTGCTGGAATGGTGCCGGATGCAGGCCGGACAGTTTGCACCGTATATCTGTAATGTGGGTGTATTTTTGCAGCAGGCTCACGACAGCGGCAAGCGCATCGTGCTGGAAGCCCAGCTGGGTGCCATGCGCGATATCGATTATGGCATCTTCCCGTTCACTTCCAGCTCCAACACGCTGGCAGCCTATGCGCCGCTGGGCGCAGGCATTCCGAACTGCCGTCTTGACCATGTGGTGGGCGTGCTGAAAGCCTACTCCACCTGCGTGGGTGCAGGCCCCTTTGCCGCCGAGAACGCCATGAACGAGGATTGGAATGAACAGCTGCGCAAGGCAGGCGGCGAGTATGGTGCGGCCACCGGCCGTCCGCGCCGTGTCGGCCCCTTCGACTGTGTGGCCAGCCGCTACGGCCTTACCTGTCAGGGCGCAGACAAGATCGCCCTGACGAAGCTGGATGTGCTCAGCAGCATGAAAGAGATCCCGGTGATCACCGGTTACACATTGGATGGCGTGCAAGTCCCCAGCTTCGACCCGCTGTCCGACCTTGACCGTGTAGAGCCGGTGGTCACTATGCTGCCCGGCTGGAACAAGGATATCTCCGGCTGCAAGAGCTGGGATGAGCTGCCCAAAGAGGCCAAGGCTTACGTGGAATTTCTGGAAAAGCAGCTGGGCCATGAGATCCAGTTCGTCTCCACCGGAGCCGAGCGCGAGAAGTTCGTGCTGAAAGGAGCATGGCTGTGAGACACTTTATTGAGCCGGACAGCTTTACACTGGAAGAACAGCTGCGCCTGCTGGACCTTGCCGACCGGATAGAGGCCGACCCGGCACCCTATGCCCACCTGTGCGATGGGCGCATTCTGGCAACGCTGTTCTATGAGCCTTCCACCCGCACCCGCCTTTCGTTTGAATCGGCCATGCTGCGGCTGGGCGGCAAGACACTGGGCTTTGCAGGGGCACAGCTTTCTTCCGCCAGCAAGGGCGAGACGGTGGAGGACACCGCCCGCGTGGTGAGCAACTACGCCGATGTGATCGCCATGCGCCACCCCAAAGAGGGCGCACCGCTGCGGGCATCCCTTTCTGCCCGTGTGCCGGTGATCAATGCAGGCGACGGTGGGCACGCGCATCCCAGCCAGACGATGATCGACCTCATGACGATCCGCCAGCGCAAGGGGCGGCTGGATCATTTGACGATCGGCTTCTGCGGCGACCTCAAGTTTGGCCGCACGGTCCACTCCCTGACCGCTGCGCTGAGCCAGTTTGAGGGCAACCGGTTCGTGTTCATCTCGCCGGAAGATCTGCGCCTGCCGCAGTATGTGAAGAATGAATCGCTGGAGCCGACCCATCAGATCTATAAGGAAACGGCTGACCTTGAAGCCGAGCTGCCGCATCTGGATGTGCTGTACATGACTCGTATCCAGCAGGAGCGCTTTTTCAACGAGGAAGAATACCTGCGCCTGAAAGGCTGCTACCAGCTGGACGAAGCGCTGCTGCAGAAGGCACCGCAGGATATGCCGGTGCTGCATCCGCTGCCCCGCATCGACGAGATCAAAAAGGATGTGGATGACGACCCGCGTGCCGCCTACTTTGATCAAGTGCACAATGGCGTGTATATCCGCATGGCCATCATTCTGGCATTGCTTGATATCCCTGATCCAGTTACCGGCAAAAAGGTGCTGGAAGCATGATATAAACCTCTTCCCCGAATCCTAAAAAGAAAGCCGGGCAGACCGCAGTCTGCCCGGCTTTCTGATATTACTTTAATCCACCACCGGAATGTTCAGCCCGAATTCCAGCGGGCGGAAGCGGGGGCAGACGTTCTCGGTGATGCAGATGACCGATGCGGCCAGTCGGCTGCCGATCTCGCAGGACTCGGCCAGCGTTTTACCGTAGGTCAGGCCGATGGTGGTGCCGGCAAAGAAGGCATCGCCTGCGCCGGTGGTGTCGATCACATCCACCTTCTTGGCAGGCACCACGCCGCACTCGCCGTTGGCGCGGGCATATACGGCACCCTGACCGCCCATGGTGATCACCATACTGGGAATGTTGGCGCTGTGCACATTGGCGGCCAGAACCCTGCACATCTCGTCCGGGGCCAGATGGCCGTAATCATCGGAGAACAGCAGCCCGGCTTCCTGCTGGTTGCACACAAAGCAATCGATCTGCTGCAGGAAATCCCGGCGCTCCATGGCAATGCTCATGTTGGAAATGGCTGCAAAAACCTTTTTGTTGTACTTTTTGGCGTAGTGCAGCACCTGTTTTACAGTATCTTTTTCCAGATCCAGCTCCAGCGCAATGGCATCGCAGTCGGCAAAGATCTCGTCGCCCTTTTCCTTTAAAAGGCCGGTGAGGGGAGTGGTGTCCGGCCGCTTGGAAATGGCTGCATGCACATCGCCGTCGTTGTCAAAGATGGCCAGCCAGGTGCCCATGCCGTCCGGCACGCGCTGGATGTACTTGGTGTTCACCTTGTGGTTCTCCAGCTTGTTGATCACATCCTGTCCCATGCCGGTGTCGTCCACCAGACTGACAAAGGTAGGGCGCAGCTCTACATTGGCGATATCCTCCACCACGTTGCGGCTCACTCCGCCGTGTACCTGCTCAATGCGGCCGGCATTGCGCCCGCCCGGAATATAGGCGGAAAGGGGATAGCCCTTGATATCCACAAAAACAGCTCCGAGCACAACGATTCCCATAGCAAAAACCTTTCTGAACAAGAAATATTTACGTCTATTATACCGTATTCTGACACAATGCGCCATTCCTTTTGCGCAAAAACTCCGCAAAGATCAGGCAAGGGCTGTCTGCGCTGTGCGCACCAGATATTCCATGGCCTGCATCGGGTACTGTCCGGCAGCAGTCTCACCGGTCAGCATCACGCTGGCCGCGCCGTCCAGCACGGCGTTGTAAATGTCACTCACCTCGGCACGGGTGGGCACGGCGCGGGTGCACATGCTGTCCAGCATCTGGGTCACTACCATAAAGGGCACGCCTGCAGCCCGGCAGGCGGCGGAAAGCTGCTTCTGGCAGCGGGGCAGCTCCCACAGCGGCATGGCATTGCCAAGGTCTCCGCGGGCGATCACCACCTCATCTACAAGGTGGATGAATTCCGGCAGGGCACGCACACCGGTCATGTTTTCAATTTTGGCAAAGATACGGATATCCGCAGCCCCGGCTTCTTCCAGCGCATGGCGCAGGGCCAGAATATCTGCTTTGCCGCGCACAAAAGGCAGCATCACACCGGTAACACCGCACTGCTTTGCAATTTTCAGGTTCTGCAGGTCTTCCTCCGTCAGGGTAGGCGAGGGCACCGCAAGGCCCGGTGCAGCAATGCTTTTGCGGCTCTGCAGGGTGCCGCCGCGCACCACGGTGCACACAAGGGCTTCCGGCAATGCCTGTGTGACCTGCACCAGAAGCTTGCCGTCGTCCAGCAGAAGCTGCTGCCCGAGCGCAGCCGCCTGTACCAGAGCTGCCGGGCAAGGTACGCCGTCTGCGCCAAGGCGTACAGAGCTGCCCTCAACCAGAGCAACAGGCTCTGCCAGCGTGCCGATGCGCAGTTCCGGCCCCTGCAGGTCGATCAGCAGCTGACGGATGCCGGCTGCGCGGATCATAGCCAGCCAGTCGGTGTGCGCCGCCAGCGGCCCGTGGGAAAGATTCATGCGAATGCCGGTCATGCCGGCTTCCACCATGTGCTGCAAGATCGCCGGCTGTGCGCAGGCCGGGCCGATGGTACCATAAAAATCCAAGGTTCATTCCCTCGATTCATTTTTTATTTCTAATGTATATTGTAACATGAACTGTCCGGGTTGAAAAGAGCCGGACGCGGGCAGAATAAGGGGATTGAAAAAATGCGGTAGCAGCCTGCGCAGGGAAATTGCGAAAAATCAAAGACCCGGAACCTTTTTGGAGCCGTTTGGCCCTGAAAAAGTTCCGGGTTTCGTACAATGTTTTTGGAGAGCTGTCTTGCAACAGCCTCTTTTTGTTGTGGGCAATCAGCCCTCCGATGCAAAAAATTCTTTGGTCAGCCTGACCACCGTGCCGGAAAGCAGCAGCAGCGCGAGCAGGTTCGGAATGCTCATCAGGCCGTTGAAGGTATCGGCAATGCTCCACAGCAGGCCCAGATCCATCGTTGCGCCCAGAATGGACACAAAGGAGTAGACCAGAAAGAAGGGCTTTGCAACCTTATCGCTGCGGCACAGGAACACCAGGAACCGGGAACCATACAGGCCCCAGCCGATGATGGTGGAAAAAGCAAAGCAGCACAGGGCCACGGCGGTAAAGATGGAAGCCCAGCCGCCGTAGGTGGTGGTAAAGCCGTTGATGGTCAGCTCTGCACCGGCTGCGGTGCCGTAGTTCACGGTGGTGCCGCTGCACAGAATGACCATGGCAGTCAGGGTGCAGATGACGATGGTATCGGCAAACACTTCAAAGATGCCGAACATGCCCTGCTTGGCCGGCTTTTTGGTGTCGGCGCAGGCGTGGGCAATGGAGCCGGTGCCAAGGCCGGCCTCGTTGGAGAAAATGCCGCGGGACACACCCTTCTGCATACTGACGAACAGGCTGCCGATGGTGCCGCCGGTGAACGCTGCCGGGTTGAACGCACCCGCAATGATGGACTCGAACACATAGGGCAGACGCTCAAAGTTCAGCACCATAACGCCCACGGACAGCACGATGTAGAACAGAGCCATAAAGGGCACCAGCTTTTCGCTCACGCTGCCAATGCGCTTGATGCCGCCCAGCAGCACCATGGCCACCAGCATGGCCACTGCGATGCCAACCACGAGGTTCAGGGTAGAAAGCGCACCGCCGCCCACCACGCCGTACTCCAGCAGAGCGGTATCGATAGCGGCAACGATGGTATTTACCTGTGTGGCATTGCCGGTGCCAAACACGGTCAGCACGCCAAACAGGGAATACAGCACAGCAAGAAACTGCCAATGCTTGCTCAGGCCGTTTTTAATGTAGTACATGGGGCCGCCTACCCATTCGCCCGCCTCGCTGCGCTCACGGTAGTGCACCGCCAGCGTGACCTCGGCAAACTTGGTGCACATGCCAAGCAGGGCAGAACACCACATCCAGAACACGGCACCCGGTCCGCCAATGGCGATCGCGCCTGCCACACCGGCAATGTTGCCGGTGCCCACGGTGCCGGCCAGCGCGGTGCACACTGCCTGAAAGGGGGTCATGGCGCCATCGGAAGCGTCTTTTTTGCGGAACATGCGTCCGATGGTGGTCTTGATGGCGTAGGGAAATTTGCGGATCTGCAAAAAGCCCGTGCGAACGCTCAGGAGCAGGCCTACGCCGATGATGCACACCATGGCGGGCACGCCCCAGATGAATTGGTTGACCGCCTGATTGACGGCCGTGATCGTCTCGATCATATTTTTCCCACATCCTCTGTTAAATTGCGCTTTTCCAGCCGAAATGCCGGAAAACAAACATCTTATTCTACCGCAGTTTTTGCGTACTGTCAAATAAAATGCACAAAAAAGAGGGAGGGTTTTTGGCAAACTCTCCCTCAACTGCTTGAAACTATTTTATTTTACTTGGCCTTCGCCGTCCAGCGCTTTCAAGAAGGCTCAGCACTTTCCAACTGCCTTGCGGTACACCGGGTAAGCCACGATGGCGGACAGCACTTCGGTGATCCAGAATGCATGCCACACGCCGTTGGCACCAAGGAAATGGCACAGCACAGCGGCCAGCGGCATGATGAATACGATGTAGCGGCACAGCGAGATGACCAGCGATTCTGCGCCCTTGCCAAGGCCTTCCAGTGCACCGGAAGAGGTGGTGGATACGGCAGAAACCACAAAGCCCAGACAGATGATGCGCAGGGCAGTCTGGCCGATGGCGACGGTTTCGAGGTTGGAGGTGAACAGCTGCATCAGCGGGCGGGAAGCGAACAGGCAGATGACCGTGCCCGCAGCCATGATGGCAGCACTCATGATGAGGGTGAGTTCATAGAGTTTTTTCACGCGGGCGTGCTGTTTGGCACCGTAATTGTAGCCAATGAGCGGGCGCATACCCTGCACGATGCCGTTGGCGGGCAGATACAGAAAGGTCTGCAGCTTGTAGTAAATGCCCAGCACCACCACGTAGCTCTGGGAAAAGCCCGCCAGCAGGCCGTTCAGGAAGGTGACCAGCAGAGAGGGCAGGGCCAGATTGAGGATGGCCGGCACGCCGATGGCATACAGTTTGCCGTCCAGTGCGGCGTCCGGGCGCAGGCAGCTGCGGCGCAGTCGGATAGGCAGCTCAGTACGGACGTAAACGAAAAGGTAAACGCACAGGCTCAGCAGCTGGCCGATGCCGGTGGCAAGGGCCGCACCCGCAATGCCCATGGCAGGCACCGGGCCAAGGCCGAAGATCAGGATGGGGTCCAGAAGGATGTTGCACACACAGCCAAAGATCAGCGCCGCCATAGTCACCTTCATGCGGCCCACGGCCTGAAACATCTTTTCAAAGGCCAGTGCCGCCATGTTGATGGTGGCAAACAGGAATACGATGGTGGAGTAGGTGATGCCGGATGCAATCAGGCCTGCGTCGCTGGTGAACCGGCGCAAAAAGCCCGGCATGATGACAATGCTGACAATGGTGATGAGAATGCCGTGCATCAGGCTCAGCGCCATACCGTGGGTGGCGGCAGTCTCGGCCTTTTTGTGGTCGCCCGCGCCAAGGTACAGTGCGATCATGGCATTGATGCCAATACCGAAGCCGATGGCGATGGCGTTGGCAAAATTCTGGATCGGGAACACCAGCGACAACGCAGTCATGGCGTCTTCGCTGATGCGGGCCACGAACAGGCTGTCTACAATGTTGTACAGGCTGTTCACCAGCATGGAGATAACGTTCGGCAGTGCCATGGATACCAACAGTGGCAGCACCGGTTTTTCTTTCATAAAGGTCTCGTTCATAGTGTTTGCATTGCTCCTGTAGAGAAAAGAAATGAATTGCTGCAGCCGCGGAATCGTCAGGGCGAGACTGCTCGAAAACAAACGCAGACGCAAAAAAGCCACACAATGGCTTTTTTGAAGTCATTGTGTGGCGAAAAGTAGCATACTGCTGTAAAAATCCACACGAATTTTATTAACTGTAGGATAACACGGCTTCCGGCAGATGTCAAGAGGTCAAACGGATAAAGTATGACTTTTATAGACTTGACCATTTTTCACTGGGAGGCTAAAATAAAAATAGATACTTTATAAAATAAGGAGAATCCTGCCATGAAATGGATGATCGCATCCGACCTGCACGGGTCGGCGTTTTATTGCAAAAAAATGATCAAAGCGTTTGAGCGGGAGAGAGCAGACCGGCTGCTTTTGCTGGGGGATCTTTTGTATCACGGCCCCCGCAACGACCTGCCGGAGGGCTATGCCCCGAAGGAGGTCATCCCGCTCCTGAACGGGCTGAAGCCGGCGCTTTTGTGCGTGCGGGGCAACTGTGACGCTGAGGTGGATCAGATGGTGCTGGATTTTCCCATTCTGGCCGACTATGCGGTGCTGCCGGTGGGCAGGCGGCTCGTTTACGCTACCCACGGTCATGTGCACAACCTGAAAAATCTGCCGCCGCTGGCTCCGGGAGATATCCTGCTGCATGGCCACACCCACATTCCGGCGTGGACAGAGTTCGGCGAAGGCAATCTCTACCTGAATCCCGGTTCTGTGAGCATCCCGAAGGAGGGGAGTGCACATAGCTATATGACACTGGAAGGGGAGACTTTCCTTTGGAAAACGCTGGAAGGCGAAGTGTACCGGGAGCTGGAGCTGTGATGGGGGAAATGGAGCTGGAAGAGAAAACGGTTCAGATCCGGGATGATTTCGACCCGGACAAAATTCTGGAAAGCGGCCAGTGCTTTCGCCCCCGGAAGCAGGCGGAGGGCTGGTATCGGTTTGTTTCCGGGAGACGGCTGCTTTACCTCAGACCACTGCGCAGCGGAACCTACACGGTGCGGTGTGAGCCGGGCGCATGGGAAACCTTCTGGCACGGTTACTTCGACCTTGGCCGCAGCTATGCCGCCCTGCGCGGAAAGCTGGACAGCAGGGACGACTTTCTGCAGCGTGCCATGGAATATGGCCGGGGCATCCGGGTGCTGCGTCAGGATGAGTGGGAGATGCTGGTCAGCTTCATCATCTCGCAGCGAAAGAGCATCCCGGCTATCCGCAGGGCGGTAGAGCTGCTTTCGGAGCGGTTTGGCGAGCGGCTGGGCAGCGATAGCGAAGGGCCGGTGTATGCGTTCCCGACAGCAGAAGCGCTCTGCTGTGCCGGGGAGCAGGCGCTGCAGGAGTGCGGTCTTGGCTACCGCACCCGCTACGTGCTGCATGCGGCGCAGCAGGCGGCAGAGGGCACACTGGACCTGAAGAAGCTGGCTTCCCTGCCCGATGAAGCACTTTTTGCCCGTTTGATGGAACTGGACGGTGTGGGCAAAAAGGTGGCAAACTGCGTGTGTCTGTTCGGCTATGGCCGTGTGGGCCGTGTGCCGGTGGATGTCTGGATCGAACGGCTCATCCGGGACGAGTTTGCCGGGCAGGACCCGTTCCCGCAGTTCGGGCTGGAAGCAGGCATCGTGCAGCAGTACCTGTTCTTTTATAAAAGAAGCGTGGGATAAGAACCGCGGAGCCGCAGGCAGGAGCGTAGGATCATCCGCTAAGCAAAAAAGGCAACGGCCTCCTCTGTTTGAGGAAAACCGCTGCCTTTTTATCATTTTACCGCCTGCTTTAACCGTTCCAGATCTTCTGCATCCGGGTGAGAAAGGGCGTTGTCAAAATTCTCGATCAGCGCATCCAGATTGGGCAGATGGATCGGCTGCTTTTTCATGCCCTCATACCGCTGGCGTACCGAAAGCGGCATCTTGCCCTGACACATATAACGGCCGAAGACCGTGTTGCTCCTGTCCAGTGAACGCTCCACCTTTTTCAGGATCTTGTTGAAATACTCCTCACTGCCGCCAAAGCCGGCGGTGCCAAAAAGGAAGATATTTTTGCCGTGCAGCTGCTTCAAAAAGTCCAAAGTGCTTTCGTCAGCGTTTCCCTTGTCTGTCCAGAAGCCCACATAGAGGTCGTCCGCTTCCATGGCAGCAGGGTCCGGGGTGCCAAAATAGCAGCAGTTTTCCTGTGGCAGACAGGCGTGCAGCGTGTCTGCCAATAATTTTGTGTTGCCTGTTTTACTGCTGAATACGATCGCGTAGCTCATAGTTTCTCCTTTGGTCGGTAACAACAAAAAACACCACACGTTTCCGTGCGGTGCTTTTCCTTCTGGTGGAGAATACCGGGATCGAACCGGTGACCTCTTGCATGCCATGCAAGCGCTCTCCCGAACGGTATCGAAACACCCCCCAGAAAATCGTGTGTGAATGGGTATCATTTGGCGTTAATACGATATGGGCGGCAAGCAGCGCATTATGACACTGTATTCAGAAAGCGATTTGGACCTTCCGTTCGGAAAAAACGGAAAATTTTCATTCCGACTTGGGTATACTCCTGTTGTGTCCGACATGAAGAAAACCGTTCGGAAAGCTGCCGCATCGTCTTTCCCCACATGGACGTTAGCTGTATGGGATATGGATGCTGCAACATTATATATGGTCAAATACGACAGAAGTCATTGATTTTCTTTGTTTATCTGTGATACCATTCGT